>ENA-ORXB01000101-ORXB01000101.1-sediment-metagenome-genome-assembly--contig:-NODE-101-length-216125-cov-7.014039_pt1 | contig 216125 bp, 220 predicted proteins | sample MGYA00237863_ERZ511475 | MGnify/ENA primary metagenome ERZ511475 (study PRJEB26305, sample SAMN06343858) | sediment metagenome | isolation source: hot spring sediment | place: Canada: British...
GGAGCGTAGGTTGCCCACCCGGTACGCACGTTCTCGCGGTGCGGATCCTCGTGACCGGTCGCCAGCACCACCCACGAGGCCAGCTCCCGATGCGTGACCGGGATGCCAGCGTAGGCCGGCGCCGCCACACCGGCCGTGATCCCCGGCACAACCTCAAAAGGCACGCCCGCTTTCGCGAGCGCCTCCGCCTCCTCTCCACCGCGACCGAATACGAAGGGGTCGCCGCCCTTCAGCCGCACCACCACCCGATACCGCTGCGCCAGGTCGACCAAGAGCTGGTTGATGTCTTCCTGCCGAGGACTGGGCCGACCCCCACGCTTGCCCACATCGATGCGTTCCGCGCGCGGGGCGTAGCGATCCACGATCGCGGGATGGACGAGGGCGTCCGTCACGACAACGTCCGCGCGGCTCAACACCTCGGCCGCGCGAATCGTCAACAGCCCCGGATCTCCCGGCCCGGCGCCGACCAAATACACCGTCCCCGTGCCGCGTTTAGTCATCCGTACGCGCCCACTCCACCAGCGCGCGCAACGTGTCGTCGAGCTCGTGCCGGGGCCGCCAGCCGAGGGCCCGCAGACGCGCGGGGTCGCCCACCACGCAAGGGGCGTCGGCCGGCCGAAAGCGAGCGGGATCGCGCTCCCATTCCACCTCCACGCCGGCCAGGGCGGCCATGCGCGCTACTACGTCGCGTAGTGGAAACGCCACGCCTCGGCACACGTTGTAGGTGCCGCTCGGCGCCCGCTCCAGCAGCAGCGCATACGCGTCGACGACGTCACGCACGTCCAGCAGTTCGCGGCGAACATCGAGATTCCCCACGCGAAGGCGAGGCGGTTGCTGACCTCGACGGATGCGAGCGAGCTGGAGCGCCACGTTGGCCAGCACGAACTCCGGGCTTTGCCCTGGCCCGGAGTGGCCGAAACTCCGCGCAATGACGACGTCCAACCGACCGGCGACGCGCCACGGCTCGAGTGCCAGCTCCGCGGCCGCCTTTGACGCGCCGTAGGGGTTGAGCGGCCGCAGGGGGGCGTCCTCGGCCACCGGCCGGTCCGGGGCGACCGATGCTCCGTAGACTTCCGAGGAACTGACGAACAGGAATCGCCGTCCAGGGCAGAGTGTCGCCGCCCATCGTGCCAGACGATGGGTCCCGCTGGCGTTGACGTCCCAAGTCCCCTCAGGATCGGTCCAGGACCGCGCCACCGAGCTCACCGCCGCCAGATGAACGATCGCCTCGGGTTGCACGTCGCCAAGGGTTGCCTCGATCGAAGCTCCGTCACGCACGTCGAGCCGCCGCCAGACGACGCCGGCATCGGACTCCCACGCCGGCGGTGGCAGACCGTCGCTGCTGGTGGCGACCACCTCGTGCCCGTCCGCGCGCAGGCGTTGGAGGAGGTAGGGGCCGACAAAACCGCTCGCCCCGGTCACGAGCACCCGCATCAGAGCGGAATCGGCACCGGGTCGGGAGCGCGTCGCAATCGCTCAAGATCCGCATCCACCATCATGCGGACCAGTTCCTCAAAGCGAACGGTCGGTTCCCAGCCGAGCTCCGTGCGCGCCCGACTGGCGTCGCCTACCAGCAAATCGACTTCGGCCGGGCGCATGTACCGCGGATCCTGCACCACGTAGTCGCGCCAATCCAGCCCAACGTGATCGAAGGCCACTTCGACCAACTCGCGCACACTGTGCGTCTCGCCCGTGGCGATTACGTAGTCTCGAGGCTCGTCCTGTTGCAGCATCAACCACATGGCCCGCACGTAGTCGCCGGCGAACCCCCAGTCTCGCCGCGCATCGAGGTTGCCGAGCCGCAGCTCCCGCGCGAGTCCCAATTTGATCCGCGCAACTCCATGACTGACTTTTCGGGTGACGAATTCAAGGCCACGCCGAGGACTTTCGTGGTTGAAGAGGATTCCGCTCACGGCAAAAAGCCCGTAACTCTCACGATAGTTCACCGTAATCCAGTGGCCGTATACCTTGGCAACGCCATACGGCGAGCGCGGGTAGAACGGCGTCGTCTCGCGCTGCGGCACCTCCTGGACCTTCCCAAACATCTCGCTCGACGATGCCTGGTAGAAGCGAATCCGCGGGTTGAAGACGCGAATCGCCTCGAGCATTCGGGTCACCCCGAGGCCGGTCACGTCGCCGGTCAGAATCGGTTGGTTCCATGACGTCTGCACGAAGGACTGCGCCGCGAGATTGTAAACTTCGTGTGGATCCGCCTGCTGCAGGGCCATCAGCAGGGAATTCTGATCCATTAAGTCACCCGGCACGAGGACAATTCGATCTTGAATGTGGGCGATGCGCTCGAAATTCACGGTCGAGCTCCGGCGCACGAGGCCGAACACCTGATAGCCCTGTTCAAGAAGAAATTCCGCCAGGTAACTGCCGTCCTGTCCGGTGATGCCGGTGATGAGTGCCCGTCGTTCCATGCGGAAAACGGTTCGTGTTGCGCCCAAGGTAGCGGCCGCCCCGACTCGACGTCAATGCAACCCGTATCGCGGCCCCTTGACACGTGTCGCTGGAACCGCGAACTTCTAGCGTCTCCAACCGAACGCGCAACGACCGATGGCGGCAGTCTGTGCAGTGTGTGGCAAGCGACCGGTCACGGGCAATCGTGTCAGCCACGCGAACAATCGCTCGCGCCGACGCTGGATGCCCAACCTCCAGCCGGCGCGGGTTCGCGATGATCAAGGCCGCGTGCGCCGGATTCGTGTCTGCACGCAGTGCCTAACGGCGGGACGCGTGCAAAAGGTCTAGCATTTCTCGCCCCACGCACGCGGGCACTTGCACCGTCGAGGTCGAAACATGGAGGGCCGACTCCGCGCGCGGAGTCGGCCCTCGGCGTTACCACGCGGAATGGAACGCTAGGAGTCGCTTCGCTCCACCAGCTCGATGATCGCCATCTCCGCGCCGTCGTTTCGCTTATCCTCGATGCGGAGAATCCGCGTGTACCCCCCGGGTCGAGTCGCGAACCGCGGCCCGATGGTCTGAAAGAGCTTGCGCAGCACCTCGGGATCGGCAATGTGCCGCGCGGCCATCCGCCGCGCGTGCAGGTCGCCGCGACGCGCCAACGTGATGAGCCGCTCGGCGAAGGGACGCAGTTCCTTGGCCTTCGCCACGGTGGTGCGGATCCGTTCGTGACGGAACAGACTCGTGGCCAGGCTGCGCAGCGTGGCGCGCCGATGGCTGGCCGTACGGCTCAGTTGACGGCCCTTTTTCCGGTGTCGCATGTCCGTTACGTCGTCTTCCGTTTGCGCTTTGTCGCCGCCGGCGGGACGTCCTCCCCGGGCGCCGGTTCGCCCCCCGCGGCCGTCTCACCGTCGGCCTCCGGCGCCGGGGCGGTCGACGTCGAACCGGTGTCCCCCGCGTAGGTCGCTTCCTCGACGGCCGCCGCCTCTTCCGGACTTAGATCCCACCACAACGCACCGTTCTCCTGTTCGAACCGCACCCCGAGGCGCAAACGATGCTGTTCAAGGAATTGTTTGACCTCGCGAAGCATGGTGCGGCCGAGCGCGCCGGAGGCGGCCAGGTCGTCCTCTGTCCGCGCGAGCAGATCTCGCAAGGTTTCGATTTGCAGCTTCGCCAACGTGGAGCGAGTTCGCGCGTTGAAGAATTGCTCCAGCGACGCGATCGGCTGACTCAGCAGCGCCCGGACGCGAGCCGGAACCTGACTCCCACCGGGGATTGGGGACGCGGCCTCGCGCTCGCCATCGGCCGCCACCTCGACCCACGGCCGCTCGCCGGTCAACAACCGCAAATGCTCGATGGCAAGCTTCGCCGCGTATTCGACCGCGCGCCGCACATCGACCGCCCCGTTGGTCTTGACTTCGAGCACGAGTCGATCGAAGTCGGTGCGCTGGCCCACCCGCGGCCGGTAGGCGGCCGGCAGCTTCCCGGCGCGTAACGCATTCCGCGCACGGCCCGCCGCCTCTACACTGGGGATGCCGGCCCAACCATCCGGCTGGGGAGGGAATCAACCGCCGCAGGGGAGTATTGGATGCCGCGTGCTGGGTGCTAGGTACCCCCGCGGCACTCAGTACTCAGCACGCAGCACCCAACTGCAAGGGGCACCGTCATGCAGGCATTCGGCGACTACACCGTCGTCTCCCACCACGAGTTTCCGGAGTGCAGCCTGCGCGTGCTGCGCCTGGAACCGGGCCAGGAAGTTGCGCCGCACTACCACGCGCACTGCGCGCAGAGCTACCTGGCGCTGGACGGCAGCGTGGAGGTGCGGGTGGGGGAGGTGCGCACGGTGCTGGCGCCCGGGCAGGCACAGCGCGTTCCCACCGGCCAGGTGCACGGCATCCGCCCGGTCGGCGGGCCGGCGACGGTGCTGAGCGTATCCGTGCCGCCCCTGCGCGCCGATGACCATTTCCCCATCGGGGCCGCCACGGGCGAGGTCGTGAGCCGGGAGTAGTGCCGGTGGCCGGTCTCAAGGCGGATGGCGCCCGCCCGTCCCTCGCGCTGGTGACCGACCTGTACGAGCTGACGATGGCCGAGGCGTACTTACGCGCCGGCGAGACCGGCATGGCCACCTTCAGCCTCTCCATCCGCCGCCTACCACCGACCCGCCGGTACCTGGTCGTCGCCGGGCTGGAGGAGGCGCTAGACTACCTGGAGTCGTTGCGCTTCACTGCGGAGGACATCGCCTTCTTGCGGGGCACGGGCCGCTTCTCCGAGGACCTGCTCGGCTACCTGCGTGAGCTGCGCTTCCGCGGCGATGTCCGCGCCGTGCCGGAAGGGCGCGTGGTGTTCGCCGAGGAGCCGCTCCTTGAGGTGACGGCGCCGATCATCGAGGCGCAGATCATCGAGACCTACCTGATGAACATCATCCACCTGCACACCGTGCTGGCCACCAAGGCGGCGCGGTGCGTGGACGCGGCGCGGGGGCGGGCGGTGGTGGATTTCGGCCTGCGCCGGGCGCACGGGCTGGAGGCGGGCATGGCCGCCGCCCGGGCGGCGTACATCGCCGGCTGCGCGGCCACCAGCAACGTGGCCGCCGGCCGACGCTGGGGCATCCCCCTGAGCGGCACGATGGCGCATTCGTTCGTCACCGCCTTCCCCAGCGAGCTGGACGCCTTCCGCGCCTACGCCCATACGTACCCCGACGCCACCACCCTGCTCATTGACACCTATGACACCCTGCAGGGCGCCCGCCACGCGGTGACGGTGGCCGATGAGCTGGCCCGCACGGGACACCGCCTGCGCGCCGTGCGCATCGATTCGGGCGACGTGCTCCACCTGAGCCGGGAGGTGCGCGCCATCCTGGACGCGGGCGGCCATCCCGAGGTGCAGATCTTCGTGAGCGGTGGCCTGGACGAGTACGCGATCGCCGACCTGCTGGACGCGGGCGCGCCCATCGACGGGTTCGGCGTGGGCACGCGCATGGACGCCTCCGAGGACGCGCCCACGCTGGAGGCGGCCTACAAGCTGGTGGAGTACGGGGGGCGCCCGGCCTTCAAGCTCAGCCCCGGCAAGGCGACGCTGGCCGGGCGCAAACAGGTGTGGCGGCGCAGCGGCCCGGACGGGCGGTTTGCCGGCGACGTCATCGCCGCGGCGGATGAGGTGATCGCCGATGCCGAGCCGTTGCTGGTGCCGGTGATGGCCGGCGGCCGCCGCCTGCGCCCGCCCGAGCCTTTGGACGCCATCCGCGCCCGCTGCCTGGCCGAGCGCGACCGCCTGCCGGACGCGCTCCGCCGCATCGACGGGGAGGGGAGCTACCCGGTGGAGCTCAGCCCGCGTCTCCGTGCCTTGCAAGAAGAAGCACGCGAGGCCGCCGGTGTCTGAGGCGGGCTACGCCGCCGAGGCAAAGATACCGGGCGCCAGGTCGGCGCTCTCCCGTCCCAGCAGCACCAGCACCAGCGCGAACACCAGGAAGCCGGCCAGGTTGGCGGCCGCCGCCTCGCCCGGCGTGGCGTCGGTGGTCTCTTGCAGGGCCACCTGGGTGAGCAGGGCGGCGCCGGCCAGCGCGGTGACGGCGAATGCCAGGAAAAAGACGTCGATCAGCGAGAGCAGCCCGATCACCATCGGCAGCGCGGCCAGTCCCAGCGGGCCGAACAGGCTGGGGATGGCGACGGGCCGCCGGAACATCTGTTGCAGCAGAAAACCGGCGATGGCCACCCACCCGGCCCAGGCGGCGGTGCCGGTGATCGTGCCGATGATCACCGAGCGGACGAAGAAGCGGCCGCTGTCAAAGAACGGGTTATCGCCCAGCTGCAGCTCTGCCCACAGCCAGGTGCCCAGCGCCATGACCAGGACCGAGACCGCGGCCACGCCGATGCCGGGCACCAGCGCCGTCCGGTCGTCGCGCGCTTCGCGGAAGACAGAGGTGTCCAGCCGGAGCAGGCGGACGATCCGGTTGAACGTGACGTTCAGGTTGATGCTGCCCGCCGGGCCGCCGCGCGCGCCGATGTACCCAGGTCCTGGATAGGGGATGCCGGTGGGCGGCGGCATGCTCGGACCGGCACCGTACGGTGGTGGTCCACCTGTCGGCGGCGGTGCACCGGGCGGCGGCTGGTGCTGGTACCCTGTCTCACCGCCGGCGGCAAACCCGCCAGGCGGTATCGGCGCCTGGATGGTTTCGGCGGCAGTGGGCGCGCCCTCGGCGACGGGCGCCACGCGCTGGCCGCAGTTGTTGCAGAAGATCGCACCGGGCTTGAGGGGGTTACCGCAATTGCTGCAGTGCATGGCGGAGCACCTCCCATGGTCATCGCATCTCGCCGCTGAGCGGGGAGGGGCCCCGCGTAGCGGAGACCTCCAGAGAAACCCCTTGCAGTCTACCACCCTTCCCCCGGCCGTGGCCGTGCCAAGCACGCGGGATCGCCCGTCCCCATGGCAAACCTGGTGGCCGGTACTGGGGGCACAGCCGCACGGCCGCACGGAAGCCGCGGCTGGAACGCTCACGACCACGTCGCCTGCGCTCCCTGTCGGCCCGCCTGGAACCGTCGCTCGTGAGCGCTCTCAGGGAGCCGAGCCGGTATCATGAGACCGTTGGTGCCGGCTGAGCGGGCGCGGTGCCGTCAGTCGGCACGGGTGCGGGTGGTGTATGGCCCAAACAACTGGTCGGCTCTCCGCCTCCACAAGGGATCGCCGCCGCGAGGTGATCGAAGCTGCCTCGGCGCTGATCGCCGAGCATGGCATTGAGGGCACGTCCATGCGCCAGCTCGCCGAGGCGGTGGGCCTCAGCACCGGAACGATCAGCCACTATTTCCGCAACAAGCGTGGCCTCGTGATCGCGGCGATGGACGCCGTCTACGCGCTGCCCGCCGATTGGGATCGCTACCGGGACCTGCCGGCGCCGGATCAGCTCCGGCGCATGGTGGACACGTTTGTCCTCGACTCGCCGCGGCGGCGGCAGTGGTGGCAGTTTTGGCTGGAGTACATGGCGCACGCCGGGCGGGACCCGGAACTGCGGGCGCGGCATGAGGATCGATACACCCGCCAGCGGCGTTTTTACGCGCGCATCGTCCGGGCCGGCGTTGAGGCCGGCCACCTGCGCGCCGATCTCGACCCGGAGCAGGTGGCGGACGCCTTCCTAGGGCTGGCCAACGGCTTGGCCGTCAACCAGGTGGTGGCGGGCACTGTGGTGACGCCGGAGCGCGCCCGTGCCCTGCTCTACGCCTACATCGACGGTCTCACACCGTCTGCCGGCGGCGCCGATCGGGTGCCACACAATTGACAGCCCCGCGAATGGTGGCTAGACTGGCGTGGCCTTCGATCGCACGTGCGATCGGCAAGCCGCGGCTTCAATACGCTCAGGAGCGCCCGATGACGACCCTGCACCACCACCATGGCGCCACCGGCGAACCCGGCCTGGAGCGGGCCGCCTATCTGCCGGAGCGCGTGGAGCGCCTGCCGTTCAGCACGCCCGCCAAAGCCCGCCGCTACCAGACCGAGCGCTTCCCCGGCGCCACCGGCCTCAACTGGTACACCGCGGACCCCTCCCTGCGGTTCCTGATGCGCTACTACCTCGCCCCGCACGAGCTGTCCTGGGCGGAACCGCACCTGGAACGGCTGGGCGCGCTCATCGGCGGACGGATCTCGGAGCTGGCCGCGCAGACGGACAAGAACCCGCCGCGCCTCGTCAAGTACGACCGCTGGGGCCATGACGTCAGCGAGGTGGTGCTGCCCGAGTCCGTGGTGGAAGCGAAGCGGCTGCTGCTCGCCCATCGCTTCAGCGCGCCCGCCATCCAGGCGGAGGCCCAGCGCGCCGGCGTGCGGCTGGAGATTCTGTCCGCCGCCTCCAGCTACCTGCTCAACCAGGCCGACATCGGCATGACCTGCGCCCTCGGGACCGGCGGCGCCATGGTTCAGACGCTGGTCAACCAGTTCGCCCCACCCGATGTGCGCGACCTGGTGATGCCGAAGCTGCTCTCCGGCGAATGGGCGGGAGCCACCGCGCAGGCGTTCACCGAGCGGACCGGCGGCTCCGATCTGGCCGAGCTGGAGACCACGGCCACGCCCCACGGCGACGCCTGGCTACTCAACGGGCTCAAATGGTTCGTCTCCAACGCCGACGCCCAGGTGTTCGTGGTCCTGGCCAAACCGGTGGGCGCGCCCGATACCGGCAAGGGGGTCTGTCCGTTCCTGGTGCTCAGGCAGCGGCGGGACGGCACCCGTAACGGGGTGCGCATCCGCCAGCTCAAGGACAAACTCGGCACTAGGTCGGTGGTCTCGGCGGAGGTTGAGTTCGAGGACGCGGAGGCCTTCTTGCTCTCCGGTCCGGCCGTGGCCGCGGCCGGCGGCGACGGCCAGGGCCTGGCCCGCATGATGGCGATGACGAACGACGCCCGCCTGGGCGTAGCGATGATGGGCCTCGGCTGCGCGCGTCGGGCGCTCGTCGAGTCGCTGTGCTACGCCCGGGCTCGCGCGGCCTTCGGCCGGCCCCTCCTCGACCACCCGCTGATGCGTCGCAAGCTGGCCGAGATGATCGTGGAGACCGAGGCCGTGCAGGCGATGGTGTTCGACAGCTATGGCGTGCCGAACCATCAGCGCGGCCGAACGCAGGCGCCTCGGCTGCGCCTTGGCCCGCCGGTCGTCAAGCTGCGCGCCGCCCGGCTGGGTCTCACCATGGCCAGCGACGCGATCGAGATCCACGGCGGCAACGGCTACATCGAGACCTGGCCGGTGGCGCGCATCCTGCGTGACGCTCAGGTGAACACGATCTGGGAGGGCACGGACAACATCCTCTGCCTGGACGTGCGGCGCGCCATCGAGCGGGAAGGGGCCGACGCGCCGTTGCTCGAGCGGCTGCGGGAAGCTGTGGCCAACGCGGGCGAGCACGACGCGACCGCGCGGCTGGTCGCCCGGCGGATTGATGATCTCGAGGCCGCCATCGTCGCCTGGAAGCGGCTGGACCGGGACACGGCCGAGGCGCGCCTCTACCCCCTCGCGCAGTTCATGGGTGACGTGTACGCGGCCGCGTTGCTCGTCGAGCAGGCGGTCTGGGAGCAGCACCAGGAGGGCCGCGACCGCAAGGCGTTGGTCGCGCGGCTGTTCGCCGACCGCCACCTGGCCGAGCAGGGGCCGTTGCGCGGCCTCGACCGCGCGCAGGACGAGGGCCTGGCGCGGTTCGAGGACCTGGTCGCGGGCGCCCTCGTCGACGACCGGCCGCGGTAGGGTGAGGACGGCGACCCCCGCCCGTACGCCGGCGGGAAGCCCGCCGCGCCGAGAAAGGGGGACCCCATGGCACCGGCGGAACCGCCCGTCCTGTACGAGCAGGATGGGCCCATCGTGACCGTGACGCTGAACCGCCCGGAGGTGATGAACAACTTTGGCGGCGGGCTGTTTCAGGCGCTCGGTGAGGCCATCACCCGGTTCCAGGAGGACGAGTCAGCACGGGTGATGATCCTCACCGGAAGGGGGCGGGCGTTCTGTGCCGGGGCGGATCTCAAGGAGATCGAGCGTCGGCTGCGTGAGGGCCGGCCGGTCCTCACCCGGCCTACACCCGAGGAGCAGCGGCGTAACTTTTTCGCCAACCCCAAGTTCACGCGCCTGACCAGCGTCTACAAGCCCATGATCGCGGCCGTCAACGGCTACTGCTTCGCCGGTGGGCTGGAGGTGGCGCTGGCCTGTCACTTTCGCATCGGCGCCGAGTCCTCCGAATATGGCGTGCTCAATCGCCGCTGGGCCGTGCCCCTGGTGGACGGCGGCACCTACCGCCTGCCGCTCGTGGTGGGGCTGGGCAACGCCTTGTATCTCATTCAGACGGGGCTGCGCATCAGCGCGCGTGAGGCGTACCGCATCGGCCTGATCCAGGAGCTCGTACCCGACGACCGGCTGATGGACCGGGCGCGGGAGCTGGCGGCGATCATGGCGGCGGTGCCGCAGTCCGGGCTTGTGGCTGACACCGAAGCGGTGCTTCGCTGCCTCGGCCGCACGTTTGAAGAGGCGCTGGCGCTGGAGGCGGTGATCGGCAGCACGGTTACCATCTCCCGTGAGGCGCTGGCCCGCTTCGTCAGCAAGGCCTATGACCCGCGCACCGGGGCCGCCCCGGCCGGCCAGTGACCGGCTGCGCGGGCCGCGGCGGCCGGTCTCGGCACGGCGGGCACTCCGGCCGTGCTCGCGGTGGCGCCTGTGGGCGGCACCGTCCTGTGATGCGGGATGCACACGTCTCTCGGTAACCGGCGTCGTGCGCCGGAGCGGGCGTGAGCCTAGCGCGCGATCACGCTACGCTATGCCGAGAGAACCTCGGCCACCCAATCTCTGGCGCCGGTGCTCGCGGTGGGCCGGGGCGACTTCCAGCGCAGGAGGGTGCACGTGACCGCCATGATGCGGTCCCGCAGGCGGGGACAGCGCAAAACCGAGGCAACGCCGGAAGAAACCCCAACGGAAGAGGCGGCGCCCGCGCGGCGGCGGTTCATCATCAACCTCAACATGCTCTCGAATGTAGACGTCAAGTTCTACACCGAGGGCGAAAGCGTCGCCGATGTGATCGCCCGCTGGCGGGAGGCCATCGGCCGGGCCAAGCGTGAGCGGCCCGAGGATACCGTCGAGGTGGTGATGGGCGAGCCGGAGACCGGCACCACCTACGTCCTCTACCTCGCCGAGGTTACCGCCTTCGCCGTCGGCCCCTACGTGGAAGACAGCGACGCCATCGACTGCGTGGTGAACGTGTAGGGCGGCAGGCCGGCCTCCCCACGGCGGCGAGCGACGCGCGCGGCACCCGCGCCGAACAGGAGGGAAACCCATGGCGGCCACCGTGCGGGAGACCATTCGCGAGCTCAACCGCTCCATGCAGGAGACCCTGGAAACGCTGCTCAGCCTCGCCGACGCGGAGCTGGAGCGGCCCAGCGACCACGTCTGTGCCCAGGGGCGCGACGTGTGGACGTTGATCACGAACGACATCGACCACGAGAAAATCCACGTCGGGCAGATCCTGGAAGGGCGCTATGAGGCCCGCATCACGCAGGGCCGCACGCACCGCCTGATCGCGGAGTGGCTGGTGGAGCGGGCGCGCCTCATCGGCGCCCTCGTTGGCCTGACGGATGCCCAGTTCAACCAGGAGACGGCCCCCGGTAGCTGGACCTACGCCGCCGTCGCCCAGCATGTGCTGCTGGTGGAGCAGGATTCCCTGCGCTGGGTCCGCCAGCACACGGCGCCCTGAACGGGTTGCCTCGGCGCAGATCCTTTCCTCCTGGCCGGGCGTTCTCTTGATGCGGTCCGTCGGCACGCCGTTACGTGAACCGCGGGTTCGGGACTGCTATACTCGAACCATCCCTCAGCCGCGGTGGGCCGCCGAATTCGGCGTCGCACGCGCTGAAGAGTGGGTGCCTTCGCGATCCAGGCGGCCCGCCGCGGCCGCGTGGTCCGAGCGGTCTCGTATTGAGGTGGTGTGGTGGACGATCCCCGGTCGGTTGCGCTGCGCATCATCGAGAACGTTGAACGGGTCATCGTCGGCAAACGGGAAGAGATCAAGCTGGTGGTCACGGGCCTGCTCTGCGCCGGGCACGTCCTGATCGAGGACGTGCCCGGTGTCGGCAAGACGATGCTGGCGCGGGCCCTGGCCCGCTCCACCGGCTGTAGCTTCAAGCGCATTCAGTTCACGCCCGACCTGCTGCCCACGGACGTCACCGGCGTGTCCATCTACAACCAGAAGACGGGCGATTTCGAGTTCCGGCCGGGCCCGATCATGGCCCAGATCGTGCTGGCCGACGAGATCAACCGCGCCACGCCGAAGACGCAGTCGGCGCTCCTGGAGGCCATGGAAGAGCGGCAGATCACGGTGGACGGCATCACCCACCACCTGCCGCACCCGTTCATGGTGCTGGCCACCCAGAACCCGATCGAGTACGAGGGCACCTTCCCCTTGCCGGAGGCGCAGCTGGACCGCTTCCTCCTCCGTGTCCACTTGGGTTATCCCTCGCCCACGGACGAAGTGCTGATCATGGACCGGCAGCAGTTGCGCCACCCCGTGGACGAGCTGGGCCAGGTGACGGACGCCAGCGAGATCCTGCGCCTGCAGGACGCGGTCAAAAGCATCTACGTGGACCCGCTCATCAAGCAGTACATCGTCCAGCTCGTGGAGGCGACGCGACACCACGAGGCCGCGTATCTCGGCGCCTCCCCGCGCGGATCGCTGGCACTGTTCCGCACCGCGCAGGCCTTTGCCCTGCTGAGTGGGCGCGATTTTGTGATCCCGGACGACGTCAAAGCGCTGGCCGTGGCCGCGCTCGGCCATCGCGTGATCGTCAGCCCGGCGGCGCGGGTGAAGAACATCACCTCCATCCAGGTCGTAAACGAGTGCCTGACCCGCGTGCCCGTCCCCGGCGCGCGGGCGCGGGGCGCCTACCAGGCGGAGCATCCCCGCTAGCCGGGGGCTCGGCCACACGACGTGGCATCCGGGGGAAAACCGTGCGACTGCTCCGCATCCTCGTCCGTAACCGGCTGCTCCTCCTCATCGCTCTCATGTTCGCCGCGTCGTGGACGCTGGCCTTCGCCACCGGCTTCTGGCTGCTGTTCCGCCTGGCCTACGTGTTCGCCTTCGCCGTGCCCCTGGCCTACCTGTGGGCGCGCTTCAACGTCTCTGGCCTGGATGTGCAGGTGACGCGCCTGGTGGACCGCGCCCAGGTCGGCCAGTACGCCGAGGAGCTGGTGGTGGTGCGGAACCCCTCCTTCCTGCCGCGCATCTGGCTGGAGGTGGAGGACCGCACCGACCTGCCCGGCGCCCAGCCCCGCCAGGTGCTGTCGTTGGGCGGCCGCCGGCGCAATTCCTTCCGCGTGCGCACCCTGCTTACGCGGCGCGGCGTCTACACCATCGGCCCGGTGCGGGTCTCCTCCTCGGACCCGTTTGGTTTGTTCCGCATGTCGCGGGACTACGGCCAGCGCGGCCAGATCATCGTCTACCCGCCCTTCGTGGACCTGCCGCACTTTACCGTGCCGCCCGCTTCGCTGCCGGGGGAGGGCCGCTTCCGCAAGCGCACGCATTACGTCACCCCCAACGCCGCCGGTGTGCGCGAGTACGTGTGGGGCGACAGCTTCAACCGCATCCACTGGCCGTCGACGGCGCGCACCGGCAAGCTGATGGTGAAGATGTTCGAGTTGGACCCCGCCTCGGACATCTGGATCATTCTGGACCTGCAGCGTGGTGTGCAGGCCGGCAGCGGTGACGAGTCCACCGAGGAGTACGGCGTGAAGATCGCCGCCTCGGTGGCGCGCTACTTCCTCAACGCCAACCGCAACGTCGGCTACATCGCCTTCGGCGACCGGCTGGACATCATCGAGACCGAACGCGGCGGCCAGCAGATGACGCGCATCCTGGAGGCGCTGGCCATGGCCCGTGCCGTGGGCGATGTGCCGGTGGGCAGCCTGTTGGCCGTGGAGGGCAAGCGCTTCGGCCGCCACACCACGGTGGTGGTGATCACCCCCTCGACGGACGAATCGTGGGTGACGAGCCTGTTGATGTTAACGCAGCGGGGGGTGAAGGTGGCCGTGGTGCTGCTGGAGGCCAGCACCTTCGGCGCCAAGGGCAACTCCTTGATGGTGGTGAGCCAGTTGACCGCCGCCGATATCTGGACTTACCTGGTCAAACAGGGCGAGGACCTCTCGCGCTCGCTCGCCCCGTCCGGTGATAGCTGGGAAGCGTCGGCGGCGGAAGGGTTAACGGGCAAGAACTGAGCGGCAGCGCGGGCGGCTGGCCCCGGCATGCCGGCCCGGCCGAAGGCGCGGGCTCCGCGCGACGCCGGAGGGCCTAGGCCCGGCCCCCGCCTGCATCACAGCCAGCGGAGCGCTGCTATGGCCAACTGGAGCGAGTACATTCAGTCCCGTCCTGCCGTCACCGTGTCAGAGCGGCGCCCTCGACAGCCGCTGCGCGTTCCCGCCTGGCTGACGGACTGGGAGACGTGGCTGACGTTTGCCCTGGTGCTGGTGGTGTTTCTCAGCGTGGCCCGCTCGGTGGATAACGCCGAGTGGGTGCCGGGTATGCCGTCGCTCACCGGGCTGAGCTTCATCGCCCTGTGCGCTGGGCTGCTCCTGGCGCGGGTGCGCGCGCCGGAGGTGATCTTGCACCTGCTCGGCTTTTTCCTGGGCGCGGCGGTGGTGGTGTGGCTCACGGTGCTCTTTATCGACGCCCCCACCTACCGGGAGGGGCTCATCCAGTTCAAGGGCCGGTGGGCGGAGTGGATCCGCGTGGTGCGCCACAACGAGCCCACCACCGATACCATGCCGTTCGTGATGCTGGTGCTGGCCTTCGCTTGGGCCAGCGCCTGGCTGGCCACCTGGAGCATTTTCCGCTGGCGCAACGCCTGGCTGGCGCTGGTGCCCAGCGGCATGGGCCTCCTCACCAACATCTCCTACCTGCCGGGCCAGTTCTCCTTTGATTTCGTGGTCTTCCTGTTCGGCGCCATGCTGTTGGTGATGCGCGTGCACCTCGCCAACAAGGTGCGCGAGTGGCAGCGCACCGGCACGCCCTACCCGGAGTTCCTCAGCCTGCACCTGCTCAACGCCACTACCTGGGTGGCCCTCCTGGCCCTGCTGGTGGCCTGGGGGCTGCCCCAGGCTAACGAGGTATCGGTTGTCGCTCGCGCCTGGGAGCGGCTTACCGCCCCCGTTAGCGACGAATCCGATCACTTCGTGCGCCTCTTCTCCAGCATCGACGCCAAGCGTGAGGTGCCGCTGCACACCTTCGGTGAGGCCCTGCCCTTCCAGGGGCGGGTGGTGCTGGGCAGCCGCATCGCCGCCCAGGTGGAGTTCGGTGAGGGCGGCCACCTCAACCGGCCGTTGCGCGTCGCCGTGTACGACATTTACACCCACGCCGGCTGGAAGGCCGGCCCGCGCGACGGCGTGGAGCTGGGCCCGACCGAGCAGGTGCCGGCGCCGGGCCAGAGGGCGGCCTATAAGGACCGCGTGGAGGTCACCGCCAACTTCATCCAGGAGAGCGGCTTCCCCAAGAACTCCCTGCCCACCCTTGGCCAGCCCTCCCAGGTGAGCGTGAACAGCAAGGCCGAGGTGGTGAGCACCGATCCCGTCCCGGACGTGGCCGCCGTGCGCAGCCGCCAGTCCTTCAAGACCGGTGATGCCTTCGTCACCACCGGCAGCGTCTCCGTGGCTTCGGAGGAGAAGCTGCGCGCTGCCGGCACCGCCTACCCGCCCTACGTCCGCGACCGCTACCTCCAGCTCCCGCAGGATATGCCCCCCCGGGTGCTGGAGCTGGCCGCGGAGCTGACCAAAGACCAGCCCACCCCGTACGACAAGGCCAAGGCGATCGAGCAGTACCTGCGCACCTTCCCGGCCTCATTCGACATCCGTACCCTGCCACCCGGCCGGGACGCCGTGGACTTCTTCCTGTTCGACGAGAAGAAGGGCTACTTCGACTACCAGGCCTCGACCATGGTGGTGCTGCTGCGGGCGGTCGGCATCCCGGCGCGCCTGGCCGTGGGCTACGTGGTCGATGAGTTTGACCTGACCGTGCGGCGCTACTTGTTGCGCGATAAGCACGCCTACGCCTGGCCCGAGGTGTACTTCCCCGGCTACGGCTGGGTGGAGTTCTCCCCCTACGGGGAGGCGCCGATGATCACCCGCCCGGCCAGCGACGCCGGCCAGGGCGATGCGCCGCTGGTCGAGGATGACATCCTGAGCGGACCGGGACTTGACTTCCCGGAGTTTGACGATGCCTTCGGCTCCGGCGGCCTCTCGCTCGACCGCTCCGGTGACTCATGGTTCACCCGTCTGATGCTGCCGCTGCTGTACGTGCTGATGGCCCTGGCCGTGCTGGTGGCCGTGGTTGGCACCGCCTTCAAACTGGCCTGGGAACGGGGCCTGAGCGGCCTGGATTACCCCTCCCAGCTCTGGGAGAAGACGGTGCGCCTGGCCTCGTGGCTGCGCCTGGGACCGCAGCCGCACCAGACCCCGGCCGAGTACAGCCGCGCCCTGCGCCGCGCTCTTCCGGAAACGGCGGAGGGGGTGGAGGTGGTGGCCGACAGCTACCAGCGCGCCCGCTATGGCCGTCACGAGCTCACCCCGGCCGAGCGCGACCGCCTGGACGCCGTCTGGGTGCCGCTGCGCAACCGGCTGCTCAAGAAGGTGCTGCGCTGGAAGTAGGCGGCCGTTACGGCTGCAGGATGGGGGCGCTGATCGCGCGCAGGGCACCCACGAACCGTGCCAGGGTGCTGACGCTGGCGCTGAGCGTGGCCGGGCTGGAGCCGGGTTGGCTCAGCACGCTGGCCACGTCGCCCACGAACCCCGCCGGCCGCTGGGCAAAGCCGGTGACCTCGTGCAGCGCGCCGCGCTCGCCCACGAAATACCGCTCCTCGAGCGCGTACAGCACCTGCACGAGACAGGCCACCCCCCGGAACAGGCAGCCGCTCACGAAGAACACGTCACCGGCTTGGGCCGCCTGCCGCGCCGCCTGGAAGGTGCTCTCCGCCTCCTCCAGGTAGCGCTTGATGATCGCCCGGCGCATGGCGGGCGGGTAGGTCGCCACCCGCTCTTTGAGCGTTGCCAGCACGCCGTGCGGGTCGTGGAGCGGGCGGCAGGCGTGCAGCTCGCCCAGGTAGATGTGGTTGTGAAAGCCGTGGGGATAGCCGGGCTGATACTCGCACGTCACCCGTCCGGCCAGGCAGTCGGCCACCACCTGCTCCACGCGGCGCAGGTCGCGGTACAGCCAGTCCACGTGTCGGCCGTTCACCACCAACCGGGCGCCGCCGTTCAACCACGGTCCCCAGGCGCCGAGATCGCTGGCCGCGTCCTCCGGGTGGCGTTCGTCCAGCTCCTGTGCCAGGGCGCGCAGCGCCGCCACCGATGGCGGCGTGGCCGGGTCGTAGTAGATGGCCAGCACGACCTCCGTGTGCTGGCGCTCCATACCCCGGGCGAAGCTGTCGCCCGTGGCCACGGCCACCACCCCCGAGACGGCGCCGAGGCGGACGGCGATCGATTCAGCTAGCTCGATGCCCATGACGGCCCTTAGGGGCAAGGCTCGGAGCCGCCCCCTCTTCCGTGTACGGTGTCCGCCGCGTAGGCTCAACCCCGCACTGTCAGGGGTGGGGCGGGCCCTGTGAGCCGCCCTTTCCTGGCGTGCCGGGGGCGGGGGCCAGCAACCGCGCGTAGGCCGCGCCGCGCCGCGCCAGCCGCGCATCGGTGGTAGCCGCGGCGGCGCGGGCGAAGAAGCGGCCCGCCTCCTCCCGGTGCCGCGCCGCCAGCATCGCCAGCCCGGCCAGGTAGAGCAGCCGCGCGTCGCCGCCCGGTAGGGCCAGGGCGGAAGCCAGCGCCCGTGCCGCCCCGGCCTTGTCGGACAGCACCCGATGCAGGAGCACGCCCGTCTCCAGCACGGCGTCCACGTCCCGGCGCCCGCTCAGGGCGGCGATCCGCTCGCGCGCCGCGCGCTGGTAGTGGGAGAGGGTGCGGTAACCGTACAGCCAAGCGGCCAGCCAGACGACCAGCGCGGCGCCGCTCAGGGGCGCGCGCAGGGCCGGCGCCGTCATCGCCACCGCCAGGCAGGCGGCCACGGCGCCGGGAAACAGCACCGCCGCCCACGGCCGTAGGAGCAGCAAAAACAGCGCCACCAGCAGAAGCACGGCGCCCGCGGCGGCAGGCAGCGACACCAACCCGGCGCCGCCTACCGCGGTGCTGAGGATCCACAGGCCGGCGATGAACGCCAGCACGTTCGTGTTCAGGCGCGGGTTCAGGCTGGGCGGGGCGTGTAACACGTAGCGGTGGAGCGCCGCCGAGCCGCCGATCAGGTCCTTCGCCGCGCCGTTGGTCACCGTCATCGGGCCTCTCCGTGATCCGGCCGTTGCGGCCGCCCGCTTAAGTCTTCGGCTGAGCCCTCTATCTCTGCCACACCGATGGTGGGCTGTTCAGCCGGGACGGTTCAGGCCGTGCGCTCGGTTTGCAGGGCGGCCAGGATGTCCTCCGGCCGGTAGACCCGCCCACGCGCCACCACCCGCTCGATGCGGCGGGTGTGACGAATGTCATCGAGTGGGTTGGCACCGAGGATAAGCAGGTCTGCCGCCAGGCCGGGCACGACGGCACCGAACACGTCCGTCTTGCGCAACACCTCAGCCGGCCGGCGGGTGGCGGCGCGAATCGCCTCCAGCGGCGACAGGCCGGCCCGGACCAGCAGCTCCAGCTCGCGGTGCAGCGAGAAGCCGGAGACGATGGCCACGTTCGGGCAGTCCGTGCCGGCCAGCACCGTGCCGCCCATGCGGTGAAACTCGCCGACGATGGCCAGCAGGGTGGCCCAGGCCCGCCGCGTGCGCTCGCGCGCCCGCTCCGACGCCCCGGCCGCCGCCTGCCGTCGCTCCGCCCAGCGACTGACGAGCTGTTGTGCCACACCGGCCGGCAGCAGGGGCAACAGCGGCGTGGTCTCGGGGTTGTCCATGGTGGTGTCGCCCACGTCGTCGCCGAGCGCGCCCGGGCGGCTGGCAAACAGCACCAGCGTGGGGTCGAGCGCCGTGCCCGCGGCCAGCAACCGCTCCAGAAGCTGTCGGACGCGCGGCCCGTGCGGGTCGATGTCCGGCAGCCAGCGCCACATCCAGCCGCCGTACTCGAACGGGGTCATGCGGCCGGGGTCGGCCGGGCGCTGGTCCTCGGGGGCCAGGTCACCCAGCACCATGAGGTGCTCGAGGCAGTCCACGCCCGCCTCCGCCGCTTGGGCGCCCCAGGTGGCCTGTTGGTGCATGAACACCGGCAGGCCGCGGGCGTGAGCGCGCGCCGCCGCCCGCCGCGCCGTCTCCGGGCGCACGGTAACGTACAGCTTGATGCCGTCCACCCCCGCGTTCGCCAAGCGGTCTACCTCCTCCTCCACGTGGGCCGGGTCGAAACGGTGGCTCATGTGCGCGAAGCCCGCGTACGGCTCGGCCTCTTCCAGCAGCGGTCCGGTGAAGTAGAGGCGCGGCCCGATCCGGGTGCCAGACGCGATGGCCGCGCGGTAGCGCTGCAGGTCGGCCACCTGGCCGCCCAGGTCCATCACCGTGGTGACGCCGGCGGCGAGAAACAGGGGCAGGTGCTCGTCCTGGGGCGGGCCGATGTGGACGTGCATATCCACCAGCCCGGGAATGAGGAAGCGGCCGTGTCCATCGATCACTTCGGCGCCGTCTGGTACCGGCGTGGTGGCCGTCGGACCAACGCGGCTGAAGCGGCCGTCTTCGATCACCACTGTGGCCTCCGGCAGCGGTGGGGCGCCGGTGCCGTCGATCAGGGTGGCGCCGGTGATGGCCAGGGGGCGGGACAGAGGGGCAGCGGTCATGGCTTGGCCTCCGCGAGAGGTGTAAGGCATGGTAGCACCACCCATCGTGCGCCGCGGCGCGTGCCGGACCCCGTCGTGGCGGACGCGCCGCGGGCTGGCTGAGGAGGCGAGGGGACGGTGACGGCGAGTTTTGCCATAAGCGGCGCGCACAAGCGGTCGTCCTCTCGGTAGAGTATGGGGCGCGGGGTGGGTGAGGAGCGTTGATGACCCGCCCGGTTTGCCCTGAGCTGTATCCCGATCCCCGCCCGAGCCGTTTCATTCGTCACCTGCTTCCCCACCTCCCCGGCCTGGTCCGGCTGCTGCCGTGGTTGGCCGCTGCCCCTGCGGCCGTCGCGCTGGGGATGGTGCTGCTCACGGCCATCCCCCTCCTCACCTGGGTGCTGCTCAGCGCCGCCGTGCTGGCGCCCATCGCCGCTGGCATCGCCCTCTTTAACTACGGCTGGGAGTGAGTCAGGCTGCCGGCCGAGCGCACCGCACCCGCCGCCGTGAGGTCCTCCACCCTTAGCTTGCGGCACAAACAAACCCGGGCGCCGTGTCTGGCGCCCGGGCTCCCGGAGTGGTGCGCGTTCGGCCCGACCGGTTTCCCCGGCGTTAGGCGCCGGTGATGTCGAACCGGTCGAGGTTCATGACCTTGGTCCACGCCGCGATGAAGTCGTGGACGAACTTCTCCTGCGCGTCGTCGCAGGCGTAGACCTCGGCCAGGGCGCGCAGCTCGGAGTTGGAGCCGAAGACGAGGTCGACGCGGCTGGCCGTCCATTTCAAGTCGCCCGTGACGGCGTCGCGGCCCTCGAACGTCTCCTCGGCCTCCGAGGTGGGGATCCACCGTGTGCCCATGTCGAGCAGGTTGACGAAGAAGTCGTTGGTGAGCACGCCGGGCCGGTGCGTCAGCACGCCGAGCTTCGACTGGCCGGTGTTCGCGCCGAGGACGCGGAGGCCACCCACGAGCACGGTCATCTCGGGCGGGGTGAGCGTGAGCAGGGCGGCCTTTTCCACGAGCAGGTGCTCCGCCCGCTTCCTGAGGCCAAAGCGCAGGTAGTTGCGGAACCCGTCGGCCTTTGGCTCAAGGACGGCAAACGACTCGACGTCCGTCTGCTCCTGCGTCGCGTCGGTGCGCCCGGGCGTGAAGGGGACGCGCACCTCGAAGCCGGCGTTGCGGGCGGCCTGTTCGACGGCGGCGCACCCGCCGAGGACGATCAAATCGGCGAGGGAGACCTTCTTGCCGTCGCTCTGCGCGCTGTTGAACTGGGCCTGGATCTCCTCCAGCCGGCGCAGCACCCGGGCGAGCCGTGGCGGGTCGTTCGCCTCCCAGTCCTTCTGCGGTGCCAGGCGGATGCGTGCGCCGTTCGCCCCGCCGCGCCGGTCGGTGCCCCGGAACGTGGACGCCGATGCCCACGCGGTGAAGACGAGGTCGGAGATGGAGAGGCCGGAGGCGAGAATCGTGGCCTTCAGGTGGGCGATGTCCTGCTCGTCGATGAGCGGGTGGTCGACGGGCGGGAGGGGGTCCTGCCAGGTCCAGGTCTCTTTCGGGACGAGGGGGCCCAGGTAGCGGGTGACGGGGCCCATGTCGCGATGGAGGAGCTTGAACCACGCCCGGGCGAAGGCGGCCTCCAGCTCATCGGGGTGTTCGAGGAAGCGCCGCGCGATCGGCTCGTAGATCGGGTCCATGCGCAGGGCGAGGTCGGTGGTGAGCATCACCGGGGGATGGCGCTTCGTGGGATCGTGGGCGTCAGGGACGAGCTCTTTGGCGGCGGGGTCAGTGGGTACCCATTGCCAGGCCCCGGCCGGGCTCTTCGTGAGCTCCCACTCGTAACGGAAGAGAATCTCAAGGAAGGTGTTGTCCCACTTTGTCGGGGTGGGCGTCCAGGTGCCCTCGAGGCCGCTGGTGATCGTGTCGGGCCCTTTGCCGGTGCCGTAGCGGTTGCGCCAGCCGAGACCCTGCTCGGCTAGGGGCGCCGCCTCGGGTTCGGGGCCCAGGTTGCTGGTGGGGGCGGCGCCGTGGGTTTTGCCGAAGGTGTGGCCACCGACGATGAGGGCGACGGTCTCCTCGTCGTTCATCCCCATGCGGCGGAACGATTCGCGGATATCCTTGGCCGCCGCCAGCGGGTTCGGGATGGCGTCTGGGCCTTCCGGGTTCACGTAGATGAGCCCCATCTGGATGTTGGCGTACGGCTCATCGAGCTCCCGGTCGCCGTGATGACGCTCGTCCGCCAGCCACTCGCTCTCCGGGCCCCAGTCGATGTCTTCGGGCTCCCACACGTCCTCGCGCCCGAAGGCGAAGCCGATCATCTTCAGCCCCATGGATTCGAAGGCGCAGTTGCCGGCGAATAAGAGGAGGTCGGCCCAGGAGAGCTTCCGCCCGTACTTCTTCTTGATCGGCCACAGGAGCCGGCGTGCCTTATCGAGGTTGATGTTGTCGGGCCAGCTGTTGAGGGGGGCGAACCGCTGCGTCCCGCGCGAGCCGCCGCCGCGGCCGTCGTGGATGCGGTAGGTGCCGGCCGCATGCCACGCCATGCGGATGAACAGGGGCCCGTAGTGGCCGTAGTCGGCCGGCCACCACTCCTGCGAGGTGGTCATCAGCTCGAAGAGATCTCGCTTAAGGGCCTCGACGTCCAGCGTTTTCACTTCCTCGCGGTAGTTGAAGTCGCTGCCCATGGGGTTCGAGGCCGGCGAGTTTTGCCGGAGGATGCTCAGGTCGAGCTGATGCGGCCACCAGTCTCGATTTCGTTTCGGTCGCTTCGTCACCGTGGTTGCCATCGCCGTTGTTCCTCCTTCCCATGCTCCTTGCCTTGATTGGTGGATGGATGCGCTGCGGCGCCGTTTGGGGTCCAGGCAGGCCGCGGACGCGTCGCGCGCCTCTGTCGTCGGGACACCTGGGGCGGTCGCTGCACCCATGCCGGGCGGCCCCCAGGCGAACGGGCCCGAAAACTGCTTAGAACTGATCACAGATTGAGTGGAGTCTATTCTAGCAATAGTGTGCGGCAACGTCACCCCCAGAAGCCGCGTTCGCCGCGCTTTGACGGTCCCTCACCCCGGACGGCGGTCACCCCTCTCCCGCGTGCGGGAGCGGGTGCCGAGCGGTGCGAGGTGGGTGAGGGCAGCGGGGTGAGGGCAGCAAGGCGCTGGGCAAGGAGTGATCTCGCGGCACGTGGTGCCCGGGACGCGACGCGCCCGCGCCGCTAGTGGTGACGCCGGTACGCCGGGGCGCGGGTGACGTTGAGGCCGGGCGGTCGCTGACACACGCCAGCCTGATATCACTCCTGCAACACCAGGGTCACCGCTCCGTCGCTGACAGGATGGTGGCAACCACGCCCCGGTACCCTCAGGCAGTAGAACATGTGATCTGACATAACCGCGAAGAGGGCACAGATGGCGAAGGCGCATGGTGGCGAGGTGCAGGTGCTGCCGCTCACCGTCGAGCGGTGGCCGGATCTGGAACGGCTGTTTGGGCCACGCGGGGCGGCGGGCGGCTGCTGGTGCATGTGGTGGCGGCTGAGCGGTCGCACCTTCGCCCGCCAGAAGGGTGAGGGAAACCGGCAGGCGCTGCACACCCTGGTGACGGCCGGTGAGGTGCCGGGCCTGCTCGCCTATGTGGATGGTGCGCCGGCAGGGTGGTGTGCCCTGGCGCCACGCCAGCGCTACCCTCGCCTGGAGCGTTCCCGCCCGCTGGCGCGGGTGGATGCGCAGCCGGTGTGGTCGGTGACCTGCTTCTTCATCGCGCGACCGTTCCGGCGGCGTGGGATCATGTCTGCCCTTCTGGAAGCCGCCAAGGGGTTCGCCCGTGCGCACGGTGCCACCCTGCTGGAAGGCTATCCGGTGGACCCCGCCACAGCCGACCACTCGCCCGCTATGGCCTACACCGGCCTGGTAAGCGCCTTCCATCGCACCGGCTTTGTAGAGGTGGCGCGCCGCTCTCCCACCCGGCCAGTGATGCGCTGCGCGCTCATTCCATCCGCCACGGTGGAGGGTTCCCACCCCGGCGCGGGCGGGAGCGGCGCGATGCACCCGGCGAACGCCCCGCGGGCTACCAGAGGCCACCCATGACGGCAAGCACACCGCGAGAGGTGACTGTGAGCGACGTCATAAGCGAGCTGTTTCGCCACAACCTGTGGGCCAACCTGCGGCTGCTCGACGCCTCTCGGGCGTTGAGCGCGGCACAGCTTCAGGCGACCGTGCCCGGGACTTACGGCTCGGTGCACCATACCCTGTGGCACATCGTCGCCTGTGAGGAACGCTACGTGGCCCTCCTGACCAACGAGTGGCCCGAGCGGCCGCTGGGTGAGCTGCGGCGTGCCCCGCCCCTGGACGACCTGGTGGTGTCCGCCCGGCGGACGGGTATGGCGCTGCTGCGGGCCGCGCGTGAGGCCAACCCGGGGCGGGTGCTGCGCGGGGTGTGGCAGGGGCGGCCGTACGCCTTCCCCGTGGCCGTGCCGCTCGTGCAGGCGATCACCCACGGCGCGGAGCACCGCGCGCAGGTGGCGGTGGTGCTCAGCCGGCAGGGGGTTACCCCGCCGGAGCGCGACGGATGGGCCTACCACGCGGCCGGCGGACTCCGCGCATAGCCGGTCTCACCCACATCACGCAGACAGTGCACAAGGTGGAACCGGGAGGAGGTGGACAGGCGCCTGAAGCGGGTTACATCAACGGCACCCGAAGCGCGAAGCCAGTCACTAGACCGAAGGAGAGGGAGACATGACCACGGAGCAGACGTCCAGCGTCACCTATCCGAACCTGGTGCCCAGCATCGTGGTGCGTGACGTGCCGGCCACCCTGGAGTGGTTTAACAAGCTCGGCTTTGCCACGGTGTTCACCATGCCGGGCCCCGACGGCAGCATTGTCCACGCCGAGGTGGCGCGCGACGCGGACACCCGCCTGATGCTTGGTCCCGATTCCTGGGGTCACACACCGGGCAGCACGGGGATGAGCCTGTACATCAAAGCCGACGGCAGCGTGGACGCCTACCACGACCGCGTCACCGCCGCCGGCATCGCGGTGACGGAGCCGCTCACCGATCAGTTCTGGGGCGACCGCACCTTCACCGTCGAGCACCCGGACGGCTACCGCTTCACCTTCTGGGAGCACGTCCGCGACGTCTCGCCGGAAGAGATGCAGCGAGCGATGGCGCAGATGGCGTCCTCGTAGCGGCGTCCATCGGCGGGCGGGGTGGGGCGGGACGTTCCATCCTACTCCGCCCGTGTGCGTCAGAGTCCAGCGGGGGAGAAGCGCACATGAGCGCACGGGTCAGGGTATTGGTGGGCACGCGCAAGGGCGCGTTCATCTACACATCCGATGGGCGACGCGAGCGGTGGGAACTCTCAGAGCCGATCCTTCCCGGCTGGTCGGTCTACCACCTGGCGGCCGACCCGCGGCGCGATCCGCTGCGGCTGTACGCCGCGGCCGCGCACTGGGCGTGGGGCCCGTGCGTGGCCCGCAGCGACGACGGCGGCCGCACATGGACGCAGGACAGCCCCGGTCTTGCCTTTCCCGCGGATATGGGCGTCTCTGTCGAGCGGGTGTGGCAGGTGCGGCCGGGCCACCCGCGGGAGCCGGGCGTGGTGTGGGCCGGGACGCAGCCCGCGGGCCTGTTCCGGAGTGAGGACTGGGGCGATTCCTGGACGCCGGTGGACTCCCTCAACCGCCATCCGTACCGGCCGTTCTGGAACGGCAGCGGCGGTGGCGCCTCCTGCCTCCACTCCATCGAGATCGACCCGCGCGACCCCCGGCACCTCTACGTCGCCATCAGCACCGGCGGTACCTACGAGAGCACCGACGGTGGACAGACGTGGGCCATCTGCTCTCACCGCGTGATCGCCACGACCGCCATGGCCAGGCAGATGGAGGCAGAGTTCCAGGCCCGGTTCCCCGAGCTGGTAGAGCAGTTCAAGCTGCCGCCGAACGTGGACCCCGCCGCGGCTGACGAGCTGCACAAGCTGCGCATCGATCCCAAGCGGCCGAGTCGGCTCTGGGGGCAGGCGCACATCGGCGTCTTCCGCCTCGATGAGGGTTCCACCACCGGCTGGATGGATGTGACGCACGGGCTGCCCTCGTTTCACGGCTTCCCCATCGCCGTCACCCGTCGCGAGCCGGACGCGGTGTACGTCGTGCCGCTGGCGTTTGAGCGGGACAACTTCCGCGTGTGCCCCGGCCAGCTCACCGTGTACCGCAGCCGGGACGGCGGCGCCACGTGGCAGCCGCTCACGGCCGGCCTGCCTGGCCCGCATGACTATCAGAGCGTGTACCGCGAGGGGCTGGATACCGACGGCCTGGACCCGGAAGGGGTGTACCTCGGCACCAGCAACGGCCAGGTCTACGCCAGCGCGGATGGCGGCGACCACTGGCAGCGGCTCCCGGGCACGCTGCCGCCGGTGCTGTCCGTGACCTGCGCGGTGTTCTGAGGAGGACGTGCGCCCGCCACGCCGCGCCAACCTCAGAACAGCACGACGCCGACCGCGGCGCAGATCTGCTGCGCCTCGGTGAAGCTGCTACCGGTGTTGGCGGCGTCGCCGTTGTAGGCCTCCAGCCGGTGGCACTCCTCGGTGAGGACCTGGAGGGCCTGGGACATATCGGCGGCGTTGTTGCGGGCGCTGGCCAGTTCCAGCTCCGCCTGGATCTGGCGCAGGCGGGCGAGGTCGGCCCGCCAGTGGCCGCCGCCCGCCTCCCGCCCCAGCACCACCACGGCGACGCCAACGACCAGGGCCAGGGCCACGAGGGCCACCGTCATGGCGGCCATGGTTAGAACGCGCATCCGGTGCAGTTCGCGCTGCCAGCGGCTCGGGGGGCGCGGCCCGGGGCGGGGCGGCGCCGGCAGAGGTGGCGGCTGGTCCGCGCGCAGCCGGGCGGCGGTCACGGCCTGGGCGAGGAGAAAGCGCAGCCGGCCGGCGTCACCGCCGCTCAGCATGAGCGTATGCGGTGTATCGCCAGGCGGGGTCCACACCACGGGCAGCAGGGAGCCGTCGCCGTCGGGCGCCGGCTGCAGGTCGCCTACGACTGACACGGCGTCGAAGCCGATGCGCCAGCCCCACTTCTGCGCGCGCACCTCGAAGCGGTCGTCGAACACGGTGACGCGCACCGGCTCCGGCCGCGCGTGGCCGGGACAGCCGCCGAGGTACTGGAGGATAATGACGGGCGACGAGGCAACCATCGTGCGTGGCTCGGGGCGGCGGGATTCGTCCGGACGGGGTGAGCTGTTTCCTCGGCGCGACGGCCGTTACGCTTGAGGGGCCGATACCACAGCCGGAGGCCCTCCCACGACGCCGCAGCGGTGCTCCCCCGATGACCTCACCCCGGCCCGCGTGCCCTCATCCCCGGCCTCTGTGCCGCACGCGGGAGAGGGGTGCCCAACGGGCGGGGTGAGGATCGCCCACGGCCGGTACTCCATTATACGCTGGGCGGTCGGTCTGGCGGCGTTCGCCGCGGTCTACGGCGGCACGTTGCTGCTCCTGCGCCGGCTGGACCTGCAGAACGCTGTTGCCGATGTGGCGGAGCGTGCCGGCTGGTGGGGTGTCCTCCTGTACCTGGCGCTGATGGCAGCGGCGGTGATGAGCCCCCTGCCGGACGCGCCGGTCGCGCTGGCCGGGCTGGTGGCCTATGGCCCGCTGCCCGGGATGACGCTGGTGGTGGGCGGCTCCTGGCTGGGGGCCGCCCTCAACTTCTTTCTCGTGCGTGCCCTGGGCCGGGAGGCCTTCCGACAGCACTTCCCCCGGCTGGCCGCCCCCATCGATGACCTGGCCGAGCGGCTGGGGTTTGAGCTGCTGGTGCTCTTGCGGGTGCTGCCCACCGTCACCTTCGACATCGCCTCCTACGCCGCCGCCGTGACCAACATCCCGTTCGCCCGCTTCGCTGGCGCCACCCTGTTCGGCCAGCTTCCCGGACCGACGATCGCCGCCCTGGTCGGCGCTCACACCGGCGGGGCGGACGGGCGCGTGACGGTAGCGTTGTGGGGCCTGGCGCTGACGCTGGCGACCGCCCTCCTGGCCTGGCGCTGGTTGCGGGCGCGCCGCCGTTCCGGTGGCGGCGCGTGATGGCTATCGTCTTCGGCCGTGGTCCGCTATCTTCGTCGCGGTATCTTACGATCGATACGTTGGTCGCAACCGGCATATGGGCCGGTGGCGATCGAACCAGGAGCGGAGGCAGGATGATCCACCTGACGGATGAGATGCGCGACGCCATCAACAACGCCCTGGCCGACGGCACGCCGGTGGTGGTGGCCACCGCCTCACCGGACGGCCGGCCAGACCTGGCCTTCAAGGGCAGCGTGCTGGTGTGGGACCCGGAGCACCTGGCGTACTGGGAGCGCAGCCGGGGCGAGACGTTGCGCAACCTGGAGGCCAACCCCCATGTCTGCCTGCTGTATCGCAACCCGCAGCGCGGTCTGGCCTGGCGCTTCTACGGCGTGGCCGAGCTGCACCCGGATGGTGACCTGCGCGCCCGCATCATGGAGCGGGTGGTGCCCGTGGAGCTGGAGCGCGATCCGGAGCGCAAAGGGGTGGCCGTGCTCATCCGTGTGGACCGCGTGCTGCGCGGTCGCGACGTGATCATGGCGCGCGAGGAGTAGCCGTCGCCATCGCGGCTCCTGTGCCGACGTCCGCCCTGGCCGGCTCACCCGGTGCCGGGCGGGCGCACGTTTGACCCTCCCGCCCGGACGTGGCAGCATCCGTTCGCGCCCGGTCGCCGGCGCGCGATTGATTCATCACGAGGAGCGGCTATGGCCGGACAGCAACGTCAGGCAGCGATCGTCGGGATCTACGAGTATCCGTTGCGCAAAGTGGAGCCGGGAATGACCGCGCTCCGCATCAAGGCGGAGTGCGCCGCCCGTGCCCTGGAGGACGCCGGGCTGACGTGGAAGGACGTTGACGGCGTGTTTGACGCCGCGGAGGGCGGCCCGGCCGGCAGCGGGCTGGCCATCTCCGAGTACTTCGGCTTTTACCCCTCGGTGATCGACACCACCTCCGTCGGCGGCAGCTCATATGAGTTTCTTGCCGCTCACGCCATGCGGGCCATCGCGGCGGGCAAGTGCAAGGTGGCGCTGCTGACGTACGGCTCCACGGCGCACACCGACGCGCGGGCCATCGGCACCGGCGGTATGGCCGGCCTGGGCCCGCCCAACCCGGTGGGCAACATGGAAGACCCCTGGGGCCAGACGCTGATCGCCAACTACGCCATGGTGGCCCACCGGCACATGTACCAGTACGGCACCACGCCGGCGCAGCTGGCCGAGATCGCCGTCACCACCCGCGCCCACGCCGTGCGCAACCCACAGGCCGTGAAGGCGATGGAGGACCTCGGTTTCGTCGGCACGGGCGAGATCACCGTGCAGGACGTGCTGGAGTCGCGCATGATCGCCGACCCACTGCACCTCTTGGACTGCTGCATGATCTCGGACGGCGGTGGCGCGGTGGTGATCGCCGCCCCAGAGGTGGCGCGCGACTGCCGTAAGACGCCGGTGTGGCTGATCGGTGCCGGCGAGGCCACCCGCTACCCGGAGAACGGGCGCGACATCACGATCAGCGCCGCGGCTCAGTCGGGGCCGGCCGCCTTCGGTGAGGCCGGGGTGCGGCCGGATGAGATCGACGTGGCCATGATCTACGACTCGTTCACGATCACGGTGCTCACCATCCTGGAGGACCTCGGTTTCTGCAAGAAGGGTGAGGGTGGGCACTTCGTGGAGGGCGGACGGCTGCGCTGGGACACGCCCGGCCTGGCCCTCAACACCGACGGTGGCGGTCTGTCCTCCAACCACCCTGGGATGCGCGGCATCTTCCTGCTGATCGAGGCCACGCGCCAGCTTCGCGGCGAGTCCACCGCCCAGAAGGCGGGCGCGCGCCTGGCCGTGGCCCATGGCAACGGCGGGATGCTCGGCTCCCGGCACAGCGGCGGCACGATCATCCTGGCGCGCGACTGAACGGTCCGCCCAGGCCCAATCGAGCACATCGCGGAGGAACATCGCATGGCACGTCCGTTGCCCCGCTTTCCCGAGCCCGATACCCAGCCTTTCTGGGAGGCCACCAAGCGGCATGAGCTGGTCTACCCCACCTGCGACGCCTGTGGCAACATCGTCTTCTACCCGCGGCGCCACTGCCCCAAGTGCGGCGGCCGTTCCCTGACCTGGCATGTCTCCAAGGGCGAAGGCACGGTGTACACCTACAGTGTCGTGCGCCAGAACCGGAACCCCGCTTTCAAGGACCTGGGAGCCTACGCCGTGGCCTATATCGACCTGGACGAGGGCTTCCGGATGATGTCCAACATCGTGGGCGTGAACGACCCCACGAAGGACATTCACATCGGTATGCGGGTGCGGGTGCACTGGGAGGACCAGCCCGGTGGCGAGGTGGCGCTGCCGCTGTTCGTCCCCGCCTGAGCACGCCGAGATGTGGGCCTGGGTGCGCCGTGCCCCGCGGGCGTCCCCAGGCCCGTCCCCTTGGCTCGGCATAGATTTCAACGGTAATTAATTTAGATCGTAACGTTTTGTGTGCACGGAACCAGCCTTGCTGCCACAACGATACGTGTCGTTGCGGATGTGTCGTTCCGTCTCGCCGTGCATTAACGTTTTGCCGGTTCGAGGGTTGTATAGGTACCACATGCTGGGAGCCCCGCCATGGTGACGTGCCTGTTGTGTGGTTTTGCCACGGAGCTGGATGACGCGGCGGTCCTGCTGGCCTCCCGCATGCGCTGCATCTGCCTGCGCTGCTACCAGCGGGAAACCGGCAGCCTCCGGCGCGTACCGGAGTCGCTGCGGCGCGAGGTGATCGCCTGCCTGCCCGAGTAGGCGCTGCGGCGTGGCGTCCCTCCTGTTGTCTTTCTCACCGCCCGGGTACGCTGAGACCATGCGGGAGCCGTTCAGCCGCGTGCTGCCGCGCGATGAGCCGCTGCGGGCCGCGGGCGAGTGCGATCTGGCCGTGACCAGCGGGCCGCTGGCCGGGCTGGCGGAGGTGCTGGCCCTCTTCAGCCCGGTGCTGTCCGTCATCCTGGCCCTGCGCCTGGAGGGCTGGCCGGCCAAGGCGGCGGGCATCGTGCTGCCCCCGCTGCTGGCCTTCTTCCTCGCCCGCTACCCGCTACGCCGCTGGGGACGGCCGCGCCAGTGGATCGGTGTCACCACGCGGCGCGTGCTCATCTGGCGGCGTCCCACCGGCCTGCGCGCCGAGCCGCGCATCGAGAGCATCCCCCTGTCCACCGTGGTCGGCGTGGACCTGGAGCAGGATGCCTGGGACCGTCGCGCCGGCACGCATCAACTGATCGTGCATCTGGCCGATGGCACCGTTCGCGACCTCGGCCGCGTCCGCCACGGCGAACGTCTGCACGCGGCTATCCAAGGCGCCCTAGCGTGGCCGGGGCCGGAGTTCAAACCGCCGGCCGCCCCGCCGGCCGATTACCGACCGCGCTAGCGCCCGCCGCGATGCTGTCTCCCACGCAACCGTGCCCCTGTCGCCCGGCCGACAGCCGCCGACCTCACGGCGTGACACCCTGAAGGCGAGTCAAGCCGGACCCCATGCACACCATTGGCTTGGCTGGGAGGCGGGCGATGCACCTGGAGATCTTCCACATGGTGAGCGAGACGGAGCGGGACCTTGAATACCGCCGGGCCGAGCGACGGGCGCCGCACCTGGACCTGCTCGCGACTGAGCACCGAGGGGCGCGAGGGCAGCTCTCGCGGCGGCTGCGCGGACAATGGCGGGCGCTCCGCGCGGTGCTCGCCCCGCTCCGGCGCGCCGGGGTCCCGTGCCGCCGGCCGGGGTGGCCGGGCACGCGCCGGCGCGCGCGGGTACCGCACGGATAGGGTGGTGCGTTCGAGCCCGGAACCGGGGAGATGGCCGCAGGGCGCCTTGCCACCCGCGGACGCGCTACCATGGGGAAAGCGCCGCCCGCTCCGGTGCCCCCAATCTCGCTCCTTGGAGCCGTCCCGTGGCGCGTGCCGTCCGCCGCTTCACCCCCCTGGTGCTGTTGCCGTTGGTCGTGGTTGTGGCCGCTCTCGTCGCCTCACCGGCCGAGGCCCAGCGCGCCGCGGGCCTAAGCACCGTGCGCGAGGGCTACGAGCGGCTGCTTGCCCTGTACGTGGACCCACTGTCGCCGGATGGCCTGTTGCGGGAGGCATGGAACGGTGCCGTCGGTGCCGCGCTGGCCGCCGGCGTGACCCTGGTACCGGCGCTCCCGCCCCTGCTGCCCAGCGCGGGCGGTGCGTGGTCGGCCTTCACGGCCGCGTACATCCAGTTGGAGCGGCTCAGCGCCGCCCGGGTCGCGCCGGCCGCACTGGCGTATGCCGCGCTTGATGCCATGGCCGGCGCTCGCCATGAGTGCCACACCTACTTCATGCCGCCGGACCGCTATGCCCAGTTTCGCGCCGCGCTCAGCGGGCAGGCACAGTTCGTGGGCATTGGCGTGAGCCTATCGGGGCCGCCGTTCATCATCGCCCACGTCTTTCCGGACAGCCCGGCCGAGCGCGCCGGCCTGCAACCGGGCGATGAGATCGTGGCCGTGGACGGCGTGCCGGCCGCCGAGGCGACGATGGCCTCCCTGCGCGCTCGGATCACGGGCCCCGAGGGCACAACCGTGCGCCTCACCATCCGCCGGCCCGGGGTGGATGACCCCTTGGAGGTGGAATTGGTGCGGGCGGTGGTGCGCATCCCGCTGCTTACCACCTCGCTGCGCCCAGACGGCGTGGCCGTGCTGCGCCTTACCACCTTCGCCACGGACGGCGCCAGCGAGCGGGCGCTGCGCGTGGCCCTACAGGAGCTCGAGGCGCGGGGAGCGCGGGCATGGGTGCTGGACCTACGCGGCAACGGTGGCGGCGCGGTGCACAGCGTGCTCAATGTGCTTGGCATCTTCCTGCCGGAGGGGGTCCCGGCCATCACCCAGGTCGATCGCCGCGGCACCGTGCGCACCTTGACCACCATCGGCCCGCCGCTGGACACGCAGCGGCCGCTGGCTGTGCTCGTCGGCCCGGGCACGGCCTCGGGCGGGGAGATCGCGGCCGCGGTGCTGCAGGATACCGGCCGTGCCCGCCTGTTCGGGCAGCGCACGGCTGGGTGCGCCAACGTGGGCACCTTGGTCGAGCTGTCCGACGGGTCTGGCATGAGCATCACCAGCGCCCGCCTGCTGGCCGGCCCGGCCCAGCGGCGCCTAGATGGGGTGGGGCTATCGCCTGACGAGGAGGTTGCCGTCGGCGTCGGCGACCCCGCCCTAGAGGCGGCGGTGGGCTGGCTCGTGCAGCGTGTTGTTCACGAAGACGAGCCCGTGCCGGCCGGCGGCTGACCCACGCCAACCCGGCGGATTGGCGGACCGCCACCCGCGGCGCATGGGCGTGGAGGTGTGCCGCGATACGAGCGACAGGCAGCGGCTGCCGCTACGGCGCCGGTTCGATCACGGCGTACATCGAGCCGCGGCAGTGGGGAATGCGCGGGTCCGGGCCGTAGGCGTGGATCTGCTGCTGGTGGCGGATGACCGTGTCCTGGTCGGCGGTCTCGACGATCGCCCGGCCCTGCGAGTCCACCACACAGGCGATGGCGAACGCCTTCTCCCGGCTGTAACCGAAGATGGCGCCCAGCAGCTCGATCACGTATTCGTAGGTGTGGTCGTTGTCGTCCAGCAGCACGAGGTGGAAGCGCGGGGCGAGGTGCTGGTCCCGCTCCACGCGCTGGACCGTCCCCGGCCGCACTTCTGGGGCCGTCATGCCTTCATTCTGGGGTGAGGCCGGCGCCGCGCGCAAGAGGTGAGCGCGCGCCTACTCTTCGACGGCCCGACCGCGGCGCAGCAGCACGAGCGAGCGCGGCGCCAGCTCCAGGGGTGCGCCGCCGGCCACGGCCCGTGCGCCTGGCTCCAGCTCCGGCGCATGGGTGTCCACCAGCACCTCCCAGCGGTCGCCCGCCGCGTCCGCCGGCAGGGTGAACGGCACCGGCTCGTGGTGGGCGTTGAGCAGGATGAGCAGGGTGTCGTCCGTCACCGGCTCGCCCCGCTCATCCATCTCGTCCAGCGCGTCGCCGGCCAGGCGTAGCCCTAGGCAGCGCAGCCAGTGCGAGTCCCAGTCGGCGTCGTTCATCTCCTCGCCGTCGGGCCGGAGCCAGGTAAGGTCCTTCACCTCGGAGCCGCGCAGGGGCCGTCCCTGGAAGAACTTGCGCCGGTGCAGGACGGGATGCCCAAGGCGCAGGCGGATGAGGCGGGCGGTGAACTCCAGCAGGGAGCGGCGCCGCTCGTCCAGCTCCCAGTCGAACCAGGAGATCTCGTTGTCCTGGCAATAGGCGTTGTTGTTGCCGTGCTGCGTGCGGCCCATCTCGTCGCCGCCCAGGATCATGGGCACGCCCTGGGAGAGGAGCAGGGTGGCGAGGAAGTTGCGCTTCTGGCGCTCGCGCAGCGCGATCACGGCCGAATCGTCGGTCGGCCCTTCCACGCCGCAGTTCCAGGAGAGGTTGTCGTCGGTACCGTCGCGGTTGTCCTCACCGTTGGCCTCGTTGTGCTTGTGGTTGTAGCTGACGAGGTCGTGCAGGGTGAAGCCGTCGTGCGCGGTGACGAAGTTGATGCTGGCGTAGGGACGGCGGCCATCGCTCTGGTAGAGGTCCGAGGAGCCGGTAAGGCGGTAGCCCAGCTCGCTCACCACCCACTCGTCGCCGCGCCAGAAGCGACGCACCGTGTCGCGGTACTTGCCGTTCCACTCCGTCCACAGGACGGGGAAGTTGCCCACCTGGTAGCCGCCCTCGCCCACGTCCCACGGCTCGGCGATGAGCTTGACCTGCGAGATCACGGGGTCCTGGTGGATGATGTCGAAGAAGGCGGCCAGGCGGTCCACGTCGTGCAGCTCGCGGGCCAGAGCGGCGGCCAGGTCGAAGCGGAAGCCGTCCACGTGCATCTCCTGCACCCAGTAGCGCAGGCTGTCCATGATGAGCTGGAGGACCCAAGGGTTGCGCACGTTGAGGGAGTTACCGGTGCCGGTGTAGTCCATGTAGTAGCGGGGCTGGCCGGGCACGAGCTTGTAGTAGGCGGTGTTGTCGATGCCGCGGAAGCTGAGCGTGGGGCCAAGGTGGTTCCCCTCGGCGGTGTGGTTGTAGACCACGTCCAGGATCACCTCGATGCCGGCGCGGTGCAGCTCCCGCACCATGGCTTTGAACTCGGCCACCTGCTCGCCCATGCGGCCGCTGCTGTAGCGGCCCGCGGGGGCGAAGTAGCCGAGGGTGCTATAGCCCCAGTAGTTGCGCAGGCCGCGGTCCACCAGGAACTTATCGTCGATGAACTCGTGTACGGGCAAGAGTTCAATGGCGGTGATGCCCAGCTTTTTGAAGTGCTCGATGGCCGCGGGGTGGGCGAGACCGGCGTAGGTACCGCGCAGCTCGGGCGGGATCTCCGGATGACGCTGGGTGAAGCCTTTGACGTGCACCTCGTAAATCACCGACCGGTGCCAGGGAATGCGCGGCGGGCGGTCGGTGTCCCAGTCGAAGTAGGGGTTGACCACCACCGCCTTGGACGCGCCGCGGGCGCTGTCGCGTTCGTCGAAGGTGAGGTCGGCGTCGGGGCCGCCGGGGACGTAGCCGAAGAGCGGCTCATGCCAGTCGGGTTCGTTGGCCACGGCCCGGGCGTAGGGGTCCAGGAGCAGCTTGTGCGGGTTGAAGCGGTGGCCGGCCTCCGGGGCAAACGGCCCGTACACGCGGTAGCCGTAGAGCTGCCCCGGGCGCACCCCGGGTAAGTAGCCATGCCAGACGTGGGCGGTGACCTCCGGCAGGGGGATGCGCTCCGTTTCGGGGCCGTGCGCATCCTCGAACAGGCACAGCTCAACCCGGGTGGCGTTCTCAGAATACAAGGCGAAGTTGACGCCGTAGCCGTCCCAGGTGGCGCCTAAAGGGTAGGGTTTGCCTGGCCAGAGCCTGCGTACTGCCATACTCACCTCTGCATGCTGGGGGCTGGGTGCCGTGTACCGCGGGAGGACAGGCCCTCATCCCGGCCTTCGGCACCCGGCCGTCACCCCTAGCCCCCGGCGGGGTCCCACCCTGGGGGCCGGGGTGGCCGGCGTGCCGGGGCAGCCGGGGTGAGGGCTCACTAGGGCTGGTGCTGAGGGCCGGCTTTGCCCACGTCAGTTCCCCCTTGCCCGCGTTAGAGGGGAGAGGGGGATCAGGTAAGGGCCAGTCGCTTTCTCAGCGCTCAGCGCGCGGCAATGGCTTCGCGGGCCGGGGCGGTGGCCGACGCCGCGGGTAGGGGTCGTTATAACCGGGCCACTTGAACGGGGGCATATCCGTGGCGCCCTGCCAGGGCGTACCGATGGGCGGTAGGCGGCAGGGCGGTTGCTCGCGTGGGTCGGCTGGCGGCCACGGCACCGGGCCGATGCCGCGCATCGGCATCAGTTCGGTTTCGAAGACGCGGGTGGGGGGATACTCGCCCACCTCCACCTGACCGCTCCAGCCCTCGAAGGCGGTGATCGTGTAGCGCCCGGCCGGGAGCTGGCCGCCCAAGTCGCCAAGGGTGAGCCAGCCGCCCCACGCGCCGTCTGGGCCGCGCTCACCGGCGCCCCACATGCGCGCCTCCCCCACGAGCTCGCCGGCGGCGTTGCGGATCGTGCCGTTGAAGCGAAGCGATTCAACATCTCCCATGGCGCCCCACCCTTTGACCGCCGCCGCTCCCCGGCGCGCCGGGGTCACCACCCGGAGGTAGCGATCACAGGAACGGGTTGAAGCCGCTATCCACCGCGGCCTGGATGGCGCGCTGCGCCTCGCAGGTCAAGCCGTGGGCGGCGCAGCCCTCGGCGGCGGTGAATACGTGCTCTTCCACCGCACCGGCCACCTTCCACCGGCGCCGCTCCACAAGCGTGCCGCCCGCCACCACCCGGCGCACGAACGTGTACGCCGTGCGGGGTGGGTAAATGATCCAGCTCTCCTGCCGCTCGTGGTCGAAAAAGACGAGCTCATTGTCGTTCCAGCGAGCGATGACCAGCTCGGGGTAGCCGGCTACCGGCCCTCGCCGCACAACGGGTCGCGATGCGGGTGCGGTCATGGCACCTCTCGACGCCACGGCGTGTGGCCCCGCGTTCACTCGTCCTCAAAGCCGAAGGCGCGACGCAGGGACGCATCCCCCTGCACGCGGGCCCACAGGGCGGGGTCGCGGCGAATGAGATCGCGGATGAGCTCGCCGGCCACCGCGTGCAGGTCTACACCCTCGGGCAGTGGCAGGCCCCGTGCGGCAGTGCGGAATGATCCAGGGGGATGCGAACGCCGTGTCATACCACCTCGCCATTTGAGTGTAAACGGAATGGGACAGGTTCGCCACGCGGGGGAGGGGACGGCCGTGGCCCACCCGTCGCGTGCTCGGTGCCGGGTACTGGGTGCTGATCGGGGGGAAGAGCAGACCCTCGCCCCAGCGGTGATCAGGAGTGGGGCGTGTGCGGAGCCTGAGCCGTCTCGCGTCTTTCCCCCCTCGCTCAATGGGGTGAGGGCCGGTTCCCCCTCGCTAGCACTCAGTACTCAGCGCCTAGCGCTGCGATGTGTGACGGGCGGGTGCGTCTCTCGGCTTGCCCAACGCCCATCACATGTCCCAGAAGGCCCGCGCTACTCGAGCTGGAACAGCGGGCTGACCGACTGCTCCAGGTGCGTGCGGCGGATCGCTTCGGCCAGCAGCGGGGCGATGGATACCACCTCCAGCGCCGGCACGCGTCGCTCCGGCGGCAGGTAGACGCTATCGGTGACGAGCACGCGCTTGATAAATGGCTGTTGCAGCCGACGGGGCGCATCGCCCACCATCAGCGGGTGGATGATCACCAGGGTGATCTCGGGTAGGGCGCCGGCCTCCAGCAGGGCGGGGAGCTGGCCGATGAGCGAGCCGCCCGCCATGATGTCGTCCACCACCAGCGGTGCGCGACCTTGGACGCTGCCCACCACGTGCGTCACGCGCACTTCACCGTCGATGCGGCGCTTGTTCATCAGGCCCAGCGGCAGGTGCAGGGCGTCGGCGAAGCGCTCGGCCAGCTTCACCCGGCCGGTATCGGGCGCGATGACAATCGCGTTGTCGAGCGAGAGCTGGGCGAGGCGGTTGGTGAGCAGCCCCACGGCGGTGAGGGCATCGACGGGGATGTCAAAGAAACCCTGCATTGCCGGGGCGTGGATGTCCAGCAGCATGACTCGGTCGGCGCCGGCGTGCGCGAGGCAGTTGGCCACCACCTTGGCAGAGATGGCCTCACGCGGCTTGGCCTTGCGCTCCTGACGGGAGTAGCCGTAATAGGGCATCACTGCGGTGATGCGGCGGGCGGAGGCGCGTTTGAGGGCATCGAGGGTGAGAAGCAGCTCGACCAGATGGTCATTGACGGGCGGGCTGGTAGGCTGGATGACGAATACGTCCCGCCCGCGCACGGAGTTCTTGATGAGGGGGCTCAGTTCGCCGTCCGGAAAGCGGATGATCTCCAGGTCGCCCAGCTCTACGCCGAGCAGCCTGGCCGTCGCCTCGGCGAGCGGGCGGTTGGCGGAGCCCGCGTAGAGGACGAGGTCGTCGAGCATGGCGGAACCCCTGGCCGCGGGGCAAGCCGCAGCAGCTCATCCATCGCGGAGCAGCTCTATCGTATCGTGTTCGGGAATTTCTGTGCGAAGCCCTCATCCCCAGCCCCTCGGCCCCCGGCACCCCCGGCCATAGGCACGGCCCCGGCAAAGCCGGGTGGCTCGCCGGGGCGGCAAGGCCGGGGCAGGGGGCCGGCGTCCGTGCTCCCCGGCCCGCCGGTCTCGCCCCGGTATGCCGGGGGGCGGGCAGGGCGGGGTGAGAGCCAAAAGGGGGCGGGGCCCGCGCCCGGCCCATCCGCAACCGAGCCACCCACCCGAGGTGCCGGGCAGACGAGGCCGAGTTCTGCCGCTGCGAACGGAGGGCTTGACCGTGCTTCCCGCCTCGGACCGCGACCTACTCCGGCGGCAGCCACAGGAGCCCGTTCACGAAATAGCCGGCCACGGCGACCTCCCAATGCAGATGCGGGCCGGTGGCGAGCCCGGTGGCGCCGACGGCGCCGATCGGCTCGCCGGCCTGCACCTCCTGTCCCGGCTGGACGGCGATGTGCGAGAGGTGGTCGTAGCCCGTGACCACGCCGAGGCCATGGTCGATGTAGACGGCGTTCCCGCGCACCGGCAGCGGGCCGGCGAAGGCCACGCGGCCGGGCGCGGCGGCCACCACCGGTGCTCCCGCCGGCGCGCCGAAATCGACCCCGGAGTGCGAGCCGGTGGGCGGGCCGCCATTGAAACTGCGCCGCGAACCGAACACATCGGTGATCGGGCCCTGGGTGGGCCGCACGAAGAACCCGTCCCAGCGGCGCGTGGGGGTGAACTCCGCCAGCACCCGGCGCAGCACGGCCAGCTCCCGTTCGATCAACGCCGGGTCCAGCAAGGCTGCGGTGGCCGGGTCCAGCGTGATCGCCTCCACCGGGAAGTCAGTGGCCGTCACCGTTACCTCGCCGGTGAGCATCACGATGTCCCCCCCATCCAGGGAGACGGTGGCCTGCACCGGGTACGTGCCGGGCGGGTGCTGCTCGGTCAGCCCGGCCCGCTGTCCCACCCCGATGACGGCCAGCCAGCCGCCCCCGTCCGGAACGGCCGGGTAGGCACGGCCGGCGAACGTGACGGAGACTGCGGCAATACCCGCTCCCTCCACGATGACCAGGAAGCTGCCCCCCTGGGGCACCGGCTGGCGCGGCAGGGTCATATTCGGTGGGGCCGGCGTGGGCACGGCAGCTACCGCGGGGAGCTGAGCGACGACCGCCGGAGGCCTGGCGCTTTCCTCCCCGCCCGGATCGCCGGCCCACGAGCGATGGGCCGGCGATGGAGCAGGGATGAGAGCCGCCAGCAAGATCAGCGTCCAGAGCGGCCGCGCGCGCCGCAGCGCACGGTTCATCGAGGGCGCACCAGCACGGTTCATCGAGGGCGCACCAGACGGTAGGGTTACGGTCAGTGTACCCGCTCAGCCCCTTTCCGCGGAGCCGTGAGCTGCATCGAAGGCTGGATGTGGTGAGGGCCGAGCGAAGCCGCCCCCTCTCGTTTCTCACTCCTTCCCCCTCACCTCTCGGGTAGGGGCGAGGGAGGGGCCATGACATGGGCGAAGCGCGCTCGCCGAGCCCGAACTCCCCTCTCCCGCCGGTGGGAGAGGAGCCAGGGGCGAGAACTGGCCAGGCGCAGGACAGGGGTGAAGGGGCCAGCCTTGCGCGCTCGCCCTGTGGCGCTGGCGCGCCGCCCCCGCGGGCCGCTACCCTCTGGTGGAGAGGCGCCCCCGGCTCGCTCCACTGCTGGGCGATGAGCGATGCGGGCTGCGGGGGGTGCTCCCTGCTCAGGACTCGGGTGAGGGCTCGCGCCGCATGCAGCACGCGTGTGGGCCAGGGCGCTCATTGTCGGGAAGGTCCGCCGTGACGGCGCTCCACGCGACCATCGTGCCCCGACCGCCGTTCGCCTTTGACCTAGCGCTCGAATACCTGCGCACCTCACCCTCGACCGTGACGGAGGTGGTCACGACCGATGCCTGCCTGCGCGCCGTGCGCCTGCTGGATCGCGACGTGGTGGTGCAGATCGGGCCGGCATCCCCCGACGGCAGCCTTTCGGTAGAGGTACATGGCCTGGACCTGCGTCCCGCCCACCTGGCGGCCGCGGTATCCCTGGCCGAACGGGTGCTGGCCACGCGCGTGGACGTGACCGCCCTGGAGCGCGACCTGGCGGCCGACCCGGTGATGGACGAACTGGCGCGGCGCTACCGCGGGCTGCGGCCGGTGTTGATCGCCGACCCGTTGGAGGCGCTGGTGTGGGCGATCATCGGCCAGCAGATCAACGTGGCGTTTGCCGCCAAGCTCAAGCGGGCGTTGGTGGAGCGCTTCGGTCGGCGAATGCGGCTGGCCCAGCGCGAGTTCGTCCTGTTCCCGGACGCGGAGACGCTGGCCGGGCTCGATCACGAGCGCGACCTGCGCCCACTCCAATTTTCCCGCCAGAAGTCGGAGTACGTGATCGGCGTGGCGCGCACCGTAGCCACCGGCCGGCTGCACCTCGAGGCGTTGCGTCGGGCGGAGCCGGAGGAGGCGATAGCACGCCTCAGCCAACTCAAGGGCGTGGGCCGGTGGACGGCGGAGTACGTGCTCCTGCGTGGCCTCGGTTTCCCGGACGTCATCCCCGCCGCCGATGGCGGTCTGCGCCGGATCATCGGCCACGCCTACGGGTTTGGCCGCGCAGCCACAGAGGCGGAGGTGCGGGCGCTGGCCGCCCGGTGGGCGCCCTGGCGAGCGTACGCCGCCTTCTACTGGTGGTTCACGCTCCAGCGCGCGGCCCCTCCACGAGTGCCGCGTGCTGCGGAAGGTGCTCCCTGCTCAACACTCGGGTGAGGGCTGGCCCAGCACCCGGCACGCAGCACTGGAGCGGGGGTAAGGGTGGCGTCTAGCGTTAGTTCGTGGTTGGTGTGTCGAGGTTCAGCCCCACCAGCTCCATCAGCTTGAGGGCGTTGGTCGAGGTGGCGATGCCGGGACGGAGGATGTAGTCAAAGGTCATCGTCGCGCCGACCGATCCGGCCACGATCCGCTCGGCGAAGTGCACGGGCACGGCGGCACCGGCCAGCGGCGGAGTCTCGGCCAAACGCAAGTCGTGGGTGGCGACCGCGCCGATGGCGCCCTGGCGCAGCAGGTGGGCGATGATGCGCTGCGTCGCCACCTGCCGTTCGGCGCTGTTGGTGCCCTGCAGCGGCTCATCGAACAGGTACAGGAAGGTGCGCTGACCGCGGCGGCGCTCGGCCTCTGCCGCCTCCACCACGGCCTTGATGCGCCGGAGCTCCGCCATGAAGGTGGAGACTCCCTGCGCCAGCGAGTCCTGCACCCGCATGCTCGTCCCCAGGGCCAGGGGTGGCATCCGCAGGGCGGTGGCGCACACCGGTGCGCCGGCCCCGGCCAGGACCACGTTCACCCCGATGGCGCGCAGGAGCGTGCTCTTGCCGGACATGTTGGAGCCGGTGACGAGCAGGAACGTGCCCCGCGGCCCGATCGTCACGTCGTTGGGCACGCGCGTGTCGTCTGGCAGGAGCGGGTGACCGAGGGCGCGCGCCGCGAGGCGGTCGGCGGCAGGATCAACCTCGGGGAACGCCCAGTCCGGGTGGTCGTGTGCCAGGCGGGCGAGTGCGGCCAGGGCCTCGACCTCACCCAGGGCCGCCAGCCAGCGGCGGACGCGGCGGCCGTTGTCCCGCTGCCAACGCTCCAGCAGGGCCAGGACGTGGATGTCCCACAGGGTGGTGAGCTGGACCAGCGGGTACCAGAACGCCGTGGTGGGGACCGCCAGCGCGGCGAGGCGGGCCAGGCGGCGCATCTGGGCCGGCGCCCCACCGCCAGGACCCCCGGCGAGCTCTGCCTGCATGCGGCGCAGCTCGGGCGCCTCAAAGCGCGTCTCTGCCACCAGGCGCAGCAGCTCCGCGTAGTGGAGGAAGGCGCCCTGCCGGGCAAGGATGCGGTCGAGGGTCGCCCGCGCGGGTGTGCCGATCATGCGCCAGAGCAAGAGGTCGGCCAGGAGAAAGACGATCCAGGCGGGATATGGCGTGGCTCCTGTGGCGTGCAACACGAGGAATACCAGCGCCAGCACCGGGCTTAGCCGCGCCGACCAGAGCAGTGAGCCTTGCCCGGCTAGCCAGCGTTCCCCCTCGGCCCAGGCCAGGAACGGCTCTGGGTCCCCCCGGCTCGCCGGGGCGGCCATGGCGGGGCGCAACGCCAGCTCGTCCCGCAGGTCCCGCATGGGGGCCAGCTCCGCCACGGCCTGCTGGCGGGCGATGATGGTGTCCGGGTCGGCCGGCGCACTCAGCCAGCGTGCGAGCGTCTCCTCGCCCAGATGCGTCTGCACGGTGTCCAGCAGGTGAAGCAGGGATGCGTGGCCAAAGAGGTCGAGGTCGGCGGCGTAGGGATGGTCGGGTGCGGCGCGCACGCGGTGGCGGAGGGGCACCCGCTCCCAGGTGCGCGCCAGCCGTGCGGCGGCTTCTTCGTTCAGGCGCAGGAGCGCTTCCGCCCGCGCCCGGGCGCGCAGCACTAGACCGTGCTGTGAGGCCAGCATGACGTATCCGCCGAACAGCCCGGCGGCCAGGAGCACGAACAGGGGCACGCGCCACCACCCACCGAGGAGCAGGCAGAGCAGCGCGCCCAGAAACACCATGAGGCGGCGGTTGGCGATGCGCTGCCATTCGGCGGAGAGCAGGTCACGCTCGCGGCGGAAGCGCGCACAGCGGGCGTGGTAGACCTCCGCCCCGGCTTGCTGGGGGGGCGCACCGTCCGGCTGCTCCTGGTCCTGCGGTGCAGGCGGCGCTTTGGCCGTCATCGGCCGCCCTCCGGCAGTGATGCTCCTGTAAGCATAGCGTGCCCGCGACGTGCCCTCCCCGTGGCCAGGAGTGAGAATCGAGGAGTGAGGAACGAGAGGCGCGAGTCATCCACCTCACACCTCACTCCTTCCGGGGGATGCAGTCCGCTGGCGCGTTATTCATCACCCTGGGGCGGGAACAGCTCCGCCGGCAATTGGCCGACGGGCACGCCAACGAGCGCCAGGCGAGTGCGCAAGAGCAACAGGAAGTCGCGTCCGCGCTCGTCGCTGTCCCACAACGCCTCCAGGACGGCCCAGCGCTCGGCGGCGGTCAGCCCCGCCTCCGCCAACACGGCGTGCGGGTTGGCCAGCAGGCGTCGGCGCCAGTCCTCATCGGTTATCAGGCGACGCAGGAACATCTCGATCTCGGCGATACCCATAAGTCATGTGGCGTACCGCGTGCCCGTGGGTGCCATGAACCAACCACGTAAGACCATCATATGCGCCACTGCGCAACAGGCGCGGCAAGGGGCGCGCCCCCGCCGTGGTATACTGCGCCCGCGAGGGGGGTAGGGCGGTGGTCGGGCAGCCGCTGGTGATCGGTCGGTACGAGGTCCGCGCGGAGCTGGGCACCGGCGGCTTCGCCACCGTCTACCGGGCCTACGACCCGGCCCTGGACCGTGAGGTGGCGCTCAAGGTCCTGCACGCCCACCTAGCCGGCGACCCCCTCATCCGCGAGCGCTTCCTGCGCGAGGGCCGCGCGCTGGCGCGCGTGCGCCATCCCAACATCGTGCACGTGTACGACGCCGGCGAGGCGGGGGCGCTGGCCTACCTGGCGATGGAGCTGGTGGAGGGCCGCCCCCTGGATGCCATCCTGCGCGAGCGCGGCCCGCTCCCCCTGCCGGAGGTGCTGGCCATCACCGACCAGATCGCTGGCGCCCTGGCCGCCGTCCACGCCCGCCAGCTCGTGCACCGCGATGTCAAGCCCACCAACATCCTCATCGAGCACGGCACCGGCCGCGCCGTGCTGCTGGACCTGGGCGTAGCCCGGGACCTGGCCAGCCCCACGATCACCACCACGGTGATCGTAGGCACGCCCACCTTCATGGCGCCGGAGCAGGTGACGGGTGGCCAGGTCACGCCGCGCACCGATGTCTACCAGCTCGGCGCCACGGTCTACACCCTGCTCACCGGCCGACCCCCGTTCCTGGGCGAGCCGTTCCAGGTGATGGACGCCATCGTGCGCGCCGCCCCACCGGACCTGGGCGCCCTGCGGCCGGACCTGCCGCCCGCGGTGGTGGCCACCGTGGCGGAGGCGATGGCCAAGGACCCGGCGCGCCGTCCACCGGACGCCCGTGCCTTCGCCGTGGCCCTGCGCGCTGGCGCCGAGGAGGCACCCACACCGGTTGCGTCAGATATCCGCGTCCCCCGGCAGGGCATAGAACCGACGCCCGGGGTGGGGCTAGACGAGGCGGCCACCCAACGGGTCAGCCCACGGACGCCGCCCGCGGCCGCCCCGGTCGCCCCGGCCCGATCGCGGGCACGAGGGCGAGCGCTGCCGCTGGCGCTGATCGGGGGTGGCGCTGCGGCGGCTCTGCTGCTGGGCGCCCTGGCGGTGGCAGGACGTGGGGGTGAAGGCGGACAGGCGCGCGCCGTGACGGCTACCCCTATCACCACGACCGCCGCATCCGCCGCGCTCACGCCCACCCCCACGGCCGCCCCTCCCCCCACGGCACCGCCCACACCACCGGCTCTGGCAACCCCGACGTCCCTACCACCCACGCCGACGTTGTCGCCCACGCCACGACCAACCCCGCCGCCCACGCCCACCCCGCCACCACCGACCCCGACCCGGCCGCCGGCGCCGGGCACCCCCGCGCCCAACCCGGCGGTGGCGCTGGCTGCCACCATGCGCCGCGCGGGCTACGTGCCCGACGGTCCGATCGTGGTGGTACCGGTCTCCACTGGCGGCGCCATGTACGTGCAGAAGGGGATCTGCGCTGGCTCAGCCACCGGCCGGTGCCAGATCGTGTTTATTTACCTGAACGAGCGCTTTCTGGGCACGGACACACTCAACCCGTCGGCGGCCATCCTCGAGATCCGCGCCTTGGGCGTGGACCGCTTCGGCGTGCTCTACGCCAACTACGCCCCCGACGACCCCGGCTGCTGCCCCAGCCTGCCGCCGGTGGGCATCGTCTACACCTGGACCGGTACACGACTGGTGCCATCCGGCGTGCCGCCCGGGCATTAGCGCCCCGCCCACGCGCCCACGATCACCAGCGAGAGGTGATCACCTTCTGCTCGGTGTAGAAGCGGACGGCGTCCTTGCCAGTGGCGTGCAGGTCGCCGTAGAAGCTCTGCTTCCAGCCGGCGAAGGGGAAGAAGGCCATGGGCGCGGCGATGCCCACGTTGATGCCTAGCATCCCCGCCTGCACCCGCTGCCGGAAGGCGCGCGCCGCCGCCCCGGAGCGGGTGAAGATGCTGGCCGCGTTGCCGTAGCGGGAGGCGTTGACCACGTCCAGGGCGGCGTCCAGGTCTGGCACCCGCACCACGCTCAGCACCGGGCCGAAGATCTCCTCCCGCGCGATGCTCATCTCCGGCCGCACGTGGTCGAAGATCGTGGGGCGCAGGAAGGAGCCGCGCTCGGGCAGGTCGGTGCGGCCGTCGCAGACCAGGTGCGCCCCCTCAGCTAACCCGCGTTCGATAAAGCCGCAGATGCGCTCCTTGGCGCTCTGGCGGATCACCGGCCCCATCTCCGTCGCCTCATCGGCGCCGTCGCCCACGCGCAGGCGCGCCGCCCCCTGGACGAGCCGCTCCACCAGCGGGTCCGCCACCTCGCCCACGGCCACCACCACCGAGCCGGCCAGGCAGCGTTGCCCGGCGGCGCCGAAAGCGGAGGACAGGATGGCGTCCACGGTGCGGTCCAGGTCGGCGTCCGGCAGGACGATGAGGTGGTTCTTGGCCCCGGCCAGCGCCTGCACGCGCTTGCCGTGGGCGGCGGCGGTGCGGTAGACGTGCTCGGCCACGGGCTGGGAGCCGACGAAGGAGACGGCCGCCACCTGCGGGTGGGCGAGGAGGGCGTTGACCGCCTCCTGGGTGCCGTGCACGATGTTGAGCACGCCGTCCGGCAGCCCGGCCGAGGCCAAGAGCTCGGCGAAGCGCACGGCGGACAGGGGGGTGCGCTCCGAGGGCTTGAGCACGAAGGTGTTCCCGCACGCGATGGCGATGGGGAACATCCAGTGCGGCACCATCATCGGGAAGTTGAACGGGGTGATACCGGCCACCACGCCCAGCGGGCAGCGGATCGCCTCGCAGTCGATGCCGCGGGCCACGTCCGGCAGGGTCTCGCCCATGAGCAGCGTCGGCGCGCCGCAGGCGAACTCCACCACCTCGATGCCGCGCCGCACCTCACCGCGGGCGTCGGCCAGGGTCTTGCCGTTCTCCAGGGTGACGAGGCGGGCCAGCTCCTCGAAGTGGTCTTCCAAGAGGGCCTTATAGCGGAACAGCAGACGCGCCCGTTCCACGGCCGGGGTGGCGGCCCAGCCGGGGAAGGCGGCGACCGCGGCCTGCACGGCGGCGTCCACATCGGCGGCGGTGGAGCGCGGCACGCGCGCCAGGAGCTCGCCGGTGGCCGGGTTGGGCACGTCGTCGAGCTGCGTGGCCGCCGACGGCACCCAGCGGCCGGCGATGAAGTTCTCCAGCGTGCGGATCGCTGCCCCGGTGGTCATGGCCCCACTCCTCAGGGTGTGGTAGGGCCATGATACGACGGTGCCGGCATCGCGAGAACCGCCAGCCCATGGGTGCTGGGTGCTGCGTGGGGGCTCGCCCTCACCCCCAGCTCTCTCTCCCGCACGCGGGCGAGGGGGTGCCTGACGTGAGCGAAGCGGCATGCACCGAGAACAAAAGCCCTCTCCCGCCGGCGGGAGAGGGTGGCCGAGCGCAGCGAGGCCGGGTGAGGGCCAGTCCCTTGCTCATCGCTCAGCACTGCTCCTCATCGCTCGTCCCGCCATCCTACACCCGCCTGGGTGGCGGCACCGCCACTCGGGCGAGTCCCGCCTCAATACGAGCGGGGCAGGCCCAGCTCGTGCTGGGCGAGGAAGTTGAGCACCATCTCCTGCGTGACAGGCGCGATGCGCATCACGCGTACCTCGCGCCAGTAGCGCTCCACGTCGAACTCCTTGGCGTAGCCGAAGCCGCCGTGCACCTGCAGGGCGCGGTCCGCCGCCTCAAACCCCCACTCGGCGGCCAGGTACTTGGCCATGTTCGCCTCCGCCCCGCACGGTTGGCCGTGGTCGTACAGCCAGGCGGCCTTGCGCACCATCAGCTCGGCGGCCTGTAGCTTGGCGTAGCTGTCCGCCAACGGGAACTGGATCCCCTGGTTCTGGCCGATGGGCCGCCCGAACACGTGTCGCTTCTTGGCGTACTCCGTGGCGCGGCGCAGGGCGGCTTTGCCCACCCCCAGCGCCTCGGCGGCGATGAGGATGCGCTCCGGGTTGAGCCCGTCCAGCAGGTGGTAGAAGCCCCGGTCCACCTCGCCCACCACGTCGCGCGCGTCCACCGGCAGGTCGTCGTAAAACACCTCGTTGGAGTCGACGGCGTTGCGCCCCAGCTTCTCGATGGGGCGGATGGTGACGTAGCGCGGGTCCAGGTCGGCCAGGAAGAGGGTCATGCCGTCCGTGCGCCGCCGGCACTCTTCCAGCGGCGTGGTGCGGGCCAGGAGCAGGACCTTGGAGGACTCCAGCGCCTTGGAGGTCCAGACCTTCTTGCCGCGGATGATGAAGCGGTCGCCGTCGCGCACGGCGCGGGTGGTGATGGAGGGGGTGTCGGAGCCGGCGTCCGGCTCGGTCACGCCGAAGGCGACGTGCAGCCGGCCGGCGGCCGCTTCGGGCAAGACGCGGCGCTTGAGCTCCTCGGAGCCGTGGCGTACCACCGGGTTGAGGCCGAAGATGGTCAGGTGCAGGGCGGTGGCGCCGTTCATGGCCGCGCCGGAGGCGGCCACTTCCTCCAGAAGCAGCGACGCCTCGGTGATGCCCAGCCCGGCGCCGCCGTACTCGGGCGGGATGCAGATGCCCAGCCAGCCCGCCTCGGCGAACGCCTGGTAGAACTCCCAGGGAAAGCGATGCTCGCGGTCGCAGGCGCGCCAGTAGGCGTCGTCGAATTTGGCCGCCAGCGCCCGCGCCTGCTCGCGGATCGCCTGCTGCTCCGGTGTGAGCGCAAAGTCCATGTGCCGGTCACCCCCTTGTCCCGAGGGGTAACACGGCCGAGCATCGGACGCAACGCGCGCCGCAACGGTTGGGCGTTAGTGGTGAAGCCCCGGACCGCCGAGCCCGGTAGGGGCGCGACCTTCAGCTGGTCAGGAGGGGCGGGTGTGGGCCGGCCTCATCGATGACGAGAGAGGCATGGCGAGGGCTCGCCCTCGCCCCGGCCTTCGGTCACCCCCCCGGCCCTGGTGAGAAGTGCTGAGTCCTGAGTGCTGAGTGGTGAGTGTGGCCATGGCTCCCTTTTCCTCAGCACTCAGCACGAGCGGGGCCGGGGTGAGGGCCAGTGTCGCACCCCCTTCTCACCCCTCGTCCGAGAGGGGCGCGGCTCGTGGTACAATACCCCCGACCATCCCAAGGCACGGAGAGGCCCGGTTCATGACCCCACCCGCCACCCGTTCCGCCAGGCACTGGCTGAGCGTGAGCCTCCTGCTGGCCACCCTGGCGCTGGTCGCCGCCTGCGGCCGCGGCGAGAAGAAACAAGCCGCCACCGCTACCGCCGAGCCCCGGGTGTTCGATGCCACCCTCGTCCCCACCACGCCCGTGCCTATCACCGAGGGCACGGAAACGCCCACGCCGCCCGTGGCCCAGTTCCCCACCCCCAGTCCGGACGCGCGCATCGCCCGCCTGATCATCCCGGCGGCCAAGGTCAACGCCCCGGTGCAGGTCAAGGGCATCAACGCCCGAAACGAAATGGAGAACCCGGACGGCAAGGACAACGTCGCCTGGTACAACTTCACCGATCGGCCCGGCTTTGGCCCCAACGCGGTCTTCTCCGGGCACGTGGACTGGTACACCGGCGAGCAGGGCGTGTTCTGGTACCTGCGCACCCTCAAAGAGGGCGATGAGGTTATCGTCCGCATGACGGACGGCACCGAGCTTAAGTACCGGGTGACGGAGAACAAGACCTACCGCGCCAGCGAGGCGCCGGTGGCGGAGATCGTCGGCCCCACACCCACCGAGGTCGTCACCCTCATCACCTGCGATGGGGTGTTCGACCGCCGCTCGCAGGACTACGACCTGCGCCGCGTCGTCCGCGCCGAGCGGGTGGCCTGACCGGGCGAACGAGCCCTCACCCCGGCCTGCCCGGCCCCCGGCATACCGGGGCCCCGGCAAGCCGGGGGCCGGGGGACCGGCGGGCCGGGGTCGGCCACCTCTCTCCCGCATGCGGGAGAGAGGGTGCACGTCGTGTTGAAGCGCTTTGCCGACGTCAGACCCCCTCGTCCTCGTCAGAGGGTGAGGGGATTGGGGGTGCGGGCCAGTTCCCGTCGGGCGAGAGCCGGAACAACGCCTCACGCCACGTGGGGTGACGAGCCGTGTTGCGCCTCGGTCAGCGCCTCGCGCAGCAGCTTCAGCGCACGGGCGTGCAGCTGCGACACGCGCGATTCCGACACGCCCAGCCGCTGCGCGATGGCGCGCATGCTCTGGTTCTCCCGGTAGTACATGCGGATCACCACCGCCTCCCGCTCCGGCAGGTGGTCCACCGCGTCCAGGAGCAGCAGGTACGTCTCCGTGGTGTCCAGCACCGCCTCCGGGTCGGCGTCCGGGTCGTCGTCCGCCAGCGAGGAGAGCCAGGAGTAGCCGGAATCGTCGCCCGTGTCGTCCACGTGCTCCAGGGACACCAGCGACTTGTTGATATCGCGCAGCGTGCTGCGCAGCCGCTCCACCGGCATGCCCAGCGCCGCGGCCACTTGGTCCGCCGTTGGCCAGTAGCCGGTGCGGTTGGCCAGCTCCTGGCTCACCCGCTCGATCGCCCGGCCCTTGGAGCGGAGTGAGCGGGGCAGCGGGTCCAGGGTGCGCAGCGCGTCCTGGATGGTGGTGCGGATGTGCATCACCGCCCAGGTGGAAAAGCGCACGTTGTAGGCCGGGTTGAAGGTGTCCACGGCCGTGATCAAGCCCTCGATGCCGTAGCCCACCAGGTCGTCGTAGTCGACCACCGCCGAGGCGTTGGAGTGGCGCGCCATCGAGCCGGCCACGTAGCGTACCAGAGGCAGATGGCGGGTGATCATCTCCTCCCGCAGCGCCGCCGCGTCCTGCGTCCCACCAGGCCGGGACACCTCCCCTGCACCTGGCTCCTGCTCCTCCAGGATCGAACGCATCGCCACCATCACAGCACCCCACCTTGCGCGACTGTGGCCCCCCTCCCCGGGGCGCCATCGGCGATGCCATTGTCCCGGCCGCTCCCCATCGGCCGATATTCAGGACAGCTTGCGTTATGTTGGGGAGATACCCGGATCGGGCGGCGGGAAAACCCTATCTTTAGAGGCGGCAGTCCCTTAATTGCCCGTATGGACCGACTGTCCGGTGCCGCACGCGTGTGCTACCCTCGACAACAAGCGCGCGGTGAGGGGCCCGTGTTGTGCCGGCCCTCACCCTCTACCGCCTCTCCTCCGGCGTGCCGGAGTTGACTCCGACGCCGTCAAGGGCCGGGGGTAATGGCCAGCTCCCTCTCACCTGCCCGGTGCTGGCTCGCCCCTCTGGAGGTGTCTATGCCGCGTTCCCGGTGGGCGGTGCTGGCCCCCCTCCTGCTCCTGCTGGTCGCCTGCACCGGCGCCAGCGATGGGTCCGTCCAGAATGGTCAGAACGGCCAGCAAGGCGAGAACGGCGCCCAGTCCGCCGAGCACGCGCCCGACCTGCCCCGCGTCGTCTTTCAGAAGGCCGACGGCACGACCGCCGCCCTCTGGGTGGAGATCGCCGACACCGACGAGGAGCGCCAGTGCGGCCTCATGCACCGTTTGGCGATGCCCGCCGACCAGGCCATGCTCTTCGTCTTCCCCCAGGACGTGGACGGCCCCTTCTGGAACCGCAACACCTTCATCCCCCTCACCCTGGCCTGGATCGCCGCCGACGGCACCGTCCTGGACCTCACCGATATGGCCAACGTCCGCCCGGAGGACGACCCGCAGCCGGTGCAGCTCTACGGCCCGCGCCCCGGCACGCCGCCCTACCGGTACGTGATCGAGGCGAACCAGGGCTGGTTCGCCCGCCACGGCGTCCAGCCCGGCGACCGCGCCGACCTGAGTGAGGCCCTGGCCCGGCCGCCCGAGGATGGCAACCCCATCTGCCGCCAGAAGGGCTACTGAGGCGATGACGCCGTCCGCACCCCCCCGCCGCTTCAGCGTTCGCCTCCTGCCGCGCTTGGCCGGCGCTCTCGCCACCCTGCTCTTGGACGTGCTCGTGCCCCGCCGCTGTGGCCTGTGCGGCAGCTTCGGCACGTTCCTGTGTCTGGCCTGCGCCGCCGCCCTCCCCCGTGCCGACGGCCCGCGCTGCCCCACCTGTGCCGCGCCCCTGGCCCGCGGCACCGTGTGCCGCGCCTGCGCGGCCCTGCCGGGCCAGCCCCTCGCCTCCCTGACCGCCGCCTGCCGCTTCGAGGGCGGCGCCCGCCGCCTGGTCCACCGCCTCAAGTACGAGTCGCTCTCCGCCCTGGCCGAGCCGATGGGCGCGCTCATAGCCGCCTGTCCCTTGCCCCAGCCCCGTCCGGACGTGATCGTGCCCGTGCCCTTGCACCGCGGCCGGGCGCGGCAGCGCGGCTTCAACCAGGCCGAGCTGCTGGCCCGCGTCGTCGGCCGCGCGCACGACATACCCGTGGCGCCCCGGGCGCTGGTACGCGTGCGCGCCACCCCCTCCCAGGTGCGCCAGGCCAGCGCCGGTCGGCGGGCCGCCAACGTTGCCGGCGCCTTCGCCTGCCGCGAGGACCTCTCCGGCCGGGTGGTGCTGCTGGTGGATGACGTCGCCACCACCGGCGCCACCCTGCGCGCCTGCGCGGCCGCCCTGCGCGCCGCCGGCGCCCGCGCCGTGCACGCTGCCGTCTTCGCCCACGACGACTGAGGTGGGGCCCATTGCACGCCCCCGCGGCCGAGCCCTACACTCGCTCCAGACCCTCGGTACGCCGGGGCGGTGGATGGAGGCGATGGAGCTCATCTTCAAGGGTGTGGCGGACGAGGCCCTGCGCGAGTACGCGCGCCGGCGCATCGGCAAGCTAGACCGTTACCTGCCGGCCGTGCAGGACGCGGTGGTGGAGGTGCGGCGGGAGAACACCCGCGCCGCCCAGCAGCGCTACGTGGTGGAAGTGACCATGACCGTGCGCGGCGCCGTGCTGCGCGCCGAAGAACGGGCGGCCGACCCACGCGTGGCCGTGGATGAGGTGGCCGACGCTCTCGGCCGCCAGGTGCGCCGGCACAAGGGCAAGCTGTACCGCAGCGGCCGTTCGGCCCACGCCGCCCGCCACGCCGAGGAGAGCGAGCGCGCGCCCGGTCCCGAGGATATGCTGCCACCTGAGGAAGAGGCGGAGGTGCTGCCCGGGCGCGTGGTGCGCGTCAAACGGTTCGACATCAAGCCGATGACGGTCGAAGAGGCCGCCGAGCAGATGGAGCTCCTCGGCCACACCTTCTTCCTGTTCTTCGACGCGGCTGAGCGCCGGTACGCGCTGCTTTACCGCCGCCGCGACGGCGACTACGGCCTGATCATCCCCAGCGGACCGTGACCGGCTGGCCATGAGGAACGAGCCCTGCGCGCCGCGACCGTCCCCTCCCGCCCGCGTCCCTCGTTCCCACGTGTCGGCGCCTTGACGGAGGGAGCATGGACCCGCGCCCCGTGTTGGTGGTGTTCTGCGGCGGGGTGGGCGGTAGCGACGTGGAGGAGCTGGTCGCCGCGGCGCGCGCCGCCGCGGGGCTGGACACCATCGAGCGAGCGCTGGCCACCGAGGCGTTCGCCGGCGCCGTCCTCGTCGCCGACCGGCCGGCCGCTCTCGCAGATGTGCCGCCCGGCGTGGAGGTGCTGCCCGCGCCGGAGCCGTTCCACTTCGGTCAGGCGCTGGCAGAGGTGGTGGCCCACTACGGCCTGGAGCGGGTGCTGTACTGTGGCGCCGGCGCCGCGCCGCTCATCACGGGGGAGGAGTTCGCCGCCATCGCTGCCCGCCTAGCCGGCGATCCCGTTGTCGTCGCCAATAACTACTACTCCGCCGACCTCGTGGCTTTCACACCGGGCGAGGCCCTGGCGCGCGTGCCGCTGCCCACCACGGACAACCCGCTGGCGCGCCTGCTGCACGAGCACGCCGGCTTGCCCGCGGAGCCGCTGCCGCGCACTATCGCCACCCAGCTCGATATCGACACCCCCACCTCGCTCACCGTGCTGGCGCTGTACGGCGGCACCGGGGCCCGCCTCTCTCGCCTGCTGGCCACGGCGGAGCTGCCGCTGGCGTGGTTTCGGCAGGCGGCGCGGGTGTTTGTGGAGCGGGAGCGCACCGCCCTGGTGGCCGGGCGAGTGGGCAGCCACGTCTGGCAGTTCTTAGAGCGCGAGACGGCCTGCCACGTGCGCCTGTTCGCCGAGGAGCGGGGCATGCAGGCGGATGGGCGCGAGGAGCGCGGCCTGGCGCGCAGCCTGCTCGGTATGTACCTGGCCGAGGTGGGGGTGGTCCGCTTCTTCACCGCCCTAGCCGAGCTGGCCGATGCCGCCTTCCTCGATACGCGCGTGCTCACCGCCCACGCCCGCCGCTTCCCCAGCCGTCGCGACCGCTTCCTCTCCGACCTGGGCCGTCCGGCCGCGATCGCGGACCCCTTCCTGCGCGAGCTGACGGCCGGCGCGCTGGACGCGCCTATCCCGGTGCTGCTGGGCGGGCATGCCCTGGTGTCCGGCGGACTGATGGCGCTGGTGCAAGCCGCCTGGGATGAGCACGACCGTGAGCAGGCGGCCGGCTCCTAACCAACGGCCCTCAGCGCGCCCCTTGGCCGGCGAAGTACATGCGGATGCCGCGGTACGTCTCCAGCACGATCTGGTTGCGGCGGCTGTCCGGCTGCGACGTGGGGTCGAGCAGGGCGCGCGCCTCGGCCGGGTTGGTGAGGAACACCGGCTCCACGATCACCGCCGGCATGAAGGTGCGCAGCAGCACGTGCCCGTCGAACGGCCGCGCGCCGAAGGCGTAGAACGGCCGCCCCGGGGCGGTGCGCGCCAGGCCGTTCTGCAGGGCCACGGCCAGCACCTCCGCCAGCCGCCGGTCGATCAGCTTGGCAAACAGGGTGAGCGCACCGTTCCAGGCCGGGTCGTCGCCGCCGTTCAGGTGCAGGGAGACGGCGATGTCCGCCCCGGCGCTGTTGCAGATGGCGGCGCGCTCGTCCAGGGTGAGGTAGCGGTCCTCGGTGCGGGTGAGGGTGACGGCGGCACCGTCGGCCTGCAGCCAGGCGCGTAGGGTGCGGGCGATGTCCAGCACCACGTCCGCCTCGCGCAGCACCCGCCCGTCGCCGAAGTCAAACACCGCCCCCGGCTCAACGATGCCCCCGTGGCCGGGGTCTAGACAGATGCGCCGCCCGACCAGCGGGCCCTTGCCCGTTGGCACCGCTACCGCCAGCGGCAGCGCGGGCGGGAGGGTGAGGGTGGCGCCGGCCAGGACCCGGTCCGGGTCGCTGATGCCGTTGGCGGCCGCCAGCGCCGGCGCGTAGGCCGCCGAGCCGTACTCCCGCGCGGCGATGGCGGACAGCGTTTCCCCCGGCGCCACCGTCACCCGCCGGACAGGGCCGCCCGCGCCGGGGGCGGCCGCGTCATCCGCGGGCGGCAGCAGGAGCGTGCTGCCGGCCAGGATGCGGTCCGGGTCGGTGAGCTTGTTGGCGGCGCGGATGCGCTCCACCGCGGCCGGCGAGCCGTAGAAGCGCACCGCGATGCCGGACAGGGTGTCGCCCGGCTGCACGATGACTTGCTGCGGGCGGCCGGGGCTCTGGGCGCGGGCCGGCGCGACGGGCGCCTCGCCCAGCAGGGTAAGCAAAGCGAGCACCGACGCGATGCGGAGAGCATGCGGCAGGGCGGGGACGCGGGGCATCGTGACACCACCTCCCGGCCCGCGCGGCGAAGGCGCGGGCGAGCATGTGGTCACAACGGCTTGGGGAGGGAGTGGGGAGGGATTGCTGAGCGTGACTATACGGAGGCCGTCACGGGCCTGTCAATGGCGCTCTGCCGCCGCGGTTGATCGGTCGCCGTCGGCTTCCTACACTGACCGCGGGCCCCCGGCCGGCCGGGGGCCGTTTCGTGTGATCGACGGCGAACTGGCGAGCAGGCGAGCAGGAAGGAGGGCGACGATGACGCAGGTGCAGGCCGCGAGCGCCCTGGCCGCGGTGGACCCGGAGATCGCCGCGGCCATCCGGCGGGAGCAGGAGCGCCAGCGGCTGAAGCTGGAGATGATCGCCTCGGAGAACTACACCAGCGCGGCGGTGCTGGAGGCCACCGGCTCGGTCCTCACCAACAAGTACGCCGAGGGCTATCCGGGTGCCCGCTACTACGGCGGCTGCGAGGTGGTGGACGTGATCGAGGAGCTGGCGCGCGCGCGCGCCAAAGCGCTCTTCGGCGCTGAGCACGCCAACGTGCAGCCGCACGCCGGCACCCAGGCCAACATGGCGGCCTACTTCGCCGTCATGGACGTGGGCGACACGGCCATGGGCCTGCGCCTGGACCAGGGTGGGCACCTCTCTCACGGCCTGCCGGTGAACTTCTCCGGCCGCCTGTACCGCTTCGTCTCCTACGGCGTGGACCGAGAGAGCGAGACCATCGACTACGACGAGATGCGGCGGCTGGCACACGAGCACCGGCCCAAGCTGATCGTCACCGGTGCCACCGCCTACCCGCGCATCATCGACTTCGCCCGCTGCCGGGAGATCGCCGACGAGGTGGGTGCCTTGCTCATGGTGGACATGGCGCATTTCGCCGGCCTGGTGGCCGCGGGCGTGCACCCCTCGCCGGTACCGTACGCGGACATCATCACCTCCACCACCCATAAGACGCTGCGCGGGCCGCGCTCCGCCTTCATCCTCTGCCGCGAGCAGTACGCCAAGGCCATCGACCGCGCCGTGTTTCCCGGCCTACAGGGCGGACCGCTCATGCACGTCATCGCCGCCAAGGCGGTGGCCTTCAAGGAGGCGATGACGGACGAGTTCAAGGCCTACGGCCGCCAGGTGGTGGAGAACGCCAAGGTTCTGGCGGAGGCGCTGCAGCAGGGCGGCTTCCGCCTGGTGTCCGGTGGCACGGACACCCACCTCATCCTGGTGGACGTGTCGGTCAAGAACCTGTCCGGCAAGAAGGCGGAGCGGCTGCTGGACGCGGCCGGCATCACCGTGAACAAGAACACCATCCCCTACGACCCGCGCCCGCCCACGGTGGGCAGCGGCATCCGGGTGGGCACGCCGGCCCTCACCAGCCGCGGCATGGGCCCGGACGAGATGCGCCGCATCGCCGCCTGGATCACGCGCGTGCTCGACCACCCGGACGATGAGCGGGTGATCGCAACGGTGCGGCAGGAGGTGGCGGAGCTGGCCGCTCAGTTCCCGGTGCCGGGGATCGGGTGAGCGGGCGGGCCGGGGGTACGCCGCCCCGGAGCGGCGCGATCCTGCTATACTTGAGCCGCCCCGGAGCAGCCGGGGCACTGCATATGCGGCCCCGACCACCGGGCCCTCCCCCCGCCCGTCGGGCCCCGCTCCCACGTAGGAAGCGGAGACGAGGGTGAGGATCAGGGCCTGCGGGCTGGGGCAACTACCGCGGGTTGCGGGCGGCGGGACCGTCCGCATAGGCCCCCCGCGACGAGGGAGCGATGCTGCGCGAATACGAGCTGGTAACGATCTGGAACCCCGACCTGGGGGACGAGGGCGTGGCGAACGCCGTGGAGCGGCTGAAGACGTCGATCCAGGCCCGCGGCGGTGAGGTGACGGACACCAACGTCTGGGGGCGGCGCAAGCTGGCCTACTTCATCAAGAAGCGCGCCGAGGGACACTACGTCGTCATGCAGCTCAAGCTGGACGCGGCGCGCGCCGCTGAGCTGGAATCACAGCTCAACATCAACGAGGACGTCCTTCGGCACCTTCTGGTGCGGACGGACGAGTAGGGCCGGGCCTCGGCACGCCGGGGTGGCGGGCGATCCGGGAACCGGGATGTGGGAGGTGGTCGGGTGTCGTACCCGGCTGGACGGCCGGGTGAGGATGCAGAAAGCTCCGTGGGAGAGTCAATGTGAGTGAGGGACGCGCCCGTACGGGCAGGATTGAGTGAGAAGGAGCGAACCGACATGGCCGACCTGAACAAAGTCATGATTCTGGGCAATGTGGGCCGCGACCCGGAGATCCGCTACACGGCGCAGGGCAACGAGCTCACGACGTTCACGGTGGCCGCCAACCGCAACTACCGTAAGCCGGACGGCGAGTGGGGACAGGAGACGGAGTGGTTCAACATCGTCACCTGGGGCGAGCTGGCCCGCCGCATGGCCCAGAACCTGCAAAAAGGCGACCGCGTGTACGTCGAGGGGCGGCTGCAGACCCGCTCCTGGGAGGGGCCGGACGGCCAGCGCCGCTACCGCACCGAGGTGATCGCGGAGCGGGTGCTGCCCCAGGGCCGGCGCCAGCCACAGCCGGCGGCACCCAACCTGGAGCCGGTGCCGGACGCCGACACGGACATCACAGACCCGGAGGACCTGCCGTTTGACTAGGGTCGCGGTGCCTGCGTGAGCGGGCAGCACGGCTGCCGCCGGCCCCGGGACCGGCCGCGGGCCGGCAGATGATCCATTCGGCGCGGCGAGACGCGCCACATCACTACACTGCACGCGCCCCGTCATCCGATGGCGGGGCCTAGAAGGACCGCGCGTGACCACCGAAAGCGAAACCCGACCGACAACAGCTGCCGAGGAGCGCCCGGCGACCGCTCCCGCACCGAAAGCCGCCAAAAAGCGGCCCCGGTATGTGCCCCGGCGCAAGGTGTGCGCCTTTTGCGTGGAGAAGGTCCAGGTGATCGACTACAAGGACCCCAACCGGCTGCGGCGCTACCTGTCTGAGCGCGGCAAGATCGAGCCGCGGCGCAAGACGGGCACCTGCGCCAAGCACCAGCGCCGCCTGACGGTTGCCATCAAGCGGGCCCGCCATCTGGCGCTGCTGCCCTTCACGGCGCAGCACATCCGTGACACCGGGCTGTTCGCGCCGCGACAGTAACCTGCCGCCCCGGCAAGCCGGGGCAAACGCCAACCAGGACATGTGTGGTGGCTGAGCCCAAGCGTCCTGCTCTGACCGACCGTCGCCGGGCCGTGTCCCCCGGCCCGATGACCGGTCGACGCCGGTGGGAGCGGCTGAGCGCGCTCAACCTGCACGCTGGCCTCGTGCTGGCCACCGTGGCGGTGATCGGGGTGGCACTCGGCCTGATCGCCTATGGATACTGGGACACCTACCTGCGCCCGGCACGCGAACCGGCCGTGCGGGTTGGCTCCCGCACCTACGACATGACGTATTTCGTCCGCCGGATGCGCCTGGCCCTCGCCGAGCCGTCCGGGATCAGCCCGTCGCCCGCGCTGATCGCCGCCCTGCCAGAGCGGCTGGCCCAGGACATCATCGACGAAGAGACGGCCCTGCAGCGGGCGCCTGCGCTGGGCGTGGCCGTCTCCGACGACGATATCGACAAGGAACTGGCCGCCCGGGTGCGCGCGGTGGTGATGACCGACGACCAAGGCCATGTGCAGCGCTCACCGAGCTTCGAGGCCACGGTGCGTGCGGTGCTTCAGGACAGCGGCCTGACCCTGGCCCAGTACCGGCGGGCGGTACACGGCCAGCTCCTCCAGCGCGAGATCCAAAAGCACTTCGAGCGCCAGATCCCGGACTTCGCGCCGGGCGTGCAGCTGCGGGTTATCACCGTGAAGGACGAGGCCACCGCCCGCGACCTCAAACGCCAGCTGGACGGCGGCGCCGATTTCGCCCAGCTCGCCACGGACAAGAGCGACGACGCCTCCAAGAACACCGGCGGCCTGCGCGACTGGGCGCCTAAAGGCTCGCTGCCGGCGGCCGTGGAAGAGGTGGCCTACCGCCTGCCCCTGGGGGCGGTCTCCGACCCGTTTGCGGTGGATGGCCAGTGGTACATCATCAAGGTCGAGGATCGCTCCGAGAACCGCGAGGTCACGGCGCAGCAGAAGAGCGAGATGGCCAAGAAACAGCGGGATGATTGGCTGGCGGAGCAGGCCAGGCAGCTCCAGGCCCGCAGCTACCTGGACGATCCGCGGCGGCAACGATATGCCCTGGAACAGTCCGGCGCGCTGGAGCTGGTGCGTCGCTCCAGCCAGCCGGGGCAGCAACCGGTGCCGATCACCATCCCGCCGCAGGCGCCGCAGCCGGGAGGCACGCCATGAGCCGCGCGACGGGTAGTGCACCCATCGGGATCGGCCTGCTGGGGCTGGGCGTGGTGGGCAGCGGGGTGGCCCAGATCCTGCAGGAACGGGCCGCCGAATACGCCCGCACGGTGGGACGCCCCCTCGCCATCCGTCGCGTGCTCGTGCGCGACCCGCAGAAGCCGCGCCGGGTGCGGGTCGACCCGCGCCTCCTCACCACCAACCCAGACGACATCTTCAACGATGAGGGGGTGCACGTCGTCATCGAGGTGATGGGCGGTGAGGAGCCGGCGCACACGTACCTGCGTCGGGCCCTCGAGAGCCGTCGCTACGTGGTCACGGCCAACAAGGAAGTGATGGCCAAATTCGGGCCGGAGCTTCTGGCCATCGCCCGCCGCCGAGGGGTGGACATCCTGTACGAGGCGAGCGTGGGCGGCGGCATCCCCCTGATCGCGCCGCTCAAGCGCGACCTATTGGCCAACGAGATCACCAGCATCCGCGCCATCATTAACGGCACCACCAACTACATCCTCACGCGCATGGCCCGGGAGGGGATCGACTACGCCGTGGCCCTGGCCGCCGCGCAACAGCTTGGCTACGCCGAGCCGGACCCGCGCAACGACGTGGAGGGCATCGACGCGGCCTACAAGCTGGCGATTATGGCCTCGCTGGCCTTCCGCACCCAGGTGCGGCCACACGACGTCTTCCACGAAGGCATCACCCACCTCACGGCGCGCGACTTCCGCTACGCCACCGAGCTGGGCTACGCCATCAAGCTGCTGGCCATCGGCCGGCGGGAGGACCATTCCATCCAGGTGCGGGTGCACCCCGCGCTCATCCCGCTGGAGGCCCCGCTGGCCAAGGTGGACGGTGTCTACAACGCCGTGCAGGTGGACGGTGACCTCACCGGTATGGTCTTCTTCCAGGGGCGCGGCGCCGGCGCCATGCCCACCGCCAGCGCCGTGGTGGCGGACCTGCTCAACGTGGCCCACGGCATCGCCCAAGGGGCACCGGAGCGGTTCGTGTGGCGGGCCGACCCGGCCGCGGCGATCAAACCGATGGAAGAGGTGACCACCCGCTATTACGTGCGCCTGCGTGTGCCGGACCGCGCCGGCGTGCTGGCCAAGATCACCAGCGTGCTGGGTGAGCGGTACGGTATCAGCATCGCCTCGATCATCCAAAAAGAGGCGAACGAGGCAGATCAGACGGCGGAATTGGTGATCATGACCCACGAGGCGCGCGAGGCGGATATGCGCGCCGCCATCCGCGACGTGGGGCAGTTGGACGTGGTGACCGAGGTCGGCACCTTCCTGCGGGTGGAAAGCGGGTGATCGCGTCGCCCGCTTCGCTGTGAACAGGGCTTGGAGGACGGTGGATGGCGGCTCCTGAGGAGCGCCAGACCGCGGCGCTGGCGAGCACCGTCGCCTGGTTGGAAGACGAGCTGCGCGAGGCGCGGGCCGCGCTGGCCAAGCTCGCGCAGGCGTTCGACCAGACGCAGACGCAGCTTTGGGAGCTTACGAACCGCGTGCACCGGGTGGAAGACGCCCTCGGTGCCATCCCGCCACAGCTCGCGGCCCTCCCGCGCTTGGACGGTCAGCTCGGGCAAGTTAAAGACCAGCTCGGCGCGGTGCAGGAGCAGGGGCTGCACGCCGCCGCCCGGCTGGCGGATCTGACCCGGGAGGTAGACGCGGCGGTTGAGCGGGAACGCCAGGCGCGCAACGAGCTCACCCACCGCTTGGAGGCGGTCGAGCGCCAGATGCGGGCCTACGCGTCCCGCGTGGAGACGGTGGAGGAGGCCGTTCGCCGCACGATGGAGGCGGTGAGCCTGGCGCGCCAGCGCATCGACGAGGTGGCACGGGACGTTGAGAACGTAGAAGGACGTCTGGGCCGGCTGTTGGAGGCCGGTAGCCGCGTCGAGCATGAGCAGGCGCGTCTGGCCAGCGAGCTGGACGGCCTGCACCGCCAGGACGAACTGGTGCTGGAACGCGTGCAGGTGTACGCAGAGATGGTCAAGCGCCTGGAGGGGCAGGTGGCGCTCGTGGCGGCGGACGTCGCCGTCAAGCAGGACGTGCTGGAGAAGATCGAACTGGCCCGGGTGGAGACGCACCGGTTGGAGGAGCGGTTGGCCACGCTGGAGGCGGCCGCCGCGGTCATGCGCGACCAGTTCGAAGAGCTGGAGCGGGCCATCGGGCTGCTGGAGGGGCGGCAGAGGGGCTTTCAAGAGCGGCTCGTGGCCTTGCAGGCCGACCTGGCCGCGCAGCGCACGCACGTCACCGAGCAGTTCCAGCGCCTGCACCAGTTCCAGGAGCGGCTCAAGCGGCGCCAGATCGAGGACCTGGAGCGCGATCTGCGCGAGATGCGCGTCTTCGCCTTCCGCGCGACGGAAGAGCAATGAACCGACCCCGCCCGTTCCCGCCACCGGCACCATGGGCGGCGCATGGGGGCGAATCCGGGAGCGGGGGAGGGGGTGTGGGATAGGACCGGAACGATGACCCGCGCACCGCTGGTATCCGACCGCCTGCACGGCGTGCTGCGCCGCTATCGTGACTTCCTCCCGGTGACGGAGGCCACCCCCCTGTTCAGTCTGGGCGAGGGCAGCACCCCGCTGGTACGCTCCCGCCGGCTGGCCGAGCGAGCCGGGGTGGGTGCCTTGTACTACAAGCTGGAGATGTGCAACCCCACCGGCTCGTTCAAGGACCGGGGCATGGTGGTGGCAGTGGCCAAGGCGGTGGAGGCGGGGGCGCGGGCCGTGATGTGCGCCTCCACGGGCAACACCAGCGCCTCCGCGGCCGCCTACGCCGCGTACGCCGGACTGGAGGCCTACGTGGTGGTGCCGGACGGACGCATCGCCACCGGCAAGCTGGCGCAGACGGTGATGTACGGGGCCACGATCTTGGCCGTGGACGGCAGTTTCGACGACGCGCTGCGCATCGTGCGCGAGGCGACCGCCAAACATCACATCGCCCTGGTCAACTCCCTCAACCCCCACCGCATCGCCGGCCAGAAGACCGCCGCCTTCGAGATCGTGGACGACCTGGGCGACGCGCCCGATCTGCTCTGCATCCCCGTGGGCAACGCCGGCAACATCACCGCCTACTGGCAGGGCTTCACCGAGTACGCGGAACGGGGGCGGGCCAGCCGTCATCCGCGCATGATGGGCTTCCAGGCGGCGGGTGCCGCGCCGATCGTGCGCGGCGCGCCGGTACCGGACCCGCAGACGGTGGCCAGCGCCATCCGGATTGGCAACCCCGCCTCCTGGCAGGGGGCGGTGGCCGCCCGGGACGAGTCGGGCGGCGCCATTCAGGCGGTCACCGACGACGAAATCCTGGAGGCGCAACGGCTGCTGGCCCGTGAGGACGGCATCTTCTGCGAGCCGGCCTCGGCGGCGTCGGTGGCCGGGCTGCTCAAGCTGGCGCGAGAGGGGATGGACCTGCGCGAGGCCACCGTGGTGTGCGTGATCACCGGCTCCGGCCTCAAGGACCCCGACGCGGCGGCCGCCGTGACGCCGCACATCCTCCACGTGCCCGCCGATCTGGCCGCCGTCGAGCGGGCGCTGCACTGGTAGGCGTGGTGCTGTATTTTGTACTGCACCCGACGTTGTCGCCTGCACGGGGCGCTGGTACACTCGACTGGCGCCGAGACTCAGAGGGTGCGGCTATGACGGGTGAGACGAACCTGGATCTGGCCCGTCGCAACGGGCGTGTGCCGGCGGTCGAGCCGGACGCGGCGCGGGTCGAGCGGGCGGTGCACGAGCTGCTGCTGGCGATCGGCGAGGACCCCAACCGTGAGGGGCTGCGCGCCACGCCGGCGCGGGTGGCACGCATGTACGCGGAGCTGTTCGCTGGCCTGTACTTCGACCCCACGGAGTACCTGCGGACCCAGTTCGACGAGGGCCACGACGAGATGGTGGTCCTGCGCGACATCCCGTTCTACTCGATTTGCGAGCACCATCTCTTGCCGTTTCATGGCGTGGCGCACGTCGGCTATATTCCCGACGGCCGGGTGGTGGGGCTCTCCAAGCTGGCGCGGGTGGTGGACGGCTTTGCCCGGCGGCCGCAACTCCAGGAGCGCCTGACCACCCAGATCGCCGACGCCATCATGGAGGCGCTTCAGCCGGACGGCGTGGCCGTGGTGATCGAGTGCGAGCACCTGTGCCTGACCATGCGCGGGGTGCAGAAGCCCGGCTGCAAGATGGTGACCTCCGCCGTGCGTGGCACGTTCAAGCGCAGCCGGGTGACGCGGGCGGAGTTTTTCGCCCTCGTCAAGAACGGCTGAGCGCTGCCCTGCATCCCCGGGACGTCAGGCAAGGCCGGTGAACGATGACCCGAGGCTATCCCACCCTCGAGGCACAGGCCCAGGAGATCGCGGACGACTGGTGTCGTCTGCTCGATGCAAGCGGACGGCCGTACCCTTTCCTGCACCCGGCCTGGCACACCGTCTGGTCCCAGATCTTCCCTGCCCCTACGGGAGACGATCGCTTCCTCCTCACCGTGCGCGACGGCTCACGGCTCCTGCTGGTCGCGCCCCTGGAGCGGCGTGGGACACGCCTGACCCTGGCCGGCGACCACGAAATCTGCGACTACATGGACATCGTCGCGGCCCCGGACGCCGACGCGGCCGCGTGGCATCGGCTGCTCGATGCGCTGGCTGCCATTCCCTGGCAAGAGCTGGTGCTGTGGGGGTTGCCCGAAGACTCGCTCACCCGGCAGATCCTGCCGCGGTTGGCCGCGGCGCGCGGCTGGTCAGTGGAGGACGCGCTGGAGGCGGTCTGCCCGCGGGTGGCCTTGCCCGCCTCCTGGGAGGAGTACCTGGCCTCGCTCAGCAAGAAGGACCGGCATGAGCTACGGCGCAAGCTGCGCCGCTTCCAGGCGGCCGGGGCCACGCTGCGCGTGGAGACGCTCACCCAACCGGACGCCGTGCGCGCCGGCCTGGATGACTTCATCCGCCTGCATACCGCCAGTCGGCAGGACAAACGGGAGTTCATGACGCCGCAGATGGAAACGTTCTTCCGCGCCATGGCGGTGGCGCTGGCGGGGTACGGGCTGGTGCGCCTGGCGTTTGTGGAACTGGACGGCGTGCGCGTGGCCGGGCTGTTGGCCTTCGACGCCGGTGAGGAGCTCTTGCTGTACAACAGCGGCTACGACCCGGCGCTGGCGCACGCCTCCGTGGGTATCGTCTCCAAGGCCCTGCTGCTGCGTGAGGCTATCGCCGAGGGGAGGCGCTGGTTTGACTTCCTCCGCGGCGCCGAACCGTACAAGTACGACCTGGGCGGTCGAGATTACGAGGTCCATACGCTCACCGTGCGGCGCGCGACGGCGGACGGTGAGCCGGTAGAGTGAGAGACGGGCATGCATCGGGTCCAGCCGCATCCGCACCAGATCGCGCTGATCGCGGCGCACACCTGCCCGCTGGAGCCGCTCGGCGGGCACAAGGCCGGCGGGCTCAACGTCTACGTGCGCGAGACGGCCGTCGCCTTCGGCCGGCGCGGCTACCTCGTGGACATCTTCACCCGGCGGGACGGCCTGCACCCGGAGGTGCTGCCATTGGCGCCCGGCGTGCGGGTGGTGCATCTGGACGCCGGCCCAGCACACCCGACGGACAAAGATGCCCTGTGGGAGTACATGCCCGCCTTCTTGCACGGCCTACGCGCCTTTCGTGCCCGTCACGGCCTGCACTACGATCTCGTGCACTCCCACTACTGGATGTCCGCTTGGGCGGCCACCTACCTCCAACGCCTGTGGGATGTGCCCCACGTGACCATGTTCCACACCCTGGGCGAGGCCAAGAAGCGCGCTCGCGCCGGTGAGCATGAGCCACCGTACCGTATCCAGACGGAGCGGCGCGTGGTGGCCACGGCCGACGCCGTGGTCGCCGCCAGCGAGCATGAGCGTGACCTGCTCGTCAACCTGTACGGTGCCGCGCCGCAGCGCATCGAGGTCATCCCCTGCGGCGTGGACTCTGTCCGCTTCCACCCGCTGGAGCGCACGGCTTGCCGGCGGGAGCTGGGGCTGGGCGCGGAGCCGGTGGTGGTGTTTGTGGGTCGGTTGGAGCCGTTGAAGGGTGCCGAGCTGCTGATCGATGCCCTGGCCCACCTGGAAGGTGTCACCCTTCTCGTGGTGGGCGGCGACGCGCGCTCGGCCGGCTACCAGGCGGACCTCCACCGGCGGGCGGTGCAACGCGGGGTGGTGGCCCGGGTGCGGTTTGTGGGCGCCGTCCCGCAGGAGCGGTTGCCCCTGTACTACAACGCCGCCGACGTCTGCGCTGTGCCCTCGTTCTATGAGAGCTTCGGCCTGGTGGCGTTGGAGGCGATGGCCTGCGGTGTGCCGGTGGTGGCGGCGCGCGTGGGCGGTCTCACCGCTACCGTGCGCGATGGGACGAACGGGTTTCTCGTGCCGTGGCGCGACCCGGCCATGTTCGCCGACCGCATCGGGCGCCTGGTGCGCGATCCGGTCCTGCGCGGTCGCATGGGGCGGGCGGCGCGCGCTACCGCCGAACGGTTCACCTGGGCCGGGGTGAGCCGGCAACTGGATGGGCTGTACGTGCGCCTGCTGCGGGCCCGGGCGGCCGCGGCCTGTCACGCCGCCGGTGAGCCTGTGGCCGCCCTCGGCGAGCACGCGCTCTGTCACATCGGCTAACGCCAGCGCGCGGTGCGGGCCGATCTCGCTTGCACGGAAAGGTCACGATGACGGCTGAGGTGAGCGCAGCGCGAGACGATGGGTTGGATGCGGCCCGGCGCGCCCTGGTGGTGGTGGCGCATCCCGACGATGCGGAGTTCCTGTGCGCGGGCACGGTGGCCAAGCTGTGCCGAGCGGGATGGAACGTCTATTACTGCCTGGTCACCAGCGGCGATAAGGGCACCAAGGACCCAGAGATGACGCCCCAACGCTTGGCCGAGATCCGAGAAGAAGAGCAGCGCGAGGCCTGTCGCATCCTCGGCGTGCGCGATGTCGTCTTCCTGCGCTACCCGGACGGTTTTGTCCGCAATGATGAGGCGCTGCGGGGCGACATCGTCCGCGTCATCCGCCGGGTGAAGCCACACACCGTCATCACTTGGGACGGGTTTCGCCGCGGCTTCAACCACAGCGACCACCGCGCCGTGGGCATCGCCACCTACGACGCCGTCTTCCCTGCCAGCCGCGACCCGTTCTATTACCCGGAGCAGATCACGGAGGAAGGGCTGACGTGGCACCGCGTCGGTGAGCTGCTCCTGGCCGGCTCGGACGAGCCGGACTACTTCGTGGATATCTCCGACTACTTTGACCTCAAAATCCAGGCGCTTTTAGCGCATAAGAGCCAGGTGGCGCGCGATCAGCCGCCCGACGCCTGGGTGGCGGCCATGCGCCGCCGAGTGCGCGAGACGGCCGAGGCAACCGGGATCGCCTACGCCGAGGCCTTCCGGCGCGTGACCCTGCGCACCTAGCCCCTCCCTTGACCCCACCCGCACAGCGCGGAAAGCTGGGAGCAGAAGCTGCGCCTGGAAGGGGGGCCGGTATGGCTGAGGTGTCTGTCGTCCTGTTCTGGATCGGTGCTGCCCTGACGGCTGCGGCGACGGTGGCGCATGGTGTGGCCACGTTTGGCGTGCGCACCGTGCGCCGCGCGGCGGCCACCAACGCCGGCACCGTCACCGTCACGGATCGGCAGGAGCCGGGAAGCTTCTGGACGGGGTTAGCCTCGTTCCTCACCTACGCCGCGGCTGCCGCCTTGGTGGCGATGCTGGTGGTGCGCACTATCGCCACCGGCCGGCCGCCGTACGCCAACATGTTCGAGTACCTGACGGCCTTCGGCGCCGGCATTATCATCGTGGCCGTGATTTACGAGCGTCGCATGCGCCAGGCGCGCGTGGGGGCCTTTGCCATGCCGCTGGCGCTCGTCCTCTTCCTGGTGGCGGACCTCGCCTTCTCCAGCGAGGTGCGGCCGCTGGTGCCGGCCCTGCAGAACAACCGCCTCCTGGCCCTGCACGTGGCCGCCATGCTGCTCTCCTACAGCATCATCGCCGTGGCGGGCGGTGCCGCCATCTTGTATCTGGTGCAAGGGGAGGGACAGCGCTTTGCCCGCCTCCCACGGCCGGAGGTGCTGCAGGACCTCACCCATCGTGCCGTGATGGCCGGCTTCCCGCTGCTGGGATTGGGTATCGCCCTGGGCGCCTACTGGGGGAACATCGCCTGGGGGCGGTACTGGGGCTGGGACCCGAAGGAGACCACGGCGCTCATCTCGTGGCTGGTGCTGGCCGGCTACCTGCACGCTCACAGCCTGGCCCGCTGGCGGGGGCGGCGGGCCGCCTGGCTGGTGGTGCTGGCGCTGGCGGTGATCGTCTTCAACATCTTTGTGGTGAACTTCGTGATCGCCGGCCTGCACTCCTACGCCCGCTGAACGCACGCCTACCGAGCGTGGGCGCCGGTAAAGCAAAACGGGCACCCCAGCCCTGCCGGGGCGCCCGTGCTGTTCGACCGGTGATGCGGGCTACCCGCCCTGCTGCTCACGCTTGCGCTGCTTGCGGCGGCGGCGAGCCTCGGCCTTGCGCTGCGCGATGCGCATCCGCTCACCCGGCGAGATGAAGTGGCGGCGCGCCTTGACCTCGCGCAGGATGCCGTCCCGCTGCACCATCTTGGTGAAGCGGCTCAGCAGCTGCTCGCCGGTCTCGCCCTCGCGGAGCTCAACCTTGAGCATTGAGTTTCCCCCCTCTCATCCACACCGCGGTTGCGCGGGCGCACCCACCCCCTCCCGTTGGCTCGGGGGCACACCTCACGTCCGTGGCATCGCAAGTGTCAACTTTATGATACTAGCCAAGCGGCCGTCGCGGTGCAAACGGCCGCCTTCACGCCGCGGGCGTCGCCTCGACCAGCTGCTTGAGCCGCACGAGCTCGACCATGAGGCTGTGGCGCAGCGCTCGCCGCGCGAACCGCCCGAGCAACCACTCCACCAGCCCGCCGCTCGGGCGGTAGTGCAGCTCGAGCTCCACGCGGGTACCGCCTGGCGTGGAGGTGAAGCGCCAGTGCACGTCGTACACCGTATCCTCCTGCGTGGTGCGCTCCGCCAAGGCCGCGGGTGGCTCGTATCCGATGAGCTCCGTGACGGACTCGTAGGCGCCGCGGTCGGTGTGGATGGTGAAGGCGAAGCGGGCACCGGGGCCGGTGGCGTGCGGGGTGAGCAGGCGGGCGTGGGTAAAGTTGTCTGGTAGCAGGCGCAGGCGGGTGCGCCGGTCGGCCGCCGCGGCGAACACCGTCTCCGTCGGCGCGGCGATGTCGAGGGCTGCATGGACGACCGCCATCGGCGCACCTTCCCTGGCTGGAACTCCGCCACCACCCCTATGGTAAGCAGGCTGCGGCAATGGTATACTGCCGCGCGGCATTCCTTCCGCTCATCCGGCCACGGTTTGAGGAGTCGATGCGCCTCACGCCGGACGCTCGGAGAAGAGGTATTGCCACGACACCAACCCGGCGGAGGCCATCGGGTGCCTTACCAGGATAAGACCATCACGTGTGTGGATTGCGGGACGGAGTTCATCTTCACCGCGGGCGAGCAGGAGTTCTACGCATCGAAGGGCTTCACCAATGAACCGCGCCGGTGCCCGCCATGCCGCAGCGCACGGCGAGCGGCTACCGGGGCTGGAGGCGCCGGTGCGGTCAGCGCCACCAGCACGTCCGGCGGCGGCCGTGAGCAGTACGTAACGACGTGTGCGTCCTGTGGCGGCGAGGCGCGCGTGCCGTTTCAGCCGCGCACCGCTAAGCCCGTCTACTGCTCCAACTGCTTCCGAATGCAGGGTGGCAGCCGCACCGGTGTCGGCACGCCGGGCGGCGAGCGGGGCGGGCGCTGGCAGCGCTGAACGAGTTCGCGCGGAGCGGTTGTGCCGGAGCCCCGCCGATGGAGAGGAGAGCAGATGTTCAATCTGACCGTTGAGGCGGCGGAGCTCCTGGTGGCGCTCCATGCGGTGGAAGCCCCCAGCCCAGACGCAGTCCTCCGCCTGCGCCAGGATGATGAGGGGTTCGGCCTGGAGTTCGACCAGCCGCGTGAGACGGATATGGTGGTAGCTTACAACGGCCGCATCCTGTTGGTGATCGACAGCGCCCTGGCGGCCGGGCTGGGGGATTGCGCGCTGGCCATCCATCGCACGGCCGCCGGTCCGGAGCTCGCGCTGGTCGACATCGGGTCCGAGGGGGCACCGCCGGTGTGAGCGCCCGCGGCACGGACGCCGCGGCTTTGACAGGTATGGCCGGCCGCGAGCGCCGCCATTGACACGCTGCACGCGGCCTGATAACGTTTATATTCGGCAGTCCCGTGGGCTGCCGCGCTCCCGCGCGCGGCCGAGGGGCCGGCGCGGGTGACGAAGCGAAGGGTTCGCGCGGGTCGAAAGGCCGGAAAGTGATGACGGCCGGCAACACGTAGCCCCGGCACCGAGGCTACGCCGGACACGATCAGGAATTACGGCTTTCGGCCTTTCACTGTGCCAAGGCGCTGGGCACTGGCGCGTCGCATAGGGGTTTAACGTTGCCGACCATCAGCCAGCTTGTGCGCAAAGGGCGGAAGGCTGCCCGGAAGAAATCGAAGGCGCCGGCCCTGGGTGTGATGTACAACGCGCTCACCGGCAAAGTGCGCCGGGATATTCACTCCCCGCAAAAGCGGGGGGTGTGCACGCAGGTGCGCACGGTCACGCCCAAGAAACCGAACTCGGCGCTGCGGAAGGTGGCGCGGGTGCGCCTCACCAACGGTATCGAGGTGACGGCGTACATCCCCGGTGAGGGGCACAACCTGCAGGAGCACTCGGTCGTGTTGATCCGCGGCGGACGCGTGAAGGACCTGCCGGGTGTGCGCTACCACATCATCCGGGGTGCGCTCGATGCCTCTGGTGTGCAGAACCGCAAGCGCGGCCGCAGCAAGTACGGTGCACGCAAGAGCTAGCCGGTAGGCGGTCCACCCGCCGGCTTTCCCCGCCCGCCCCACGACGGCCCGGGCCGGTGGGCCGTCGCTTGGCTGGGTACCGGCTGCGCGACCCCGCCCATGGGCAAGCTCGCCAGCAAGGCACCCCGCGCCAGCCGGGGCGCCTGCTTTGTGCGTAAGGACGCACAGGAGTAGAACGATGCCACGCAGGGCACGACCGGTCAGACGTGAAGTGGCGCCGGACGCCAAGTACAACAGCAAGACCGTCGCCATGTTCATCAACAAGATCATGCAGCGCGGCAAGAAGTCGCTCGCCGAGCGCATCATGTATGAGGCGCTGAACCGGATCGAGCAGCAGACGCATCGCAACCCGCTGGACACGTTCGAGCAGGCGGTCCGCAACGCGATGCCGTCCATCGAGGTCAAGCCGCGGCGAGTGGGCGGCGCCACGTACCAGGTGCCGGTGGACATCCGCCCGGAGCGGCGGGTGGCGCTGGCTATGCGCTGGCTGCTGCGCTCGGCGCGGGCGCGCAGCGGCAAGTCGATGGCCGAGAAGCTGGCCGCCGAGCTGATGGACGCCGCGGCCGGCCAGGGGGCGACGATCAAGCGCCGCGAGGACACCCATCGTATGGCGGAAGCGAACCGCGCGTTTGTGCATTACCGCTGGTAACCCCAACGCGCCTGGTACCCTGCCAGGTGAGGAATCTCATGCCTAGAACGACGCCCATCGGGCGCATCCGCAACATCGGTATCATCGCGCATATCGACGCTGGGAAGACGACGGTCACCGAGCGCATCCTGTTCTACACCGGCAAAACCTACAAGATCGGCGAGGTGCACGAGGGCACCGCCGTGATGGACTGGATGGAGCAGGAGCGCGAGCGCGGGATCACGATCACGGCCGCCGCTACCACCTGCACCTGGGGCGGCCACACGATCAACATCATCGACACCCCCGGCCACGTCGACTTCACCGTCGAGGTCGAGCGCTCCCTGCGGGTGCTCGATGGCGGCGTCGTCGTGTTCGACGCCGTGGCGGGCGTGGAACCCCAGTCGGAGACGGTCTGGCGGCAGGCGGACAAGTACCGCGTGCCGCGCATCTGCTTCGTGAACAAGATGGATCGGGTGGGGGCCAATTTCCCGCGCACGGTGGAGATGATCCGCGACCGCCTCGGCGCCAAGCCGGTGGTGATCCAGCTCCCCATCGGCGTGGAGAGCCAGTTCCGCGGGGTGGTGGACCTGGTCGAGGAGAAGGCCTGGTACTTCACCGGTGAGCGGCAGGACCCGCCGCGCGAGGGGCCCATCCCGGAGGATCTGGCCCAGGCCGTGCACGACGCGCGGGAGAAGCTGATCGAGCAGGTCTCCGAAGAAGATGAGCAGCTCATGATCAGCTTCATCGAGGGGCACCCGATCTCCACCGAGGAGCTAAAGGAGGCGCTGCGCCGGGCCACGCTGGAGAACAAGGTCTTCCCGGTGCTGTGCGGCGCCGCCTACCGCAACATCGGCGTGCAGCTCCTGCTCGACGCTATCGTCGATTACCTGCCCTCCCCGATCGATATCCCGGCGGTCAAGGGCACGCACCCCAAGACCGGGGAGGACCTGGAGCGCCACCCGAGCGACGACGAGCCGTTTACCGCCCTGGCGTTCAAGATCGTGGCCGACCCGTACGTCGGCCGGCTGGCCTACTTCCGTGTCTACTCCGGCCGGCTTTCGTCCGGGACCACCGTGCTGAACACCACGCGCAACGAGCGCGAGCGCATCGGCCGCATCGTGCGCATGCACGCCAACGAGCGTGAGGACGTCCAAGAGGTGTTCGCCGGGGATATCGCCGCCATTATCGGCCCCAAGAACACCTTCACCGGCGACACGCTGTGCGACCCGAACCACCCGATCCTGCTCGAGGCGATCAAGTTCCCCGAGCCGGTGATCGACGTGGCCGTGGAGCCCAAGACCAAGGACGACCAGGACAAGCTGGACGTGGCCCTCTCGCGCTTGGCGGAGGAGGACCCCACCTTCCGGGTGCGCTACGACCCGGAGACGGGCCAAACGCTCATCTCCGGCATGGGCGAGCTGCACCTGGAGGTGATCGTGGACCGCATGCGGCGCGAGTACAAGGTTGAGGCCAACGTCGGCCGGCCGCAGGTGGCGTATAAGGAAACGATCACCACCACGGCGCGGGCGCGCGAGCGGTTCGTGCGCCAGACCGGCGGCCGCGGCCAATACGGGGACGTGGAGCTGGAGGTGGCGCCGCTGGAGCGCGGGGCGGGCTTCCAGTTTGAGGACCGCACCAGCGGTGGCGTCATCCCGCGCGAGTACATGCCCGCTATCCAGGCCGGCGCCAAGGAGGCGCTGGACAGCGGCGTGGTGGCCGGCTACCCGGTGATCGACGTGCGCGTCACGGCGGTGGACGGCAGCTACCACCCGGTGGACTCGTCCGAGCTGGCGTTCCGCACGGCGGCGGCCATGACCGTGCGCGAGGCGGTGCGGCGGGCCAACCCCATCATCCTGGAGCCCATCATGCGGGTGGAGATCCGCACACCGGAGCAGTTCTTCGGCGATGTGATGGGCGATGTCACCCGGCGTCGCGGCCACATCGTGGGCACCGAGACGCTGGGCACCATGCAGGTGGTGCGGGCCGAGATCCCGCTGGCCGAGCTGTTCGGCTACACCACCGACCTGCGCTCCATGACGCAGGGGCGCGCCAGCTCGTCGATGGAGTTCTCGCACTACGCGCCGGTGCCACCACAGCTTGAGCGGGAGTTGACCAAACGCGGCAAGTAATCTCGCCGGGAGGGTGCGCGGGTTGGCGGCGCTGGTCCTGGAGTAGAACGATGCCGAAACGCAGCAGCGCACAAGGGGAAGGGGATCCGCCCCGGCTCTGCCGGGGCGGGATGACACCCGCGGTACGTCACGCATCGTGCTAATCGACACCGTGTATCAGGGGTGGGTCGGCCGCCCCGCCGGACTGGAGGAGACACACAACCATGGCCAAGCCGAAGTTTGAGCGGACCAAGCCGCACGTCAACGTGGGCACGATTGGGCACGTGGACCACGGCAAGACGACGCTGACGGCGGCGATCACCAAGGTGCTGGCGCTCAAGGGGCGAGCGCAGTTTCGGCCGTTTGAGAGCATCGACAACGCGCCGGAGGAGCGGGCGCGGGGGATCACGATTGCCATCGCCCACGTGGAGTACGAGACCGACCGGCGCCACTACGCGCACGTGGACTGCCCGGGGCACGCCGACTACATCAAGAACATGATCACCGGGGCGGCGCAGATGGACGGGGCCATCCTGGTGGTGGCGGCGCCGGAGGGGCCGATGCCACAGACGCGGGAGCACGTGCTGCTGGCCCGGCAGGTGGAAGTGCCGGCCATGGTGGTGTTTCTGAACAAGGTGGACCAGCTCGATGACCCGGAGCTGTTGGACCTGGTGGAGCTGGAGCTTCGGGAGCTGTTGAGCAAGTACGGGTTCCCCGGCGATGAGGTGCCCATCATCCGCGGCTCGGCGCTCAAGGCGCTGGAGAGCCCCAGCCAGGACCCGAACGCGCCGGAGTACCAGTGCATCCTGGAGCTGATGGAGGCGGTAGACACCTACATCCCCACGCCGCAGCGGCCCAAGGACAAGCCGTTTTTGATGCCGATTGAGGACGTGTTTGGCATCAAGGGGCGGGGGACGGTGGTCACCGGGCGGATTGAGCGGGGCGTCATCAAGGTGGGCGACGAGGTGGAGATCGTCGGCTTTGAGGAGACGCGGCGGACGGTGGTGACCGGGGTGGAGATGTTCAAGAAGGTGCTGGACCAAGGGGAGGCGGGGGACAACGTCGGCTGCCTGTTGCGGGGGATTGACCGGGACGAGGTGTACCGGGGGATGGTGCTGGCGGCGCCGGGGAGCATCACGCCGCACACCCGGTTTGAGGCGGAGGTGTACACGTTGTCCAAGGAAGAAGGGGGGCGGCACACGCCCTTCTTCCCGGGCTATCGGCCCCAGTTCTACATCCGCACCACGGATGTGACGGGCACGATTGAGCTGCCGGAGGGGGTGGAGATGGTGATGCCGGGGGACAACGTGCGCATGACGGTGCAGTTGATTGCGCCGGTGGCGATTGAGGAAGGGTTGCGGTTTGCCATCCGCGAGGGCGGGCGCACGGTGGGCGCCGGCGTCGTCACCAAGATCTTGCAGTAAGGCGAGCCCCGTCCTCCAGCCCACGCTGGGGGCGGGGCGCGGTAAGGATAGCTGTATGCCAAGGCAGAAGATTCGCATCCGCTTGAAGGCGTTCGACCATCGCATCCTAGACCAGTCGGCCCAGCAGATCGTGGAGGCCGCGGAACGCACCGGTGCGGCCGTGGCCGGTCCGGTGCCGTTGCCGACCCACATCAAGAAATTCACCGTGCTCCGCAGCCCGTTCATCGACAAGGACTCGCGCGAGCAGTTCGAGATCCGGACGCATAAGCGGCTGATCGATATCCTGGAGCCCACGTCCAAGACGGTCGACACGCTCATGCGGTTGCAGCTTCCTGCCGGCGTGGACATCGAGATCAAGCTGTAGCGCGGTTGGCCCTGGTCCCGGCGGAGGGCGCGGGGCGACGCGGCAGCAATCGAGGGCGACGAACATGCCCGTGGAAGGATTACTCGGCAAAAAGCTGGGCATGGTGCAGGTTTTTGATAAGGACGGCACCGTGCGCGGCTGCACCGTGCTCGAGGCAGGGCCGTGCGTGGTCACCCAGATCCGCACCAAGGAGCGGGATGGCTACGAGGCCGTGCAGCTCGGGTACGGCGTGAAAAAGCGCCTGAACGAGCCGGAAAAGGGCCACCTGAAGAAGTCGGGCGCCGGGAACGTGCGCTATCTGCGCGAGTTCAAGGCCGACAACATCGCCGAGATCAAGCTCGGCCAGAAGATCGGCGTGGAGATGTTCAAGCCCGGTGACCTGGTGGACGTGACCGCCATCTCCAAGGGGCGCGGCTTCGCTGGCGTGGTGAAGCGGCATGGCTTCGGCGGCGGGCCGAAGACCCACGGTCAATCCGACCGCTGGCGCGCGCCCGGCTCCATCGGTTCCGGCACCACGCCCGGCCGCGTGCTCAAGGGGCTGCGCATGGCCGGTCACATGGGTAACCGCCAGGTCACCATTCGCAACCTGCGGGTGGTGGAGACCAACCCGGCGCGCGGCATCATGTTGGTGCACGGCCCGGTGCCCGGCGCGATTAACGGCCTGGTCAAGATCCGGCGCGCGAAGGCGCCTGCGGCCAAGAGAAAGAAATGAGCTGGCTCCAACCCGGTCGCGGTGGGCGGATCGGTCGCCGCGGTCGGATGGGCTGTCCTCACGGAGGGCAGCCGCAGGGGCGGGAGAGCGGCCATGCAACTGAAGGTGATGAACCGGGCCGGTGAGCAGGTGGGCACCATCGAGGTGGATGACGCCGTCTTTGGCATCAAGCCGAACCTGGCGGTGCTGCACCAGGTGGTGGTGGCGCACCAGGCCAACCGGCGCGCGGGCACGCACAGCACCAAAACGCGCGGCGAGGTGGAGGGGAGCACGCGCAAGATCCGGCCGCAGAAGGGCACCGGCCGGTCCCGGCAGGGCAGCATCCGCGCGCCGCACCATCGGCACGGCGGCGTGGTGTTCGGGCCCAAGCCGCGCAAGTACACCCAGCGCATCCCCAAGATGCTGCGCCGCCTGGCCATCCGCTCGGCGCTGTCCGCCAAGGTGGCCGATAACGAGCTGGTGGTGCTTGACGAGCTCAAGCTGGAGCAACCCAAGACCAAGGAGATGTTGACTATCCTCGAGGCGCTGGGCGTGCAGCGGTCGCCCCTGATCGTGACCGAGGCGCCCGACCGCACGGTGTTCCTGGCCGCGCGCAACATCCCCGGCGCCAAGGTGCTGCCGGCTACGCACATCAACACCGAGGAGATCCTCAAGCACCACGGCGTGATCATGACGGTGGGCGCGGTGCGCAAGGCAGAGGCGCTGTGGGGCGGAGAGCGCGCCTACAAGCGGCTGGCGCCGATCCCGGCCGTGGAGGTGTAGGGCATGGCCAAGGCGATTCACCCCTATCAGGTGTTGCTGCGCCCGCTCATCACCGAGAAGGGCACCCTGCTGGCCGAGCAGAACAAGTACGCCTTCCAGGTGCACAAGCGCGCCAACAAGCTTCAAATCAAGGAAGCGGTGGAGAAGGCGTTCAACGTGCGGGTGCTCAAGGTCAACACGATGGTGATGCCGGGCAAGACCCGCCGCGTCGGCCGTAGCGTCGGCCAGACGTCGGAGTGGAAGAAGGCGATCGTCACCCTGGCCGAGGGCGACCGGATCGAGTTCTTTGAGGGCGTGTAACAGGCCTGCCCCTGCTCGGAGGCGGGGCGGCCGGGAGGCAAGCGATGCCAATTCGCCAGTTCAAACCGACGTCGCCGGGCCGGCGAGGCGCTTCGGGGTACACGTTCGAGGAGATCACGAAAAAGAAGCCGGAGAAGAGCCTCACCGAGCCGCTCAAGAAGAGCGGGGGGCGGAACAACCAGGGGCGCATCACCGTCCGGCACCGGGGCGGCGGGCACAAGCGCAAGTACCGGATCATCGACTTTAAGCGCAACAAGGTCGCGGTGCCGGCCACGGTGATCGCCATCGAGTACGACCCGAACCGCTCGGCGCGCATCGCCCTCCTCCAGTACGAGGACGGGGAGAAGCGCTACATCCTCTGCCCGCTGGGGCTGAAGGTGGGTGATCGCGTGGAGTCCGGGCCGGAGGCGGAGATCCGGGTGGGCAACGCCCTGCCGCTGCGCAATATCCCCACCGGCACCGTGATCCACAACATCGAGCTGTATCCCGGCAAGGGCGGCCAGATGGTGCGCAGCGCCGGCGCCGCGGCCCAGCTCATCGCCAAAGAGGGCGACTACGGCCTGCTCCGGATGCCCTCCGGGGAGATGCGGCGGGTGCGCCTGGAGTGCATGGCCACCATCGGCCAGGTGGGCAACGTGGAGCACAACCAGATCAGCCTCGGCAAAGCGGGGCGCTCGCGCCACCGCGGCATCCGCCCCACCGTGCGCGGCTCCGCCATGACCCCGCGCGACCACCCGCACGGCGGCGGTGAGGGGAAAGCGCCCATCGGTTTGCCGGGGCCCAAGACGCCGTGGGGGAAGCCGGCCCTCGGCTACCGCACCCGGCACAACAAACGGACGGACAAGTACATCGTGCGGCGGCGAACGAAGTAGGCCCGCATCCACCGGCCCCGGGCCGGGGTGAGGGCGCCGCGCCACAGAGGAGGGGACCGTGTCCCGCTCGACGAAGAAGGGGCCGTTCGTCGACCCCAAGCTGCAAAAGAAGGTGCAGGCCGTGCTGCGCAGCGGCACCCGCACGGTGATCCGCACCTGGTCGCGGGACTCCACCATCATGCCGGATATGGTGGGGTTGACAATCGCGGTGCACGACGGGCGCCGGCACGTGCCCATTTACATCACGGAGAACATGGTCGGGCACAAGCTGGGCGAGTTCGCCCCCACCCGCACCTTCCGCGGCCACACGAGCAAGTCCGAGCGCGCCGCGAAGATGGGCAGACGGTAGACCTACCCCGGCGCCGGGCGGCCACGGGCGCTCGGCGCCGCTCCTGGAGGCGAACGATGCAGGCTCGAGCGACGGCCAAAATGCTGCGCGTCTCACCGCGCAAGGTGCGGCTGCTGCTGAAAGAGCTCAAGGGGAAGCGCGTGGACGAGGCGATGACCCTCCTTCGCTTCTCCCCGAAGCCCATCGCGCGCGATGTGGCCAAGGTGGTGAAGTCGGCGGCGGCCAACGCCGAGAATAACCTGAACCTCTCAGGTCGCGACCTGCGCGTCCTGGCCGCCTACGCCGACCAGGGCCCCACGCTCAAACGCTACAAGCCGCGCTCGCGTGGGCGGGTGAGCCCCATTTTGCGGCGCACCAGCCACGTGACCATCGTGGTTGGTGAGAAGGAATAGCGGGCTAGGGGTTGGAGACTGAGGACTGAGTACGCGGCGATCCTGGGGCACGGCTCAGTCCCCAGTCCTCGGCCCTCAGCCCTGGAGGGGAGATATGGGTCACAAAATCCATCCCACCGGCTTCCGGATCGGCGTGATCTACGACTGGCAGAGTAAGTGGTACGCCGATAAGAACTACACTGAGCTGTTGCATGAGGACTTTCGCATCCGCGACCTCATCAATGAGACGCTCGGGGATGCCGGTATCAGCAAGATCGAGATCGACCGCAACGCGAACCAGGCGACGGTGACCATTCACACCGCCAAGCCGGGCATCGTGATCGGCCGCGGCGGTGAGAAAGTGGAGCGGTTGCGTACCAGCCTGGAGAAGCTCACCAACCGGCGCGTGCGCGTGAACATCCAGGAGATCCGCGTGCCGGAGCTGGATGCCACCCTGGTGGCGCGCTCCATCGCTGACCAGCTCCAGCGCCGGGTGGCCTTCCGCCGCGCCATGAAGCAGGCGGTGCAGCGTGCCATGCAACGGGGGGCGCGCGGCGTCAAGGTGAAGGTCTCCGGGCGCCTGGGCGGGGCGGAGATGAGCCGGCGGGAGACGGAGATGGAGGGGCGCGTGCCGCTCCACACCCTGCGCGCCGACATCGACTACGGCTTCGCGGAGGCGCACACCACCTACGGCCGTATCGGCGTGAAGGTGTGGATCTACAAAGGGGACGTGCTGCCGCCCAAGAAAGAGGGTGGCGCCGTTGCGGCCGGTGCGGCCACCGACACCGGCACCATGGCGCCGCGGCCGGCCGAGCCGGCGACCGCGCCGCCCGCCACCGTATAGGCGGGGCGACATTCGCGCGTGCCGGGGCCACCGGCGGCGCGGGCAGGGGAGTGGGGATATGCTCCAGCCGAAACGGGTCAAGTACCGCAAGCAACACCGCGGGCGCATGAAGGGGCAGGCCAACGACGGCAACACGGTGGTGTTCGGAGAGTTCGGCCTGCAGGCGTTGTCGGCGGCGTGGGTGGATGCCCGCCAGATCGAGGCGGCGCGCCGCGCCATCACCCACCACATGCGGCGTGGTGGCAAGGTGTGGATCCGGATCTTCCCGGACAAACCGGTGACGGCCAAACCGGCCGAGACCCGCATGGGCTCCGGCAAGGGCGCGCCGGACCACTGGGTGGCCGTGGTGAAACCGGGCCGCATGCTGTTCGAGGTGGCGGGCGTGCGCGAGGAGGTCGCGCGCGAGGCGTTGCGACTGGCGTCCCACAAGCTCCCCGTCGATACCCGCATCGTTGCCCGGCAGCATGAGGGCGTCACAACGGCCGTGCCGGCCAGGGAGGGTGCGTAATGGCTGAGAAAGAGCGACCGGTGGCGGCGATCCGCCGCATGAGCGACGCGGAGATCGCGCGAGCGCTGGAGGAGGCGCAGCGCGAGCTGTTCAACCTGCGCATGCGCCACGCTACCCGCCAGTTGGAAAACCACCAGGCGATCCGTCGCGTGCGGCGGCAGATCGCCCGCCTGAAGACGATCCAGACCGAGCGCAGGCTCGGCATCCAGCGGGGGTAGGCCATGGCCCAGCAAGTGTCGCCGATGCGCCCCAATCAGAAAACGAGGGTTGGCGTCGTGGTGAGCGACAAGATGGACAAGACGGTGGTGGTGGCCGTGGAGACGCTCAAGCGCCACCGCCTGTACCACAAGACCATCCGTCGCACCAAGCGCTACAAGGCGCACGACCCCAACAACGTCTGCCGGCTCGGTGACGTGGTGCGGATCGTGGAGACGCGCCCCCTCTCTAAGGAGAAGCGCTGGCGCGTGGTGGAGATCCTGGAGCATCACGAGGTGGCGGAGATCCAGCCGAGCGCCATCGACACCGAGCTGGGGGTCCGCCCCGAGGGGACGGCCCCCGCGCCACCGCGTGAGGAGCAGACGCCATGATCCAACAGTACACGCGACTCAAGGTTGCCGATAACTCCGGCGCCCGTGAGATCATGTGCATTCTCGTGCCCGGCGGCTCACGGCGGCGATATGCGCACGTGGGCGACGTGATCGTCGCCTCGGTGAAGGCGGCCCAGCCGGGTGCCCCGATCAAAAAGGGAGACGTCGTCAAGGCGGTCGTGGTGCGGGTGGCCAAGCAGTACGGCCGCAAGGATGGCACCTACGTCAAGTTCGACGAGAACGCGGCCGTGATCGTGAATAACGATCTCAACCCGCGCGGCACCCGTATCTTTGGTCCTGTAGCACGGGAACTGCGCGAGAAGAACTTTATGAAGATCGTTTCACTGGCGCCGGAAGTAGTGTAGTGCAGAACGCGCGGTGCTCCGCGTGCGATGAAGGTCGCTATGAATAAGATCAAGCGGAATGACACCGTCCTCGTGATCACGGGGAAGGATAAGGGCAAGCAGGGCCAGGTGCGTAAGGTGTTGCCCAAAGAAGGGCGCGCCTATGTCACGGGCGTGAACATCGTCAAGAAGCACCGGCGCCCGCGCACGCCGCAGGAGACGGGTGGCATCATCGAGATGGAGGCTCCGATCCACCTCTCGAACCTCAAGGTGATCTGCCCGAACTGCGGCCGCCCGACCCGGATCGGCATTCACGTGCACGAGGACGGCAAGAAGACCCGCTACTGCAAGAAGTGCAAGGAAGACATCGAGTAACGGGCGCGTGGAGCCGCTGCAGCGGCGCGCGCCCCCACGGACCGGAGGTCCGGCTATGCCGTCACGATTGCGCGAGCGCTACCTGAACGAAGTGGTGCCCACCCTGCAGCAGGAGTTTGGCTATCAGAACCGGCTGCAGGTGCCGCGGATCACGAAGGTCGTCCTCAACATCGGGTTGGGTGAGGCGGTGCAGAACGCCAAGGCGCTGGACAGCGCCGTTGCGGACCTGATGGCCATCAGCGGCCAGCGCCCGGTGGTCACCCGCGCCAAAAAGTCCATCGCCAACTTCAAGATCCGTCAGGGCAACCCGATCGGGGTGATGGTCACGCTGCGCGGTGAGCGCATGTATGAGTTCCTCGACCGGCTCATCAACGTCGCCTTGCCGCGCATCCGCGACTTTCACGGGGTGCCGGTGAACGCGTTCGACGGGCGGGGGAACTACTCGCTCGGCCTGCGCGAGCAGCTCATCTTCCCGGAGATCGACTACGACAAGATCGATCGTATCCGCGGGTTGCAGGTCACCATCACGACCACTGCCCGAACCGACGAAGAGGCCCGCCGCCTGCTGGAGCTGTTGGGGATGCCCTTCCAGCGGTCGCAGGTGTTGGCGCGGGCGGGATGAAGCGGCTCGCGCGGACTGGTAGGAGGGAGAGGCCAACGTGGCAAAGGTCTCGATGATCGTCAAGGCGCAGCGGCCGCCAAAGTTTGAGACGCGCAAGCGCAACCGCTGCAAGCTGTGTGGCCGGCCACGAGGGTACATGCGGCAGTTCGGCCTGTGCCGCATCTGCTTCCGTGAGAAGGCGCACCTGGGCCTGTTGCCCGGGGTGAAGAAGTCGAGCTGGTAGCGCGTGCCGGTGCGGAGCACGACTGCCCTGCCCGCAGGCAGGCACTGGATGCAAGAGCGTGGGCGAAGGCGCCGCCCGGGAAGCGCTGACTGCGTCCAGGTTGGAGGCGTTGCACGATGAACATGACCGATCCGATTGCCGATATGCTCACCCGCATTCGCAACGCGGTGGCGGCACGGCACGACTACGTGCAAGTGCCGGCCTCGAAGCTGAAGATCGCCATCGCGGATGTGCTCAAGCGGGAGGGATTCATCAAAGACTACGAAGTCATCGATCCAAACACACCGCGCAAGACCATCCGGATTCAGCTCAGCTACACGGAGTCGGGCAAACGCCGTGAGCCGGTGCTGAACGGGATCCAGCGCGTGAGCAAGCCGGGCCTGCGCGTGTACACGCAGAAGCGCGAGATCCCACGCGTGTACGGCGGGCTGGGGATCGCCATCCTCTCCACCCCAGAGGGGGTGATGACCGGCCAGGAAGCCCGTCGCCGCAACGTGGGCGGGGAGATCCTGTGCTACGTGTGGTAAGGGGGTTCATATGTCGCGCATCGGCAGGCAGCCCATCCCGCTTCTCCCTGGGGTCAACGTGCAGATCGAGGGCTCGCGCGTGACGGTGAAGGGGCCGAAGGGACAGCTCACCCGCGAGTTCCACCCGGACATGCGCATTACCCAGGCCGATGGCCAGCTCATCGTCACCCGACCTAGCGACGAGAAGCTGCACCGCGCCCTGCATGGCCTGACGCGCACCCTGCTCGCCAACATGGTGGTGGGCGTCTCCCAGGGCTTCACCAAGACGCTGGAGGTGCAGGGGGTTGGCTATCGCGCCCAGAAACAGGGCCCCAACTTGGTGCTGGCCGTGGGCTATTCCCACCCGGTGGAGATCACGCCCCCGCCGGGCATCGAGTTCACGGTGGAGGGCACCAACCGCATCCACGTGCACGGGATCGACAAGGAGCTGGTCGGTCAGGTGGCGGCGGACGTGCGCCGCGTGCGGCCCCCGGAGCCGTACAAGGGCAAGGGCATCCGCTATCTTGGTGAGGTGGTGCGGCGCAAGGCCGGCAAGGCCGGCAAGGCCGGTAAGGCCGGCCGCAAGTAACGCGGCGTAAAGGATGCCCGCGCCAGTGCCCGGTACCGGGCGATGGCGTAGCAGGCGTATCATACGAACCCGTCCCAGGCGTACACCCCGGCACACCCCGGGGGAGGCGCCTGCCTATGGGGTGAACAGGGATGAGACTCGGGAAGCGCAAGAAGACCACGGTCGACGCACGACGGCGCCGGCACCTGCGCATTCGCAAGCGGGTGAGCGGCACGCCGGAGCGGCCGCGCCTGGCGGTGTTCCGCAGCCTGGCGCACATCTACGCGCAGGTGATCGACGATACCATCGGCCGCACGCTGGCCGCGGCGTCGGACCTGGAGCCGGCGCTGCGCGGCGTGCAGGGGACCAAGACCGAACGGGCCAAGCGCGTGGGCGCGCTCATCGGGGAGCGGGCCCGGGCGGCTGGTATCACCAAGGTGGTGTTCGACCGCGGCGGCCACCAGTACCACGGCCGCGTGCAGGCGCTGGCCGATGCGGCCCGCGCCGCCGGCCTGGAATTCTAGAGAAGGATGCGAGGGCCGGCCGCGGCCGGCCCTCAGGAGCGACGTATGGTGACACGAGCACGCGAGACCCGCGAGCGCGAGCGTGAGAGCGAGCTCACCGAGCGCGTGGTCAGCATCAACCGCGTGGCCAAGGTGGTGCAGGGCGGGCGCCGGTTTAGCTTCTCCGCCATGGTCGTCGTGGGCGATGGCAAGGGTCGCGTTGGCGCCGGCCTGGGCAAGGCCAACGAGGTGCCAGATGCCATCCGCAAGGGAGCGACCATCGCCCGCAAGAACCTGATCACCGTGCCGATGCGGGGAACCACCATCCCGCACCCGGTGCTGGCCGACTTCGGCGCGGCCAAGGTGCTGCTCAAGCCGGCGCCGCCGGGTACCGGCGTCATTGCCGGCGGCGGCGTGCGCGCGGTGCTGGAGCAGGCCGGTATCCGCGACGTGGTGGCCAAGTCTCTGGGCTCCTCAAACCCCATTAATGTGGTCAAGGCCACGATGGAAGGGCTGCGCGCCCTCAAGCTGCCGGAGGTGGAGCGGGAGCGCCGCCGCCAGGCCCAGCTCGCCCCCACGGAGGAGGTGCGTGAGCCACGGCCGGAGCGCCGCGCCCCCAAGGCGCAGCGGGAGGCGGAGAAGGCGCCCAAGGCCGAGCGGCCAAGCAGCGTGCCGGCCGAGTCGGGCACCGAGCGATAGGGGCGCGGCCTTGGTGCATCTCACAAGATTGCACATGGGATGGGAGACAGGCGTGGCGAAGCTCCGCATTACGTACAAGAAGAGCGCCATCGGCTATGCGCACGACCAGAAGGCGACCCTCCGCATCCTCGGTCTGCGTCGGCTCGGTCAGTCGGTGGTGCATGAGGACACCGACAGCATCCGTGGCATGGTCCACAAGGTGCGCCACCTGGTGACAGTTGAGGAGATTCCGGACTAGCCGAAGCCGTGCCCCGGCACGGGCCGGGCGTGATCACGGATCGGCGGGGCAGGATTGGCGGGAGAAACAGCCGTGGATCTGAGCAGGTTGCGCCCGCCGCGGGGCGCCAAGCACCCGCGGAAACGGGTGGGACGGGGAAACGCCAGCGGCCAGGGTACCTACGCCGGCAAGGGGATCAAGGGCCAGCAGGCGCGCAGCGGCAAGAAGCTGCCGTATCCGGGGTTTGAGGGTGGCCAGTTGCCGCTGGTGCGCCGGATCGCGCGGCGCGGGTTCCACAACCCCTTCAAGGTTTACTATGAAGAGGTCAAGGTGTGCGATCTGGCCCGCCGCTTTGTCCCTGGCAGCGAGGTGGGGCCGGAGGAGATGATCGCGGCCGGTCTCGTCAAGCGGCCGGAGCGCCCGATCAAGGTGCTCTCGAACGGGACGATCGAGCACGCGCTCACGGTCCGTGCGCACAAGTTCAGCGCCGCGGCCCGCCAGAAGATCGAGGCGGCCGGGGGCCGGGCGGTGGAGATCGGGGCGGTGCCGACGGCATGACCGCCCGCCGGCGGTGGGCCGCGCCGGGAACGGAGGGAACGACGTGGCGCTGGATCGACAACAGGTCAGCGGCCGGCCCCGTCTGCTGCAGGCGGCGATCGATGCGTTCGGGCAGCCGGACCTGCGCCAGAAGCTGCTGTTCACCCTGGCGATGCTGGTGGTGTTCCGGTTCATCGCCCATGTGCCGCTGCCCAACGTGGACCGAGAAATCTTGAAACGCACGGTGGACAGCAACTCCCTGCTGGGCTACTTCAACATTTTCTCCGGTGGGGCGCTGCGCAACCTGAGCGTGGCGGCGTTAGGCGTCTACCCGTACATCACCGCCTCCATCGTCATGCAGTTGCTCACGCCGGTGGTACCGCGCCTGCAGGTGCTCTCCAAGGAAGGGGAGCAGGGACGCAACCGCATCCAGCTCTACACGCACTGGATCACGGTGCCGATCGCGATTTTTCAGGGCTACGCCCAGCTCCTCATCCTCAAGCAGAGCGGCGCGGTGACCAACGTGGGCCTCACGGGGAGCAACCTTCTGCCCACCATCGCCATGGTGGTGTCCATCGCCGCCGGCACCATGTTCCTGGTGTGGCTGGGTGAGCTGATCACAGAGCGTGGCATCGGCAACGGCGTCTCGCTGATCATCCTGGCCGGGATCGTGGCCGGCATCCCCCAATACCTCGGTCAGGGCATCCTCAACACCGGCGGCATCGGTGGGGGCTACACGGGGTTGGTGCTGCTGACGGTGATCGGGTTGGTGATGCTGTACGGCATCGTCTATTTCCAGGAGGCGCAGCGCAAGATCCCGGTGCAGTACGCGCGCAGCGTGTTCCGTCAGGGGCGCATGTACCGCCAGTCCGGCACCAGCTACATCCCGCTGAAGGTCAACTCGGCGGGGATGATCCCGCTCCTGTTCGCCTTCACGATCATGATCTTCCCCAGCTTCGTGGCGCAGACCTTCCAGACCTCCGGGTCCAGCTTCGTGCGCAACGTGGCGGGTTTCATGGCCGATGTGGCGGATCCGCGCGGCATCCCCTACCAGATCGGGGTGTTCATGCTGACGGTGGCCTTCACGTTCTTCTACTCGCTGGTCCTCTACCAGCAGCAGAACCTGGCCGAGAACCTGCAGAAGTCGGGCGGGTTCATCCCGGGCATTCGCCCTGGCCGGCCCACCCAGGACTACATCACGCGCGTGCTGATCCGCATCACCTGGGCGGGGGCCCTGTTTTTGGGGGTGATGGCCGTGGTGCCGTACCTCGCCACCCGCCTCACCAACGTGCAGGCGCTCACCCTCAGCAGCACCGGGCTCCTGATCGTGGTCGGCGTGGTGCTGGACACCATGCGCCAGATCGAGGCCCAGCTCCTGATGCGCAACTATGAGGGGTTCATCCGCTGACGGCCCTTCCACTGGGCGGGCGGTTGTGAGAAAATAAACAATTGAGCCGTTCGGAGGCAGGCCCTTGTACGTGTTGCTGCTAGGCGCGCCGGGGGCGGGGAAGGGCACCCAGGCGGCGCGCATCGTCGACGCGTTCCACCTCACCCACGTCGCCTCGGGCGACGTGCTGCGTGCCATCCGCCAGGAAGACTCCGAGCTGGGCGCGCTGGTGCGCTCCTACTACGATAAGGGCCTCCTGGTGCCGGATGACGTGGTCATCCGGGTGATGTTGTCCCGGCTGGATGGGCTCGACGGCGCCCTGCTCGACGGCTTCCCACGCACCCTGGAGCAGGCCAAGGCGCTGGATGAGGCGCTGGCCGCAAAGGGGCGGCGCATCGACAAGGTGATCTACATCAACGTGCCGACGGACGAGCTTATCGGCCGCCTGGCCGGCCGCTGGATCTGCCGCAACGACGGCGCGCATGTGTTTCACGAGCGCAACCGGCCGCCCCGGGTGCCCGGCGTGTGCGATATCTGCGGCGGCGAGCTCTACCAGCGCCCGGACGACACCGTGGAGACGGCCCAGCGCCGCCTGGAAGAGTACTTCAAGCTGACGGCGCCCTTGATCGCGTACTACCGCGCGCAGGGCAAACTGTGCGAGGTGAACGGCCAGCAGGATATCGAGGCCGTGGGGCGCGACCTGATGCGCTGTTTGCAGGGGTGAGCGCCGAGGAGAGCCGCTGCTCGCCAGGCCGAGGCCGAACGGCCAGGACCAACGGGATCGGATAGGGGTGAGACTGGCCGCGTGCCTGTCATTCTAAAATCGCGTGAAGAAATCAAGATCATGCGGGAGGCCGGCCGCCACGCGGCGGAGGTGCTCCAGATGCTGGTCGAGGCGGTGCGCCCCGGGCAGAACGTGCTGGAGCTGGACCGCATCGTGCGCCGTGAGTACAAACGCCGTGGGGTGACACCGACCTTCCTCGGCTATCACGGCTACCCGGCGACGGTGTGCGTGAGCATCAACGACCAGATCGTGCACGGCATCCCACGCAACCGCGAGCTCAGGGAGGGCGATGTGGTGAGCATCGACCTGGGCGCCACCTACCGCGGCTTCGTCGGGGACACGGCCGTGACCGTGGCCTGCGGCGCGGTCTCGCCGGAGGCGCAGCGGCTGATCCAGGTCACCGCGGAGGCGCTGCGGCGCGGGATCGCGGCGGCGCAGCCGGGCGCCTATATCGGCGATATCGGTCACGCCATCCAGAGCTACGTGGAAAGTCAGGGGATGAGCGTGGTGCGGGAGTACGTCGGTCACGGTGTGGGCCGCGCCATGCACGAGGAGCCGCAGGTGCCCAACTACGGTCGCCCGGGCACGGGCAAACAGCTCCGACCGGGAATGGTGATCGCCATTGAGCCGATGGTCAACCTGGGTGACTGGCGCACGCGCAAGGACAGCGACGGCTGGACGATCTGGACGGCCGATGGCAGCCTTTCGGCCCACTTCGAGCACACCATCGCCATCACCGAAGACGGGCCGGAGATCCTGACGTTACCATAAGAATGGCTGGGCTCGCAGGCGGGCCCTGCCGATGCGGAGCAGGGGTGGGACGATGAAGGTGCAGGCGTCGGTGAAACCGCGCTGCGAGAAGTGCAAGGTCATCCGTCGGCACGGCGTGGTGCGCGTGATCTGCGAGAACCCGAAGCACAAGCAGCGGCAAGGGTAAGCCGGAGGAGGAGGACGAGGCATGGCGCGCATCGCAGGGGTGGACATCCCGCGCGATAAGCGGGTCGATATCGCGCTGCGCTATATCTACGGGATCGGTCCGTCCAATTCGCTGAAGATTCTCCAGCAGGCGCAGGTCAACCCGGCCACGCGGGTGCGCGACCTGACGGATGATGAGGTCAACCGCATCCGCGAGATTATCGACCGCGACTACGTCGTCGAAGGTGATCTGCGGCGCGAGGTGCGGCAGAACATCCAACGCCTCATCGAGATCAACTGCTACCGTGGCATCCGCCACCGCCGCAACCTGCCGGTGCACGGCCAGCGCACGCGCACCAACGCGCGCACCAAGCGTGGGCCGCGCAAGACGGTGGCCGGCAAGCGCCGCAGCACGGCGAAGAAGTAACACACGGGCAGAGCGCGACAGCCCGCCCACCATCTCGCGGGCGGGCCGGGCGCCGTGCCTGTGGAAGGCGTTGGAGCGAACAAGAGGGTGGTGCATGGCTGAACAGCAGCAACGGCGGCCCAGACAGCGAGCGCGCGGCCGGCGCGAGCGCAAGGTCGTGCCGCGCGGACGGGCCTACATCCTGTCCACGTTCAACAACACGATCGTCACGGTCACAGACCCGAACGGGAACGCCCTGGGATGGAGCAGCGCGGGTGCGTCCGGGTTCCGCGGCTCGCGCAAGAGCACGCCCTACGCCGCCCAAGTGGCCGCCGAGCGGGCAGCCCGTGCGGCGATGGAGCACGGGATGCGGCAGGTGGACGTCTACGTCAAAGGTCCAGGCAGCGGCCGCGAGGCAGCGGTGCGCGCCCTGCAGTCGGCCGGATTGCAGATCATGAGCATCGTGGACGTCACCCCCATCCCGCATAACGGGTGCCGCCCGCCCAAGCGGCGACGGGTGTGACCGAAGACCCTGGGCCGGAGCGGCGCGCGTCTGCCGGCCGCGCTGCCCGCCCCTGCCGTCCTGCCAAGGGAGTGAGTGCATGGCTCGATATAAAGGACCTGACTGCCGGATCTGTCGCCGGCATGGGGAGAAGCTCTTTCTCAAAGGAACCAAGTGCTACACCAACTGTACCCTGGACAGGCGCCCCAACCCGCCGGGTGACCAGGGCAAGGGTCGGCGGCGGAAGCTGTCCGACCGTGGCCTGCAGTTGCGCGAAAAGCAGAAGGCGCGCTTCGCCTACGGGGTGCTGGAGCGCCAGTTCCGTCGGTACTACGAGGAGGCGGTGCGCCGGCCCGGCGTGACCGGCGAGAACCTGGTGCGCATCCTGGAGAGCCGGCTGGATAATGTCGTCTACCGCCTGGGCTGGGCCGACTCGCGTGACCAGGCCCGGCAGATCGTCTCGCACGGCCATATCACCTTGAACGGGCGCAAGACGGACATCCCCTCGGCGCGCGTCAAGGTGGGCGACGTGATCGGCTGGACCGAGCGCGGCCGCAAGACGGAGTATTTCAAGACCGTGCAAGCCAACATGGCCAACGCCGCACCGCCGCCGCCATGGCTATCGCGCGACGCGACGGCGATGACCGCGCGCGTGCTGGCCATGCCGACGCGCGCCGACGGCGACAAGACGTTCAACGAAAACGTGATCGTGGAGTACTACTCGCGGTGATCCCAGTGTTTGGCAGCCTGCGCCCCGCTGTCGTGCGGCGGCCATCCCCGCCGCGGCGAGGCGCACGGGGCGCAGGACCTGGTTCCCGCCAGGGAGGACGGCGTTGACGACCCAGATGACGACCCCACAACTGCAGATCGAAGAGCAGAGCGACACCTACGCCCGAGTAGTCGCCGACCCGCTGCCGGGCGGCTTCGGCACGACGCTGGGCAACGCCCTGCGGCGCGTGCTGCTGAGCTATTTGCCCGGGGCCGCGGTGACCTCGGTGCGCATCGATGAGGTGGAGCACGAGTTCTCCACCATCCCGCACATGAAGGAGGACACCATCGAGTTCCTCCTCAACATCAAGGAGATCCGCCTGCGCGCCCTGTCCGACCGTCCCGGCAAGCTCTACTTGGAGGCGCACGGGGAGGGCCCGATCACGGCGGGGATGATTCAGACCACCGCTGACTATGAGATCGTCAACCCCGACCTCTACCTCGCGACGCTGGAGTCGCCCGACGCCCATCTGACGGTGGAGCTGACGGCGGAGCGGGGACGCGGGTACCAGCCGGCCGGCACCGTCAGCGGTGCCCCCATCGGGCTCATCCCGGTGGACGCCATCTTCTCCCCGGTGCGCAAGGTGAATTACACGGTGCAGCGGGCGCGGGTGGGCAACGTCACCAACTACGACCGGCTGGTGCTGGAGGTGTGGACGGACGGCACCATCAGCGGTGTGGAGGCGATCAGCAAGGCCGCCGAGGAGCTGATCGAGTCCTTCCGGCTGTTCGCGCAGCTCGGCCGCCCACCGGCGCCGGTGGTGGAGCGCGGGCTGGGCTCCGGCGCCGCCCTGTCGCAGGACCGCTACAACACGCCCATCGAGGAGCTCAACCTCTCGGTGCGTGCCTATAACTGCCTGAAGCGCAGCGGCCTGATGACGGTTGGGCAGGTGCTGGAGAAGAGCGAGGAGGAGCTGCTCGCCCTGCGCAACTTCGGCCGCAAGTCCTATGAGGAGCTGAAGGAGCGCCTCATCGAGATGGGCTTCCTGGAGCCCACCAAGGCCGGTCGCGAGGAGCAGCGGCAGGAGCAGCCGGCCGAGGAGCTGCCGGTAGGCACCACCGAGGAGCTCGGTTCCCTGGGCGCCGCCTTGATGGAGGCGCTGCGTGGCCGCCCTGACCGCCTCGGCCTGCTCGGCCACCGCGACGAGGAGAACGACGAGTAAGCACATGCCGGGTGACCGCGGCAGTCACCTGGCAACAGGACGGAGTAACACATGCGGCACGCTGTCTCGGGCCGGAAGTTCGACATGCCCACCGGCCACCGGAAGGCGCTGTTCCGCGGCTTGGTACGCTCGCTGTTCCTGCATGAGAAGATCAAGACCACCGTGCCGCGGGCCAAAGAGGTCCGCCCGCTGGCCGAGCGCATGATCACGCTGGCCAAGCACGGGATCGTCAACCAGGACGGCAGCCCCGAAGCCCGCCTGCGGGCCGTGAACGCCCGTCGGCGCGTGCTGCGCTTCATCACCGACAAGGACGTGGTGGAGAAGCTGTTTGCGGAGATCGCGCCGCGCTACGTGAGCCGGCCGGGCGGTTACACGCGCATCGTGCGCGTCGGCCGTCGCCTGGGCGATGGGGCGGAAATGGCGGTGCTGGAGCTGGTCTGACCGGTGCGGCGCATCGCCCTGTTGCTGGAGTACGACGGCTCCGCCTACGGCGGCTCGCAGGTGCAGCGCAACGCCCCCTCCATTCAGGCGGAGCTGGAGCGGGCCATCCGGCAGCTCACCGGTGAGACGGTGCGGGCGGTGTTCGCGGGGCGGACGGATGCGGGCGTACACGCCCTGGGCCAGGTGGCGGCGTTTACCACCGGCGCCCGGCACGATATCGCCACGTTTGTGCGCGGTCTGAACGCCCTGCTCCCGAAGGATATCGCCGTGCGGGCGGCCGTGGAGGCGCCGCCCGGGTTCGACCCGCGGCGGCACGCGCGCAGCCGTCGGTACCGGTACCTGATCTGGAACGCGCCCGAGCGCTCACCGTTGCGCCGACGTGTGATGTGGCACGTGCGCGTGCCGCTGGACGAGGCGCGCATGGCGCGAGAGGCGGCGGCTCTGGTGGGTGAGCACGACTTCGCCTCGTTCGGCGCCTCGCCCGGGCCGGGGCGCAGTACCGCACGCCGGATGCTGCACGCCGAGGTGCGGCGGCAGGGTGACTGCATCGCGGTGGAAATGGAGGCTAACGCCTTCCTGCCGCATCAGGTGCGGCGCACGGTTGGCGCCCTGGTGGAAGTGGGCTGCGCCCGCCTGCCGGAGGGCACCTTTCACCGCTGGCTGGACGAGCCACGCCCCGGCACGGCCGGCCCGGCGGCGCCGCCGCATGGCCTGGTCCTCGTCCAGGTCACGTATGACGGCGGTGGACCGTTACCCCGGCCGGTCTCCTGAGCGGGGAGACGACGACGGATAGATGGGATATCCCCGGCCCGCAAGGGCAGGGGTAGGGGGTTGGGCTAATGAAAACCTATAGCACCAAACCGCGCGCGGTGCCGCGCTACTGGCACGTGCTCGACGCGACCGATCGGCCTCTGGGGCGGCTGGCCAGTGAGGCGGCCGTGCTCCTACGTGGCAAGCACAAACCGCAGTACCAGCCAAACCTGAACATCGGCGATTTCGTGGTGATCGTCAACGCGGAAAAGGTGAAGGTCACCGGCAACAAGGCTGAGGACAAGATCTACTACCGGCATTCCGGCTACCCCGGTGGGTTGCGGGCGTTCACCTTCCGCGAGATGATGCAGCGTGACCCGCGCAAGGTGATCGAGCACGCAGTGCGTGGCATGCTGCCGCATAATCGCCTGGGCCGGCGCCTGTTCACGCACCTCAAAGTCTACGTCGGTCCGGACCACCCCCATCAGGCGCAGGTGGCCGGTTTCGGCGCACCCAACACGAACCAGACGGGAGCGAAGGCGTGACGACGCAACAGCATTACTTTGAAGCGACGGGCCGGCGCAAAACGGCGGTCGCGCGGGTGCGCCTGTACCCGGGCAGCGGCACCTTCATCGTCAACGGCAAGCCGATGGAAGAAGTGTTCACTCGGCCGTTGCACCAGGTGCAGGTGCTGACGCCGCTGCGCGCGACCGGCAACGCCGGCAAGTTCAACGTGCAGGTGAAGGTCGAGGGTGGTGGGATCAGCGGCTGGGCCGGTGCCATCAGCCACGGCCTGGCGCGGGCGCTGGTGGTGGCCGATGAGGCCAATCGGCCCCAACTCCGCAAGCTCGGCCTGCTCACGCGCGATGCGCGCGTCAAGGAGCGCAAGAAGTACGGTCTCAAGCGGGCACGCAAGGCGCCGCAGTACACCAAGCGTTAGCGCGGAGCGGGCACCCCGCGCGGCACCGCACCGGTCATCCGGTACGGTGCCGGCACTCGCTGGGGAGACGGCGATGCGGTATCACGTCTACCTGGAAGAGGATGAGACCGGCCGGTGTATGGCACACGTGCCGGACCTGGCCGGTTGCACCGCCACCGGCCCAGACCGGGCGGCCGCACTGGCGGCGTTGCCCGCCGCGATCCGGGCCTATTTGCGGTGGTGCGGTGAGCACGGCGAACCCTTGCCGACCGATGAGCCCGTCGAGGTCGCCGTGGCCGAGGTGGTGCGCGGCTGCCGGCCGTGGCGCCGGGGCGGCGCGCACGCACTGTTCAGCGTCGACCGGGCGCCGCTGGGCGACGCGGAGCTGCGCGCCTACCTGCGACGCATGAGCTACGCGCGGGGCGACCTGCTTGCCCTCGTGCGTGGGCTCTCGCCCCACACCCTCGATGCCAGCCCGCCCGGCCTGCCGTCCGTGCGCGCCGTGCTCGCCCACCTGATCGAGACCGAGGCCTGGTACCTCTCCCGGCTCGGGCAGCGCATCCCCGCCGTGTATGACGGCACCGACATCGTGCAGCGGCTGGTGGATAGCCGCGCCCGCGCGGTGGAGGTCATCCTTCGCCTCTCGCCCCGCCAGCGCGATCTCGTCTACGTCCCCACCGAAAACCCGAGCGACAACCCGGAAGAGGGCTGGACGCTGCGGAAGGTGTTGCGCTGCTGCCTGGAACACGAGCTCAGCCATCTGCAGGAGCTACAGGCGCGCTTCTCCGATTCCCTCCCCGAACGTCACGAATTAGGTTGACTTAATATCGCGGCTTCGGCACCGCCTCGCCAATGTGCTACACTGGTGCTGCCCTGTCTGCGAAAGGAGGGGCACCAGTGCCGACCATCCCGACGGAAAACTACCTTATCACCATCCAGACCCTGCACGACGACGGGATCCGCTGCATCCCCGCCCGCATCGCCGAGCGTATGGGCGTCTCCGCTCCAACCGTGACGGAGGCGATCAAACGCATGGTGCGGGACGGGTACGTCTGTCATAAGGACGGGCGCGAGATCGTGCTGACCGAGCGCGGCCGCCAGATCGCCCTGGCGCTCATGCGGCGCCATCGCATGGTGGAACGCTGGCTCACGGACGTGCTCGGCCTGGACTGGGCCACCGCACACGAGGAGGCGCACCGGCTGGAGCACGCCATCTCCGACCTGGTGGCGGAGCGGCTGTGGGCCTCCATGGGCTACCCCGATTCCTGCCCGCACGGCAACCCGATCACGGACGCCGGCGATCGTGCCGGCGGCAACAGTGTCCGTCTTAAAGATGTGCCGGCAGGCGCCGTGGTGACGCTGCGACGCATCTCCGAGCTGGCCGAGGACAATCGGCCGCTCATGCAGTTCTTTGAGAGCAAAGGCTTCCGGCCCGGCGCGCGCATCGAGGTGCGCGACCGCGGCCCCCTCAACGACACGCTCACCGTGGTGGTGGGCGAGCAGACGGCGGCGCTGAGCGAGGACGTGGCCGCCTACCTGTGGGTGCGGACCGAGGGCTGAGCCGGCGCCCATCACGGCGAGGGTCGGTTTAGGAGGAGCTCGGCGAGTCGGTGGGCCGGGGCGGGGGAATCGCGATGTCCATCGGCGGGTGAGCGCCCACCGCGATGCGCACCCGCTCCGGCGTCAGGACATAAATGTCCACCTCCGGGCTGCGCAGCAGGGTGGCACCGAAGGGGAACTTGGCGGCGAACACATCGTGGTAGCGCTGCCAGTCCGGGTGATCGCGCGGCACCCGGCGGAGCGTGCCCTCGAAGCTCAGGCGGGTAAACGCGGTGCGGTCCGCCGCTACCGCGCTGCGGTTGTCCACCTGAAACGCCACCCGTGGCGAGGCGGCGCTCATCTGCGCCTTGAGCGTGGCCGGGCGGATAACGTGCACCAGCTCCCACTCCTGGGTCTCGGCGAACAGGATGGTGGCGGTGTGGAGGTGGCCCCCCACGGCCGTGGCCAGCACGCCGAACTGCTCACCGGCCAGCACGCGCCGGGCGATCTGCTCCAGCGCTTCTACTGAGAGGGCCGACGTCGTCATGAGCGCCTCCCACCTGCTCGGGCTGGTGCGTCGGGACGACCGTTGCCTGCTCCAGTGTACCGTGTTCGTGGTAGCATGACGCCACCGCGCCGGGACGGCACGGTGACCTCCTGGCGCTTGCGGGAGGCGGGCATGGCGCGCGTGTTGATTACCGGTTTTGAGCCGTTTGGGGGCGCGGCCGTCAACCCTGCGGCGCTGGCGGCGGAGCTCCTGGCCGCCGAGCGGCCCGGCGGCGCCGAGACCGTTTGCCTTATCCTGCCGGTGGTGCGCTACCGCTGCATCGACCTGACCGTGGCCGCCATCGAGCGGCGACCGCCCGACGTGGTGGTCATGTTGGGCCAGGGCAGCGGTCGCCTGGCCATCACCCCCGAGCGCGTGGCCATCAACTTAGACGACTTTCGTGAGCCGGACAACGCCGGCCACCACCCAATCGAGGAACCGATCGTCCCCGGCGGCCCCGCCGCCTACTTCACCACCCTGCCCGTGCGGGCCATGGTGCGCGAGATGCAGGCCGCGGGCGTGCCCGCCGCCGTGTCAAACACCGCCGGCACCTACGTGTGCAACCATCTCAGCTACGGCGTGTTGCACCATCTCGCCTTGCGGCGCCTGCCCGTGCGCGCCGGCTTCATTCACCTTCCCAATCTGCCGGAACAGGTGGCGGGTATGGCCATACCCAGCATGGCGCTGGAAACGATGGTGCGCGGCCTTCGGGTGGCGATTGCGTGCGCGCTCGCCGCGGCGGCACCGATTCGGGTCTGAGGGCCTGAGAGGAACGCACCGATCCCGGATCACCGCCCTCCTTGCCAACGCAGCCGCTGGGAGTACGATGAAAGGAGAGTGCGCATGGAGCCACAGCTAACCACCTTTTGTCCGTTGTACCACCGCGCGGTAGAGCTGATCGGTCGGCGCTGGACCGGGGCGATCCTGCGCGCCATGCTGTGCGGCGTCAACCGCTTCTCCGACCTGACGGCGGCAATCCCCGGATTGAGCGATCGTATGCTGTCTGAGCGGCTCAAGGAGCTCGAAGCGGAGGGGATCGTGCGCCGGGCGGTGATCCCCGAGACGCCGGTGCGGATCACCTACGAGCTGACCGACAAAGGCAGGGATCTTGGCCACGTAATCGAAGCGGTCTCCGCCTGGGCGGAGCGCTGGCTGGCGGCCGAGGAGACCCACCCCGCGGCGACCGCCTGATCCCCCTCTCTCACCCCGCCCGCGCTCGACAACCGCGACGCGATCCCGTACCATCCGTTCACGGCAGCCCGCACATTGTTGTGCTTGCTGATCGAGAACGCCAAGTTTTCTGGGCGTGCGAGCTGCCGGGTAGGAGCCCGTCGCGATGGCCCGCACCCAGTCCCTCACCGGTGTACCAGTCACGGCAGCGCCGCAGCCGGCCTGGCGGCGATGGCTTGACGACGAGCCGGACGTTGCCGCCCGCTATTTCCTGCACTCGGCCTTGTTCTGGCTTATGGCGCCGGGGCTGGTGGGGCTGCTCCTGGCCACGTTCCTGTACGCGCCCACCGTGCAGGAGCGACTGCCGGAGGCGCTGCGCCCCTACATCATCTTCGGCCGGCTGCGACCGGTGCACGTCAACCTGGCCCTGTTCGGCTGGCTGGGGATGACCTACGCCGGCACCATGCTCTACCTCACGCCGCGCCTTACCGGCGCGCGCCTGTACAGCGAGCGCCTGGCGCGCGTCACCCTCCTCCTCTGGAACCTGTTGATGCTGTTCGGCGCGCTTAGCTTGCTCGGGGGCTGGAACCAGGGGCGCGAGTACGCCGAGTTCCCGTGGCTGATCGACATCGGCCTCATCGCGGCTGTACTGCTCCTGGCCGTCAACGTGTGGGGCACGGTGGCGCGGCGCACGGTGCGCACCCTGTACGTGAGCGTGTGGAGCTGGATGGCGGCCACGCTGATCCTGCCGTTCGTGTACGCCATCGGCAACAAGGTGTGGGACCTCTCCGGCGCCTACAGCGGCGCCACGGACGCCATCGTCAACTTCTTCTACGTGCACAACCTGTTCAACGTCTGGTTCACCACGGCCGGCATCGGCATCTTTCTCTACATGATCCCCAAGGTGTCGGGCAACCCGCTGTGGAGCCACCGCCTGGCGATCTGGGGCTTTGCCAGCGTGTGGGCCGGGCAGCACCACCTGCTGTACGGCCCCGGCCCGGAGTGGCTGGAGATCTTGTCCGTGGCCTTCAGCATCACCGCCGCCATCCCCAACACGGCCTTCCTGGTCAACTTCGTGCAGACGATGCGGGGGCGTTGGGGGGTGATCGGCTCCAGCCTGGCCGCGCGCTACGTGCTGGTGGGCGTGCTCATGTACAGCGCCACCTGCGTGCAGGGCGTGGCCCAGTCGTTCCGCAACTTCAACAGCTACGTGCACTTCACCAACTGGGTGATCGGGCATTCGCACCTGGCCTTCTTCGGCGCCTGGAGCTTCCTGGCCTTCGGGGTGATCTCCCTGCTCCTGCCGCGCATGCTGGGGCGGGAGCTGCGCAGCCGCGCGCTGGCCGAATGGAGCTTCTGGCTGGTCCTGGGCGGGCTGCTGGTGTTCATGTTCGACCTGTGGGCGGCCGGCCTGGTGCAGGCGGCGGATTGGGCCTCCGGGCAGGTGCCGTTCCTGGTCACGGTGCAGGCCATGCACGGCTACTACCTGGTGCGCCTGCTGGCCGGGCTGGTGATCGGCGTGGGCGTGCTGCTGTTCGTGCTCAACGTGTGGCTGACGGTGCGGCAGGCGACGGCACCGCTGCTGGTCGCGCCGGCCGCCGAGACACCGGCCCGGGTGCGCGAGCAAGCGGAGCCGGTGCTGCGGGCGGTGATGCCACCATCCGGCGAGGTGGTGCCGCCGTCCGGCGGCGCGTGAGGCGAACGGACCATGCGTGGCTCGGGCGTGGTGTACCTCGTCACCGGTTCGTTCCTGTTCCTGGCCCTGGGGGTGGCGGTGACGATCGTCCTGCCGCACGTGCAGGCGCAACCGGCCACCGCGTTGGCGCCAAGGTACACGCCCACGGAGCTGTGGGGACGGCGCATCTACGCGCGTGAGGGATGCTGGTACTGCCACACCCAGCAGGTGCGGGCGCCGGAGGCGAAGAAGGGCTATATCCTCAGCCCCGGCGATATCGGCCCAGAATCGGTCGAGGGGGACTACGTGGGCCAGTCGCCGGTGTTCTGGGGCACCGAACGGCAGGGGCCGGACCTCGCGCATCACGCCAGCCGCCTGCGCGGCGCCACTCCGGAGCAGCAACGCGAGATCCAGATCCTGCACCTGAAGAATCCGCGCGCGGTGAGCCCCGGAAGTATCATGCCGTCGTATAATCATCTCTCTGACGATGAGCTGAACGCGCTGGTCGACTATCTGCTGACGCTCAAGTAGGGAGGAGATGGTGCCGGCGGCGGCGCTCCATCCGGAACAGGCGTACATCGCCATCACCGTCGCCGCCTTGGGGCTGGTGGCGACGTGGCTGGCCTTCCTGGTGTGGGGCTGGCGAACCGGCCAGTTCAAGGATTTCGAGCGCGGCAAATACCGCGTGTTCGAGGACGAACTGCCGCCCGCGCGGGACACGGAGAGTGAGTCATGACCGAGGCAGCGGGGCCGGACGAACGGCCGCGGCCCGAGGGAGAGCCGATCGGCGATGAAGTGCGCATCGGCGGCGGGCCCGCGCCACGCTGGCTGCGCTACTGGTTTTACCTCATCTACCTGTGGGCGATCCTGTACCTGCTCATCCAAGACGTCGAGCAGTACTGGCTCCTGGCCGGCTTCGCCGCCCTGCTCACCGCGTGGCTGGTGTACATCGCCTGGAAGAAAAAGCCACCGGAGCCGTGATCGACGGCATCGGGCAGTGAAAGGAGGGGATGATCTGGAACCACCCATGCAGGGCGCGCAGGTCGCGTGGCTTCCATCTGGCGAAAAGCGCAGGAGGAAAGGACGACCAGCATGGTTACCGCTGAGCGCACCGAGCAGGCGAACAAGTACGTGAAAGAGAAGATGTTGTTCCTGCCGCGCATGTTCGCGGTGATGAACACCGCGGCACCGGAGGCGGCGGAACGGTTCGCCGATTTCTACGACACCGTCTGGAAGGACGGCGCCCTGCCACGGAAGGTCAAGGAGCTGATCTTCACCGCCATCGGCGTGGCCTATCGCTCGCCGGCCTGTCTCATCCACGTGATCCCGGCCATTGAGGCAGGGGCCACGGATGGGGAGATCTTCGAGGCGGTGACCATCGGCACCCTGGCGGCGGGGTTCGTCCCCAATGGTCCTGGGATTCCATACGCGTTCCAGTACGCGCTTAAAGTGCTGGAGGTAGCACAGAAGTACCGCGCCGGCGAAAGCTGGGAGTACATCCAGCCGGCCGAGTTCAAGATGTAAGGGGAGCCCCGGCTCCCCAGCACGTGATACGGGCGCGGTGGTGCGTGTCGCGTGTCTGGGGAGCCGTATTCCCATGAGCGTGGCCAACGGCTGAGAGCGAACCGATGAACGAAGCGTGGGCCCGCGAGGTGGTGCGGGCCGCTATTACCGACCCCGAACTGTTAGAGGCCCTGCGCCTGCTCGTCGAGCGACGCTATCAGGACGTGCCGTTCCTGCTACGCGCCCTGCAGGACGAGCCCGCTCGCTTTGTGCCGGCGGCGCTGCGCGCCGTGGGCACCGACGGTGCATTGGACCGACGCACCGCCGAGCTGGTGGCCGTGGCCGCGGCCGCCTCTCAGATGTGCGAGCATTGCCTGCGCGTCCACATTGAAGAGGCGCTGGCCAACGGCGCTACCTACGACGAGGTGCTGGAAACCCTGCTCATCGCGGCGCGGATCGCGGAGTCATCGACCAACGCCGTGTCCCTGCGCGTTCTGCGCCGCGTGGCGGCGGCGCGCGGGTTGGCCACTGGTGGAGAGTCGCCGCATGAGTGAGGAGACCGCGTTCCCCGCGTCGCCCGCCCCGGCCGGCCGGGGCGGCGGCGGGTTACCGCCCACACCCGAGGAGATCGAGGCGGCCAACGCCTACATGCGCGCGCGGATGCTCTTTGTGCCGCGCATGTTCCAGGCGATCAACCGGTCCAACCCGGCTATCGGCCGCGCCTTCGCCGATTATTACGAGGCGGGCAAGCGCGACCGCCACCTTACCCGTGCCGTCAAGGAGCTGATCTTCACCGCCATCGGCGTGGCCACCGCCTCCCCGGCCTGTCTCATCCACCTGATTCCGGCCATCGAGGCGGGGGCCAGCCGCGAGCAGCTCCGGGAGGCCGTGCTCATCGGCGTGCTGGCCGCCGGCTTCGTTCCTCACGGCGCCGGCATTCCTTACGCTTGTCAGTACGCCGCCAAGGTGCTGGAGACGGCCGACCGCTACCGCGCCGGCGAGCCGTGGGAGTACGCCCGGCCGCCGGACTTCAGCTTCTGAACCTCATTGCAGGCGTTCAGCTTGGGGGTACAGGCGTGGGGGTACGCGCTCGCCCACGCGCCTGCCCGGCGAGTGCATGGTCCATCGGCCCAAGAGGTAGGTAAGCCAGCCACCATCTATGGCATCAGCCTGCCGGCTCGTCCGTGGCTAGGGGGGAGGGCTCCCACGTGAGGCCATAGGGGAAGCTCTCGCGGCGGCGGGCGATGAACGCCGGCGTCGGCGGCTCCCGAAAGAAGGTGCGCACCACCCACTGCTCCGGCCCTACCCGCCTGCGGCCCACCAGCGAGCCGGCGTAGCTGGCGGCCAGGCCGGCGCAGCGCCGTTCGTACTCCGCCGGGTCGTCACCGGCGTAGACCAGCCGTGCCCCATCCTCCGCGTAGACCAGAAACAGCGTACCCTCACTCACGCCTTCCAGCGTAACGGCCAGCGTCGCTGGGCGCACGGCTTTCCCCACGGGCGTGGGCGTGGAACAATCCCAGCGAGAGCGTCGGCCGGGCCGCCGCGCCCGGCCGTCTGCCCCGGAGGGGAGCGATGGCACACCCGATCAAGTTCGGCACCGACGGCTGGCGGGCGATCATCGCCGAGGATTTCACCTTTCGCCACGTGCGCGCGCTAGCGGCCTCCATCGCCCGTTATCTGAAGGAGACGGGGCTGGCGGCGCGCGGCCTGGTGGTGGGATTCGACACGCGCTTCGCCTCCGACCGCTTCGCCGAGGCCGTGGCCGAGGTGGTGACCGCCGCCGGCGTGCCGGTGCACCTGGCGGAACGCTTCGCGCCCACGCCCGCGGTGTCCTACGCCATCATCGCGCGCCGGGCGGGCGGCGCCGCCGTGATCACCTCCTCCCACAACCCGGCCATGTGGAATGGCGTCAAGTACAAACCGGAGTACGCCGGCTCGGCCTCACCGGAGGTGGTGGCGCGCCTGGAGGCGCCGCTGGACGCGATCCTGGCCGCCGGCGAGCCGCCGCGCCTGCCCCTGCACGAAGCGCAAACCCGGGGCCTGCTCAGCCGCTTCGAGGCGGGCACGCCCTACCGGACGCGCCTGGCGGAGCTGGTGGACCTGGAGCGCATCCGCCGGGCCGGGCTGCGCATCGCCGTGGACTCCATGTACGGCGCCGGTCAGGGCTACCTGGCCGAGCTGCTGTCCGGCAGCGCCACCGCCGTGACCGAGCTGCACGCCGTCCACAACCCCAACTTCCCCGGCATCGGTGCGCCGGAGCCCATCCCGCGTAACCTGGGCGAGCTGGCCGCCGCCATGCGCCAACCACCCGAAGAGCCGGGTCGCCACACCCGCTTCGACGTCGGCATCGCCACCGACGGTGACGCCGACCGCCTGGGGGTGATGGATGAACACGGGGAGTTCGTCAACCAGCTCCAAACCTTCGCCTTGCTGGCTTACTACCTGCTGGAGGTGCGGGGCGAGCGCGGTCCCATCGTGCGCGCCCTCACCACCACGCGCATGGTGGACCGCCTGGGCGAGCTCTACGGCGTGCCGGTGTACGAGACCGCCGTCGGCTTCAAGTACGTCGGGCCGAAAATGATGGAGACGAACGCCCTGCTGGGCGGGGAGGAGTCCGGCGGCTACGCCTTCCGCGGCCACATCCCGGAGCGCGACGGTATCCTGGCCGCCCTCTATTTCCTCGACCTGATGGCGCGTACCGGTAAGCGCCCGACGGAGCTGGTGCGGCTGCTGTTCGACAAGGTGGGCGAGCACTACTACGACCGAGTGGACATCCACCTGGAGGAGGCGCAGAAGCCGGCGATCATGGCCGCGGTGAGCGGCAGCCGGCCGCGGGAGATCGCGGGCTACACGGTCACCGGCATGAGCACCCTGGACGGTTACCTGTTCAACCTGGAAGGGGGCGGCTGGCTGTTGATCCGCTTCTCCGGCACCGAGCCCCTGATGCGCATCTACACCGAGGTGCGCGATAAGGGGCGCGTCCCGGAGGTGCTGGAGGCGGGCAAGCGGCTGGCCGGGGTGGCATCATGAGCCAGGCGCCGCCCGCCAGTCTACCCAGCGCTGGGGTGTGATGCGCAGCAGCGGTCGCCCTTCCAGGGCCATGGCGCGGTACTGCGGGTAGCGGGCGCGCAGCGCGGCCAGGGCGGCGGTGCGCTCCGCCGGGTCCTCCACCAGCGTTGCTCGACCGCGTACCTGGAGCCAGGCCAGACGCGACCAATCCTCGTCGTAGTCGTCCACCACCAGGCAGACGGCCGGGTTGGCCTGCACGTTGCGCACGCGGCGCAGGCGCTCCGGCGTTACCCGCTTTGGCTTCTCGTCGACGGCGATGTAGAGGTGGCCGCCCAGGAGCGCGAAGCAGACAGGCACGTTGTGCGGTCGGCCCTGAGCGTCCACTGTGGCCAGGTGGCCGACGCGGTGGGCCAGCAGAAAGGCCGCTTGCTCCGGGGTCGGCGGCGCGGATTCGTGCGACACAAGAGGCTCCTGCTAGGATGCGCTCAGCGCCAGCAGTATACGCGGGAGGGCGGCGCATGCGCGGCGGATCCGCGACGAGCGAGGCGGCAGCGGCCGGTACGGGACGCGGCGCCCCGCTGGCGAGCCTGGGCACGTACCTGGAGCTGTTGCTCGTCACCCTGATCTGGGGCGGCGGCATCGTCGCCATCAAGGTGGCGTCGGAGGGGTTTGCGCCGCTGACCGCGTCGGCCCTGCGCACCGGGCTGGCGTCCGTGGCCTACGTGCCGCTTCTGGCGGTGCTGACCCGCGGGGCGCCGCGACCGCAGCGCGGTGACCTGCCGGCGTTCGTGCTGCTGGGGCTGCTGGGCTTCTTCCTGTTCAACGTGTGCTACTTCGCCGGCCTGGCGCGCTCGACCGCGACGCATGGGGCCCTCATCTGGGGTGCCAACCCCGTGGTCACGGCCGCGGCCGCGGCCGTGGTGCTGCGCGAACGGGTTGGCACGGCAGTGCTGGCGGGGGCGGTGGTGTCCACGGCTGGGGTGGCCGTGATCGTGCTGAGCAGCACCCGCCCCGCCACGGCCCACGGCGCCACGCTGCTGGGCGACCTGCTGCTGGTGGGGGAGCTGCTCTCCTGGATCGGCTTCAGCTTGGTGTCGCGGGTGGTGATGCGTCGCTTCACGCCGCTACAGGCCACCGGCTACGCCTGCCTGGCGGGGTTCCTCATGCTGGCACCGATGGCGCTGCTGGAGGGGATGACGCCTACCTCGTTGGCCGCGGCGCCGGGGCGCGCCTGGATCGCCATCCTCTACTCGGGGACGGCCTCGGTTGTCCTGGCCTACATCCTGTGGAACCGCGCGCTGCTACGCCTGGGGGCGGCTCGTTCTGCCCTCTTCTCTAACCTCACCCCGCTGTGGGCCCTGCTGCTGGCGCATCTCATTGAGAGCGAGACGCTGGCGCCCGTGCACGCCCTGGCCGCCCTGCTGATCATCGGCGGGGTGCTGCTGGCTACCCTGCGACGCACCGCCTGACCGGGCGTGCTCAGCATGGGCAGACGCCGCCCGCTCGGCTAGGAGCTCAAAGGGTGCGGGCCGCGCTACCATACCGGTGCAGGCCGAACTGCCGCCCCAGAGGAGCGTCGATGACCGCGGTGCCGGAGGCGTTGACGCCGGCCCTGCTCGTCCGTGCCTACTGCGCGGGCTTCTTCCCCATGGCCGACGCGCGTCATGGCCGCATCCGCTGGTACTCGCCGGACCCGCGCGCCGTGATCCCGCTGGCGGCGTTCCACGTGCCGCGCTCCCTGCGCCGCACCGTCCGGCGTGGCCGGTTCGAGGTGCGCGTGAACGAGGCCTTCGGGGACGTGATCCGCGCCTGTGCCGACCGTGCGGAGACCTGGATCTCAGACGAGATCGTGCGCGCCTACGAGGCGCTGCACACCCTCGGCCTGGCGCACAGCGTGGAGACCTGGCGGGACGGTCGCCTGGTGGGCGGGCTGTACGGCGTGGCGCTGGGCGGCGCCTTCTTCGGCGAGTCGATGTTCTCGCGCGAGACGGACGCCTCCAAGGTGGCGCTAGTGGCGCTGGTGGCGCGGCTGCGCGAGCGCGGTTTCGTGCTGCTCGATATCCAGTTCCTCACCCCGCACCTGGCCCGGTTCGGCGCGGTGGAGATCCCGCGTGCCGAGTACCTGCGCCGGCTGGATGAGGCCCTGCAGTTGGACTGCCGCTTCGCCTGAGCGGGCGGGTCACGGGCGGGCGGTGCGCACCGGCCGGTAGAGCTGGCGACCGCCTTCGAACAGGCGCTCCACCATCCCCTCCATCACCATGTGCTCCAGGTGGGCGAGCGTTTCGCCGATGGCGGCGCGCTTCATCCACGGACCGAAGGTGGCGAAGTCGCCCGTCACCCACCTCACCTTCATGGCGACCTCGTAGGCCGTCTTGGCCTCGCCGTTGAGGGCGGCCAACATCTCCTCCATCCGCGCCTGGTGGTGGGCCTCCAGCTCGCGGATGCGCTCCGCCAGGTCGGTGAACTCGTACTCGTGCGCGGGCAGGGCCAGCTCCACGTCGTACGCCTTCACCTTGCGCAGCGAGGTGATGTAATCGTGCAGCGGGTTGCCGGGCTGCTCCGGGTGCAGGGAGACGTTGGGGGAGATGGTGGGCAGGATGTGATCGCCCGTGATCATGATGCGGTGGCGGCGGTCGTAGAAGCACATGTGGCCGGGTGAGTGCCCCGGTGTCCAGATCACCTCCCACTCGTAGCGGCCGGACTTGATCACCTCGCCGCCGTGCAGGAGGGTGTCCGGGTCGGCCGGCACCACGAAGCCGCGCACCGGCATGGAGGCAGAGCGCAGGTCCGCCACCTCGTCGGCGGGCGCGCCGTGGCTGAGCAGCCACTGCTGCATGCGCTCCAGCAGCCCGTCTGGCCGCCGGTAGCGGGTGTCGATGAAGCCGCGTTCGGGCGCACCCAGCATCAGCTCGGCGTCGCAGTCGCCCTTGAGGCGGCCGGCGAGGCCGTAGTGGTCCGGATGCACGTGGGTAAACACTACCCGGCGCAGCTCCTTGAGCGGCACGCCCAGGGCGTGCAGTTGCGCCATGAGCGCGCCGTACGCCTCTGGCGCGTTCCAGCCGGAATCGACCAGCACGTAGCCCTCGTCGCCCTCGATCAGGTAGGGCAGCACGTACCCGAGCGGGTTGTTCGGGATCGGCACCTGGAGCTGATGGAGACCGGGGAGGATCTGTTTGTAGGGCTTCGCCACGGTTGCACCATCCCTCTGCCGGTCGGCGCCCGGCTCTCCGGGTCGCTGCCGGCGTGTTCATCCTGAGGATGGCGGTTTCGCCGACTTACGGCAACGGTGCCCGACGTGCGGTCAGGTTCAGGCGGACGTAGTCGACGGTGCGCGTGGCGCCGGCAGCGGTGTCTTCATCCACCACCGCCGCCACGAAGGCGTCGTGCAGCGCCGGCGGCAGAACGTCGAGGTAAGGGCCCAGCACCACGGTCTTGAGGTAGCGGGCGAAGGCGTCGGCGTCATCGAACCGCACCGGCTGCGGCTCCAGCCAGGCCGCCACGTCCGTGAAGCCGGCCGCCGCCAAGCGGGCGCGGGTCTCTTCCGGGCCGGCGTAGGTCCAGGCGTCGGCGCGGGCCGCGGCGTGGGTGGCAAACGGCGGCCGGCTGAGGGCGCGGTCGGCGCAGGCCATGACGTGGGCGATGTTGCCGACGCCGCCGCACTGGGCCACCAGCAGCCCGCCGGGGCGCAGCAGGCGGGCGAGGTTGGCGAACAGCGCCGCGTGGTCGCGGATCCAGTGGAACGTGGCGTTGGAGAAGACGGCGTCCACCGGCTCCGGTAAGGTGACGGTGAGCAGATCGGCCTCGACTAGGCGCACGCGGTCGCCGTAAAGGGCGAGCGTGGTACGCGCCACGCGCAGCATGGCCGGCGAGCGGTCGACGCCATAGACGCGGCCGCGGGGCAGGCGTTCGAGCAACAGGCGGGTGGCCCGGCCGCTGCCGCAGCCGGCGTCCAGCACCACCTCGTCCCCGCGCAGGGGCAGGCGGTCGAGGATGGCCTGCGCCCATCGCTCGTGCGGCAGGGCGATCGCATGGTAGGTGACGGCGTCCCAGTCGCGCGGGGCGGCCATGCCGGCCTCCGGGGTGCTGTGCCACTAGGATAGACGGCGGCGTGCGCATGGGCGATGCCCGCCGGCCCGGCGGAAGACCGGCTCAGCGCTCGCTCACCGCGAGCACGAAATCGTGCTATTGTTGCCGGTGACTCGGTTAGGGGATCATTCCGTGGGGCGGAACGCATGGTTCGGTGTCCGCTCCGTAGCGAGGAGGCGAACGGTGAAGTTCGGCATCTTCTACGAGATCTCGGTGCCGCGCCCCTGGGGGCCGGAGACGGAGAAAACGGTCTACGACCGCTGCCTGGAGCAGGTGAAGCTGGCCGACGAACTGGGCTTCGACACCGTCTGGGCGGTGGAGCACCACTTCCTGGAGGAGTACAGCCACTGCTCGGCGCCGGAGCTGTTCCTCACCGCCTGCGCGATGGTCACCAAGCGCATTCGCGTGGGCCACGGCATCGTGGTGTGCGTGCCGCAGTTCAACCACCCGATCCGCATCGCCGAGCGGGCGGCCGTGCTGGACATCCTCTCCGGTGGACGGCTGGAGTTTGGCACCGGGCGCTCCGCCACGTGGACGGAGTTGGGCGGCTTTCAGGCCAACCCCGATGAGACGAAGAAGACCTGGGACGAGTTCGTGCGCGTGATCCCCAAGATGTGGACGCGGGAGCGCTTCGCCTACCAGGGTCGCGCCTTCGCCATGCCGGAGCGCGCCGTCCTGCCCAAGCCGTACCAGAAGCCACACCCGCCCATGTGGGTGGCGGTCACCAGCCCCGGCACCGAGCTGGACGCCGCCGAGCGCGGCCTGGGCAGCCTGGGCCTGACCTTTGCCGGGTTCGCCGAACAGGAGCAGAAGATCGCCGAGTACCGCCGCCGCATCCGGGTGTGTGAGCCGGTGGGCGAGTTCGTGAACGAGCAGGTGGCCACCGTCAACTTCCTCTTTTGCCACGAGGACCTGGCCTACGGCGTCGCCACCGGTCGGCGGCTGGCCAACACGTTCAACTACCTGGCCGCCCAGCTCCTCACGGCGCGCGAGGCCTACCCCACGCCGGCCTACCCCTTGCCCGGCCTCCTGCCGCAGCTCCGGCAGGAGGCCGTCGGGCCGGGCGATCCCTCGGGCGCGCCGGAAGGGCTGTGCATCGGCGACCCGCGGCGCATCACCGAGGTGATCAAGCGCTGGGAGGCGATCGGCGTCGACCAGATCAACTTCCTGCTCAACGCGCTGGAGACGGTGCCGCAGGAGGAGGTGCTGAACAGCCTGCGCCTCTTCGCCCGCGAGGTGATGCCTGCCTTCAAAGGGCGGGAGCGGCTGCCGGCGGCTGCCCCGCCGGAGGGGACGCCTGCCCGCACGCCCATGCCGGTGTGAGCGCCCGGCGCCCGCGCGGTTCCAGGTGGTGTGAAGGACGAGAGGAGCTTGCCATGCCGCTGTTCGGTGTGCGTGATGTCACGCCTCTGCTGGCCGATGCCCCGCTGATGGAGGGGCTGGACACGGCGCCCGAGACGCTGCCCGGGGTCGAGGTGCTCCAGGTGCTGTTCGAGATCTCCTCCGCGGCCATGCTGGACCTGCTGCCCAGGGCCCTGAGTCCCACCATCCCGCCCACGGTCACGTTCGTCTTCTGGCGCTGCCGGGAGGGGCCGTTCGGCCCGTTCAGCCTGGCCCAGGTGCGCGTCGGCTGTCGGGCCGGTGTGCGCCCGCGCGGCTTTCCGCTCCGGGCGTACTGCGACGCTGAGCCGGCCGCCACGGCGCTGGCGGCGCGGTGGGGCTTCGCCTGCCGGCCGGGCGCGGTGCGCCTGCGTCGCTTCTACGACCGGATCGTGGGCACCGTGGAGGCGAACGGCCGCCCGGTTCTGCAGGTGTCACTCCTCGACCCGCAGATCATCGTCGGCGTGGAGGTGCAGTACACCGCCAACATGAACCTGGCCCGCGTGCGCGACGGGCAGGGCGAGCGCGTGCGGCTGGTGCAGGTGGACCCGGAGTACACCCTGCGGCGCGTCGACCGCGGCCGGCCGCAGCTGGACCTCTTTGTGCCCGAGGCGTGGCGCGCCGAGGGGGTGGAGCCGGTGTACCCGGTCTCGGCCTCGATCACGCTGGCCGACATCACCCTACCGCGCATCCGCTACATCGTGGACCCGGACGTGCCGGCGCTGCAGGGTACCGAGAAGGTGGCCCCGTAAGCGGTGAGAGCGGCTGGCCAGCGGCTTCTGCCATCGCCGTCGCCCCGTACAATGGGGGCATGACCTGGCGCGCCGCGGCGCAGCACGCCTTCATGTGGGCCATTCGCTACACACCCCTGCCGTGGGACGTCAAGCAGTGGGGCATCACCACCGTGCTGCGCCGCACGGTGGTGGCCGGTGTTGCCCTGATCCCCGATGGGGATGGACGTATCCTCATGCTGCGTGCCCGCTACTCCGGCCGGTGGATCGCGCCGGGTGGCGCGGTGCACCCGGGCGAGGACCCGCTCACCGGCACCCGTCGCGAGTGCCGCGAGGAGCTGGGATTGGAGGTCGAGCCGCAGGCGCTGGTGGGGTTGTACGCGGTGGCGCACACCGGCGTGCTGTTCGTCGCCTTCCGCTGTGCGCCCCTGGCCGGGCCGCCCCGCCTGAGCGCCGAGCACGAGGCCTACCGGTACGCGCCGGTGGCGGAGTTGCCCTGGCACCTGCGCGTCATGGCGGAGGACATGGCCCGCGCCGCCGAAGCCGGCCCCGCCGTGCGCACGCTGGGCTGAGCCCGCGGGTGGCGCGCGGACGGGGGGTTGGGATGGTGGCGGCGACCGGGTACAATGTCGGCGCCGTGAAAGGTCCGGTGACGGAGTAGACGCGCGGACGGAGGAGGAATCCATGCCGGCGCTCGATGGAATCCGGGTTCTCGACCTGACGCAGTACGAGGCGGGGACGTCCTGCACCCAGTTGCTGGCCTGGCTGGGGGCGGACGTGGTCAAGATCGAGCAGCCGGGGGTGGGTGACCCGGGCCGCCACACCGAGGGCGGGGACCAGGACTCGCTCTACTTCCTCAGCTACAACGCCAACAAGCGCAGCGTCACCCTCAACCTGCGCCACGAGGAAGGGCGCCGCCTCTTCCTCGAGTTGGTGAAGCGGTTCGACGTCGTCACCGAGAACTTTACCCTGGGCACGATGGAGAAGCTGGGGCTGGGCTACGACGTGCTGCGCGCTGTCAACCCGCGCATCATCTACGGCACGATCAAGGGCTTCGGCACCTATGGCCCCTACGCCCCGTACAAGTGCTTCGACATGATCGCCCAGGCGGCGGCCGGCTGCTTCAGCATCACCGGTGAGCCGGACGGCCCGCCCATGCGCCCCGGCCCCACCCTGGGCGACACTGGCTCCGGCATGGCGTTGGCCCTGGCCATCCTGGCCGCCATCATCCAGCGCCAGCGCACCGGTGAGGGGCAGATGATCGAGGTCTCGATGCAGGAGGCGAGCGCCAACTTCATCCGCACGCACCTGGCCCAGCGCGAGCGCCTGGGCAACCCGATCCCGCGCCGCGGCAACCAGGGCGGTCGCCTCCAGCCCTACGACCTCTTCCCCTGCGCGCCCGGCGGTCCCAACGACTACGTCTACATCATGGTCGCCACCTCGCGCATGTGGGACAACTTCTGCCTGGCCATCGGCCGGCCGGAGCTGGCCGCCGATGAGCGCTTCGCCACCCCCAAGGCGCGCATCGCCCACCATCGCGAGCTGTACGACGAGGTCGCCGCCTGGACGCGCCGGCACACCAAATGGGAGGCGATGGCCATCCTCGGCCGGGCAGGCGTGCCCTGCGGACCGGTGCTGGACACCAAGGAGCTGTTGGAGAACGAGCACATGCGCGCCCGCGGGGCGGTCGTGGAGGTGGAGCACCCGGTGCGCGGTCGGTGGGAGTTCATCGCGCCGCCGTTCCGCCTGAGCGCCTCGCGGGTGCCGGTGCAACCCGCACCGCTCCTGGGCCAGCACACCGAGGAAGTGCTGGCGACCGAGCTGGGGCTGTCGCCGGAGGAGCTGGCGCGCCTGGCCGAGATCGGTGTCACCGCGCCGCGCCAGGCCGCCGCGGTCGCGGCCGACGACTGAGCCGAGATCCGGGGAGAAGCGGCACACGAGGAGATATGACAGCCGAGCAGCAGAACGACCAGGGGCTGGAGGCGTGGCTGGCCCTCGTCATCGCCCGCTACGGCGATCACATCCCGGCCGTCGAGCGGGAGCGGGTACGGGAGTCGGTGCGCGGGCTGCGCGCGGCGGCGGATACCCTCGCCGCCTTCCCGCTCACCAACGCGGATGAGCCGGATGTGCTCTTCCGCGTCTACCGCGGTGAGGACTGATCGATGGCGCCGGGCGCTAAGACGCTTGCCACCGCCTCCCTGCGCGAGCTGGGGCGCATGATCCGCGCCGGCGAGGTGACGCCCACCCAGCTCGCCGAGCACGCCCTGGAGCGGCTGGAGGGGGACGGCCGCCGCCTCAACGCCGTGGTCACGCTCACGCCGGACCGGGCGCTGCGCGAGGCGCGGCGGGCGGAGGAGGAGCTGCGCGCCGGCCACGATCGCGGCCCGCTGCACGGCATCCCCTACGGTGCCAAAGACCTGCTCGCCACCGCCGGCATCCCCACCACCTGGGGCGCCGCCCCCTGCAAGGAGCAGGTGTTCCCGTATGACGCCACCGTCATCCGCCGGCTGGAGGCGGCCGGCGCGGTGCTGGTGGCCAAGCTGGCGATGGTGGAGCTGGCGGGCGGTATGGGCTACGACCACCCCAACGCTTCGTTCACCGGGCCCGGCCTCAGCCCCTGGAACCCGAACGCCTGGAGCGGCGGCTCCTCCAGCGGCTCCGGCGCGGCCGTTGGGGCACGGGCGGTGCCCTTCGCCATCGGCTCTGAAACACACGGCTCCATCCTAACGCCCGCCGCCTTCTGCGGCGTCACCGGCCTGCGCCCCACCTATGGGCGGGTAAGCCGCTCTGGGGCCATGGCCCTGTGCTGGACGATGGACAAGCTGGGGCCGATGTGCCGTAGCGCCGACGACTGCGGCCTGGTGCTGGAGGCGATCGCCGGGCCGGACCCCAACGACCCCACCACCGCCGACCGGCACTTCCGCTACGCGCCCGAGCACGCCCGCACGGGCGGTTTCCGGCTGGGGGTGCTGGCCGGTGCCACCGACGACGCCCAGCCGGAGGTGCGCGCCAACTTCTTGGCGGCGCTCGACGTGCTGCGTGACGTGGCCACGCTGGAGGAGGTGCGGCTGCCCGACCTGCCCTACCACGCCGTGGCGCGGGTCATCATCGCCGCCGAGGCGTCCGCCGCCTTCGACGACTTCATCGCCGCCGGCCGGCCGGCCGACCTGACCGCCGAGGCCGACCGCGTGCTGCCCTACACCTACGAAGTGGTGACGGCGCGCGATTACCTGCGCGCCTTGCGCGTGCGCCGGGTGATCGCCCGTGAGCTGGACGCCCTCTGCGCCCGCTACGACGCGCTGGTGGCGCCCACGCTACCCAGCGTGGCACCGCCGGCCGGGGCCTCGTTCCTGGGCGTCTTCCGGCGGCCGGGGGTGCCCATCGGGGCGGCGGGCAACGTGGCCGGGCTGCCGGCGGTGAGCGTGCCCAACGGCTTCGGCGCCGATGGCCTGCCCACGGCGATGCAGTTTATCGGTCGCGCCTGGGAGGAGAACCGCATCCTCGCGGTAGCGCGCGCCTACCAGGAGCGCACGGATTGGCACCGGCGCCTGCCGCCCGGCTTCGGCGGCTGATCCCGCAGCGCGAAGGGAGGCGTGCGACGGACGGTGATTCCCCCCTTTATCGGCCAGTCTGGTCGTCTGCTTGCCCTGATGGCAGTCCTGCTTCTGGCCCTGCTCACGGTGGCACGCCTTGCCGCCCAGCCGGCCTGCCTGACGCCGGAGCAGGCCCTGGTTCACGTGGGTGAACGCGCCTGCGTGGAGGGCGTGGTGACGGGGGCGGTGTTTGCCCAGCGCAGCACCGGCCAGCCCACCTTCCTGGACCTGGGGCCGCAGTTTACGGCCGTCATCTGGATCGAGGACCGGCCCAAGTTCGACCCGCCGCCGGAACGTCTACGCGGCCGCCGGGTGCGCGTCTCCGGCCGCATCGAACTCTACCGCGGCAAGGCCCAGATCGTGGTGCGCGACCCCGCCCAGCTGGTGCCCGCCGACACCGCAGCTCCGCCCTCCTCGCCGGCGCCTTCTCCCGCGCCCGTGCTCGTCGCGCCGACCTCGGCACCGCAGCCGCCGACGACAGAGCCCGGGGCGGCCGCTCCCGCAGCGCAGACGCGGGTGCGAGGGGCGGCCCTAACGCCCACGGCGACGGTCCCACCGACCGCAAATGCGGTGAGCGCGGAGCCGAGAGACAGTGGGGCGCCTCCACCGCTCCTGGCCGCCGGGGCGGGGCTGGTGGCGCTGGGTGGGGGCCTGGCCGCCTGGCACCGGCTGCGCCGGCACCCCCCGGCCGGCTGACCGGCAATTCGGACCAGACGGGGCGATCGTTACCTTCGCGATCAAGGAGGGAATGTGAACTTCGGCGTTGAGGCGGCACGCGAGCGGGTGCTGGCCGCGATGCGCTCGGGCCGCTGGGAGCAGGTGGGGGAGCAGCTCACCCGGTACGCGGCGGCGGTGCGCGCCGAGGAGCGCTATCGAGCCATCGGCGAGGCGCTGGAGGCGCTGCGGACGTGCGGCGGCGAATCCGGGGACACACCCGTGCGCGACTGCCTGGCGGCTGTCGAGCGGCTGCGGTAGCGGTCGGCCTGGGCGCCAGGGAGTGCGGGGCCGCCCGCCCTGCTCCTGCCCTGTTTGGGTGATTGCCAACAGTGACCGGCGTTGCCGACACTCGATCCGGCCGCTCGGCGCACAGGCCGGGCGAGCACCCATCTGTGGAGGGCTGGATGATGCATCGGCTGATGCGGCTGGCAATGCTGGCCGGTGTGGCGGCGACGTTGGCGCTCTTGGACGGTCCGGCGTTCGCGCAACCGCAGCAGACGGAGACGGTGGAGCTGTTCCCGGTGTGCAACAACGTGACCCTCACCTGGCCGAGCGGCACGCCCATGACGGAAGTAGCGGCGGCCATTACCCCCGCGAGCAACCTGCGCGCCATCTGGCGGTTCAACAACACCCAGCAGCGGTTCGAGGGGTTCTCGCCGCAGTTCCCCGAGCAGAGCGACCTGCGCACCGCCAACCGCCTGGACGCGGTGTTCATCTGCATGACCGGCCCGGGCACGCTCACCCGCCCGCTTATTTAGGCGCTTTTTCCCGGCCAGGGCGCTCGGTTCCCCCTGACGGCGCCGACCGCTATGCTGCGCGGTATGGAGCGGCATGAGCGCACGGCACAGGCACGGTTCCTGGACGTCAACCCGTTTCACCGCCTGCTGGGGGTGGAGCTGCTGGAGCAGTCGCCCGGCCACGCCCGCCTGCGTCTGCCGGCGCGTGAGGAGCTGCGCGGCGGCGTGGCCGGGTCGTTGCACGGCGGGGTGCTGAGCGCCCTGGCCGATGTGGCCTGCCTGGCGGCCCTGCAGGGGCTGTTCGACGGGCGCGGTCGGCCGGCGGGCACCGCCGAGCTCAACATCAGCTACCTGCGTCCCGCCCTGGGTGCCTCCATCATCGCCGAGGCGCGCGTGCTCAAGCACGGGCGTACCCTGGCCGTGGTCGACGTGGACATCACCGACCCCGACGGCCGGCTGGTGGCCAAGAGCCGCGTCTCCTACGCGTTCCGGCCGGCATGACACGTCCTTGCCGATAGCGCGGTCGTGCCGGTGCTACCATGAGGGGGCAGTTTGCACGTGGTCGACCGCGATGACGCCGGATGAGCGCCACCTGTTTACCATCGGTCATTCCAACCATCCGCTGGAGAAGTTCATCGAGCTGCTACGCCGGCACGGGGTCGAGGTCGTGGTGGACACCCGATCGCAGCCGTACTCCCGGCACGCGCCCCACTTCAACCGCGATGCGCTGCGCACCGCGTTGGCCGGCGCCGGGATCCGCTATTCGTTTCTGGGAGAAGAGCTGGGCGGACGGCCGCGAGGTGAGGAATATTACGACGCCGAGGGGCACGTCCGGTACGACCGGGTGGCCGGCGCGGATTTTTTTCAATCCGGTATCGCTCGTGTCAAGCGCGGCGCGGCCAAGCACCGCCTGGCGCTCCTCTGCGCGGAGGAAAACCCGGAAGGCTGTCACCGGCGGTTGCTGATCGCCCGGGTGCTTAGCGCCCACGGGTTCACCGTGGACCATATCCGCGGTGACGGCAGGCTGGAGCGAGAACGGGAGTTCAGCCCGGCGGGCGGCGAGCGGGCGCCGGTACAGGGGACGCTGTTTGACGTGCCGGAGGAGCGGCCGTGGAGATCTATACGATCGGTTTTACCAAGAAGAGCGCCGCCGAGTTCTTCGAGACCCTCAGGCACGCCGGGATCCGGCGGCTGATCGACATCCGGCTGAAGAACTCCGCGCAGCTCGCCGGGTTCACCAAGCGCGACGACCTCGCCTACTTCTTGCGCGAGATCTGCGACGCCGAGTATCGCCATGAGCCCCTCCTGGCGCCGACCCCGGAGATGCTGGAGCGCTACCGGAAGCGTCGCGCGACCTGGGATGAGTACGAACGGCAGTTTCTGCGCCTAATGGAGCAACGCCGCATCGATGAAACCCTTGACCCGGCCCTGTTTGCAACCCCCACCGTGCTGCTGTGCAGCGAGCCGACCGCCGAGCGTTGCCACCGCCGGCTGGTTGTCGAATTCCTGCGCGCCCGCTGGAAGGATGTACAGCCAGTGCATCTGTAGGAGCGGGGGCCATGCGCATCGTCGTCAACCACCTGACCCGCATGCAGCAAGGCTACATCTGCGTAGCCGGTCTCGACGAGAACAAGCAGCACATCAGGCCGGTCCATAGCGGCGCCAGGCTGGGCATCCATCTGCTGCACCGTCACGGCGGCCCGTTCGACATTGGCACGGTGGTTGACCTCGGTCCGGTGCAGGCGCGGCCCACGCCACCGGAGGTTGAGGACCACGCCTTCAGCGAGTCCCGAGCGCAGCGCGTGGGGGACATGTCGCCGGCGGACTTCTGGAACCTGCTCCATGACGTGGCGCGGCCCACGCTGCGGGCGATCTTCGGCGAGGCGCTCACCCAGCGGGGACGCGGGTGCACGGTCGATGTCGGGATGGGCAGGGCCTCGCTTGGCTGTCTCACCCCGAAGCCCGGTTCCTCGGCCCTGGTTGTGGAACAGTATGACGCGCCCCGGATCCGGCTGCTCGTGACCGACGGGGAGTATGACCTCTCCTTGTCGGTGACCGACCTCCGGTTCTATGAAGATGATCACAGGACTATCCGGGCGGCGGTGGTGCGCGACGTGGCGGCGCGGTTGCAGCGCGGGGTGGACCTTATCCTCAGCGTCGGCCTTGCCCGCGCGTGGCGGCGGGACGAGAGCGAACCGTACCGCCACTGGCTGCAGGTCAACAACCTGCACCTGGCCGATGACCCGCTCTGGCAGCATCAGCGGGGCTGAGGTGCCGTACCGGCCAGCGCCGCCAGAGCAGGCGCCGCCGCCAGGGCTACGTCCAGCATGCGCTCGACCGCGTTCTGAAGGTCTGTACCCTCCAGCCAGTCGAGCGCACCGCTGGTGTTGGCGACGGTGAGCAGGCAGCCGGCATGCACCGCCCGCAGGGCGGCGACGGTGAACAGGGCGCTCGCCTCCATCTCAAAGGCGAGCACCCCGCGGGCTGCCCATGTGTCCTGGTGCCGCGGGTCCGCGTTGTAGAACACGTCCTCGGTGGCGACCAGCCCCACGCGCGGGGACAGGCCCAGCGCGTGCGCGGCATCGACCAGCGCGTGGGTGACGGCGAACGAGGCCGCGGGGGCGTAGGGATCGCCCGCGACGTACCGGGCGGTGGTGCCGTCCAGCGGACAGCTCGCCGTGGCGATCACCAGCTCGCCTGGCGCCACACCGCCGATCCCGCCGCAGGTGCCCACCCGTACCAGCACCCGCGCGCCCAGACGCACCAGCTCCTCGGCCACGATGGCGGCGGAGGGGGCGCCCATACCGGTGGTCTGCACGGAAAGGCGCACCCCCACCGCGTGACCGGTGAAGCCGAGCAGGCCGCGATGGCGGTTGTAGCACACGGGGTCGCGCAGGCGTGCCGCCAGCGCCTCGGCGCGGGCCGGGTCGCCCGGCAGAAACACCAGCGGCGCCACCGCACCCGGTTCGGCCCGAATATGAATGGGCACCGTGCATCCCTCGTTACGGCTCGCGCACCACCCGGAAGCCGTAATCGTTGTAGCGGAACGTGGGGTCGAGGCTGCTGCGGGCGGCGTTGCGGCACACCTGCACCTGGTGGCGCCAGGAGCCACCCCGTGAGGCGCGGCGCGTGCCCGCCGGCGGGCCGGGCGGATCAACGGCGGGCGAGACGCTGTAGTAGTCCGGCGCGTACCAGTCGCTGCACCACTCGTGCACGTTGTAGCCCATGTCCAGCAGGTCGTAGCCGTTGGGGCGCGAGAGCCCCACGGGGTAGGGGCGCGGCTGGCGGACGCGGGCCAGGGCCGAGTCCGCCGCCCAGCCGGCCGGGTCGTTGCCCCAGGGGTAGGTCTCACCCTCATGACCGCCGCGCGCCGCTTTCTCCCATTCCGCCTCGGTGGGCAGGCGGAAGCGATGGCCCATGACCTCGGACAGCCAGGCGCAATAGGCCACGGCGTCGAACCAACTCACGCCGACGACGGGCTGGACCGGGGCGTTGAACGGCGGGTCGTGCCAGAAACGGGGCGGCACGTGGCCGGTGGCGGTCAGGAAGCGGGCGTACTCGGCGTTAGTGACCGGCCGCCGGGCGACCAGCACGTCCGACACCCACACGCGGTGGGCGGGGCGTTCGTCCTGGCGGCCGCGGTCGTCGCCCATCACGAACCAGCCGGCGGGTACCGGTCGCAGCTCCGGGATCACGGCGAGGTGGGCCGGGACGCTCATGGTGCCCCTGGTTGTTCGAGGTGCGGTTCGCCTCTCACTCTACGGGCGTGCCGGCAACGCCGCAACGGCGGCTCAACCGGCAAGAAACGCCTCGACCTCCGCCAGCAGGACGGAGAACCGCTCCGGGTCCGGCAGGTGGCCCATGTCCGACACGACGCGCAGGCGGGCGTCGGGCAGCGCACCGGCGATCGCCTCGGCTGCGGCGAGAGGCACCACCGCATCGGCCGCGCCGTGGAGCACGAGCACCGGCCGGTGCACCGCGGGCAGCAGCGGCCGGGCGTCGGCCGTGCTCACCTCGCTCAGCAGGCGTGGCATGAAGCCCGCGGCCAGGCCGGCGCGGAAGCGCGTGACGACGTCCTCCGTGCCGCCGGGGGCGTCTTCTCCGAGCGCGGCCAGCTCGCGCAGCACCGGCGCCGTGGGGTCGAGCGCCGCCAGGGCGAGCATATCTTCCACGGCCATGCCGACGGGCGCATCGGGTGCGGCCAGCAGGCGGGCGAACGGCGCCTGCAGGACCAGGCGGGCGACGGGCGCCGTGCCCCGCGCCGCCAGCGCCAGCGCCGCCAGGCAGGCGTCGGCGTGCGCCCACAGCGTCACCGCCGACACGGCCAGGGCCTCCAGCACCGCCAGCAGGTCGGCGGCGAATTGCTCCGGCCCGGGGGCGCCCCGGTTGGCGCGTGAGTCGCCGCTGCCGCGTCGGTCGAGCAGCAGCAGCGGGTGGCGGGCGGCCCAGGCTGCCAGCGCCGGCCACAGGGCGGTGGTGCGCAGGAAAGGCACGTGTAGGCCCCATCCGGGGAGCAGCGCCACGCGCGGCGGCGCCTCGCCCAGCAGGTGGAAGGCCAGCGAACCCTCAGCGGTGGCCAGCAGGCGCGTCTCGGGAACCGCCACGACGCGTCTCCGACGGATGCAAGCGGTGATGCGATGCCGGTCACACCGAGCCTACACACCCCACCGCCCCCGCGGCCAGCGTCCTCAGCGCGCCGGCCCACCCGGCGGCACCGGCGGGCCCGCGGCCGCTCCCGGCTAGGCCCTGGCAGCCCCGCCGGTGCCCTTGCGGCCGCCGCCACGCTGTGATATACGAACATTAGTTCGAATTTGTGGCGTGGCCGCCACCATGGAGGCGTGAGCATGGCGGAGAATGGGATGACGTGCCCGTTCTGCGGGCGCAAGCTGGGGAAGGATGGGCGCACCTGCGGGCGGGCGCCGTGCCAGGCCAAGGCGGCCGTGTGGAGCCGCGGCCCGGCGCGGGTGCGCGGCCGGTAACGGGTGGATTGGCCGCTTGACCCGGGCCGCGGGTGGCGGGACACTGAGCGCGCGTGCGGCGCCCGTCGGTGCCGGCGGTGAGGATGGCTATGAGTGTTGTTGTGCTCCTGCTGGCGCTCCTGCTGGCGTTGCTCATCGTCTGGTTCGTCGTCAAGACGGTGGTGGCGCTGGCGCTGCTCGTGATCCTCGTCCTCGTGGCCAGCCTGCTGGCGCAGTCCGTCCTCGGCTACCGGGGCGGGCTGACCTTCACGCTGGTGAGCGGTCTCGTCGGCGGCGTGGTGGGGCTGATTGTGGCCAAGCTGCTGGGGATGCCGGAGCTGGTGAAGATCGGCGGCCTGCCGGTGTTGTGGACGTTCATCGGCTCGCTGATCGTGGTGGCCGCCGCCAAGCTGCTGGAGCCGGGCCGCCGCCGCGCCTGAGGCCCCCCGCTTGCCCGGCCGCGCGGCGGCGCGTAGCCTGGGAACCAGGTGAGCGGTGCCATGAACGAGCCCCCCGACGCCTCCCACCGGCGTGAGGAGCGCCGCCTGCTGCCCCCCTGGTGGACGGTGCTCTTTCCCCTGGCCGTCGCGCTCGGTCTGGCCGGTTGGTCGGCCGCCACGGCCGAGGAGGGTGGGTTGCGCGCCTTCGCCGCGGCGCTGCTCTGGCCGGGGGGCGGTGCCTTCTTGCTCGTCGCCGTCGTGGTCTGGCTAGGCTGGGTGCTGGACATTGACTGACCGGGCCGGCCCGATATGCTCGTTATCTTCCACGGACCAGACAGCTACTCCCGCCACCAGGCGCTGGCGCGCCTGCGCGCCGAGCTGGACCAAGATGGAATGCTCGGCGCCAACACCACGGTGGTGGATGCCAGGGAGCTGACCCTGCCGGCGCTCACCATGGTGTGCGATGCGGCGCCGTTCCTCTCCGCGCACCGGCTGGTGCACGTGCGGGGTCTGCTGGCCCGCGCCGAGGCCGATCCGTCCATCGCGAACCGCCGCGGGCGGCGTGGCAGGCCGGCCGGTGCCGGTGAGGATGGCGAGGGGTGGCTAGCGCTGGCGGACTACGTGGAGCGCATGCCCCCCACCACGGTGCTGGTGCTGGAGGATGGGGAGCTGCGCGGTGGGAATCCCCTGCTGGCGGCGCTGGAACCCAAGGCGCGGGTGGAGGGCTTCCCTCGCCTCTCGGCTCGCCAGCTCGAGGGCTGGATCGCCCGCCGTGCCCGCGAGGTGGGCGTGCTGTTCGACAAGCCGGCGCTGACGCGGTTGGCCGAGGCCACCCCCTCGGACCTCACCGAGGACCGCCAGTGGCACGGGCTCTGGTGGCTGGCCACCGAGATCGAGAAGCTGACCCTGTTTGCCGGCGGGGGGCGGATCACCGAGGAGGATGTGGAACGGCTGGTGCCGGCCGTGCTGCAGACGCGCGTGTACGCTCTGGCCGACGCCGTGGTGCGGCGCGAGCCGGAGGCGGCGCTCACGGCGCTGGAGCGTCTGCTCATGGCCGGTCAGCCGGCGCCAGTGCTGCTCACGGCCATCGCCAACCGCCTGCGTCAGTTGCTGCTGCTGCGCGAGCTCACGGCGGCGGGCGTGCCCGAGCCCGAGATGCGCGAGCGGGCTGGGCTGCGCAGCCGGCCGCAGTTCGACATCCTGCGCCGCCAGGCTCAGACCCTTACCCCCGCGCGCCTGGAGGCCGCCTATCTGCGCGTCCTGGACGCAGATCGCGCCCTCAAGAGCGGGCGTATGGATGACGTGACGGTGCTGGAGACGCTGGTGGCGGAGCTAGCCGGTTGACGGTGCGGCGCTACTCGTCCCACTCGTGGAACACCGGGTTGTAGCAGGCCACCTGCTGGCCCCGGGCGCCAAACGGAGCCAGGGACGGCGCCGGTTCGGTGCGGCAGCGGCTGGTGGCCTTGGTGCAGCGCGGCAGGAAGGCGCACTCCTCCGGGAGCTCGGCCATGTTGGGCGGTGCACCGGGAATGGCGTGCAGCGGCCCGGGCGTGCCGTCCAGCCGCGGTAGCGTCGCCAGCAACGACCAGGTGTAGGGGTGACGGGGCTGGTGGTAGACCTGGGTGACGCTGCCCTGCTCGATGAAGCTGCCAGCGTACATCACCGCCACCTCGTCCGCCATCTGCGCCACCACGCCGAGATCGTGGGTGATGAGGATGATGGCGGTGCCGCGCGTGCGGCGCAGGGTGTCGAGCTCGTGCAGGATCTGCGCCTGCACGGTGACGTCCAGGGAGGAGGTGGGCTCGTCGGCGATGATCACGCTGGGGTTGAGGGCCGTGGCCATGGCGATCATCACCCGCTGGCACATACCGCCCGAGAGGTGGAACGGGTAGGACTCCGCGATCCGCTCCGCGTCCGCCAGCCCCACCGCGCGCAGCACCTCCAGGGTGCGCCGCCGCCGCTCCTTCTTGGGCACGTTCAGGTGGCTCATCAGGATCTCTTCCACCTGTTTGCCGATGGGTAGCACTGGGTTCAGACCGCTGACCGGGTCCTGGAAGATCATGGAGATGGCGCGGCCGCGCAGGCGGCGCAGGCTCTCATCGTCGAGGCTGAGCAGGTTCTGCCCGGAAAACCACACTTCACCACGCAGGATCTTGCCCGGGAAGGGCACCAGGCGTAGGAGGGAGAGGGCCAGTGTGGTTTTGCCGCAGCCACTTTCGCCCACGATGGCCAGCACCTGGCCCGGCTCCAGCCGGAAGCTGACACCGCGCACCGCCTTCACCACCCCCTCTTTCGTGAAGAAGTAGGTGTGGAGGTTGCGCGCCTCGAGGATCGGCTCGGCCATGGGTGCACGCTCATCGCTCAGTGGGCGGGCATGCCCTGGTGCCAGTATACACATCGTGAGACGAAGGTACGGGCGCCGTGCAGCTCGGCGCCCGTGTGACCGCCAGAGGAGGCGATGGGTGCAATGGACGGGTTGAAGCGGATGAGGTTGGGGCGCCCCCGTGTGGGTCGCGCCGCGCTCATGAGTCGCTCGTCCAGCTCACGACGGTGCTCTGCACGCCGTCGCTTACGCTGATCGCCACGCTCACCAGCGACACGCTGGTGCGGCCGCCGGTGCGGCGCTGCCGGCGCAGATAGTCCGCCAGCGCCTCCGGGTCGGTGAAGAGCGTCGGGTCGAACAGAGAAAACATAGCGTGTCTCCTTGCTCGAACGCCCGACGCCGCGAGCCGGCGTGCAACCGGGGTGCGGCGTCGGGCGCCGAAGCGAGCCTACAGGCTGTGCTGCGTAATGGCGGCGTTGTTGCCCGCCTGCTGCACCAGCGTTTGGGCGCCGACCGCGCCGACGGCCAGGTTCAAGCCGACCTGCGTGGCGATCTGGTTCACCACCGCGATGTTGGTGGGCACGGAGATGATGACTGGCATGGTTGCTCCTCCTGTGTGAATGGCCGGGGGCGGCCCGCGCCGCCCCCCGCGGGCTCGGAGATGGTTTGAGTGGGTTACGCCTTAGCCTTGGGTGATGGTGGCGTTGTTGCCGGCCACCTGGACCAGCGTCTGGGCGCCGACCAGGCCCCCAGGGCCACGTTGGCCCCGAACTGCTGGTTGCTCTGGGACAGCACGGCGATGTTGGTGGGTGCGTAGAACAGGTACGGCATGGGAGACCTCCTCGGTGATGTCGGTGGCCCGGTGCCGCCGGGCCGTCCGCTGTGCCTGCAGTATCGCCTGGTGGCACGGGGATCGCTGTTGCCCCGCCGACAGCGTGACGGTGATCCAGGCGACACCCGGGGTACCCGCCGCCCTGGCGCGCCGGTGCGGCGTCGGGCCGGTCTGAGCTGGGATTGAGGAAGATGCAGGGAGATTGCTCAGGAGCCGGCGCCGGGGCACCCCCTATCCCGGTCGGCGTGCGCTACCGGCAACGTGCCACGTGAGCGAGGGCAAGGGCGGAAGTGGAGAACGCCCTCACGAGCCGGCTCGTGAGGGTACCGTGCGGGGCAGAGGCCACATGAACGCCGGCACGGCTGGCTCCGGGGAGCATGGCTCCTTGTTGCTGGGTTCAGGCGAGCTGTGCGAAGCCGGGCAGCCGCAGAGTGCCGAGCACGCGCCCCTGGATCTCGACGTTGTCGGCGTCGGTGTAGATTGGGTCCATGGTGGCGTTCATCGGTTGGAGGCGCACCCGGTTGCCCTCACGGTAAAACTTCTTCAGGGTGGTCTCGCCCTCGCGCTTGAGCCACACCGCCACCATCTCGCCGTCTTCGGCGTGGTTGGTGGCCTGCATGAGCACGATGTCCCCGTCGTGGATGAGGGCGTCGATCATGGATGTGCCCTTGACGCGCAGGGCGAACACGCCTTCCCGCCCGCCGATGAAGTCCTCGGTGACCGGGATCGTCTCCGCGGTGGCCACGTCTACCGTGTCCGGCACCAGGATGGGCTGGCCGGCGGCGATAACGCCCAGCAGCGGCACGTCCACCACGCGCGGGCGGCGACCGCGCCGGTCCAACAGCTCGATGGCGCGCGAGATCTCGCGGTCGCGCCGGATGAGGCCGCGCCGTTCCAGCGCTTTGAGGTTGTAATCCACCACAGAGGTGGAGCTGATGCCACAGCCCACCTGGATGTCGCGGATGCTGGGCGGGTAGTCCTTCTCACGCACGAAGTCGCGGATGAATTGCAGGATCTTCTGCTGCTTGGGGGACAGGTCGCGCATGGTGCTGCCTCCAGAGCGGCGCGGCCGGCGCCGGGTCAGGCTCTATGGAACCTCTGTTCTAGAGAACAAATGTACCGGCGGCTGGGAGAAGCTGTCAACTCGTTGCTGGCACCCGGTCGGTGGTGGAACCGATGCGCTGAGGATGGCGCGCCGCCTCCCCTACAATGAAGCGAGAGCATCCAGGAGGGTCACGAGGGAATGAACACGGCCGATGAGGTGAAGCGGGCGCTGGTGGTGGGCGCACACCCGGACGACCCGGACTTCAGCGCGGGCGGCACGGCGGCGTTGTGGTCGCAGGACGGGTGGGAGTTCTACTACTTGGTGTGCACGGACGGCTCCAAGGGCAGCAGCGACCCGACCATGACGCCGGCGCAGCTGGTGCCGCTGCGCCGGGAAGAGCAGCGGGCGGCGGCGCGGGTGCTGGGCGTGAAGGAGTGCTTCTTCCTCGACCACGTGGACGGCGAGCTGATGCCCAGCCGCCAGTTGCTCGGCGAGATCGTGCGCGTCATCCGCTTGATCCGGCCGTACGCGGTGTTCACCCACACGCTCGACGTGATCCATCGCAACGCCTTCATCAACCACCGTGACCACCGGGTGACGGCCGAGGCGACGATCGACGCCGTCTACCCGGCGGCGCGTGACGTGCACAACTTCCCGGAGCATCTGGCGGAGGGCTTGAGCCCCCACCACGTGCGCGAGCTGTACCTGTGGGGGGCCAAGGAGAGCAACTTCGAGGTCGACATCACGCCGGTGGTGGACCTCAAGCTGCGCGCGCTGCTCGAACATCGGTCGCAGTTTGGCCACCGCGAGGACTTCATGCAGTTCGCGCGCGAGCGCTGGCGCGACGAGTCCGGCCGCTATCTGGAACGGTTCCAGCGCGTCGTGCTGGCCCGCTGAGCCCGGCCGCTAACTCCGCGTGACACGGGTGCCGGGCCGCACCACCAGCACCGGGGCGACGCCGCTGCGGATCACCCGTTCGGCCACGCTGCCGACGATGAGGTGCGCCAAGCCGCTGCGGGCGTGCGTGGCCATGGCGATGAGGTCGGCCTGTTCCGCCCGCGCCCGCTCGATGATCACCTCGGCCGGGTCGTCGGCTACGACCGGGTGCACGGTGACCTGGACGCCCTCCAGGCGCTCGGCGCACGTCAGCAGGTAGTCGCGTAGCTCTGCTTCGGCGCGTTCCACGGCTTGCTCGCGGCTTTCGACGGTGATGGGCATGGTATCGGCCGGCGAGGGCAGCGACAGGCGCGTGCCGCTCGGTGCGCCGGCCGGGATCATCTCCGGCATGGTTCGGGCCGCCGGGGTGGCATGCACCTCACTGGTGCGCCGCACGGACAGCAGCTCCACGACGGCGCCCGTGGCCCGGGCGATGTCGGCAACGGGCGCAAGCACTGCCTCGCTGAAGGGGGTGCCATCGAGGGGGACCAGGATCTTCTTCATCGGCGCACCTCCGCCTGTCCGCGCTGCCGGTCGCTCGTGCGGGATGACCCGGCTGCGGGCATCGCACCGTCAGCGTCAGTGTCTGCTATGCGCCGTGGACCGTCTGCCGGGCAACCCTGGTCAAGCGATGTCAGGCGAAACCGGGCGGGCCGTCGGGCAGCGGATGCGGAAGCGCGTGGGTGCGGGCGACGATTCATCAAGGCACGAGCGCGACGCGCCCCTCCACCTCACCGCGGCGCAGGCGCTCCATGACCTCGTTGACGGCGGCCAGGGGGGCGGTGCTGACCGGCGGACGCAGGGTGCCCCGGGCGATGAGGGCAAGCACCTCGCGGAGCTCCTGGCTGGTCCCCCAAAAGGAGCCGAGGGTTGCAATTTGATGGACGCCGTGGCGGAAGATAGACAACGGGCCGGTGGTAGCGCCCAGGCCCACCAGCACCACCCGTCCGCCTGGCCGCACGGTCTGCTGGGCGGTACGGACCGTTTCCTCTACCCCCACGAAGTCCGCCACCAGGTCCGGCAGGCGCTCGGCCAGCGCCGCAACGGCCGCGGCGTCGCGCGCGTCAACCGTTTCATGGGCCCCTAGCGCCCGCGCCCGATCGAGCTTGGCGGGCACAAGGTCCACGGCGATGACGTAGGCACCGAGCAGGCACGCGATCTCGACGGCGTTCAGCCCCAGGCCGCCCAGGCCGATAAGCACGGCTGTTTCCCCGGCACGCAGGGCGCCCACGGTGCGGAGAGCGTGGTATGGCGTGAGCACGGCATCGGTGGCCACCGCCGCCTGCTCCGGCGCTACCCCGGCCGGGATCGGCACGGCCGAGCGCGCCCGACAGCGCACGTACTCGGCATAACAGCCGTCGATGCCCAGGCCGATGGGCGGGCCGGACGGGCACAGGTTTTCCTGTCCGGCGCGGCAGAACCGGCAGTCGCCCTCGGCGTTGGGGCCGTACAGGGCCACCAGCTGGCCGGGCTGCGGCTCGGTCACCCCCGGCCCGATCTCCTCCACCACACCTGCGCCCTCGTGTCCCAGCGTCATGGGGGTGGGGAAGGGGGCGATGCCGTCCAGCACGTGCAGGTCCGAGTGACAAACCCCGGCGGCCAGCACCCGTACCACCACCTCGCCAGGACCAGGGCGCGGGCGTTCGATCTCCTGCCGCTCCAGCGGTCGGTGAGGACCGATGTACCGCCACGCCTGCATCGGGAGACCTCCACGCGATGTGACGGCGTCACCGCGCACTCGGCGCGGCTCGTTGGACACGGCTTGCAGGGCCGGACACCCGGCGCGCCTCGCGGGGGGTCACGCGATCGCCACGGGTTCGTCACCAGGCTCGCAAGACGTACCCGCATGATACCACTGGAAGAGCCAGGAGCCCCGTGGCGAGCGTGGAGCGGTACATGGTGGATCTGCCCGGATATGGACATGCCGAGGCGCGACTGATTACGGCCAGCGCGCGAGAGCAGCCTTTGCCTCCGAGGGATCGGCTGGCCCTGGCGGCAGCCGTGCGCGATTGGTCGCGGCTGGTGGCGCTGGCGGAACGGCACGGCGTGCTGGCCTACGTGCAGCGGGCGCTGGGCGAGGTGCCTATTGTGCCGGATACCGCGCGCCACGCGCTCCAGGAAGGGCTCACCGCCGTGGTGGTGCGACAGGCCGTTTTGGACGGCGAGTTGCGCCGGGTGTTGCGCGACCTGGGCGCGGCCGGCGTACCGGTGATCGTGCTCAAGGGGCCGGCGTTGGCCCGCACCCTGTATCCATCTGCTGCGTTCCGGCCGTACAGCGACCTGGACCTGGTGGTGCCCGAGGCGTGCGCGGAGCGAGCGGTCGCCGCCCTCACCGCGGCCGGCTGGTGTGAAGTGCCGTTCGCGGCGGAGGTGGCGCGCCGCGGTCACGTCTGCCCCGGGCTCGACGCCCCCTACCACCGAGTCTTTCAGACGGCGGACGGGCGCGCTGTGGTGGAGCTGCATCTGGAGCCCCTGCAGCTCGGCCTGCGCCCGGCCTGCGAGGGGGAACGCTGGCGGCGGGCGGTGCCGGCACCAGGTCTGCCCGGTGCGCTGATGCTTGGTCCGGATGACCAGCTCGTGCATCTGTGCGTGCACGCCCAGAAGCACGGTTACAGCCGCCTAATCTGGCTGAAGGACATCGATCTCCTGTTTCGCCTCTGGGGCCGACGCCTGGACTGGCAGCTCGTGGAGAGCGTTGCCGCACGGGAGGGGGTGGGCGCCTCGCTGTGGTACGGGCTGCGCCTGGCCAGGCGCCTGCTCGGCACCCCGGTGCCGGCTGGGGCGCTGCGGCGCCTGCGGCCCCGGCATCCCGGGGTGCGCCTGCTCTACCGGCTGGTCTGGCCGGAGCGGCGGATCGCGGGCCTGCGCGGCCACATGCGCCGGCGGGCCGTGCAACTGCACGTGGCCGAATCCTGGCGGGGCGTTCTGCCCGGCCTGGTGCTGATGGGTCGACACCGCACCCGCGCCCGCATCGCCCTACGCCTGCTTCTCGGCCGTTTGGCCGGCGCTCAGTAGCAACCCGCCGCCGTCCTTTGGGGGTGTTGGGCCACTGAGCCCGGCTGAGCGGTGCTGGCAGACGAGCAGGACCGCGTGGCGTCGGCAAGGGGTCAACGGTCGCCCCACCGCACCGCATTTCGGCAATCTCACTAAGCTTGACGAAAGGGTTGCACCGCACGATACACTCCTGGCGTATTATTTCGAGGCGCACCGGCGCCCTCCGGGCAGCCGCCCGGTTGCTCATCCCGAACCCGCCTCCTCCCTCATCTCCCTCGGCGTTCGGGCCATCTCCCCACCGCGGTGCCGACGCGGGTCTGATTCTGCGCCCCGTAGGCACCCTGCCGGTGCTTGCTCCATGTTTCGACGTGAGGTGGCCCCCAGATGCTCACGATCGAGCACATGTATGACCTTGCCCAGCGTGCGGCTCGGCACGCGCCGACTACCCCTGTCTGTGACCGTGAGGACCTGATCCAGTCCGCCGTGCTCGGCCTGCTGGAGGCGCGCCCTACCAGCGTCGGGCTGGCCGCCGTCATCGCCCGTCGTCGCGTCGTTGATGAGATCCGCCGTGTACGAGGCCGCACAGGCCGACGCGCTGTCCAAGGGCCGGCCGTTGCCCGCGACGTGGTGCACCTGTACCGACCGCTGTCCGCAGGTGGCGTGTGCCTGGCGGATGTGCTCCCTGCCGAGGAGGACCTGGCCAGCCGGATCGAGGATCGCATCGATGCCGTGCGGACCGTGCCGGTCCTGCTCCGCGCGGTGGGGCGCCGTGCGAGGCAGGTGCTCATCTGGCACGTGGTGCAGGAACGGAGCATGGCCGAGATCGCCACGCGCTACGGCGTCAGCGAATCCCGCATCAGCCAGATCATGGCCGAAGCCCGGCGACAGGCGCGCACCGTGCAGGAGGCGCGGGTCGCGCCCTTGCCGCCGGCGCGGACGGGCCCTACCCCCGCGGATGTCAACTGGTTTGAGGCTAGCGAGGCGGAGCGGCGGGCGTTTGGCGCCTTTCGGCGCCTGCAGCGCGCCGGCCTGCGCCGGCGTGAGGCGCTGGCGGCCATGCCCGAAGCCCAGCGCGAGCTGGTGGCGTCGTATCAGCGCAAGGTGCAACGGCGTGCCCGTGCCCGCGCCGCCGGCCGGGTTGTGCCAAAGCTACCACCCCGCAGCCAGGTATCGGCGCCCGAATCGCTGCCGGCCATCCGCCCGGAAGAGGCGGCCGCCGGCGCCTTGGTTGCCGCCCTGCGCCGGCGCGGGCTGAGCTGGGCGCAGGCGGTCCGGAGCCTGCCACCGGCGCAGCGTGCCCTGGCCGAGTCCTACAACGTTAAGACGAGCCGCCTGGCGCGCCTGCGCCGACGTCTGGCCGCGAGCTGACGGCGCCTCTGCCGACCTGCGCCTCCGTGCACCGGGTCCGCACGCCCCGGACACCGGGCCGTGATGCCGCCCTTGATATGGTACGGATGCCGGCCGGGTGCGGGCGCTGCCCCACCGCCGGCCGGCACCCACCACAGGGGCGGGGTCGGCAATGAGCGAGGGGCTGCCGCGCGTCGGCTTTCTCATGGAGCAGACGCTCGGGCACGTGACCTACACGCGCAACCTGCAAACGGCCTTTGCCGCTGAGGAGCGGATCCGGCCGGTGTGGCTGCCGGTCCCCTTCTCGACCGGCGGCCCACTGCCTCGGTTGCCGGGCCCTGCCCGGAGCTGGGCCGTGCGCGGCAGCCTGCGGGCCTACGCGGCCCTGCGCCGGGTGGGTGGTCCGGCGCGCTTCGATGCCCTGCTGTTTCACACGCAGAGCGTGGCGCTGCTCGCCCCGCTCGCCGCGCGGCGTGTGCCGGTAATCCTCTCGCTGGATGCCACCCCGCTCAACTTTGACCGGGTGGGCGTCCAGTACGGACATCGGGCCCGGCCCGGCAGCGTGGGCGAGCGGGCCAAACAGGCGCTCTACCGGCGCGTGTTTCGGTCCGCCGCGGCGGTCACGGCATGGTGCCAGTGGGCAAAGGACTCCCTGCGCGACGACTACGGGGTGGACCCAGATCTGGTCACTGTGATCCACCCGGGCGTGGACCTCACGCTGTTCTCCTTCGGCGCTACACGGTCGGTGGAGGCAGAGGCACGCCCGGTGCGCGTCCTGTTCGTGGGCGGGGACTTCGCCCGCAAGGGCGGCCCGCTGCTGCTGGCCTGCATGCGCGACGGCCTCGCCGAGCGGTGCGAGCTGCACGTGGTGACGACGCAACCCGTGCCGCCCGCCCCGGGCGTCTTCGTCTACCACGGCTTGGGGCCCAACGACCCCCGCCTGCTGGAGTTGTACCAGCGGGCGGACATCTTCGCCCTGCCCACCTCCGCCGATTGCCTGGCCGTGGTGCTCGGTGAGGCGATGGCGGCCGGCCTGCCGGTGGTGACCACGAGGGTCGGCGCGCACCCGGAGGCGGTGCAGGACGGCCGCTCGGGGATCATCATCCCGCCCGGCGATGTGGCGGCGTTGGGGCGGGCGTTGCGCCGTCTGGCCGACGACCCCGCGCTGCGCCACGCGATGGGCCGCGCCGGACGGGCGATCGCGGAGGCGCGGTTCGACGCACGCACGAACGCGGCGCGGCTGGCGGACGTGATTACCGGCGGTATCGAACGCTATCGGCGTGTCCGGGGCGCACGCGGGCTCATGGCCAAGTGTCAGGCCTAACGAACACCGCATCAGGGGAAGGGCCCATGCACGTGGTAGTGACCGGAGGAGCAGGGTTCATCGGCAGCCATTTGGTAGACGCCCTGCTGGCGCGTCGGGACGTCTCGGTGCTCGTGATCGATAACCTGCGGCGCGGGCGGCTGGTCAACCTGGCCCATCACGACGGCGACGAGCGCTTCCGCTTCGTGCCCGGTGACGTGCGCGACGCCGAGTTCCTCCGCGAAGCGCTGCGCGGCGCCGAGGTGGTGTACCACCTCGCGGCGCAGTCCAACGTCATGGGCGCGGTGAGCGACCCACGCTACTCGTTTGAGACCAACGTGGCGGGCACCTTCAACGTGCTGGACGCCGCCCTGTGCTGTGGCGTGCGGCGGGTGGTGTTCGCCTCCTCGCGCGAGGCGTACGGCGAGGCGCAGGCCCTGCCGGTGAGCGAGGACCAGCCGCTCAACGCCAAGAACACCTACGGCGCCAGCAAGGCGGCGGCCGAGGCGTATTGCCGCTCGTTCATGAACGTCTTCGGCCTGGAGATCGCCGTGCTGCGCTTCGCCAACGTCTACGGCCCGCGCGACTCCGACCGCGTCATCCCCATCTGGCTGGAGCGCGCCCTGCGCGGCGAACCGCTCGATATCTACGGCGGTGACCAGGTGATCGACTTCGTCTGGGTCGGCCTAGCGGTGGAGGCGCTCTTGCGCGCGGCCGAGGCGGACATCGCTGGCGTGCCGGTGAACGTGGCCGGCGGGGTGGGCACACCGATCCGGGAGCTGGCCACCCGCATCCTGGCGGTGACCGGCTCGCGTAGCGCCCTGCGCGTGGCACCGGCACGCGCCGCCGAGGTGCGCCACTTCGTGGCCGATGTGCGCCGCATGAAATCGCTCCTGGGGTTGGAGCCGCCGGCCGACCCCCTCGAACACCTCTCGTGCATGTGCCGCCGCGCCGGCGTGAGGTTGGTGTGAGGTGTCCAAATCGGTGCTCATGGTCTTCAGCGCCCGCCTGGACGACGCCGCACGGGCGGCGGTGGCCGCGGGGCGCTGGCCGCGGAAGGACTTTTTCGCGCTGGCGGATGTCCTGGGCGGCGAGGTGATCGACGATGCCACCCTGGACGGGCGGCGCGCCTGGCGGCTCCTCCGCCGGCTTCTGGGCGCGCCGAGCGCCAAGGCCTGGCTGGCCTTTCGTCGTCGTCACCGTTGCGCCGCCATCTTCACCGACGGCGAGCACATCGGCCTGCCGCTGGCCCTGCTCCTGCGCCTCAGTCGCCGGCCGCCGCGCCACGTGACCATCGGCCACCTGCTCAGCACGCCGTCGAAGCGGGCCGTCTTCCGCTGGCTGCGCCCGCAGGGACGGCTGGACCTGGTGCTGGTGCACGCCGCCGAGCAGGCGCGGGTGGCGGTCGAGGAGCTGGGGTTGCGGCCGGAGCAGGTGCGGCTGGTACCGTACCAGGTGGATCCCGCCTTCTGGGCGCCGGACGGCCGTCCGCCGGAGGACCTGGTCTGCAGCGCTGGCCTGGAGTACCGGGACTACGCCACGCTCCTGGCCGCCGTGGCGGGGCTGCCCGTGCGCGTGGTGATCGCCGCGGCGAGCTACTGGTCGCGCCATCGTCGCCCGGCCGGCGACGTCGCGCTCCCCGCCAACGTGACCGTCACCGCCCTGGACTACGTGGCGCTGCGTGAGCTGTACGCCCGCTCGCGCTTTGTGGTGGTGCCCCTGCGCCCGGTGGACAACCAGGCGGGCATCACCACGGTGCTGGAGGCGATGGCGATGGGCAAGGCTGTGGTCGTCACCGCCACCCGCGGCCAGCGCGACGTGGTGCGCGGGCGGTTATGCACGGCTTCCGGCCCGATGGGCGAGCCGCTGGGCGGCCCGGCGGCCTTCGGCTGTACCGGCCCGGACGCGGAGGCGGAGACCGGCCTGTACGTCCCGCCCGGCGACCCCGCCGCCCTGCGCGCGGCGATTTGCTACCTGCTGGACCACCCCGACGAGGCGGTCCGCATGGGCGCCGCCGGCCGACGCGTGGTCGAGCAATGGATGTCGTTGGACCACTTCGTGGTGCGGGTGGTAGCCGCCGTACGCGGCCGCGAGCCGGAAGCGGACCTCGGCCGCGCCGGGGCGGCCCGCGCGGCGTCTGTCCTGTGAGCGCGCCATGACCGCCGCGGCAAGTCTTCTCGTGCTGATCCTGCTCCTCGCCCTGGTGGCGCCGGTCTGCCTCTATTGCCTGCTGCTCACCGGTGTGGCCCCGTTCGGACTGCGACGCCGGCCGCCGGCGGCGCGGGTGTTGCGCCGCTTCGCCGTGCTCGTGCCCGCGCACAACGAGGAGGCGGTGCTGGGCCGTCTGCTGGACAGCCTGGCAGCGCTGGACTACCCCCCGGAGCTGGTGCGGGTGTGCGTGGTGGCGGATAACTGTACCGACGGCACCGCCGCTGTAGCGCGGGCGCAGGGGGCGCTGGTGGTGGAGCGGCGGGACCTGGAGCGGTCCGGCAAGGGCTACGCCCTGGCCTGGCTGCTGGCGGAGCTGGAGCGAATGGGGCAGCGGTTCGATGCCTACGTGATCGTGGACGCCGATTCGGTGCTTTCCGCGAACTTTCTCCACGCCATGAACCGCCGGCTGGAGGCCGGGGCGCGCGCGGTCCAGGCGTACTATACCGTGCTACCGGTGCGCGGCACGGCAGCGGAGCGCCTACGCGAGGCGGCGCTGGCCCTGGTGCACTACCTACGGCCGGCCGGCAAGGCGGCGCTGGGCCTCTCCTGCGGGCTCAAGGGCAACGGCATGTGCTTTGATCGGTCGGTGGTCGTGCGGTTCGGCTGGCCGGTAGCCGGCCTGGCCGAAGATGTGGAGATGCACCTGTTGCTGGTCGCCGCCGGGGTGCGGGTGGCGTTCGCGCCGGAGGCGGTGGTGTGGGCGGAGATGCCACCCACGCTGAGCGGGGCGCGCGGCCAGAACCTGCGCTGGGAGGCCGGTCGGTTGACCGCCCTGCGCCGGCAGGCGCTGCCCCTGCTGCGGCGGGCGCTGGTTCGCCGTGACCTCGTGGCCCTGGATGCGGCCTTGGAGCAGCTGGTGCCGCCGCTCTCGGTGCCGGTGCTGCTGTCCGGGCTCGGCCTGGTGGCCGGGGTCCTGCTGCGCGCGCCGGTGGTGGCGGGGACGGCGGCGGCCATCGTGGCGCTGCTGGCCTTGCACGTGCTGGCCGGCCTGGCGCTGGCGCGGGCGCCGGGCCGCGCCTACCGCGCCCTGGCGATGGCGCCGCTGTATATGGGGTGGAAGGCGTGGATCTACGGCCGCGCGCTGGTCGGGCGTGTGGAGCGCCGCTGGGTGCGGACGGCGCGGGTGGAGCGGGGCATTCAGGGATGAGGGGAGGGGCGAACCCATGCGGGTGATCGTGGCCGGTGGTGCCGGCTTCATCGGGGCGCACCTTTGCCGGGCGTTGCTGCGTGCTGGCCATGAGGTGTGGTGCGTGGACAACCTCAGCACCGGGCGCTACGCCAACATCGCCGAGCTGGAAGGGGTAGCCGGTTTCCACTTCGTGGCCCATGACGTCCTACAACCGCTGGCCCTATCGGCGGAGGCCGTGTTTCACCTCGCCAGCCCGGCCAGCCCGCGTGGCTATCTGTGCCGGCCGGTGGAAACGCTGCGCGTGAACAGCGAGGGGACCTATCAGCTGCTGGAGCTGGCACGGGCGCAAGGGGCACGTTTCCTCCTCGCCAGCACCAGTGAGGTGTACGGCGACCCGCAAGAGCACCCGCAGCGGGAGGACTACTGGGGGTACGTGAACCCCGTGGGGTTGCGCGCCTGCTACGACGAGGGTAAACGCTACGCCGAGGCGCTGACCATGGCCTACGTCCGCCACCACGGCCTGGACGCGCGCATCGTGCGCATCTTCAACACCTATGGGCCGTACTCGGACCCCGGCGACGGCCGGCTGGTGCCCAGCTTCATCACCCAGGCCCTGCGCGGCGAACCGATCACGGTGTACGGCACCGGCGAGCAGACCCGCAGCCTCTGCTACGTGAGCGACCTGGTCGAAGGCCTCCTGCGCGCCATGTTCGGTGAGGCGGCGCGCGGCGAGGTGATCAACCTGGGCAACCCGGAGGAGCACCCCGTGCGGCTCTACGCCGAGCGCATCCGCGCCCTGTGCGGCTCCCGCTCACCGATTGTGCACGTGGCTGCCGCCCTGGGCGATGACCCGCAGCGGCGCCGACCGGATATCAGCAAGGCGATGCGGCTCTTGGACTGGCGGCCGCGGGTGGGCCTGGACGAGGGGCTCATGCAAACGATCGCCTACTTTCGCCAGGAGTTGGCCCGCGCCGGGTCGGTCATCCAGCGCGGGTAGGCGCGGGCACGCCGGGGCCTGTCGATCCCGTTGTGCCTCGGTGTGGAGAGGGTCGGACCGAAGCGCTCGGACGGCGTCTCCCAGGCGCTAAGCGACCTCGCTTCCGCCCAGCGTGTGCCGCGTGCCAGCGCGCCCAGGCCCGAGGCGCGGGTTTCGACCCGACCGCGGCGCCAGAGAAGCAGGCAGGTAGCGGCCAGCCCGGTCACCAGCATCCCTTCACCGGCCGCGGCCACCAGATGCCAGTGGTTGCCGGCCTCGGCTGCCTCCATCTCCTCGAGCTGGGCGATCACCATTGCCCCGGGTCGACCGGCCATCGTGGCCAGAATCTCGCGCCGCTGGGCATCTTGAGCGGCGTGGGAGACGAGATCGCCGCTTAGGCCGGCGACCAGCAGCGCGGCGCCCAGGGCGGCGGCGGCCACCGCGCCGGGCCAGCCGCGCAGCCAGGCCGTCCCCAAGGCCAGGGCGCCGCCGCCTAGGGCAGCCAGCAACGGCATCCCCGTCGTGGCCAGGAGGATAGAGGCAACGCCTGCGGTCTGGGCGTGAAGGACAACAACAGGCACGGGGGCACCTCACGGACGTACATGACGCCTATGCTGTCTCTATCGGACGGCCTGCTGCGGACATGAGGGCCGATTGTGCCAGAACGCCCGCCGGCAACTTGTTCGATACCGGGCAGGGCGCCCCGGATGCCGGCATGCTCATGTGGGCGTCTCCTCAGCTTGTCGTCGGTGGGGGCACCGCGCCCGGGCGGAGCACGAGGCCGGTTACGATGTGGCCGGCGTGCACAAGGAGGGCGCCACAGAGGCTGGCACCGGCGGGGAAGCCGGCGTCTGGGGATCGCCGAAACGTAACGGTAAACCGGCCGCCGGGTGGGTCCAGCGCCACCTCAAGGTCTGGAAAGTCCAGCGGAGCGCCGGTGAGGGGGTACTGGCACTTGTACGTCGCCTCTTTGGCGCTGAACAGGGCGCGTGCCAGGTATCCGCGCAGGCGCGGCGGCTGCCGCATCAGCCACCCAAGCTCGCACGGCGTGCCAATCAGCGGCCAGAGCTCCGCGTCCAAGGGTTGCCAGGGCTCGGCGTCCACCCCAAGCGCCTGCACCCGCTCTCGCCAAGCGACGGCGGCGATGCAGATCGTGTCCGAATGAGCGATGCTGCCCACGACGCCGGCCGGCCAGCGCGGCGCGCGGTCTGGCCCGGGAAGCAGGGGCGCGGCGGGGACGCCGAGTTGCGCCAGTGCACGGCGGGCGTACCAGCGTCCGGCGGCGAACTCACGCCGGCGCTTGGGGATGGCCCGGACGATGCAGGCCGCCTCCTCCGGGAACAGTGGCAGCGGGTGCGGCGGGATCGGCCCCTGCGCGACGACGACGTCCTGACCGAGGAAGGAGAGGGGCCGCATGACACCGCGCCCTTCTGGCTACCCGCGCGCCGGCACCGCGTGGCGGCTGGCTGCGCGGTGGATGGCCCGGGTGAGCGCCCGTGCGAGGAAGCGGGCGTACGGTTCATACACGAGCGTGAAGTGGTCGCCGGGCACCGGGTAGGTCTCGATGCCCGCCGCCGCGTACGGGCCCCAGCCCAGGTCCGGGGGCAGCCGCTTGACCTCGATGCGTGTGGCGGCGCGGAAGAGCGAGAGCGGCACCGCGATCGGCGCGGGATGGTAGCGATCCCAGCCCATGAGGAAGTAGGGACTGATATCGGTCATCACGTCCACAGGAGACGCCGCACCGTTCTCGGCGGAGACGGGATCCCGCGAGGTGCGCCGCCCCGTGCCGCTGTTGCCGACCCCGTGGAGCAGCAGCGTCGGCCCTCCGGCCGTGATGTTACGCACGGCGCGCGTCACCTTGCTGACCAGCCCGCGGTTCACGTGCCAGCGCAGCTCGTGCGAGCGGATGGCGGGAGGGCAGTAGGCGTCGATGAGGGCCAGCAACGCCACCTGTTCGCCCATCGCGCGGAGCTGGTGGGCCATCTCAAATGCCACCGCGCCGCCGCCGGAGTAGCCGCTCAGGAAGTACGGCCCGTGCGGCTGGACCTGTCGGATCGCTTCAAGGTAGTGGCGGGCCATCTCTGGAATGGTGGTATGGGGGCGCTGCCGGCTGTGCAGGCCCTCCGCCTGCAGTCCGTAAAATGGCTGGTCCAAGTCGAGGTGGGAGGCCAGAGCATGGAACACCACCACAGTGCCCAACACGCCGTGCACGCAAAACAGCGGCGGACGCGACCCTGTCGGTTTAATGGGCACCAGCGTGGACCAGCCAAACCCGTGGCCGTGGCGCGTGCCATCGGGTGCGGCGCGATCGGCGGCCCCCGCTGATGCCAGGGCCTCCTGCACCAGGGTGGCCAGGCGGGCGATGGTGCGAGCCTCAAACAGGACGGCGATGCCGAACTCGACATCGAATGCCTGCTTGAGCCGCTGCATGAGGCGTGCGGCGAGGATCGATTGGCCGCCGAGGTCGAAGAAGTCGTCGTTGACGCCGATGCCCTCCAGTCCCAGCACCTCCTCCCAGATGTCCCGCAGCCGCGCCTCAAGAGCGGTCGCGGGTGGGACACGGCCGTCGCCGGTCGGCAATCGGGCGACGGTGAACCGCCCACCTGCACCTGACCCGGTAGGAGCGGATGCGGGCGGATCGACCCAGTGGCGCTGGCGCTCGAACGGGTAGGTCGGCAGCGGCACCCGGCGGCGTGCGCCCTGGTGAAGCGCGCTCCAGTCGGGGGCGACGCCCGCCAGCCAGAGCCGACCGAGCGCGGACAGGAGCCGGGGGCGCACCTCCGTGGCGGGATCACGAGCTGACAGGCAGGAGATAACGGCGCTCGCATTGCCCTGCGGGGACGGTGGGGCAGGCTGGTCAGCCGCGTCGTCGCCCAATACCAGGAAGACCGTATCCCGCCGGTGCCAGAGGGCAAGGGCTTCGATGGGTGCGCGGGGTGCTGCTGCCGAGGCGGTATAGAACAGGTACGTCGTACCCGGGATGGGGATGCCACCAGCTAGGGCCGGGTCACCCCCGGTGTAGTCGCCGGCCAGGCGGGCGAGCGCCTCGGCGAGCGGCATCCTGCCGGCAAGGCACGCCGCCGTGTAGGCCCCGACGCCGCAACCCATTGCAGCGGCAGGATGGACGCCCCACGCCGTCCATACCTGCGCCAGCGCGTACTGGGCCGTGAAGGCGGCCAGGGCGATACCGCGCGCGTCGGCGGTATCGACGGTGGGATCGTCTTGCCCTGCAGGGAGCAGAAGCGTGTGCACGGCGCCCCGCAGCTCGGGGTCCAGCATCGCCAGGCAACGGTCGACGGCCTCCTGATACGCCGGCTCGCTGGCGTACAGCCCGCGCCAGAGCGCCGTCCGGCGCGGGCCTGCGGCGGGGCAGACCAGCACCACCGCGGGCGGCGTCGCCGGTGTCGTGCCGGTGTGCGCATCCCCGTCCGCTGCGGTCTCCAGCTTGTGTACCGCGTCCGCGACGTCGCGGCACACGAGGAAGCGCCGGTGGGCGAACGCACGGCGGCCGACCTGGAGGGTATAGGCCACGTCGGCCAGGTTCACGTCCGGGTTGTCGCGCAGGTGCTCGGCAAGCCGGGCGGCGGTGCGGGCCAGCGCTGCCGGCGTCTTGGCGGAGAGGGTCAGGAGCTGCCAGGGCGGCGCCGGGGGGGTCGGTGGAGGCGTGGGCGGCTCCTCCAGGATAAGGTGCGCGTTGGTGCCGCCGATGCCGATGGCGCTCACCCCCGCCCGCCGGGGCGTGGCGTCGGTCGGCCAGGGCGAGCGCTCCGCGCTCAGGTAGAAGGGGCTGTCGGCGAGGTTGAGCGCCGGATGGGGCTCCGTGAGGTTGGCCAGCGGCGGCAGCACGCCGTGCCGAAGCGCCTGCGCCGCCACGATCAGGCTGGCTACGCCCGCGGCGGTGTCCGTGTGCCCGATGTTGGGCTTGATCGAGCCGAGCCTACAGAAGCCGAGGCGGGTGGTGGCGCCGCGAAACGCCTCGGTGAGGGCCGCCACCTCAACCTGGTCGCCGATGGGTGTGCCCATACCGTGGGTGAGCACCAGCCGCACGGAATCGGCGGGCACGCCGGCGACCGCCAGGGCCTCGGCGACGGCCGCGGCGTGCCCGTCCACGCCGGGCGCGAGGTAGCTCACCTTCTGGGCGCCGTCGTTGTTCACGGCGGAGCCCTTGATCACGGCGTAGACCGTATCACCGTCGGCCAGCGCGTCGCGCAGCCGCCGCAGCGCCACCACCCCAACCCCGCTGGTGAACACCGTGCCGTTGGACGCAGCGTCGAAGGCGCGCGGGCGGCCGTCCGGCGAGGCCATCTCCCCCTCCCGGTAGTGGTAGCCGACGCCGTGAGGCACCTGGATCGTGACGCCGCCGGCCAGCGCCAGGTCGCACTCGCCGTTGAGGAGCGCCTGTACCGCTAGGTGCACGGCGACCAGCGACGTGGAGCAGGCCGTCTGCACGGTGATGCTCGGTCCCTTCAGGTTGAGGCGGTAAGAAACGGCGGTGGCGAGAAAGTCCTTGTCGTTGCCGGTGTGGCGCAGCAGGAACATCCCCACCGCGTTGACCAGGTCGGGGTTGGTGAGCAGGTTGGTGAGCAGGTAGGTGGTCAGGCCGCAGCCGGCGTAGACGCCGATGGCGCCCGGAAACGACTCCGGCACATGTCCGGCGTGCTCGAGCGCTTCCCAGGCGCATTCCAGGAAGTGCCGGAGTTGCGGGTCCATGATTGCCGCGTCGCGCGGGCTGATGCCAAAGAAGTCGGCGTCGAAACACTCCACATCCGCGATGCAACCCGCCACCTTGACGTACGTAGGGTCCCGCAGCGTCGCCGCCGGCACGCCCCGCGCCAGTAGCTCGTCGTCGGTGAGGGGCGTCAGCCCGGTGGCGTCGTCGCGCACCAGCCGCCACAGCTCATCGGCGTTCTGGGCGCCGGGAAAGCGTCCGGCCATGCCGATGATGGCGATGTCTGTCTCGCCGATCGGCGTGTCGTGCGTCGCCATGGCGATACCACCAACTTTTCAGAATCCTGGCCGGGACGCGCAGGTCAGCCGCGCGTAACCGAAAGCCGCCGCGCCCGCGCTTGTTGGCGTGCCTGCGCGCGTGCTGTCGCCTGGTCCTGCACGCTCGAGATCTCACCGTTCTGGCTCAGGTAACCGGCCAGGGCGCGGATGGTGGGGAAGCGGAACAGGTCGGTGAGGGACAGGCGCGGGCCCACCACCGCCTGCAGCCGGCGGTGCACCTGGACGGCCAGCAGCGAGTGACCGCCCACGTCGAAGAAGTTGTCGTCTACGCCCACCGCCGGGGTGCCCAGCACCTCCCGCCACACGGCCGCGATCTGCGCCTCCATCCCATCCCGCGGTGCTGCCGCCACGGTCGTGGGCGCCGCATCGCCCGGCCGCGGCAGCGCCTTGCGGTCGATCTTGTGGTTGGGCGTGAGCGGTAGCGCGTCGAGGAACACGATGTGGGCGGGCACCATGACCTCGGGCAGGGTCTCCGCCAGGCGGGCGCGCAGCGCGGCCGCATCCGGCGGTGTGGCGTTGGCCTCGGCCACCACGTAGGCCACCAGGCGGTGGTCGCCCGGCACGTCCTCACGGGCCACCACCACCGCCTCGCGGACGCCCGGTTGCTCGTGGAGTAGGCTCTCGATCTCGCCCAGCTCGACGCGGTGGCCGCGGATCTTCACCTGGTGGTCCAGGCGGCCGAGGAATTCGACCGTGCCGTCCGGCAGGAAGCGGGCCAGGTCGCCGGTGCGGTACATGCGCGCGGCCGGGTTCGCCACGAACGGGTCGGGCAGGAAGCGCTCCGCCGTCAGCTCCGGTCGGTTGAGGTAGCCGCGCGCCACCCCGGCGCCGCCGATCCACAGTTCGCCCGGCACGCCCACCGGCACCGGCTGCAGGTGCTTGTCGAGAATGTAGAGCTGCGTGTTGGCGATCGGCCGGCCGATGGGCACGCTGGCCCCTCCTGAGCCCGGGCGCACGCGCTGCACGCTCGACCAGACGGTGGTCTCCGTGGGACCGTACATGTTGAGCACGTCGCCCTGCACCAGCGCCGTCAGCTCCGCGGCCAGCGCCGACGGGAAGGCCTCACCGCCGATGAGGAGCTGGCGCAGGCCGCGCAACGCCCGGCGGGTGCGCTCGTCGGCCAGCAACATGGTGGCCATGGAGGGCGTGCACTGCAGGTGGGTGACGCCGCGCCGCTCGGTGAGGGCAGGGATGGAGAAGTCATCCGTCGACGACGCTGCCTCGCAACTGTCCTTTAGCTCGGCCAGAAGGCGCAGGCTTGCCAGTACCTTGTCTGGCGCCACACCGAAGTCGATCAGGCAGGCAATCTCGTCCACGCCGATGGCGCGCAGCCGTTCCACCATGGCCCGGCAGCGCGCCGGGCTGCCGAATAGCCCGCTCGTTTGGTAGTACCGCTCGAAGGCGTGGTTCAGGAGCGCTTCTGTCTCCTCCTCGGAAAGCCCGGCCAGCAGGTCGTCGGCGCCGTGTGGGGGCAGAGAGCGGTGGCGGAAGATGGGGAACGAGGCGGCCACGCCGCGGATCAGGCTCAGGGAGCTGCGCAGGTACTCGATCATCGGCCGGCGCACCGTCTCGCGCACGGCGTCCTCGTCCTCGCCGAGGAAGGTGTGCAGCATGAGCGTCACCCGCCCCTCGCCGGGATGGCCGGCGGCGCGGCGCGCTTCCCGATACAGGGCGATCTTCTCGGCCACCTCGTCCAGGCTCTGGCCGAGCAGGTGGGTGAGCACGTTGGCGCCGATCTCTCCGGCCAGCCGGAAGGTCTCCGGGCTGCCGGCGGCCGTGATCCAGACCGGCAGCTCCGGCTGCACCGGCCGCGGCAGGGTGCGCACCGGCACCTCCCGGCCGTCTGGGCCGGGGAACGACACCGCCTCGCCGCGCCACAGGCGGCGCACGAGCTCGACGTCGCGCGCCATCGTCGCCTTGGCGTCGGCGAAGCGCTCGGGGCGGAGCACGAAGTCGTGCGGCATCCAGCCGGAGGCGAAGGCCACGCCGACCCGGCCCCGCGACAGATTGTCCACCACCGCCCACTCCTCGGCCACGCGGAGGGGGGAGTGCAGGGGTAGCACGCAGCTGCCCGCCCGGATGTGCACCCGCTCCGTGACCATGGCGAGGGCGGCGCCGGTCACGGCGGGGTTGGGGAAGATGCCGCCGAAGGCGTGGAAGTGGCGCTCCGGTGTCCACACCGCCTCAAAGCCATGCCGGTCGGCGAATTTCGTCCCATCCACGAGGAGCCGGTACGTGTCACCGCCGCTGCCGCCCTGGGCGCTGGCGAAGTACATCAGGCTGAAGCTGACCTGTTTGATCGAGCGCTCGGCCGGCGGCCGGATGCGCGTGGGGCCGCTGATCCCCTCGGCCTGGCCGTCGTACAGCACCACCGTGAAGCCGCGGGCGAGCGTCCACAGCAGCTCCAGCACCGAGATGTCAAAGGAGAGGCTGGTGACCGCCAGCCAGGTGCCGGGCGGGTCCGCGGTCAGGTGGGCGTCCATCCCGGTGAAGAAGTTGACCACGTTGCGGTGCTCGACCATCACGCCCTTGGGGCGGCCGGTGGAGCCGGAGGTGTAGATGACGTAGGCCAGGTTGGCCGGGGTCACGGGGGTGTTAAGGTTGTGCTCCGGCAGGGGCGCGATCAGCTTCCAGTCGCTGTCCAGACAGACCATGGCCGGCACGCCCTCTGGGAGCTGAGCCTTCAGGTGCTGCTGAGTGAGCAGCACCGGCACGGCGGCGTCCCGCAGCATGAAGGCAAGGCGTTCGCGCGGGTAGGCGGGATCCAGCGGCAAGTAGGCGCCGCCCGCCTTGTGCACGGCCAAAACTGCCACCACCATGTCCACCGAGCGCTCGGTGCAGATCCCCACCAGGGTGTCCGGGCCCACGCCGAGGGTGGTCAAATACCGAGCCAGCTTGTTGGCGCGGGCGTTCAGCTCGCGGTAGGTGAGGCGTTCATGGCGGTGGATGACGGCCACCGCCTCCGGTGTGCGCGCCGCCTGCGCTTCGATCAAATGATGGATGCACCGCTCCTGTGGGGAAGGGACCCGCGTGGCGTTCCACTCCACCAGCACCCGGCGGCGCTCCGCCGCGGTGAGCAGGGGCAGTGCCGCCAGCGCGCGCTGGGGGTTGTCCGCCATCCCTGCAAGGAGCGTCTGCAGGTGGTCGAGCAGGCGTGCGGCCGTCGCGTCGGCGATGCGGTCGCGGTCGTAGGCCAGCTTGAGCAAAAGCTCCGGCTCGGCGTAGGCGTAGAGCGTGAGCGGGTAGGTGGTCTGCTCGCGCAGCTCAAACTCGCGCCGGGCGAAGGCCGGTGCGAGGGCGCGCATGGTGGCGTTGAGCGACGCCGTGTCGAACACCACGATGCTCTCAAACAGCGGTGCCCCGCCGGCGATGCCGCTCCAGCGCTGCACGTCCACTAACGGCGTGTGCTCGAAGGGGCGCACCGCCCGCTGCTGGGCGCGCAGCTCTTGCAGCCACGGGATGAGGGGCACGTTCCCGCGCACGCGCACCCGCACCGGGAGGGTGTTGATGAACAGGCCGACCATCTCCTCGGCCTCGGGCAGGGCTGAGCGGCGGCAGGCGCGGGTGGCGCCGAACACGACGTCCTCCTCGCCGCTCCAGCGGCTGAGCAGGATGGCCCACGCTCCCTGCACGACGGTGTTGAGCGTGAAGCCGTGCTCCTGGGCGAGCACCGTCAACGCCTCGGTAAGCCCGCGGGACAGCGACGTGCCTACCTCACTGCGGCCGCTCCGGGCGGGGTCGTCGGGGGCGTACGGCAGCGGCGTGGGGCCGCTCAGGCCGTCGAGCAGGCGTCGCCAGAAGCCCTCCGCGCGGGAGAAGTCCTGCGTGCGCAGCCAGGCGATGTGGTCGCGGTAGGGGCGGCGATGGGGGAGGCTTGGCTCGTCCCCGCGGCGGAAGGCGTCGTAGCAGGTGAAGACCTCGCCCAGCACCAGGGGGAACGACCGCCCGTCGAGCAGGATGTGGGGAAAGCTCCAGACGAAGCGATGCTCCTGCTCGGCGGTGCGGAACAGGGCCAGGCGCAGGAGCGGGGCGCGGCGCAGGTCAAAGCCGCGGGTGCGGTCGGTGACCAGCCATTCCTCGAAGCGATCACGCCGCGCGGTCGCGGGCAGGCCGCGCAGGTCGTGCAACTCCCACGGCAGCTCGACAGTGGCGTGCACGTCCTGGAGGGGCTCGTCCAGCCCTTCCCAGCGGAAGCTGGTGCGCAGCACCGGATGGCGCCCAACCACCACCTGCCAAGCGCGTTGGAACGCCGGCAGGTCCAGGTCCTCGCCCAGGGTGGCGACGATCTGTTCCAGGTCGGCGCCGCGGTGGGCGCCGAGCAGGTGGTGGAAGAGCATCCCCTGCTGCATCGGGGACAGCGGATAGGCGTCGATCACGGTCGAGAGAGACATCGGTATGCACTCCGGACCCGAACGCGACCGCTGCTACCCCTCTCGAGGAGGGGCAGGCACTCTTGCGCAGCGGGGGACAGCGGCTCGTGACCGGTCCCAGTGAACAACGCGGGAGGTCAGGTCTTGGTGCAGACGGAGTGGCAAGTTCCGTTTTTGCCCGGAAACGGTGGCATTACCCGAGATGGTTGCGCGGGATAACTGGCTGCGGGTTCGGCGTAGCCCGTGCATTGGCCGGCGGCGCGGTGCGAGAGGCGCGCACGGTCAGCGTGGGCCGGCGTCGGCCGCTGCACGGGCGAAGGCGGCGGTTGCGGACAGGTCGATCTGCATGCGGTCGTTGGTGCGCTCCGCGAACAAGGACCAGGCCAGGGCGCCGGCGTAGCCCTTGCGGTAGAAGTCCTGAAAGCGCTTAAGAGCGTCCGTGTCTGGACCGGCGTAGAACTCGCCGATGATGAGCGGCCCGTCCAGCCCGTAGGCGGCCTGGAGCGCGGCATAGTCCGTGCAGCGGGCGCAGTGGCTGGGGTGGCTCATGGCGTCGTACCAGTGCACCTGGTAGAAATCGAGCCCCAAGCCGGTCCAGAGGACCAGTCCGTCCAGGCGGGCGGCGCCCACCGTCACGTAGGCGCTGCCGTGGGTGTGCGCGGCCTGGGCCACGGCACGCACCAGCGCCGCCACCTCCTGCCAGCCGACCTTTCGCGCCCAGATGTCCCACTCCGGTTCGTTCACCACATCCCAGGCCAGGATGCGCGGCTGGCCGCGGTAGCGGGCGAAGAGCGTGCCCAGCACCTCTGCCAGTCGCTCACGCTGGTCAGCGTTCCACAGCCAGGAGGCGGGGAGCTGCGCGGGGCTGGAGAACAGGGTGAACTCGTAGTAGAGGTCATGCGCCTCGCCCAGGCGCAGGGCGGCGTCTAGATCGGCGTACACCGCGGGGTGAAGTCCGTGGGGCGTGCCGTCCTCGTCGCGGGTGACCTGCCAGGGGTCGCCAGGGAAGAGCCACCAGCGCAGCACGCGCACGCCGTTCGCCCGGGCCTGGCGGAAGGCGGTGTCGAGCTGGACGCGCACGGCCGGGTCGCTCACGCCGCCCTGGGTGCCGCAGCCGAAGTCGCAGCCCCAGTTAAACCAAGGGACGTTGGCGCCGTGCAGGAACCATCGCCCGTTCTGCCAAGGGATGCGTGAGCCGGCGCCGATGGCGCTCGCCCCCGCCTCGACCTTTGGCACCTGCCCCTCACCCACCCTCACCCCCCGCCCTTCTCCCGCGCGCGGGAGGGGGGTGTCCGACCCCGGCCCGCCGGGGGTGAAGGTAGGCTGGATGGCGGGTGCGGCCGCGCGGGGCGCGGTTGGCTCAGGGTCAACCACGGCGCGGAAACCGCTCGTGGCCGTGGCCGGCAGGTAGGTGCGCGGTTGCCCCGGCTCATGCCAGACGCAGGCAGTGAGCAGCAAGGCGAGCGCCAAGCCGCCGAGCAGCATGCCGTCCGCACCGCGTCGTGGACAGGACTGCTCAGGCGTGCGCCGAGAGGTGCGGTCTTTCGCGGCGGGACGGGAGGGGGGAGTAGAAAGGGCCGAGCGAGGCCATCGCCTGTTGCCCATCGGGAGCCGCTCCAGTCTCACGTCCGATAGTCGGCAGGATACGAGTAGGGAATCGTGCTTCGTGGATGGCGGGCGGTGAAGATGAGGTCGTGAGGAACCGGCCGTTGCCGCACTGAGACACGTGGGAACCGCACCTGATCGTGACGCGAGCAGTGCCTGGTTCCCGCCTTCCTGCTGCCTAAGGTGGAGGTGGCCAGACGTGGCGGAACACTCGTTTCGCTGCGCGGAGAAATGGAGGGGGCACGCTCGATGCTGGTGCACCATCTCCTGGAGCAGAGCGCGGCCCGCTTTCCCGAGCAGGTGGCCCTGGTCTGTGGGGAGCAGCGCCTCACCTACACCGAGCTGAACGCCCAGGCCGAGGCCATCGCCGGCGTGCTGGCGGCGGCCGGGGTGCGCCGCGGTGACCGCGTGGTCCTGTTCATGGACAACGCCGCGGAGACGGTGATCGGCCTGTTCGCCGCGCTCAAGGCGGGCGCCGTCTTCTCCGTGATCAACCCCACCACCAAGCGGGCCAAGCTGCTACAAATTCTGGACAACTGCCGCCCCACGGCCCTGATCGTCGATGAGGGGCGTCTGGAGACGGTGGCGGGCATCGACGCCGCGGTGGGCTCCCTGCGCTACCTGCTGGCGGTGACCACCGTGTCGCCGGACGGGGTCACCGGCCGCGCTCGCGTGGAGACCTGGGCGCGCGCACTGGCCCGGCAGGAACCGCGGCCGCCGGTGCGGGTGATCGACCTCGACCTGGCCGCCATCATCTACACCTCCGGCAGCACCGGCATGCCCAAGGGGGTGATGTCCGCCCACCGCAATGTGCTGGCGGCTACCACCTCGATCAACGGCTACCTGCATAACACGCCGCAGGACGTGATCCTGGATGTGCTGCCCCTCTCTTTTGACTACGGCCTGTACCAGATCTTCCTCGCCTTCCAGGTCGGCGCGCGGGTGGTGCTGGAGAAGGGCTTCCTTTACCCGGCGGTGGCTGTGGAGCGTATGCGGGCAGAAGGGGTGACGGCCTTCCCCGGTGTGCCCACGCTCTTCTCACTCCTGCTCCAGCACCGGCGCATGGCTTTTGACCTGCCCGCCCTGCGCTACCTGACCAACACCGCCGCCGCCCTGCCGGTGAGCCACATCACGCGTATTCGCGAGGCCTTTCCACGGGCCACGCTCTTCTCCATGTACGGCCTGACAGAGTGCAAGCGGGTATCCTACCTGCCGCCGGAGGAGCTGGACCGGCGGCCGGGCTCGGTGGGCATCCCCATCCCCAACACCGAGGTCTACCTCGTCGACGAGCGCGGCGAGCGGCTGCCGCCCGGCTCGGTGGGGGAGCTGGTGGTGCGCGGCTCCCACGTCATGCGCGGCTACTGGAACGACCCGGTGGAGACGGCCAGGCGCTTCCGCCCCGGGCCGCTGCCGGGTGAGACCGTCCTGTACACCGGCGACCTGGTGCGCATGGACGAGGAGGGGTTCCTGTACTTCATCGGCCGTATGGACGACATCATCAAGAGCCGCGGGGAAAAGGTCAGCCCCAAGGAGGTGGAGGGTGTCGTCTACCGGCTGGACGGCGTGCTGGACGCCGCCGTGGTGGGCGTGCCCGACCCCGTGCTGGGCGAGGCGGTCAAACTGGTGGTCTCTCTGGCCCCGGGCAGCGCTCTCACCGAGCGCGACATCCGCCGCCACTGCCACCAGCACCTCGAGGACTTCATGGTGCCCAGGTACGTGGAGATCTGGCCGGACCTGCCCAAGACGCCGGCGGGCAAGATCGATAAGCTCGCCATCCGCGCCCGCCACGGCATGAGCGATGGCGTGGGTGCCGCGCCGCCCGCGGTCAGTTGACGGATATCGCGGTCCGTCACCGGATCTGCACGTGACACGGCCCTGTTCCGCATCCGGTTTCCATACCCTCGCCTGAGGGGACTGCGGAGATGAGGTCCCGGCGTCGCTGTCGCAGGACGGCGGCGCCGGCGGGAGAGCGGAGCGCTCAGCCATGATGACTCCGGGCCCGGCGGAGGTGGGGCCCCCATGGACGCGCCGGCTCCTGCGCGTGCTGCGCGATCAGAGGGAGGCTGCACACGTGCGCCTGCGGGTGCCGCTGCTGCTCGCCCGACTCCTTCCGTCGAACATGTGCGGCGAGGTGCGGGCCGTGCTCCTGCGCCTTACCGGTGCTCGGGTGGGCGCGAGGACCTTGATCTTCGGCGCGATCGAGCTGCACGGCTTGCACGCTTCCGGCAGGCGGCTTCGGATCGGCCGTGACGTCCAGATCGGCCCACACTGCAGCATCGACCTCAGCGCCGAGGTCCGGATCGAGGATGGGGTGGCGATCGGTCACCACGTGGTGATCATCACCGCGGATCATCAGATCGCGGGCCCGACGCGCCGCTGTGGACCCGTTGTCCCCCGCCCCGTCGTCATCGAGCGTGGTGCCTGGGTAGGCGCACGGGCCACGCTCCTCCCCGGGGTGACGATTGGGGCCGGCAGCGTGATCGGGGCCGGCTCCGTCGTGTACCACAACGTCGCTCCCAACACCCTGGTCGCCGGGGTGCCGGCCCGGGCGATCCGGCGTCTGGGAGGGCCACTCGGCGAGGGAGCCGGCCCCGTGAAGGGCGAGCGAGATGGCCATGCTGACACGAAACGAGATCGCGGCACGGGTACGGGAGTTTATTCTGCTGAACTTCGTCATGGCTGACGAATCGCTCACCGAGCACGACAGCCTCGTGGAGACGGGCATCCTCGACTCCACCGGACTGCTGGAGCTGGTGCTCTTCCTGGAAGAGGCGTTCGCCATCGCCATCCCCCAGGAAGACCTGGTGCCGGAGCAGCTGGAGACGATCGCCCGCATCACCGACTACGTGGCCGCCCGCCTGGCGCCCTCCCAGGCGCCGGTCGCCTGAAGCGGTAACCCGGGGGAGCCGATGGCTGACACGCGCGGCGACTGTCCCGACCCCAGCGCGACCGCAGACCTGGCGGCGGCGATGCAGGCGGTGCTGCCGGCGCTGGCCGAGTTTGCCCGCTATCGGGATGGGTGCGCCGGGGCCGCCCTCACCGGCTGGAAGGGGGTGCTCCAGGAGCCGTTGCCCCGGCACGGCGCCGGGCCGGACGCCGTGCTCGCCCTCCTGCGCGACGTGCTCATCCCCAACGGCCTGCGCACCGGCGCGCCCGGTTTCTGCGGCTGGGTGACCACGGCGCCGACGACGGTGCCGGCCGTGGCCGCCTTCAGCGCCGGCATTGCCGGGCCAGCGCGCATGCTCCTGCAGCCGTTCAACCTGCTGGAGGACCTGGCGCTGAGCTGGCTCAAGGAGCTGTTAGGGGTTCCGCCCACCTACCAGGGGCTGTTCGTGAGCGGTGGCGCTATCGCCAACCTGATCGGCCTGGGGGCGGCGCGCCAATGGGCCTACGAGCGGCACGGCCTGGACCCGGCCGAGAGCGGCGTCGTCGGTCTGCCCGAGCCGCGCATCTACACCTCCACCGAGGTGCACCGTGTGGTGCACCGCGCGGCCGCGGTGTTGGGCCTGGGCCGGCGCGCCGTCGTGGAGGTGCCCGTCGATGCCGACTATCGCCTTGACGTCGGGGCGCTGCGGGAGCTCCTACGGTGGGACCGCGCCGCCGGTCGCACGCCGATCGCCGTGGTGGCCACGGCCGGCACGGTCAACACCGGCGCGGTGGACCCCATCGCCGCCCTGGTGGAGCTGTGCCGGGAGGAAGGGCTGTGGCTGCACGTGGACGGTGCCTATGGGTTGCCCGCGGTGCTCGACCCGGAGACCGCACCGTTATTCGCGGGGGTGGCGGCGGCCGACTCGCTGGTGGTGGACCCGCACAAGTGGCTGGCGACGCCGGTGGGCTGCGGCGCCGTGTTTGTGCGCGATCGTGACCTACAGCTACGTGCCTTCCGCCTTAACCCGGCCGATTACCTGGACGAGGCGGGTGACGACGAGCGAGGCCGTCAGCTCCAGGGGCTGGGCCTGCAGTTTCACCACCTCGGTCTGGAGCAGACGGCGCCGGCGCGCGGCGTGACGGTGTGGGCGCTGCTCAAAGAGATCGGCGCCGAGGGGGTGCGCGCGCGGGTGCGGCGCCACAACGCCTTTGCCCGTCGGCTGGCGGCGCGCGTGCGTGCCTCGCCCGTGCTGGAGTTGCTGGCGCCGGTGACGCTCTCTATCTGCTGCTTCCGCTACGTGCCGCCGGAGCTGCACGGCCCGACGGCGGATCAGGCGCTGCTCAACCAACTCAACCGGCAGGTGCTGCGCCTGGTGCAGGGGCGCGGGCGTTGCATGCCCTCGGGCACGGTGCTGCGGGGCGCGTTCGCCATCCGCGCCTGCTACATCAACCCGCGCACCGCCGCCGCCGACGTTGACGCCCTGGCCGAAGAGGTCGAGCGCTGCGGCGCGCTGGTGTGGGAGCGGATGCAGGGGCGCATTGATGCCCAAGAGGCCCAAATGGACGCTCAATAGCTGTCAACCTGAAGTGGTGTCATTTTCGAGCAAACACAGCTGTGTGCCACGTCATAGGTTAGGTGGTAGACGGTATGGCCAGGTAGAGAGCGAGAGGAACGTCACCGCTCGTTCACACACGAACCGGAGCAGGAGGATTCCCTCCTGCTCCGGCCGAGCATCTTTCGGCTCATTTACCACCCGTATTAGCGACGCCGCGTGATGGCGAACTGGGCGGCGTCGTCGTTCCAGTGGTAGAGCGTACCCCAGCCAGGGGTGAACACGCCGATCTTGACCACATATGTGCCGGCTGCGGCGCCACTGGGCGTGTTCCAGCGCACGGTGTACTGCCGCTGCTGGCCCGCCGTGAACGGCTGGTTGTCGAAGAACTGCTGGAACACCTTGCTGCCGTCCGGGCCGTATACCTCGATGTCTACCAGGGCGTTGATGGCAGTCGCGCTCTTCACCGTCGCCGTGATCGTCACCGTGCGGCCGGCAACCAGGCTCGCGGGTGTGACCGAGGCGCTGCTGGTGAAGCTGGGCTGCGGCGTCGCCGTCGGCGACTGAGTTGGCGCCGGCGTCGGGCTCGGTGTGGGTGTCCGTGTGGGCGTGGCCGTCGCCGTCGGGCTCGGTGTAGGTGTCCGTGTGGGCGTGGCCGTCGGTGTCGACGTCGTCGAGCTCGTGCTGCCCTTGGGGCCAAGGTCGCCGTGGCGGCCGGCGAAGGTCTTGGCCGCGTTGAGATCGATCTGCATCTTATCGCCGGTGCGGTCGGGGAAGAGCGACCACGGCCAGGCGCCGGCGTAGCCCTTGCTATAGAAGTCCTCGAAGCGCTGCAGGGCGTCGGTATCCGGGCCGGCGTAGAACTCGCCGATCACCAGCGGTTTGTCCAGGTTGTAGCGCGACTTGACCGTGGCGTAGTCCGTGCAGCGGGCGCACCAGTTGCCGCCGGACATGTAGTCATACCAGTGGGCCTGGTAGTAGTCCAGCCCCTGGCCGACCCACATGGGCAGCCCGTCCAGCATGGCCGAGCCGACGGTGACGTAAGCGGTGGAGTTGGCGTGGACGGCGTCGGCGATGGCCTTCACCGTGGCCTGCACCGCGGACTGGGCGATCTTGTTGTTCCAGATGTCCCACTCCGGCTCGTTGAACACCTCCCAGCTCAGCACGCGCGGGTTGCCCTTGTAGCGAGCGAAGAGCTGCCCGAGGGCCGTGGCCAGCTTCTGGCGCTGGGTGGCGTCGGTCAGCCAGGCCTGCGGCAGGGCGGTCGGGCTGGAGAAGAGGACGAAGGTGAAGTACAGGTCGTACGTCTGCGCGAGCTGCAGGGCGGCGTCGAAGTCGGCGTACACGGCCGAATTGATGCCGGCGGGCGCACCGCTGCTGTCGCGCGTGATCTGCCAGGGGTCACCGGGGAACACCCACCAGCGCGCGTTGTTTACCCCGCTGTCCTTGAGCTTCTGGAAGCCGGTGGACAGGGTCGTCGTGTTGCCGGACACGCCGCCGTTAGCGCCGCAGCCGAAGTCGCAGGCCCAGTTGTACCAGGGCACGTTGGCGCCATGCAGGTACCAGGACTTGCCCTGCCAGGTGATGCGGCTGCCCGCCGTGGTGGATGGGCCGCTCGTCGGCGAGGCGGTCGAGGTTGCCGTTGGTGTGGCCGTGCGCGTGGCCGTGGCGGTGGGCGTCACGGTGGGCGTGGCCGTCGGGGTGGCCGTGGGCGTGCGGGTCGGTGTCGGCGTAGCGGTAGCAGTTGGGGTGCTGCTGCCAGTGAGTTCGATAGTAAGGTCGATGTTGGCGATCACCATCTCGTTGGTGCCGGCGGCCTGGAACTCCAGCGTGTTGGTCCCTGGCCGCAGGTCGGACAGCGGCACCGGGATGTGCACCGCCCGCCCCCGCGGGTCGGCGTCGGTGAAGGGGCTGGGGTAGTCCCGCCAGCTGCCGCCGTTGAAGCGGTAGCGCAGGGTGGTGCCGGGCGTGAAGTACCACACGTTCAGGTTGAGGGCGGCAGCGGTCGCGCCGGTGAGGTCCACATTGCGCAGGGTAAAGGGGCCGATGGCGTCGGCCGGCCAGGGGGCGCTTTGGCAGCAGGTGAACATGCGCCCCTCCTTGAGCGAGTAGCCCAGGTTGACGGCGTCGGGGCCGGCCGGGGTGAGGGCGTCGGGCACGTCGTAGGCGCGCGGGGTGGGCAGGACGGGGCCGTCAAAGCCGATGTTGTCCCAGTGGTAGGTCTGGTAGGAGGGGAGGCCGCCCTTTTCGGCGTTGTACTGCACGTGCTGAAAGTGCACGTAGCCGCGGGTGAAGGGGAGGCCCAGGCCGTCGAGGTAGCCGATGCGGCGGAAGTTGGGGAAGGGCATGCCGTGCTCGGGGGCGTAATCGGAGGCCCACACCTCCAGGCGCTGCTGGCTGAGGCGGATCTCGACGTGGTTGAAGCGGTCGGTGGCGGTGAGCACGCAGACGCCGCCCTGGGGGCTGAGGGGGGTGAGCTGGTAGTTGCGGACCAGGTGGATGGTGCCCACCCGGGTGCGGGTGGGCTCGGAGGTGCCGCAGTCGACGTTGACGAGCTCGATGCCGATGCCGTTGCGGGGGGCGGAGGCGAACTGGTAGGGGGCGGGCACCGGCTCATCGGTGACCCACACCTCCAGCCAGTAGCCGTGGCCGGTGGGGGTGGCGCTCTTCATGTCCACGTCGAAGGCGATGGTGCCGGTACGGCCGGCGAAGTCGAAGGGCTGGCGGATGCGGGCGGAGTTCCAGATGTAGCGGCCGTCGCGGTCGTCGAAGGCCTCCATCCAGTGGTTGCTCTCGCCGAACTGCTCACCGCAGATGAAGGAGTCGTTGGGGGGGAGGACGTTGGTGATGGTCTGGAGGCAGAACTGGGCGGTGGTGCTGCGCCAGATGTTGACGTCGCCCTGGGAGGGGTTGATGCCGTTGCCGTGGCGGGCGAAGGACCACTTGCGCTCGTCGAGGTCGCCGCCGCGGCCGCCAGGGGAGGGGGAGTCGAACGTGTCGCAGAACGCCGCCTGCGGCAGGCCGCAGGTCTTACCCTCCACGGTCTCGCCGCCGGCATGCGCGTGAGGCGGGACCGGGGTGGCCGCGTCATGAGCCTGCGGGGCCGGTGGCGCAGAACGTGCAGCGGTGCCCCCCTCCCGGGTCAGATCGTTCGGGCCGGTCGTGGGCAAGGAAAGGCGGCGATCGGCCAGGGCGGCGAGCAGCAGGCCAACCACGATCCCGAGCCCGAACATGAGTGCTAGTCGCCGTCGCATCGTGGCACCAACCCGGCGGCTATGTGAGATCCGCGGCGATGGACGCTGCGGGGGAGCCGTTGGCCTGTGTCCTCGCCGCTTGAAACACGCGGAGGTAGCCGTCCACCATAACCTCCTCGCTGAACAGGGCCAGCGCGCGGGCCCGGGCCGCCGCCCCCAGCCGATGCCGCAGCTCCGCGTCGTCGCGCAGGCGCCTGATGGCGCCGGCCAGCGCCGCTCGGTCGCCCGGCGGTACCAGCACCCCCGTCTCGCCGTCGTGGATCGTCTCCGGCACCGCGCCAACGGTGGCGCCGATGCTCGGTACACCGTGAAGGGCGGCCTCGATGTACACCAGGCCAAAACCTTCCAGATAGGAGGGCAGCGCGAAGACGTCGGCGGCGGCGTAGACGTCGGCCGTGTCCGGCACGCGCCCGAGAAATGTCGCTCGACCGGGCAGGCGAGACGCCGCCAGGCGCTCCAGCTCGCACCGCGCCGGTCCGTCGCCGCCCACAACCAATCGGCTGTCCCCACCCGGGTCAGGAACCCTTGCCATCGCCTCGATCAGGTCGCCAATGCCTTTGTCCCGCACCAGCAGGGCCAGTGTGCTGACCACGAACGCGCTCGTCGGTACCCCTAGCCGTTGGCGGGCTTCGACACGGCTGGGCCGGTTCCGCGGTTGTGGCACGCCGCACGGGATGAGGCAGATCTTGTGCTCCGGGATCCCTGCCTGCCGCAGCACCTCGGCCGTGGCTCGTGAGTTGGCGACGACGACATGGCAGAGCATGCCGGCCAGGCGCGTCATGCGCCGCTTCCGCTCGCCGGCCACGTGCCAGGGCACGGGATGGTGCACGCTGGCCACGCATCGCCTCGCCCCGGACAGCCGCACGGCAAGCACGTCTTTGAGGGAGATGTGACCGCCGCCGTAGTGCAGGTTCACCACGTCTGCCCTGCTGGCCCGCACCAGCCGAACGAGCCGGGGGAGGTCACGCCAGCGATGGGGGGCGAGGATGTGCGGCACGGCGGAATGCGCCTCGATGTCCACCCCCTGCGCCCGGCACCAGGCCCGCGCCTCCTCGGTGACGGAGAACTGTGGGAACAGCGTCTGCGTGTGCCAGCCGCGCTCCCGGAGTCCGCGTGCCAGCGTGACCACCACCCGTCCGACGCCGCCCACCGGGTCGGTGGTGACGAGGAACAGCGCCTTGGGGCCCTGTGCGGTGCGCATGTGGGTCTTCTCCAGGACGGCTCAGGGGCCGGTGACCAGGGACGGGCGCGGGGCGGCGAACACCGCCCCATCAACGGCCGTCCCCCTGCTCATCACCTGCTCCAGGGCGGCCGGCTCTTTGGCCAGCAGGTAGTCGCCCAGGGCCAGGAAGTCCAGGCCGGACGAGTAGAAGGTGCGGATGGCGTCCTTTGGTGTGCACACGATCGGCTCGCCACGCAGGTTGAACGAGGTGTTGAGCACCACCGGCACCCCGGTCAGCCGTTCGAAGGCGGCGATCAGCTCCCAGAAGCGCGGGTTGACGCGCCGCTCCACCGTCTGCACCCGCGCGCTGTGGTCCGCGTGCGTGACGGCCGGGATCACGGCGCGCTTCTCGGGCCGCACCTCGAAGGTCAGGATCATGAACGGCGACGGGTAGGCCGGCCGGAAATACTCGTGCATCTTTTCAGCTAGGCAGGAGGGGGCAAACGGCCGCCATCCCTCGCGGAACTTGACGCACTCGTTCACCCGATCCTTCATCCGCACATCCCGCGGGTCGGCCAGGATGGAGCGGTTGCCCAGCGCCCGCGGCCCGAACTCCATCCGCCCCTGGAACCAGCCCACGATGAACCCCTGAGCCAACAGGTGGGCGGTCACCCCGGCGATGTCGGGCACGCGCACGGCCGACAGCTTGTACGCGCGCAGCGTGCGCTCGATGTCCGGGTACTCGGGACCCAGGTAGACGTCTTCCATCACCGCGCGCGGTACCGGCTGCCCGCGGGCGGCGTAGACGCCCAGGGCGGCGCCGATGGCGGTGCCGTCATCGGTGGCGGCCGGCTGGATGAAGATGTCGTCGATCAGGCCGGAGGCCAGGAGCTTGCCGTTGGCCTTGGAGTTCATGGCCACGCCGCCGGCCAGGCACAGCCGGCGGCACCCGGTGAGGCGGATGCCCTCGCGCACCAGGGCGAAGACGGCTTCCTCCGTGGCCTGTTGCACGGAGGCGGCAAGGTCTTTGTCCGCCTCGGCGATGAAATTCTCCGGGTCGCGGCGTGGACCAAACAGCCGCTCCAGGGGCGCGATGTCGGCGGGGTGCCGGCCACACATGACCCTGCCGTTGACCCGGTAGCCGTCGCGCGTCACGCGCAGGCACTCGTGCAGGGGCACGGTCGGCCTCCCGTAGGCTGCCAGGCCCATCACCTTCCACTCGTCGCTGTGGCGCTCAAAGCCGAGCAGGTCGGTGAAGCCCTCGTAGAAGGCGCCGATGGAGTTGGGCCAGGGATACACGCGCAGGCGCCGGAGCCGCCCGTTGCGGCCGTGGTAGATACTGCTTGCCTGGAACGCGCCGCGCCCGTCCATCACCAGCACGAGCGCGTCATCGAAGCCGGATACGGCGTAGGTGCTCCAGGCATGGGCTTCGTGGTGGTCGATGTGGTAGATACGCTCCTTAGGGAGGTGGCCGAACCACCAGCGCAACGCGCCCAGCCCGTTGCCGTGGTACAGCTCGCCCACCAGCCCGTACAGGGAGCCGGCCGTGTAGCGCAGGCTGGGCTGGATGCGGCCTATCAGCGCCGACCGCAGCGTGTGCAGCGGGGTGAGGCCGGGCCGGTTCCAGCCGAAGGCTACGGCGCCCAGGTCGGCAAAGCGGATACCGGCGGAGTCCAGCGCGGCCTGAATCGCCCGGCGCGGGAAGGAGTTGTCCTTCTTGACGCGCGAGAACCGCTCCTCCGCCGCTGCAAACACCACCTGACCATCGCGCAGCAGCGCCGCCGATGAGTCATGTGTGTAACAGTTGATGCCGAGGATGTACGTGGCCATCACGTCCTCCCATGGTGCCGTGTCCGGCCGGGCGGGGGCAGCGGGCACGTGAGGTGGGGTGACATCGCGTCGGCGGGTACGTGCGGCCGACGGCGGGTGCGGCCACCGTTTGTCCTCAGCGCGCTACAGAGGTCGAGCAGCCGAGCCGTGTTGGCGCGGGCGTCAAAGCGGGTGACGGCGCGCGCCCGGCCGGCCCGTCCCATGGCCGCGCGCAGCGCGGCGTCCTCGATCAGGCGTTGGAGGGCCGCGCCGAGCTCGCGCCCGTCACCCGGCGGCAGCAGGTAGCCGGTGCGGCCGTGGTCCACGATGTCAGGGATGCCGCCCATCGCGGTGGTGATCACCGGCAGACCTACGGCCATCGCTTCGATTGAAGCCCACGAGAAGCAGTCGGCCAGGGTGGGCAGGACGAAGGCGTCGGCCTGCTGGTACAGCGCCAGCAGTTCCGGGCTGTTGTTGTGCAGGCCGCGGTGCACCACGATGCCTGGCGCCTGCGGCACCGGCTCCCGCGTGACGATATGCAGCTCCGCCTGCTCGTGCAGCCGCAGGTGGCGGAAGACCTCCAGCAGCACCGCGCCCCCTTTACGCTCAAAATTGCCACCCACGAACAGCAGTCGAACCCGATCGGAGCGGCGGCGATGCCGGGCCGGGCGCCAGCGGGCCGTGTCCACGCCGGGCGGAATGACGTGTACCCGTTCCGCCGGCACGCCGTAGTCGTGCACCAGGGAATCACGTGTCCAGGTGGAGTAGGGAATGAGCGCCGCGGCGAGGTGAAAGTTCAATCGGTTGACGAGGTGCTTGATCGTACGCAGTACCGGGTCGCAGTCCGGGGTGTGCCGGTAGAGATCGGCCAGGCGGTCGTACTGCACCGGGGTGACGTCGGTCATGAGCACGGTGGGGGTACGCAGCATGTCCCACTGACACAGGGCGGCCGCTTTTTGCGTGTTAAACACCAGGATGTCGGGAGGCCAGCCGCGCAGGGCGCGGTGTAGATCCAGGCGGGCGCGGATCCCCGCCCGCACGAACGGCGGCAGGCCGGGCATGCGCTCCGGCAGGCCGGATGGATCGAAGAGGGTGGTCTCCACCCAGCGCGTCTCGACACCGCCCAGGGCCGTCACCGCGCGGCGGAGGTTGTCGGCCACGGTGACGTGGCCCAGCACCTGCTCCATCACGAACGCGATGCGCAACGGACGCGCGTCGGACACCGCCCGCAACTTCAGACCCTCGCCGGCCCCGCTGCCCTCACCCCGGCCGTCGGCCACCCCTCTCCCGCGAGCGGGAGAGGGGCTGGGGGCGAGGGCCGGATGCGGCGTGGGCACGGTCGTGTCAGCCGACATCTGCGGTACGTCCGATCTGCGGGGCGGCGCCGAGCATGCCGAAGCCATCGCGCTGGCGCTCAAGTTGTGCCCACAAGCTGCTACCAAGCCCGGCGGCGTCGGCCACGCCGCGCCAGTACTGCAGGTTGAACAGGGCGCTGCACAGCGCCAGTTGCCAACGCGACGGCGCTGTGCGCGGACCGGCGCGCACCGCCGTCGCCATTGCCGCGGCCACAAACCGTGCCAGACGCCGCCGACCCGCGCACCAACGCGGCAGCAGCCGGTTGAGCGGGTGGCGCTGGCGAAGCTCGCGCACCGCCAGCGGCAGCAGGTGCGCCCGGCCGCACTCCCAGGCCATGCGCACATCGTGCCGGCCGTACTCATAGGGCACGCGCAGCCAGGCCGCCAGGGTGCGGTCCGGCTCGTGCAGCACGGCCGCCTCCGGCAAGAAGTAGAAGCGCAGGCCGCGGTCGGCCAGCCGAAAGGCCAGCTCCACGTCCTCGGCGCGGGTGAACGTCTCGTTGAACCCGCCCGCCGCCAGCACGTGCGCCCGCCGCACGGAGGCGTTGGCGGTGTAGAACTGGCGCGGCGTGGGCGCGAAGCGACCGGCCTGCATGGCGTCGTACTGTTTCTGAAGCGCGGCCGCCTCCCAGGCCAGCCACGGGGCCAGCCGCCGACCCGGCGGTGCCAGCATCGGCCCGATGGTGATGGCCGCCGGGTCGTGCTCGTGCACGGCCAGGTGCCGCGCGATGAGCCCTGGGGCGGGCCAGACGTCGTCATCCAGGAACACCAGCACCTCCCCGGCGGCCGCGGCCACCCCGTGGTTGCGCGCCGCCGCCGGCCCGCGGTTGGGCTGCCGCAGCACCTGGAGGGGGTAGCTCGGCCGCAGCGCCGCCAGCATCGCTTCCGTGCCGTCCGTAGCCCCGTCCACGACGACCACCACCTCAAAGCGGGGGCCGGCGGCGTATTCGCCCTCGAGTGCCCGCAGCAGCCGCTCCAGCCGCGCGCGGCGGTTGTACGTCGGCACGATGACGCTCACCGGGGATGCGGTCTGGACGGGGTGTGGCACGCTTGCCTCTCTCATGGCTGTCAAACCGTTAGCGGTCAAAATTGCCGGACCACGCGGGCCGGCACGCCCACCGCCACGCTACGCGGCGGGATGTCGCTCGTGACCACGGCCCCGGCCCCGATCACGGCATCGTGGCCGATGCGCACGCCTTTGAGCACCATGGCTCGGGCTCCTAGCCACACCCGGTCCTCGATCACCACCGGTCGGGAAGGGGGCAGGCGTCGCTTTTGCACGATGTCGTGGTAGTCGTTGTCGTTGATGATCACGTACTGGCCAATGAGGCAATCCTCCCCGATCGCCACGAGCTGGTGGGCGGAGATGGAGACGCCGTAGTTGATGTACGTGCGCGCGCCTACTGTCAGACGGCCCGGCGCCCAGGCCACGAACTCCACCGGCACCGTGGTGCCGGTGATCAGCACCCGGTCTCCGAACGTGATCTGGCCGGTGCCCTCCACACGCGCGCGACCGATCAGACGCACGGTGGGCGGCACGTCCGCCTTCCGGCCTAGGCGCAGCTGGGCGTTCAGCACCTGCCACGCCAGCGACGGCTGCCGGACGAGGCGCTGTGCAGCCCGCCACGCCGGCGGCAGCGTGGCGCGCAGCGGCGTCGGTTGGAACGGCCCGGGTGGCACCCCTGGCTCCCGCAGCATCGCACGCATCTGGCCCTCCGCGCGGTGAGGTCGTTCGTGAACGGCTCCTTACCCATCTCGTACATGAGCGGTGGCGTGGTGTCGGTAACCGGCGGGTGGTGGCTTGGTCGCGTTCTCACCTCTATGCCGGTTGGGGTCGGGCGTTTCCCAACCTGGCGCGCGGTACCGTCTTCGGGCTGGTGGAGCGATCGATAGGCCGAGGCCGGCTCATGGCACCGGGCCCGTGGCGGCCGGCGCGGGCACGCGGGGCGGGGCGCTACGTCGGCCGGTGAGCCTGGCGTACAGGGTGAGCGCCTGAGCCACCACCTGGTCCATGTTGTAGTACTTGTATGTCGCCAGCCGACCCACGAAGTGCACACCGGGTGTAGCGTCGGCCAACTCCTGGTAGCGCTTGTACAGCTCCGCGTTCTCCTTGCGCGGTACCGGGTAGTACGGCTCACCCTCGGGGCGCGGGTACTCGTACACCACCGTCGTCTTGTGGTGGCGTTGGCCGGTAAGGTGCTTGAACTCGGTGACGCGCGTGTAGGGGTGCTCGTTCGGGTAGTTGATGGTGGCTACCGGCTGCACCCGTGGCGTGTCGTGCGTCTCAAACCGAAACTCCAGCGACCGGTATGGGAGCTTTCCAAAGCGAAAATTGAAGAACTCGTCGATCGGTCCGGTGTAGATCAGCTCCCGATGGGGGATGCAGCCCGCGATCTCCCGGTAGTCGGTGTTGAGCATGAGCTTGATGTTGGGGTGGTCCAGCATCCGCTCGAACATGCGCGTGTAGCCGTGCAGCGGCATCGCCTGGTAGGTGTCGGTGAAGTAGCGGTCGTCGCGGTTGGTGCGGGTGGGAATGCGGGCGGTGACGGAGGGGTCCAGCTCCACGGGGTCGAGGCCCCACTGTTTGCGCGTGTAGTTGCGGAAGAATTTCTCGTACAGCTCTCGCCCCACCTTGCTGAGGACCATCTCCTCGGCGTTGCGCGGGTGCTCGATCTTCTCCGCCCGTTCGGCCAGGAAGGCGGCGGCCTGAAAGCTGTCGAGCTGCAGGCCGTACAGGCGGTTGATGGTGTCCAGGTTGATCGGGATCGGCACGAGCTGCCCGTCCACGCTGGCCAGTACCCGGTGCTCGTACGGCCGCCAGGCGGTGAACCGCGACAGGTACTCGAACACCTCGCGTGAGTTGGTGTGGAAGATGTGCGGGCCGTAGCGGTGCACCAGGATGCCGGCCTCGTTGTAATAGTCGTAGGCGTTCCCGCCGATGTGTGGCCGGCGGTCCACGACCAGCACCCGCTTACCGGCATCGGCGGCGAGCCGTTCGGCGAGCACACAGCCGGCAAAGCCGGCGCCCACGACCAGGTAATCGAACATAATTCCCTCCTCCCCGCCACGCTCAGGCAACGACGTACACGCGCCGCGTGCGGTCGACGGGGAAGCGAAAGCTCTCCCACAGGCCGTGCAACAACCCGCGCAGGTAAGCGCCGGCGTACGGGCGCCCGAGCGCCGCCTTGACCAGATCGCGCCCGCCCACGGTGATGAGATCCCCGAGCAGCAGGCGCAGGGCGAACAGGTCGCGACAGCGCACGTGCTTCATGAAGAAGCCACCGTTGCCGACGCCGTAGGCGAGCAGGGTTTTCGGCCAGTCGTCCGGGGAGCGCCAGCCGTAGTGCACCACCACCACCTCCGGCGCCAGCAGCGTCACCAAGCCGGCGCGGTAGACGCGGTACTGCAGGTCGAAGTCCTGGGAGGAGCGCAGCGGCCCGCCGCCACCTAGCGCCTCGTCGAAGCCGCCCACGATCTCGAATAAGCGCCGCCGGGCGGCGAAGTTGGCGCCCATGCCGTAAATCACGAAGCCGTGGCGGCGGCTGATGCGCCGCGGCTGCCGGATCCGCAGCTCCGGCACCACGCCCTCCCGCCCGCGCAGCTCCCTGGCGCACAGGACCTGGCCGTAGATCAGGTCCACGTCCGGCTCACGGGTGAATGTCGTGGCGATGCGGCGAAGCCAGTCCTGCGGCGCCACGCAGTCGTCGTCGGTGAAGGCCAGCGCCTCGCCCCGGCTTTCGGCGATGGCGGTGTTGTACGCCGCTGATAGCCCCACCCGGGTGGTGTGCAGGTAGCGCAGATTGGGGTGTGTAGGTTGCAGCGGCGCCAGTGCCCGGCGGGTGGCATCGGTGTCGCTCTGGTCCACCACGATCAGCTCAAACGCGGGGTAGTCGTTGGCCAGCACGCTGGCCACCGCCTGCCCGATGAGTTCGGGTCGGTTGCGGGTGCAGATCACCGCGCTCAGGCGCATGGTCAGTTCCCTCCCGTGGGTGCTCCCGCCGTTCGGTTGGCGGTGGCGTCCCGGTGCCACTGGCCGATCACGCCCAGGGCAAAGCCCAGCAGCACCGTGATGCGCACGCTGTGCAGCCCAAGGTCGACGTAACTGAACACCATCGTCATCAGCACGGCGGCCACCATGGCCGCCAGGATGGGGGCGGCGCGGTCGTTGGCCGCCTGCTTGAGCAGCTGCACGCCGCGCACGATCGCCGCCCCGATCCAGGTCAGGAAGGCGATGAACCCGAGCGTGCCCATCTTCATCCACAGCCCCAGCACTGAGTCGTGCGGCATGTAATGCCAGAACGGCCACCAGCTCAGGTCGGGCATCGCGTAGTAAAAGACGTACGGTTTGCCGAACCCCAGGCCGGTGATGGGATGGGCGAACACGTTCAGGCGGATGTTGGCCCGCTCGGTGATGCGGTAGAGGTTGGACGCCACGTCGCGCCCTTCCGGGTCGTTGATGGAGCGCACGGCGCGCGCCGGCTCGGCCAGCGGTCCTTTAGCGTTCCAGAAGGCAGCCACATAGCCGAGATAGCCGAGCAGCAGGGGCAGGACCAGGAAGTAGAACACCTTGCGACGTAGCCGGAAGACGAAGATGGCGAGCAAGATGAGGCCCATGTCCAGGCTGATCCAGCCCGCCCGGCGCTCGGTAACCATCTCCGCGTAAAGGATGAGCGGGATGGCCAGGGCGGCCAGCCGCCACCAGCCGCTGGCCGGCCAGATGAGCCGCGCCAGCAGCAGGATGACGACAACGTTCATAACGATGGGCGCCTCATGGGCGAAGACCAGGTCGAGCCGGGTGACCTCCGGCGGCAGCGTGAAGCGCCGATAGATGATGTCCAGGCTGAGCGCGATCACGCCCCAGTAGAGCAGGGCGAGCACTTGCTCGGTGTGCTCCCGCCGGGCGAGCACGTTGGGCACTAAAAACGCCACCAGCCCGCCGGCGAACAGCGCCCGCGTCTCCCACAGGGCGATGTTGAACGCCCCGCCGCGCAGCACCCCGTAGGCGATGCTGCCCAGCACCATGGCAAGAAAACCGAACATCAGCCAGGATAGCGAGGGCAGCACCAGGGGGCGGCGCTCGATGAGGGCGTCGACCACCACCACCGCGGCCGTGACCAGCAGCACGAGCTCGATGGGGGAAAAGACCAACATCTGCAGGGGTCCCTGGGCGCTGAGCGGCGTTTGCGCGAACCAGCCGGCAAACATCACCACATCGTCGGAGATGGGGTCGAACGCCACGGCCAGCAGCACGACGGCGTAGATGCCGTAACGGGGGCGCCACACGGTGAGGGCTAGCACCAGCGCCAGGACCGCGGCGGCGAGGGCAAACTCCTGCATGCGCCGCAGGGCGGCCACCGCCATCAGCGAAGCGCCGCCGACGATCAGAACGGCGGCCAGGCGCCTGGTCACAATGGTCAGGACCGAGGGCCGATAGGTGGCGATCACACCCAAAATCGCTCCAGTTCGTAGAACAATGCGGTGGTGAGCACTGCCGCCAGCAGCACTAACCCGTAGACCCGTGCCGATAGCCGGTCGGTGACCAACCCCAAGACCACCATGGCCAGCAGGTAGGCGAGGAATAGCTTCATCGCGACCCCTCAACCGCCGAGGGCGCGGCGCACGAAGTCCGGCAGGGCCGGCCGCCAGCGGTTCAGCACCACCCCGTGTAAGGTGGCGCCGGCGAGCAACCCGGCTGCCTGCTGCACCGCGCGCTGGTCCGTGCGCCCGGCGCGCACCACTAGCACCGTCCCGTCGGCCAGGCCGGCGAGCACGGGGGCGTCGGCGTTCTCCAGCACCGCCGGCAGGTCCAGCACCACGAAGGCAAATCGTTCCTGGATCTCGGCCAGCAACGCGGTCATGGCCGGGGACCGCAGCAGTCGTGAGGGGTTGTCGTGCGGCCCGCCGGCCGGCAACACGTACAGATTGGCCACCGCGGTGCGCTGCACCGCCACGTCCATCGGCGCCGCGCCGCTCAACACCTCGGTCAGGCCCGGCCGGGCCTCGAGGCCGAAGTCGCTGCTCAGGGTGGGGTTGACGAGGTCGCACTCCAGCAGCAGTACATCGCTGGTGTGGTCGGCGGCCGTGGCCAGGGCGATGGCCGCGGCCAGGGCGGTTTTACCCTCCCGACGCAGGGCGCTGGTCACCGCCAGGCTGCGGCCCCGGCCGACCGGCGCCTGCGACCAGCCGCACAGCGTGCAGATGCGGCGGACGCTATCGACCAGCTCGGTGCGCCCTAGAGGCCGCCAGCGGGCGGGTAGCGACCCGTCGTGGGACGACACCGTGGGGGCGGCGGGTCGCGGTTCGGCTGCGGGCCGGGCAGGGGTGAGGCGCTGGAGCGGCCTCGTGATGCGGAGCATGAGCCATCATCCTCCCATAGCGTGAACCGCGCGGTAATTAGGCCGTGGACGGGCGAGCCGGCGCCACGAGGCGCAGGCGCACGGCGTGACGCGGCGCCCGCTGCCAGGGGAAGCGCCGGCGGCGCAGTTCCGGGATCTCCTCCAGCACCGGCAGTCCCACGCCGCGCTGAATGTCGCGCGCATCTAGCACGGTGCGGTTGGTGAGCACCAGCACCAGTCCGATCACCCCGCTGAGCAACGATGCCAGCACGAGGCCAATGGCCGGCAGCTTGATGAGCGCGAGCCGGCCGCGTGGCATGGGCCTGAGCGGCGGTTGCGGCTCATCGACCACGGTGAAGGCGAGTTGCTGGCCCTCCAGACCAGCCCGCGCGCTGGCCTGAATCTCCTCGTAGCGGCGCCGGAGGCTGCTGTAGATCTCCTGGTCGTGGTTGGCCTGCTCGGTCAGCCGGGCCAGCGTGGTGTCACGGGCGGTGAGGAACGGGCCCGGGTCAACGCCGGGACGCGTCAGCTCCGGGTGGGCGGCGAGATAGGCCGCCAGGTCGGCGCGCGACTTGGTCAGGTTCTGCTCGGCCTGCCGGAGCGCGCCCGCGTAATAATCGAGGGCCAGGCGGTTCTGGGTCTCCAACCGCGCCCGGAGCTGGGTCTGAAAATTGATCAGCACGGCCTGCGCTACCTCATACGTGAGGTCTGGGTCGTCGGTGGTCACGGTGATGGTGACAAACGTGTTGCTGGTGGGAAACGCGCGCACTGCGCGCCAGATGCGCCGCATCGCCCAGTCTTCACCTTCCGGGCTGTCCATCTTGGCGGCAAGTCGCGTCTGACGAGCTACGTCCAGGGCGAAGGTGCGGGTGCGGACGAGGTCGTTGAGGAGCTGGGCGGTGTTGGGCCCGGGCGTGTAGCCGAGGCGGTCGTCCTGATACAGCGGCCGCGGCTGCTCCACCCACACCACCGCGAACGCCTGCCACCGGTCGGACCGGGGCTGCAGGGCGAGCGCCAGGCTGAGGGGAAGGATGATCAGCACCGGCAGCAGGATGAGCAGCTTATGCTTGTACAGGATTTCAGCGGCGCGCTCCTTCATGGCGGCGATCGACCTCTCTCAGGGGGCTGCGGGCCTCATGTCCACGGTAGGTTGCTCAGGGTCAGGACGGTGTGTCCGGCCGGTTGAGGAGCGGTAGAGTTACCAATTGTGACTCTACCGCTCCGGTGTCCGGAGTTCGGGCCTATTTCGGGCTGAACACGACATCGACCCAGTAGTTGGCGGCGCGGTAGGTGTTGGTGGGGAAGCCGCCGCCGCTGCCGTAGCGGTACACGCCGTTGCCGCCGTCCACCCCGCTGGCCAGCGCCGTGAGCGGGTAGTTGTCCACCCCGCTGCTGGCGAAGAAGTCCAGGGTGAGGGCGTAGCCGCCCTGGGGGGCGTAGTAGGAGATGACGTAGGTGGTGTTGGCGGTGATGGCCACCGGGGCGGGGAACAACGCCTGCTGCCAGCCGGAGGCGGTCTCGCCCGTGAAGGTGACGGAGGCGAGCAGCTGGCCGGTACTGGTCCACAGGTTACCGACGTGGGGGCCGGGGTTGTTGGGGCCCTTGTAGAAGCGGATGCCGGTGATGTAGCCGTCGAGGGCGGAGCGGAACTTGAGCCCTACCTCCACCGGCTGGGTGTCGGACTGAGAGGCGATCGCTGGCGTGGCCGAGCTGTCCCAGATGCTGGTGGCCACGCTGGCGGTGGTGAACGACCAGGTCACCGGGGCCATGACGTTGCCGGCCAGGTCGGCGGCGCTGACGGTGGCCGTGTAGGAAGTGGCCGGCGCCAGGCGCGCGCTTGGGGTCAACGTCGCCGTGCGAGACGCGGCGTCATAGCTGACGGTAGCGGACACGGCCGTTCCGGTCGGGTCGCGCAGCGTGAAGCTGAGGCTCCCGGCGTTGACCGGCTCGCTGAAGGTAGCCGTCACGGTGGTGGTGAGTCCTACCTTGGTGGCGTTGGGGGCCGGCGTGCGGGCGGTGACCGTCGGCGGCACCGTGTCGGCGGCGGTGAGGCTGAACACGACGTCCACCCAGTAATTGCTGGCCTGATAGCTATTGACGGGGAAGCCGCCACCGTAGCGGTACACGCCGTTGCCGCCGTCTACGCCGTCCCGAAGGGCGTGCAACGGGTAATTATCCGCGCCGGTCGTGGCGAAGTAGCCCTGCGTCACCGCGTAGCCACCGTTCGGCGCGTAATACGAGGCGATGTAGGTGGTGTTTGCTTTGACCGCGATCGGTGCGGAGAAGAGGGCCTGCTGCCAGCCGGAGGCGGTCTCGCCCGTGAAGGTCGCGCTGGCCAGGAGCTGACCGGTGCTCGTCCACAGGTTGGCGGTGTGCGGTCCCGGATTATTGGGGCCTTTGTAGAACCGGATGCCGGTGATGTAGCCGTCGATGTCGGTGCGGAACTTGACGCCCAGTTCCACCGGCGAGCTATCGGCGTTGGAGGCCACGGCCGGCGTGGCCGAGCTGTCCCAGATGCTGGTGGCCATGCTGGCGGTGGTGAACGACCAGCTCACCGGTGCCATGACGTTGCCGGACGGGTCGGCCGCGCCGCTCACCGTCGCGGTGTAGGTGGTGGAAAGGGCCAGCGGCGCACCGGGCGTGAGCGTGACCGTGCGGGACGTGGCGTCATAGCTCACGCTGGCCGGCACGGCGGTGTTGTTCGGGCCACGCAGCACGAAGCTGATGGTCCCGGCGGTGACCGGCTCACTGAACGTGGCCGTGACGGTGGTGGTTGGTGGCACCTTGGTGGCGTTCGGAGCCGGTGACTGTGCCGTGACCGTTGGCGGCACGGTGTCGGTGGCGGTGAGGCTGAAGACCACGTCCACCCAGTAGTTGGCGGTGCGGTAGGTGTTGGTGGGGAAGCCGCCGCCGCTGCCATACCGGTACACGCCGTTGCCGCCGTCCACCCCGCTGGCCAGCGCCGTGAGCGGGTAGTTGTCCACCCCGCCGCTGGCGAAGAAGTCCAGGGTGAGGGCATAGCCGCCCTGGGGGGCGTAGTAGGAGATGACGTAGGTGGTGTTGGCGGTGATGGCCACCGGGGCGGAGAAGAGGGCCTGCTGCCAGCCGGAAGCGGTCTCGTTGGTGAAGGTCGCGCTGGCCAGAAGCTGGCCGGTGCTGGTCCACAGGTTGCCCACGTGGGGACCGGGGTTGTTCGGTCCCTTGTAGAAGCGGATGCCGGTGATGTAGCCGTCGAGGGCGGAGCGGAACTTGAGTCCCAGCTCGACGGGGGATGGGTCGTTGTTAGAGGCCACCGCCGGTGTAGCGTTGTTGTCCCAGATGCTGCTCGCCGGGCCGCTGGTGGTGAACGACCACGTCACCGGCGCGGTCATCTGATTGCCGGCCAGGTCGGCGGCGCTGACGCTGGCCGTATAGGTGGTGGACTGGGCGAGCGGGGCGCTCGGCGTGAGCGTCGCCGTGCGAGACGTGGCGTCGTACGTCACGGCGGCCGGCACGGCGGTGTTGTTCGGACCACGCAGGGTGAAGCTGAGCGAACTCGCGTTGATCGGTTCGCTAAAGGTGGCCGTCACCGCCGTGCTCGGTGCAACTTTGGTGGCCCCGGCGGCCGGCGTCGTGCCGACCACGGTCGGCGGCACGGTGTCGGTGGCGGTGGTGCTGAACACCACGTCCACCCAGTAGTTCGACGAGCGGTAGGTGCTGGTGGGGAAACCGCTCGTGCTGCCGTAGCGGTACACACCGTTGCCGCCGTCGAGGCCGTCTCTGAGTGCGTGGAGCGGCGCGCTGTCGACCCCGCTGGTGGCGAAATAGTCCGTGGTGACGGCGTACCCGCCGCGCGGCGCGAAGTACGACGCGATGTAGGTGACGTTGGCGTTCACCGGCACGGGCGCCGAGAAGCTCGCCTGCTGCCAGCCGGAGGCGGTCTCGTTGGTGAAGGTCGCGCTGGCCAGGAGCTGGCCGGTGCTCGTCCACAGGTTGCCCACGTGGGGACCGGGGTTGTTCGGTCCCTTGTAGAAGCGAAGGCCGGTGATGTAGCCGTCCGTGTCGGTGCGGAACTTGACGCCCAGTTCCACCGGCGAGCTATCGCTGTTGGAGGCCACGGCCGGCGTGGCCGAGCTGTCCCAGATGCTGCACGGGCAGGTGCGCGGGGCGACGGTGACGGTGCGGCTGGTGGGTGGGGATTGCAGGTTGCCGCTGTCGTCCACGGCGCGGACCTGGATGGTCACGGTCCCCGGGGCGCCGGGGGTCCAGGTATAGCTCCACGAGGCGCGCCCGCTGGCGGGGTGCCACGTCGTACCGCCGTCGACCGAGATTTCAACGCCGGCCACCACGCCGCCCGTGTCCGTGGCGGTGCCGGTGATGGTGGTGGGCACGCCGGTCTGCACACTGGCGCCGCTCGCAGGCACGGTGATCGTCGCAGTGGGAGGCGTTCGGTCGGTGGAGGGGGTGGCCGGCACGAGCCCCGGTTGCAGGCTGCCGGGCTGCACGCCCATATCGGCGAACAGGTTGACCGTGGCCTGCTGCATGCGCACGTCCGGTGTCGAGGGGCCGCGGTCGTGGTTGGCGTCCAGACCCCAGGACCATTGCACCGTGCCGGCACCAAAGACCAGGGCGCCGCTGGCGGCACGATACAGGGTGAGGCTGTGCGTGGCGGTACCGGCGCCGTAGGTGCCGCCGTAATCGAGTAGGTACTGGCCGGAGAGGCTAACCGTGGTCGAAGAGAGGCGGAACAGCCCGGTCGGGCGGAAGCCGTTGTCCCGGTCTTCGTCCCACTCATAGCCGAGCGTGCCGCTGGGCAGCGTGGCCACCTGTCCGGCAGCGAGCGTGGCGAGGCTGGTGTTGCGCCAGAAGCGCAGCTTGCCATCGGCGTCCGAGACCTGGATGGCGTCGCTCCGTGGCCCGTTCACCATGAAGAGCGTGCCGGTCAGAGCGTTCTCCGGCCGCCCGCCGTCGGCCGGCGGGCTGAAGCGCGGGTCACGCCACGTCCCCGTCCACGTTGGGGTCGGATCGATCTTGGCGCCGGCCAGCGTCTCTTTATAGCAGACCATTGTGCGGTATGGTGTGCCGGAGCCGTCGATGCTGTTCTCCCAGCGAATCTTCCAGAACACCTCGTTGCCGCTGAAGAACGCGAGGTGCACGCCGGCATCGCGGGCGGCCTCCACGTTGGCGCGCTGACCCGCCGACCAGTATTCGTCGTGTCCTACCGAGAGAAAGATTTTGTGGTTTTTGATGAGCTGACCGCGCCGGTCGGTGTCGACTCCTGTGAAGTAGCTCACATTGTACCCGTTGGCCTCAAGCCAGCGGATCATCGGGTATTCCGCGTTGAAAAGAAAGCTTTCTTGCGGGCCGCCGGTGCTGCTCCGCGTGATAAATGGGCGGTTGTAGCTGACTTTATACGCGCGACCGACAGGAGCGCCGGTATAGAGGCTGTTTCCTCCGTAGCTGTTATAGGCCTGCCAGGTGGTGTCGGATGTCTGGAAGAGTATGTCAGAGGTGCTGCTATCGTCGCGCACGATGAACACGATGTGGCTCGCGCCACCCGTGTCAGTCCGCACAGCCCTGGCGATGTAGACTCCGGAGACAGCGGCGGCCGGCACAGTCCAGGAGGCGGACACCGCCCAGTTGCCGCAATCGATGAGCCCGGTTGCGGTATCGCTGAGGCATGCCGGTTGATTCTGAGGCAAGGGCACCGAGGGTTGCACGGTGGCGACTTTGCGGGCGCCCATGCCGCCGTAGTAACCGAGCCGGTAGATGTCGAGCCGATAGGCGGTGGCGTCCGTTTCGATCTTGAAAGAGACCGTTTCGCCCTTGTTCACGCTGATATCGGTGGCAAACCCCTGGATGCTGGGGTCGCCGGCGCCGCTCACGTCCCACTCACTGGCCGGGTTCCCTGGCTTTGAGTTCTCGCAGACGATGGGGTTGGTCACCGGCGGATCGCAGGGGCCGGCGAGGACGGCGCGTGGATCGCGGCTCTCTGCGGCGATCAGACCGATGGCAAGGAGCAGCGCCAGCATCGCGGTGCGGGCAAGGCGTGCGCTCAGGCGTGTGCCCCTATGGCCGCGGCGGGCGCGTGGCCGTCCCCCGCGGACAGGTGATAGCTCGATCCCGCTTGCTGATGGGTGAGTGTTCACAAATTGGGCTCCTTCACCGCGGCAGAACTCGCGACGATCATCACCGTAGCTGGCCGCTCCCTGGGAATGCGGCCCCGCCGATGTGCAGGATCGGTGGAGAAGGGGGCTGCAAAGGCGTCACCGCTCAGTGCCGTGCCTCAGGGTGCTGGCGTCCTCCGGTGGCTGTGGGCGGGGCCGTCGGCGTGGCATGACGCCCTCATTTGGGCGAGACGAGGTGGGAGGGGCCTACCCGGTGGTACAGGTCGATAGAGCGGTCGACCATCGCCTCCACCGAAGGTCGGGCGCGCACCGGTTGTGCGCTCAGCGCCGACCGCTGGACGGCTTCGATCGCACGGCTCTGCGCGTGCGACGAAACAGGTCCAGGTAGCGTTCGACCATGGTCTCAACCGAGAACCGGGCTTCGGCGACCGTGCGGGCCTGTTCCCCCACGCGCCGGCGCAGGGGCTCGTCGGTCAGGAGCGTTGCCACGGCGTCGGCCAGCGCCTGGGCGTTCCCCGGCTCCACGATCAGGCCGGACCGCCCGTGTTCCATGACCTCCGGCACCATGCCGACCCGCGTGCTCACCGTGGGCTTGGCCATGGCCATGGCCTCCAGCACGGTGGTTGGTCCGCCCTCCACCAGGGCGGGCATGACGAAGATGTCCATGGCGGCCAGCAGGTCGGGGATGTCGGTGCGCCAGCCGGTAATGCGCACCCGATCTGCGATGCCCAGCGCGGCGATCTGGCGCTCCAGGGCCCCACGGGTGGGCCCGTCTCCCACGATCAGGAATCGGGCCTGCGGAAAGCGCGGGGCGAGAAGGCCGGCCATCGCCGCGAAGTGGGCTATCCCCTTGCGCTCTTCGGCGATGCGCGACACCGTGCCGATGACCATCGCGTCCGGTGAATAGCCCAGCGCGCGCCGAGTTGGCTCCCGGTTGCGGTCCGGCACGAAGCGCTCCAGCTCGATACCGGTATGGATCACCTCGGTCTTGGCGGCGGGGCGGCCGAGGAAGCGGGCAAAGTCCACCACGTTCTCGGCGCAGCCGACGACGTACCGGTCCACCACAAAGTTCTGCCACCAGGCGTCGAACCGGTGACGCCACGTCACCGGCACCTCATTCACAACCGGCGGTTGCAGATCAACACGTACGAAGGCGCTCGGCTGGCCCAGGGCTGCCGCGACGGTGCTGGTTCCCGTCGCGGTGTAATAGCCCAGCAGGGTCACGAACACACACCCTCGATACCGCCGGATCACGGAGACGAATCGACGCAGTCGGCGGAGGCGTCCCGCCGGTGATCGGTCATCGTCCTTGATAGCGTGAACCTCCACGCCTGCCCGGCGCAGCTCCGCTCGCATCGGCTCGATGCCGTCACCGGCGATGCCCGCCGCGCCGCAGATGACGGCAACGCGGTACCCCAGGCGCCGCAGTCCACGGGCCAGTTTGACGACGTAGATCGCCGTGCCGCCCATGCTCCAGACGTCGGTGTAGAGCACGATCGGCACGTCGGCCGGCAGCGCCCGGTTGCGGGCCGGCTGCAGAGGCCGGTGCTGAACTTGCGCATGGCCGAGTCCAAGCCTCACCGGTCTTACCTCGTGCTCAATGCGTTCGGGCTCGAAACGGCTCGCCAGGCGAGCACATAAGGCCGGCCCCTCACGAGCCCGGCATTCTCCTCCACGTATCCCCCTTCACATGGCAACACGCTGGCGACCGCGACCGGGGAGCGGGGAGGGTACAGTTTCGGTGCAGGGCGGCCACGGGAGCGTGCGCCGGACACCCGGCCGCTATCGACCCGGCTCGGCGGTGTTCTGTGCCCGTACCGGCTGCTCCGAGCAGCAAGAGCGGCGCCGGCGAACGGCCTTGGCGCACACGCGAATCGGCAATAGTGGCAGAAGTCTGCGCACCGACGGCCACGTAAGCGCGTAATAGTGGGGAGGCGAGAGCCGGCTCTGAGTGGAAGAGCCCGTGGCGGCTGCCGGTGGGGCGGCTCACGGGCGGGATGGAGTCGAACAAGGCGGTGCCTCCTTGCTGCGGTTCACACATGTTGACCGAACAACAGGTCGGAAGAGTGAGTGTGGCACATCATACCGCGCGATCGTTGCCATATCGTTGCCATGAAGTATACAAGCGGTTGAGATGAGGTCGGAATGAGCAATTGGATTTGGACAAGAACCACTTCTGCACCGTCCCCCGGCCTGCCCTGAACCGCCCGGCGCCACACTGGGGAGCATGACGCCACGGCGCGCGCGGTTGCTTTTCTACCCGGTGCACTTCCTGCCCGAGCCCTGGAACGGGATCGATGAGCACCTGCTGCTCCTCGCCCGCTCTCTCGACCGGGACCGGTTCGAGCCGTTGCTGCTGCACCGGCCGCGCGACGGCCCCCAGACCCAGGCGCTGGCGGAGCGGGCCGGCATACGCCTGGTGCCGATGCCCGAGAGCGCAGGCGGCGTCCGGCAGCGGCTGCACGCGCTGTGCGCCCTGCTCCGCCGGGAACGGGTCGATATCCTGCACATCCACACGCCGGCGGCCGGTGGACAGGCGATCCCGGCGCTGGCCGCGCGTCTGGCCGGCGTGCGGGCAACGCTGGTGACCTACCACCAGGTCCAGCCCCGCCGCCTGCCCGCGCGCAGCCGCACCCTCAACTCCCTCACGCACATGCTCCTGATCGACGCCACCGTCGCCGTCTCCGGTGATGTGTGCGAGACGCTGGTGCACGCCGCCGGCCTGCCCCGGCGGCGAATCCGGGTGATCCGCAACGGCATCGACCCCGCGCCTCCACCCGTTGCGACCGATGGGCTGCCGCCGCGCGAACCGGGAGAGGTGCGCATCGGCTACTTCGGTCGGCTGTCGCACGAAAAGGGCGTGCACGTGCTGCTTAGGGCCCTGGCGGAGGTGGTGGCGCGGGCACCGCACGTTCGCACCTTCATCGTGGGGGACGGTCCAGAACGGGCGGCGCTGGCGGCGCTGGCCGCCCACCTGGGCCTGAGCGAGCGCGTGTCGTTCCTGGGCTTCCGGCCGGACGCACGGGCGCTGATGGCGCAGGTGGATATCGTCGCGCACGTGCCGATCTACGAAGGGTTCGGGCTCGTGGTGCTGGAGGCGATGGCCACTGGCCGTCCGGTGGTGACCAGCGATGCTCCCGGCGGGCTCAGGGACATCGTGGATCACGAGACGACGGGTCTGGTGGTGCCGGTGGGCGATGCCGCCGCCACGGCGCGGGCCCTGCTCCGCCTGGTTGAAGACGCCGAGACGCGCCGACGCCTGGGCGCGAACGGCCGCGCGCGGTGTGTGCAGCACTTCTCCGCCACGCGTATGGTCGAACGGGTCACGGCGCTGTACGAAGCCGCGCTCGCCCGCCGGCGCGCCGCCGGACCGAGGGCGGCGCCGGTGAACGTGCCGGCGCAGGATTGAGGCCCCATGGAACAGACGCTCTCCGGCGCGCCGCCTGACGTGACCGGCTCCGGGCCGGGCCAGCTGCCCGCCGCCCCCCTGCCCCCTCAGACCGAGGTATCGTCCGGGGCGCGGCTGGTGCGCAACGTGCTGGCCCTGGGCGCCGGCCAGGTGTTCACCCTGGTGTTCAGCTCGGTCCTCACCGTGCTGCTGCCGCGGTACCTGGGCGACGAGCGGCTGGGACGGATCGCTACCGCCGCGTCGTTGACCGGCTTCTGTGGCCTGATCGCCTCGCTCGGTATCAGCACCTACTTAGCAAAGGAAGTGGCCCGCCACGGGCCCCGCGGGCATCTGAGCGTGCTCAACGCGCTCATCACGCGCGCGCCGCTCACCGTGGCGGCGTGCCTGCTGGCGATCATCGCCGCCGCGCTTCTCGGCTACGACCCGCTCACCCGCCGCCTGGTCGCCATCTACTGCCTCGGCGTGGTGTTTGGCTCCGTGGCCGGGGTGCTGGTCGGCACGCTGCAAGGGCTGCAGGAGATGCGCTGGGTGGCGCTGGGCGATGTGGTGGGCAAGGGGCTGTTGCTGGCGGGTGTGGGCGCGGTCATCTGGGGCGATCACGGCCTGCTGGCGCTGGCGCTGGTGTGGCAGCTCGCCAGCCTCGGCAGCATCGCGGTGTATCTCGTGCCCCTGTCCCGCCACGGGGCGCTTGCGGGCATGCCCGATCGTCACGGATGGCGACGGCTGGTCACCGGCAGCATGCCGTTCTTTATCTGGCAGGCGGCGCTCATGGTCTACGGCCAGATCGATGTGGTCCTGCTCTCGATCTTCACGCATGCGGCGGTGGTCGGCTGGTACAGCGCCGCGTACCGGATCATCGGCATCCCCACGTTTATCCCCGTGATCATCACCAACGCGGCCTACCCCGCCCTGTCCCAGAGCGCCGCGCGTACCGGAACCGCCTTCCGCACGCTGGCGCGGCGCAGTCTTCATGTGGTGCTGCTGCTGACGATCCCGGTGGCGCTTGGGATTATCGTGATCGCCAAACCGCTCCTGGATTTCTTTGGATATCCCGACGAATTCCACAACTCGATTCCGCTGGTAATGATTCTCGCCCTCACGGTGCCGCTCGTCGCAGCCGATATGGTCCTTGCCATCACCATCAACGCCCTGGATCGGCAGCGCGCGTGGGCGCTGAGCGGTGTCGCCGCGGCGGTGTTGAACCCGGCCGTAAACCTCCTGTTGATCCCGTTCTTTGAGCGACGGCTGCACAACGGGGCGATCGGCGCGGCGATCGTTACCGTCCTGACGGAAGTGTTCATGATGGTGATGGGGCTACGCCTCTTGCGCGGTGAGGTGTTCGACCGGTCGAGCGTCCGCTTCGCGCTCAAGTGCGTGGCCGCCGCCCTGGTGATGGCCGCGGTGGTGTGGCTGGCCCGGGGCGTGTTCCTCCCGCTGACGGTGGCCCTCGGCGCCGGCGTGTACTTCGCCGCCTCCTTCGCACTGGGCACGCTCTCGGTACATGACGTCCGACGGCTGCGCACCTACGTGCTCAACCGGGCACGCGCGCGGGCGCCGGCCGCCGCGTAAGCGCGCCAGACCCGTCGGCGCGGTCCACGGACGCGACGGTCACCCGAATTCCACCGGCCGGGCACAGCTCCCTGACGGGTGCCTGGTACGGTTCCGGATGGGGGACCGCCCGCCGTCCCCGACATCCCGAAAGGCCAAGGGTGTCACGGTGGCATCGGTTCGCCTGGTCGCGCTGCGCCGCCTGGACTGGGATACCGAGTTTTTCGGTGTGCTCATGGGGGCGCTGGCGCTGACGGACGCATGGCCCACGGCCGGCGACCCGGTCGTGCGGGCCGCGGCGCTCGCCGAGGAGATACGCGCCGCCGTCGCCGAAGCAGCAGGAGCAGGCTACGCCCACCTGATCTTTCGGGTGCCGGCCGAGGACCTGGCGGCCGCCTGGGGCGCCGCCCAGGCCGGGCTGCGGCTGGTGGACATCGGCGTGGACTCTACGTTTCGGTTTGACCGTGGCTCCGGCTTGCCCAAGCCAGACCCGGCGGTGCGGCCCGCCCGGACGGCCGACCTGCCTGCCCTGCAGGCGATCGCCGCCGACTCGTTCGTGTTCAGCCGGTTCGCGGCCGACCCGTTCTTCACGCCGGAGCAGTGGCGCGCGTTTCACCGCCAGTGGATCACAAACCTCTGCGCCGGGCTGGCGGATACGGTGCTCGTGTTTGAGGCCGAAGGGGAGGTCGTCGGTTTCGTGTCCTGCGCGCGTGCGGGCGGTGAGGGGCGCATCCCGCTCATCGCCTCGCACGCGCGGCTGCGGCGGGCCGGCGTGGGCCGGGCGCTGGTGACGGCCGCCCTGCACTGGTTCGCCGCGGCGGGCGTGTCGGCGGTGCACGTCAAGACCCAGGCCCAGAACTACCCGGCGCTCGCCCTGTACCACCGCCTCGGGTTCACCATTTCCAAAACGGATTTGACGTTCAGCGTGATGCCGCAGGAGCACGGCACGCCTGTGCAGACGGCGACGGTCGTGAAGACGGCCGTACGAGGGCTGGAGTAGGAGGACGACATGATACGGCGTGTGCTGGTCACCGGTGGCGCGGGGTACCTCGGCTCGGTGCTGGTGCCGCTGCTGCTGGACGAGGGATATGAGGTCACCGTGCTCGACCGGTTGTACTTCGGCCGTGAGCCGCTCCACGGTGTCTTGGAGCATCCCCGCTTTCGCCTGGTCGAGGGCGATATCACGTGCCTTGCCCAGCAGAACGGCCTACTGGACGAGGTCGACGCGGTCGTGCACCTGGCCGGGCTCTCCAACGACCCGGCGTGCGACCTCAAGCCGGAGCTCACGCAGCGCGTGAACTTCGAGGCGACGGCGGAGCTGGCGCGGCGCGCCGCCCGCGCTGGGGTGCGGCGCTTTCTGTTCGCTTCATCCTGCAGCGTCTACGGCTCCAACCCTAGCCCCACGGTCGATGAAGGGTCAGAGCTCTACCCGGTCTCGCTCTACGCGCAGAAGAAGGCAGAAGCGGAACGGGTGCTGCTCAACCTGGCGGCGCCGGGGATGACGGTGACCGCGTTACGGATGGCCACATTGTTCGGGTTGTCGCCGCGCATGCGCTTCGACCTCGCCATCAACCTCATGGTCCTGAACGCCGTCACGCGGCGCACGATCTACGTCCTGGGCGGCGGCCGGCAGTGGCGCCCGTTCGTCCACGTCAGAGATGCGGCGCAAGCGTTCGTCGAGATGCTGGTGGCGCCGGAAGACCGCATCGACCGCCAGGTGTTCAACGTCGGCGCGGACGAGCTCAATTTTCAGATCCACGATCTCGCGTGGACGGTGCGGGACACCCTGGCGGATCTCGATGTGTCCGTGGTACCGGTGCCGGACGACCAGGATAAGCGCAGCTACCGCGTTTCGTTCCGAAAGATCAGAGAGACCGTTGGGTTTGAGCCCCGCTGCAATCTGAAAGACAGCATTCTGGAGATGGCGCGCGCCATCCGCTCCGGCCAACTCGGCGACACAAACGACACGCGCTTCTACACGGTCAAACACATTAGCACGTTTGTCGAGCGGCCGGCGGTGGTGGGTGGCGACCCGGTGCGGTCGGAGTTCCTGCCGTTTGCGCTGCCGTCCATCGGCCGTGAGGAAGAGCAGGAGGTGCTGGAGACGCTGCGCTCGGGATGGATCACCACCGGACCGAGGACGCAGCGGTTCGAGCGGATGCTGGCCGAGTACACCGGCGCGCGGCACGCGATCGCCGTCAACAGCTGCACGGCGGCGCTGCACCTGTCCCTGGCCGCGCTCGGCGTTGGCCCGGGCGATGAGGTCATCACCACGGCGATCACGTTCCCGGCCACGGCCAACGTGGTGATCCACCAGGGCGCCAGGCCGGTGCTGGTGGACGTGGATCCGACCACGCTCAACATCGACCCGGCGGCGGTGGAAGCCGCCATCACCCCACGGACGAAGGCGATCATCCCCGTGCACATGGCCGGTCATCCGGCGGAGATGGACGCGATCTGGGCCATCGCGGCGCGGCACGGCGTTGCCGTGATTGAAGACGCGGCGCACGCCATCGGGGCGGAGTATCGTGGTGCCAGGGTGGGGAATCTGCAGGGTTCGTTGGCCGCCTGTTTCAGCTTTTACCCGATCAAGAACATGACCACCATCGAGGGCGGGGCCGTGCTGACGAACGACGACGCCTTCGCGGAACGGGTGCGCCTGCTGGCGTTGCACGGCATCAGCAAGGACGCCTGGAAACGATACTCCAGCGAGGGCACGCAGCACTGGGAATGCCTGCTCCCCGGCTATAAATACAACATGACCGATATTCAGGCGGCGCTCGGTCTCCACCAGATCAAGCGGCTGGACGGCTTCCTCCAGGTACGGGAACGGTACGCGCGGATCTATCGTGAGGCATTTGCCGACCTGCCGGAGCTTGAATTGCTGCGGGTGGACGCGCACGTGCGTCACGCCTGGCATCTGTTCATCGTGCTCCTGCGCACCGACCGGCTGGCGATCACGCGGGATGAGTTCATCGAGGCCCTGCGACGGGAAAACATCGGGACGGGCATCCACTTCCGCTCGCTACACATCCAGCCGTTCTATCGCGAGGCGTTTGGCCTGCAGCCGGAAGACCTGCCGCACGCGGCGGCGGTGAGCGAGCGCCTGCTGTCGCTGCCGCTGTACCCGCGCATGTCCGAGCGCGACGTGCTGGACGTGGTGGCGGCGGTGCGCAAGGTGGTGCGCGCGTATCGGATTGATGATGGAGAGAAGGCCGCAGCGCCGGCCAAGGCAGCGCTCATCTCGCTGCGGGTGTCGGGATGACGGCTCGTAGCGAGGCAAGCATCGGCGCGGGAGGAGGAGATGGCCGCCCCTTGACTGCCACGGTGGCTGCCCGCACGGGGCGTCAACGCTGGAGCAGGTGGCTGAGGATGGCCTGGGCCCGGTCACGGCGCCGGCCGAACAGCACGAAGCTGGGGACCATCCCCCGCAGCGACTCCGCGGCATGGAACTGCACGGCACGACGGCGCATGCGTCCTCTCAGGTTGTAGGTGCGGTGCGTAGGCCACACCAGCCCGTATAAAAAGCGAAGCACGGGCGAGGGACGCAGGCGAGCCTCGAGCGCCGCCGTGCCTGGTGTGCGCAGAAGGCTCCGCGCCAGGCGTATGGCGAGCCAGAGGGAGGCTGCCACCCCTTCCTGCCGCGCTACCCGCACCGCGAGGTCCTGATTCAAGGTGGTCCGGTAGGCGCGAAGCAGGAGATCGAGATCTTTGACCCAGATCAACCGCTCAAACCCGTGCTTATGTGCGTGCACGGCGAGCTGCACGAGCTGGTCTTCCGGTGCCAGCATGAGCGCACCGGGAAGCCCGGGTACCGGTAGCGCGCGTTGCCAGCGTTCGGCCTCACAGACGGGTTGGAGGCCGAGCTGAAGCGGGTCCAGGTGGACCTCAACCAGGGCGCCGTTGCGCTCGTGGACAAACTGGCGATGATAGGCCGCCCCGCACGTAAGCGTCGACGCAAGGGCGCGGCGTGCCTCTTCGGCCTCGTACGGCACCTCGCGATAGCCTAGCCCCGTGAGCACCGCGACGGCCGCGTCTGCCTGCTCGATGCGCACAACGAGGTCCAAGTCGCTGTAGGGGCGGGCGGATAGGCGCGGGTAGATGGTGCGCGCCAGGACCGGCCCCTTCAACACGATCACAGGAATCTCACGTGCCGCCAGCGCTTCGTTCAGCCGGGTAAGCTCCGCATCGAGCATGAGGGCGTGAGCCACGGTCCGCAGGGTGGTGGCGTCCAACCGGTCCCGCGCGACGGCAGGAAGGGGAACCGCCCCGCGCGTGCACGCTTCCTCCACGAACGCCGCCACGCGGTGCCGAGCGGCGATCTCCACCACGGTAGTCCAGTCGCACACCTTCTCCGCCGCCCAACGCACTGCCGACGGCGGCGCCGCCTCCGGCTCTCGGGTGCAGAGGATCACGAAGCGGGCGTGGGGGTCCCTTGCCATATCGGTCTCCCGCGGCGAGGGGGGTACAGACCCCAGTCTAGCGTGGGCCATGTGGTGCATGGTGACGAGCATGTTGGAACCCGGTGTGCTGGGGTGGGCACCGATCCAGGGTGGTTGGGCGGCAGCGAGCCCGGAGGCGTTCCTGCTGCTTTTCGACCGGAACGCTACCGTGCACCCACCCGCGTCGTGCCGGGCCGTGAGCTAGGTTTGAGGCAGACACACGCCGGTCGCCAGCGGCGAAGGAGGAGCACCGCTGGCGCCACGGTTGGGTTGAGGGGGAATCCGTGACCCAGTCCGGCTCTACCCATCTGTCTGGGATCCCGGTGCGCGTCAGGGACACGGTGGTGGCACGGCCGCTGCGCGAGGAGATGGTGCTGCTCGATCTGGACAGCGGCATCTACTACAGCCTCAATTCCCTGGGCGCGCTGATCTGGTCCCATCTCGTGCGCGGTGCCACACCCGCAGCCATCATCGCGGCGATCACCGCCGAGTACGACGTGCAGCCCGAGGCGGCGGCCGCCGACCTGCAGGCGTTTGTTGCCGAGCTGCGCGCCCGGAACCTGGTGACTGAATCGTCATGACCGGCGGTGCGTGGGTCGCCTCGGCACTCGACAGCTGGCGGGCGCTGCGGGCACTGGTGCGGACCACTCTGCTCTTCCGTCTCGGTGGGCGCCGGGCGGTGGCACGGGCTACCTTGGCGGCGGTCGTGCCCACGGCTCGGCCCGATGCCCTGCCGGTGGATGAGGCTACCGTCTGGCGCGCTTACCGCGCCGTGCGCCGCGCCAAGCGACTGTGGCCCTTCTCCGTGCGTTGCCTGCAAACCGCTCTCGTCTTGCGCGAGGTGCTGACCCGGCGCGGGTTGCCCGCCGCGGTGTGCCTGGGCGTACGCCTGCACAACGGCAAGCTGGAGGGCCACGCCTGGGTCGAGGTCGGGGGCTGGGCGCTCGATGACGCGCGGATCTGGCAGACCTTTGCAGCGCTCCCGGTGGAGCAGTTGCGTACGAAACAGGTGATCGCATGAGCGGGCTCATGGCGTGCCTCTCGCTTGACGGTCGGCCAGTGCCGCAGGATCTGGCGCGTGCCCTGCTAGCCGCGATCGCCCACCGTGGTGACCGCCCGCCGCGCCTCTGGTGCGGCGAGGGTATCGCGCTTGGCCACGTCAACCTGCCTACCACCCCGGAGGCCGAGCGGGAGGAACTGCCGGCCAGCGATCCGACGGGGCGCTACTGGCTTACCTGGGACGGACGCTTGGACAACCGCGACGAGCTGGCACAAGCGCTGGCGCTCGATCCGGCACGCGCCCGCGAGATGACCGATGCGGAGTATGTGCTGGCGGCCTACGTCCGCTGGGGTGATGACTGCGTCGCGCGCCTGATCGGCGACTGGGCGGTGGTGATCTGGGACCGCCTGGCGCGACGGCTGATCTGCGCTAAGGATCCCCTCGGCTGGCGGCCGCTGTTCTACGCCCGTCATGCCGGGCGATTGCTGCTCGGCTCCGAGCCACGACAACTGATCGTGCCGGGCGCCGCGCCGTGTGCCGTCAACCACGAACACGTGCTGCGTCACCTGGCCGATGCCGTTCAGGAGCCGGGCAGCACCTGCTACGCCGGCGTACACGAACTGGAAGGTGGTCAGCGGCTCATCGTGCACGACAACCGGCTCACCGTGGACACATGGTGGGATCGCCCGCACGTACGTCCACGGCCGTACCGGCGCGTTGAGGAGTTCGTGGATGAGTTCGTTGCCCTCTTCCGTACGGCTACCAGGGCCCAGCTTCGCACCAACCGCCGCGTCGGCGTTTTCCTCAGCGGTGGGCTGGATTCCTCTTACGTGACGGCGGTGGCCACCGAGCTTGGCGCTCACCTCTGCGGCCTTACCGGATTCGCGGCGGGTACCAGCCAGATGGACGAGCGCGGCTACGCGCGCATAGTGAGCGAGCACCTTGGCATCGAACACGTGGAGGTGGACATCGGTGAGTGCTGGAGCCTGAGCAGCCGTGTGCTCACGGACGAGATGTTTGATTCCACCGAGCATCCACCGCAGGGCGCCGCACAGGTGCACTTGGCCCGGACGGCGCGGGAGCTCGGCATTGGTGTCGTCCTGGGCGGTGAAGGCGGGGACGAGTTCCTCACCGGCGATATGTGGGCGGCGGACGCCCTGCTGCGCGGGCGACCGCGTACTGCCTGGCGGATCGCGCAGGCCATGCGCGGCGACCGATCGCCGCTGGCCGCTTTCGCCCATCACACCGTCCCGTACCTGGTCCCCCACACGCTGCAGGACGCCTGGCGGCGCCTGCGCAGCCGACCGCTCTACCTGGGCTTCCCGCCTACCGTCACGCCTCGCCGTGACTGGATCAGTTGGGCCGGCTGGGAGCGCACCACAGCCTGGCGGCCGGCGCACACGGCCCGGGTGCGATGGCGGCTGTACCGTCGTGTTGTCGCCCACTTTGTGTACTGGCGCGATCGCCACGTCTTCGCGGCCCACGGCCTCGAGCATCGGGCGCCCTTCAACGACCGGCGTATCGTTGAGCTGATGGCCGCCATCCCGCCCTGGATGACCCGCTTCCGCGGCCGCTGCAAGGACCTGTTACGCGAGGCGCTCGCTCGCGTCCTGCCCGCGGCGATCGCCGACCGCCTGGACAACGGTATCTTTGATGAACTGGTTTGGGAGGGTGCCGCGCGCGAGTCGGAGCGCGTGCATGCGGCCCTGGCGGCGCTGCGCGCCCTCCCGGGGGTGCGCTGGGCCGAGGTTGAGCGCGAGGTGTCCCACTGGACGCGCACCCGCCACCCTTGGTGGCAGCCAAGCTGGGCGGCGCTCACCGCCGGGCTCTGGCTGCATTCGTTGGGCGTTTCCGGACCGGCATCTGCACGCCGGGACTTTTCCCCGCCCATCCTGACCGGAAAGGAGGTGAGCGTGCGATGAAGAAGATCTACACCAAGCCGACTATCACCGAGCACGGCGATATTCAGGCCGTCACCCGTGGCTCCTGGGGAAGCCAGTCTGATGGCTGGTTTGGCCGCCGCCACGGCGGCAGCGGCCACACCGGCTCGTAGTCGGTGTCAGCGCATCGTTAGGGGCTGGTCTGGAACGCATCTGGCGGAGGGGGCTGGGGACCCTCCCAGCCCCGTCTCCGCGGCGTAGGAGGTGACCGGGTGCACGTCCGCGCTCGTCCCTGTCCTACCTCGGCGCGCGGTGGCCTGCACCACTACCGGGTACTGGGTACCGTGATCGCCTGCGATCTGAGCGTGCGCGACCTGCCGCCGGCCAGCCCGGCGGCCGCCGTGACGATCCGACGCGCCGATGGGCCGCTGCCCCGGCCGGGCGCGCTGGTGCGGGAGATCGCGGATGGAGAGGCGGGCGAGCCGCTCATCCGGGTGTGGGACGGGGTTGACGGGATCACCTACTGGGCGCGCGGGGTGGGCACGTTCTGGATCGCTCCGGACGGACGGAATGTGCGCTACACCCTGGAGGCGGATGCGTGCCGCACGGACGTTGAGCACCTCATCGGCGGGCCGGTCAGCGGGCTGGCCTTGCAGCTTCAGGGGCGGGTCATCCTCCACGCCAGCGCGGTGGTGGTGGACGGGGCGGCGGTGGCGTTCTGTGGGCCGCACGGTATCGGCAAATCCACCTTGGTGGCCGCTTTGATGCGCGCCGGTTGCCCCATGCTCACCGATGACATGCTGCCGCTGGCAAGGGGACCAGAGGGAGTGCAGGCCCTGCACAGCCTGCCGCGCCTCAAGCTGTGGCGGGACAGCTTGACCGCCCTGGGCGAGGACCCGAACCGCTTCGGCCTAGTGGTGAGCTGGTTAGACAAGCGGCGCCTCACCGTCGGCCGAGAGTGGGGACGAACGTGGACCGAACCGGTTCCGCTGCGCGCGGTGTACGTGCTGGACCCGCAGGACGACCCGTACCGAATGGTGGCATTTGAGGCCATAGCGCCGCTGGACGCTGTCTTCCTACTGCTGGCCAACATGTACATGGCGGAGCTGTTGCATGGCGCGCGGGCGGCGCACGCGCTGACGGCGGCAGCGGATCTGGTTGCCACGGTACCGGTGCGGCGGGTGCGGTATTACCGAGGTTTTCATGAGCTGCCACGTCTCTGCGCGGCGATCCTCCAGGATGCCAACGAGGGGATCGGCTGAGCAATGAGCGAGCTGCTAATCGCAGTTGAAGACCTGCACGTCTCGTTTCCGCGCGCTAACCCGCTGCTGCGATGGTTGGGGCGAGGGGCGCCGTCGCATCGGGTCTTGCGGGGAGTGAACCTGTGCGTGGCAAGAGGGGAATTCTGCGCTCTCATCGGAGAGAACGGCGCTGGCAAGACTACGGTGTTGAAAACTATCGCCACGCTGCTTATCCCTGCGGCCGGGAGGGTCACGGTGTGCGGTGCCGATACGGTGCGACAGGCGGCGCGAGTGCGTGCGGTGGTAGGCTATGTGCTTGCCGATGAGCGCAGCTTCCACTGGCGCCTCTCGGGGCGCGAGAACCTTGAGTTTTTCGCCGCCCTGAACGGCCTGCCATCCGTTGAGGCTCGGACGCGCATTCGTAGCCTGCTAGAGCGTCTAGACCTGTCAGCGGTGGCGGACCGTCCGTTTGGTGAGTATTCCACCGGGATGCGGCAGCGGTTGGCCGTGGCGCGCGCTTTGCTTACGCGCCCGCGGGTTTTGCTCATGGATGAGCCTACGCGCAGCGTGGATAGCGTGCACGCCGCCCAGGTCTGGCGGGTGGTGCGGGAGGAAGTTGAAGCCGTCGAGGGTTGCGTCCTGCTAGTGACGCACCAGGTGCAGGAGGCGCTCGCCCTTTGCCGAAGGTTGGCGCTGCTGCGCGAGGGACGGATCGCGGTTGATACGACTGCTCAGGAGATTGAGGCGCTCGTTGCTGGCCTGGACGGCTTCCTGGTGACGGTGCGCGGGCTGCGCGCGCGGCTGTTGGAGGAGCTTCGTCGGTATCCAGGCATCCGGGATATCCGTATTGCCTCGCAGGTCGCGGAGGAACAGGTGCTTGAGGTGTGGACGCACAACGGTGATCTGGCGCTCGCCGGGTTCATCGGCGAGGTGACCGGTCTCGGTGCCACGGTAACCGCCCTGCACCGCGCTACTCCGCTGCAGGGCCTGATAGAGCGGCTGAGCGCTGATGCTGATGCTCGGGAGCGGGCGGCGGTATGAGGGCGTTGCGAGCCTGTGTCAGTCGCGATCTCCGCGTGGCCTGGAGCTACCGGCTGAGCTTTTTCACTCAGTACGGCAGCATGATCTTCACTTTGCTCAGTACCCGATTCGTTGCAGAGCTGTTCCGCGGCAACGCTCCCACTGAGCTGGCGCCCTACGGTGATGACTATTTCTCTTTTGCGTTGCTGGGAGTGGGCCTGAGCCTGCTTACCTACCCGGCGGTTAAGACATTTGCCGCGGGCGTGCGCGGTGCGCAGGTCACGGGCACCCTGGAGGCGATCCTGGTCACGCGTGCCAACCCGCTCGCCGTGATCGTGGGCATGGGCCTGTACCCCACCATCTCGGTTGTGGTGGAGTTTCTCCTACTGGTGGTGCTTGGCGGTACGGTGATGGGTGCGCACTACCGCCTGGCCAACCTGGGGTTGGTGGTAGTGGTGTTACTGCTCGCGATGGCGGCACTGGCAGGTATTGGGCTCATGTCCGCCGCCTTTGTCCTGGCCTTCAAGCAGAACGAGCCGTTCACGGGCGGACTGGTGATGCTGTCGATGCTGCTCAGCGGGTCACTTTATCCGGTGTCCGTCTTGCCATCGTGGCTGGTCCCTGTCGCTCAGCTGCTCCCTACCACCCATGCGATTGAGCTCATGCGCGCGGTGTTCCTCGTTCGGGCACGATTGGAGACGCTCTTCGTTCATACGGTTAGTCTGATGCTCTTCACGCTGCTATTGCCGGTGGGATTGCTGACGCTTTCCTGGGCATTGCGGTATGCACGACGCACCGGGTCATTATCCCAATATTAGGGGATTCTGGTGCCACCTGGCCTTACCTCCGGCACAGAAGCGGCGCACACAGGTGGCCAGCAGCCGGCTCGGACATACCAGAAGCCATCTATTCCCCGTCACACACCGAGGCGCAGGGGCGGGGTGCGCAGGTACTCGGTGGTGGCGCGCTTGCGGCGGAAGTCCGCGAAGGCGTTCTGCACCTGCTCCGCTACCAGTCCGAGCTGGGCGGCCACCGCCTCCGCCACCTCCCCGCGCTCCTGGGCGGACCACAGGGCGTCCATCAGAGGGAAGGGCAGGCGGAAGAAGAACTCCTCCTGCGTGCAGGAGGCGCTGTAGGTGTCGCTGGTTGGCGGGCGCCGCCGCACCTCCTCCGGCACGCCCAGGTGCTCCGCCAGGCGGTAGACCTGCGTCTTGTACAGGTGGGCGATCGGCTGAATATCCACGCCGCCGTCGCCGTGCTTCACGAAGAAGCCCTGGTCGTGCTCGTTCTTGTTGGCGGTGCCCACCACCGCGGCGTGCCGGCGCTCCGCGTGGTAGTAGAGCATCAGCATGCGCACCCGCTGCTTCATGTTGGAGGCGGCGACGATGTCGAGATAGACGTCGCGGGGCATGCGCGCCCGTCGCTCGCTCCCGTCCGGCGCCACGACGACGAGGTAGAACAGGTTGAGGAGCCGGCCCTGCGCCAGCCCCGGCGGCAGCACGATCTTGATCCGGTGCACGGCCGGGTCGTAGTCGGGGAACAGGCGGCGCACGGCGGCATCGCGCCGCTCGTAACAGCCGAGCGCGGCCAGCCCCGGCTCCAGGTCCTCGCGCACGGGCGTCACGCCCACCGCGGCGGCTACCTCCCGCGCCAGCCGCTCGCTCTCCGGGCTGGAGTCGCGCTCCGGCAGCAGGAGCGCCGTCACGCGCTCCGGACCGAAGGCGCGCACGCAGAGGTGCAGCACCACGGAGGAATCGACGCCGCCGCTGATGCCCAGCACGGCGCCGCGCCGACGCCACTGTCGGTAGACCGCGGTGCGCAGGAACTCCACGATACGCTCGGTTTCTGCCTTGGGATCGATGTCTGGCTGCACGCGCCGCTCCTTTGCCGTCTCACGTGCGAGCACGTGATCGCACTCGCGGGTCGGCTTCAGGCTATGCCATCGGCGGCCATGGTCTCTGGATTACCCGGGCTAGCGGCCACCAGGGGGTCGCCACTCGTGGTGAGGTGCACGATATGCCAGTCAGGGAGGGCATCCAGTGCACGGGAAGTGGGAAGCGAGTGACCGTCAGCGTGCCAGTGCCGGCAGGAGCGTGGGTTTGCACCCTGATCCACGAACGGGATCGCCCCAAATCGTGACGCGGATGCGACCGCGCACCTCCTGAGTTCGCACGCTTGGGAGCTAGCCTACCCCTCGGGCACCCTTCGAATGTTCCCTCTGTAGGGAGCACATGTATGTGCGGCATCGCGGGCGTGGTGGACCTGCACGGCAGACGACCGCCGGATGCGGCGCTCCTGCGCCGGATGCTCGCCCTCCTGCGCCAACGCGGCCCGGAGGGCGCCGGCCTCTACCGCGACGCCGTCGCCGGCCTGGCGCACGCGCGCCTGAGCATCGTCGACCTGGCCGGCGGGCGCCAGCCGATCGCCAACGAGGACGGCACCGTCTGGGTGGTCTGCAACGGCGAGATCTTCAACTACCCGGAGCTGCGCGCCGAGCTCCTGGCCCGCGGCCACCGCTTCCGCACCGTCTCCGACACCGAGGTCATCGTCCACCTGTACGAAGAGCGCGGCGCCGACTGCGTCACGCCCCTCATCGGCGACTTCGCCTTCGCAGTGTGGGACGCGCGCGCCCGCCGGTTGCTGCTGGCGCGCGACCGCCTGGGCGTGCGGCCCTTGTTCTACACCATGCCCGCGCCGGGCGCCCTGCGCTTCGCCTCGGAGGTCAAGGCGCTGTTCGCCGACCCGTCCCTCCCCCGCCGCATCGACCCAGAGGCACTGGACCAGACGTTTACGTACTGGGCGCCGCTGCCGGGCCGCACCCTGTTCGAGGGGGTGCGCGAGCTGCCGCCCGCGCACGTGCTCGTGGCGGAGCAGGGCCGGGTGCGCGCGCACCGCTACTGGCGCCTGCGCGTTGACCCCGAGCCACGTAACCGGCGCCCTGAAGCGGAGTACGCCGAGGAGTTGCGCGCCCTCCTGGTGGACGCCACCCGCCTGCGCCTGCGCGCCGACGTGCCGGTGGGCGCCTATCTCAGCGGCGGCCTCGACTCGTCCGTGATCACGGCCATCGTCCACCATTACACCGACAACCGCATGGAGACGTTCTCCGTGGCCTTCACCGAGGCGGCCTACGACGAACGTCGCTATCAGCAGGCGATGGCGCGGGCGCTGGGCACGCGCCACCACGTGCTGGAGGTGTCGGCGCGCGATATCGGCGCCGCCTTCCCGGAGGTGGTCTGGCACACGGAGACGGTGCTCCTGCGCACGGCGCCGGTGCCCTTCTTCCTGCTCTCCCGCTTCGTCCGCGCGCACGGGCTCAAGGTCGTGCTCACGGGCGAGGGCTCGGACGAGTTCCTGGGCGGCTATAACATCTTCAAAGAGGCCAAGGTGCGGTGCTTCTGGGCCCGCCGGCCCGAGTCGCGCTCCCGCCCCCTGCTCCTCCGCCGCCTGTACGGCTATGTGGACGGGCTCAGCGAGACGCCCCTGGCCTACCTGCGCGCCCATTTTGGCCAGGGACTGGCGGAGGTGGACGACCCGGCCTACAGCCATCTCGTGCGCTGGCGCTCCACCGCGCGCCTCAAGCGCTTCTTCGCGCCCGCGCTGCGCGACGCGCTCACGCACGTCGACCACGCGCCGGAGCTGGCGGCCGCGCTGGACGGCATCACGGCGGCGGACGACCCGGTGGCCCGCGCCCAGCACGTGGAGGCGGCCATCTTCCTGCCGCAGTATCTGCTCTCCTCGCAGGGTGACCGCGTGGCCATGGCGCACGCCGTGGAGGGACGGTTCCCCTTCTTGGACCACCGGCTGGTGGAGTTCTGTAACCGCCTGCCCACGGACCTCAAGCTGCACGGCCTGCAGGAGAAGTACCTGCTCAAGCGGGCCGTGGCCGACCTCATCCCGGCCCTTATCCGCGAGCGGCCCAAGCAGCCGTACCGCGCCCCCATCGTGCCGGCCTTTCTGGCCACCGAGGCGCCGGCCCTCCTCAGGGAGGTACTGAGCGAGGCGGCGACGGTCGAGGCGGGTTATTTCGACCCCGTGGCGGTGCGCGGCCTGGTGGAGAAAGGCCGGCGCCTGGGCCGGTTGAGCGAGTTCGAGGCAATGGCCCTCGTCGGCGTCGCCTCCGTGCACCTCGTGCACGACCTGTTCGGCGCCGGCTTCCGGGCGCGCCTGCCGGCACCGGCAGACGATGTCGTCGAGGTCGGGGCCGTGACCCCGTTGGTGACATGACCGGTGCTCAATGCCGGTCACCTGGAGGATGGTATGCAAGGGACCCCTGAGTGCGTCATCGCGGACTTCATCCGCGACAATTTCGTGTTCGACGGCACGGCGGTTGACCCCGAGGCGTCCTTCCTGGAGAGCGGGCTGATCGACTCCACGGGCATTCTCGAGCTCGTGCTCTTCGTGGAGGAGACGTTCGGGATCACCGTGGCGGACGACGAGGTGATCCCCGAGCACTTCGACTCCGTGCGCCGCCTGGCGGCCTACGTGCGGCGCAAGCTCGCGGAGGTACGGCCCTCGGTCGCGGCGTCGTAGGTGGCGGCGCGCCGATCGCCTCATCCCCCGCCAGGAGGGAGGCATACGGGCCGTCTGGCGGGTGGGGAGCCCCGGGTCAGCGTGATCATTCTCACCACCAACTGCGCTCGCTGGTTCGTGGCAATGGGCACCTTCGTGGTGGGCTGGGGCAGGTGGCTGCGCGCGGCCACGTCGCGGCGTGAGGCGGTCTCCAAGGCGGCCTGACGGGTTGCGGGCGATTGCGCCGGCATCGCCGGAAACGTCACGCGGCCGGCGTCCCTCGTGGTGGGAAGGGGCCGGCCGCCGTGGACTTGAGCGCGAAAAGGTCAGTACGCGCCCCGGGCGGTGAGCACCACCAGTATCGTGCGCAGGAGGATGCGCAGGTCCAGCCACAGCGACCAGCGGGTGATGTATTCCAGGTCGAGGCGGACCATGTCCTCAAAGCCGAGCAGGTTGCGGCCGCTTACCTGCCACAGGCCGGTGATCCCGCCCGGCACCAGCAGCCGGTCTCGCTGCCAGGGCTCGTACCGCGTCACCTCGGTGGGCAGGGGCGGGCGCGGCCCCACCAGGCTCATGTCCCCGCGCAGCACGTTCCAGAGCTGGGGCAGCTCGTCCAAGCTGGTGCGGCGCAGCACCCGCCCCACGCGCGTCACCCGCGGGTCGCGGCGCGATTTGAAGATCGGCCCGTCCACCTCGTTCAGGTGCGCTACCTCGTGCAGCCGCGCCTCCGCGTCCGCGACCATGCCGCGGAACTTGTAGAACGTGAACAGGCGCCCGTCTTTGCCCACCCGCCGCTGGCGGAAGATCACCGGCCCAGGGCTATCGAGCTTGATGGCCAGCGCGATGAGCAGCATGAGCGGCGCCGCCAGCACCAGCAGGGCGGCCGCCACCGTGATATCCAGGGCGCGCTTTGCCACCCGCTGCCAGCTCGCCCAGGCCGGTGATGGCACCACGAGGCGTGGGCACGCCGTCGTCACCGGCGGCGCTGTCTCCCACAGCCCGGGTAGCACCCGCGCGACCTGTTCCCGTTCAGACTCAGATAGCGTGGTCACCGCTCTCACCCCAGCTCTCAGCCCTGATGGGGCAACGCCCCGCCCACGTGCGCGGCCGTTCGGAGCGCGTCCGGCAGCGATGCGTCGTCCCATGCGGCCGCGGCGCCGTCCGGCGGCACCGACGCGAGCTGCGCGGGCGGGTGGCCGCGTCCCACGCCGACGTACACGATGCCGCAGGCGCGCACCGCCGCCGGGTCGAGCGCGTTGCGCCCATCGATCAGTACCGGGGTGCGCATCAGCGCCCGCACCCGCGGCAGGTCCAGGTGACGGAACTCGTCCCATTCCGTGACGAGCACCACCGCGTCCGCCCCGCTCGCCGCGTCGTAGGCGTCGCCGCACAGGGCGACGCCCGGGAGCAGGGCGCGCGCCCGCTCCATCGCCACCGGATCGTAGGCGCGCAGCAGGCAGCCCTCGTGGCGCAACAGCTCCGCCAGCTCCAGGGCCGGGGCGTTGCGCAGGTCATCCGTGTTCGGTTTGAAGGCCAGGCCCCAGAGCGCCACCACCCGCTCCTCCAGGCTGCCCAGGAGCGTCTGCAGCTTCTGCACCACGCGCAGGCGCTGGTCATGGTTGATCTCCACCACAGCACGCAGGAGCTGGGGGTGGGAGCCGCTGGCGGCGGCCATGTGGATCAGGGCGCGCACGTCTTTGGGAAAGCAGGAGCCGCCCCAGCCGATGCCGGCCTGCAGGAAGTGGTGGCCGATGCGGCGGTCGTAGCCCATGCCGCGCGCCACCTCGGTGACGTCCGCGCCCAACCGCTCGCAGATGGCGGCGATCTCGTTGATGAAGGAGATGCGGGTGGCCAGAAAGGCGTTGGAGGCGTACTTGATCATCTCCGCCGTGCGGATGTCGGTGATGATCACCGGGCAGGAAAGCTGCCCGTACAGGGCGGCCACCCGCTCCGCCGCCGCCCGCTCGCGGGCGCCGAACACGAGCCGGTCCGGGTGCCGGAAATCGTCCAGCGCCGAGCCCTCGCGCAGAAACTCGGGATGGGAGACCACGCTGAACGGCACGCGCGTGTGGCGGGCTACCAACCAGGTCACCAGGTCGCCCGTGCCGATGGGTACGGTGCTCTTGTTGACGATCACGGCGCCGGGGCGCAGCAGCGGCGCCAGCGCGCGGACGGCGCTGCGCACGGCCATGAGGTCGGCCTGGCCCTCGGCGCCGGCCGGGGTGTTGACGGCAATGAAGATGAACTCCGCCCCCGGCACCGCCTCGGCGTACGAGGTGGTGAAGCGGATGCGCCCGTCGGCTCGCATCGCCGCCACCAGCTCCGCCAGCCCCGGCTCGTAGAAGGGCACGCGTCCCGCCCGTAACGCGGCGATCTTGTCCGCATCGATGTCCAGGCAGCACACGTGGTGGCCCAGTTCGGCTAGGCAAGCGCCGGTGACCAAGCCAACGTATCCGGCGCCGATCACGCTGATCTGGCTCATGCTCGTTTCTCGTGCACCCGGCTCCTCTTAGGCATCCCGAGGCGCGGTCAGGCCCGCTGCTCGGCAGGTGACGCCACTATGTTGTCTAGCGGCGCGGGCACCGCGGTTGCGTCTGGGTTACCTCCCGGTTGAGCTTCGGTCTGCGGCCACGCGCTGGGGTGACCGGGGTCGGCCGGCGCGGGCGCGGCCGCGGCGGGGGTGAGGATGTAGCCAGTGCGAGGGATGGCGCGGATGTAGATCGGCATCCCGCCCGCCTCCTCCAGCTTCTGGCGCAGGTGCGAGATATGCGTCTTGAGCAGGCGGATGTCCCCGCCGGTGGCCGATTGCCAGGCGTAGTCGGCCAGGTGCTGGGCCTCAACCAGCGTGCCTACGCTGCGCGCCAGGCGGTAGAGAATGCGGAACTCCAACCGCGTCAGGTGCAGGCGCGTGCGGTTCTTGAAGGCCTCGAACGCGCCCGGGTCGATCACCAGGTCGCCCACCACCAAGCGGCCGCGCCCCGCCTCGCCCTCGGCCATGGGCAGGCCGTTCATCCGCCGCAGGAGCGAATCGATGCGCAGCAGGAGGCGTCGCACGCTGAACGGCTTGACGATGCAGTCGTCCGCACCTGCCTCGTAGCACTGCACGTACTCGTGCTCGTCACCGCGTTGACCGAAGAGGATCACCAGCGCCGAAGAGCGCTGCCGGATCTGCCGGCAGAGGGCGAGCCCATCCACGACGGGCAGCGCGGCATCGATCAGGGCCAGCTCGGGTTGCTCGGTGTGCCAGCGGTGCAGGGCCTGCATCCCGTCCGACGCCGTGCTCACGTCGTGGCCATGCCGACCCAAGACATAGGCCAGCATACTAACCAGAACCTGGTCTGCGTCCGCGATCAGGGTCTTCATCGGCTCGGCCCTCAGCTGTCAAGGCAACCGTACCGTAACCCGGATCGGGGACCCGTCGCGGTGTTGTGAAGAGGGGGTTGAGAAACGGCGGGTGCGAAGCGAAGAGGGCGATGAATGGGAAAAAGCACGCGCCCGTCGGCGTGGACGGGCGCGCGAGACGAACGGCGACCGCTGCGGGTTTACTCCGCTGCCGGCTGGCGGCGGCGGAAGGTGTAGCCGATACCGGGCACGGTGTGGATGTAGGTCGGGTTGTTGGAGTCGTCGTCGAGCTTGCGGCGCAGGTTGCGGATGTGGCCCTTGAGCAGGCTGCCGTCGTCCACACCCTCGTAGCCCCAGACGCGATCGGTCAGGATCTGGTGGGTGAGCACCTGCCCCTCGTGCAGCACCAGCTCGTACAGCAGCTTGAACTCAATGCCCGTAAGGCGGACGGTGCGGTCGCCGATGGTGACGCTGCGCCACTGCGGGTCGAGCCTGAGGTCGCCGGCGGTGATCACCTGCCAGCCCTTGCGCGGCTGGTCGGCGGCTTCCTTGGCGCGGCGCAGCACGGCGCGGATGCGGGCCAAAAGCTCGCGCGGGTTGAACGGCTTGGTGATGTAGTCGTCCGCGCCGCTGTCCAGGCCGCGCACGATGTCGGCGTCGGAGCGGGCGGCGGTGAGCATGAGGATGGGCGTGTTGGATTCAGCGCGGATCTGGCGGCACACCTCCCAGCCGTTGACCTTGGGCAGGTCGACGTCCAGCAGCACCAGTTGCGGGTCCTTCTGTCGCCAGAGCTGCAACCCCACGGCGCCGTCGCGCGCCGCGATCACCTCGTGGCCCTCCCGCCGCAGGGTAAAGCAGAGAATGTCAAGCAAATCGGCATCGTCCTCGACGATGAGAATGGACATCGGCCCCTCCTTGTCGCGTGCCGGACCCGGCGGTCCCGTCCTCCCCAGCGGTCGCCTTTCAGTCTATACCACGGCTCAGAACGGTTGCCGACGGGTGGGTCGGGCTCTTTTCCGCCCCGCACTGGTTTCAGGCTACCCCGGCCCTTGGCGGCACCGGTGCCGGATCGGTGAAGAACGGGTGAAGAAGTAACAGGTTGGGGGTGGCGGATGGGGCGTTCCGGGCAACCGCGGCTCAACCGGCGGTGGCGAACGGGTGATCGGCGGTGCCAGGCAGCACCGCCGGGGTGTCCAGCAGTCGCCGTTGTACCCAGGGAAGCGGCATGAGCCCGGCGCCCATCAGGCGCAGGAAGACCGGCAGGTCGTGTACCAGGTAGCGACGCCACAGCCGCCCCGGCTCCTGGGCCAAGCGGTGGGCCCACTCCAGGCCGGCACGCCGCATCCAGCGTGGGGCGCGGGGAACGGCGCCGCTCAGGAAGTTGAAGGTACCGCCTACGCCCACGCACACGGGCACCTCCAGCTCGTCCAAGTGGGCGCGGATCCAGAGCTCCTGGCGCGGCGCGCCGAAGGCCACGAACAGCAGGTGCGGGCGGGCCGCGCGCACGGCCGCCACCATGCGCGCGTTTTCCTCCGCGCTGAAGGGGCCGATGGGCGGCGCGTAGGTGCCGGCGATGCACAGGCCCGGGTAGCGGCGGATGAGCGCCGCCGCCGCGGCGTCCGCCACACCCGGCGCCGCCCCTAGGAGGAACACCCGGTAGCCGCGCGCCGCGGCCAGCGCCGCCCCCTGCTCCACCAGGTCCACCCCGGTAACGCGCTCGCCCAGCGGCCGCCTTAGGAGCCGGGCTGCCCACAGCACCGGCACCCCATCCGGCACCACCAGGTCCGCCCCGTTCACCGCCGCGCAGAAGGCCGGGTCCTCCCGCGCCAGGCGGATGAAATCCATGTTCACGGTCACGATCTGGTGCGGGCGGCCGGAGCGGATGAAGGCCTCCATCTGCGCGCAGACGGCGGCCAACGTCACCCGATGCACGCGCACGTTTAGGATCTGGCAGCTCTCGAACACCGCAACCCCCGCCGCCGATGGTGGTGTGTACCGACAGGATGCCCGCCGACCGCCTGGGCGTGGTTGAGCGTCGGTTGCCCCGCGATGCGGTCGGCGTGGAGGCGCGCAGAAAGCCGGTGTCGACCGCGGCCGCGCATCGGTTGGCAACCGGTCGAGCAGGTCGGTAAAAGTGCGGCCTCTGGCGGGGGATTCGACCCGCTCTCAACCGGTTATCGCCTGTGCTGGGGGAACGAATACCGCATACTTACCGGAAAGTGGGCCGTACACAAGCCCCGATAGCGGGGCCTGGCCGCTCGGCGCGGGAAGGAGCCCGCGGTGCGTCCACGGGTGTTGGTCGTGGACTGGGATGAGGGCGAGGCACATGCCCTGGCGGCCGCGTTCGCTGCGGCCGGCTGGGCGGCATCCGTACGGCTGAATTCCATCGATGGCCTGGTAGCGGTGGAGGACGAGCGGCCGATGCTGGTCGTGCTGCGCTGGGACATGCCGTACATCGATGGTGACACCTTTGTGCGCGCCATGGCCGTCGGTCTCGCTACCCCGCCGCCGGTGCTGGTGCTGGCCGCGCCGGCGGTGGCGGATGCACCACCGCGCCTGCCCCTACGAGCGGCGTGGCAGCCCGTATCGACCCCGCCGGCCGCGGTGCTGCGCCGAGCACAGGAATTGCTGGGCCTGCCCACCCATTCGTCCAGCGTCTAATCCAATGGCACCAGCCGCTGCTGCACCGCGATCCGGACCACTTCGGCGGTCCGGCTCACGCCCAGCTTCCGCGCGATGCCGCGGATCACGCTGCGCACGCCGCTCTCGGACAGAAACAGCTCCCGGCCGATATGCTCCGCGCTCCAGCCGCGCACGAGCAGGCGGAGCACCTGCTGTTCGCGCTCGGTAAGCTGGGGGGCTGCCTGGGGTGTCGGTCTCGCCGCCAGGGTCAGGTAGGCTTCGACGAGGGCGCCGAGCAGGCCGCGCGGCAGGCCCCATTCCCCGCGCAGCACGGCGGCGACACAGCGCATCAGGTTACCGGCGCGCGCATCTCGGGGCACGAAGCCGCGCGCGCCGGCCCGCAGCGCGGCCAGGAACTGCTCGGCCTCGCCCGGAGCGATGATGAGCAGGGGCGCGGGAGCGATCTCCTGCCGAAGGCGGGCGAGCTGCGCGCCCACGCCCGGCACGTTGGAGGTCTCCACGAGGAGCGCGTCGGGCCTCCAGTCCTGGGATGGGTTCGGTGGGGCGTCGAGCAGGGCGGTGCGCACCTCTACCTCCCCTTGCTCCTCCAGCAGTCGCTTGAGGCCTTCGAGGAGTAGGACGTGCTCACCGAGCAGCAATAGCCGCACCATGAACCGGTCTCCGGTACCGGAGCTCCGTGCGCGCCCTAGCCGGTGCAGCCAACCGACCTTGCCCTGCCGTAGGGCCAGGGATGCCAGTGGCTACGAAGCGGCAGGGGGCAACGGCGCGGTGGCACCGTTGCCAGCATCGACCAGGCCGGCGTGGAACGCTAGCGCCACCGCCTGCAGGCGGTTCTGCGCACCGAGCTTCTGGGAGATGCTGCGCAGGTGCGCGCGCACCGTGTGCTCCGAGATGCCCAGCGTCCACGCGGCATCGCGGTTGGAGCACCCCGCCGCGATCAGGCCCAGCACTTGACGCTCACGGGCGGTGAGCGCCAGCCACGCCGAACGGGCGTGCGCGGTCACGTGCGAGTGCCGCGGCGCGGCAGCGGGCTCATACGCGGGCGAGGGCAGTCGGGGCGAGACCACCTGCTCCCCGGCCGCTACCCGCAGCAGGATCTGCACCACCGTGGCCAAATCGGCCTTTTCGTCGATGAACCCACGTGCGCCCGCTTCGATCCACGCGGTAATGCGCCGTTCGTCCTCGCGCAGCCCGAACAGCACCACCGGCGACTGCGGGGACGCCAGCCGCACGGTGTGGATGAGGCCGCTTAGGTCCGCGCTGAGGTCTGGATGCATCAGCACGATCGCCGACTCCCGTGCCACGGCCTGTAGCACCTCCCTCGCGCTGGCGCTCTCACCCACAACCACCACTGCCGGATGTGCCGCCAGCACGCTGGCCACGCTGGTGCGCGACAGGGTGTACGGGTCCGCCACGATCACCCGGATGGGCTGTCCACCAGGCGCTTGCGGCGGGGGCATCACCATGCTTCCGTAACAAGATTCGGCGCGGCACCCCGGCGTGCCAGGGCGGCGCGAGCCTGATCATTCTACCGACCGGGCCGTCCCGCCAACATCGCAATTGTGCGATATCCGCCTAGTCCGATCCGCGATCTCTGAGCCAAAGGGCGGCGTATTTATGTAACGAATCGGACGTTGAAACCGTCCTGTTACGCACCGTACCCTGAGGCTCGATCACGACACGCTGCCCAGACCCTCTCGCGCCCACGCGCTCGCCCCAGCGCACGGTGCGGGTCCGAATCGCCGGCGGGCTGGTCCACCCTGCCGGTGGGTGCTGGGCGTAGGCCCGCGATGCGCTTTGGTTGCCCCAGGACAGGAAGACAGCGATGCAAACCCGCACGGTTGGTCGTGACCCTTCGTCTCACGAATCCCTCGGCAACGATCCGGCGCAACCGCCGCCAGACCACGCTCAGCGGCCATGGGTGCGGCTCCGGGGCAGCGGTGCGGCGGCAGTGAGCAACGCGCCGGCCGTCGACCGGGCACGCCGCATCCGGCGCCTGGTCGAGCCGGCCCTCACGCATCTCTCCCTGGACAGCCTGTTGCACGACCTGCTTAACCGCGTGTGCGCGTTCTTCGCGGCCGACTGCGCCGCCGTGCTGCTGCGCACCGCGGACGGCGCGGCGCTGGAGCTGCGCGCCAGCGTGGGCAGCGCGCCGCAGCCCGGCCGGGTGACGCTGCCCCTCACCGGCGGCATGGCCGGTTGCGTGCTCGCCGAGGCCCGGCCCCTGGTGGCCGACGGCCCGCCCTTCACCGACGCCTCCTGCCCGCACCCGCCCGGCCGGCCGCTGCGCGCCCTCATGGCCGTGCCGGTGCGCGTGGAGGGGCGCGTGACCGGTGTGCTGTGCGTGGGCGCCACCGCCCCCGGGCGGTTCACCGAAGGCGATGCCAACCTCCTGCAGTTGGCCGTGGACCGGGTGGCGGTGTCCATCGAGCTGGCACGGCTGCTCGAGGCGGAGCGCGTCGCCCGCGCCGAGGCGGACGTGGCCCGTGGCCGGCTGAGCTTTCTGCTGGAGGCCAGCGCGCTGCTCAGCGGCTCGCTGGACTACGCCGCTACCCTGGCCAACCTGGCGCGCCTGTGCGTGCCCACGCTGGCCGATTGCTGCATCGTGGACATGCTGGAGGGCGGCGGCTCGTTCCGTCGCCTGGCCGCCGTGGCCGATACCCCGGAGCGGGAGGCCATCGTGCGCACCCTGGGCGAGCGCTATCCCCTTGACCTGACCGCGCGTCACCCCATCGCCGAGGCCGCACGCGCGCGCAGCCCGGTGCTCATCTCCGAGGTCACGCCGGACGCGCTGGCGGAGATGGCTCGCGATGAAGAGCATCTCGCCCTGCTCCATCGTCTCGGGGCCCGGTCCCGCATGAGCCTGCCCCTCATCATCAACGATCAAGTGGTGGGTGTGCTCTCCTTCTGCGCCGTGCACCGCCGCTACGGCGCGGAGGACCTGTCCCTGGCCGAAGACCTGGCGCGGCGCGCGGCCGCAGCCGTGGCCAACGCCCGCCTGTACGACGAGGTGCGGCGCGCCCTGCGCCTCCGCGATGAGCTGATGGCCGCCATCAGCCACGACCTGGCCCAGCCACTGGCCTCGATCCGCACCCTGGCGCACGTGCTCCACGAAGAGGCCGAGAGCGCCGACCGGCCGGATGGGGTGTGGATGGCCCGCCGCCTGGACGCCATTGCGACGCGGCTGACGGCCATGTGCCGCGAGTTCGTGGATCTGGCCCGTCTGGAGGCCGGCCAGCCGCTGGACCTGCACTGCCGTCCCATGGACCTGGTGGCGCTGGTGCGACAGATCGCGGAGATGTACGCCGACCTCAACCGCGGCACGCACGAGGTCCACCTTCATGCCGCGCCGGCGGAGATCGTGGGCACGTGGGACAAGTTCCGCCTGGAGCGGGTGGTCAACAACCTGCTGTCCAACGCCATCAAGTACAGCCCCAACGGCGGTCCGGTGAACGTTACCCTCACGGTGGTGCACGAGCCGCTGCCCGAGGGCGGCACGCGGGCCTACGCTCAGCTCGCGGTACAGGACTGTGGGGTGGGCATCCCCGCCGCCGACCTGCCGCACATCTTCGAGCGCTTCCACCGCGCGCGCAACGTGGTCGGGCGATTCAAGGGCAACGGGCTGGGGCTGGCCGGCTCGCGCCAGATCGTGGAGCAACACGGCGGCAGCATAAGCGTGAGCAGCCAGGAAGGGCAGGGCAGCACCTTCGTGGTGCGGCTGCCCCTGGACCCAGCCTAACCGCGCCAAACGCGTCTCAACCGACCAGCACGTAGCCCAGCCCGCGCACGTTGCGCAGCAGTTTAGGGTCGGCGCCCAAGCTCTGGATCTTGCGGCGGAGGCGCAGGATCACCGTCTTCAGGTAGCCGGGATGCACTGCCGCCCGCCCGGAGACCTGCGCCAGCCGCCGGGTGAGCTCGCTGGCCGGCACCAGATTGCCAAGCGACCGGGAGAGCTCGGCCAGCACCTCCGCCTCCACGCGGGTGAGGGGCACGGTGCGTCCTTCCCGCGCCAGCTCCGGCGGCAGAGTGCGGAAGCGCACGTCTTTGAAGACCAGGTATTCCGCCGCCAGGCGGCCGATGCTGCGCAGCAGCCGCGCCTCTCGCAGGGCAGGGCTGAGGGCGGCGCCGGCTTCCTCGGGTGGCGTGTCGTCGGTGAGCACGGTGACGGCGCCAGCGTTGTAATACGGCGCGGCCGACGTGCCGGGTGGGATCACCGCGACGAGCACGGAGCTCAACGTTTCCAGGAGGGTGCGGGCCAGCGCCACGTGCTCCGGGTCGTCCCCGCCGACGACGATCACCAGGTCGCTGCGGGTGGCGAGCGCGGTCTGCACGGCGTTGGCGGCGCCGACGTGCTCGATGAGGTACACGTCCGCTTCGGCCAGAACAAGAAGCAGCCACCGGCGCGGCGCCGGGCGCAGATACACCACCAACGCGGTGAGCCCGGGGCGGGTAGGAGCGCTCATGGCAACGACCGTGAGGACATGGCGCCGAATGCTCCCTGGGATGGTCATGCGGGGACCTTCTGCCGACCGGGTCGAACGGGTATGGCCGCCAACACGTCGCAGCGGCCGCACGGCGGTGTTTAGGTAATAGCCACCGGGCTGCCCTCGGTGGTTGAGAAACGGTTAGCTTGCGGTAACAACGGCGGCGGAGATGATGCGCACCGGTCGAGGGGGCCGCGAGGGCGCCTGGGCGACGCGGCGTTGCTGTAACCAGGGGCCGGTGTTACGCTCACGCTGGGGCGGCAGCCTGTCCGGGAGCGAGGGCACCGGCGTGTCCCAGCGGATAGCGGGCACAACCCGCCCGGCGGGTGCCGGCCCGTACCCCCTGCGGAGGCACCGGACGCGATGGCCACCACAACACCGGCACGGGTAGCGGCGCGCGCGCTGCCGTGGCCCTTGGTTTTCTACCGCTCGGCCGTCGGCAAGAAATGGGTGATGGCGGTTACCGGCATCGTGCTGTTGGGGTACGTCCTGCTGCACATGCTGGGCAACCTCAAGCTGTACCTGGGCGCGGAGGAGATCAACCGCTACGCCGAGGGCCTGCGCACGGTGGGCGAGCCATTTCTGCCTCACACCGGCGCGCTGTGGATCGTGCGCGTGCTGCTGATCGGGTCGTTCGCGCTGCACATCCACGCTGCCTACTCGCTGACCCGCATGAACCGCCGCGCCCGGCCCGTGCCGTACCAGTCGCCCCGCCATTACATCGCCGCCACCTACGCCGCACGCACCATGCGCTGGAGCGGCGTGATCGTCGGCCTGTACGTCCTCTACCACCTGGCCGACCTGACGTGGGGGTGGGCCAACCCCGACTTCAAAAAGGGCGACGTGTACCACAACGTGGTGGCCAGCTTCCAGCAGTGGCCGGTGGCGCTGCTGTACATCGTCGCCAACGTGGCACTGGGGTTGCACATCTACCACGGCGCCTGGAGCCTCTTTCAGAGCCTGGGCGTCAACAATCCCCGCTTCAACCCCGCCCGGCGGTGGTTCGCGACTGCATTTGCGGCTGCCATCGTCGCCGGTAACGTCAGCTTCCCGGTGATGGTGCTTGCCGGGGTGGTGAGCTGAGGGAGGAGTGGCCATGACCGTTGCGGCATCGCCCAAGCTGGACGCCAAGGTCCCGCCGGGGCCGATCGAGGAGAAGTGGGACAACTGCAAGGCCAACCTACGCCTGGTCGCGCCCACCAACCGGCGGCGGTTCGAGGTGATCATCGTGGGCACGGGGCTGGCCGGAGCCTCGGCGGCGGCCACGCTGGGTGAGCTGGGCTACAACGTGAAGGTGTTCTGCTTCCAGGACTCACCCCGCCGCGCCCACAGCATCGCCGCTCAGGGCGGGATCAACGCCGCCAAGAACTACCGCAACGACGGTGACAGCGTCTTCCGCCTGTTCTACGACACCATCAAGGGCGGCGATTACCGCTCGCGGGAGGCCAACGTCTACCGGCTGGCCCAGGAGAGCGTGAACATCATCGACCAGTGCGTGGCGCAGGGGGTGCCCTTCGCCCGTGAGTACGGCGGCCTGCTGGACAACCGCTCCTTCGGCGGGGCGCAGGTCTCCCGCACCTTCTACGCCCGCGGCCAAACGGGCCAGCAGCTCCTGCTGGGGGCCTACCAGGCCATGATGCGGCAGGTGCACGCCGGCACGGTGACGATGTACCCACGCCACGAGATGCTGGACCTCGTGGTGTATGACGGCCGCGCTGTGGGCATCGTGGTGCGCAACCTGGTGACCGGTGAGGTCAGCTCGCACGCCGCCCACGCGGTGGTGCTGGCCACCGGCGGCTACAGCAACATCTTCTTCCTGTCCACCAACGCCAAGGGCAGCAACTGCACCGCCATCTGGCGGGCGCACCGGCGCGGCGCCTTCATGGCCAACCCCTGCTTCACCCAGATCCACCCCACCTGCATCCCGGCCAGCGAGCACTACCAATCCAAGCTCACGCTGATGAGCGAGTCGCTGCGCAACGACGGACGGGTGTGGGTGCCGCGCAATCCGGGCGACGAGCGCCCGCCCCGCCTCATCCCAGAGGAGGAGCGGGACTACTTCCTGGAGCGGATGTACCCCTCCTACGGTAACCTGGTGCCGCGCGACGTCGCCTCGCGTGCCGTCAAGCGCATGGTCGACAGCGGCCGCGGGGTGGGCCCGCTGCGCAACGGCGTCTACCTGGACTTCGCCGATGCCATCGCCCGCCTGGGCCGCGGCGTGATCGAGGACCGCTACGGCAACCTGTTCGAAATGTACGAAAAGATCACCGGCGAGAGCCCCTGGGAAACGCCCATGCGCATCTACCCCGCGCCGCACTACACCATGGGCGGCCTGTGGGTGGACTACAACCTGATGAGCACCATCCCCGGCCTGTTCGTGGCGGGGGAGGCCAACTTCTCCGACCACGGTGCCAACCGCCTGGGCGCCAGCGCCCTCATGCAGGGCCTGGCCGACGGCTACTTCATCCTGCCCTACACCCTGGCCGATTACCTGGCCGGCCTGCTCGGCACCCGGCCGCTGCCCACCGACCACCCGGCCTTCAAGCAGGTGGAGGCCGAGGTGACGGACCGGGTGAAGCGGCTGCTGGCCATCAAGGGCACGCGCTCGCCGGACTACTTCCACCGGGAGCTGGGCAAGGTCATGTGGGACCTGTGCGGCATGGAGCGCTCCGCCGAGGGACTGCAGAAGGCGCTCTCGGAGATCCCGGCGTTGCGCGAGGAGTTCTACCGCGACCTGCGCGTGCCCGGCGCCAACGAGGAGTTCAACCAGGCGCTGGAGAAGGCCGGGCGCGTGGAGGACTTCCTCGAGTTCGCCGAGCTGATCGTGCGCGACGCCCTGCACCGCAACGAGTCCTGCGGCGGCCACTTCCGCGTTGAGTACCAGACCGAGGACGGCGAGGCGCTGCGCAACGACGACGAGTACGCCTACGTGGCCGCCTGGGAGTTCACCGGCGTGGGCTGCGAGCCCAAACTGCACAAGGAGCCGCTTATCTTCGAGTTCGTACACCCATCGCAGCGAAGCTACAAGTAACCAGCCGCCTTGCCCTGTGGGCGCTGCTCGGAGTCACCGTGCGATGCGCTTGTATCTCAAAATCTGGCGGCAGAAGGACCGCCACTCGCCCGGCCGGTTTGTGGACTACGAGGTGGACGACATCTCGCCCGACATCTCCTTCCTGGAGATGCTCGACGTGCTCAACGAGCGCCTCATCAGCCAGGGCGAGGACCCGATCGCCTTTGACAGCGACTGCCGGGAGGGCATCTGCGGCATGTGTGGGGTGGTGATCAACGGCGTGCCGCACGGGCCGGTGCGCGGCACCACCACCTGTCAGCTCCACATGCGCCACTTCAAAGACGGCGACCGCATCGTGGTGGAGCCGTGGCGCGCCGCCGCCTTCCCGGTGATCAAGGACCTGACCGTCGACCGCAGCGCGCTGGACCGGATCATCGAGGCGGGCGGCTACATCACGGCTCCCACCGGCAGCGCGCCCGAGGCCAACAACACCCTTATCCCCAAAGAGGTGGCCGACACCGCCTTCGACGCCGCCGCCTGCATCGGCTGCGGCGCCTGTGTGGCCGCCTGCCCGAACGGCGCTGCCCAGCTCTTCACCGCGGCCAAGGTGGCGCACCTCAACCTGCTCCCCCAGGGCCAGCCCGAGCGGTGGCTGCGGGTGGTGAACATGGTGCAGGCCATGGAAGAGCTGTTCGGCTCCTGCACCAACATGGGTGAGTGCGAGGCGGTCTGCCCAAAGGAGATCAGCATCGACTTCATCGCCCTCATGAACCGCGACTACGTGAAGGCGATGGTCAAGAACCGCCGCCTCATGTCGCAGCGCGGGTGAGGGGGCGTCCCTAGGCATGGGTCCCACCCAGGTGGGTTCCCGGCGTGCGCCCGTCGGCGGTGAGCCGCAGACAGCCAGAACGGCGAGCCCCACTTTCCCAGCCGGGAAAGTGGGGCTCGCCGTTTAGGAAGGGACCGGCTGCTCCCGATCCCCGTCCTTGGCGCTACTGCACCAGTTTGACCAGTTCCTTCACCGCCTCGGCCGCCTTGTGCAGGCCGGCGCGCTCGCTCTCGGAGAGCGGCACCTCGATGATCTGCTCAATGCCCTTCGCGCCAAGTTTCACCATCACGCCCACGAAGGCGTCATGGATGCCGTACTCGCCCTGGAGGTAGGCGGCGGCGGGCACCACGCGCTTTTCGTCCAGGATGATCGATTCCACCATCGCCACGGTGGCCGCCGAGGGGGCGTAGTAGGCGCTGCCGGTCTTGAGCAGGGCGACGATCTCGGCGCCGCCGTTGCGCGCGCGCTGGGCGAGCGCCTCGGCCCGCTCCTGGCCCACGAGCTGCACCAGCGGCACGCCGCCCACGGTGGCGTTGCTGATCAGCGGCACCATCGTCGCCTCGGTGTGGCCGCCCAGCACCCAGGCGTGCACGTCCTTGACCGAAGCACCGGTCTCCATGGCGATGAAGGTGCGGTAGCGGGCGGTGTCGAGCATGCTGCCCTGGCCGATGACGCGCTCGCGCGGCAGACCGGAGGCCTCGAGCGCCACGTGGCACATCACGTCCATCGGGTTGGCGAAGATGATCAACACGGCGTTCGGTGAGTACTTGACCGCGTCTCGCACCACGCCGCGCACGATGCCGGCGTTGGTGTTGAGCAGGTCCTCGCGCGTCATGCCCGGCTTGCGCGGCACGCCGGAGGTGATCACCACCACGTCCGAACCGGCCGTGTCCGCCGGGTCGTTGGTGCCGGTGACCACGGTATCAAAGCCCAGGATGGGCCCGGCCTGCATCATGTCCAGGGCCTTGCCCTGGGGCATGTCCGGGATGATGTCGATCATCGTCACGTCGCAGATGTTCTTCTCGACGAGACGCTGCGCCATCGTGGCGCCGGTCATGCCGGCGCCCCAGATGGTGACCTTCTTGCGAGACATGGCAAACCTCCCGTTGGTGCGGTTGGGGGTAGGTATGAATGAATGAGGGAAGGAACCGGCGTTCCTTCCCTCAGGCACGTGCTCAACGTTGGAGGAGTGCGAGGGCTTCGTTGAACGTCTTCGACGGGCGCATGACCGCGTTGGCCTTGGCCGGGTCGGGGCGGTAGTACCCGCCAAGGTCCACCGGAGCGCCCTGGACGGCCAGCAGCTCCGCGGCGATGGTGGGCTCGTTGGCCCGCAACGTCCGCGCCAGCTCCGCAAACGCGGCGGCCAGCGCGCGATCCTCGGTCTGCGCCGCGAGCTCCTCCGCCCAGAACAACGCCAGGTAGAAGTGGCTGCCGCGAGTGTCAAGCTCACCGACCTTGCGGCTGGGCGTCTTGTTCTCGTCCAGGTAGCGCCCCGTGGCCCGGTCCAGGGTGTCGGCGAGCACCTGGGCGCGGGTGTTACCGGTCGTGCGGGCCAGGTGCTCAAAACTCGCGGCGAGCGCGAGAAACTCGCCGAGGCTGTCCCACCGCAGGTGGTTTTCTTTGAGTAGCTGCTCCACGTGCTTGGGTGCCGACCCGCCGGCCCCCGTCTCGAACAACGCGCCCCCGGCCAGGAGCGGGACGATGGACAGCATCCGGGCACTCGTGCCCAGCTCCAGGATGGGGAACAGGTCGGTGAGATAATCGCGCAGCACGTTGCCGGTCACCGAGATGGTGTCCAAGCCCTGGCGGATGCGCCGTAGGGAGAAAGCCATGGCCTCCGTGGGCGCCATGATCTCGATCTGGAGGCCGCTGGTGTCGTGCTCAGCGAGGTACCGGCGCACCTTTGCGATGAGATTGGCATCGTGTGGCCGGGTCTCGTCCAGCCAGAACACCGCCGGGGTGCCCGTGATGCGGGCGCGGGTGACCGCCAGCTTGACCCAGTCGCGGATCGCCACGTCCTTGGTCTGGCACATGCGCCAGATGTCGCCCGCGGCTACGCGGTGCTCGAACAGGACGTTGCCGGCGCGGTCCACCACGCGCACGGTGCCGGCTTTGGGGATCTCGAACGTCTTGTCGTGGCTGCCGTACTCCTCGGCCTCCATCGCCATCAGCCCGACGTTAGAGACGGACCCCATGGTGGCCGGGTCAAAGGCGCCGTGGGTGCGGCAATCGTCGATCACGACCTGGTAGATGGGGGCGTAGCTGCTGTCCGGAATGACGGCCAGGGTGTCGTGCTCCTTGCCGTCCGGTCCCCACATGCGCCCGCCGTTGCGGATCATGGCCGCCATTGAGGCGTCGATGATCACGTCGCTGGGGACGTGGAGGTTGGTGATGCCCTGCTCGGAATCGACCATCGCCAGCGCCGGGCCGTTGGCCAGGTCTTGGGCGATGGCCGCTTCGATGCCGCGGCGCACGTCGTCGGGGAGCGATTGCGCCACCTGGAGCAGCGCGGCGAGGCCCTCGTCAGGATCGCCGCCGGCCGCGGCCAGCACGTCGCCGTAGCGGGCAAACAGCGTGGGGAAGAAGGCGCGCACCGCGTGGCCGAAGATGATCGGGTCGGAGACCTTCATCATCGTGGCCTTGAGGTGCAGGGAGAACAGCACCTGCTCGGCCTTGGCGCGGGCGATCTGCTCGTCCAGGAAGGCCCGCAACGACGCCACCCGCATCACGCTCGCGTCCACCACCTCGCCGGCCAGCACCGGCACGGCATCACGCAGCACGGTGACCGCGCCGTGCTCGTCCACCAGCTCGATGCGCAGCGCGTCGTCCGCGGCGATGACGGCGGATCGCTCGGTTGAGCGGAAGTCGTCGCGGGTCATGTGCGCCACGTTGGTTTTGGAATCGGGGGACCAGGCGCCCATGGGGTGTGGGTGCTTGCGGGCGTACTGCTTGACCGAGGGCGCGGCCCGACGGTCGGAGTTGCCCTGGCGGAGCACGGGGTTGACCGCGCTGCCCTTGACGCGGTCGTAGCGGGCGCGGACCTCCCTCTCCGCGGCGGTCTGGGGGGCGTCGGGGTAGTCTGGGAGCGCGTAGCCCTGCCCCTGGAGCTCGGCGATGGCTTCCTTCAACTGCGGCACGGACGCGCTGATGTTGGGCAGCTTGATGATGTTGGCCTCGGGCCGGCGCGTCAGCGCGCCCAGCTCGGCGAGGGCGTCGCCGATGCGCTGCTCGGGCGAGAGGTATTCAGGGAAGGCGGCGATGATGCGGCCGGCCAGGGAGATGTCCCGCGTCTCGAGCGCCACGCCGGCGAGGGCGGCGTACGCTGAGATGATGGGCAGCAGGGAGTAGGTCGCCAGGAGGGGGGCTTCATCCGTGAGCGTGTAAATGATCTTGGGATCAGCCATCGCGTGCCCTTCCGTACGGTTCTCTCCGCAGGATAGACGCCGCCTGGGACTGAGTCCATCGCCCCCTCTCGCGGGTTCCACTGCAAGGTGGCGTTGGGCAGGAGCGGGGTGCCGGCGGCCCCCGCCGGCACCCTTGAGCGGTGCGAGCCGCGCGGCTCGACTGCGGCGCCGCGCCACCACCCAGTACGGTCACAGGCACCGAAGTAATGCATGATACGTGTATCTCGTATCATTCATAAACCCATGTTGTTTCATGGTGATGGGTAGAGATCGTAATTCACCGGTTCTACCATCTATCTTCACTAATTTGCCACTCTTGGGTGCTCAGCGCTCGTGATACTGTGAGCCAACCTCGGCTGGCGGGGGCCCGGACCGCGTGTGTGACGGAGATCGCCGGCCGGCAACCGAGCCGCGACGGTAGGGGTGGGGGATGCAAGAGCCCACGCAGCGCTAGCGCTGCCCCTATAGGACACGGCATTCCGACCTCGCCCGGGATCACACACCCGGCGGACAGCACGCCCAGGCGCTCCGCCGCGTGAGCGACATAACAGGAGGGACCCATGTGGCGGTGGTTAGCAGGGCTGTTGGTGAGCGTCGCTGTGCTTTTGTCGGCCGTGTCCCGCCCAGTGAGCGCCGCCCCGGACGTCGTGGTAGGGCCGCAGGGCAACGAACCGGTTACCGGGGCCGTGAACCCTCTCAACCCGCAGAACGTCGCGGTAGCGCAATGCACGCTGCGGCTCTCCACGGACTTCGGCCGGACATTCCCTATTACCGTCAATCCCGCCACCCCGCCTGGCTACCCGCGCGTCGGCATAGGCTGTGACGACGTCCTCGCCTTCGACTCGCAGGGTCGGCTCTTCTGGGCGTACCTCCTCCGCGGCGACCTGAACGGCGACGGCACTCAGGACGACCTGACGGTCGTGGTGGCGCAGGTGAACCCCGCCACCGGCGCGATCGTCGGCAACGCTGCGGACATCACGCCGGGGCAGTTCAGCGACGACAAGCCTTGGCTGGCGGCCGACGCTACACCCGGCAGCCCCTTCCGTGACAACCTCTACATCGTGTGGACCAGGCTTGGCGGTGGCAGCCAGGTCATGTTCTCCCGCTCGGTGAACCAGGGCGGCGCGTGGTCGGCTCCCCGACAGATCTCGGCTGCCGGCGAGGGCTTCGTCTGGCCGTCGCACGTCGCCGTGGCGCCCAACGGGGACGTCTACGCGTCGTATCACTCGGATACGTGCGGCGCCGCTACGGCACAGATGTTTGTCATTCGGGACAGCACGGGCGGGGCCAACCTGGCTGCCAACCCGCCCGTCATCACCCAGAAGACCTCTTTCCAGTCTGCCGTCACCTGCAACGTGCAGGACAGCTCCGGGGATGAGGTCCCGAACACCGATTTCTGGATGCAGGGGGCCCTAGCGCCGTACGTCGTGCCGGACCCCGTGCAGCCAGGCCGCATCTTTGTGATCGCCAACGACGACCCCAATAACACCTTCGGCAACGGCGACGATGGCGACGTGATCCTGGCCCGCTCAACCGACTATGGCAATACCTGGTCTATCAGCACGGTCAGCCATGGTCCGGCCGGCACCCTGCAGGTCTTTCCCAATGGTGCCATCGACCAGAACGGCCGCCTGGTGATCTTCTGGTACGATACCCGCCGTGGCCAGCTCAACGGCAACAACAACTTCCTGCTCGACCTCTATGCCACGGTTAGCGTCGACGGCGGCCTCACGTTCAGCAACGACTTCCGCATCAACGACACCGCTTTCGACCCAGATGTGGGCGCGCCCTGCCGCTTCGGCCCACAGCCGCCGTGCCAAACCGCTGGCGACCCGGTGCAGCAGACCCGCCGCATCGGCGAGTACAATGGTATCGCTGCGGCGGACGGCATTGGTTATGTTGCCTGGACCGGGAACACCTTCACTGGGACGACGCCCACTGGGCAGCAGATCTACTTCGATGTGTTCTCGATCCTGGGCACCGTTACGGACCGGTTTGAGCCAAACGACGCTGTGCAGCCCGGCGTGGCCACCAACCTTGGCGCCCACGCCTCATATGCCGAGTCCGGCCTGACCATTCACAGCGACACCGACGAGGACTTCTTCCGCGTCGTCGCGCTCAACACCGGCAAACTCACGTTCCAGATCGCCTCGAACGGCCGCCTCAGCGACCTGGACATCCAGGTGCGCGATAAGTTCAACAACGTCGTCGCTACCAGCAGCACATCGGTGGATCAGAACAACAGCGAGAGCATCACTATCCCGGCGGTAGCGGGCGAGCCGTACTTCCTGCGCGTCTACGCCTCCCCAGGCGCACCCAACCCGCCTAACCAGTTCCCGCCACTCAACGTGTACTCGCTCACCATCACCAACACCAGCGCCTCGGTGCCGTTCGGCCTTGACCTGACGGCTGACTCCGACAGCGGACGGAACAACGCCGACGATGTCACGAACGTCAAGCAAGCCACTATCCAGCTGCGCCTGGATGAGGCTGCCCTCACTGGCGTTCCGTTCTCGCCGACCGCCGACGCGGCCATCGCCGACGATGCGCCGGGCTTCAAGGTCGGGGTGCTGCGCAACGGCACGCTTGCCGGATTCGCTACGCGGGTAGCAGGCCAGCCAGGCGTGTACGAGTTCGCTTTTCCGCCTAGTACACCGCTGGTTGAGGGTACCAACTTGATCACCGCGCAGGTGTTCATCATCGATTCATCCGACGACCCTGCGGTTGCCGGAACGGCGCATGCGATCGGGCAGGGGGGTGAGTCCGCCGTGCTGGTGGTGACCTTGGACACCACCAAACCGGCCACACCGGGTGCCCCCGACCTACTCGCCTCCAGCGACAGCGGCGGCGTCGACGACGATAACGTCACCACGGTGACCACACCAAAGTTCACTGGCTCGGGTGAGGCTAACGCGCTGCTGCGCATCTTCGCCAACGGCAAACTCGTCGGCCAGGGGACGATGACCTCCTCCGGCGACTACGAGATCACGGTTAACCCGCTGGCCGATGGTGTCTACAGCATCACCGCCCAGCTGGAAGATCTGGCCGGCAACCTCAGCGATCCCTCACCGGCGCTCAAGGTGACGATTGCCAGTCAATCCCTGATCCTTCCCGGCACCACCGCCTCGGGCGGTGCTACCGGACCGGTCACCATCGATCTAGCCGCCGGCACCATCGCGGGCTATCCTGGAATTGCGGGCGCGACTGGCAAGATCGGCATCGTCGGCATTCCGGTAGTGAACCTTGCCGTCAACGGGCAGGCGCTCACCATCCTGGGCACGCCCACGGGCGATGGGCTGATCTACACCCCCACAGGGGAGCAGGCTGGCACCCTGACCCATAGCGGCTCCGCCCAGGTGATCACCTTCAGCGCGGTGGCCGGCACGCTCACGCTCGATCCGCTCGGCGGCAGCGACACCGTGACGATCAACGGCACGGCCGGGGCGGACACGATCGCCGTGCAGGTCACGAGCACCACCACCGTGCAGGTCAACAGCCTCAAGACGGCGAGCCTGCCCATCGCCAACGTCGAGAAGCTGGTCATCCTCGCGGGTCAGGGTGTGGATACGGTCAACGTGACAGCGTTCGATACAGTCAACGCCACCGTCTTCGTGGACAGCGGCGAGCCCACGACCAATACACCCAACGGCGACATACTGGTTGTGGGTGGCGGCTCGCCCAGGGCACGGATCCAGCAGCAGCCGGGTGGTCCTAACCCGGGTTCGGGCTCAATCACGGTGAGCTACCCGCAGACCACCGGCAACCAGACCCGCGTCGACTACAGCAACGTGGAGCGGACACAGACCAGCCGCTAGGATACGGGCGCGGTTAAGAAACGGTTTTGGGGTGGGGTCGTCGGGTCCCCACCCCATTCCGTGCCCGGCGTGCCACGTGGTGGCGCATTCGGCGGAGTAAGCGCAGGACCGGGGTTCAGACACTCGAGGTCGTGCCGGCGTTTCCGGGGCGCAGGGGATACGTCTCCGGTCGCTGGCCGGCATAGCAGCAACGTCGAGGTCCGGACGCCACGCGGCGTGGGCGCCGAGCCAGAGCACCATGAGGGCGGACTGATGGCTGTGAGGGCCATGACGGACGGGCGAGGGCACGTACACGACCCCCCTGACCAGCTCAGCCTTCTTGATGTCCGGCCGGGCGCAGTAGCGGCGGTGGAACTCGGTGCGGCTCAGCCGGTCGCCGGATTCGAGGGGGGGCGAAGGCCGCCTCTGTCGTCGCCATGGCCATCCCTTCTGGAGTGAGCATCGCCGGTGTGCCGCGTCCGTCTCCGCCCGTAGCCGCGCGGTCGTCATTCGTCCAGCACCACCAGCGGGTCGCCCTGGTTAACGCGGTCGCCCGCGCGGACGCGCACCTCTTTCACCGTGCCGGCGCGGGGCGCGCGGATCTCGTTCTCCATCTTCATCGCCTCCAGCACAAGCAGGAGGTCGTTGGCCTGCACGCGGTCGCCCGGCTGAACGGCCACCCGCACCACCCGCCCCGTCATCTGCGCGGTGACGGCGCCCTTGACGGGGCCGGCCGGAGTCGGGCTCGGGGCGCGGGCCGCGGCCGCGGGCATTGGCGCGGGCCGGGCCAGGGTGGGGCGGCTCGCGGCCTGTGGCCGCCCTTCCAGCTTGGCCTTGAGCACCTGCCCCTCCACGATCACCGGGGTGACGTCGTCCTCGGGCGCGCCGAGGTCCACGCGGATCGTGCGGCCGTTGACCGTCACGATGCGCGTGGAGCCGAAGCCGTCCACGGTGGTCTTGAAGAGCTCGCCGTCCACGATCACGCCGTCCGGCGTGAGCTGGATGTCATAGGCCCGGTCGTCGATCGTCAGCTTCATCGTCTTGCTCCGTGCCGGGCGCCGTGCCCGGTTACCCGCGCTGGGCGCGCTGCCGCCCGGCCAGCCGCCAGGGGCTCATGGCCAGGGCCGGGCGGGCCTCACCCCGCCCTTCGGCCACCCCCAGCCGGCCGGCAACCGCGGCGCCGCTTTTCTCCGCGGGCCGGAGGCCGGGGGAAAGGGCGGCGGTGAGGGCCGCGGCAATGGCGGCGACGGTTTCCTTCTCCGGGCCGCCGCCCCGCTCGCGCCACTCGAAGAAGTCGCGCGCCACCTGCGGGAAGAGGGCGTAGGAGACCACGTCCTCCTCCGAGCGGGCCAACTGGCCGATCTCCTGCCGCGCCTTCTCCAGCTCCGGCTCCAGGTAGTCGGCCGGGCGGCCGGTGATGGCCGGCCGGTTGCCCAGCACCTTGTGCCGCACCTCCTCGTTGACCGGCGCGGGCGGGCGGCCGTAGTAGCCGGCCAGGTACTGGCGGACCTCGTTGGTCACCACCTTGTAGCGCTCACCCATGAGCACGTTGAGCACGGCCTGGGCACCCACGATCTGGCTGGTAGGCGTGACCAGCGGCGGGAAGCCGAGGTCCTCGCGCACGCGCGGCATCTCCGCCAGCACCTCCGGCAGGCGGTGTTCGGCGTTCTGCTCGCGGAGCTGGTTGATCATGTTGGAGATCATGCCGCCCGGCATCTGGTGGATGAGCACCGCCGCGTCCACGCCGAAGGTGTTGGACTCGAAGGCGGCGTACTTGCGCCGCACCTTGGCGAAGTACTCGGCGATCTCGGTGAGCAGCTCCAGGTCCAGGCCGGTGTCCCATTTTGTGCCGCGCAGAGAGGCGACCAGCGACTCCGTAGGCGGCTGCGAGGTGCCGTGGGACATGCTGCTGATGGCGGTGTCCACGGAGTCCACCCCGGCCTCAATGGCCTTGATGTAGACCATATCCGCCATGCCGCTGGTGCAGTGCGAGTGCAGCGCCAGCGGCAGGTTGACGGCCGCCTTGATGCGGCTGACGATCTCGTAGGCGGTCATGGGGTCGAGCAGGCCGGCCATGTCTTTGAGGCACAGGGAGTCGGCGCCCATCTCCGCCAGCTCCAGCGCCATCTGCACCGCGCTGTCGGCGGTGAACACCGGGCTGATGGTGTAGCAGATCGTGCCCTGCACGTGGCCGCCGTACTTCTTTACCGCCCGGAACGCCGTCTGCATGTTGCGCGTATCGTTGACGGCATCGAAGATGCGGAAGATGTCCATGCCGTTCTTGATCGCCAGCTCGCAGAACTTTTCCACGACATCGTCCGCATAATGCCGGTAGCCGACGGTGTTCTGGCCGCGCAGGAGCATCTGCAGAGGGGTGTGCTTGATCCGCTTCTTCAGCTCCCGCAGCCGCTCCCACGGGTCTTCCTTAAGGAAGCGCAGGGCGGTGTCGAATGTCGCACCGCCCCACACCTCCAGCGAGCGGTAGCCGACCTTGTCCATCTTCTCCGCGATGGGCAGCAGGTCCGCGGTGCGCATCCGCGTCGCCAACAGCGACTGGTGCGCGTCACGCATCGCCGTATCGGTAATGCCAAGTCCCATAACGCTCCCTCAGAGGACGTACTGCGTATTGCACGTTATGCAATACGCAGTACGCTTCCGCTTCACAGTGGAATATTGCCGTGTTTCTTCGGCGGGTTGGAGTCCACTTTGTTTTGCAGCATCTCCAGCGCGCGGATGATCTTGGGGCGCGTGTCGCGCGGGTCAATCACATCGTCGATGAAGCCGCGCCCAGCGGCCACGTACGGGTTGGAGAAGCGGGCGCGGTAGGCCTCCACGAGCTCCTTGCGCTTCGCCTCCGGGTCCGGTGCGGAGCGGATCTCCTCGCGGTTGAGGATGTTCACCGCCCCCTCGGCGCCCATCACCGCCGCCTCGCCGATCGGCCAGGCGTAATTGATGTCGCCGCGCAGGTGCTTACTGGACATAACCAAATACGCCCCGCCGTACGCCTTGCGCAAGATCACGGCGATCTTGGGCACCGTGGCCTCGGCGTAGGCGTACAGCAGCTTGGCCCCATGCACGATGATACCGCCGAACTCCTGGTTCGCGCCCGGCAGGAAGCCGGTGACATCGGTGAGCGTGATGATGGGGATGTTGAAGCAATCGCAGAAGCGGACGAAGCGCGCCGCCTTGCGCGAGGCGTCGATGTCCAGCGAGCCGGCCAGGTGCGCCGGGTTGTTGCCCACGATACCCACCGTGCGCCCCGCCATGCGCGCGAACCCGACGACGATGTTCTGCGCCCAGCCGGCGTGCACCTCCATGAAGTCGCCGTTATCGACGATGCGCTCGATCACGTCGCGCACGTCGTAGGGGCGGGTGGCCTCCTCGGGCACGATGCTGAGCAGGTCCTCGTCGCGCCGCTCGGGGTCGTCGCCCGTTTCGTAGACGGGCGGGTCCTCCATGTTGTTGAGCGGCAGGAAGGACATCAGCCGCCGCACCTCTTGCAGGCAGGCCTCGTCCCCGGGGATGGCGAAGTGGGCCACGCCGGAGCGGGTGGCGTGCACCGCCGCCCCGCCTAACTCCTCGTGCGTCAGCTCCTCGCCCGTCACCGCCCGGATCACGTCCGGGCCGGTGATGTACATCTGGGCGGTACCCTCGGTCATGAAGATGAAATCGGTAATGGCGGGCGAGTACACGGCGCCGCCCGCGCATGGGCCCATGATCACCGAGATCTGGGGGATGACCCCGGAGGCGAGCGTGTTCAGGGTGAAGATCTCGCCGTAGCCGCGCAAGCTGGCCACCCCTTCCTGGATCCGCGCCCCGCCCGAGTCGTTCAGGCCGATCACCGGCACGCCGTTCTTGAGCGCCAGGTTCATGATCTTGACGATCTTCTCGCCCGCCACCTCGGAGAGCGAGCCGCCGAACACGGTGAAATCCTGCGAGTACACGAACACCGGTCGGCCGTCGATCTTGCCGTAGCCGGTGACGACCGAGTCGCCCAGGGGTTTGCGCTCGGCCAGGCCGAAGTCGGTGGTGCGGTGCACGACCAAGGAGTCGATCTCCTCGAAGCTGCCCGGGTCGAGCAGGATGTCCAGCCGCTCACGCGCCGTGAGCTTGCCGCGCGCGTGCTGCGCCTCGATGGCGCGCTGCCCGCCGCCCAGACGGGCCTGCGCCTTGAGCCGGTTCAGTTCCTCAAGACGGTCTTGCACAGACATATGAATGCTCCTGCCCTGCTCCCCTTCGCGGGAAGGGCCGTGCCATCATCCATGATGGCGTCCCGGCGAACTGGACTGCGACAGAACGAACGAGGAAAGACCCGGCCGCTCCCGTACGGGGGCCGGGCCGCGCCGCCTGCTTCGGACGCTAGCACAGGGCGCGGGCAGGCTCAAGGCGCGCTCGACCCGTGGGCCCTCAGGCCGGCTGGAAGAGCTTGAGCCCGGGCTCGGGCCAGTGGTCGAACGCCACCACCTCGCCGCGCGTGCTCAGCGTGACGTACAAGGTGCGCAAGTCCGGTCCGCCGAAGCAGGCGTTGGTGGTGAACGGGTCGGGGCAGGGCACGTGCCGTAGGACGCCCCGCTCCGGGGAGAACACGGTGATGCCGCCGTTGACGATCGTCGCTACCAGCACGTTGCCCTCGGCGTCCACGCACAGCGAGTCGCAGTAGGCGACGTTGAGCGGCGGCGCGCCGGGCACGGTGCCTACCACCCGCCGCCGGCCCACCTGCCCGGGCGCCGTGAGCTCGAACGCCCACAAGCGGCCGGTGGGCGACTCGGCCACGTACAGGGTGCGCCCGTCCGGGCTGAGGCCGATGCCGTTGGGCGCCTCCATCGGCCAGATGATCTCGCGGATGAAGTGGCCGTCGGGGGAGGCGTAGAACACACCGGTGCGGTCGCGCTGGCGGCCGTGGGTCTTGCCGTGGTCGGTGAAGTAGAAGTTGCCCTCCGCGTCGAACACCAGGTCGTTGGGGCCCTTGAGCGGCTCACCGTCGCAGGCGGTGTAGAGGGTGGTGACCTCGCCGGCCAGGGTCACGCGCTGGATGGAGCCGCCCCGGTAGTCTTTGGGACGGTCGCCGGGCAGGAGCATGCGCCGGCCGGTGCTGGCTGAGACGCGCTCCGTCCACTCGAAGCCGCCGTTGTTGGCCACGTAGAGGGCGCCGTCCGGCCCCAGCGCGGCGCCGTTGGGCCCGCCACCGGTGACGGCCAGGACGGACGTCTGCCCGTCTGGCGCGATGCGCGTCAGGCGCCCGGCGCGGATCTCCACCACCACCAGACTGCCGTCCGGCAGCACCACCGGTCCTTCCGGGAACTCCAACCCCGTGGCAACCACGCGTGGCTTCATGGTCATGATCGCCCTCCCCCGTGCCCGTGTCGGGTGTGTGTTACGCAAAGAGCTCCGGGTTGACGCAGTGCGGCGGCCGCTGTCCCGCCAGGGCGGCCAGCAGGTTGTCCACCGCCATCTCCGCCATCCTGGTGCGCGTGGCCAGGCTGGCGCTGGCGATGTGCGGCGCCAGGATCACATTGGGCAGGCGCAGGAGCGGATCGTCCATGGGAATCGGCTCCGGGTCGGTCACGTCCAGGGCTGCCCCGGCCGGCCGGCCCGCCGCCAGCGCCGCCGCCAGCGCCCGCTGGTCCACCACCGGTCCGCGCGAGGTGTTGATCAGCCAGGCGGTGGGCTTCATCATGGCCAGCTCGCGCGCGCCGATGAAATGACGCGTCTGCGGCGTGAGCGGTAGGTGCAGCGTGAGGAAGTCCGCCTCGCGCGTGGCGTCGAGCATCCCGTCGGAGCAGTCCACAAACGTGCAGTGGTCCACCCACACGTTGCGGCCGCCGTATTTCAAGGTGACCCCGTCGCCGTCGCCCCAGCCGTCCGGGTTGGTGAAGACCAGATTGCGGATGATGATGTTCGTGCAGGGCTGGGAGACCTGGGCCGTCGCGAAAATCCCCAGATTGCCCTGAATGGTGACGTTGGTGCCGACGCCGATGAGGGTTTTGTTCGGGCCGAGGTAAAAGTTGCCACTGGCCGAGAGCGTCAGGTTGCTCAGGATCAGGAGTATTGCCGGGGCGGTGTTGTTGTTGGTGGCTACGGGCACAAAGCTGGTGAGGTTGGTCACGATGTAAACCGGCCCGCCAGCGCCGCCGGTGACGCCCGCTCCGGCGGTGGCATAGCCGCTGGGCGGTTCGCTACCGCCGCCGCCCCCGCCGAGGGGCCGAATGCAGAAGAATCGGGCCGGCGTGCCGGGCGAGACGGAGTTCGTGATGTTGAAATTCCCGTTGCTGTCGAAATTGAACGTGCCCAGAACCGTCCAGTTGCTGCGCGGGATGGAGAGACTCGTGCTGGAGAGCA
>ENA-ORXB01000107-ORXB01000107.1-sediment-metagenome-genome-assembly--contig:-NODE-107-length-207037-cov-8.171323_pt1 | contig 207037 bp, 223 predicted proteins | sample MGYA00237863_ERZ511475 | MGnify/ENA primary metagenome ERZ511475 (study PRJEB26305, sample SAMN06343858) | sediment metagenome | isolation source: hot spring sediment | place: Canada: British...
AGGCGCAACATTATTCCTGACCTCCGCAGGAACCCGAGCTTGCGCGTCGAACCATGATCGCCATAGGGATTCCCTCCCGGCAGTTGTTTGGTTTCTCACCTTAAACAATTCGCCACGGGGAGCGGAATCCCTTGATTTATCTGTATTTTCAAGGACCCCTATGTTGAGTTTTTCAGCAGAATCTATGTACGTCGGATGAAGGCCGGTACACTCGGCCAGGTGCTCCTGGGACATGTTCTGGCTGAGCCGCAGCATGCGTAGCCGTGCTCCCAGCATCCGCTGTTTTTCTATCACGTTTCCTGCCCCTTTTCCTGAATTCCCTGGTATTCTACCCCACTCACTTTTTTATTTTTTTTTATTAGACCACGGGACAAGGAGGAATAGACGCGTAGGCTGTAGAATATAACTAAGAGTCTAGCCGGGTAGCCGGAAGGACTCCCCATATCCTCTGGAATAGGGGGTGGTAGCAGAGAAAGAACGTGAGGCATCGAAGGTGCGGGACAATTCTGGAAACGAGAGGGTAGTGCATAACCGTGTTTTGGTTAAACACACGCGAAAAGCCTGGATGGAAGGCACTCCCGGCTGGCGATCCTCGGTCTGCTACTGGTGTTGCTACTGGCTGTACCGCCTTCGCCAGTTGTACCGGGACAGGGAAATTATTAGCCCAACGTAGCATGAACCTCCCTAACACGTGAAGAGCGGTAACACGCAAACGGTGGTGGGTTAGTCAGCATCGTCAGTCTCTGGGTCGCGCGGTACTAACGGGTTCGAAAGGAGGGCGAAACTGATGTTAGCAGCTTTAAGAATTCCTTTTGGGTAACAAGGCTAAGCAAGGTTGGAAGATAGGGATCGAAAACTACGAAAACAACCAAAGGGGGAAGACTTATGACCAGAAAAACCGTCTTAATATTAGTAATTAGCTTAGTATTTGCCACGATCCTGGCGAGCTCTGCTGCCATGGCGGCAGCTCCCGCGGGTTCCAGTATAATTTCCAATTCTTTGACCCACACCCTGGCTGCGGGGCAAGAACAGATCAAACTGAGTTGGATCCAAGAGCCTCCTGCTTCGGCTAACATAGGTAAACCCTTTACTGTAGATGTTGAGGCCATAAACACCGGCGGCCAAATCGAACGCGTTCTGTATATTGTGGAGATAAAGAAAGACGGTAAGCCTGCCACCCCGGCCGATGTGCAAATAAGCGGAAAAACCGAAAGCGAACCCCAAACTTACCCTTTGGGTTACGATAGCGCGCACGGGTTCTTCTACTGGGGACAGCCGAGTGGCTTTACTTTTCCAGGCAACACCCCCCGCGAGGCCACTTTTGAAGTGACGGTCAAGAACGCCGGTACTTATTCGGTGGAGATCTACGCTGTCCAGCTACCGTAAGCCTAAATCTTTCAGGAAGGTATGAAACCAATGGGCAAGTATGCGAGGCTAGCATTTATATTTCTGGCCCTTATGGCTACGGGAGCCGTGGCCGTGGCAGGAGCCACGGTGCAGGCTCCCCTCGGCCCTTTCCTGCCCGTCTCTAATATCTTGCGCGCGGATATACAGGTTACAGCACGACCAGCACCAAGACCCGCAGCGGCACCGCCGGTCGTGGATAAGGTAGAGAAGGCAGTACAACCAGGAACGACCACGGTTGCGGAAATACCCGGCAAGGTAAAGGTCGAGGTGCCTGCCGGGGCTGTGAGCGGGGCGAATGCCGTCATCAAGGCTGAGGTCGTAGGGGACGAAAAGGCCGCTGGCGCGGGCATGCTCCTGCTCAGCAAAGTCGTGGACATCAGCCTGAAGAACGGTACGGTGGTGGGTACAGTCTACATCACGCTTAACTTCGACAAGAACAAGCTCGGCAAAGACCAGGAGCCGGCAGCCTTCTACTACGACGAGAAGGCCGGCAAGTGGATGCGCCTTGAGGGCACCGTGGATGCGGACAAGGGAACCGTGACCGTGGCGGTCGACCATCTGACGTTGTTTGCGGTCTTCGCCATGGTTAAAGAAGCACCCAAGCCTCCTGCGGTCGCCTTCAAAGACGTGCAGGGCCACTGGGCTTCCGAAACGGTGGCCAGACTGGCTGCGTTGGGCATCGTTTCGGGTTACCCGGACGGCACCTTCAAGCCTGAGAGGAACGTCACCCGCGTCGAGATTGCGGTCATCCTGGCGCGTGCCCTGGGTCTCGTGGCCGGGAGCGAGGAAGACCTGAAATTCAAGGATAATGCCCGGCTCCCCACCTGGGCCAAGGGGGCGGTCGCCGCAGCGGCCAGGGATGGCCTGGTGAAGGGCTACCCGCAGCCGGACGGCACGGTGACCTTTGAGGCCGTGCGCCCGATATCTCGGGCCGAGATGGCAGCACTTGTAGCAAGGGTCCTGGAGAGGAAAGTCGGCCCCGTCGCGCCAGCGGAGATCAGGTTCGCCGATGCACCTAGGATACCGGCTTGGGCAAGACCGAGTGTAGGCATTGTCGTGGCGAAGGGCATCGTTACTGGCTATCCGGACGCGACCTTCCGAGCTGAGAGGTATCTGACGCGTGCGGAAGCCGCAACGATAATTTTCCGTCTTCTGAACGCGGAAGGAGGGAAATAGCCTTCGGGGCGGTGCGGGGCAGGATCCCGCACCGCCCTGCACCTCGAATCTTACTTTCGGAAGGAGAGACGCCTGTTGTTCCAGAAAACCTGTCCCGAGTGTGGTCGGCCGAGTTATAGTGCTGCCGACAAGGGAAAGTGGGTTTGCCCCTTCTGTAGCGCAGATCTCACTTCTGTCGCGGTAGATGGCTCCGCTACCCCGCGCGAAGCTCTTAGACCCACTCGACCAGCGCCCGCAGAATCAGCCGCGCCTCCGGGTGCAAGAAGATGTCCTCTTGATCCAGGGTGACGGTGATCCCGTGCCGCAGTTCTCCCGTCTCCCGGTCCCGGTACGCCTTCGAGATTTGCAGCTTGCCCGCTTGGGGGAAGTAGCGGAGCAGCAGCCGTTTGGCCGCCGCTTCTACCGGCCGCTCCTTCTCCCAGTACCCGGGGCCACGGTAAAGCTTTGTCTTTGCCATCCAAACCGCCTCCATATTTGGCCTGCAAGCTGCCTCCGAGGTGGCAGCAATAATCCTTTTTCTATCTCCTTGGGGGGCCGGGGGGCCTTTCCGGGCACTTCTGCGCGGTTTCGCCCCGCTTGTGGTATTTGCCCCGCCGGACAGTCTTCTCGCCGACGCCGAACTCCGAGGCGATCTCCCTGGCGGTAGCTGTACTTCCCGAGTGGTCAAATTGACCACTCGGACCAGTGGCAAATTGCTTCAAGTTCAACACCTGGTTCTTCTTCCGCCTCTCGCACAGGCGGATCAATGCAGCCGCACCTAACCGGCTTTAATGCAGCCGCCTCCTGTCGGGGATTTTTTGCCACCAGCCGGGGTCAAACACCGGTTGGCCGTTTTCGTACCGGATGTCTATCGGGTCCACCGCCCCCAGGCCCAGGGTCTCCGGCAGGGGGTAGGGGAAAAGGGTTCGCGTTGCCAGGTACGCTTTCAGTGCCTCCTGGCGCGCCTTGAGTTCCAGGAACACCCGGCGCAGGTTCTTCGGCACTTCTTCCTTCGGCCAGGGCAGGAGCACCCGCACCCTGCCGCCCTCAAGGTGCAGGCGCACCCCGGCGGCTTACAGTTGCGCCACCAGCTTGGGCACGTCAGAAGGGTAGTGGCTCATCGGGCCAGTCCAACTCCTCCAGGTCTTCGCCCAAAAGGGTACGTTTTTTTGCGTCGCTGCCGTCGCTACCGTCGAAAGCCGCGCCGTTACTGGTTTCTCGCTGCGACGCGTTTGCGACGGTTGCGACGCGACCGCCATCTGGCGTCGCAGGTGGCGTCGCACGGGAAGCGCTTGCAATTTCTGCATTTGCAACGGTTGCGACGCGAGCGACACCATTTTTCGTACCCTTCTGGTCCGCCTTCCGCAACGCGATCCACCGCCCCCGATAACCTGCCGAGTCTTTGCCGAATTCTACTTCGATGCCCACGTCTGCCAGGTTGGACACCAGCTCTTTCAGTCGCTTCGTGAGCGTCTCCGAGCTGCCTGGCCAGGCGCGGGATCGCGCACCGAGCTTCTCCCGTGCTGCAATTTCTTCCAGCTTCTCCAGTAATGCGCTCGGCGTACCGATCCATTCAGGACATTCGTCAAGCAGGCAAGCTACCGCGTGCGCCACCGGGTGGCTGGCGACAATCCGCTCGTTTAATTCGCCGATGTTCTCGAAGTAAGCGTTTAGGAACTCGTCAGCGCCAACGCCCAGGGCCTCGGCCACGGCTGCGCCCCAGGCGGCGAAGTCGGCCATGCGCGGCAGGCGGTTAAAACGCAGCTTCGGCTTGATCCCCATCGCCGCGCTCAGCGCGTCTAGCATCGCGCCGAAAAGCCGGGGCCGCCGACGCTCGAACTCCCTTAAGATTTCCTGCTCCTGGCGACGGCTATCGGCCGGTACCCGTTCGAGTTCGATGGTTAAGAAGCGGTCCTGCAGGTCCGTGCCGCCGGTTAGCAGGTGAATGCCGTTCACGCCGACGGCGCGTTTGAACTTTAAGATTACCTCGTCGGCGTCCGTATACAGTTGCCGCGCGGTAAATCCGGCCCCGGTCGCCGCTCGGCAGAGCATGGCGCTCAGTTCCGCTGAAACGCCCGACAGGTTATCGAAGAACGGGGCGAAGTTGTGAGCAAGCAAGATGCACATATCCCTTTCGTTGCTACGCGGGATCAAAAGCGGTTCGACGGCCGGATCTATTAACTGTCGTGCCATCCGCATTAAAGTCGATTTTCCGCTCCCCTTCTCGCCGAATACGTTCAAAATTGGGCGCGGGATGTCGGGGACCAGAACCGTGACCAGGTACACGGCTAAAAGCAATTTATCCCGCCCCTTTTTGACGTTCGTCAACGCAAACAAATCCCACACCGTGCCCCCGCGCTCCGGTTCAACCTGCGCGGCCGTGTTTTGGTAACGGCGGAACAGGATGGGGGGCTTCTCAACCACCTCCCATCCGTCGGGCGTGATCTTTACGGCGCGCCACGTGGCGTCGGCCAGGTCATACCAGAACGCGCCGCCGTGCTCGGCAATGCGCAGGTGAAGCGGCATCCGCGGGCTGCGGAATACAGCCCGGTGCTCAAGCGCGTTCAAAGCCTGGTTTAGGGCGTCCGTGTTAACGGCCTTCCCGGTGGCTTCATAAAACGCGCCCACCAACCACCACTTGAAATATTTGCTCCGTACCGGCCAAATCTCGCGGTGGCCTGCAACGGGTATCACCGCGTAGGGTTCCCGCTCTTGGTCGTGGAAAAATCCCGCGAGCGTCGCCAGGTCGAGAAGGATTTCGGCCTGCGAACGCCGCTCTTTGCTTTCGCGGCCTTGCTCTTGCTTTGTAGTCACCCCACCTAGGAGCTCCGCTTGCTCCGCCGGGGTTAAGGCGTCCGTTAGAGTACCCAAGACCAACCCTCCCGGCGGAACAGTTCAATTTGTGCCTTGCGCGGGCCATACAGGAGGGTGTCGAGCAAATACCCAGTGCGCGGTTCTAATTCGCATGCCACCTCAAAGCCGGGATTTTGGGGGCCTCCCTGGATTACCTGCTGGCAAGCACGCTCAAGAACGCCCAAGCCGCGAATAGTTGCGTTGCGCCAGGCATCGAAGGCGGCTTCCAACCTGCGCTCCCGCCACCAGGCGGCGATTTCTTCCCGTATCCTCCGCCGCGCGGCGGGGGAGAGGGGCCGGTCCGCCGCCAGGTCGAAGGCACGGCAGATTTCCCGCGCCGCGTCCAGGGGTGTGAGCTTCCATAGCCGGGCCAAAAATGTGATCCCGTCCCCGCCCGCGCCACACCCGAAGCAGAAAAACAGTTGCTTACCCGGCGTAACCGTGAAGGACGGCGTCTTTTCCTGGTGGAAGGGGCAAAGCCCCACAAAATGACGACCCTGGGGACGTAGTTTGACGCCGCCCAGATCCTGTACCACGCGCAGGATGGAAACCTGCCGCGCAAGGACAAAAATGTCTTGCCGGGCGGCTTTTAACGGGTTATGATACTGGTGGTTTTGCACCTCCACCTTCCGCCCGGTCGCCGCCGGGCTTTGCTTTTTGCTACGCATTTTGTCTCCCCACCCGCTCCCGCAGCAAGCGCTCTGCCGCCTCGCGCGGGATGAGAATTCGTTTCCCGACTCGAACGACGGAGATGTCCCCCCGACGGATTAACTCATAAACCGAGCTACGACCCAACCCTGTCGCGTATGCGAGTTCAAGCGGGCTGTATGCGAGCCGTTCAACACCCTGAAAAGTGCGCTTCTGCATCGCGACCCCCCCAAAGTTTTTATTGCCCCCAAGGTACCAGGTGGTTCCTGAAAATACGCAAGGGGCGAATTCGCCGTCTTTTTCTTGCCCGTGCGTCACTTTTTCCTTGGCGCTTTCTTGAGAATCTTGATCGGGTGCCGTTTTTCGGCGTTTTTCGCCCCACGTGAATTTTTAAAGTGGCACACTTTCTCCAAATGTAGGGGCTGTCTCGTGCGGCGAAGCAGAATTTTTACACAAACTTTGCCGATTTTTAGCGAAACTTTTGAAATTTTTACGTGAGAAGGTCTTTGTAGCTTACTGTAGCTTGACGTAGTGCCGGAGGACGCGGTTTTCGTGAATTTGCCGGGGGCCGTGAAACACATCCGCAAGTAGCAGTTATCGGGGGGCCGGTTGTTCCGTTTTACCGGGCGGTCAAAGAACCCCTTGAAACCCCTACCCTGGCCGAAAAATTTTTGCTAACATTTTGCTAACAAACCACGCGGAAATGTTAGCACGAAATGGATGGAATGAAATGACAAACCCAGGATTCTCAAGGCTTCGCGGATAGGATAAAACTGGATAACAGTAAAACTAGCACCTCTTAATCGTCAGGCTACAGGTTCGAGTCCTGTGTGGCCCACCAGATTTAAGACCATGCCTTGCCGGTTGCTAACGCATCTTGCAAACGCAACCGGTATTTTTTGTCTTCGCCTTTCTCACACAGAAACTGCTCCACCGTCGGGCATAACCTTTGGTCAATACACTCTGCTATGCCTTCCTGCTTGATACGGGCGCCTTCATCGCTCTCATTGACGCACGGGATAAGTTCCACGAGGCGGCCAAGAGCTTCTATCTGTCGGTGAGTAAGGAGGTAACCTTAGTTACTAACTACCCTTCTGGTCGTAGCAGAGGCGTATACTTGGCTCCGGTATCACGGGGATTTCAATTTAGCCTTAAGGTTTCTCAAGGCGATCGAAAAGGCTTCGGAAAGCGGAAACCTCACCGTGATCTATCCTGACCAGGCGCTATGCGAGAAAGCGCGGGTTGTTTTAGAGAGGTACCGTGATCAAAAACTCTCTTACGCAGATGCCGTAAGCTTCGCAATACTGGAGACATTGGAGATTAGTGACGTGTTCGGTTTTGACAGCCACTTCTACGTCGCCAACTGCAACCTTCATCCGGTCGTGCCCAAACGGCTTTAATTTTTGTACGACGATTGGGTTATTTAGCAATTTCGATTGGGTACCTATCCTTTCTCAAGTAGCCGGCATTGACTTTCAATAGCTACTTCTTGTTTCACCCCCGTCGAAGGTTTTATTCTTCTCGCCTGCGTGTTTCTGCTGGCTCACCTCGAACATTTAAGTCTCTTTCACGCCTTCTACCTCGCCATTATCACCCTCACTACGGTTGGCTATGGCGATTATTACCCTGCTAGTGAAGCAGGAAAAATAGCGGCCTTAGTCATCGCCGTCACCGGCATCGGCTATATCTGGCTTTCCTTATCGATGGTCGTTGCTGCTCTTGTAGAAGGAGACATCATCCGCTTTTGAGGGAAAAACAAATGGAACGCAGAATCGCCAAACTCAAAAACCCACGTCATTGGTTGCGGCCTGGGCCGCGCCGGAATGGCTGCCGTAAGACAACTTGAGCACGAAGAAGCGCCCTTTGTCGGCATAGACCTCAACGAGCAGCAGGTGGAAGCCCTTCGGGAGCACGGCTACCTGACTATCGCGGGTGATGCCACCGAGGACGAAGTCCTCAAAGCAGCCGGCGTGGAACGGGCCAGGAGCATCATCGCGGCGCTTCCCCACGATCCCGGTAACATTCTCATTACTATGGCCGCCAAGGACCTCAACCCTGGCACCCGGGTGGTAGCTCGCGCCGACCGGCCGGAGAACATTACGCGGCTCAAACGCGCCGGCGCCGACTGGGTTACCGCCGTAGGCATCCCCGGCGGCACGCGCCCGGCCCTGGCGGCCCTCAAACCCGCTGCGGTGGATTTCATCTCCAACGTTATTAAGGTCCGCAGCACCGGCTACAAGTTAGGAGAGTCGCTGGTTGAAGAGGGCTCACCGCTGGCTGGCCGCTCCATCCGCGATTCCCGCCTGAAAGAAGATTACGGGGCGCACGTGGTGGCCATCGTTCCGGAAAGCAAAACGATTGCCAACCCCGAGGCCACAGAGAAGATCCTTTCGGGCGATGTGCTAATCGTTTTCGGAGCCGCAGATAGGCTTGCGCAATTAGAGATTACGCCCGGCGTTGCCTGTCCGTTGACCTTTGAGGACCAGCCCTGCAAAGAATGAAGGGTAATCCTTGCGTTTAACGGTTTGTTTTGGCTCGCCAGACCGACTCAATTACCACGTCACCTGCAGCAGGGTGCTTCTCGGCTATCTCTGCCAGCCGAAGAACGTCTTCGAGACGTACCAACTCCGCTCGTCCGGCCGACCACCGGACCACAAGGTCTGCCCTAATAAACTCCAGATCAACCCCGCGCTCCTTGAGCACCATCACCGCGTCGGCAACTTTTCCTGCCTCGATCAGATAAGACACCTCCAAAAACAAGAAAATTCGGCACCGGCTTCAAAAAGAATTTTCCCCGGCAACCCTTGCCTTTTTCCTTACGGCAGTGGGTCACTGGGGAAAAAGCTGTGCTTCCTCTCCCCAGCAACCGGGCTGCCATAGCGGGTCGACCGCCTTAGGCCCCCTGGCTTTGCGCCCCCGGCTTTCACCGGGTTTGCCCTTGATGGGGAACCTGGTAGGGACCAGGACATTACTCTACAGATTGCGCTCGATCTGAAAAATCACCGTGCCGCCGCCCGTCCGGTCGCAGGGGTCTAGACACTGGACATAAGCTATACTGCCTTCCCGGGCCAGGCCGAGTTCGGCAGGCGCGATGCCCCGGCTGAGCGGGATGTAATACGGCAAAAGCGAGGCCAGGGCATGCATGCAGAGCGGGATGTCGCTGACGAGTTTATACCCGTCCTTAATTTGAAACAGGCCGCCAGCCCGATAAACGGGGCACCTACCCTTAATTTCCGCCACCCGAATTACCAGATCGCTGGCCAGCGTGATCACTCCCCGCCTGAATTTCCTCAACTGCCGTGCCTGACACCCATTAAAGCCTCCGGAGACAAAAACCGGTCGTACAAGGTAAAAGCCGGGGTTAACAAGCAACAGCGCGATAAAGCCCGCCACGCGGGTGACACCAATGAGGAGATCGTTCCACTCCTTATAACTCTGGTAACAGAGCTTCCTGTACGGCGGGAGCGCTCCGCGACGGCTCGCTGCGACGCGTGACTACGCTCCGGCCATCCTTCAATTCCACCTGGTAGGCATACTCACCTACTTCCCCAAGGTACGCATTATGAGTAACCATAATGATTTGCCGGCCCGTATCTTCTGCGAAATTACGCAGGAGTTCGGCCACCGGCCGGCTGAACTCTTCCGAAACGTGCTTTCCGGGCTCATCAAAAACCAGCGGCCCCCACATGCCCGCCGCGCTCCCCTCTACCAGCGCGGCCCGCAGCGCAAGCGAAATCACGTCAACCACGCCCCCTCCCCGCGCGTCCTCGGGCTGGTTGACAACCGGCGGCGACCCGTTATAACTGGAGGCCACGTAGAACTCCGCTTCCGGCCGGCCCGCCCTTTCTTGCATCCGCACTTCGAGCGCGATCTCGGGACCGAACACCGCCTGCAGGGCGTGTGTCACCATTTCCTCAATGTAGCCGCGCGCCTCTTGCCGCGCCTTTTCCGCCGCTACCTGAAACACCATCTGCACCTGCTCCAGAACTTCCAGTTGCTCGCGCATCCCGGCAAGCTCGCCGCTCTTTTGCCGGCGCAAGCGTAAAAGTTCATCGTAGGCTCCCTTGCGCTCCCGGTATCGCCGTTCCAAGCGCGTTACCGCGTCCTGCAAGCCGGCTACATCCACGCTGTCACCCCCGCCGGTTTTCCCGAAGTAAATCCCACGGTATCATTTTCTCCGCCTCGTTCAGGAGTTCCTCTATTTCCGCTTCCAGGGCGGCAATTTCCTGATCGATCTGTTCCGGTTCAAGGCCCAGCTTCCTGATTTCTTCGGTTAAATTCTCCAGTTCATTAAGGAGCATCTCCCTCTGGGTTTCCGCCTGTGTGCGCAGCTTCTTGGCTTCGTCAATGCCCTTTTTTAGTTCGGCGATACGCTCCTCCAAACGCTTTTCCTGCACCGCGCAAAACCTCCTTAACCAAGCTCGGCCTCGGTCGCCGCGATACGTACCGCCGTTTCGCCGTCAATGGGCGAGGCGCATACGGGGCACCTCCCTGCCCGCGCCAGCACCTCTCTGTAGGCCCTGCCCAGGGCCTGGAGTTGCCGACAGGCCTCCTCTCTGCGTTGCTCCGTCGCCTCCAACCGTGACGTGCGATTACGCCATTGCCCTTGCAGGCGACGCAGGTTCTGAAGGCGGTGCGGTATGCCCTCCGCCCGCTCGAAGATGGCGGCAGCGGTAGTTACCTGCTCCGTCATAGCCAAAACACGCGCGACAGCTGCCAGCGCGGCACTGGCTCGGTGCAGCCTGTCTGCAAAGGTGACTAAACGACCGTGCTGCCCGTTCTTCACCTCGGCGTCGCCGATAATCACAGTCGCCTGCGGGATGCCTGCCGTGACCCGGAGAACTCGGTCCGCAGCGCCCAAACGTTCCCTGATCCCGGCTAGGCGCAAGCTCGCCTCCACGAGACGGCCCAGTTTTCGTCCCAGGGCTTCCAGTCGGGCCACTTTCTCCTCGGCCAAAGGCATCCGTTCCGTGCGCGCCAGTACATCGTCAACCGCCCGGAGGCGGGTGCGGGCCTGCTCTATACACGCAGCCAGCGTTAACAGGGCCGCCAGGCGTGCCACCCTCTCCTCGCTTCTTGTGAGCACCGCCTCGGCACGGCCGGTCATGGTTAACACGGCGAGCTCCTGCTCGACAAGCTGCAGCCGCGCGCGCGTTGCTTGCCACCGGGCCCGGAGGCTATGCAAGATATTGAGGCGCTCCTGCGCTCCTGTAATCCGGGCGATAACACGTCCCAGTCTTTCGAGGGCCTGTTCCATAACGGCGATATCGCCAAATCCTTCCAGCTGGCGGTCGATAGCCGCAATTTCCTCCTCGAGGCGCCGCGTCCTGTCTTCGATTCTCCGCGCGTCAAGAGCGGCCCGGCGTTGGGCCGTATCGAATACCTCGGTGCGTGCCAGGGACCCGATAGCCTTAGCCTTAACCGGACCTGGGCTAGAAAGGAGAAACGGCGGGTCAAGCTGCTGCGCCAGGTGGAGGGAAAGCGCCTGTGTGTCGTCGAGCGCCAGCTTCTTAACACCTGTTATCTCCATCACCGGGCCGGGCACATCGTTTCCCACTTTTTCAAATATCAGGTCCTCCTCGCCGGGGCGGCAAATAACGTAGCGATTCCTGGACCCCGAGGCGGTGCGCTCACGCGTAATGTGGGTGCCATCATCATAGACCACCGTCACGCGGCAGCCTGCTGCCCCCGTCTTTATGAAGTCGGCGCCCCGCGGCTCGTTGTAAAACAACCAGCGCAGTGCGCGCACGATGGCGCTCTTTCCCTGGTCGCTCTCGCCGGTGATCACGGTAAGCGTCGGGGCAATGGGCAACTCGGTATAGGTATGTGATTGGAAGTTTTCCAGGATCACCCGTTGCAATCGCCGCATGTGCCTCCCCCTATTCTGCCAGGTCTGCCTGGGCCTCGGCAAAACGCCGGCGTGCTTCTTCCTTCACGCGTGGCTCCAGATCGCTCCGGGCGTCCAAAACCTCCTCCAGGATACCGACAGGGTCCGTGCGGGGCGTCCGGGCCGCGGCCCGTACCGCCGCCAGGAAGCTGGCACGCCTTGCCTCCCGGAAGGCCTCCTGTTCCACCGCCGAGCGGTCCAAAACCTCCTCCCCGGGACGCGCACACTTCAGCGTCAGGATCCGAAACGAAGGGCCGTTATCAAGGTCCAGGAGTACTACGGCAGGAAGGCGCTGCATGTCCCGCGGGTGATTGGAGAGGCGTACCAGTGCTCCCGGGTTCAGGAACCAGCGGCCGTTATGGCAGATTTCCGGAAACCCCAGGTGGTTATGGCCGGCCAGCGTAAAATCGGCTTCGGTCAAGTCCTTGATTTCGTCAACCAGGGTATACGCCGCGCCGGGGAACAGCACCCGGTGGCACAGCATCCCGTGGACGACGTGGACGGCGACATCGCACCCTTTTTTCTCAACCGCGTAGTCCTGCGCGCGCTCGCGCCGGTCTATATCCACGTGAAACGGCGTCCCCGTCAGTTGCACCCGGACGTTCCCGTCATCAAGGTAATGGGGCGTACGTCCAAGGATGTGCACCACGCCGATCTGCCCCATGAAACCCAGGAGCGTCCGGTGGAGCGTGGCCGGGTTATGACCGAACATCTCGTGGTTGCCGGGGGTAATGTAAAACGGGATGCCGCGGCGCGCTAGGGCGGTCAGAAAACCGCGCAGGAGTTCTCCCGCCGCGGCCAGACCCGGATTCGGGGTTTCAAAGAGGTCGCCGCCGTGCAGAACGGCCTGGACACCGTATGTCTCGGCTAAAGCGACCACCTCGGCCAGTTTGGCATGGAAGGTCTCGACCAGGTTATCCCGGCGGTTAGCTGGGGTATTGGCCCGCAAGTGGGTATCGGTCAGGTACAAGAGCCGCATGCCCGCCTCCCCTTTTAAACGCGCGTATATAACGTACCGGCCAGGCTCTTCAGAGGTTTGGCCTTAAGGCGTCCCTCTTGTGTCCAGCGCGCGAGTGCGCGTTCCAGTTCCTCGCGGCGGACCGGTCGCCCCAGCCGGGCCTGGCACGCATTAACGAGTGCCAAAAGGTCGCCCGGGCGGATGGTGTCCATGTCCTTTATGACCTCCCACAGGTCTTCACCCGCGGTTGCTCGCACCCGCCGCCATTCCGCAAAGGGGCTCTCGGCCAGCGGGCTGCGCGTCCAGGCCGCCCTGATGCGTACCGGTATGGTCCGTCCGAGGATGGCGGAGGAAACGAAGGCGTTACCCGAAGCCAGGTAGGGCAGCCGCGCAACCTCAGCGCGCGTGATGTCTGTTTCCCGCTCAATGGTGTCCAGATCCTGGGCCCGGATCGTGCGCAGGATGATCTTAGTGTTAAGCTGGGCAGTAATAGTTTCATCGAGCAGCGCCACGCGCTGCGAAGCAAGAACCAGCTGAACACAAAATTTTCGTCCTTCGGTCGCCACCTCGCGGAAAAGACTCCGCGCCGGAGCGTACTCGTTTTCTACCGCTTTGGGCATAAGGTTATGGGCTTCATCGATGACAATAAAGAAGGGCGGGAAGTAGTCGTCGGTGCGCGCCCGGCTGCCGGCTTTCGCCTCACAGTAGCCCCGCCGGAGGCGGTAAAAATACCGTACCGCGTACGTGGCAAAGACGTTCAGGGGGCGCAGCGGACCCCGCACGACCGCCGTCTGCCCTTCTGCCAGACGCCGTTCAATCTGCTCCAGGTTGCTCCCGAAGAGCCCCATCCTGTCGAGCACGTCCAACCGCCGGACCACCGCCGCCAGGGTGCTCGGCAAAAGGTTCGCGCCCGCGTATTGCCTGTATACCGTGAGCTGCCGCAGCCGCACGCGCTCCGCGGCGTCGGACGGTAGGGCAACTTCCTTCTCGGCACTGGCCAGATTCTTAAACTCCCGCTCGTTGGCCAGGGCGGCGCTCAGGTCGTGCAGGCGCTCCCGGAAGCTTGTAACGCTGTCGCCGGGAAGGTGCAGGGTCTCGACGGCGTGGCGCATGTTATCCGACCATTCGCGCATGGCCGCCTGCAGCAACATCACCAGTTCGCCGGTGCTCAGGCTTTCGAACCGTATACCCGCGTCGCGCCCCAGTTCAAAAACCTTAAAACGCCCCTGGAAGGCCGTGCAGCGGGCCGGTTCCGTCCCCGGCAACGGCTGGGAAAAGTCGAGTTCGTAGTGGGGGTCGAAAACCAGCGCCGGGAGACCCTGCGCCATCACTTCCTCGAGGAGGACCCGCAGGGCAAACGACTTGCCGCTCCCTGAGCCGCCGAAAATACCGATATGGGGGTAGTCTACCATGCGCTCGTACGGCAAATAGAAGGGGACACCGGACTGCAGGCGCACCACGTCCTCCCCGGGGTCAAAAAGAAGCGCCACGTTGCGGAACCGTTCGGGAAGCGTGGCCAGGAGATCCTCCGTCCCCCGGATCACCCCGAGCAGGAAACCGCGGTCGGGATCGCCCGGCATAAGGAGATCCTGCACCTCGTCAAAAGCGGGCCGCCGGACCACTGCCCCTACCGCCACCGGCAGCGCCAGTTCGCTCAGGGCCCGTACGCGTGCCACGTGGTAGGTTTCCTTTTGCAGGTCATACCCCAGCGCTCTTAAGGTGCTCAGGGTCCTATCGTCCACAAGACCCAGCCCGCGTTCCGCCTCCGGCAAGTGCGGGTTAATGCTGCCCGTCTCCACTACCTCCACCCGCACCGGTCCCTGGTGCGGGTCATCGACGATCAGCAGCTCGTTTATTTTGAAGGGCCTCGCCTCCGCCACTACCTTCGCTTCGTGGTGGGTAGTTGTCCCCACTACGCGCACCCTTTTCACCTCCGGCGCCAACGTTTTCCTAGTACGGGCGGCGGGACCGCTGTGCTCGCAAAAGGCGCTCGCGCGTTTCGGTGTCCAGCACCGCGGCCAACGCCCCCTCCAGTTCCCTGCCCGTAAGCCGCACCTGCCGGTCGACAATATCCATCAATGCCGGCACGCCCCTCCCCCCGGCCGGGGTCAGCGAGGCGAGGAGGCGCATCACGCCGGGTATATAATCTTCCTGCTCTTGCAAGAAGTCGCACCCAATAGCCTGCGGGTGGCGTGCCAGCCGGGCGAAGACCGTCCGGTACCCTCTCTTGGTACAGACTTCCGGTTTAACCACCAGGTACTCCCCAACGGCGAGCAGACCGTATAAGACCTCGCGGTCGAACAAAACGGGCAGGCCGTGGCCGGCCAGGCGCACGCCCAACATCCGTGACGCTACTTCTTCAATGATGCCGACCAGAACGGTGCCAGACGCGCAGGCCGCGGTCACCAGGGCCGTCCACGCCTCGGGCGCCTTGTTCTCGAAAGGCACGAACCCGCCGTCCAGAAGCAGGAGTGCCGGGTGAAACTTCTCTATCGCCTCGCGGGCCACATCAAGCTCGAGCCCGGCCAGCGCCTGTTGCCAGGCCCGTGTTGTAGCAAGATCGGGAAAATCCCCTAAATCTTCGCCGGCAAGCAGCGGCGAATGAACGCTTGCCCGGACTATACCCTGTCCGCCCGGTAGAACCAGGGCGTGCGCCTGACAGGCGGCGACAACAAACGGAAACATGCCACAACTCTGGAGCGAACCGTCAACGGCCACCAGGCGCCGGCCCCCGAGAACATCCGGTGCCCCGTCCTCTACCCGGCATAGCGTTCCGAGCGAAACAATTTCCCGCCGCAGGCGGGTTACATCGACGCTGCCACGGGCCTCTAACCGCGTCCTGAACGCATTCAGGGCCGCCAGCAGGGAGGTGTTTGGGGTAAGCAAGGCCGGCACACACCTTTTCGTATTACGGCGGAAGATTAGAACGCGCTTGCCAAAAAATTTCGCGGTTGGGTATGCTTTTCCTGCCGCGTCCTTTGGATTTCCGTGCGCCGTCGCAAGGAGATAGGCGCCCTCTGTCGAATGAATATTTGTTGAAAGCTGAAAGGGGGAAAAGGATGTTTCACATCGGTATACCCGAATTCATCCTCATCGTGGCCATTGTCCTCTTGATCTTCGGGGCCGGCAAACTACCCGACGTCGGTCGGGCTATGGGCCAGGCATTGAGCGAACTGCGCCGCTCGGCGCGGGAAAAAGAGGAGAAGAAAGACGAGGTCCCTGCCCTGGAGGCCCGAAAAGACAACACAGATTGACGCGGGAAAAATTGGCGCTATAATGGATACCATATAAGGGCCAATAAGGGCCAAGAAATCTGCCGGAGGGTGAAGGTAGTTGAAGATTGACGAAAGGGTTATTTCCCGCGCCATAATCACCAGGTTTATGCAGAAGCTACTGGAGAACCTTGAGACCGACGTGGCCGTTGTCGGCGGCGGCCCGTCGGGCCTCGTCGCGTCCTATTATCTTGCCAGGACCGGCCTCAAGGTAGCCCTCTTCGAACGCAAGCTCAGTTTGGGTGGTGGCATGTGGGGCGGCGCCATGATGATGAACGAAATCGTTTTCCAGGACGAGGCGCGCCCAATTTTTGAAGAGGTTGGGGTCGAGATTTACCCCTTTGAGACCGGGTATTACACGGCTGCTGCGCCCGCAACCGTTGCCGCCCTTATTGGCGCCGCGTCGCGGGCCGGGGCAGCCATCTTCAATCTCATCAGCGCCGAAGACGTGGTCCTGCACAACAACCGGGTAACGGGATTGGTCCTCAACTGGTCCGCGGTGGAGATCGCCGGCCTGCACGTGGATCCCCTGGCCACGCGTTGCGCGTACGTTATCGACTGCACCGGCCACGATGCCCGCATTGTACACATTCTTGCCCGGAAGGCCGGAATTACGCTGAACACTCCCCATGGTGGCGTAGTTGGTGAAAAACCGATGTGGGCGGAAGTCGGCGAGGCACAACTGATGGAGAATACGGTGGAGGTGTACCCCGGCCTGTTTGTGGCCGGCATGGCGGCCAATGCTGTTGCCGGCGGTTATCGCATGGGAGCCATTTTCGGCGGTATGGTTCTTTCCGGAAAGCGCGCCGCCGAGTTGGTAGCGGCACGGCTAGGCAAATCGATATAAAGGTGAAGCCATGCCCGGACGCAGGTTAACCGTTCTTCCTGCGCCGCCTGGGAAAAATTCCATGTGGCTGTGGAGCAGGGTGAAAAATCCACTCCGGGTAATATACAATTTCTTGCTCATCACCGCGGTACGGTACATCCCGTCGTTAACTCTCAGGATCTGGCTTCTCCGTGCGACGGGCATGAAGGTTGGCCGGAACGTAGGCGTAGGCATGATGGCCATGTTTGATTTCTTCTTTCCGGAGTTGATCACCCTGGAAGATAACTGTCTGATTGGCTACAACGCCACCCTTCTATGCCACGAATTCCTGCCGGAAGAATGTCGCGTGGGACCGGTTGTCATCGGCGCCAACGCTCTGATCTCTGCCAACACCACCGTATTGGCCGGCGTATGTATCGGGCAGAATACCATTGTTTCCGCTGCGTCTCTGGTTAATTGCGATCTCCCACCAAACGTGCTCGCCGGCGGTGTCCCCGCGCGAGTCATTAGAGAACGCCCAACCGGCTGACAGGGAAGGTAACCTATGCAGCACGCGCCTGCTGACTTACTTATGCACCCGCGCGTCCTTGCCGGTCTGGCCGTAATCAACGCTGCCGGCGCACTTTACGGGTTCTACTGGTACCGTTTTCAGCTGGCAACCACTCCCTGGCCCTTCTGGCCCTTCGTCCCCGAATGCCCTATCCAGGCCAGTCTATTTGCCATTGTAGCCTATATGTTGCTGGCCGGGCGCCGTAACGCCTTCCTGGAAACAGTGACGTACCTCGGCCTGGTTAAGTACGGCAGCTGGACCGTTTTCGTCTTGAGCCTGTTCGGGTTGTCCGGCGGCCAGTTCGACGTAGAGAAGCTGTTTCTTTTGCTCTCCCACGTCGGTATGACCTTTGAAGGGCTTGTCTTTCTCCGCTTTTTACCCCGCCCCGGCTGGTTACTGGTCGCGGTCCCAGCCTGGTTCGCAGCCATGGACTTTCTGGATTACGCCGTGGGGATTCACCCCCGGTTACCCGACCCGGCGCATTTGCCACAAGCCCTCCTTTTCGCCGCCCTGGGCACCGGGTTTGCCACGTGCTGGCTCCTCTGGCGCCAGGCGCAGCCTGACCTCCGGCAGCGGTAGTGTTGACAGCCCCGCGCGGGTGTGCTAATATAAGTTTTGCTAATAAAGAAGTCGTGCGGCAGTGGCGGAACGGCAGACGCGCTAGATTCAGGATCTAGTGGGGAGATCCCCGTGGAGGTTCAAATCCTCTCTGCCGCACCAGGAACAAAACAAGCCTTCGGGTTAACAGGAGGCTTTAATTTTTTGCCTGCCGGCCGCTAAATGTCATCGGGGCTTTAATCGATAAAGTAAGTTAACGAATCTTTTAGGGAGCGTGTGGTTTTGATGGCCAAGAAGAACTGCTGGGAATTTATGGACTGTCCCGAGGAACGAAAGGAAAAATGCCCCGCCTTCACGCAAAACCTGGGCCGGCGATGCTGGCGCGTGCCCGGAACGCTATGTGGTGGGAAGGATCAGGGGGATATTCTCCAAAAGCTGGCGACCTGTCATCAGTGCGAAGCTTACCACAAGATAAACTCTCTCGCCTGGTACCAGACCTCCTACTTTCGCTTCCTGGTCTTTGTGACCCTTCCTTTGGTCGTCGGTTTTGCAGCTTTTCTCCTTTACACAATCTACTTCGTTGTTCCCGAGACCCGGCCCCTTTTCTTTGTCGCCGCAGGCATATATGGGGCGGCCATACCGTTTTTCACCCTTGCGGCGGCATACCAGATGACTAAACCCGTGCGCATCTTGCGCGACAAGCTTATGCAGGTGGGCCAGGGCGACCTGGTTGGGGGCGAAGCCATCGTGCCGCGGCGGGATGAATTCATGATTGTCGCCATCGGGTTCAACGACATTGTTGAGATGTTAAAAGACACCGTAAAACACCTCCGCGAAAAGGCTAGGGTCCTGTCTTCCTCCGCGGAGCAACTGACCGCCAACGCAGAACAGACGTCCGCCGGCGCCAGTGAAACGGCGGCCTCCATTAACCAGATTGCGGCTACCGTGGACAACGTCAGCCAGGACGTTACTTCGGTTGCCGATACCGCCAGGAACGCGGCCCAACAGGCTGCGCAAGGAAATAGGGACCTGAGTGAATTAAGGACGCATATGCAGTCCATTGAAAACGCGACCCGGAACGTCGGGTCCGTGATTGAGGAGCTTGACCGGAAATCGGGTGAGATAACGCAGATTGTCGACCTCATCACCCAAATAGCCGACCAGACTAACCTGCTCGCCCTCAACGCAGCCATCGAGGCTGCCCGGGCCGGCGAACAGGGGCGCGGCTTTGCCGTCGTTGCCGAAGAGGTACGGAAGCTCGCCGAGCAGTCGGGGCGTGCGGCGGAGGACATACGCGAGCGCCTCACGGCCATGCAAGGGCACACCCACCGCGCCGTGACGGCTATGGCGGAAAGCACTAAGCTCGTGCAGGCGGGTACCGGGGTAGTTGGCCGCGCGGCTAACTCGTTCCAGGAGATAATCAAGGGCATACAGGATCTAACCGGCCGCTTGCAGGGCGTGGCGACAGCCGCCCAGCAAATGGCTGGTGCCGTAGGCAACGTGGCCGCTACCGCCGAAGAACAAAGCGCGGCTACCCAGGAGGTAACCGCCGCCGCAGAAACTCTGGCCAGGCTTGCCGGTGAACTGCACTCGCTGGCTGCCAGGTTTAAACTGTAGCCGCTACTCAACCTCCGGTGCTGGTTGGACGGTTGCCACAGCCGCCGGGTTGAGGTTAACTGTTTCCCTGATCTTTTTCTCGATCTCCTCTGCCAGGGCAGGGTGCTCTTTAAGGTACTCGCGCGCGCTTTCCCGCCCCTGGCCGAGGCGTTCGTCGCCGTAGGCATACCAGGCGCCGGCCTTGCTTATAATCTTCAGGTCCACCGCAAGATCCAGGATACTGCCCTCGCGGGATATGCCCTCGCCGTAGAGAATATCAAAGTCAGCCTGCCGGAACGGAGGGGCTACCTTGTTCTTGACAACCTTGGCCCGCACGCGGCTGCCGATGACCTCTGCCCCCTTTTTCAACGCCTCCAGCTTACGGACTTCCAACCGCACGGAGGCGTAAAACTTCAGCGCTCTCCCTCCCGGGGTGGTCTCCGGGTTGCCAAACATTACGCCGACTTTTTCCCGTATCTGGTTAATAAAAATAGCACTGGTGCGCGACTTCGAGATAACGCCGGTGAGCTTGCGCAGGGCCTGCGACATCAGCCGCGCCTGCAATCCCACGTGGATATCGCCCATTTCCCCCTCGAGTTCGGCACGCGGCACCAGGGCAGCCACGCTGTCCACCACAATGACATCGATCGCGCCGGAGCGAACCAGCGCCTCCGCGATCTCCAACGCCTGTTCCCCGGTGTCAGGCTGGGAAACCAGAAGATTGTCGATGTCGACGCCTACCTTCCTGGCGTACATCGGGTCGAGCGCGTGCTCGGCGTCAATGAAGGCCGCGGCCCCACCTGCCTTCTGAGCTTCGGCTATCACATGCAGGGCAACCGTGGTTTTACCGGAGGATTCGGGGCCGAAGATTTCGATAACTCTTCCTCGTGGGATGCCACCAACGCCCAGGGCGAGATCCAGCGCGATTGACCCGGTAGGTATTACCTCGACACTAAGCCGGGACGACGCTTCGCCCAGCTTCATAATTGCCCCCTTACCAAACTGGCGCTCGATCTGGGCCACCGCGATATCGAGCGCCTTCTGTTTATCCAGCAACCCAATCCCTCCCACTTGTGTTGTCCCTAATATTTTAAGGCAAACAAACCCATTTGCAAAGAAGAACGCGGGTATTTATCCCGCGCTTTTGACCTCTAAATACCTCTTTAGCATATTGAGGGCGGTATTTACGGTTCCCTCGCGCACCGCCCCGCGGTGGCCGGGTAGCACGAAGCGCCGGCAGTCCAGGTGGTTCCCTGCGGCCAGCGCGATATACACCAGCCCCACCGGCTTTTCCGTGGTACCACCACCCGGACCGGCGATCCCCGTAACGGCTAGACCGATATCTGCTCCCGTAAGGGAGCGGACGCCACGCACCATGGCGACGGCGGTTTCTTCGCTCACCGCTCCGCAGCGGTCCAGCGTTTCCCGCGGCACCCCCAATATGCGTTCCTTGATTTCGTTGCTGTAGGCGATTACCCCGCCGACAAAATAGGCAGAGCTCCCGGGAACGTTGGTGATCCTGGCCCCAAGCAGGCCGGCTGTGCACGATTCGGCCACGCTCAGGGTAAGGTTGTTTTTTTGCAACAGCTTGCCAACGGTGTCCTCGATCTTCTCGTCGTTTACGGCAAAGACGTACTCGCCGAGGCGCCCGTAAATTTCTGCCGCGGCGAGGTCGACCAGTTTCTCGGCTTCCTGGACCGTACCAGCGCGTGCCGTTACCCGGACGTGCACTTCGCCCGGCCGTGCCAGAAACCCCAGCGCCGGGTTTTGCAACCCGGCAAGGTCACGCAAGGTATCGTGGACGGCGTACTCGGGAATAGAGGTGAGTTTATACACCCGCGTGTACAGCACCGGGCCCCGTCCGGGTAAGGTTTCTAGGTATGGGACCACGGCCGTCTCAAACATGGCCTGGAGTTCCCGCGGCGGGCCCGGTAGAATGATAATCGCTTTACCGTCCACCTGCAGGATGGCACCCGGTGCCGTACCCACCGGGTTCGGCAGGACTCTGGCGCCCGCCGGGAAGTATGCCTGCCGTATAACAACCTCCGGCATTTCCTTCCCCTGCGCGGCAAAATAGGCCTTCATCGCGTCTATGGACTCTTCATCCAGCACCATTGGCCGCCCTAAGACTTCGGCCACGACATCCTTGGTAATGTCGTCGCTTGTGGGTCCCAGTCCACCCGTGGTGAACACCAGGTCGGCCCTCTGCAGTGCGTTCTGTAGGGCCCTTTTCATCATTTCCCGGTCGTCGCCGACTACCGTGTGGAGGGTAACCTCGATACCCAGGCGCGCCAGTTGCTGGCCTAAATACTGCGCGTCCGTATTGACAATATATCCCAACAGAATCTCGGTGCCGGTAAATATTAGTTCTGCCTGCAACAGGATCACCTGCTTGTGCTCGTACTTTATTTCACTTATTCGCCGACGGGAAAAAAATCCCTTCTACCAGTAAACCCACGAGAAAAATTTTGCATACATCAGTTTTCCCCGGCCAGAAGATCACGAAACTCCTGGCCGGAAAGTTTTTCGCAGGCTACCAGCCTCTCTACGACGCGGCTCAGGACGCGGTCTCGTTCGTCCAGGATGGCGCGCACCCGCTCCTCCTGTTTTTGCAGGATCCGGCTAACGGTCTGGTGCTTAAGTTCCAGGGGTAACGTGCCTGGCGCCACAATGCCGATTTCTGACATGCCACCGCGGACGAGGGTCTCCGCGTACTGGATCGCCTGTTCGAAGTCGTTAGCCGCTCCCGTGCTGCGCGAGCCGCAGACCAGCTCTTCGGCCACTGCGCCCGCCAGGCAGATGGCGATACGGTCCTCTAGGTAATCCTGGGTATGCAGGTATCTATCGTCTTCCGGAACCTGGCGGATATACCCGAGAGCGCTGCCCCGGGGCGTGATCGTGATGGTGGAAACAGAGCCCGGCTGCACGATTTCACTGAGAATGGCGTGGCCCGTTTCGTGTACGGCTACCCGCCAGATTTCTTCTTTTGACGGGCGCCGGTCAAGCTTTCCTCCCATAATCACCTTGTCAATGGCTTCAAGGAAATGTGCCTGTCGTATTTCGCGCGCTCCCTCACGCATGGCCAGGATGGCGGCTTCGTTGGCCAGACTTTCGAGGTGCGCCCCGGAAAAGCCAAAGGTTTCCCTGGCGATCCCATCCAGGTCCACGTCGTCGGCCAGCGGTTTGTTCCTTGTATGGAGGCGCAGAATCTCCACGCGGCCCTCCCGGTCCGGCAGTTCCACGCGCACCTGGCGGTCAAACCGCCCTGGGCGGAGCAAGGCCGGGTCCAGCATGTCGGGCCTGTTGGTGGCGGCTACCACCAGGATCAAGACATCATCGTCGATGCCCAGACCGTCCATTTCCACCAGCAACTGGTTGAGAGTCTGGTCATATTCCAGGTGACTGGTTGTCTGGCCGCGCTTGCTGCCAAGGATATCGATTTCGTCGATAAAGATTACCGCGTACTTCTTGCCGCGCTTGCGTGCCGTTTCACGTGCTTCCTGGAACAACCGGCGCACCCGCTGCGCCCCCACGCCGGCATACATCTCGATGAATTCGGAGCCGCTCACCGAAAGAAATACCGCGTCGGTATAGTGAGCGGCCGCCTTGGCCATCAGGGTTTTACCGGTTCCAGGCGGCCCCGTCAGAAGAATCCCTTTCAAGGGCCGGATGCCAAGTCTTTTGATCTCGTCGTGGTTGCGGATGAAGTCCAGGGCCTCCTTGAGTTCCTGGATGGCACCGGCCTGGCCCCCGACATCCGCAAAGGAAACGCTTACCTCGCCGTCGTTAGCTACTTTGCTGAAGGTTTTAACAAGGCCACGTGTTTGCGCAAGATAGTACAGACCTGCGCCCAGAAGCCCGAGAAGAACCAGCGGCCCAATGTTATAACCGTTAGCAAGCAAAAAAATGGTGACCGCGAGGCCAACGCCAATGCTAAGCTCTTTCTGCATACAGCCCACCCCCGTTAGCGTGGCCCGGGCCGGCCGGCGTAGCGTTTCTCGGAATCACTTCCACCAGGTAGTGGTCGCCCTGGGACATGTAAACGTAAATGTTTTCGCTGTCGATCCATACCTTCGCTTCGGCACCAGCTGTCGTCGCATTTTGCTCAATCTTACGCGCCATGCTTTCAAAGTCACCTTGCACCATGGCCGTATGAATGGCAAACTGGCTGTGGTAGTATGCCTCGCGGAGAGCCTGGTTGCGCTTATCCTCAACAATTAACCGGAAAGGACGGTTACGCAGGGCCGATCTTATTCTTTCGTTCAAATCCCGGTACTCGTCCATTAAATTGGATGGGTCCTTGAGGCGGACGTAGACCCGCAGCACCGAACCATCTTCTATCCGGTAGCCTGCACTATCAGCTGCCAGGATCTCCTTCAGCGGCTGTTGCAGGCCGTGCTTCAGATAGAGCCATTGCCCCCCGAAAAGCACAACAAGGGTTACCAGAAGCGCCGCCAGGATCACCTTGAGGCGCAACTTGTACCATTGCACGTCCTTTGCCTCCCACTGTCTCCTTCGACAGTTAATGATTATACCACGGGAAGGCTGGTATTTCCTTATGAAATGGATGGCAGGAAGGGGTACCGTTGCGGTGCCCTAAACGTCCCCCTGCTCGGGCACGATACAGAGAAAAACGAAGTTCCCAGGGCCAGGATTGCTGAACTGGTGATCCGCATTGGGGGGTACATAGGCCACCGATCCGGCTTTGACGGGATGCTCAATGCCTTCCAGGTACAGCACTCCCCACCCTTGCAGGATGTAGTTGATGTGGGGCCACGGGTGCCGGTGGCGCGGGGTGTACCCACCCGCTTCGACGGTGAACTGGCGCATTACCCAACCCTGCCAGCCTTGGCCCGGCCCGATCAGCGATTGCTTCCATACCTTTTCGGCGCCCGGCGCAGCGACGGGTATTTTGGGTATCTCACTCACGTGGCCGATAAACATGCCGTATTCCTCCCCGTAACTTGCTATCCGGCAAATTCGTCAAGAAGCAGTGGCTTCCTGCAACCAGGTAGGATTTACCTACCGGCTTGATGACGAATCTGTGGCCTCGCCTTCAAGATCGTAAGGGAACGCCCGGGTGATGCGGACCTTGACAAAGTCGCCCGGGGACACAGGCAACTCACCGGTGAAGTAGACCCGGCCGTCGACTTCCGGGGCATCCGCCTCGGTACGACCAAAGTACCGCCTGCCGCGCTTACCTTCAACAAGCACCTCAATCTCTCGTCCCACTTTGGCCCGGTTGAGAGCGTGGGAGATACGCTTTTGCAAGGTGGCCACTTTTTCTAAGCGCTCCTGCTTGATGTGCTCCGGCACCTGGCGGGGCAAGCGCGCTGCCGGCGTTCCTTCCTGCGGTGAAAAGGCGAAAAATCCGGCCCGGTCGAACCGCATCTCCTCCAGGAAGGCCAGCAGTTGCGCAAAGTCCTGGTCCGTTTCCCCGGGGTACCCGACCATAAAGGTGGACCGAATGGTTATTCCGGGGACGGCCCTCCTTACCCGCGCCAAAAGCTTCCGCAACTCGGCTTGCGTGGTGGGACGTCCCATAGCGCGCAGGATGCGATCGCTGGCGTGCTGGATGGGGATATCAAGATACCGGCAGACTGCGGGCTCAGAAGCCATCACTTCCAGGAGGTCGTCCGTGATACCGGTCGGGTAGCAGTACAGGAGGCGGATCCAACGCACTCCCTCCAGGCGTGCCAGGCAACGCACGAGTCCGGCAAGAGCGATCCCGTTCCCGCGATCGGACCCGTAGCGCGTCGTATCCTGAGCTACCAGAACGATTTCCTTTGCGCCTCCGGCTATGGCACGCTTTGCGTCCTCGAGGACCGCCTCCGGCGGCCGGCTGCGGTACGGGCCGCGCAGGCGGGGGATGACGCAATACCGGCAACAGTTGCTACACCCTTCGGCGATTTTTATGCAGGTCGTGTAAGGTGGCAGGGTGGGCACGCGCGGTACGGCCGTTGCCGGAAGGTATCCTGGGGCACCCACCATTACAACCTTTTCGCCGGCCAAACAGCGAGCAACGACTTCCGCGACCTTGTCAACCTGCCCGGTACCAACCAGGCCATCGACCTCGGGCATTTCCGCAAGCAGCGCTTCCGCGTACCGCTGGGGAAGACAGCCGGCCACCACCAGAGCCCGACAACGTCCCGTTTGCTTGTACTGCGCCAGGTCAAGGATCGTCTCGATGGCTTCCTGTTGCGCCTGGTCGATAAAGGCGCAGGTGTTTATAAGAATAACGTCGGCCAGGGATTCCTGGCCGGTAAATTCATAACCTGCCTGGCGGAGAAAGCCCAGCATGTTTTCGGTATCTACCCTGTTTTTGTCGCATCCCAAACTGGTGACAGCTACCTTAACCCGGTTCTTCTGCGGCTGGAAACTCATGGCTTACCACTTCGCCGGTCTTGCCCAGATAGCCTATCTCTTTGCCGTTGAATTCTATACGTACAGCACCCGCGTTGCCCAGCTTAATCCATATCTTTTCCCGCCCCTGAAAGACCTGGACGTCACCGCCGGTAAGCATCCCTTCAAAAGCCGGCTTGCCGTCGACAACCACCTGGGTCCAGCACGCGTCGCCGGTTACGTCGAGCTTGAGGTTGACGCCCTGAGGTTGTTGCGCCACCTGGCCGGGCTTTTGTTTTGGTTCCTCGACCAGTTGACGCGGGGGTGTGTTCTCCGGGGGCTGTGTTGCGTTTTCATCCGGACCGCCTAGCGCCCGGTACAGCGCGTTGAAAATCAGCAGGCCGCCAATGATGCACAGCACAACCAGATAATTAGTATAGCGTGGTCGACGGGCTACCGGGCTGTGTTTGATCTCTAGCGGTTCACTTTTCTCTACGGGAAAAGCTTGATCGAATTGCGCGGCAAGCTCCTCGGGATCGAGATCAAGAAACCTGGCATACGTACGCAGAAACGCCTTGGCATATACGCGACCGGGGAGGTCGCCAAAACGCTCTTCCTCAAGTGCCGCCAGGTACCTCTTACGGATCTTTGTACGCTCCTCGAGATCGTCAAGCGTATATCCCAGGGATATTCGGGCCTCTCTTAACCTACGACCGACATCCACCACCCCACCCCCGATTAAAGCCGTTTCCCAAGCCCAATATAACATACCTGCATACCCGGGTCAACGTACCCTCATCGTGCCTTAGGAATCATTTTCTGGTATTGCTCCCAGGTCATGAGTACTGCTCGTGGCTTGCTGCCCTCGTATCCCCCGATGAGGCCTCGCCTCTCCATCATGTCAATGAGCCGGGCCGCGCGCGCGTACCCGATGTGCAGGCGCCGTTGCAGGAGGGAAATGGAGGCATGACCGGTACGGAGGATGATTTCCACCGCCTGCGGGAACAGCTCGTCGTCGCTTTGCGCCTCGTTCTCAACCGCTTCGCCGTTAAAGATATCTTCCTGATAAGTTGGTAGGGCCTGGCGACGCCAGTAGCCGGCCAGTGCTTCCACATCTTTGTCCGAAAGATATGCGCCCTGAAGACGGACGGGTTTGGCTGCCCCTACCGGCAGGAACAGCATATCTCCTCGCCCCAGCAACTTCTCGGCGCCACCGGTATCAAGAATGGTCCGCGAATCGGTTTGCGATGACACGGCAAAAGAGATGCGCGACGGGATGTTGGCCTTGATGAGGCCGGTAATGACGTCCACCGACGGTCTCTGGGTGGCAACTACCAGGTGAATGCCCGCGGCCCGCGCCATTTGGGCGAGGCGGCAGATGGCATCCTCGACATCGGTTGGGGCCACCATCATGAGATCGGCCAACTCGTCAATGACGACCACGATCAAGGGCAGGGCACGTTCGCCGGGATATTCCCGCGTCCTGAAAATGCTGTTATACCTGGTTATGTCCCGGACACCGGCGGCGGCAAACAGCTCGTACCGGCGCTCCATCTCACGCACGAGCCACTTCAGAGAGAGCGCAGCCTTCTTCGGGTCGGTGATTACCGGGACAAGCAGGTGCGGTATCCCGTTGTATGTGGTAAGTTCAACCATCTTGGGGTCGATCATTAAGAACTTGACCTCGTCGGGGGTACTCTTAAACAGGATACTGGCAATCAGTGTATTGAGACACACACTTTTACCCGCGCCGGTAGCGCCCGCGATAAGGAGGTGCGGCATTTGCGCCAGATCGGCAACCACAGCGTTCCCGGCGATATCTTTGCCCAGCGCAATAGTCAGCCGCGAGGCCGATTGGAGAAACTCTTTCGTCTCCAGAAGTTCTCGCAGGTGGACGGTAGCGATTTCCTTGTTGGGTATTTCGATGCCCAGCGCCGCCTTTCCGGGAATCGGGGCCTCAATACGGACGGCAGGTGCCGCCATGGAAAGAGCAATATCGTCCGCCAGGCTGACAATCCGGCTAACCTTCACGCCCGCGGCAGGTTGCAACTCGTAACGGGTAATGGCCGGCCCCCGAGATACCTGCAGTACCTTGGCCTTGACACCGAAGTTTTCAAGCGTTTCCTCCAGGATGCGGATGTTCTCGGCAATGTCCCTGTGTGAGCGGGCAGTCCTGGACCGGAACGGCTTCGAAAGAATGGTCACAGGTGGTAACTGAAACGAGGTCACTTCGTGGAGCGACAACTGGTGCACCTCGTGCTGTGGTGCCCGGCTCGCGATCGTCTCCGGAGATGCCTGCGGACCGGGTGGAGCCGCTTCTTCCTCGCGTGGTGGTTCCTTTTCCCGCGGGACGGTGTGGTCGATGATCACCGGCGCCGGCCTGCTTTCTTTTTCTTCCTCCTGCGTAAAAAGAAAGCCGTCCAGTACCTGCCCGGTTTTCTTTAATACCCGCCCGACGCGCCTCGCTACCTGGCGTCCCAGTTGCGCCGCAGGGATCTCGGTAAACAGGATTAGCCCTGCAACCAGCGCCATGCTCAGAATCACGTACGAACCCGCGTAACCAAAGCAGCGCCAGCATGCCCAGGCCAGCACCGCCCCCACCAGGCCCCCACCGTCCCCGGCCACGCCCGCGGCCACCGCGTCGCGGAAGGCAGGATCAAGAGGCACCAGCAAGAGGTGCACGGACGTTAAAAACACTGCCAGGAGAACGGCCCCACCGTATAACTTCCCGACAGATTGCAGCAGGTCGCGTTCTTTTACCAGCCGCCAGCCGTAATATCCCAGTAATACAGGAACCAGGTACCGCCCTTCGCCTGCTGCCCCCAGACAAAAACGGGCTACCGCTTTGCCAACCGCCCCGGCTCCGGTACCGTACAAGCTGACAAGTGTGAACAGAGCCGTCGCAATGAGCCCGAGACCCAGGATTTCGTACTTCAGTTCTTTACGCAATCTACTGTTCGCACCCACATCGGCCACCCTTAAGTTGTGTTCGCCAGAAATTTGCTAAATCCTTTCCAGTTGTTAATTGCCTGCCACCCTGGTATAATGTAGCCAGTAGGTTCAATAATAGTTAACATCAGGATAAAATAACATTAAATAGCTTGGGGAGGTTACGGCACGTGAAATGCCCTTTATGCGACGTGACGATGAAGGAAGTGGAACGGCGCGGGGTGCTGATTGACGTTTGTCCCGAGTGCAAGGGCGTCTGGTTAGACAAGGGAGAGTTGGACAAACTCCTGGCCGCGTCGCGGGAGTATGAGCCGGACATTTCACGTATAGAAAAGCAGGAACACAGGCCGCCTTCGTATAATAATTATCATGAACCTCAGGAACATGATTACCACTACAAGAAGAAGCGTAAACGCAAATCCTTTTTCGAAGACATCTTTGATATCTTTGACTAGTTTTCCGTACCCCGGTTTCAATTAAGGGAGGTGAGGATAATGATCCCGGTCCGCGTCAAAGAAATAGCTTTTGATGCCGGAATGAATCCCGTACTCTTGCTGGTTGATGAAGAAGGATCACGCGTCCTACCCATCTGGATCGGTCCGTTTGAGGCGCACGCCATTGCGCTCGCGCTGGAAGGAACGCAACCGGCCCGTCCGTTGACGCATGACCTCCTCAAGTCTGTTTGTGATAAGTTACAAGCCAAGGTTACGAGCGTAATCATTTGCGACGTGCACGAAGGCACCTATTTTGCCGAGTTGCACCTGGAACGCAATGGAACAGAAGCGGTGTTAGACGCCCGTCCGAGCGATGCCGTAGCGCTTGCTCTCCGCACAGTGGCACCCATCTTTATCACCGACAAAGTGGCAAACTATACGGTGGCCATCGAGGACCTTTTCCGTCCCGAGCCCGAAGAGGGTACGATGAACCAACCCGATCCGGAATTGAAGAAACGGTTACATTAGTTGCGTTATCCCGGCGGGTCTTGCGACCCGCCAAACTTTTTACCCCCGAAATAGAACTACGGCCAGGACTAACAGGCCCACGGCAAAGCGGTACCAGACAAAGAGGTTAAAATTTTTGGTAGCAACGTAGCGGAGCAGAAACCCGATGGCCAGGAAACCTGTGACCGCGGAAACGGTGACACCCACGATAAAGGGCGCATTCAGGTCGGCAGGCGTAATGTCCTTCAGTTGCATCACACCGGCGCCCAAAATAATCGGTGTGGAAAGCAAAAACGAAAAGCGGGCCGCCGCCTCTCTTTCGATACCCAGGAGCCTGGCAGCAGTAATGGTTGCCCCAGAGCGCGAAACACCCGGAACAATGGCAAAAGCCTGGGCCAGGCCGATAAGCAAGGCGTGACCCAGCGTTATGTCGTCAAGCCGCCGCAGCCGCCGCCCCGTACGATCGGCCACGTACAGGATAACACCCATTATAATTAGCATGGTTCCAACCAGCGCCGGAGTCCGGAACACGGTCTCGGCGTAGTCTTCCAGCAACCACCCCGCCAGGGCTCCCGGAATGGTGGCCGCTACGAGGTACCAGAACAAAACAGCCTCCCTGGTTCCCCGCCCGGTCAGGCCGTGTTGCAAGAGCACCAGCCAGTCCCGCCAGAAGTAAGCCACGACCGCAACAAGAGTGCCGACGTGTAAAGCCACGTTGAAGGCTAGGCCTGGATCTCGCCACCCAAAAAGCCACGGCACCAGTACCAGGTGCGCTGAACTCGAAATTGGCAGAAATTCACCCAGCCCCTGGACAATGCCCAGCACCGCAGCCTGCAAGGTTTCCAAACCCAACTCACTCTCCCCGGAAGGCGCAATTCCCGGTTATTATAGCATAAACTTGTTAAGCTCATCCACTACCTGGTCGGCATCCTTGTCCGTGGCGTCAATTACCGGTGCATAGGGTGCGTGGGCCAGCGGACGGACAGGAAGGTAGGTGGGTCCCTGCGCCATCCCCTCTCCCCGGGCCGTAGTAATGACAAACGCCTCTGCGCCTGCCGGATTTGAAGGGTGCACCACCTCATACCCCATACGGGTTAGTTTGTCCTTTATTTCGGTAAGATTTTCCTGGACGGCAATTCTTTTGCCCATTGTCTGCCCCTCCCGTTTCTCACGGTAATATTACGCCTGTGCGCCGTACAAAATAACCCGCGTTCCCGGCGCCAGTCCGGGCTCCAGGTAATCAAGAGCGTCGGTGCTCAACAGACGCACAATTTCTCCTTCACCAAAACCGGTTTCCCTTACGATCGCGCACACACCGTCAACGAAGACCTCCCGCTCCGGTGCAGGTTCTCTGTCGCTTCCCGCCAGGACAAGTTCCAGTTGCATAGGGGTCCACAAGATCACTGCAACGGCGCCTCCCGTTTCTGTTTATATTCCCCCGCCATTCGCTCCAGTTTAGCCGTGGCCGCGCCGATGCCGCCGACCTCGTCGATCAGTCCGCAGTCCACGGCTTCCTTCCCGATGAGAACGGTCCCGATATCGCGGGCCAACTCCCCGGTGCGGAACATCAATTCGCGGAATTTGGGCTCGCCAATCCGGGAGTGCTTTACAACAAACTTCACCACCCGGTCCTGCATTTTCTCCAGGTAGTCGAAGGTCTGTGGTACGCCGATAACCAGGCCGTTCAGGCGAATGGGATGAATGGTCATACTGGCCGTCTCGGCGATGAAGGAGTATTGAGCTCCAACGGCTATCGGCACACCAATACTGTGCCCGCCGCCGAGAACCAGCGACACCGTGGGTTTCGAAAGGGAGGCGATCATTTCGGCAATGGCCAGGCCAGCCTCCACGTCGCCGCCCACCGTGTTCAGGATGATGAGTACGCCCTCCACGCTGGGGTGCTGCTCAAGGGCCACAAGTTGAGGAATGACGTGCTCGTACTTGGTGGTCTTGTTTTGGGAAGGCAGAACCATATGGCCTTCAATCTGGCCGACAATGGTTAGCGTCTGTAAGGGCGACCTTACCGCCGGCAGGGTGAAGGTTCCCAGTTCGCGCAGGGCCCGCATGCGCTGGCGCTGGTCGGCGGGGCCTGGCACTTCCGGCCGGGTTTGCGGCTTCCGGACGGCATCTGGTAACCGGTAGTTAAAAAGCGCATCGGGCAGACGGAATTCGCCGCTGCTCATCATCTAAGCCTCCGTTCGTTGCTTCGGCATTATTATGCGCGCCAGATGAGAAACATAATCGCGTGGTTTGCGGAGCAAACGGCACGCCGTCTTTTCAACTATCCTGCCAGCCAAATAAGACAAGCACCCTCGGTTTACTCACGGGAGTCACCCCTTACATAAGCCCCTCCCTTATCGGAAACCGGATTGCGAAACATCCTGGCCGTAGCCGCCCTCTCCCATAGTCCGTGGCAGAAAAGACTTGAGATGTCAATGAGTTAAGCTCGTGCCGAGTTCTACTATTTCGGCCCGCACGCCTTCGATGCGCTCCAGTTCTTCCTTTAGCGCCGCCGGGCGTGCCGCGTCGCTCTGCAGGGTAAGAGTGATAATGCCATGCGTGCGCGACGGATCAGGGATGCCGGTGCGGCTTAAAATAATCGATCCGTAACGGGTCAGCACCTCTTGTACTGCCGGCCCCCGCTGCGCGCGTCCATTGACCAGAATCCCCATAACGTAAATGTTTTCCGCCACCGGTCGGCCCACCACCTCTACACCTTTCTCCGGGCATATCCCCGCACATAGTATACCCCTAAAAGCAGCGGTTAAGCCTGGCGCGCAAGGGCGCCGCGGATTTCTCCAAGTTTGGCTTCCAGATCTTCGCAGCGGGTTACCGGGGCCAGGCAAGTCCCAGCCCGGCAAATTATGGCGCGGCTTTCTTCACGGGGTGCCCCGGTGGTTACGCGCACTACCTTGGCCGGGAGGTAGTATCCCAGGGCTGCTTCGTGCAGCCTGAACCCACCGGGATCCCGTCGCCGCACGCTTACTTCCACTGTTACCCAGGGTACCATGGCCTCATAAACGGCAAGGGCAAAACCCGCTCCCAGCAACCCGTAGCGCTGGTAATTAGGCATCAGGGCGCGCAAAATGTCCCTTGCCGCTTCTGCCAGTTCCGGCGCTTCGGTCAGGGCCGCATGCTCCAAGAACCACCTGGCAGCCGCCGCGTTAACGGGCAGGTCACGGAGCGGCACGGCCAGCGCCCCCACCGCCCGGCGGTCCGGTATGCCGTCATAAAAAGCCCCGTCGGGTGCCCGCAGATTTTGCAGGCAGAATTCTACCAGTATCCTTGACCGCTCAAGCCATATCCCCTCACCGGTGGTCTGGTAGAGGGCAAGGCAGGCCCGCCCGACCTGTACCTGGTCATCCAGTCGGCCAAAGAGATAGCGCTCGCCGTCTTCCAGGTAATGGGCCATGCCGCGCGCCGTATCGTATGCGTTACGCCACAAAAAATCGAGGGTTTCCCTGGCCAGGCGGGTCCACCGTTCCTCCCTCAAAACCCAGTTGGCCACACACAGGCTGCGGGCCAGGAGCCCGTTCCAGTTAACGTAGACCGTCCGGTCGATGTATGGCGCGCCACGCTGCCGGCGCTCGTCGAGCGACATATGGTAGTACTCCTCGTCCGCGTCCTGACTCCCGCCCCACCCGCCGGCTTCGCCGTTATAGAGATTCTCCTCCAGGTAGCGCAGCACGTCGCGCGCCACATTGTGGCACCTGGTTTCCCCGGTAATACAGGCGCCCTGCAGGTACACCTCTACCAGGCGAGCATTGTCTTCGAGCATCTTCTCGTAATGCGGTATCCGCCAGTCACGCGTGGTGCTGTACCGGAAGAAGCCGCCCTCCACCGGGTCGTACATTCCACCACCGGCCATGGTCTGCAGCGTGGCCACGGCAATGTTCAGGAGTTCTTCGTCTCCCAGGGCGCCCCCGTGGAGAGCCAGTTCAAGGGCGGCAGGCATCGGAAACTTGGTCGCGCGCCCGAATCCGCCGTAAACCGGATCATAAGCCCGCTTGATGGCGGCAATCGTTTCCCGGTAGGGAGAAAGATCAAGGGAAGCAACGGGTTCGGGGATCTCTTCCCGGAGCGGCTTCTTCATTTCGGCCTTGCGGAAGGCATCACGCCGCGTGCGGTATAGCTCCAGGACGTTTTTCAGCATGCCCTTTAGCCGTTCGGGTGGAATGTAGGTGCCGCCAGTAATCGTACGACCGGTGGGCGTAAGAATAACCGTCGTGGGCCAGCCGCCCATGTTATAACGCTCATTGATATCCGGCCGCCGGTCCGTGTCCACCCTTATCGGTATAAAGTGCTCGTTTAAAAGACGTATCACCTCCGGATCGGAATAACTCGTCTCGTCCATCACGTGACACCAGTGGCACCAGACGGCCCCGATAGCCAGAAGCACAGGTTTGCTTTCGACCAGCGCCTCGGCAAACGCCTCGTCGCCCCATTCCCGCCAGCGGATCTCGGCCGCCCTGTTCGGGCGTGGCGAAAAGCGGAAACCCTTACCCATCGCCCTCACCCCCAAGATTATTTCAGATCCACTTCGCCGCGTTTTACCCCCAGGTAACATTTTTTCTCCTGGAACGCGTTTCCTGCCGTGCTGCCATAAAATTCTTCGTATGGCAGGCTAACAACTGGCGCATCTTGATAAAAAACCACCAAGCAGGAGGCATCTCTTATGGAACGCATGTCCTTAGAAGCCTTTCCCAAGGAACTCGCGGCCAAGATCCAGGAGGGACAAAGGGCCGGCCTTACGGACGAACAGATCGTCCAGGGTATCGTGAACCTTGGTAACGTTATGTCCCGATTCGTCAAGCCCGATTCGCCGGAAGAAGCGCTCATGAAAGAAATGTGGGATATTGCTACGGACGACGAAAAGAAAATGCTGGCCGGCCTGGTGCTGCGCATGGGGAAGCGGGTCATCCACTAGCCGTCCCGCTTCCCATTCTTGTCCCGGCAGGAAATTCGTGCTAAATTACGGACAGGACTTCCGGCGGGAGGCGCCAGCTTGTCGGCCACAGAGACCAGGCGCGTTGCGCGCCTTGACTTCGACATAACCGGGATGTCTTGTGCTGCCTGCGTAGCCCGCATCGAGCGCAAGTTGTCGCGTCTCGAAGGGGTGGAGAACGCGACCGTCAATCTGGCAACCGGGCGGGCTACGGTGATCTACCGCCCTGCCGTCCTGAAACCTGCAGACATCATCCAGGCCATTCGCGAACTGGGTTACGGCGCGCGGGAGCACACTATCCGTCGTGAGCTGGTGGACTACGAGTCGGCCACCTTGCGCGAGCGAAACCTCTTCATCCTTGCCGCAGTGTCTGCCCTGCCGCTGCTTTACGCCATGGCGGCCGATATGCGTGCCGTGCCGCCTCTACCCCTTTTTCAGGACCGCCTTTTCCAGTTCGCCCTTGCCTCGCTCGTCCAGTTCATCCCCGGGTACCACTTTTACCGCCGCAGTTACCTAAACCTTCGTCACGGCACCGTCAACATGGACGTGCTGGTTACCCTCGGGACCACGGCCGCCTACGGCTACAGCGTGGCCAACACCTTCTTTTTCCACGGCCACGTTTACTACGAGACCTCCGTACTCATTATCACCCTGGTCATGCTGGGACGCGTGCTCGAGGCCAGAGCCAAGGGCCGCACTTCTGAAGCCATCAAGAAACTCATTGCCCTCCAACCCAAAACAGCGCGGGTCCGCAGGAACGGCTTTGAGGAAGACATCCCCGTAGAAGAGGTGCGGGTGGGTGACCTGGTGATTGTCCGCCCGGGGGAAAAGATTCCCGTGGACGGGGTAGTGCGTGAAGGTCGCTCCTCGGTTGATGAGTCGATGCTCACCGGCGAGCCGTTCCCGGTGGACAAGGGACCGGGCGACCAGGTTGCCGGGGCCACCATCAACCGGCACGGGAGCCTGATCGTCGAAGCCACCCGCGTCGGCGCGGGGACGGTGCTGGCGCAAATCATCCGCATTGTCGAGGAAGCACAGGGGTCCAAGGCGCCGATCCAGCGGTTTGCGGACCTGGTGGCCGCCTATTTTGTACCAGCGGTGGTCGGCATCGCCCTGGTCACGCTCTTCGCTTGGCTGGTGCTAACCGGCGATGTCGGCCGGGCGATGATGAACATGACCGCCGTCCTGCTGATCGCCTGCCCCTGCGCCCTGGGTTTGGCCACGCCCACGGCAATTATGGTGGGCACGGGTCGGGGAGCCGAGTCCGGTATCCTGATCAAGGGCGGCGAGCACCTGGAAAAGGCTTACCGGGTGACGACGGTTGTCCTGGATAAAACGGGCACCATCACCCGCGGTGAACCCGCGGTAACCGATACCGTTCCCCTCGGGGATACCGTCAGTGCCGAGTTACTGCGTCTGGCGGCGGCTGCCGAAAAGCGATCCGAACATCCGCTAGCCCGCACCGTGGTCAACCGGGCAGCCGCGGAAGGTCTGGACATCCCCGAACCCACGGCTTTTACCGCCCTGCCAGGAAAAGGGGTTATGGCGGAAATCGCGGGCGAACAGATACTCCTGGGCAACCGCAAATTGTTCCGGGAGGCCGGTATCCCCCTGGATCCGGTAGAGGAACTGGTCGCTTCCCTGGAACAGGACGGCAAGACGGTGATGATTTGCGCCGCAGGCGGTCGGATAAAGGGCGTTCTGGCCCTCGCCGACACGGTTAAGGAACACGCGGCAGAAGCCATTCAACAGTTGCAGGCCATGGGCATTGAGACGATTATGCTCACCGGCGACAACGCACGCACCGCCCAGGCGATCGCGGCCCAGGTCGGTATCAAGCAGGTCCTGGCCGAGGTACTCCCCCAGCATAAGGCCGACCAGGTAGCCAGGCTGAAACAAAAAGGGCGCGTCGTGGCTATGGTGGGTGACGGGATCAACGACGCACCGGCGCTGGCCACGGCCGACTTGGGAATCGCCATTGGCACCGGGACCGACATCGCCATTGAAACCGCCGATATCGTTTTGATGCGCGGAGATTTGCGGGCCATCGTGCAGGCTATCCGCCTCAGCCGCCGGACCATGGAGAAGATCAGGCAAAATCTTTTCTGGGCGCTTATCTACAACACTCTGGGCATTCCCGTGGCGGCTTTCGGCCTGCTCAATCCGATCCTTGCCGCCGCAGCCATGGCCTTCAGTTCGGTCTCCGTCGTTACCAACTCCCTGCTGCTCAAGCGCTTTAATCCGTGACCTGCTTCCGGGTTGACCAACCCAGCAAGTCCATAAAGACTCAATACCTGGTAAAGGCCGATTCCAGGAGGCCGAACCCGCCCAGGGCCAGAAGCGCCGCCCAGAGCGGATGAAACAGGCCGCTGGCCGCCAGCACCAGCAAAACACCGCCTGCCGGTAAGCGGATGGCCTGCTCTTTCTTGCTCACGTTCCGCCTGTAGGTCAGCCTCATTACCCGCACCCCTCACTGTAAACCTGCCTGAAGGTAAATCTCCCCGCCCCCGTCGAGGCGGATGACCAGCGTGTCATTCTGTAGCCCCGGCGTCACGGCCGCAATCTCCTGCTCCTCCAGCGAAAGGGTGGCCCCCGTCCTGGAGGAAAACAGGGCAAAGTTTTGCTCCCGGGTGTTCGGGGTGTAACCGGTAACCTGCTCCACAACCATGCTGAAACCGCTGCGTAAACCACCCGGCAACCTGGCGCTCACCCTTACGGGACGGCCAGGCCCTAAAAACCGCTTGATAATGTCGTAACGCTCGCCCACGGCAGTTTCCCCTCGCTTTCTCCTTAATACTTTTCCCGGGGGCCCATACTATATACGGCAGCTCCGCGTTGACGGATATGCGTCAAAGACTTAGACTATAGCAAAAACACTTGTGGAGGGAAAGCCGTGAAATACATTGTCGTGCTGGGCGATGGGATGGCAGATCACGCATACGCGGAACTGGAAGGCAAAACACCCCTCCAGTACGCGCACACCCCCAATATGGATCTTCTGGCCAGGCGGGGCAGGGTTGGTCTCGTGCAGACCATCCCGCCCGGCATGCCTCCCGGTAGCGACGTGGCCAACCTGTCCGTGCTGGGGTACGACCCCCGCCGGTATTATACCGGCCGTGCACCCCTGGAAGCCGCCAGCCTGGGCCTGGACCTGGAGAAGGAAGACGTGGCTTATCGCTGCAACCTGGTAACGCTCTCCGACGACCAGCCCTACCGGGAGAAGCGCATGCTTGATTATAGTGCGGGCGAGATCAGCACCCCGGAAGCCAGGGAACTCATCGTCGAGGTCGACCGCCACCTGGGGCGGCCGCACCGCCGTTTTTACCCGGGTTTGAGCTACCGGCACATCCTGGTGTGGCGCGACGGGCCGCTCACGGTGCAACTTACCCCGCCCCACGATATCTCTGGGGAGACAATCGGGCCTTACCTGCCGCAGGGGAACGGCGCCGAAGAGATTCTAACGCTTATGGAAAGCAGCAACCCGCTACTCGCGCAGCACCCGGTCAACCAGGCCCGGCGCGTCCGGGCGCTTAACCCTGCGACGTCGATATGGATATGGGGCGCCGGGAAGAAGCCGGCCCTCCCTCTTTTCCGGGATTTATACGGCCTAGCAGGAGCCGTGGTGGCAGCGGTGGACCTCGTGCGGGGCATCGGCAGGTGTGCCGGCCTCGAAGTGCCCACGGTACCCGGCGCCACGGGCAATATCCACACGAATTTCCGCGGCAAGGCGCTGGCCGCCTTGGAAATGCTGGCGGCGGGTTGTGACTTCGTTTACGTCCACGTGGAGGCACCCGACGAAGCGGGCCACCAGGGAAGTCTCGAACTTAAGATCCGCGCTATCGAGGAAATCGACAGGCAGGTGCTGGGGGAAATACTGAAGGGGCTCGCAGAATACCCTGCCTATCGCCTGTTGCTGCTGCCCGACCACACCACGCCTGTGTCCACGCGGACGCATGGCACCGATCCGGTACCTTTCGTCATCACCGAGAACGATGCCGTCGAGGAAGGCGCAGTTACCTTTGACGAGGCAACTGCAGCCAGAAGCGGCCTTAAAGTTGAGGCTGGGTTTGAGCTCCTGCCCCGTTACCTGCTGCGGTAGTTTGCAGCAAACAGGGCATGCCGGTAGCAGCAAACTAAGCACGTAGGTGGGAGCCGGGGGACAGCGTATCGTGGTTATCGGGCAAAACCATCGTTCCTTTTTGCCAGGTCGGCACGAGGGCCTGGAAAGCCCAGCGCATCCCGGAAGCCAACGGCTTCAGCAACGTGCGGTTCCTCGAGGGAGGCCTGGCTACCTGGCCTTATTAGATAACCTGGACGACCAGCTTGCGGTGCCGAGGGCCGTCAAACTCGCAGAAAAACACGGCCTGCCAGGTACCGAGCATGAGTCTGCCGCCGCTAACCGGCACCACGCGGGAGGCGCCGACGATCGTCGCCTTAATGTGGGCATCGGCGTTTCCTTCGCGATGGCTGTAGCAGCCATCGGGAGGCGCCAGCCTGGCGAGTTGGGCCAGGATGTCCTCTGCCACCGCGGGATCGGCCCCCTCGTTAATCGCAACGGCCGCAGTGGTGTGCGGCACGTAGAGCACGCATAACCCCTCCCGGACCCCGCTGGCGCTCACCACTTCTTTAACCCGGGAGGTGACGTCAACCATTTGGTTTCTGCTAGCCGTCCTGACTTCCAGTACCTTAATCATCTTACCACTCTCTCCTCCCACCACCGGCAGGCTTGGAAGGCATCCAGCACGACCCGCAGGTCATCCCCTTCTACAGCCAGGTGAGCCCGTGCCGCAACCTCCGGCGGCGCGTTAAAGGCCACACCCAGCTTGACCAGGGGGAAAAGAGGCGCATCGCCCACGCCGTCACCCACTACTGCTATTTCCCCGGGGTTCATCCCAAAGCAGCGGCAGATATACTGCAAACCCTCCGGCTTACCGTGCCACCCCACCTTTACCTCTACTTCTCCAGTCACCACGTCGTTCCTGAAAACAAGGTGGTTGGCTAGGGCCAGGTCAAACCCGCAGATCTTCTGAACCCGCTCCGCAAGGACATCCAGTCCAGAAGAGAGGATGGCCAGCCTGCAGCCCGCCCGGCGCAGCGTGGCCACCGTCTCCCGCGTGCCGGGACGCAGCGGGATTCGCTCGACCAACTCCTCGATACGTTGACGGCTGACCCCGGCCCACGCCGCCGCGTCGCGCCGTGCAAACTCCTGGTAGTCGATCTCTCCTTCTAGGAAAGCCTGAAGGGAGTGACGGCCGTGTGACTCCCAGGTACCCAATTCCTCGTGAATGTACTGCCAGATGCTCCTAACCGGCGTCAGCGTACCATCGAGGTCGAAAATAACCGCTTTCACAGGCACCATTGGCATGCTCCTGCTCCTTTAACGCCCAGGCGGTCCTGACAAGCTCCTCGTGCGAAAAGGCTTGTGGAAAGTTGCCCCACTGCTCCCCGGTTTCCGGGTCAAAGTGCTCCGCCATCAGCCCGAGCGACGTCATGCTATTAAGGCACGTCTCAAGCAGCAACCGTCCGCGGGCGCTATTTCCCACAATAAAATAGTAGCGCGCCAGCCAAAAAGTGGCAAGATAGAACGGCATGGGGGCGCATTCCCACCTGGCTACCCCACCCCGTACCAGGCAACCCGGGTTGCGGTCGATTAGCTCCACCGTTCTCCGCATCCGCTCGTCCCGGGCGTCGATCAGGCCGTAAAATGCCAGGGCCAGCGTGGAAACATCGAGGACGGCGTCATCCCCGTAATGGCGCAAGAACGCCTGGCGACGCTCCGACCAGCTTTCCGCCAGCACCTGCACCAGTACCTGCTGCGCGGTTGCCTGCCAGACCTCTGCCACGTGGGGCTGTCCCAGTTCCCGTGCTATGTGAGCGGCAGCCATCAAACCTCCGTAGGTTACCGCCTTGCCGTACGTCCACTGGCTTACCCGTTCCCGGAACTCCCATATGCCGTGCTCCGGGCGGAACCAGTTGGCGGTAAGCCACATGGCGGCCCGCCTCACACCGTCCCACCGGTGGATCAGGTAATCCCGGTCACCGGTACAACAATAGTGGAACCACAGCCCGTGCAACATGCTGCCTTCGTTGTCGAGTTGCAACTGCGCTCCGGCCAGGTTACCCATGCGGGCCGGCCGTTCCCCACCGGGACCGGCGAGATCATCAACCACCATTTCGAAAGGATTTTTTCCATCAAGGGTGTAGAGGGGTTGCCGCCAGTTGCCTTCGTCGCTCTGGAGGGCGAAGGCGAAATCATAAAAGCGGCGGGCTTCTTCGTGGAAGCCTGCTTTATCGAACGCCACCGCCGTGAAATACCCGTCGCGCAACCAGCAATAACGGTAGTCCCAGTTATCCTCCCCGCCGGGTGTCGCCGGCAAGGAAGCAGTCGGCGCGGCAATAATGGCCCCGTTTTTCTCGTAGGTCAAAAGCTTGAGCGTCAGCAGGCTGCGGTAATAGGCTTCTTCCAGGCGCGGCTCGCCAATGTCCAGCGGCCGGGCGCGCCGCAACCAGTCGCGCCAGAAGGAGACGCATTCCTCTACGGAAGCCGCACAACCGGCCGCCAGGCTCTGCTCGGCCTCGGCGCACGAGGTGCCGTAGCCGAGAACGATACGTATCGTTCTTTCTTCTCCTGGCTCAAGCTCGCACCGTGCCGTTAGCGAACCACCGTCGAGTCCCACGCCGCCGATGATCAGGTGGCCCAGACCGTCGTGTATATGCCACCCTGCCGGGTGCGGCGCACTAAAGAAGGCGTGCGCCGCCGTCCTGACCGGTTCGGCTTCCAGGCGCACGGAAATACTCTGTCTTGCCCCCGAAGAGTTTTGCAGCGTGACAAGACGGACGAGGCAACGCTGCTGCCAGGGCATGAAATCGGTTATGACCGTTGTCACCCCGGCGCCGATAAGTCTCGTTTCCAGAACGTTGGTTCGTTCCCTGTACCGGTGGCCGCCCGGGGCGAGAGGCTCGCCGAAAACCAGGCGGAGCCGCCCGCCGCGGCAGGGATCGAGGGCCGCCGCAAAGACCGGAAAATTATCAAAGCGGGGGACACAAAGCCAGTCAACCGAACCCAGCGGGTGAATGAGGGCTACGGTTTCCCCGTTACCTACGATGGCGTAAAACTCTTTCTGTGGCATAACTTCATCCCCAATACTTCTGATCTAACACGCGATACTGGATGGCTTCACCAATATGGTCTTCCGTAATTTGATCGCTTCCCGCAAGATCGGCGATACTGCGGGCCACCTTAAGCAGGCGGTCGTGGGCCCGCGCACTAAAGTTCCACCGGCGAAAGGCGGCTTCCAGCAACCGCCTGGCGCCGGGCGTGAGGGAACAGTACCGCTTGACGGCCCGGGAATTCATGGCGGCGTTGCACGAGATGCCCTCGGTGCCAAAACGCTCCCGCTGCCGCTGACGTGCCGCTTCCACGCGTTGCCTTATGGCGGCAGAACTTTCTCCGTCCGGAGCCGTCGCCAATTCTTCGTATGGCAAGCGCGGTACCTCGACCTGGAGGTCGTTGCGATCCATAAGGGGGCCGGAAAGCCGCGCCAGGTAACGCCTGATTTGCAAAGGAGTGCAGCGGCATTCCTTTGCCGGGTCGCCGAAAAAACCACACGGACAAGGATTCCCGGCCATAACAAGAATAATGCGGGCGGGATAGGTGACCGATGCATTGGCCCGGGAGACGGTTACTACCCCGTCTTCGAGGGGCTGCCGCAGGGCTTCCAGCGCATCACGGCTGAACTCGGTAGCCTCATCCAGGAACAAGACTCCGTGATGGGCCAGGCTAATTTCGCCCGGCCGGGGCACTCGCCCGCCGCCCGTAAGGGAGACGGTTGACGCTGTGTGGTGCGGCGCCCGGAAGGGTCGCCGGGTTACCAGATGGTGCCCCGGTGGCAGCAGTCCCACGATGCTGTGCACCATGGTGACCTCGATGGCTTCTTCGAGCGTCAGGGACGGCAGAATACCCGGCAGGCGGCGCGCCAGCATCGTTTTCCCAGACCCCGGCGATCCCAGAAGCAAGACGTTGTGTCCTCCGGCCGCCGCCACTTCGAGAGCCCGCTTGGCGGCCACCTGCCCCTTGACGTCTGCGAAGTCCGGCATGGCACCGTCTCCCTGGGCGAGCAGGCTAAAGGCATCCGCCGTCGCGGGCGCCAGTGCGACCTCCCCCCGCAGGAACCGCACCGCTTCCTCCAGGCTGGAGACCGGGTACACGGCGATAACACCCGCCAGGGCCGCCTCCTCACCGTTCCCCGACGGCACGACCAGCGCCTCAACACCCGCGCGGGCCGCTGCCATCGCCCCCGCCAGGATGCCGTTAACGTGCCGTACAGAACCATCAAGCGATAATTCACCAAGAAAGACGTAACCTTCGCCCGGGAGAGGCACCTGTTCCGTCGCTGCCAGGATGCCGACCGCCATCGGCAGGTCAAACCACGTGCCTTCCTTCTTGACATCGGCCGGCGCCAGGTTAACCGTAATTCTTTTTAAGGGAAACTCGTAACCTGCGTTTCGGATGGCCGCCCTGACCCGGTCTTTCGCCTCTCTTACGGCGGTATCCGGGAGGCCGACGATCTCCCAGCCCGGAAGGCCGCCGGCGACGTCTACCTCCACCCGCACTATCGACCCGTTTAACCCGCAAAGGGCGACGCTGTGCGTTACGGCAAGCATGGTCCGCCCCCATCTTACAAAATACCTCGGATATATTCGTCCAACAACGACCTTTTCCTTCTTGTTGATACGCAAAGGGGAGATGTTGACATGCGGCGGGTCCCTAATTAGAATTTTTCCATCCATGCCATGCTAAGCGCAGGGAGGCGAGAGCATGACGCCGATCATTGAAGCAGAAGGGCTGACCAAGGTCTTCCCTGGGCACATCGTCGCCGTGGATCACGTTTCCTTCGCCGTCGAGCAGGGAGAGATCTTCGGTTTCCTGGGGCCAAACGGCGCAGGGAAGTCCACGACCATTATGATGCTCACCACCCTCCTGCGGCCCACGGCCGGCCACGCCCGCGTCGCCGGGTTCGACGTGGTGCGCCAGCCCGAACGCGTCCGCGCCAGCCTGGGGTACGTCTCGCAAGACCTGGCGGTTGACGATAATCTGACCGGGATGGAAAACCTGATCCTTCAGGCAGGACTGTACCATCTCCCCCGGCAAGAGGCGCGGCGGCGCATTGCCGAAGTGCTCCACCTCGTAGGGCTCGCCCACCGGGCGAAGGACCGCGTGGAAACCTATTCTGGGGGCATGCGCAAGCGCCTCGACATTGCCGCAGGCCTCCTGCACCAGCCAAAGGTCCTGTTTCTTGACGAGCCCACGCTCGGCCTGGATATCCAGACCAGGCGCGAGATCTGGCGGTATGTCAGGGATTTGCGGGCGAACACAGGGATGACGGTTTTTCTTACCACCCACTATATGGAAGAGGCTGATCTCTTGTGTGACCGGGTAGGCATTATTGACCGGGGACAGATCAAGGCTGTAGGCCGACCGGCGGAACTGAAGGCTGGCCTCGGGGGCGACGTTATTACGCTCCGTCTGGCCGGAATTGCATCCACGACGGAGGTAACAGCCGTCTTGCGGAGGATCCCCTCCGTTAACGACGTCCGGTTTTACAACGGGGAGCACGTAATAACGGCCAGGGACGGCGAAAAGACTCTACCGCTCGTCTTTGAAGCGTTGCAACAGGTGAGAGAAAAGGTCGTTGCCGTGACGCTCAAGCAGCCTTCCCTGGAAGACGTTTACCTGGCGATTACGGGGCGAGGATTGCGGGACGACCAGGAAAGCCGCGAGGACGCCATCCGGCACCGCATCCGCATGCGGAGGGTGAGAGCATGAAGTTGCCTGCCCTGCTGGTTGATAGCTACTGGGTGTTCTGGCGCGAGATGAAGCGGCTGCTGGTCCAGCGCGCGCGCATCGCCATCGCCGCTGTGCAGCCGCTGATCTGGCTCATCCTCATGGGTAACGCCATGGGCGGGCTGACAGCCAACCCCACGACGGCCCGCTTGCTTGGTACCCAGAACTACCTGGAGTTTATGACCCCGGGCATTATGATCATGTCCACGCTGTTCGGCGGTGTTTTCGGCGGTATATCCGTCATCTGGGACCGCCGCACTGGCTTCCTTAACAAGATGCTGGCCGCCCCCATTAAGCGCGCCGCCATCCCCGTGGGGAAGATCACGGCGATTAGCTTGCAGAGCGTAGTCCAGGTCACCTTTATTGCCGCTATCGCCGCCGCCATGGGCGTGCACTTCGCCACCGGGGTACCAGGTTTCCTCCTGCTCCTTTGTATCATGATCTTGTTTTCTTATGGCATTGCCGGTATTTCCTTAGCGCTGGCCTCGGTGCTCAGATCGCACGAGGCCCTGATGGCAGTGACCAACCTTTTAACGCTACCGATGGTCTTTGCATCCAACGCCATTTTCCCGCGGGAGGCCATGCCCACGTGGCTCAAGACAATAGCCACCTACAACCCGTTAACCTACGCCATTACGCCGCTGCGCACCCTGGTTCTGGAGGGGTGGGTTTGGGAAAAGATATGGCCGGGTCTTCTCGCCATGGGCCTGTTTGCCTTTGTGGCGGTTATGGTCTCGGCCCGGCAATTCGCACGTTCCGGGGCTTAGAAACTTAGAAAGCGTTCTTGATGTGCTCGATGCGGAACTCCCGTCCGGGGCCCCAGGTTATGGCAACGACATCAAAACGATAAGCGGCCGCCCGCACGCCCTTTTCGCCCAGGAAGTACCGGGCCAGCCGCCTGATTCTGACCTGCTTCCGCCGGACCACGCTTTCCTGCGGCAGGCCAAATGCCATGCTGCGCCGCGCCTTAACCTCGACAAAGACCAGGGTGTCGCCGTCCAGGGCCACCAGGTCCAGTTCTCCTTCCCGGCAGCGGTAGTTCCGGCAGACAATCTTGTAGCCCTGTGCCTGGAGATACGCTGCTGCTGCTTCTTCCCCGGCGCGCCCCATTCGGCGGCGCCCGCTTATTACCTCGCCGGGTGCCAGTAACTCCTTGACCGGGGAAAAGCCCGTCCGGTGAACCGGCGAAGGACCGTACCTGGTAAGCGCCGCGATGTGCTCCGGCGTCGGGTAGCCACGGTGGCGCCGGAATCCGTAGACCGGGTACTCCTCGTCCAGGACATCCATGATGCGATCCCGCACTACCTTGGCCAGGATGGAAGCGGCTGCAATACAGGCGCTGCCTGCATCTCCCTTAACCAACGGTGTCTGTGGAATGGCCAGTTCAGGCAGGGGTTGGGGACCGTCCAGCAGGACCCACTCGGGACTCACTCTCAACCCGGCCAGGGCCCGCAGCATGGCCAGTTGGGTGGCCCGCAGAATGTCGGTGGCGTTAATTTCCTCAACGGTGGCCCCTTTCACCGACCAGGCCACCGCCTCCTCTTTTATACGCAAGGCGAGTTCTTCACGCTGGCGGGGGGTTAGCCGCTTCGAATCGTTGAGACCCTCAAGACGCCGGCAGTCGCGCAGGATAACCGCCGCCGCCACCACCGGGCCTGCAAGCGGGCCGCGTCCCGCTTCGTCTACCCCGCAGACCAGCGTATACCCTCTGGCTGCCAGCCTCCGCTCATGCTGCCAGAGCTGGGTCAGGCGAGCTTCTTCCTGGTCACGCATGTTGCTCTTACTCCCCAGGCATGTCCGGCAGGTCTAAGGTGATCAGACCAAGCCGCCCCTCGCGGAAATCCTTCAGGATGGCCAGTGCCGCCCGGTCTTCATCCAGCTGCCCGCCGGGGAGCAACAATCCCCGGCGGCGCGCAATATGCTGCAGCATCTCAGCCCCAGGGAGATCTCCCGTACCGTAGCGCGTCTCGAGGCTTAGCGGATGATGCCGGCGCAGCCACTCTATAAGCCAGAGAGCCACCTCCCTGACCGGCAGCACATCTTCCTTAATGGCCCCCACGGCCGCCAGCCTGTACCCCACTTCGGCGTCACCCAACCGCGGCCACAGGATACCGGGGGTGTCTAGGAGTTCGAAATAGGAACCCACCCTGATCCATTGCTTCCCGCGGGTGGTACCGGGTCCCCGCCCGGTCCCTACCACACGCCTTCCGGCCAGGGCGTTTATTAGCGCCGATTTGCCCACGTTCGGGATACCAACAACCATGGCGCGGGGCATGCGCCCGGCAGCAACACTACCGCTAACATCCAGCACCCGGCGCACCTGGCGGACGAGGCTTGGAACACCGCTACCGTCCAGGGCCCGCACCGGCACTGCAGGGTGTCCGCCGGCATTGATAATTTCCACCCACCGCCGGGTAGCAGCCGGCTCGGCAAGGTCCGCTTTATTCAAAACGACGACCCGCGGCCTCCTGCCCAAAAGCAGGTTAAGGTCAGGGTTGCGGCTTGTGTGAGGAATACGCGCGTCAAGCACCTCGAGCACCACGTCACACGCCCGCAGGTGTTCCCTTATGGTCCGCCGCGCCTTCTGCATGTGCCCGGGGTACCAATGGATAGACAAACTCTCACCGGCCTGCGGCCATCACCGTTTAATAATTTACCTGTGGCGTATGACGCGGATGCGCTCCGGCGGCCAGTAAATGGCCACCGCCTTACCGATGATCAATCGCTCCTCGAGAAACCCCCAGACACGGCTATCGTCGGAACTGTTCCGGTTATCGCCCAGCATGAATAGGTGACCTGCCGGCACCCGGACCGGTCCGAAGTCGGCAAAGCTAAGTCCATCCGGCAGATACGGTTCCGACACCTGCCGGCCGTTAATATAGAGATGGCTGTCTTTCAGGGCCACCGTCTCACCCGGGAGGCCGATGACCCGCTTGACGAAAACGCGACCGGGGTCTCTTGGGTACCTGAAAACAATCACATCGCCGCGCTTCGGTGTGCCCACACGGTAAGAAAGCTTCGAAACAATGATGCGATCACCTTTGAGCAAGGTTGGCTCCATAGAACCAGAGGGTATGTAGAAAGGCTCAAAGACAAAAACCCTGATAATAACCGCGATAACGAGGGCGATGACCAGCGACTCCAGTACTTCGCCCAAAATCGCGCCTCGCTCACGGTTGGCTGCTACTGCCACCCTTGCGCCCTCCGGTTAGCGTCTTTCCTGGATGCGCGCTGCTTTACCGCGCAGCCCCCTCAGGTAATACAGGCGCGCCCGCCGCACGCGTCCCTGCCGGACCACTTCAATGCGGGCCACGCGCGGTGAGTGGAGCGGGAAGGTGCGTTCCACCCCTACCCCGTAAGAAACGCGACGCACGGTAAAGGTCTCTCCCAGGCCGCCACCCCGCCGCCTGATAACGACGCCCTCAAAGGGCTGAATTCTTTCGCGACCGCCTTCGACAACTTTGACATGCACCCGCACGGTATCTCCCGGTCTAAATGCCGGGATGTCGTTTTTCTTTTGTCCATCTTCTACGGCTTTAATGAGGCTCATTCTCCGGCATCCTCCTTAACACCTTTATCACACCAGGCGTTATTGTACCACATCTTTCCTCGCGCCAGCAAGCAACCTGTGAATTCGTTCGCCAATCGCCTGCAGGAGGTCTCGCTCCCAGGCTTCCAGCTTTCTGCCCGCCAGTAAATCCGGACGGCGTACGAGGGTGCGTAACAGCGCTTCCTCGCAGCGCCAGCGCTCGATCTCCCTGTGGTGGCCGCTGAGAAGCACTTCCGGTACCCCGAGGCCGCAGTAGGTGCGCGGCCGGGTGTACTGGGGGTATTCCAGCAACCCACGCCCGAACGAGTCATCTTCGGCGGCCTCCGCCTCGCCCAGTACTCCCGGTACAAGGCGGGCTACGGCGTCCACCACCACCATGGCAGGCAACTCCCCACCGGTGAGCACGTAGTCCCCTATGGAGATCTCGCGCGTAACCAGGTGCTCCCGCACCCGTTCGTCAACGCCTTCGTAATGGCCACAGATGAGCACGAGATGTTTTTCCCGCGCCAGCTCGCGCGCCATCTCCTGGTTGAAGCGCTCTCCCTGGGGATCGAGGAGAATGATAGGACCTGTTTCCCCACGCAGCCGGCGCACATAGTCGACCGCTTCAAAGATCGGCCCGGGCTCCATAACCATGCCGCCACCACCGCCGAAAGGTGCGTCGTCCACGGTCCGGTGCTTGGTATGGGAAAAATCCCGGATATTGACCAGGTTAATCTCGACCAGGCCGCGTTCCCGTGCCTTCTTGATGATGCTGGCCGTCAAGGGGCCGGTAAACATCTCGGGGAAAAGGGTTAAGATATCGAAACTGATACTCACCGCAACCCCTCCGGCAGAACCACGACCATCCGTCGTGCGTCGAGATCGATTTCCCGCACCACCGATTTAAGGGCCGGCAGGTAGATCTCTTCATCCGCCCGGTGCACGACGTAAACGTCGTTGGCTCCGGTGCGCAGCACTTTGCGAACCACACCCAGCCGCTCCCCTTCGGGAGTGAAGACCTCCAGGCCGATAATGTCGAAAATATAGTAATGGCCCGGCGGAAGCGTAACCAGTTCGCTCCGGGCAACCTGGATCAGACCTCCTTTCAGGGCCAGAGCAGCGTTCATATCATTTACTTCCCGGAACTTGATTATTATGAACTGCTTGTGCGGAAATGTTTCTTCAACGGTAAAAATGTGGTGAGCGTCTTTCACCCAGACCCTGGCCTGGTGCATAGAGGCGAACCGCTCCGGAAAGTCCGTATGCGGCAACACGCGCACCGCTCCGGCCACACCGTGCGCGTTAACAATTTCCCCCACGGTAATCAACTCTTCTGCCATGTCATGTCTCCTTCCGCTGCCTCGCGGATCGCCACGATGCGGCCTTCTTCAACCAAAACCTCCACGGGCAGCAGGCGGCGGCAGTCGTCACCGACGCGCACCTCGGTCAGACTCTCCGCCCGCCCCCGTACCACTTCATCGCCCTCTTTAAGTTCTCTGGCCGCACGTAACTGCGCAAGCAATGTTTGGCGGAACTCGACGCGCCGATTACGCTCGTCTTGCAGGCGCCCCTCAACCTGTGCCAGGCCACCGCCTCCTGCGCGCGCCCGCTTGATCTCAAAGTCCAACCGCTCGATTTCCCTCTCTACGCGGCGCAGGTCTGCCTCGAGTTGTTCTGCCAGGGCCCGTTTGAACCCTTCCGTCACCCGAACTTTAATGATCACCGGGCGCGTGATAGTGACGCTTTCCACCGGCCTGTCCCGCTCCTATCTGGCTCGCCTTAAACAATCTCCAGCGTAACCTTCTTGCGCCGCCTGGTGGCCGCGGCCTTCACTACGGCTCGAATGGCCTTAGCCACGCGCCCGTGCTTGCCGATGATTTTGCCCATATCCTCAGGGGCCACCTTCAACTCGATCACCAGGCGCCGGTCCTGCTCCAACATGTTCACTCTGACCTCTTCCGGCCGGTCTACCAGCGACTTGGCCAGGATCTCAACCAGTTGCTTCACGCTCTAACCCCTTTCCTCCACACGCTCACCGGTCAGGCGGGCGAGAACACCGGCCCGCTTAAAGAGCGCACGTGCCGTTTCCGTAAGCTTGGCGCCTTTTTCCATCCACGTGCGCGCCTTGACCTCGTCGATCTTGATTTCCGGCGGCTCCCGCAGAGGGTCGTAATAACCTATCTCCTCGATAAAGCGCCCGTCGCGCGGCGAGCGGGCATCGGCTACCACGATGCGGTAGAAAGGGTCGCCTTTAGCCCCCATGCGCTTCAGGCGTATCTTAACCGCCATGCATTTTCACCTCCTTTCAAAAAGGAAACCTCGGCAGTTTCTTCAGTTTGCTTTTCTTCCCACCCTTTTCCCACTCGCTCAGCTGCTTGATCATTTTTCTGGTTTGCTCGAACTGCTTGAGCAGCCGGTTTACGTCCTGCACCGTGGTGCCGCTGCCGCGCGCGATACGCCGCCGCCGGCTGCCATCGATGATTTCCGGGCGGCGACGTTCTTCCGGGGTCATGGAATTGATAATCGCTTCCACCACGACCAGCTCTTTTTCCTCGAACGCCAGTTCTTCCTTGAGCTTTTTCAAGTTGCCGAAGCCGGGAAGCATGCCCAGGATTTCTTCGAGCGGCCCCATCTTCTTGAACTGGCGAATCTGCTCCCGGAAATCCTCCAGGTCGAACTCGGCCCGCCGTATCTTTTTCTGCAAGGCCGCCGTTTTCTCTGCATCCAGGGTCGCCTGAGCCTTCTCGATGAGGGTGAGGATATCACCCATACCCAGAATACGGTCGGCCATACGATCGGGATGAAACGGTTCGAGCGCCTCCAGCTTCTCCCCGACACCGGCAAACTTGATCGGGCACCCGGTGACCGCCCGCACGGAGAGGGCCGCGCCGCCCCGGGTGTCGCCGTCCAGTTTGGTGAGAATGACCCCGTCAAGACCTATCCGGGTATGGAAACGCTCGGCCACCCGTACCGCGTCCTGTCCCGTCATGGCGTCAACCACCAGGAGGATTTCGTGGGGACGAACGGCGTCCCGCACACGCTCGAGTTCCTCCATCATGGCCTCATCGATGTGCAGGCGGCCCGCCGTATCGATAATAATGACGTCGTGCCCGGCACCCGTCGCGTGCGCCAGTGCTCCCCTGGCAAGGGCGACCGGGTCGGCACCACCAACATGAAAAACATTTACCTCAAGGCGCTGGCCCAGCACCCGCAACTGCTCCACCGCGGCCGGCCGGTAGACGTCGGCCGCCACCAGGAGGGGCCGCCGGCCTTGCTTCTTGAGGTGGTTGGCCAGCTTGGCCGCCGTGGTGGTTTTGCCCGAGCCTTGCAGGCCCACCAGCATGATAACGGTGGGGGGCTTCGGCGCCAGGTTCAGGCGGGCGTTGACGCCGCCCATGAGCGCCGCCAATTCGTTCCGGACGATCTTTATCACCTGCTGCGCCGGGGTGAGGCTGTTCAGAACTTCCTGCCCTACCGCGCGCTGGCGAACGGCGGCTATAAAGTCCTTGACCACTTTAAAGTTGACGTCGGCCTCAAGAAGCGCAAGCCGCACTTCGCGCAGCGCCGCGTCGACGTCAGCTTCGCTAAGTTTTCCCTTGCCTTTTAACTTCTGGAACGTTTCCTGTAACCGTTCGGTGAGACTACCGAACACAGAACTTCACCTCCCTTCCCCGGGTACGGCTGCTTGTTATAGTCCGCCCAGCATGCGGCCGATTCTTTTCAGTTCCGCCGCTGCCTCAGCGCCGCCGGGAATGCCGTCTACCAGCCGCATCGTACTCTCGATCCTTTCCCTGAGCGTCACGAACCGTCGCACCAGCCCTAGTTTTTCCTCATACTCTTCCAGCGCGGCCTCGGCGCGCCGCAAGGCATCGTAGACCGCCTGCCGGGTAACGCCAGACGCGGCGGCGATTTCCCCAAGGGAAAGGTCCTGCTGGTAATGCAGTTCCATAAAGCGGCGCTGGCGCTCGGTGAGGAGGGGGCCGTAAAAGTCATACAGGAGATTCACCCGGGCGAACCTTTCCAGCACGGTCTCACCCACACTATCAAGGAGAAATACTTTACACGAAGATTCTAATCAAGGTCGGTACCGATGTCAAGAAAAACGCAAGACTTGGCAATTCACCGCTGCCGATGTAGAATACTGCTAACAAAAAACGGAAAGAAGGGATAGACGCGTGCATCTCCTTACGGTGGACGACGCGCTCCAGATGGGGCGCGACCAGATAAGGGAATTGCACAAGGACTACCTTAACGCGGGCCTGGTAAGCATGCTCAGCCTTTTGAACTTCGACCGCCGATTCACCCGGGCCCAGGGAATCTACGTATGGGACGCTGAGGGAAGAAGATACCTGGACTTCCTCGGCGGTTACGGCGCCCTCAATACCGGTCACAACCATCCCCACATCCTGGAGGCGGTGGCCCGGGTTCAGCAAGCGCCTAACCTGCTGCAGGCCGCCCTGAACCCCCTGGCAGGCGTCCTAGCCCACAATCTGGCCCAGCTGACCCCCGGACCGCTGAAGCGCGTCTTTTTCGGCAACAGCGGCGCCGAGGCGGTGGAAGGCGCCCTGAAACTGGCCCGCATCGCCACGGGGCGGACGAAAATCGTGTACTGCACGGGTTCCTTCCACGGCAAGACCCTGGGTGCCCTCTCGGTAACCGGGCGCACCAAGTACCAGGAGCCCTTTGTGCCGTTGCTGCCCGGGTGCATCCCAGTTCCTTTCGGCGACCTCGATGCCCTCGAGGACGCGCTGCGCCCGGGGGACGTGGCCGCCTTCATCGTGGAGCCCATCCAGGGCGAGGGCGGCATTATCGTGCCTCCTAACGGGTACCTGAAAGGAGCCAGGGAACTCTGCACCAGGTACGGCGCCCTGCTCCTCGCCGACGAGATCCAGACCGGCCTGGGGCGCACGGGGAAAATGTTTGCCTGCGAGCACGAAGGCGTGGTCCCGGACATTCTGTGCCTGGCCAAGTCCCTTGGCGGCGGCGTGATGCCGATCGGCGCTTACATCACCACGGACGAGATCTGGAAACGGGCCTACGGGAGCTTGGACCGCGCGCTTCTGCATACCTCTACATTCGGCGGCAACTCCCTCGCCTGCGCCGCCGCCATCGCCGCCCTGGAAGTCATTCTGACAGAAGACCTGGCCAACAAGGCCAGCGAAAGCGGCGCGTATCTCCTGACCATGCTCCAGGAGTTAAAGGCGAAACACCCGCTGCTCAAGGACGTGCGCGGCCGCGGCTTGATGGTGGGTGTGGAGTTTGCCGAGCAGCAGAAAGGCCTGGTGGGGAAACTCTCTTTTGGCGTGTTGCAGAAGCTGAGCGATGAGTTCCTGGGCAGTCTGGTGGCGGGAGAACTGCTGAACGAGTACGGGATTATCACCGCCTACACCCTGAACAACCCGAACGTTATCAGGCTGGAGCCGCCGCTCGCGGTGACCCGCGAACAGCTCGATCTCGTGGTTGATGCTCTGGATACCATTCTTTCCCGCCGCAAAGGTTTCCTTGGCCTGGCCGCCGGCAGCGTTAAGACCGTGATCCGCAGCAAGGTGCGGGGTCTTGAAAGTTAAAGTTGGGTGGCACACTTGCTTGTTATAGACGGCGGCGCGAAGTCGGGAAGCGGAACGATTGTGCGGTTGGCGGTGTGCCTGGCCGGGATCCTCGGAAAAGGGCTTCATCTTTATCACATCCGGGCCAGGAGGAAAAACCCCGGACTGCGTGCGCAGCACCTGGCCGCCATCCTCGCTTGCCGCGATCTCTGCGGAGGCAGCGTGGAGGGTGCGGCTCCAGGCGCCAGCGAAATAGTTTTTCGTCCGGCGCACCCACCGCGGGGCGGGGAATTTGCCTGGGATATAGGTAGCGCCGGTTCCGCGATGATGCTCCTGCACACGGTGCTCCCCCTAGCCCTGTTCGCCGACCGTCCCGCGGTTTTCCGGGTTACAGGCGGGCTTTTCCAGGACTTTGCTCCTTCCCCCTACCACACAAAATACGTCCTCCTGCCCCTCCTTGCTCACCTGGGAGTTCGAGCGGAACTCACCGTTCTGAAACCGGGGTATGTGCCGGGAGGGAAGGGAACGGTACAAGTCAAGGTCCATCCCGTAACCGCCCTCTCTCCCCTGGTCCTCACGGAGCAGGGCAAAGTGCGCCGCGTTTCCGGCATTGCCGTGGCCTCACACCTGCGCGAGCGACGTGTTGCCACCCGGATGGCGAATAGTTTTGTCCGCTTTCTTAATCAACCGGATGTTCCGGTCGACATAACCACCATTGATGACGAAACGGCAGCGCAGCCAGGTGCAGCGCTCGCCGCATGGGCGGAAACCACAACGGGCGCTGTTCTGGGAGCCGACCGCGCGGGCAGCCCCGGACGTTCCTCTGAGGCTATCGGCAAGTACGTGGCTACTCTTTTGCAGGAGGATCTCGCAGCCGGAGCCACCGCCGATCGCTTCACAGCGGACCAGCTCGTTATCTACGCAGCGTTCGCGCCAGGCACAAGTTGTTACCGCGTCCCCCGTCTTACCGATCACCTGGAAACCAATCTGTGGCTGGTAAGAGAAATTCTCGGTGTTGAGGCGACGTTTATCACCGCGGACAACATGGTGCGCATCACCGGCATTAATCCCCGTCGCCTGTAAACGCGCATCCTGGAAGAGCGATTACGAGGCAGACATCAGCGGGCCTCCAATGGTCCTTGTACAGGCCGGTGCGCGAGCAAAAAGACAAAAAGAGACGGGTGGTAAGACACCCGCAAGAAGGGTGGGTAGAAAGTTACAGATAATTTTTCGGTACATTTGGCAAAAACTTAAACTCAAAAAGCAGTCTCAACTGCGGCGAGACCGGCATATTGCCCGGACAACGACGCGATTGACGGCCTGCGTGTACCTGAAATCGTCGACGTTCACGAGCAGGAACATTCGTTTAACTCCCGCTGCAATTGATATGGCAGGTTATCCCGGTTGGCAGGAGTTACCCCAATAAGACGAACATCGGAACGCCGTTTAACGACATCGGCAAACGGGTGGGGCCCGGACAAAATCGTGGCCACTACGGGAAACGGGCTGTCCAGCGCCCGCCAGACGGTGTCCCGAAAAGCGTCGGAAAACAGCTCCATTTTGCCAATTTCGTCAATCAGGATGTACTTGCCGGTCGGATCAGCCAGCGCAGTGTTAATCTCTTCAAGTGCCGCCGCCAGATTTTCCGGTCTCACCCCGTATTTGCTTACCCGGAGCGAAGAAGTAAAGTTAAGGTGTGCCAGGACAGCCCTCTTCCCGCCGAGCGTAACGATTTCAAAGCCCACCCGCCTTCCGCCCGCGCGCAGTTCCGCGGTGTAAAAGCCTACCGCCTTGCGGCCCAGAAGAGCGGCCAGCTTGACGATGACGGTAGTCTTGCCCACCCCCGGCTTACCCGTGAGAAGGAAATTCACTGTAGACATCGTCGAAAACCCCTGCATTGATTTTAACGCACAAAAACGAGGACCAAAAGGCTTGCGTACTAGTGATCGCCTTCACCATCACAATTTTTTGCCGCCCCGAAAGAAGGAACTTTCCCGTGTACGTCGAAAAAAATAGTGACTTTCCTAATCCGCCGGGCATGTTGCTTTAAAACTATCCGCCTCGAAGTTCCCTACGGCACAATGGGAACCCCAGGCGGCTAGGGTCGTACGACCCGAGGTTAAGCCTGACGGAGCGGCTCTTCCGTGAGCCCCGATGAAGCAGGAAGCCCCTTTCCAGCAGGAAAGGGGTAAATAACAGTTTATAAGAATGGGGGCTGTGAGGGTGTTACTCAGGTACGGCGAAGGAACGGTGGTGCAAGATGGGTAACAAGAGTGTTCTGGTGATTGGTGGTGGTATAAGCGGCTTAACGGCCGCCGTTGAGGCCTCAGAAGCAGGTTGCGAGGTATACCTCGTTGAGAAAAGGCCTTATCTTGGCGGCCGCGTAACTCAACTGAACCAGTATTTCCCCAAGCTTTGTCCTCCCAACTGCGGCCTGGAAATCAACTTCAGACGTATTAAACAGAACCCGAGAATTCGCTACTTTACCCTGGCCGAGGTCGCGGAAATTTCCGGCCAAGAGGGCAATTTCGACGTCAAGGTAACGCTTTACCCGCGCTACGTTACCGAGCAATGTACGGCTTGTAACAAGTGTGTGGAGGTATGCCCGGCGGAAAGACCGAATGACTTTAATTACGGCATGGACAAGACCAAGGCCATTTATCTCCCACACATCTTTGCCTTTCCTGCAAGGTACGTCATCGACAAGCAGGCCTGCCTGGGAACCTCGTGCAACAAGTGCCTGGAAGTCTGTCCCGTTAACGCCATTGATCTCGGGATGGAGCCAAAGACCGTGACCTTCAACGTGGGTTCCATCGTCTGGGCTACCGGCTGGGATCCCTACGATGTCACCAAGCTCACCTACTACGGTGCGGGTCAGTACCAGAACGTCATCACCAACGTAATGATGGAAAGGCTGGCCGCCCCCAACGGGCCTACCGGGGGGAAGGTCGTACGCCCGTCGGACGGCAAGCCCGTCGAGAAAGTAGCTTTCGTCCAATGCGCAGGCTCACGTGATGAGAACCACCTGCCCTACTGTTCAGGTGTCTGCTGCTTAGCATCCCTGAAACAGGCCACGTACATCCTCGAGCAAAACCCGGATGCCAAGGTATACATCTTCTTCATCGACATCCGTGCCCTTGGCCGGTATGAGGACTTCTATACCCGGGTCAAGGGGAAGGAAAACCTGTTCCTGGTTAAGGGCAAAGTCGGCCAGATCACCGAGGACCCTGCCACCAAGAGCCTGACGCTGGTGGCGGAAGATCAGGAAACGCAAAGATTGCTTACGGAGACCTTTGATATGGTGATCCTAGCCACCGGCATGATGCCAACGACCAAGACGCAACCGCCAGCTAACGTGACTTGCGATGAGAATGGCTTTGTAATCGGTTCCGTACCAGGTGTTTACAGCGCAGGCTGCATCAATAAGCCAATGGATGTTGCCACATCGGTGCAGGACGCAACAGCTGCAGCAATTAAAGCCATTCAATCTACGGTGGGGAGGTAATACCGTGGCGAAAAAGGTTGGCGCATACATATGCACCGGCTGCGGCATCGGCGATGCTCTCGACATCGAGGCCCTGAGCAAGGTGGCCACCAAGGAAAAGAAGCTCCAAATCTGCAAGTCCCACCCCTTCCTTTGCGGTCCCGAGGGGGTTGAGCTCATCAAGCAGGACCTGCAAGAAGGCGTCGATGGGGTGGTCATCGCCGCCTGCTCGCAGCGGGTAAACACCGACGTCTTCAGTTTTGGTCCTTCTGTGGTCGTGGAGAGAGTAAACCTGCGCGAACAGTGTATATGGTGCCACCCGGGCAACGACGAGGACACCCAGATGCTGGCCGAAGACCAGTTGCGGATAGGGATAGTCAAGGCCCAGCAGATGGAGCCGCCCGAACCGTACAAAGTTGAAGACTTGTCCAGGACGGTACTGGTGGTCGGCGGCGGCCTGGCAGGCATTACAGCGGCCCTCGAGGCAGCAAAGGCCGGTTACCCGGTAGTGCTGGTTGAGAAGAACGCGTCCCTGGGTGGCTGGGTGACCCGCCTTTACAAGCAGGTATCCCAGCGCCCGCCTTACAACGAACTCGAGGACGTGGATATCGCGGACCGGATTAAGGAAGTCCAGGAAAACGCTAATATTAAGGTCTATACGTCGGCCGAAATTGAGAAAATTGCCGGCGGCCCGGGCATCTTTGATGTAACCATCAAGCAGAACGGCAACCTTATCAACGAACGCATTGGGGCCGTTGTCTTGGCCACCGGGGCCGTACCATACGATGCTACCAGGCTCGGCCACCTGGGCTTTGGCCGCTACGCCAACGTTATTACGGGGGACATGCTGGAGGAGATGGCGGCCAGGGGCAAGATCGTGCGGCCCTCCGACGGCAAGGAAGTCCAGAGTGTCGCCTTCATCCTGTGTGCCGGCTCCCGGGATCCGGAACACCTGCCTTACTGTTCGTCAGTGTGTTGCGTCGAATCGTTGAAGCAGGCGCTGTACGTGAAGCAGCAGAATCCCGAGGCGACGGTTTACATCTTCTTTAAAGATCTGCGCGCGCCCGGCCTGTACGAATTCCTGTACAAGCGGGTGCAGACCGAGGGAGTCGTCTTCTTCCGGGGCGACATCGGGAGCATTGAAGAGGGTAGCAACAATACCCTGGTCGTCCAGGCAGACGACGTCCTGGCGGGGGACAAGATTGTCGCCGAAGGCATCGACCTAGTGGTACTGGCCACCGGCATGGTACCGACGACGGCTTTCGGCGAAGCCCTGGTGCCCACAGCCGAGGGAGAAGAGAAACAGGAAGAAGGACCACCACCGGACGTCATTCTGAAATCGGATCTTCTGAATCTCGAATACCGGCAGGGTCCCGAGTTGCCGACGCTGAAATACGGCTTCCCCGATTCCCACTTTATTTGCTTCCCGTACGAGACACGGCGCACGGGTATCTACGCGGCCGGTTCCGTACGGGCACCGATGGATCTGCCCTCTACCGTCCGGGATGCTGCCGGCGCAGCACTTAAGGCCATCCAGTGTATCGAGCTGACCGCCATAGGATCGGCCGTACACCCGCGCGTTTGGGATTTTTCATTCCCCGAATTCTCGTTACAGCGCTGCACTCAGTGCAAGCGGTGTACGGTGGAATGCCCGTTTGGCGCCATTAACGAGGATGAAAAGACCTACCCGCTGCCCAACCCCACCCGTTGCCGCCGCTGCGGTACCTGTATGGGCGCTTGCCCCGAGCGGTTGATTTCGTTCAAGAACTACTCCGTGGGCATGATTGGCAGCATGGTCAAGACCATTGAAGTGCCGGAAGAGGACGAGGAAAAGCCGAGGATCGTGGTTTTCGCGTGCGAGAACGACGCCTACCCGGCGCTGGACATGGTCGGTATCAACCGCCTGCAACTCAGCCCATGGATACGCATTATCCCGCTTCGGTGCCTGGGTTCAATGAACCTGATCTGGGTTGCCGACGCGCTTTCTAAGGGCATAGACGGTATCTTGCTGCTGGGATGCAAGCACGGTGAGGACTACCAGTGCCACTTCGTCAAGGGTAGCGAGTTGGCTAACTACCGGCTGGGGAAGATTGCCGAAACGTTGAACCGTCTGGCCCTGGAGTCCGACCGTGTGCGGATGGAGCAGGTCAGCATTATGGATTACGACCGCATCCCGAAACTGATCGAGGACTTTGCGAAGCGTCTGGAAGAGATCGGTCCGAACCCGTACAAGGGCTTCTAATGGCTAACCGGAGCAGAGACCCTGGATTGCTGCAGGCGGTCCGGTCTCTGCTCCCGCCCATACCTTTAGCCAACTAGTGCTTGAGACAGGAGGGAAAAGTACGTGACCAAGGTAAATCCCAACTTCGCCAAGAAGCTCAAGAAGTTTGGGGCCGAAACCGCGTACCACTGCTTTCACTGTGGTAACTGCACAGCCGTCTGTCCCCTTTCTACAGACGAGCAACAGTTTCCGCGCCGTTTCATGCGATTCGTGCAGCTGGGTATGGAGGACAAGATAAAACACTCCCTGGAGCCCTGGCTCTGCTACTACTGCGGCGATTGCCAGACGGCCTGTCCGCGGCAGGCAAACCCGGGCGAAATCATGATGTCGTTGCGCCGGTACCTGACGTCGGTCTATGACTGGACGGGGTTGTCCCGGAAACTGTACACATCCATGGCCTGGAAGATTCTTTCTGTAGGACTTCTCTTCTTCGGCACCCTGGCCGTGGTTTACGGATTCAGCGGCGAGATGGTTACCGAGCGTGTGGAGCTTGAAACCTTTGCGCCGGCGCACATCGTGCACCCGGTAGGGTACGTCTTCGGTGCAGTCCTGTCCTTCTTCCTGCTTTCCAACGTATATCGCATGTTCAGGTTCATCCTGGGCAGCGACGCAAAAAGCGTTCCGTTATCCGTTTACATTCGGGAAGTCGGTACCCTGGTGGTTCACTTTTTCACCCAGATGCGGATGCGGCTTTGCACCAACAAAACCAGATGGCTGAAGCACTGGCTCCTGATGACCGGCTACTTTGTGGCCTTCATGCTGGTCAACATTGACGTGGTTACGCGCTGGTCGTTGACGAACGAACCACCTATGTGGTGGCACCCGGCGAAGCTCTTATGGACTTATGCCTCTATCGCCATGCTCTACGTTACCACGGAGGCGATCATCGGCAGGTTCAGAAAGAAGGAGCCGCTGCACCAGTATTCACACTCCACCGACTGGATGTTCCTCATTCTCCTGTGGTTTACGGTGTTCACGGGCTTACTTATGCGGATCTTCATGGAACTGGGCTGGCCGCTGCCAACCTACCATACCTTTGCCCTCCACCTGGCCTTTACGGTTCCCCTCTTAGGGTTGGAGGTGCCGTTCACGAAATGGTCCCACCTGGCGTACAGGCCGTTTGCCCTGTACTTCGCCAGGATAAAGGAAAGGGCCTTACAACTGCAGCGAGGTACGCAGACCGAGACGGCGGCCTAGCGTCGGCGCAAAAAGCACATCGTGCCAAAACAAGACCTCACCCGCAGGCCAAACCCGGCCTGCGGTGAGGTTTTTTAGGCGGAAGCGGCAAAGAGGAGGATCAGACCGGCCACGCCCAGCAGCACGCCGGCGATGAGATGGTTTTTTGCCTTCGGCCGGTGTTTTTGGCGGGCATCGGACCAAAGCCAGAACTGAAGGCCGGCGATCAGCCAGATGACCAGGCCGGCCAGTTGCTCTTTCAAAGGTTACCACCTCCACCGGTTTCTACTCTCTTGAATTTAATACATTTTGAGTGGCAGGGAAAGTCCCAAATACCACAAGCCTCGCCCAAGTTTTCTTGCCTGCTAGAATACCTGGAATATCGCGCACTTCAGGTAGTACGTCTCGGGCGCGGCAAGGAGCATGGGGTGGTCTTTAGCCTGGCGGCGGAGCTCGACGAGACGGAGTTCGCGGCGGGCGTCGTGGGCGGCAGCAGCAACGACCGCGAGAAAAAGGTCTTCGGTGACGTGGTACGAACAGGAGCAGGTAACCAGGTAGCCGCCCGGTGGCAGGAGCTTCAAAGCCCGGAGGTTTATTTCCTTGTAGCCCCGGAGCGCACCGGGGACGGCTTCTTTTGCCTTCGTGAAGGATGGCGGGTCAAGGATCACGAGGTCGAAACATTCGCCGGCCTTTGCCAGGGTACGCAGGTAGTCGAAGGCATTGGCCTCCACGAAGCGGCACCGTCCGGCCACGGCGTTAGCAGTTGCCTGACGTGATGCCAATCTAAGGGCGTGGGCGGAAACGTCCACCGCCACCACTTCTACTGCCCCTGCCGCGGCGGCGTGAATGGTAAAACCACCGGTATAGCAAAAGCAGTCCAGTACCCGCCCCCCGCGGGCATACGGGGCGACAGCGCGCCGGTTTTCGCGCTGGTCAAGGAAGAATCCCGTTTTCTGCCCGTTAACAATATCCGCCCAGAAAGAAAGGCCGTGCTCCACGAACGGAACCTCTTCCGGGCAGGTGCCGTACAAAACGCCTTTGGTTAACGGCAAACCTTCCAGTTCCCGTACGCCGACGTCGTTCCGCTCGTAAATGCCTGCAGGGGAAAGCATTTCAACCAGGAGGTCAACGACGGTTTCCTTGTACCTTTCCATGCCCAGTGTCAGGGTCTGTATCACGAGGTGCCCGGCGTAGCGATCCACGATTAACCCCGGCAGGAAATCCGCTTCCGCGTTTACCAGGCGAAAGGCGTTTGTGTCTTCCACCACCAAGACCCGGTAGGCAAGTGCCGCCTCCAGGCGCCGGCGGAAGAACTCCCTGTCAATCGCTACCCCTTCATCCCGCGTTAGGATACGAACAGCGATCTGTGACGCCGGGTTCCAGTACCCGCGCCCCACAAAGCGGCCCCGCGCGTCGATGACGTCCAGGATGTCGCCCGGGGCCGGGTTTCCCGTAATTTCAGCAATTTCGCCGTGGTAAATCCAGGGGTGTAGCCGCCGCTCATCCCGCGGGCGCCCCGGGACCAGCCTGGCCTTCATTTACCGACCAGCCGCCTGGCCCGGCGGGCCGCCTCCGCCATTACCTTTTCTTCGTCTATGGTAAGCACCTCCCGGTTGCGCATAACGATGCGCCCGTCAACAATCACCGTATGGATATCGGATGCCCGGGCGGCATAGACCAGGTCGGCAAAAACGTTGTGCGCCGGGTACAGGTGAGGGGCATGCCTGTTCCAGACAAGCAGGTCGGCCCGCTTGCCCACTTCAATCGTGCCGATTTCCTCACCCAGGCCCAGGACCCTTGCTCCCTCCCTGGTAGCTATGGCCAGAGCCTGATACGCAGGGATGACCGTTGGGTCACCCGTATGCACCTTCTGCAGCAAGGCCGCCGTCCTGGTTTCCTCAATCATGTCGAGGTTGTTGTTGCTGGCTGCACCGTCAGTGCCCAGCCCCACCGTGATACCGGCGTCCAGCATCCTGGCCACAGGGGCAATGCCGCTGGCCAGTTTCATATTGCTTTCCGGGCAGTGCGCAACACCCACCCCGTTTTCCGCAAGCAGCTTCATATCCTCTCCATCGAGATAAACGCAGTGGGCGGCGAGAACTGGATAAGTAAAAAGGCCTGTCCGGTGCAAGAGCGCGACGGGAGAACATCCGTATTTCTCGTTAATCTCCTTGATTTCGCCGGTGGTTTCCGCCAGGTGGATGTGAATGCCCACGCCCAGCTCCTCGGCTAACCGCATAACCTTTTTCAGATAATCCGGCGGGCAGGTATACGGAGCGTGCGGCCCCAACATGGTGGTAATGCGGCCGCCTGCGGCACGATGCCACTCCTTAATAAAGGCGCGGCTTTCCCCCAGGGCACGGTCGGCCCCGCGGGCCACCCCGATTAGACCGCGGGAAAGCGAAGCCCTTAGACCGGCTTCTTCTACGGCGCGGGCCGCCTGATCCATGTGGAAGTACATATCGGCAAAAGTGGTCGTCCCAGACCGGATCATTTCCACGCAGCAGAGGAGGGTACCCCAGTAGACGTCTTCAGGTTTAAGCCTGGCCTCCGCGGGCCAGATTTTCTCGTTGAGCCACTGCATAAGGGGAAGATCGTCAGCATACCCGCGGAAAAGGGTCATGGCTGCGTGCGTGTGACTGTTTACGAAGCCTGGCGTTACCACGAAGTATTCGCCCTCAATGACCTCGTCCGCCACAAATCCTGCAGGTGCACTACCGGCCTGCCCCACAAAAGCAATCGCCCCGTTCTCAATCAGTACCTCGCCGGGGGTGATAACCTCGTCCCCGGTCATGGGTACCACCGTAACGTTGCGCAGGGAAATTTTCACTCGCGCCACCTCCTCTGGGGTTGCCCGTACCCTTCCCGGTACAGCCGGCGCAACAAATCAACCTCGGCGGCCGCAAGAACCGAGGGCTCGCCCACCAGGCGCGCAAAGACGTAAACCTGGGCGCCCTTCTCAATAACCTGACAGACGGTAAAGGCGTCCTCCAGGGTCTGCCCCACACCCACCACCCCGTGGTTGGCCAGGAGCACCCCATTAACGTTACGTAAAACTGCCGCCGCATTGGCCGCCAGTTCTTCCGTCCCGGCGGTGGCATACGCAGCCACGGGCACCTCACCGCCGACAATCTGGACCACGTCTTCTAAGATCGCCGGTAGCGGCATACGGGCCACCGCGAGCCCGCTGGCGACCGGCGAGTGGGTGTGGACAACCGCGTTGACGTCCTCGCGGGCGCGGTAGATCCCGGCGTGCAGCCGCCACTCGGTGGAAGGCCGTAGATCGCCGTCGACCACCTCCCCGTCGAGGCGCATTACCACCATGTCCCGCGGCTTCATTGTGGTATAAGGAACACCGCTAGGGGTAATGACCATGAGATCTTCGCGGGGCACGCGGCAGGAGAAGTTGCCCCACGTACCCACGGCCAGTCCGAGGCGCAGCATGTCCGGCGCCAGGCGGGCCATTTTTTCCCTTGCCTTTTCTACGGCCAGAGGCAATACCACGGGCTACTCCTCCCCCGCCAGGTAGGCAACCTGTTCAGGCGTCAGGGTATCAATAGTGATACCTAGGGAAGCAAGCTTGAGTTCGGCCACGCGCCGGTCGATTGCCTCCGGTACGGGGAGAACTGCCGGCCTGAGTTCCTTATGCCGCTTGACCAGGTACTCGGCACAGAGCGCTTGCAAGGCAAACGACAGATCCATGATCTCTGCGGGGTGGCCATCCCCGGCGGCCAGGTTGACCAGCCTCCCCTCGGCGAGGAGGTATAGCCGCCGGCCGTCGGCCAGGAGAAACTCTTCAATGTTCGCGCGGGCGATACGCCGGTCGACAGAAAGCTTTTCCAACGCGGGAAGAGATATCTCGACGTTGAAGTGCCCGGCATTGGCCAGGATCGCCCCATCTTTCATGCAAGCGAAATGCTCGGCGCGCAGTACGTCCCTGCAGCCGGTAGCGGTTACAAATATGTCTCCGTACGGCGCGGCATCCAGGCTTGACATCACCCGGTAACCATCCATGCAGGCCTCCATGGCCCTGATGGGATCGACCTCACAGATGATAACGTTCGCCCCCAGGCCGCGTGCACGCATGGCTATCCCACGGCCGCACCAGCCATAGCCGCAGACGACCACCGTCTTTCCCGCAACTACCAGGTTAGTGGTACGCATAATGGCCGCCCAAACCGACTCGCCCGTACCATACCGGTTATCGAACAAGAACTTGGAGAGCGCATTGTTCACCGCCACCATGGGAAACGCCAGTCTCCCGGCCCGCTCCAACGCCCGCAGGCGTGCCACGCCCGTAGTGGTCTCCTCACACCCGCCCCAGACGTCGCGCGCCAGATGCTGGAGTTCAGTATGCAGAAGGTGAACCAGGTCGCCCCCGTCATCGATCACGATTTGCGGACCCGTGGTCAGCGTCTGGCACAGGTGTTCGTGGTACTCCTCCGGCGTCGGGTTGTACCAGGCAAAAACGGTGATCCCACCTTGCGCCAGGGCGGCTGCCACATCGTCCTGCGTCGAAAGCGGGTTAGAGCCGGTTACCGCCACCCGTGCACCCCCGGCCTGGAGCACCCTGGCCAGGTAAGCCGTTTTGGCCTCGAGATGGATGCTCATCGCGATGTTTATCCCCGCAAACGGTTGCCGGGACTCGAACTCCTCGCGGATCACGTTCAGAACCGGCATATGTGCCCCGGCCCAGGCAATCTTCTGCTCGCCCGCCGGCGCCAGGGAGGCATCTCTTATCGCCGATGCCAATTTACGCACCTCCCTCATGGTAAAGGCGTGGAAGGTTCTCCGTGTAAGGTGGGTAGACGACACCCCGGTCGGTGATGATGGCCGTGATCAGGCGCGCCGGCGTGACGTCAAAAGCGGGATTCCAGGTGGCTACACCCTCCGCTACAACGCGGCGGCCACCGCAATGGGTTACCTCCTCCGGATGGCGTTCCTCGATGGGGATTTCCTTCCCACAACCGAGCTGCATGTCTATAGTTGACAGCGGCGCCGCCACGTAGAACGGGATGTTGTGCGCCTGCGCCAGGACGGCGACGCTGTACGTACCAATCTTGTTGGCGACGTCCCCGTTAGCCGCGATGCGGTCGGCCCCGACGATCACCAGGTCGACCATGCCGCGGGCCATCAGATAGCCCGCCATACTATCCGTCACAACCGTTACCGGTATACCCTCCTGCTGCAACTCCCAGGCGGTTAGCCGTGCCCCCTGCAGGAAGGGGCGGGTCTCGCCGGCGTACACCCGCTCCACGTTTCCTGCGGCGAAGGCGGCCCGCACGACGCCCAGCGCCGTCCCGTACCCGGCCGTGGCCAGGGACCCGGCGTTGCAATGGGTGAGGATGCGCGCCCGGGCCGGGACAAGCTCAAGCCCGTAGCGGCCGATACGCTTGTTGGCGGCAATATCCTCATCGACAATTCGGTGGGCCTCCTCCAGCGCCGCCTGTCTAAGGGTATCCACCGTCCCTGCCGTGGCGCGCAAGCGGGCCAGGACGCGCTCCACCGCCCACCGCAGGTTAACCGCCGTAGGACGCGTGGCTAGCAGCTCTTCCCCGGCGGCCGCCACCGCAGCCATCAGTTGCTCACGTGAAGCGCACTTGTTGTCCAGCGCCGCCAGGGCGATGCCGTAGGCGGCAGCCGCGCCGATGGCCGGTGCCCCCCGCACCCGCATGCACCTGATTGCTTCCGCCACGTCCCGGTAATCCCGGCAGGGCACGTATACCGCCTCGTCGGGCAGCCGGGTCTGGTCCAGGACGTGCAATGCTCCGTTCTGCCAGTACAGGGTTTGCAGCAAAGTTTTCACCTCCCCGGGGTAACCGGACCGGTAACCGCCCATTGGCACGCGCAGGTTCGCTCTTCATCAAGCCAGGCTACGGCCTGCAGGATCAAGCTTCTTAAGTTTGCCGCGTTCTCGGCCATCATGGCCACCACCTCCTCGTGCGAGAGCCTGGATGGCGAGATGCCGGCGGCAAAATTTGTGACCACAGCGATAGTCGCGTAACACATTTCCGCCTCGCGAGCCAGGACAACCTCGGGCACGCCGGTCATCCCTACCAGGTCACCTCCCAACTGGCGCAACATGTTTATCTCCGCCGGCGTCTCAAACCGCGGCCCTTCAGTGCAGGCGTAGGTACCCCCGTTGTGCACCGGCAATCGCAGGGCCCGTCCCGCCCGGAAAAGCACCTCGCGTACCTCGGGACAATACGGTTCGGTCATGTCCACGTGCACCACGCCATCGGATCCGCCTTCGTAAAAGGTCTGGACACGGGACTTGGTGAAGTCCAGGAACTGGTCGACAAAAACAATCTCGCCGGGTTTCATCAAGGGATTAAGCGAACCCACCGCCGCCGTGGCCAGTACGGTCTTCACCCCTAGTTTTTTAAGAGCACGGATGTTGGCCCGGTAGTTGACCAGATGCGGGGGAATAGAATGCTCCCGCCCGTGACGCGGGAGAAAGGCCAATTCTTTCCCGCGGTAGCTGCCGATACTTACCGTGACTGCCCCGTAGGCGGTTTCCACGGTTTCTTCCCGTGGGTTTTCCAGCATCGCCGGATCGTAGACCCCCGTCCCGCCAATGATGCCGATTTTAACCGCCACGCAAAACCCCTCCTGATTTCAGATAGAAAGCCCTCCCGGCTTCGCGTTTATGGGCGCTAGCCGAATAAGCCCTCGATAAACTCGTCGGGATCGAAGTAGGCCAGGTCATCGATCTTTTCACCGGTGCCCACGAGCTTCACCGGGATGCCCAGATCCCGGCGGATGGCGACCACGATCCCGCCCTTGGCCGTGCCGTCAAGCTTGGTCAAAACGATCCCCGTTACGCCGGTGGCCTCGGCAAAGATCCTGGCCTGGTTGATGGCATTGTGCCCCGTAGTGGCATCCAAAACCAGGAGCACCTCGTGCGGCGCCCCCGGCACCTCCCGTCCGGCGACCCGGCCGATCTTCTTCAACTCCTCCATCAGGTTGACCTTGGTATGGAGCCGGCCCGCGGTATCGACGATCACCACGTTGCACTTGCGCGCCCGTGCCGCCTGGATGGCATCATAAACGACGGCCGCCGGATCCGCTCCCGCACCCTGCTTGATCACTTCCACGCCTGCCCGTGTACCCCAGACTTCAAGCTGCTCAATGGCGGCTGCGCGGAAGGTATCGGCAGCGGCCAGGAGCACAGTTCTACCACCTGTTTTTAGTAGATGAGCCAGCTTACCGATCGTGGTCGTTTTGCCGGTGCCGTTTACACCAACCACGAGAATCACGGTGGGATTCCCTGACAAATTCAGGGCAGCCTTTTCGTCGCCGGCGAAGAGTGCCCGGAGCTTTTCCTTCAGCACCGGCTTGAGCTTGGTCGGGTCGTCCAAGCGTTTCTGCTGCATCTCCGCGCGTACCTGCTCTACCAGGTCCAGGGAGGTGCCGACCCCTACATCAGCCTGGATGAGGATGGCTTCCAGCTCTTCGTAAAAATCTTCGTCGACCTGAGTGCGGCCGTAAACCAGCCCCTCAATTTTGCCGGCAAACGTCTCCCTTGTTTTCCGCAAGCCCTCTTTAAGACGACCGAACAGACCCATGTGTAACCGTCACGACCCACCTTCGCCAGGAACTGTTGCCGCAAGCGCTAACGCTTCCGCCATACCCGCCGGGCCAAGGCAGCCTTTGCCGCCTGCTGCTCGGCCTCTTTCTTGGAACGGCCAACACCCTGCCCGATAAGCGCACCATGGTAAATCACGCCTGCGGTGAAGGTCTTAGCGTGATCCGGCCCTTCTTCCTTGAGAATTACGTATTTTACCGGCTCGCGTGACATCTTCTGTAGCTTCTCCTGCAACTCCGTTTTATAGTCCGGCTCGTGCCGGCCCGCAATCACGTCCTCTATAACCGGTCCCAGATGCCGCGAAACAAAGGTGCGCGCTGCATCCAGTCCCTGATCCAGGTACAACGCTCCCAGAAGCGCCTCAAAGGCATCGGCCAGAACGGATGGCCGCCAGCGCCCCCCGGAAAGTTCCTCTCCGCGTCCCATCCGCATCGCTAAACCCAGACCCAGATGAGCCGCCGTGCGTGCCAGGGATGATTCGCACACCACCGCGGCTCGGAACTTGGTAAGCTCTCCTTCCGGCGCCTCCGGTAAGCGGTGAAAAAGCACCTCGCTTACCAGTACCTCAAGCACGGCGTCACCCAAAAACTCCAGCCGCTGGTTGTTTTTTGCCTCGGGATTTTCAAAGGTGTAAGAGCTGTGGGTTAGTGCCTCCTCCAGTAGCGCCGGGCTACGAAAGTGCACACCGATGTGCTCCTGGAGGCGGGCCAGGGATTCACCGGCCAAAAGCATCCCCTGCCTCGAAACACCGGAAAACAAGCGAGGCATTTTGTCCACCAAACCCGAAGCCGTTAGAAAGCACTGCCCTGACGCGGGCCGGACGCGCCTTGTTGGGTACATAGTCCAGATCGCACTCCGGGTCGGGAAACTCGTAGTTAATGGTAGGCGGGATCACCTGATGGAAGATGGCCAGCACGGAAGCCACCGCCTCCAGGCCACCCGCGGCTCCCAGGAGGTGGCCGGTCATAGACTTGGTCGAGCTCACGGCCAGCCTGTAAGCGTGGTCGCCAAAAACGCGCTTGATAGCTACGGTTTCTACCCGATCATTAAGCGGGGTAGATGTCCCGTGGGCGTTAATGTAGTCGATATACTCGGGGCGAAGACCCGCGTCTGCCAGGGCGTTGGCCATCGCCCGGGCGGCGCCCATCCCTTCAGGATCCGGGGCGGTAATATGGTAGGCGTCGCAACTCATACCGTAACCGCAAATTTCGGCGTAAATACGCGCCCCGCGCCGCCTGGCGTGTTCCTCGCTTTCCAGAACCAGCACGGCTGCGCCTTCGCCCATAACGAAGCCGTCCCGCTCGGCGTCAAACGGGCGGGATGCCCGGGCCGGCTCGTCGTTGCGGGTGGAAGTAGCCTTCATTGCGCAGAAACCGGCCAGCGCCAGCGGGGTTATCGCCGCCTCCGCGCCGCCGGTGACGACGACGTCGGCGGCACCGCTCTGAATGATCTTGAATGCGTCGCCAATGGCGTGATTGGAGGACGCGCATGCGCTTACAAGGGTGAAGTTCGGGCCGTAAAACCCTAAGGCCATGGCAATTTGCCCGGCGGCCATGTTGCCGATCATCATGGGTACAAAGAAGGGACTCACGCGGTCCGGACCGCGTGTAAAGAGCACCCTGGCCTGTTCCTCCAGCGTCTCGATACCGCCGATTCCCGAGCCGAAGATAACACCTGTGCGCTCTTTGTCAACCCGGGTCAAGTCGAGTCCTGCATCTTCGACGGCCATCATGGCGCAGGCTACAGCAAACTGGGTGAAGCGGTCCATCCGCCTGCATTCTTTCCGGTCCAGATAGTTTTCCGGGACAAAATCGGCAACCTCGGCCGCTATCCTGGTACGGTAGTGTGAAGCGTCGAAACGGGTTATCCGACGTATGCCGGAAACCCCGTTCACCAGCGCCGACCAGAAGGTATCAAGACCGGTTCCTACGGGAGAAACTACCCCCATCCCGGTGATAACAACCCGGGTCAAACGTGCACCTCCTGCTAGCTGTCGCCCAATTGTAACCTACAGGCGATCCTGAATGTATTTGACCGCATCACCCACGGTGCGGATTTTTTCAGCGTCTTCGTCGGGAATCTCCATTTCAAACGCCTCTTCGAAGGCCATCACCAGTTCCACAAGGTCAAGCGAGTCGGCCCCCAGGTCATCCACGAAGGACGCATCGAGGGTCACGTCGCCTTCGTCCACGCCCAGCTGTTCAACGATAATGCTCTTTACCTTGTCGAAGACGGACACTTGTCTTGCACCTCCTTCCGGCGCTACATTGCCAGCCCACCGTCAACGGCAATTACCTGCCCCGTTATGTACGCCGCCGCATCGCTGGCCAGGAAGACCACCAGCCCGGCCACCTCCTCCGGTTGCCCAAACCTCCCTATGGGGATATCGGCCAGCATCTTCTGCTTGAGGTCTTCCGGCAGGCGATCAGTCATATCGGTAACAATAAAGCCGGGCGCCACCACATTTACCGTAATGCCACGCCGGCCCACCTCCTGGGCCAGCGCCTTGCTAAACCCGATGAGGCCGGCTTTTGCCGCCGCGTAGTTCACCTGGCCGAGGTTGCCCCGGAGTCCAATGATAGAGCTGATATTGATTACCCGGCCCGCCGGCGACTTCAAAAGGTAACGCAGCGCCGCCCTTGTACAGTTGAAGGCTCCTTTAAGGTTGACCGCCAGCACCCGGTCCCATTCTTCTTCCTTCATGCGCAACAAAAGGTTGTCGGCGGTGATGCCGGCGTTGTTTACCAGGATGTCCAGCCGCCCGAACTCCTTGATGGTAGCTTCCACCAGGCCCACGGCCTGGCGGAATCCGGCCACGTCGGCCTGCACGGCCACCCCGCGCCGTCCCAGTTCCCGGATGCGGGCAACCACCTCTTCGGCTGCTGCCTGGTTTGATGCGTAGTTCACAACCACGTCCGCTCCCGCACGGGCCAGGGCGATCGCCGTTGCCCGGCCAATACCGCGCGAGGATCCGGTTACCAGGGCCGCCTTGCCATCAAGAAACATTTTAGCCAACCCCTTTGTAATGCGCAAGCACTTTTTCCAGCGTGGCCTGATCCTCGACGTTGAGGACCGTAGTCTTGCGACGGACGATGCGGGACACCAGCCCGCTGAGCACTCGCCCCGGTCCGACCTCAACAAAGACGGTTACCCCGTCGGCCACCAGACGCTGGATGCTTTCCTCCCACCGCACCGGACTGTAGATCTGTCTGATCAGGGCGGCACGTACCTCGTCGGCCGTCCGCACATAATCTCCGGTCACATTAGCCACGACCGGGATGCGCGGGTCGTCAAATGCGGTCCCTTCCAGATCGACGGCGAGCTTCTCCGCCGCACGTCGCATGAGACTTGAATGAAAAGGCCCGCTGACCGCCAGCAGTACGGACCGCTTCGCGCCGGCGGCCCGCGCCGCATCCACCGCTGCTTCCAGCGCCCGCATCTCGCCGGCGAGTACCACCTGCCCGGGGCAGTTGTAATTGGCAATCTCTACCACTCCTACCTGGGCCGCCTGCTGGCGAACCTGCTCGACGGCAGGTCTGTCTAAGCCCAAAATGGCTACCATACCGCCCGTGCCCAGAGGCACCGCATCCTGCATATACTGCCCACGGCGCTGGACCAGCCGGACGGCATCTTCCAATGACAATACGCCGGCAGCCACCAGAGCACTGTACTCGCCCAGGCTATGCCCGGCAACCACGTCCGGTTGGATACCGCTTACCTCCAGTACTCGTAAGCAGGCAATGCTCGTGGTGAGAATGGCCGGCTGGGTATAGGCCGTTTTCTGGAGTTCCTCCCGTGGGCCCTGGAAACAGAGGTCTTTCAAGGGAAATCCTACCACCGCCTCGGCAGTCGAAAAGACATCCCGCGCCACCTCGTAGCGCCTGTACAGGTCCTCGCCCATCCCTACGTACTGGGAGCCCTGGCCCGGAAAAAGAAAAGCGGTTTTCATTGTCCTTCCCCCACCAGGCGTCCCAGGCGCCGGAGAACGTCTTCCGCCTGAGTAACAAGTTCCAGGATAATCTCCTTGGCCGGTTTGACTTCCCGCACCATGGCCGCACATTGTCCGGCCATTACCGAACCGTATTCGACGTCTCCATCAACCATCGCCGCCCGCAACTTACCTACTCCCAACGCCTCCAACTCCTCCGGGGGAGCGCAGCGCGCCTCCATTTCTTCGAACTGCCGGGTGAGCTTGTTGCGCAGGCAACGTACGGGGTGCCCCGTCGGGCGACCCGTAACCACGGTATCGCGGTCCCTGGCCCGGATGATAAACTCTTTGACCCGCGGGTGCACGGTGCACTCCCTGGCACAGATGAACCGTGTCCCAAGCTGCACCCCCGCCGCTCCGAGAGCGAGAGCCGCCGCCACACCACGGCCGTCGGCGATGCCGCCGGCAGCAATCACCGGGATCCGGACGGCGTCTACCACCTGCGGCACCAGCACCAGGGTTGTCACTTCACCAATGTGACCGCCCGATTCCATGCCCTCGGCTACGATCGCATCGACGCCGACCCGCTCGAGCCGCTTGGCCAGGGCTACCGACGCTACCACCGGAATGACCTTGGCACCAGCGGCGTGCAACGCAGCCACGTATTTACCGGGGTTGCCTGCCCCGGTGGCCACCACCGGCACGCGCTCCTCAACCAGGACGCGCATGACCTCGTCCGCAAACGGAGAGAGGAGCATGACGTTCACGCCAAAGGGTTTACTGGTAAGCGACCTTGTCTTGTGGATCTGATCCCGTACCCAGTCCGGCGGCGCATTCCCGGTGCCTATAATCCCCAGGCCGCCGGCTTCCGAAACTGCCGCGACCAGCTCAGCTGTGGAAACCCAGGCCATACCTCCCTGCACTATGGGATACTCGATACCCAGGAGTTCACATAAGCGTGTCCGGAGCAAGCTGATTGCCTCCTTCCACTTCACCATCGTACCGCTGCAGCCGCCCAGGTAAGCCCTGCACCAAAGGCCACCATCACGATGTTATCGCCCGCACGGATACGTCCCGCATTCAGGGCATCGGCCAGAGCAAGGGGCACCGAGGCCGAAGAAGTGTTACCGTATCGGTCCACGTTGATGACCACTTTATCCATCGGCAGACCCAGCCTTCTGGCTGCCGCGTCAATGATGCGGACGTTAGCCTGGTGCGGGATGAAAAGATCGATTTCTCCAGGTTCGAGCCCTGCCTCCCGGGCCACCTCAAGGGCCGCGTCACCCATAACACGTACGGCAAACTTGAAGACCTCACGTCCGTTCATCTGAACATAGTGCAACTTTTCTTCCACTGTCCGGTGCGAGGCCGGGAGGCGGGAACCGCCCGCCGGCAGTTGCAACAGAGCCCCGCCGGATCCATCCGCTCCCAGCAATGTGGCCAGAATCCCTTTCTCCCGCGGCACCGGGCGGAGCACAACGGCTCCGGCGCCGTCGCCGAAAAGAACACAAGTATTCCGGTCCTCCCAGTTAAGGATGCGCGAAAGAGTTTCGGCCCCGACGACCAGCACGGTGTCCATGGCGCCGCTGCTGATAAACTGGGCACCGCACGCCAGGGCATAAATAAACCCGGAACAGCCGGCAAGCACATCGAACGCCCCAGCCCGTCTGGCATCGAGCTTTTCCTGCACAATGCATGCCGTGGCCGGGAAGAGCATGTCCGGCGTAGCGGTGGCCACGATGACCAGGTCCACCTCGTCAGCGGCAATACCGGCATCCGCGAGTGCCGCACGCGCCGCCGCCGTGGCCAGGTCAGACGTCGCCTCATCCGGGGCAGCGATCCGCCGTTCCCGGATGCCTGTCCTCTCCCTTATCCAGGCATCGCTGGTTTCGACCATCTTTTCCAGGTCAAAATTGGTCAGCACGCGTTCTGGAACATATGTGCCCAGACCAACGATGCCCGCGCTGCGGCACCGCTCATGCATTAGCATTGACCCCTTGCAGGAGTGCCCTGGCAAGACCGCCGGCGATGGCTGCTACAAGATTACTCTCAACTGCTTCCCTGGCCACCCTGATGGCGTTCCTGATGGCGCGGGCCTGCGAACTGCCATGACTTACCACAACCACGCCATTGATTCCCAGCAGGGGTACGCCCCCATACTCGCTATAGTCGAAGCGATGCCGTAACTCTTTCAGGCTGGTGAGCGTCATGAGAGCCGCGACCCGGGTCATGAGGTTGCGTTTGATTTCCTTCTCGAGCACGTGCTGGAGGGCCATGACCAGCCCCTCCCCGCTCTTTAAAACAACGTTTCCCACAAAGCCGTCACAGACCACAACGTCGGCCCGCCCGTTAAAGAGGTCGCGCCCTTCAACGTTGCCGATAAAGTTTAAGGCGGTCTCCCGCAGCAAGGGATAGGCCGCCTGGGTTAATTCGTTACCTTTGCCCTCCTCTTCGCCGATATTTAACAGGCCCACGCGTGGTGACGGCATGCCCAGAACCATCTCCGCATACACAGAACCCATAATGGCAAATTGGAGCAGGTGGTGGGGCCGGCAGTCAACATTCGCTCCCACGTCCAGGAGTACGGTCTGACCCTTGACGTTGGGAAATAGTCCGACCAGAGCCGGGCGATCAATACCCGTAATGCGCCCCAGTTCAAGGAGCGAGGCGGCCATGACCGCGCCCGTATTCCCCGCCGAAACCATGGCACTGGCTATCCCTTCCTTCACCAGCCGGATGGCCCGTACCAGAGACGCATCCTGCTTCCTGCGCACCGCCAGCACAGGCTGCTCTCCCATACCGATAACCTGGCTGGCGTGCACGATTTCTACGTCTGCCTCGCCGGTAAATGCCCTTACTTTTTCCTGGTCCCCAACCAGAATGACATCTATGCCGAGTTCGCGCCTGGCCTGGAGGGCCCCGGCTACTACTTCCTGGGGCGCGTAATCGCCCCCCATTGCGTCAATGGCAATCCGCAAGCAGCGATTCCCCTCCTTAAAGCCCTGCTCCCGGGAGTTACCTTTCCCCAAGGACTTTCCGGGCCTTGTAGTAGCCACACTCCGGGCATACCCTGTGCGGCACAATCGGCGCGTGGCACTGCGGGCAATGAACGAGGTGCGGGGGGGTCAGCTTCTGTTGTGCCTCCCGCAGTCTTTTCCGTTGTTTGGAAGTCCTTCTCTTTGGTACACCCACCTACGTTACCTCCTCTTGTTCCTTGTTTTCCAGGAGTTGGGCAAGCACGGCCAGCCTGGGGTCGGTGGCCTCGCCTCGGCACGCGCACTTGCCCTCGTTGAGATCCCGACCGCATTGCGGACACAAGCCCCGGCAAGCCGCGTCACACAAAGCCTTCATCGGCAACGCCAGGAGAATGCTTTCCCTTACTTTGTCAGTTAAATCCAGGTTCTCGCCGTTTATGAGCGTCATATCCGCGTCTTCTTCCGCAACATTTACCCGGGTAGCACCGAGGCGGTATTTCTCGCTGAAAGAGGCTTGGAACGGATAGGAAAACTGCTTCAGGCACCGGGAGCAGGTAAGCGTAACGGCACTGCTGACCGTCCCCTCGACCCAAAAGATGCTACCCATGCTGGTCACCCTGACGTCAACACCCACCGGTTCCGCGAAAGCGATGCTCTCCCCCGGACCTTCCAGGGGAGGCATCCTGGTTATAAGGTGATACTGGACAACTTCCCCGGCTTTTTCTCTGGCTTCGGCCAGATTAATACGCAGCAAGCGTAACCCTCCCGGTTCAACAGCGTTAATTATAGTGACGGGCATCAGCCCTGTCAAGAAAATTGTGGTTCTTACAAGTCCGGTGCCGCCATAGATCTGGAGCAGACGGTTAAATCCCTGGGGAGCAATTTATGCTGCACAGCGCCAAAAAAATTTGCCTGGGCGTCGTGGCTACCGCCCTGGTCGTCGGTATGGCAGTAGCCCCACAGTCGGCCTTTGAAGGGGCCCGCCTGGGGCTCGGGATCTGGTGGGACACTGTCGTTCCCGCCTTGCTTCCTTTTTTCATAGCTGCCGAAATCGTTATGGGCCTGGGTGTTGTCCACTTAATGGGCATGCTCCTCGAACCCTTAATGCGACCGGTTTTTGCCCTGCCAGGCGCGGCCTCCTTCGCCCTGGCCGTGGGTTATACATCAGGCTACCCGGTGGGAGCCGCCGTTGCCGCCAGGTTGCGGCAGGAAGGACTCCTTACACGGGATGAAGCCGAACGCGTGGTGAGCTTCTGCAATAACGCAAGTCCGTTATTCATGCTGGTTGCCGTTAGTGTTGGCATGTTCGGCAACGCCGCCTTTGGTCCCTTTATACTGGCCATTCACTACGTGTCAAACCTCTTCATCGGCTTCGTTTTAGGCCGGCTGGCACCGCGCCGTGCAACGCAGCGGGCACGGCTCCACGTGGCACCGGTAACCATACCACCGCTCGGCCGTATGTTGGGCGACGCCGTAAGTGCGGCAACGAAAAAAATCCTTCAGGTCGGCGGCTTTATCATTCTTTTCGCCGTCGTCATTGCCTTGGCCCGGCGTTTCGGCCTGTTGGACATACCAATCCGGTGCCTCGAGAATATTCTCACGGCTTCCGGCCTGACACCGGAACTGGCACCGCCGCTGGTAAGCGGCTTCTTTGAAATGACCCTGGGGACCCGCCTGGCCGCCGAAGCTACCGCACCACTCGTGCACAAGCTCGTTGCGGTAGAGGCGGTGCTGGCCTGGAGCGGTCTTTCCATCCATGCCCAAATTGCGGCCTTTGTTGCGGAAACCGACATTCGCCTGCGCACCTACTACCTGAGCAGGGTCGGCCACGTTGTCCTGGCGACCTGGTTGACGCTGCTTCTTTTTCCCTGCTTTGAACCGTATATCGCAGCCGCAGTAGCAACGGCGGAACCAGTTCAGGTTACCGCGAACTGGTGGAATACCCTGCTAACGGCAACTCTTTGGGCGTGTGTCGCCCCCGCACTCCTGCTCCTTGGCGGAGGTACGTGCTACCTCGGCCGGCGATTACTTCATCTATTACTTCATATTTTTGAGTTCTAGCCGCCCGGCGGCGACCTCCTTGGCTACCTTTTCCAGGTAGCTTTCAAGTCGAGCCAGGACCTCGTCGGCGTAGTCACGGGCCCCAAGGCGTATCTCGCGGGCGGTCTGCTCGGCGCGGTGCATCAGCTCCTCCGCCGTTTGCTGCGCCTGCCGTACAATCTCACTCTCTTCAATACGCCGCTCAATCTCACGCCGCGCATCTTCAACGATGCGGGTTGCCTCCTCGCGTGACTCGGCAAGGAATTTCTCCCGCTCCTGGACCAGCCACTTGGCCCTGCGTACCTCCTCGGGCAGGAGACTACGGATGCGATCCAGGAAGTCCAATAACTTCTCTTCGTCCACGATTACCTTGCGCGTCATGGGAATGCGGGAACACTGCTCCAGGAATTCTTCCATCTCGTTCAGGGCATTGAGCAGCTCCACCCTCTACTCCTCCTCCCGGGCTTATCTAAATTTTGCGCGCAGCATCGCTTCCACCGGCGGCGGGACAAAATCGGCCAGACACCCTTTAAGCGCAGCCACTTCCTTAATCAAGCTCGAGCTTAAAAAAGAGTACCTGGCCTCCGTCATCAGGAAAATGGTCTCTATCTCAGGGGCCAGCTTCTTGTTGGTCAGGGCCATGGTGAACTCGTACTCGAAATCGGAAATGGCCCGCAGCCCCCGTACGATGGCCTGCCCGCCCTGGCGCCGCACGTAGTTTACCGTCAGGCCTTCGTAGATATCTACGGCGACGTTTGGATAAGGAGCAAGTACCTCCTTCAGCATGGCCCGGCGCTCCTCCAACGAAAACAGCGGGGTCTTGCTCGTGTGGCGGGAAATAGCTACAATTAGTTTATCGAACAGGTTTGCCGCCCGCTGAATAACGTCAAGGTGGCCGTAGGTCACCGGGTCAAAACTACCGGGATATACGCCGATGCGCAAGCCTCATGCCTCCTCGTACCGGTAAAACGTGAGGACCGTGTCGCCGTACCTTTCGCAACGGAACAATACCAGGGAGTCAACGCGCTCCGCCGGCAAAGTCCCTTTGCTGACCTCAATAACGCAAACGCCGCCGGAAGCCAGGAGATGGCCGGCAGCAACGCACTCCAGCGCCCTGCGCTCGTACCCCTTGCCGTAAGGCGGGTCCATAAAAATAATGTCAAAGGGTGTACCTTCATCCGCCAGCCGCCGTAGCGCCCGCAGCGCGTCACCGGCAATCACCCTGGCTTTTGCTCCCGGGACCGCCTGGGCCACGTTAGCTCTTAACACACTCAGGGCGCGCGGATTGGATTCAATAAAGCACGCCTCCCGGGCGCCCCGGCTGAGCGCTTCAATGCCCACGCTGCCCGTTCCTGCAAAAACATCCAAAAACCGGCTCCCGGGCACCACCGGTGCGAGGATATTGAACAGGGCCTCACGCACCCGTGCCGCCGTAGGCCGGATGCCGTTACCGCGAGGAACTATAAGCCGGTGTTTCTTGGCGGAACCACCGATGATACGCAACAATACCACTCCGGAAAAATTTTAGCTTAATTATAGCATTTTTTAACCCGCAGGTATAATCCTTTCCCTGGTGTCGCAATCTAATAACGGTTTAATCAGGTAAGGGGGTCCAAACCTTGCAGATTTGCGGCGTAACGACAGACCTGGCCATTGAAGCCCACGACGCCTTGCGCGGCCACGCGGAAGCCGAAATTCCCGGCGTAACCGTTGAGCGCGACAGTTTTCCATCTGGCCAGGTAACTACCGTGCGCATTCTTGACGAGACCGGTGCCGCGCGCATGGGCCGACCCGTCGGTAATTACATTACCATCGAGGCCCCGTCCATCCGCACCGGCGACCGTCGTACCCACGAAGGCGTCGTCCGTGTCCTGGCAAAAAAGTTGCAGGAACTCATTCACCTGCCGCCCGAGGCAGGTATTCTAATTGTAGGGCTCGGCAACTGGAACGCGACACCTGATGCTCTGGGGCCGCGCGTGGTTGATTACTGTCCCGTCACGCGGCATCTCTTTATTCATGCACCCCAGGAGCTGCACGCAGGGATGCGCCCGGTGAGCGCTCTCGCACCCGGTGTTCTCGGAACGACAGGTATAGAAACCGCCGAGATCATCAAGGGCGTCGTGGAAAAGATAAGGCCGGCCTTAATTATCGCGGTCGATTCCCTGGCCGCGCGCAACGTGGAAAGAATCGCCACCACGATTCAGGTCGCCGATACGGGTATTGCGCCTGGTTCCGGTGTTGGCGGTGAACGAAGCGCCATTAATGAAGAAACGCTGGGGGTAAAGGTGATCGCCATCGGGGTACCGACCGTGGTGCACGCGGCCTTCATCGCCCACGACGCTATTTCCTACCTTTTCGAACGCAGGGCTGGTGGCTTTCCGGATGAGAAAGCCATCGAAGACGTTATTCGCCGACTGCTCAGCCCGTTCGGTGGACGGCTTATGGTCACGCCCAAGGAGGTTGATGCCCTGGTTCAGAACTGCGCCCGGATCATCGCCGGGGCCATCATGCACGCCTTGCAACCGGGCGTGCCCGAGGCCTACGCTGCCTGCGTGCAATAAGAAAGAGCAGACGGGCGGCCGCCGCCTGCTCTGTGTCAACCTTCTTCATTCAGCGCAGAGTGGTGGTCCCGGCGAAGTTCCCGGCCAGATTCTGCTCGTATTGCTGAATCATGCGCCGCACCATATGCCCTCCGATGGCGCCGTTCTGGCGCGAAGGAACGTCACCGAGATAGCTGCCCGGAGGGAGATTGATGCCGACCTCCCGCGCGATCTCCCACTTCATCTGGTCGAGCGCGGCCCGGGCCTCAGGCACCAAGACACGGTTCGTTCTTTGACCCTGTGCCATTTGCGATCTTCACCTCCCGTTATTGTTCTGGTTGTAGTATGCTCGCACCCACATGCCTTTATGTTGACACATTTTTACGGGCTTAGCCCCCGTTTGCCGTTGCGCGTTTCCTTTATTTTCAAGAGTCTTAAACGCGGGAAGTCGATGCCGATCTCGCGCCCTAGTTCATAGCGCAAGTCCCCTGGTGCCGGTTTCGCGGACGAAGCCCTATCCTTTCTTCGGTTGCGCGGCATAAAAAGCACCCCCACATTTTTTATCTTGCAAAATTATTTTGCGGTGCAGATGGAGGTAAAATGTTGGTGGTTAACTGGAGGTTAGAGGCAGAACACGGAGGAGTAAGTTATAACTGGTAGATCAACCAACATTAACTAATTCCCAGCCGGGTGGCCGTGAAGCCAAACCGCGCTTCGATGGCCGTGCGCAACGGCGCGTTTTCCTGATGCTGCAGGTCAGGATCCGCATCCAGGAGGCGGCGGGCTTCCTCGCGGGCTGCTTCCAGGAGTTTCACGTCGCGAACCAGATCGGCTATTTTGAACTCCGGCAGGCCGCTCTGGCGCACACCAAAGAACTCGCCCGGCCCCCTAAGCCGCAGATCTTCTTCCGCCAGTTGAAACCCATCGCTTGTGGCTACCAGGGCCCGCAAACGCGCTTTCGCTTCCGGTGTTTTAGGTGCGCCTACCAGGGCACACCAGCTCCGCGCGTGGCCCCGTCCCACACGCCCACGCAGCTGGTGTAACTGCGCAAGTCCGAATCTTTCGGCGTCGAGAATGACTATGCCCGTCGCGTTAGGTACGTCTACCCCTACTTCGATCACCGTCGTGGTTACCAGGATGTCGATTACTCCACGGCGAAAGGCGTCCATAACTTCTTCACGGGCGTCGGGCCGCATCCGACCGTGCAAAAGGCCCACCCGGCACGAACTGAAAACACGGTCACTGAGGTACGCGGCAAGTTCGGTAGCCGCGTGGCTCTGCAGTTGCTCTGACTCTTCGATAAGGGGACAGACGACATAGACCTGGTGTCCTCGGGCAACCTCTTTTCTAACCCGCTCGTAAAGCCGCTCCAGCCCCTGCGGCGGTACGTAAAACGTCTCAACCGGCTGCCGCCCGGGCGGCATTTCGTCGATGATGGAAATATCAAGATCGCCATACAGCGTCAGGGCCAGCGTCCGCGGGATTGGCGTGGCCGTCATGACCAGCAGGTCCGCCGTTATGCCCTTTTCCTGTAACATTGCCCGCTGCCGCACCCCGAAGCGGTGCTGTTCATCGATAACCACCAGGCCCAGGCGGGCAAACCTAACCTCCTCCTGGATAAGGGCGTGCGTACCGACCACGATCCCGGCGGCGCCGGTAGCAATGGCCTCCAGGCTGGCGCGCCGCGTTTCCTGGTCAAGGCTTCCCGTTAACAGGTAGGGTTTCAGACCAAGCGGGGCCAGAATATCCTGAAGCTTGAGGTAATGTTGCTCGGCCAGAATCTCGGTTGGTGCCATGAGCGCCCCCTGGAGCCCTCCCTCCTGGGCCTTCACCAGCGCCATGACGCTCACAATCGTCTTACCGCAGCCCACGTCTCCTTGTAAGAGGCGCTGCATGGGCTCGGGCCGCTGCATATCTTCCGCTACCTGTCGCCACGCTCGCTCCTGGGCCGACGTCAGGCGAAAAGGCAGGGTCCCCCGGAGGGCGGCCAGGAGTCGCCCGTCCGGCCCGTGCCGGAAAGGCTTCACCGTCCGGTTTACCGTAGCGCGCCGCCGGGCGAGGGCCACCTGGAGTAAAAAGAGTTCCTCGAATATGAAGCGCCGCCGCGCGGCTTCCGCTTCCGCCAGGCTGGCGGGAAAATGTACCTGCCGGAGGGCAACCGGAAGTTCTACCAGCGCCTGTCGCCGCAAGACAACAGGTGGCAGAAACTCCTGCAACCCTTCCCCGGCTGCCTCCAGCGCCGCCTGCACCGCGCCCCGCACCACCTTTTGTGGCAGCTTTTCCGTTGCTGCGTAGACCGGCACGATGCGCCCGGTATTCAGCATGTTCTCTCCCGCCGGTTCCCATTCGGTCACCTGGATCTCTACCCGGCCAAAGCTCCGGTCCACCTTCCCGGCAACGGCGACCCTGACCCCGGGGCGTAATTGGCGGAGGATGTAAGGCTGGTTAAACCACACAGCATAGAAGGGAGCCGTGCCATCGTGCACGGCAAGCTTGGTAATGGTTAGACCGCGGCGGGGTTTAAGTTCCTGGCCGGCGAGAACGACCCCTTCCAGGCAGACGGTATCGCCGTGCCGCGCCGCTGCGGCCGAACAGGTGCGGCGATCTTCGTAGCGCCGCGGGAAGTGGTAAAGAAGGTCGCCAACGGTTTCGATACCGAGTTTCCTGAACTGCGCCGCCCGCTGGGGGCCGACGCCTTTCACGTACTGCACGGGGTCCACGACACGCATCTTCATAAATAGTTCATTTGACAACGCCGGCCGCGGTCCTTCCCCCACGGGGCATCATCCCTGAGTAAATTGACTGCCTGGCCAAATTCTGCTAAACTAGGTGCGAGAATCCCTGTCCACGATTATGCCACCGGACGCTGCAGCATACTATGCTAACAGATTTCTTGTCCGAGGGTGAGGCAAATGCCGACCGTAGCCCTGCCGCGGGCGATGGCTTACTACTATATGTATCCTTTCTTCCGCACCTTCTTCCACGAACTCGGCGTAGACGTCAGGGTTTCGCCACCAACGACCAAGCAAACCCTGAACAAGATGGAGTTTTGCCCTACCGATGAACCGTGTCTGGCAGTCAAGCTCCTCTTTGCCCATACCAAAGAGCTTCTGGACGCAGGGTACCAGGATCTTGTTATCCCGTGCCTGGTGAGCCTGGAACCGTACAACTTCTGCTGTCCCAAGTTTATTGGCATTCCTTATATGGTAAAAAACACCTTAAGAAACGGCGCTCGTATTCACATACCGCGCATCGAAATTTTCCAGGGCAGAAAGGATTGGCAGGAGACCTTCGTCGCAGTCGGCCAGTATTTCGGTGCGCCGCGCGAAAAGGTACTGCACGCTCTCGACCGTGCCTGGCAAGCGCAGCACCGCTTCGATGACGCCTTGGTAGAAAAGAAGCTGACCATTGTTGAAGGATACCGTTTTCTTGAAGGAGACCGCCTGTTTGCTGCCGAGCCTGCAAAAACAATCAGGGGGCCGGTCATAGGTCTGGTCGGCCATCCTTACGTGCTCTACGATTCCTTTACCCTTGACCTTCTCGCCGAATTCCGCAAGTACGGAACCGTACTGACTGCAGAAATGGTACCCGCCGCCCAGGCCCGTCGCGAGGTGGCCACCCTGCTCGAAGGCGAGCGGTTGTGGAACTTTGAGGCGCGCATCCTGGGGGCCGGACTCTACTACCTGCGCCACAGGATGGTCGACAAGCTGGTGCTCGTCGGCTCCTTCGAGTGCGGCCCCGAGTCGGTTATCGAATCGTACCTTGAAGAAGAAGCGGCGCGACAGGGAATACCCTTTCTCCTGCTCACGCTGGATGAACATACGGGCGAAGCCGGGCTGGTAACCCGCATTGAAGCCTTTATGGATGTCACCCCGTCCCGCACCCCTTCCCGCCAGCCCGCAGCGTTACCTGTCAGCACGCCGGGTCTGCGGGCGGAAAAATTTGTCGTGGGGTTGCCCACCATGGGACATCTGGACGTGGCCATCCGGTCTGCACTCGCCGATTGCGGCGTGGAGTCGATTCGCACACCGGCAGCCAGCAAGGAAGTGCTCGAGCTGGGCAAGCTTATGTCGCCCGAGTTTGTCTGTCTGCCCTTCGTCATTACCCTGGGTCAGATGAGATGGCTGTTGGAACACGGCGCCACCAAGATACTGATGGTCGGCGGTAAGGGTAAATGTCGGCTGGGCTGGTATGCACAGATCCAGGAGCAGCTTTTGCGGCGCCTCGGTTACGACTTCGAAATGATCATTATCGACTCTCCCCTCCCCTTGCGTGAGCGGTGGAGCCGGTTTCGCCAAACTCTAAAACGCGCTACCAATAACGCGTCCTGGCTCCGCATCTTGAAGGCGCTTTACGCAGGTTACCATAGGATGGCAGCGATCGACGAGGCCGAAAAGATCTGTCATCGCCTCCGCGCTTACGAGCGGAAACAGGGTACCATCGACCGGTATTTCAAGCGTTTTGTGCGTAAGATAGAGCAGGCCGCGGGGCTGGACGACGTATGGCGACTCATGCGGGAATTCCGGGAGCAGGCCGAAAGCATCGAAACGGAGGAAACCAACCCGGTTCGCGTACGGGTTCTGGGAGAAATCTGGGTTGTTCTCGAAGCGTATGTGAACCTGCAACTCGAGCGTCTCCTGGGGTCGTCGGCCGACCCGCGTGTTTGGGTCGACCGCGAGATCTCCTGTACCGGCTGGTTTCACCAGCATATCTTCCCTACCAGGGAGGCTGTGCAACGGCGCCGCGAAATCAAGGAGGCCGCGGCGCCCTATCTCGGCGTGGAGGTGGGCGGCCACGGGCAGACCAGCGTTGGCCTGACCGCGCTGGCGAAGAAAGAAGGTATCGATGGGATTATCCACCTGATGCCTTTTACTTGCATGCCGGAAATCGTGGCGCAGAATATAATGGTGCGCGTGAGCCAGGAACTGGATATCCCGATCCTTACCTTTATCATCACCGACCAGACCGGCGAAGCCGGCTTCGAAACACGCGTGGAGGCTTTTCTGGATATCCTCAAGGACCGGCGGGACGCCCGCCTTGTCCGTCAAACGGGAGGTTCTGACCAAGGTGCCTTACTATCTCGGCATTGATGTCGGCAGCGTGACCACAAAGATCGTCCTCATCAACGAGAAGTGCGAGGTCCTTTTCGATACGTACCTGCGGACAGAAGGGGGGCCCATCCAGGCCGTCCAGAAAGGATTCCGCCAACTTTTTGCCGCGCACGGTGACGTTCCCGTGAGCGGCGTGGGGACCACCGGTAGCGGGAGACGTCTGGCCGGTATCATGGTGGGGGCCGACGTGATCAAAAACGAAATCACGGCCCACGCGCTAGCGGCCCGGCACTTCGAACCCAACGTGCGCACGGTGATCGACATCGGCGGCCAGGACTCCAAAATTATCTTCTTCAACAACGGTGTGCCCGTGGGCTTTAACATGAATACTGTTTGTGCCGCCGGAACCGGGTCTTTCCTCGATCACCAGGCCGTTCGCTTGGGTATTCCCATCGAAGAGTTCGGCGAGTACGCGTTGCGGTCGACAAGCCCTATCAAGATCGCGGGCCGGTGTGGGGTCTTTGCGGAATCGGACCTCATCCACAAGCAGCAGATGGGGTACAAAAAAGAGGATCTCATTGCCGGTCTTTGCCTGGCCCTCGTGGGAAACTACCTCAACAACGTTGCCCGCGGACACCGCATTGAGCCGCCGGTCCTGTTCCAGGGCGGGGTGGCCGCCAATACCGGCATGCGCGCCGCCTTTGAAAAAAGGCTGGGCATCGAGATTGTCGTCCCCCCTCTTTTCAAGGTTATGGGCGCCTTCGGGGCGGCCCTCCTGGCCAAGCGTTATGCGGAGCGGCGCCGCTCCCCGTCTAACTTCCGGGGTGCCTCGTACATTGCCAGCTTCACCTGCACGCCGCGCACCTTCACCTGCGGCGACTGTCCTAACAACTGCGAGGTCAACGAAGTATACATCGGCGGGGAACTCGTCAGCCGGTGGGGATCTAAATGTGGCAAGTGGTACAATCTCTCCCTGGCCTCTGACGACCGGCAGGAGGAGCGCGAAAGCCCGCTACGCGTCTCGCGCTAAGTTTTTTCTTGCCCTGGCGCGCGCCCTTTTGCTAAAATGGTGGCGTGGCCTTTTGTAAAGGAGGTGCAAACGTGGCCAGGAAATGCGCTATCTGCGGCAAGCAGATCGATTTCGGCATGCAGGTGAGCCACTCGCACCGCCGCACCAGGCGTATTCGGGTACCAAACTTGCAGCGCGTCCGGGCGGTGGTGGACGGACGGACAAAGAGGATCCGCGTCTGCACAACCTGCCTGCGGAGCGGCAAGGTCCAGCGGGCGATCTAAGGAAATACAAAAACGGCCAACAGGCCGTTTTAGCTTTTTATAACCTTGAGGCGCGGGTTGGGGGTTATCCCGGGAATTCGTCCCCGCTTGGCTACCGGCCGGCCGCGTATCTCCTTCAAATCCATGGTCATGTCGATGGGCCGCGCATCGGAGATATACGAACCCACGCCGAAGAAATCGGCCCCGGCCAGCGAAAGCTGCCTGATCCGGTCCGGGTCGAGGCCGCCGGAAACCACGATCTTAACGTGGTTGTACCCCTCCATGTCCAACCGGACCCGTACTTCGCGTACCAGATCAACCGTTACGCCGCCCCGTTCCGCGGGCGTATCCAGACGTACGCCCTCGAGCTTCTCCCGCAGCGCGTCTGCCACCCGCAGAGTTTCTTCCGCCTCGTCCTTAAAGGTATCCACCAGGATGATGGCCGGCGCTCCGGGCGGCATTGCCGCCACGTAGGCCCGCGCCACCGTTACCGTATCCCCAACAATGAGGAAACAGGCGTGCGGGATGGTCCCCACCGGCTCTTTCCCGGCGAGTTTAGCCCCCAGGATGCAACTTGCACCATCCGCACCTCCCACAAGGGCGGCACGCTCCATAACCGGCGCCACCGCCGGGTGGACGTGCCGGGCACCGAAGCAAAGCACCTTTTTCTCACCAGCTGCCTCCTTGCACTGCCGGGCTGCCGTAGCCCAGGCACTGGACTGCGCCAGAATGCCCAGGATGGCCGTTTCAAAAATCCCGTAGGCGGTGTAGGGGCCGCGCAGCCGCATGACCACCTCCCGGGCCGCAAACGGCTCGCCCTCCGGCAGAGCTTCGATGCAGACCGGCAGGTCTTGCATCAGCCGCCGCACCTCTTCCGTACCACACATAACGCCCGGAGCGGAAGGAAAGATCTCGGCTACGGCCTCATCCCCGGCGTGCCCCAGGTGGCTTAAGATATCAATGGTTTTAACAAAGTAGATGTCTGCCGTCCACCCGTTAAGAATTTCATCGTGGGAGGCGGAAAAAAGCCTTCGCTCCGGGTCGACCCGGAAGGCAGCAACATCCCGGACGCTTGTAACTTTCTTACCCGCCACGAGGTACCTCCCGTGCCTTACGACACCAGCGTCCGCATCAGGTTGGCCATCTCGATGGCACTGACTGCAGCCTGCCACCCTTTGTTCCCTGCCTTGGTACCGGCCCGTTCAATGGCCTGTTCGAGTGTATCGGCCGTGATGACGCCGAAAATTACCGGCACCCCGGTCTCCAGACTGACCCGGGCGATACCCTTGGCCAGTTCCGCAGCCACATATTCGAAATGGGGCGTTGCGCCGCGAATCACTGCGCCCAGGCAGATGACGGCATCGTACCCTTTCTCCGCCAACCTCCGGGCCACGAGGGGCATCTCAAATCCTCCCGGAACCCAGGCAATGTCGATATCGGTTTCCGCCACCCCGTGCCGCTGCAAGGCGTCAAGGGCGCCGCTCAAAAGCCTGTGGGTAATGAACTCGTTAAACCGGCCCACCACAATGCCAAACCGCAACCCTTGACCGACCAGATGCCCTTCAAAGGTTCCCGGCATCGACCTTACCTCCTTATTATTCAGGCAACGTAAGCAGGTGCCCGAGTTTCTTCTTCTTGGTCGCCAGGTAGAAGCCGTTATGCTTGCTAGGAGGGATCTCAAGCGGCACCCGTTCGACAACCTCCAGGCCGTGCCCCTCCAGGCCAGCGATTTTCCGCGGGTTGTTCGTGAGCAGCCGCATCTTCTTAATACCCAGGTCCGCCAGGATCTGGGCACCAATCCCGTAATCCCTGAGGTCCGGCGGAAAGCCCAGCGCTCTGTTAGCCTCAACCGTATCCTTACCGCGATCCTGCAGTTCATACGCCCGGATTTTGTTGAGCAAACCGATACCGCGTCCTTCTTGCCGCATGTACAGGAGCACGCCAACGCCTTCGGCCGCAATCATGTGCAGGGCTTTGGCCAGCTGCTCCCCGCAGTCGCACCGCGTCGAACCGAAGACATCGCCTGTTAGGCATTCGGAATGTACCCGGACCAGCGGCGCCTCCACTGAATGTAGGTCACCCTTCACAAGGGCAATATGCCCTTTATGATCCAGAATGCTTTCGTAGGCCACCGCCTGAAACTCGCCGTACCTGGTGGGAAGCTTTGCACTTCCCACGCAACGCACCAGTTTTTCCGTCCGGCGCCGGTAACTGATGAGGTCGGCAATGGTGATGATCTTGAGACCGTGCTGGGCGGCAAACTCCATCAGGTCAGGTACCCTGGCCATCGTGCCGTCTTCTTTCATTACCTCACATATGACGCCTGCCGGGTACAGTCCGGCCAGCCTCGCCAGATCAACCGCCGCCTCCGTGTGGCCGGCGCGGCGTAACACGCCCCCATCTTTCGCTCGCAAAGGGAAAACGTGCCCCGGCCGACGCAAATCCGCGGGCGTGCAATCAGGATCGATGATCTTCTTAATGGTGTACGCCCGTTCGTGAGCAGAAATGCCCGTGGTGGTGCCGCGCGCGTCCACGGAGACGGTAAAAGCCGTACCGTGCGGATCCGTGCCGTGGTTGACCATTAGTTCCAGACCGAGCTCGTCCGCCCGCTGCGACGTAATGGGGACGCAAATTAAGCCCCGGCCGTGGGTGGCCATAAAGTTAACCGCCTCCGGGGTGACTTTTTCCGCAGCCATCACCAGGTCACCCTCGTTCTCGCGGTCCGCATCGTCCACGACAATGACCATTTTCCCGGCACGTATGTCCTCTATAGCTTCCTCGATGGTGTTAAACCGCAAAATGCGTCCTCCCCCTTACGAAAACCGCCAGAAATTGCCCGGCATCGGTACTACGACTCCAGAAAGCCGCTGCGGGCTAAAAAATCAAGCGTAATTCCCTGTCCTCCCTCTTCCCGCCGTAAAAAGCGCGCCACGTACTTGCCAATAACGTCGGCCTCAAGGTTTACCGTGTCGCCCGGCTGCTTGAATCCGAGCGTCGTTACGGCTGCCGTGTGGGGAATAATGGAGACCGTAAAGGCGTCCCCCCTGACTTCTACCACCGTGAGGCTTATCCCGTCAACCGCCACCGAACCTTTGGGAATGAGGTACCGTACCACCTCTTGCGGGGCCCTGATGGTCACAACGGTGGCGATCCCCACCCGCTCCCGGCCCGTGATGGTACCCACACCGTCCACGTGCCCGGTAACAAGGTGTCCCCCAAGGCGATCTCCCAGGCGGAGGGCCCGCTCCAGGTTGACCCTTGCTCCCCGTCGCAACTGACCCAGGTTTGTTTTCGCCATGGTCTCGGCCATCACGTCCGCGGCGAAGGCTGTTTCCGTGCGCTCGGTTATCGTCAGGCACACCCCGTTAACGGCAACGCTGTCACCACGGCGGGCACCGGCAACAATACCCGGTGCCTCCACGGTCAGGCGCGCCCCTTCGCCTCTGACTTCGACACTGCGTACGGTACCCAGTTCTTCGATAATGCCCGTGAACATGCTATTCTCCCCGCGCAATATATCCTTCAAAACACAGGTCCGGACCTACCTGCTCCCAGCAACCGTTCTCCAGGCGCAGCGCCTCCGCCAGAACTGCCGCCCCCTGACCGCCAACAGGACCCGGTGCCTCTCTCCCGCCAATGATCACTGGCGCGATGAACCAGACCACTTTATCGACCAGCCCGGCTTCGAGCAGCGCGGCATTCACGCCCGCGCCACCTTCCACGAGGACGCTGGTAATCTCCCGGCGGGCCAGTTCCTCTAACAGCAACCGGACATCCACACGCGGGCCCGGACCGCATACCAGGACTTCCGCCCCGCGTTCCCGCAGGGCCTCTATCCTTGCGGCCGGCGCCTGTTCCGTCGTAGCGATAATCGTAGGCGCCGGTGATGTCTGGGCCAGCACCCGCGCATCCGGCGGCGTCCGCGCGGTGCTGTCGAGAATAACCCTTACCGGGTCGCGCCCTCCCTCCGGCAATCTGGTCGTCAGGGAGGGGTCGTCCCGCAGGATGGTCCCGATGCCAACCATGACCGCGTCATACCAGTCCCGCAGGCGATGTACGCGCTCCCGCGCCGCCGGGCCTGTAATCCACTGTGAAGCCCCCAAACGAGTGGCTATCTTGCCGTCCAGGCTCATGGCGGCCTTAATAACCACAAACGGCAACCTTTGCGTTATATATTTGATAAACACCTCGTTTAGCCGGGCGGCCTCCCCGGCCAGGACGCCCTCCGTGACCTCGACACCTGCCGCACGCAGCCGTGCCAGCCCACGCCCCGCGACGAGGGGATTGGGGTCGCGCATGGCGGCCACCACGCGGCCAATACCCGCCTCAATAATCGCCTCGGTACACGGCCCGGTACGTCCGGTGTGGCAGCACGGCTCCAGGTTTACATACAGGGTGCTCCCGCGTGCCGCCGGACCGGCATCCTTGATAGCCATCACTTCCGCGTGGGGTAAACCGGCCCGTTCGTGGTAACCCTGCCCGACCACCTGGCCGTTCCGCACCAGCACCGCTCCGACCATGGGGTTAGGACTCGTACGGCCTCGCCCCCGCGCGGCCAGCGTGAGCGCCATCCGCATGTACTTTTCGTCTGCCACACGGGTATGCTCCTGCATAAGGCGCTCCTTCCCGGCTCAAAACACTATGTAAGCGCTGTTACTATAGTATAGGCGGCCAAAACAACGGGGGTCAAGACGCGGGACGCTCCTAACCCCCAATTTCCGACATTAACCTGTCCCGGACGGGCTGGACACCGTTTTCCTCGTTTCCTTGCGGCTTCTGCCTGATGGCTTCGGCTATCGCCTGCGCCAGCTCTGCCTCGGATGCCTGCCGCGCCAGCAAGGGACGGAGGTCTACCTCGCCTTCCCGGCAGAGACACGGCCGCAGCGTACCCGCCGCCGTCAGCCGCAGACGGTTGCAAGATGAACAAAAGTAATTGCTCATGGGAGCAATGAAACCAATGGTGCCCGGTGCGCCGGCAAGGCGCCAGTAGCGTGCCGGTCCGCCATCACGGGGGGTTTTCTGCGGCTCCAGCCGCCCCAGCGCTCCTTCCAGGCGCGCCATTATTTCCTCCACCGACACCAGCCTGTCAGCAGCCCAACTACTGGACTGGCCGATAGGCATCAGCTCAATGAAGCGTACGTGCAGCGGGTAGGTACGGGTTAAAAGCGCTAGGTCGACCAGTTCGTCATCGTTTATCCCGCGCATCACGACGGCGTTAAGTCTGACCGGCGCGAGCCCCACAGCCAGGGCGGTCGTGATCCCCGCCCAGGTAGCGGCAAACTCGCCTCCCCGCGTGATGCGCCGAAACCGCTCCGGCCGCAAAGTATCCAGGCTTACGTTCACCCGCTTCAACCCGGCCTTTTTGAGATCGACGGCCACCGGTGCCAGCAGCGTGCCGTTGGTGGTTAACGCCAGGTCGTCGATGCCGGGTATGGCGGCGATCGCCCTGACCATTTCCACGATATCGTCTCGGACCAGCGGCTCGCCACCGGTAAGCCGGACCTTGCGGATACCAACGTGCGTTCCGGCACGGATGACGCGCGTGATGGTTTCCAGCTCGAGGTCGTTCCCGTGCGGGTCTTCCGTTTCAGCAGGACGGCAGTAAAAGCACCGCAGGTTGCATCGCTCGGTTACCGAAACCCGCAGGTAGGTTATCTCCCGGTCAAAAGCATCACGCACGGGAACCACCCTTCCTCGGACATCAAAGTGCTCGCGGAGCGAGCCTATTTTGCCGCGCCGGAACCGGACCGCCCGAACAATGCCTCGAGCATGTTCACCGGTATGGGAAATACAATGGTGTTCGCCTTGTCGCTGGCGATCTCGGTTAGCGTCTGCAGGTAGCGTAGCTGCATCGCCGCCGGTTGGGCCGCGATAATTGCCGCCGCCTGCGACAACTTCTCGGCAGCCTGATACTCACCGTCGGCGTGGATGATCTTGGCTCGCCGCTCTCTTTCCGCCGCCGCCTGCGCCGCCATGGCCCGTTGCAGCGACTGCGGCAGTTCTACGTCACGCACCTCGACCATGGTAACCTTGACACCCCAGGGTGCGGTTCCTTCGTCGATAATTTGCTGCAGGCGCTGGTTGATCTGCTCCCGGTGCGCCAGAAGCTCGTCCAGTTCCGACTGCCCGAGAACGCTGCGCAACGTGGTTTGCGACAATTGCGACGTAGCCCGGATATGGTCGAGAACCTTAATGACGGCGTTGGCCGGGTCAACCACACGGAAGTAGACAACCGCATTGACCTTGACCGTCACGTTATCGCGCGTAATGGCCTCCTGCGTGGGTACATCCAGCGTAACCACGCGCAGGTCAACCTTCTGCATCCTTTCAATACCGGGAATCAGGAAGAACAGACCGGGCCCGCGCACGCCCACGTACCGGCCAAGACGGAAGATAACGCCCCGCTCGTACTCCTGGACAATGCGTATGGAGGCCGAAAGCAGGCCCACTACAACTACGAAGACCACGACCCAGAACATAAAAAGTTCAAACACAATATCCCTCCTCGTAAAACTACTTGCCTTTCCCGCCGTCGCGCTCGCGCGAATACGGTAAGGGAATATACTGGACGGAAGGCCGGCGCTGCGCCGGTTGGGGGTAGAGATCCATCAAATTGTAGATCTCCTTTGGCATGTCATTACTCACCGGTAATCCAAGCTCCTTCAGGTGCTCGCAGGAGATGGGGTAGTCATGCGTCCAGCGCCCGCTGCTTAGCGCCTGCGCTACCGGTCGCACTTTTTCCGGAGGAAGCTTGTCTGCCAGAAGGTATACTACAAAATCTTCCACCTGCCGGATAGCCTTGGAGGAAATGTCAGCCAGGATGAGGGTCTGGTCGTCTACGTTGGCCACCCCTTTCTCCCTCACGGTAGCAATGATCGAGGCGGCGGGCAAGTTTCCAAGTTGCGGGTCTACCGGCCCCAGGACCGCGTTTTCATCCATCACTATTCTGTCCGCGGCCAGCGCGATCATGGTACCGCCCGACATGGCGTAGTGTGGTATAAAAACGGTTACCGGCGCAGGATGCTTCTGGAGCGCGCGGGCAATCTGTTCGGCAGCCAGAACCAGCCCACCCGGGGTATGGAGAACCAGATCGATCGGCATATCGTCCGGTGTCAGGCGGATGGCGCGCAGCACCTGCTCGGAGTCCTCAATATTGATGTAACGGGTCAGGGGAAAACCCAGAAAATTAAGCAACTCCTGCCGGTGAATCAGGGTGATGAGGCGCGAGCCACGCGCCTGTTCGATGCGGCGGATAAGCCGCAGCCGCATACCCTCCAGATGCTGCTGGCGGATTACCGGCGCAACGGCAAGCAGAAGCAAGAGGATCCAGAAAACGTCAAAAAAGCTCATTATACCTCCTCCCGTCGGGCAATCGCTCCGTCGCGCCGCTTCACCCGCAGGCGTAAACCTTCGACCCCCGTAACGGTCACTTCTTCACCCGCCGCTATTTCTCCTTCCTCCACCACCGCATTCCAGCGTTCGCCCTCGCACAGGACCACGCCGGTCGGGGTAAGAGGCGTGATGGCCACCGCCTGCATCCCCACCAGTCCCTCCGCACCCGTTACCACCTTGCGCCGCTGCCCCCGCCACACGGCACGGGCCGCGTAGGCGACAAAGCCCAAAATGCTCACCGCTACGCCGGCTATGGCGCCAAGGCTCACCTGCGGCACTGGTGATGCTTCCGTAAACAGCATAAGCGACCCAAAAATCAGGGCTGCTAACCCGGCAACGGTTAACAGCCCGAAACTGGCAACAAAGATCTCGGCAACAAACAGGCCAAAGGCCAGCATGATGAGAAGGATACCGCTCCACGACGCGTTAAGGGTGCCCATGCCGTAGAGTCCGAGCAAGAGCGCCAGGCTACCGACCACGCCGGGGAAAACAACGCCGGGATGAAAGAACTCGATCATCAGGCCGAGCATCCCCAGCGAGAGGAGGATATAGGCCACGTTCGGGTTGGCAATAACGTGCAGGATATTTTCCGCGGTGTGCATCCGCTTGTGCACGACTGCCGCGTCGCGCGTCGCCAGCGTCACTTCCCTGCCGCTACCAAGCCTGACGCGACGTCCGTCAATTTGCTGGAGCAGGTCGTCCAGATCCCGCGCCCGCAGATCAATCAGTTTGTAGCGCAATGCCTCCTGGTCCGTGTAGGAGCGACTTTCCGTTACGGCCTCCTCCGCCCGCTGCGGATCGCGCCCGCGCATCTCCGCGATGCTCCTGGCCCAGGCCGCGACATCTTCCGTAACCTTTTTGGCGTGATCCGGAGGCAACTCGCCCTCAGGGGCCACCGGGCGCGCGGCTCCCATCCTGGTTCCGGGTGCCATAGCGGCGACGTCTGCAGCCACCGTAATAAACGTACCCGCCGAAGCCGCCCAACCGCCTGCCGGTGATACGAAGACCACCACCGGTACGGGCGATCCGAGCATGCGCTGCACGATCCGCTGCGTGGTCTCGAGGAGCCCGCCCGGCGTATTCAGCTGGATGATACACGCCTGCGCTTTGCTATTAGCCGCCTCTTCCAGTCCCCGCTCCACGTAGCGGGCCACCACCGGAACAATGGGGCCATCCACACGCAGAACCACCACGTGCCTCTCCGGCGCCAGCGACGCAGCAGGAGCCATTGGCACGGCTGAGCCGGCAAAAAAAGCGGCCAGAATTATCCAGATACATATTTTTTTCATTAACTAATCACCTGGATATCGTTCACGTATCCTAAACGCTTAGATTTAAAATCTCAGACCCGTGAACCCGAAGCAAGCCCGCTACCGTAGCGCAAACGCCGTCCGCGTCAACCACTACGGTTTCGCCCGTACGACGCAACCTGACCTCTACCTGGTTCGCCCTCGCTTTTTGTCCCACCGTGACGCGCACCGGGTAGCCGATCAGGTCGGCGTCCTTAAACTTGACGCCCGGTCTTTCTGTACGGTCATCCAGTATTGTATCATACCCGGCGGTTACGAGCATGCGGTAAATTTTCTCCGCCAGCTCCATCTGCACTGTGTCCTTGTTATTCACCGGCAGCACCACAACGTCAAAGGGGGCGATAGCCCGCGGCCAGACAATCCCGTCCTCATCGTGGTGTTGTTCTACCGCCGCCGCCATCGTCCGCGAGACACCGATCCCGTAGCATCCCATAATAAAGGGACGCTCCTGCCCGTTCTCGTCAAGAAAAGTAGCCCCCATAACGCGCGAGTACTTATCACCCAGTTTGAAGAGTTGCCCGACCTCAATACCGCGAGCCGCCGCCAGCGGTTCTCCGCACCTGGTACAGCGGTCCCCTGCCGCCGCCAGCCTGATATCCGCCACGGTGGCCAGTGGGAAGTCTCGACCGGGATTAACATTGACATAGTGCGCGTCGGCAACGTTCGCCCCCGCGACCGCATTGGCCAGCGCCGCTACCTCCCGGTCTATGACCAGGGGTAGTGACAGGCCCACAGGCCCGGCAAAGCCAACCGGGGCGCCGGTCACCTCTTCAACGGTGCTGCCATCGGCCAGTTCGAGTCGCAGAGTGTCAACCACTTGCTGGAGCTTCACCTCGTTGACCTCCCGGTCGCCCCGAACCAGGGCTGCCACAAGCCCCTTCTCGGTCTCGTACACCAGGGTCTTGATTATTTTCTGGGCCGGCATACCAAGGAAGGCGGTTACTTCCTCTACCGTCCTCTTTCCGGGTGTCTGCACCAACTCGAGCTGTTTCGGCTGTTCTTCGCGGGGTTCTTCCGGTGACCGGCTTTCCGCCTTTTCCGCGTTGGCTGCGTACCCGCAGGCCGGACAGTAAATAACGGTCGCTTCGCCTGCCGCGGCCAGGGCCATGAATTCGTGGCTGACGTTGCCGCCGATGGCGCCGGGATCGGCCTCGACAACCCGAAACTGGAGGCCGCATCGCGTGAACACGCGCGTGTAGGCCTCGTACATTTTTCGGTACGACTCTTCCAGGCCGGCTTCGTCCCGGTCAAAGGAGTAGAGGTCCTTCATAATAAATTCGCGTCCCCGCAACAGGCCAAAGCGGGGCCGCTTCTCGTCCCGGTACTTGTTCTGGATCTGGTAAAGAAGCAGCGGAAGTTGCTTGTACGACCTGACCTCGCCCTTCACCAGTTCGGTGACTATTTCCTCGTGCGTGGGACCCAGACAGAAATCGCGCCCGTGCCGGTCCTTGAGGCGCATAAGTTCAGGACCATAGACGTTCCAGCGCCCGGACCTGTGCCAGAGATCGGCCGTCTGGAGGATGGGCAACTGGATCTCCAGGCCACCGGCACGGTCCATCTCCTCGCGTACGATTCGCTCGATTTTCTTCAGGACGCGCAAGGCAAGGGGTAGAAAGGTATAGATTCCTGCCGCCGATTTTCTGATAAATCCGGCCCGGAGGAGGAGCTGGTGACTTACCACCTCGGCCTCCGCCGGCACCTCCCGCAGCGTCGGCATAAAAAACCCGCTTGCATGCAAGAAGCATCCCTCCCGCTAGAAATTCCCGTCCTTTGATGCCAACCTTTCGACTTCTTCGAGCAGCACGGCCACTAAATCCTGCTCCGGTACGGTACGCACCGGTTGCCCCTTGCGGAACAAGAGCCCCACTCCCTTACCGCCGGCAATGCCGATGTCCGCTTCCCGGGCCTCACCGGGGCCGTTCACCACGCAGCCCATCACCGCTACTTTCAGCGGCCTGGTGATGTGCTGCAATCTTTCCTCCACCTCGGACGCGATAGATATAAGATCGATCTCGCAGCGCCCGCAGGTGGGGCAGGAAATAATCTCCACCCCACGTTGACGCAGACCCAACGCCCTGAGGATCTCGTACGCCGCCCACACCTCGTAGCGGGGATGGGCGGTAAGGGAAACCCTGACGGTGTCACCGATGCCTTCGGCCAGCAGAACCCCGATCCCCACGGCAGACTTAACCAGCCCGCCACGCAGGGTACCGGCCTCGGTAATCCCAATGTGGAACGGGTAATCAACCTCCCGCGCCAGCAGGCGGTACGCCTCCACCGTGAGCGATACGCTGCTGGCCTTCAAGGAGACCTTAATGTCCCGGAAACCAAGGTCTTCCAGGATGGCGATATGTTCCCTCGCGCTGGCCACCATGGCCTCGGCGGTGACCCCGCCGTACCGCGCGAGGATGTTCTTGTCCAGTGAACCGGCATTGACCCCGATGCGGATGGGAACGCCCCTCTCGGCCGCCTGCTGCACCACCGCCTTCACTTTGTCCCGCCCGCCGATGTTGCCGGGGTTGATGCGCAACCCGTCCGCGCCGGCATCAAGGGCCGCCAGCGCGAGGCGGTAGCTGAAATGAATATCGGCCACCAGGGGTACGTTGACTTCGCGGCGAATGGCCCGCAAGGCCCTGGCGGCCTCCACGTCAGGTACCGCCACCCGTACGACCTCACACCCGGCAGCCGCGAGTTCCCTGATCTGGGCCACCGTAGCCGCTACGTCGCGCGTATCGGTGTTGGTCATGGACTGGACCACGATGGGGGCATCGCCCCCGACCTGGACGGTACCAATGCGAACCGGCCGCGTACGCCTTCTTACGATCTCCAGCGGTTGGACCCCCCTCAAGGTTATTCGTACATCAGGCGCATGATATCGTTATAGGTAATGACCACCATCAGCATAAGGAGCAGGGCGAACCCCACCAGGTGAATCAGGTTTTCCCGCTCCGGTTTTACCGGACGGCCACTTACGCCTTCCCAGGCAAGAAAGAGAAATCTTGAACCGTCCAGAGCGGGTATCGGGAGCAGATTAAACAATCCCAGGTTGATGCTGAGAAAGGCGGCCAGTTGCATAAGGGGAAGCACCCCCAGGTTCGCCACCTTGCCGATTTCGGCCACCACCCGCACCGGCCCCCCTACGTCAACCGGTGCCTGGTGGACGATCATTTTCCCTATGAAGTCAATAATCATCCACGTCAGGCGAATGGTATACTCCGCCCCGGCGACAATTGCCGTCCCCACGCCCACCGGGCGCGGCTCGGGAACAGGATACACGCCAATGCGGCCCCGCCCTGACGCGTCCGCGGCGGGAACAACGCGGATCTCCTTTTGGATCCCGTCGCGAACCACCGTCAGGGTTACAGTCTCGCCGGGCCGAGCGCTGATTTCCTTGACCAGCGCATCCCAGGTTGTCACTTCCCGACCGTTTAAGGCCACGATCTGGTCACCCTTTTGGAGCCCTGCCTTCGCGGCTGGTTCGCCGGGCAGCACCTCAAGAATCCTGGTCGTGGGCGTGGGTAATCCCTGGGCGAGAAAAACCGCCGCCAAAACCATGATGGCCAGGAAAAAGTTCATCAACGGTCCGGCAAGGACGATGCTCATCCTTGCCCATAGCGGCTTGTACTTGAAGCTTTTAGCCGGTGGCACGTCCTCCTCGCGTGGCTCCATGCCGGCCATCCGCACGAAGCCGCCCAGGGGAAACAGCCGGATGTTATACGCCGTCTCGCCGTATTTGAACCCGCCCAGGCGCGGGCCAAACCCCAGGCTAAACTCGTGTACGCATACGCCGGTTGCCTTGGCCACCAGGAAATGTCCCAGTTCGTGCACAATAATAAGAACACCGAAAATGATTACGGCTGCCAGGAAAGTCGTCATACCCTCACCCTTCTTATGGCTTCTTCTGCCTCCCGTCTGGCCCAGGCATCTGCCGCCAGGACATCCTCGAGTCCAACTGCGGGCGCAGGGTTGTGCCGTGCGAGCACCTGTTCGATAACTACCGGGATAGACGGGAACCGGATCTCGCCCCGCAGGAACGCGGCTACTGCGACCTCGTTGGCCGCGTTCAGCACTGCGGGAAAGGTTTGTCCCGCGCGGCCGGCTTGCTCGGCCAGCGCGAGGCACGGAAACCTGGCGCGGTCCGGTGCAGAAAAGTTAAGCTCTTTCAAGGTACAAAAGTCGAGGCGCGGTACGTTACTATTATAACGCGCCGGGTACCCCACTGCATACTGGATCGGCAGGCGCATATCCGGCGTACTCAGGCACGCCATTACCGTCCCGTCCAGCAGCTCCACCATCCCGTGAACAACACTCTGGGGGTGAATGAGGACCCGGATGCAGTCGTAGTCCATAGCAAACAACCAGTGTGCTTCGATTACTTCCAGTCCCTTGTTCATTAACGTTGCCGAATCAATGGTAATCTTGGCCCCCATAGACCAGGTCGGGTGCCGGAGAGCCTGTTCCGGCGTTACCCGGGCCAGTTCTTCCGGCGTCAGATCGCGGAAGGGCCCGCCGGAGGCGGTGAGATAGATACAGGCGACCTCCTTTTCCCGGCCCTGAATGCATTGCCAGATAGCCGAGTGCTCGCTATCCACCGGCAGGAGGCGCACACCCATCTGCCGCGCCAGGGTGGCCACCAGTGGTCCACCGGCGACCAGGGTTTCCTTGTTGGCCAGGGCGATGTCCTTGCCCCTGCTGATGGCCGCCACGGTCGGGGCAAGTCCTACTATCCCCGTCACGGCCACCAGAACCACGTCCGCCTCCCGCAACGTGGCCACCGCCTCCAGTCCCTCGTTCCCGCAGTAAACATCCACCCCGGACCCAAGCCGCTCGCGTACCTCCCTGGCGCCTTCCTCGCTCGCCACCGCCAGAACCCGCACACCAAAGGTCTGGGCTTGCCGGCATAGCATTTCCCAATTATGGCCGGCGGCCAGCCCTACGACGGCAAACTTATCGGGATGAGCGGCAACTACTTCCAGGGCCTGCCGGCCGATAGAGCCGGTACTACCAAGAATGGCAATCCGCTTCAATGTCCCACCTCATTTCCCCCTGAAATACGTCTTGCCGGCCTTGTATCCTGCCTGGATGACAATCAGCAATATCGGGCCGAGAAACAAGCCTGCTACGCCCAGAAGTTTCAGACCGATATACATGGCCGCCAGCACGGCCAGCGGGTGTAAGCCCAGGTTCGCGGCCACCACCTTGGCCTCGGACATCTGGCGCACCAGAAAAACGGCGGCATAAAGAACGGCGAGCTTGATCGCGTATACGGTAGCACCGGTTAGAAAAGCATAGCCAATCCACGGCACAAAGATAGTGGCCGGGCCGAGAACCGGGATCAGGTCGAAGAGACCTACCAGCAGGCCGATAGTGAGGGCGTAGCGGCACCCGATGAGCAGAAGACCGACAATTGTGATGGCGGTGCTGATAGATACCAGGATTAACTGTGCCCGGATGTAAGCCAGAAACGCGCCAAAAGCCTGGCGCCCCACGGTGAGGGTGCGCTCCGCCCAGGGCGCCGGCAAAAACCGGAGCCAGAAATTAACGATAACCCGCTTGTCACGGCTGAAGAAGTAAGTCGCCAGCAGGGTTACCAGGATAATCAGAATGGCCCCCGGTATCCCCGTAACCACGTTTAAGGTGGAACGGACGGCAACCATCGCCACCTGCTCCAGCGAGGCCGTGGCGGAAGCGATGGCCCCTTCCAGGTACCGCAGGACGACGGGGTCAAGGGTCCCGCGCAACCGGGCCGCATTCTCGATCAATTCCTCAACCGTCTGCCGCAAGCCGGCTATGTAATCGGGTAGAACAACCGAAAGGTGGCCTAACTCGGCGATCATCCGTAACACGGCCAGTGTGAGCAAAAGGCCAATTATGCCCAGAACCACCAGCATAACCAGTACCACGCTCAGGTTACGGGGCAGGCGCAACCGGGTTTCCAGCAAACGCACGCCCGGTTCTATGAAAAGGCTAAGCACGGCGGCGAGGAAGAAAGGCAATAAGGCAGGGAAAAGAAAGCGAAGCGCGTACCAGAGAATGACCAGGGCCGCGCCTGCTGCCAGGATGACGCCGGCTATCGATAAAACGCGCTTTACCCATTCGGGCAATTATCTTCACCCACCTATCCCGAAGACCTGCACCGCGTGGTAGACCAGCGGCGCCGTAAGCATAACACTGTCGAACCGGTCCAGGACGCCGCCGTGGCCCGGTATGAGGTTGCCGGCATCTTTGACATCCGCAAACCGTTTAATGACCGAGGAGGCCAGGTCTCCCAGTTGCGCCGCAATCGCGACCACGCCTCCCAGACTTAGCCACACCCACACGGCGGGCCCAGGGAAAAACAGATGTAAGATAAAAGCGGCCAGGAGCGCTCCTACCAGCCCCCCGCAAAATCCTTCAATGGTTTTGCCCGGGCTGAGAACCGGCGTCATCTGGTGGCGGCCCCACAAGCGCCCAACCAGGTAAGCGGCGGTATCGAATGCCCAGGTCGTCAGTAGTGTAAAAAGCGCCCACATCCAGCCACCGGGCAAGAGTCGCAAAAGATAAAGGTAGAGCAAAAGCCCAGGGTAGAGAGCAGTAAACATGGTAGCGGCGCAGGCCTGGGGTGAGAAGCGAGGGAAAAATACCACCATGCTTACCAGACAGAGCGCAAGAAACAACACTACAGCAGACCCAGGAAAGTAACTGCCCCGTGAAAGATACGCGCCCACCAGCAGGATTAAGCCGCCGGCCAGTACCAGCACCCGCGGCGGGCGTGGCTGCCTCATGAGTGCCATAAGTTCGATACTGGCCACACCCAGCAAGACGGCTACCAGACCAAGGAGTACCCAGCCCCCCAACCAGGTGGCAAGCAACAGCAGCGGGGCGCCGACCACCGCACTTATAACTCGCAGCGTGAACATCTTAGCGTCCTCCAAAACGGCGCTCCCGCTGCTGGAAATCAACCAGGGCTTGCAGGAGGTGCGTCGCCTTAAAGTCCGGCCAGAGAACCGGGCTTACCCAGAACTCCGTGTACGCCATCTGCCATAAGAGAAAGTTGCTTACCCGGAATTCTCCTGCCGGGCGGATAAGGAGATCGGGGTCCGGTACACCTCTGGTGTACAGGTGATCGGCTACCACGTTTTCATCGATGGCCTCCACCGGCAACTCCCCGGCCTGCACGCGCCGGGCAATTGCCCGCACCGCATCCGTCAGTTCTCGCCGCCCGCCGTAGTTGATGGCCAGAATCAGGGTTAGCCGCTCGTTATCCCGCGTGCGTTTTATACCGGTTTCCAGGGCGTGATACGCCTCTGCGGGTAGCTCTTCCAGCCGGCCGATAGCCAGCAAGCGAACACCGTTACTGTTTAATTCGTCAATCTCCCTGGAAATGTACTCGGTAAGAAGCCGCCATAACTCGCTTACTTCGTCGGCCGGTCGCTTCCAGTTTTCCGTTGAAAAGGCATACGCCGTCAGGTAGGGGATGCCTAGGGCCGCAGTCTTCCTGACGATACCCCGTAACGCCTCTGCCCCTGCCCGGTGGCCTGCCGCCCTGGGTAGACCGTGGCGGGCAGCCCAACGCCCGTTGCCGTCCATAATTACGGCGACGTGTCGCGGCAGGCGCGTTTTGTCTAGTGCAGCCTCGAGGTCTTCCTCGTGCAGTTCCTCCTGGCTCTCCCCGGAGTACAAATGCTTCCACATCAACCGTGGTCCCCCCTATTAAAGAAACCCCCCTCGGCGAGGGGGGTGAGCTACTCTTCAACAATTGCTCCTGCGGGACACGCTTCCAGGCACATCCGGCAGTTTTCGCACTTAACAGGGTCAATCTGGTAAATTTCGCCCTCTACAACGGCCCCGTTCGGGCATGCTTCGTAACAGGTACCGCATCCAATACAGTCAATTGTGATCTTAACCACTATTCGTCGCGCCGACCTCCTCCCATCCCTGGTGCGCCGCGACAACCTCTACCTTCGTTGCTCCCGTCCTGCGGCACCGTACTACGCGTTGCGGGCCACGCGGCCTCCCCCGGTAAGGGAAGGTGACCCGCACCTCAACCTCCCAACCCGCCTCCTTGAGACGCAAAACCGCTTCATCTACACCCATGCCCAGAACATCGGGAAGCGTACGCATTCTAAATCTCCATAATCTCCTTTTCCTTGGCCTGCAGCAGGCGATCGATCTCCTTAACGTATTTATCGGTAAGCCTCTGCACCTCGTCCTGCCCGCGCCGCAACTCATCCTCGGTTATTTCCCCTTCTTTTTCTTTCGCCTTCAACTGGTCGTTAGCGTCCCGGCGGATGTTGCGTATGGCCACCCTGCCTTCTTCGGCCTTTTTCTTGATCACCTTCACCAGCTCTTGCCGCCGCTCTTCGGTGAGTTGCGGAATGGTGAGACGGATAACATTGCCGTCGCTGGTCGGTGTTATCCCCAGATCCGACTTAAGGATGGCCTTCTCGATCTCGCCGGTTATTGATTTGTCCCAAGGCTGTACGACCAGCAAGCGCGGTTCGGGAACCGAGATGGTGGCCAGCTGGTTTATGGGTGTAGGCGTACCGTAATAATTAACCGTGATCCTGTCGAGCAGGGCCGGGGTGGCCCTACCCGCCCGCAGGGAGGCAAACTCCCGCTTGACGATTTCTACGGTTTTCTGCATGTTCGACTCGGCCGCACTTATAAGTTCGCGCACTGCACTTCACTCCCAATATATGTGCCGATTTTTTCCCCTAGAATGGCCTTACGAATGTTTCCCGGTTTATTGACGTCAAAAACCACGATAGGAATGCCGTTTTCCATGCAGAGCGACGCAGCCGTTGCGTCCATTACCCCAAGGCCCAGGTTCAGCATGTCGATATAGGTAAGGGTTTCGAACTTCCTGGCCCCAGGGTGCTTAAGCGGATCGGCGTCGTACACCCCATCCACGCGCTTGGCCATCAGGATGGCGTCTGCCTCAATCTCTGCCGCCCGTAACGCCGCGGTCGTATCTGTCGAAAAATACGGGTTCCCCGTACCCGCAGCAAAGATGACCACCCGCCCTTTCTCAAGGTGCCTGATGGCACGGCGCCGTATATATGGTTCCGCAACGGCCCTCATCTCGATGGCCGACTGCACCCGGGTAGGCACACCCTCCTTCTCCAACGCATCCTGGAGGGCAAGGGCATTGATAACCGTGGCCAGCATACCCATGTAATCTGCCGCGGCCCGGTCCATTCCCTTGGCGCTTCCGGCTACGCCACGCCAGATATTACCCCCTCCGACGACAATGGCGATCTGCACCTGGAACTTCTGCAAGACCTCCTTGATTTCCGAAGCAATGAAAGCCGCCATTGCCGGGTCTATGCCGTAACCCTGGACGCCCGCCAGTGCTTCACCGCTCAGTTTGAGGACAACACGACGATACCTTGGGGTGATCATCTGGCCATCCTCCAACTTACTATATTTCACCAGGCACCGTCAAAATCCTTTAACGCTCGATACCTTCCCCCAACTCATAGCGGGTAAAACGCCGGATAACAATATTTTCGCCCAGCCTGGCGATGGTCTCTTTCAGCACATCCCCCACCGACACGTCCGGATTCTTAATAAACGGCTGTTCTAAAAGGCACGTCTCCTTGTAAAATTTCTCCAGCCGGCCTTCGACAATTCTGTCGATGATTTTCTCGGGTTTGCCCTCGTTGAGCGCCTGGACCCGGAGAATTTCCCGCTCCTGGGCCACCTTCTCCGGTGGGACATCCTCGCGCCGTACCCACTCCGGCTTAGAGGCCGCGATCTGCATGGCGATATCGCGGACAAAAGACCGAAATTCTTCGGTCTTGGCCACGAAGTCGGTTTCACAGTTTATCTCGACCAGGACGCCAATCCGGCCGCCTCCATGTATGTAGCTATCAACGGCCCCTTCGGCGGCAATGCGCCCGGCCTTTTTCGCCGCGGCGGCCAATCCCTTTTCGCGCAGGTAAATAATGGCTTTCTCAATATCACCGCCGGTTTCGACGAGGGCCTTCTTGCAATCCATCATGCCGGCGCCTGTGCGTTCCCGCAGTTCCTTGACAAGAGTTGCCGCTATCTGCATAGACGTCCCCCTAGCCATAATTTTCCTCGACATTATTATATCCGCAAAATAGCCTGCGTAACCCGCATAAGGAAAAGGTAGGGGTGTGCCCCTACCTTGCTTCTTCTCCCACCACGCCTTGCTCACCCTGACGGCCTTCAAGGACAGCATCCGCTATTTTGCTGGTTAAAAGGCGGACCGCCCTGATAGCATCGTCATTGCCGGGGATAACATAGTCGATTTCGTCCGGATCACAGTTCGTATCAACGATGGCGACGATCGGGATACCGAGTTTGCGCGCCTCAGCTACGGCAATCCGTTCCTTGCGGGGATCCACTACGAAAAGCGCCGCCGGCAAGTGGGTCATGTTTTTGATCCCGCTCAGGTATTTTTCCAGCCGCGCCTTTTCGTGCAGCAACTCTGCAACTTCTTTCTTGGGCAGGAGTTCTAGCCTCCCGCTGGCCTCCATCCGCTCGAGTTCCTTCAGCCGCTCAATGCGGCGGCGGATGGTCTGGAAGTTGGTAAGCATACCGCCCAGCCACCGCTGGTTAACATAGAACATCCCGCACCGCTCGGCCTCTTCCTTTATCGACTCCTGCGCCTGTTTCTTTGTGCCGACGAACAAAATGGTTTTGCCCTCTGCTGCCAGTTGCCTGACAAAGTTGTAGGCCTCTTCGATCTTCTTAACCGTTTTCTGGAGGTCGATGATGTATATGCCGTTGCGGTCCGTAAATATATAAGGGGCCATTTTGGGATTCCACCGGCGCGTCTGGTGGCCAAAATGCACCCCGGCTTCCAGCAGTTGCTTCATCGAGACAATGGCCACTTCTCCACCTCCTTCCCGCCAGGGTTTTGCCGCCGCAGCTCTCATTCCGTGCCGCACCCCTGCAAAAGGAGCACCCGCGGCACCGGTCGTGCTGCGTGTGTTCTCTCAAGCCAAGAAGCATTTTAACATATGGCCCCATGTCTTCGCAACTCTAATTGCTTGTCCGCGTTACGGACCTAGCGTCCCGACCGGGCACAGCGGGAGATACGGGAACTGGTGCGTTACCGCCGGTCGCCGATCCAGGAAGCGGGCGCGCGACGGCAACCGGCTACAGAAGGTGCCGGAGGGGGCGAACATCGCCGCCCGGCGGGGCGGAAAGCGCTGCTAATTCTCAGGCCAGTAACAGGCAGCAACAAGAAGGGATGGGCGGGACGCGGAGAAAGGTGCGGTTGGGCGTATCTCTCAAAGGGTCAGGAGAACGAAATCGGATGCCAGGCCGCGGCAAAGAATTTCGTCTCCCGTACCATCGCCGCCGGGTGCGCCGTCAAGGGTTTGCGTAAGCGTTAACGTAATCCCCTTGCCCTTGACGGCCGCCCGGCAAGAGCGTACCATTCAGACAAGAAACAGGTACGGTTCAACACGCCTGGTGCATCGCCACAAAAAGTAGAATCGATTCAAGGACCGTTATCCTGCAGACGCCGCTTCTCGTTGAATTATGCGCTTTAACTCGGCGCGGGAGGGTACACGACCCGCCGCCTTAACCTTGCCGTTGACTACCAGCGCCGGCGTTGCGAAAACGCCGTGTTTTGTAATCTCTTCCAGGTCCTTCACTTTCTGGACGGAGGCGGCGATACCCAGCTCGGCAAGCGCGTTGTAAACCTCGCGTTCCAGGGCCTGGCAGTTCGGACAGCCGACGCCCAAAACCTTGATTTCCAAGGCCTTCCCCCCTTTCGTTTCCATAGGTGTTCCGACGTGGTCGCTTCTTCCTACGTCCCCTGTTCCGCCAGGTATTCCATGCCTTCCACAGCGGTGGCAAATATTGTCGATGCCAGAGCAAACCTGGCGGCCAGCAAGGCTTCACCGATTTCCTCTTTACTCACGCCAGCCCTCCTCGCGACCTTGATAAAGGTTTCGGTGCAAAGGTGGCTGTTGACCGCCGCCGCCACGGCAACCATGATCAGGTGCTTGTATCCTGCCGAGATGTTCGGCAGGTCAAAGACAAATTTACAACATATTAAACAAAACCAGCCTGGTCGCCTTGTAGCCGACCAAGAAAGGCAATGCCTTACTCCAGCCACCCCTTGATCTCCTCACGCGCAGGCACACGGCCACTCGCCTTCAACTGGCCGTCCACTACCAGTGCCGGAGTAATCATGACGCCGTGACGAACGACTTCGTTCACATCGGCGACCTTTTCAATCTTTACTTCAATGCCGAGGTCCGCAACCGCCCGGCGCACTTCCTCCTCCAGTGTCTGGCACTTCGGACATCCGGGCCCCAGCACCTTTATCACCCGCACTTTTTCACCTCCCCTGTGCGGCGGAGCCTTTCCTGCAGCGTACCGTTCCCGGTATAATTCGCACAGTGCCGCCGCGTATTTCTCTTCGGCGCCCGGCGCCACGTAGTTTTGCCGCCTGACCCTGCCCAGCAGTTCCTGCTTGATCCTCGCCTCGTCCGCAAGACGCAGGCGGTGAACCTCGGCAAGGACTTCTTCCAGTCCCACTATACCGACCCTGGCCCCGCCCACATCGACGAGCACCGGACGCGGTGCCTGTGGATCGCAGCATTTGCCCATTTACGACACCTCGTTCATGAAGCCGCAAGCCTCAATGCGCCATCAAAGGGAACCGAATATTTTCCCCGTGACGGTCGCCATAACCACCACGAGCACCACGTACGCCGCAGTTTTCTTGGGGCCGAGGACGCCGTTGATCACCAGCATGTTGGGCAGGCTCAAGGCCGGACCGGCTAGAAGCAGGGCCAGGGCCGGGCCCTTACCCATGCCGGATCCCAGTAGCCCCTGCACTATGGGAATTTCCGTCAGCGTGGCAAAGTACATGAACGCCCCGATCACGGAAGCGATAACATTGGCCGTCAGGCCGTTGCCCCCCAAGGTATCGGCGACATACCTGGCAGGGATTATCCCGGCGTCGAGGCCCGGCCGCCCCATCAGGAAGCCCGCAACAAGAACGCCCAGGAAAAGGAGCGGGATAATCCTCTTGGTGAAGTCCCAGGTGCTGCCCACCCAGCGCAAGAGTTCATCCCGCGTGAACCAGGAGTGCAGCATCCCGGCCAGTATTACGAGCAACCCGCCCACCAGGTACCACTTGGCCCGGAAGACGGCGTGCCAGAAGCCCGCCGGTTCGGCCGGCCTGCCCCATGCCGCAAAGACAAGGATGAGTATAAGGGTGGCGAAGTACGCCACGTTCTTGGCCAGGGAACGCTCCTCCGCCGGGATGTCGAAGGCGGCCAGGCCGTCTACGCGTTCCTTTTCCTCGCGCCGGAAGAGAAAAGCCATTATCAGGCCGATGACCACGGCGAAAACAACGGCCCCGACCGCGCGCGCAAGCCCTATCTCCCACCCGAGCACGCGGGCCGTGAGAATGATGGCCAGGATATTGATCGCGGGGCCGGAGTAAAGAAAGGCGACGGCCGGCCCGAGCCCCGCGCCCCGCTTGTAGATGCCCATGAAAAGGGGCAGGATCGTGCAGGAGCAGACCGCCAGAATCGCGCCCGAAACCGCCCCCACCCCGTAGGCCGTCCAGCGCCTGCTTTCGGGCCCCAGGTACTTGATGACCGCCTGCGACGAGAGAAACGCGGTCATGGCCCCGGCTATGAAAAGGGCCGGCACCAGGCAAAACAGGACGTGCTCCCGCGCGTAGTCGTGCAGCATGTAGAAGGCCTCAACCACGGCAGACCGCAAACGAGGGTTTTCAAGGGGCAGAAAATAAGCTGCGATGAAGGCGACTACCAGCAGGACAAACTTCTGTCGTTCACTCACCATTGCACCTTCTCTCCCGCGCATAACCGTACGTACAATCAGCGTGTGTTGTCGGCGGGGCCTCTGATCGCTTCCTCCAGAATGCGGCAGGCTTTTTCTACCGCTTCCGGAGCAAGTATGCCCAGGTCCTTCTTCACACCAAGCTCTGCCACCTGGACGTAACCGCCCACGTCAAAGCCCGCTTCTCCAGCATTTTTCTGGCGCAGGCAACGGCGCGCCCGTCGATCACAACGACCTTGGCGCCCCGGCCAGTTTTTTTCAGCGTGTTTTCCGCCCCCGCGCCAACCCCGGCCAGGCAGGCGAGGTACCCCAACCCCTTCTGAGCCGGCCTGACCGCGGCGTCGTTGGCCGTTTGGCCGGTGTTGAAGCCGCCGGCGCAGGTAAGAATAGCCGTCTGCTCCGTCGCGCGTGCATCCACCTTTGCCCCTCCTTATTGTGAAACCGCAGGTTTAAAGTATTTCTCGCGGAACTTGAGGGCCACGTTGACCAGGCTTATGAGAACGGGCACCTCGATCAGGGGGCCGATAACCGTGGCAAAAGCCTGGTTGGAGCCGATACCGAAGATGGCCACCGCCACCGCTATGGCCAGTTCAAAGTCGTTGCTGGCCGCCGTGAAAGACACGGCGGTGGTCTGCGGGTAATTGGCACCGATCCGCCGCGTGACAAAGAAAGTCACGAACCACATGAAGAAGAAGTATATAGAAAGAGGCACGGCTACCCGCACAACATCAAGGGGCAAACGGATGATGTATTCCCCTTTCAGGGAGAACATCACCACAATGGTGAAGAGCAGCGCCACCAGGGTTATGGGGCTGATCCTGGGGGCGAAAACGTTCTCGTACCATTCCTTGCCCTTTAACCGCAACAGCGAGAAGCGGGTGGTGATGCCGGCGAGGAAGGGAATCCCCAGGTAAATGAAAACGGTCTTCGCCGCCTCCCACATGGAGATGCTCACGTTCAACCCCTTGACGAGGCCAAGCCAGTTGAGCAGCACGGTGATAAAGATCCAGATGTAGACGGCGTAAAAGAGAACCTGGAACACCGCGTTGAAAGCGACCAGGCCCACTGCTAACTCCCGATCTCCTTCGGCCAGCTCGTTCCACACGATAACCATGGCGATGCAGCGGGCAAGCCCCACCAGGATTACCCCGATCATGTATTCGGGGTGGTTGCGGAGCAGCAGCACCGCCAGAATGAACATCACTATCGGCCCGGCAATCCAGTTCTGGAACAGAGAAAAAGCCAGGAGCCTGGTATTTTTCAACACCGTCCCCATTTCTTCGTACTTTACTTTAGCCAGCGGGGGATACATCATGAGGATCAAACCCACGGCGATGGGAATGGATGTCGTTCCCACCTGCATGCCGGCGATGAGTTCGGTTACACCAGGCGCGAGGTAACCTACCCCGATGCCCACGGCCATGGCCAGGAATATCCAGAGGGTTAGGAGTTTTTCCAGCGTCGAGAGCTTTTTTACTTTGGCCTCGGTCCCCCGTGCTGCCTCTTTCGTTTCCCCAAAACCAATCTTTTTCCCCAGGTTAGCCCCGGTCCTGTCTTCATCCATTTGGCGCTCACCTCCGGATTTTTTAAGCCTTACACGCAGAAATTGTACATCAGCGAACCATCATATAGTCAACCTCTATTGTTCCCCGCTCCCGCCCTCGGTTTGCATGTCCGCGCAAGCAGAACCTCTATTTTCAGGAGGTCGGGGAGGTAGCCGGGCCCTTTTCCTTTTCCCGTCCCTCCCGTAAGCGCGCCGACCACCGGTAAAACCATGCCATGGCCGGGGCCTGCAACAGGGGGTTCACGGCCAGCATGGCCGCCGTTACGGGGCCGAGAAAGTGCACGGCGAGCCCCAGAGCCAGGGAAACGTTCTTCCCCACCACGGCGTTGACCAGGGCAACGATGTCACCTGGCCGGACCTTAAGCCCGCCGGGTCGTGTTTATAGTAACTGCCAGCTGCACTGCGTAAAACAGGGCCAACGCCGGCAGGGCCAGGAGCGCTCCCGTCCAGTGAGCCGCCATCTGCGGAGCCCCATTGGCTACGGAAATGGTTATTATGCCGAACATGCCCGGCATCGACAGAGACGCCAGGGCAGGGCGGACCGTCATAAACCCTTCTTACCCACAAAGAGCGAGAATCGCCCGCCTGGGGAGATCCCCGGCCACGAGAGGCAGCAGGATGACCAAGAGGGTGCCCTTCAAGATCGCCACGGCATCAAGGCGCACAAAAGTGCCGGCGAGCAGGAACATCGTCGTCGGAATGGTACCAATACTCAGCAACAGGCTCAGCGCACCGTTTTGCTGAAATAACCGCTGAACACCTGCCCTGTCTCCTGCCCTAAATTGCGATGCCGAAGTAGATAAGTTTCCCTGTCGACGTTGCCCATTTTCATGTGCTGGTAGGCCCCGGAACCCGGCGGTGCACACTACCGCCGCCAGGGTAGTGCCCACGGCTACCGCGGGATCAAAATAAAAGCCGAAGCGGATCACGGGCATCATCAGCACGCAACCGCCGGTGCCAAGCAGTCCCCCTATGATGCCCGCCGGAATCCCGACCAGAAAGAATACGAGGAAGGACATGGCTTTTCGCAACCTCCTGTTAAATACTTCAAGCCGGCTGACCTCGTACCGGGACATTATGCCGTGGCAAGTTTCTCCCTGGTGGAAAGACCGGTAGGCCAAGCCGCAGAGGCACAAACGGACTGTTGAGCGCCACTTGCTAACACGTCTCCGGGCAACAATCGGACCCGAGAGCCGCAGCAACGGCGACGAATATCACCAGCTTATACTCCGGAGTCAGGCGATGGCTTTGTGTTCATTAAGAACCCCCTCCTGTTTAAAGTCAATTATGTTAACATATTATCATACCCGCATACAGAGAATCAATAATCACCTGTAGATGGTGTCGGACCACAATGCTCTCAATCAAAAAGCCAGAGGAGCCTCGGCAAGGAAGCTCCTCCCATTTGTGTTATCGGTCTCACATCTTAAGCCCACGGCGCCCAATTTACGCCTGCTGTTTCAGTTTCGCCAGTTCTCCCAGGAGACGTTCGTTCTTTACGCGGATATAGGTTCCTTTCATACCCAGCGATTTCGACTCAATAACCCCGGCACTCTCGAACTTGCGCAGGGCGTTAACGATAACCGAGCGCGTAATCCCGGCTCGGTCGGCGATCTTCGACGCCACCAAAAGGCCCTCGCTTCCCTGTAACTCGTCAAATATATGGCGAATGGCGTCGAGTTCCGAATAAGAAAGTGTTCCCAGCGCCACCTGCACCGCGGCGAGCTTACGCGCCTCTTCCTCAACCTTGTCGATGCGCGCGCGCAACATCTCCAGGGCCACCACGGTGGCGCCGTACTCCGCCAGCAGGAGGTCCCCGTCGCTGAACTCCTGGTCAAACCTGGCCAGGATCAGCGTACCGAGCCGGGTCCCGCCACCGATGAGCGGGATGAGCGTGCTCACCTTGTTACTGAAAACACAAGCCTGCTCCTCGTTAAATACACAGGCGTTGGCTACTTGACAGAGGTTTGCACAAATATCGTTTATGGAAAGGAGGTAATCGTTGTACTCTTTAGGGAACACCGCCGATTCAACCATTTTCTGGACTACATCGCAGGCAAAATCGGACATGAAGTGATGCCCTAAAACCTTTCCCTCTTCATCGACAATATAAACATTGCAGTTGATATTCGTGCTCAGCACCGCCGCGACTTCCTTGAAGTTTACTCGGTACCCCGCCGACTTCTGGATAAGGCGGTTGATAGCCCGCGCCTTCTCCAAAAGCTCGCGCATCCTATCCCTTCTTTCACTAAAGAATGTACCGGCTTAAGTCCTCCCGGCGGGCGATCTCCCCGAGCTTTTCCCGTACATAAGCCTCGTCTATAATTACCTTTTCTCCTTTAAGTTCCGGTGCCGCGAAGGAAAGGTCTTCGAGCAACTTTTCCAGTACCGTATGCAACCGCCGGGCCCCGATATTCTCTGTTTGCTCGTTAACAGTATAAGCTATCCTCGCTATTTCGACAAGAGAATTTTTTGAAAATTCCACCTCAACCCCCTCCGTAGCCAGCAATGCCGTATACTGCCGGATAAGGGCATTCTGCGGCTCCGTAAGGATCTGGCGGAAGTCGTCCTCCGTCAGACTTTTCAATTCCACCCGGATGGGAAAGCGGCCCTGCAACTCCGGAATCAAGTCCGACGGTTTGGCAGTATGAAAGGCACCGGCAGCGATAAACAGCATGTGATCGGTTTTGACCGGACCGTACTTCGTCATAACTGTCGACCCTTCGACAATTGGCAGAATATCTCGCTGCACGCCGCCACGGGAGACATCGGGACCGCCCCCTGTCACTTCGCGGCCGGCAATTTTATCGATTTCGTCCAGGAAAATTATCCCTTCTTCCTCGGCGCGGCGGATCGCTTCGGCAATCACCTCGTCCATATCGATCAGTTTTTGCGCTTCCTCCTGCGTCAGGATGCGACGCGCCTCAGCCACCGTCACCCGCCGCCGCTTCTTCCGTTTGGGGAGAAGGTTGCCGAGGAGATCCTGGATGTTAATACCCAGTTCTTCACCGCCCGCGCCGGAAAAGACCTCCAGCACGGGCGGCGCGGCCTCCTCGACCTCGATTTCGACATACTCGTTCTCCAGCTCTCCCCGGGCAAGTTTCTGCCGTAGGGTTTCGCGCTCGAATTCGACGCGGCGGCGATACTGTTCGTCAACAGCGTCGTCTGCCGTGCGAGGCTCGCCGAAAAGCAATTCCAGCGGATTGCGGCCCTGCCGGTCACGGCGGCGTAGAGGCGCCATAATCTCTATGATCCTTTCCTCGGCCAGCCGGCGCGCCTGATCTTCTACCCGGGCAAACCGTTCCTGGCGCACCATCCGGATGGACGTTTCTACCAGGTCGCGCACCATGCTTTCCACGTCACGCCCTACGTATCCCACCTCGGTAAACTTGGTAGCTTCCACTTTGACAAACGGCGCGTTGACCAGCTTCGCCAGGCGGCGGGCAATCTCGGTCTTGCCGACGCCCGTAGGCCCGATCATCAGGATATTTTTCGGCAGGACCTCGTCACGCAGTTCAGGCGGCAACTTGGCCCGGCGGTAGCGGTTGCGCAGGGCAATAGCCACCGCTCGTTTGGCCTCCTGCTGTCCGACTATGTATTTATCGAGTTCGGCTACGATTTCGCGCGGCGTAAGCTCCACTAGTTTTCCCCCTTACTCCAGTTCATCTACCGCAATATGTTCATTGGTGTAGATGCAGATTTCGGCGGCGATAGCCATCGCCTCCCGCGCGATGGCCCCGGCGTCAAGGGACGTATGGCGGACGAGCGCCCGCGCCGCGGCCAGGGCATACGGTCCCCCCGACCCGACCGCCACAATCCCATCATCCGGTTCTATTACCTCGCCACTGCCGGAAATGAGCAAAAGGTGTCGCGTATCGGCCACTACGAGCAGGGCTTCAAGCCGGCGCAGCACTTTTTCCATGCGCCACTCCTTGGCCAGCTCGACGGCAGCACGCGGCAAATTGCCGCCGTATTCCTCCAGTTTGCGCTCAAATCTCTCGAAGAGCGCCAGGGCGTCGGCTACGCCCCCGGCAAATCCCGCCAGCACCCTGTCGTGGTAGAGGCGGCGAATCTTTTTCGCTCCCCGTTTAAGGACCGTGTTGCCCAGGGTTACCTGGCCATCGCCGGCCATGGCGACGCGACCGTCCTTTCTCACCGCGATGATCGTCGTCCCCGTCACCTTATCACCGTCCTTTATCTAACTGCGTGGGTGCGTCTTGCGGTATACTTCTTTGATCCTTTCCTTACTAACGTGCGTGTAGACCTGAGTGGTGGAAAGACGGGCGTGGCCGAGCAACTCCTGCACTACCCGCAGATCGGCCCCGCCGTCAAGCAGATGGGTAGCAAAGGAGTGCCGGAGAGTATGCGGGCTTGCGGCTCCATCGAGCCCCATTTCCACCAGGTAGGTCGTGAGCCGTTTGCGTACACCGCGCACCGAGAGGCGCCCGCCCCGGCTGTTGAGGAACAGCGCATTGCCCGCGGACCGCCCGGGGTCCAACAGAGCCGGACGCCCATAACGCAGGTACGCCCGAAGGGCCTCTATGGCGCACGATCCCAGAGGAACCAACCGCTCTTTCCGTCCTTTACCCAGTACCTTGATATATCCCCCGGCAAGGTCCACGTCGCCTGTATCCAGGCCGACCAGTTCAGATACCCGGATGCCCGTGGCGTAAAGCGTCTCCCAGAGGGCACGGTCGCGCAGGCCCAGGGCATCGTTCCCGGGGGCGTCGACCAGTTGTTCCACCTGTTCGTACCGGAGTACCCGCGGCAGACGCTGCGGCCGCTTCGGGGTCGGGATGCCTTCGAGGGGATTATGTGCTATATGCCCCTCCCGGCGCAAGAATTTTAGAAAGGAGCGCCAGGCAGCCATCTTCCGCGCGACGCTGGAGGGCTTAAGGCTACGATTTAGATGCGCCACATACTGCCGCAGGAGTTTCCTGTCCAAAGCAGACGGTTCGAGGGCCACGTCAGAAGTCCTGAGGGCACGCGCAAAGAAATCCAACCCTTCAAAGATATCCTGCCGGTAAGCGGCCAGCGTGTGCGGTGATGCGTTGCGCTCTACCTGCAGGTAGCTCAGGAACGCGTCCAGATACCGGTACATCAAACCACCTCTTGCTGCCAGGCTGCCAGGGCGGCCAGCGCCCTCTCCGCGTACGCGGTGTAGCGTGCTTTTTTATCCCTGATGCGCTCGGGGAGAGGTGGAAAAAGCCCGAAGGCAACGTTCATGGGACGGAAGTTGCGGGGGTCACCCTCTGCGATGTAGTACAGGAGGGCACCGAGAGCCGTCTCGCGGGGCGGCGCAACGGCTTTCTGTCCCCTGGCTAAACGCGCCGCGTTTATGCCGGCAACGAGACCCGCGGCCGCCGATTCCACGTACCCTTCCACGCCCGCCAATTGGCCGGCGAAAAAAAGGCCGGGTCTTCGCTTGCATTCCAGCGTGGGTTCCAGCAGTGCCGGGGCGTTGATGTACGTGTTCCGGTGCATTACCCCGTACCGCACAAATTCCGCCTCCTCCATGCCCGGGATGAGGCGGAACACTCGCTTCTGCTCACCCCACTTTAAATTCGTCTGGAATCCAACCATGTTGAAGAGGGTTCCCTGCTTGTTATCCTGCCGCAGCTGCACAACGGCGAACGGTCGCTTCCCAGTGCGCGGATCGACCAGGCCGACAGGCTTGAGTGGTCCGAATAGAAGTGCTTCGCGCCCGCGGGCAGCCAGCACCTCGATCGGAAGGCATCCCTCGAAATGAACTTCCCTTTCAAAGGCGTGAAGCGGCGCCCGCTCCGCCGTTACCAGGGCATGCCAGAACCGGTCATACTCATCCTCGGTCATGGGACAGTTCAGGTAGGCCGGTTCACCCTTGCCGTAGCGCGATGACTTAAAAATCCGGTCCAAGTTAAGCGACTCCAGGGTTACGATAGGGGCGACGGCATCGTAAAAATAGAGGTAATCTTCGCCCGTCAGGCGCCGGATGTCGTCGGCGAGCGCATCCGAAGTCAGCGGCCCCGAAGCCAGCACCACGACCGGTGCCTCGGGCACCCGGAGGACCTCCTCCCGGTGCACCGTTACCAATGAGTGTTGCTCCAGGGTCTCGGTTACCGTCCGCGCAAAAAGGGTCCGGTCAACAGCCAGGGCACCGCCCGCAGGAACCCGGCTCACGTCTGCGCAGCGCATAATAAGCGAGCCGAGCCGCCGCATTTCTTCTTTAAGTAACCCCACTGCGTTGGTAAGGGCTTCGGCCCGGAGGGAATTGGAGCACACCAGCTCCGCAAAGTAGCCGGTGGTATGGGCCGGGGTGTACTTTCTGGGACGCATCTCGTATAACTCAACGCGTACACCACGCGTCGCAATTTGCCAGGCGGCTTCGGCCCCTGCCAGCCCCGCCCCCACCACCGTTACCGCCAACACGCTACCCACCCCCTGCTGCCGAACGCTGTTCCCTGTATCCGCACGCCGGGTTGGTGCAATAATAGATTTCTCGCCGGCGCCCCTGTTTTTTCGCCACAAGGCCGCCGCACGCGGGGCATTTTTCTTCGGTGGGCTCATCCCAGAGAATGAAGTCACACACCGGATAGGCGCGGCATCCATAAAACACTTTGCCCTTTCTGGTACGCCGGACGATCAGGAGCCCTCCACACTTGGGGCAGGTAAACTTCGTCTCCTGCAACAGCGGGCGCGTGTTGCGACAGGCGGGAAATCCCGGGCAGGCCAGGAACTTCCCGTACTTGCCCATTCTGATAACCATGTTCCGGCCGCACTTCTCACAGACCTCGTCCGAAACATCCTCCTCAACCCGTACCCGCCCGGCCTCATTTTCCGCCTTCTCCACCTCCTTGCGGAAGGGGCCGTAGAAGTCCCGCAACACCCCGACCCACTCCAGTTCGCCATCTTCAATCCGGTCGAGTTTCTCTTCCATCGCCGCCGTAAAGCCGACGTTGACGATGTTTGGGAAATACTGCTTAAGCAGGTCAACCACGGCCACCCCCAGGGGCGTGGGTACCAGGTATTTCCCCCGGCGCACCACGTATCCCCGCCGCTGGATGGTATCGAGGATCGGCGCGTAAGTGCTTGGGCGTCCGATGCCCTTCTCCTCGAGGGCGCGCACCAGGGTCGCCTCGGTATACCGGGGCGGCGGCTGCGTGAAGTGCTGCTGGGGTTCCAACCGCACCAGCTGAACCTCTTCAGCCTCACGCAAAGCCAGGAGAGCAGGCGGCAGAGCGCCCTCATCATTTCCGTCTTCGTCTTTTTCACCGTAAACGGCGAGAAAGCCGGGAAACTTTAAAGCGGCACCGGTTGCCCGGAAGGTAAAGTCGTGGGCCTGGATATCCACCCGGGCCGTATCGTAAATGGCGGGGGCCATCTGACTGGCCAAGAAGCGCCGCCAGATAAGTTCGTATAACCGGTACTGGTCGTCGGTAAGGAACGGCCTGACCGTCTCCGGCGTACGGGCCACGGAAGTCGGACGGATGGCCTCGTGGGCATCCTGCGTTCTTGCTTTTGCCTCGTAAACCCTCGGCGCAGGCGGGACAAAATCCTCCCCGAACCGTGCCGCGATGTAGCGGCGCGCCTCCCTCTGGGCCGTCTCGGCCACCCGCGTGGAGTCGGTCCGGATATAGCTGACCAGGCCCACAGGCCCCTCCCTGCCGATATCCAGACCTTCGTACAGTTGCTGGGCTATGAGCATCGTCCGGCTTGCGGAAAAGTTCAGGCGCCGGTTGGCCTCCTGCTGCAGCGTACTGGTCGTAAAGGGAGGCGGCGGATGCTTCGCCTTTTCACGCCGAATGCTCTCGACTATTCGGTACGACGCGCCTTCAAGGGCACGTAAGATCTCTTCTACCTTATCCTTGTTGGGAACGACCGCCTTTTCCTCACCGATCTTGTGCAGTCGGGCAGAAAAAGTCTCCCCGTCGGCCTGCAGGATAGCGGTAATTGTCCAGTATTCCTCGGGAACGAAGGCCTCGATCTCGCGCTCCCGTTCCACCACCAGGTAGGCGGCCACGGTCTGCACTCTTCCGGCACTCAGGCCTTTCTTTACCTTGTGCCACAAAAACGGGCTCAACTTGTAACCTACAAGGCGGTCAAGGATGCGCCGCGCCTGCTGGGCGTTTACCCTGTTTTCGTCGATGGGCCGCGGGTGGCGTATCGCTTCCAGGACGGCATCCCTCGTTATTTCGTTAAACTCAATCCGGCAGGCGGCCTTAGGGTCTATCTGCAGCAGTTCCTCGAGGTGCCAGGCAATGGCTTCGCCCTCCCGATCTGGGTCAGAGGCCAGAAGTACCCTGTCGGCCCGCCTGACGGCGGCTCTTAACTCCTTAATCGTTTGTCCCTTGCCGCGGATGGTAATATACCTGGGCCGAAAACCGTTTTCCACGTCGACGCCGAATTCGCTCTTCGGCAAATCGCGCACGTGGCCCATGGAAGCCATTACCCGGTAACGGCGACCCAGGAATTTTTTTAGCGTGCGTGCTTTAGCCGGCGATTCGACGATGATCAGCGTCTCCCCCAAAAACTTTCCCTCCGCTTATCGACTATGACCGTATCCAACATAGAATTTCCCGGGCAGGCGCCGGACCAAACCCTTAATTTCGAGAAACGCCAGGGCGGCCATAACCTTTTCCGGGGCCAACCCGGTGCGGCCGATAATATCCTCTTCATGCAACGGTTCTTCCTCCACCAGGCGCCACACCATTTCTTCCTCTTTGTTTAACTTGGGAAGCGCCTTGCCGGCTTTGTCCCGGGGGAAAAGCGATGTGAGACCCAGTTCTTCGAGGACGTCGGCCGCGCTCTCCACAAGCCGCGCCCCCTCCTTGATTAACCTGTTGGTACCCCGGCTAAGGCGAGAAGTAACATTCCCCGGCACCGCCATAACCTCGCGCCCCTGCTCGAGGGCCAGATCGGCGGTAATCAGTGCCCCGCTCTTTTCACCTGCCTCCACAACCACCACGCCGCGCGCAAGGCCGCTGATTAACCGGTTGCGCATGGGGAAGTGCCACGCCTCCGGCGGCGTCCCGGGCCAGAATTCCGTTAAGACAGCCCCGCTCGCCGCGATGGCGCCCATAAGTTTAGTATTTTCCCGCGGATAGATAACATCCAGACCCGTTCCGAGAACGGCAATTGTCCGGCCTCCTGCTTCTAAGGCCCCTTTATGCGCCGCCGTGTCGATGCCGCGGGCCATGCCGCTGACCACCGTAACCCCAACGCCGGCCAGCTCTTCGGCCAGGCGTGCCGCCACCGCGCGCCCGTACGGTGTGGCCTGGCGCGAACCTACGATGGCCACCGCCACCGCATCGGCAGGCTCCCACTTACCATTATAAAAGAGTACCGGAGGTGGATCGCAAATATTGCGTAGCGGTTCCGGATAGCCCGGCTCATCCCACGTAACAAACCGGACGCCACACGCGTCCACCGCCTCTTGCTCTGCCACCGGATCGGTAACCGCCCGCCGGGCGGCTATTTCGGAAACAAAAGGCGCCAGCTGTGGCACCGCGGCAAGCTCCTCTACCGGCGCTTCCCAAGCCGCCTTAAGCGACCCGAAGTACTCGCCGAGCAAAAAGACGTGGCGTTGTTTGGGCCAGAGAACTCTTGCCCACGCCAACCAGTAAGCTCTTGTCTCCCTGCCCTTGCTTTCCATACAGATGCATTTCGGGACCCGCACAACATTTCCTGCATCAAGTACTATACTACCGGGTCCAAAAGCGCATCCAGCCGCTGAGCCTTGCCGAGCATCCCCGCATACGGGTCTTCCATTTCTTTAAGGCGCACCGGGACCGTTTCTATGTTGAACTGCTCCGGGGACAACGCCGGTGCGAGCAGTTCCTCCCAGGTTAACGGCGTGGATACGGGGGCACCAGGCAGCGGCCGTACGCTGTACGGGAAGGCCATGGTCTTCCCGTAAACGTTCTGCAAAAAGTCAACGTAGACCCGCGACCCCCGGCGCGCCACCGACCGTTCTACCGTGGCCCGGGGGCAGGCGCGGGCCACCGCCCGCGCTATCACTCCCATGGCGTGCGCCACCTGTTGGAACGTATATGCGGGCGCGATGGGAATAAACACGTGCAGACCCGTCGCCCCCGATGTTTTCGGAAAACCCTCCAGGCCCACGCCTGTCAGCGCCTCCCTCACCAGCAGTGCCACCTCGCGCGCATCGCCAAAGGTCGCCCCCGGCATTGGGTCAAGGTCCAGCACTGCGATGTCGGGGTGCGCGAGGTCGTTTTTGCGCGAGAGCCAGGCATGCATCTCGATACACCCAGCTTGCGCCAGCCAGATGATGGTCGCTTCGTCCCGGTAGACAACATAGTTAATAACCCGATGCGCGTCGTCGTGGAAAACGGACACCGTTTCCACCCATTCCGGGGCGTGCTCCGGGCACTCCTTCTGGTAGAAATTTTTTCCTCCGGTGCCGTCAGGGAAACGGTTCATCACCACCGGCCGGTCTTTCAGGTAGCGCAGGGCATAGGGCGCCACTTCATAATAATAGCGGATAAGGTGCGCCTTGGTATACCCTTGGGGCCAGAATACCTTGTCGAGGTTAGTCAGTTCCACCACCCTGTTCCCTACCAGGACCGAAGGCAAGTCCTCAACCTCCCTGTCTGCTGCCACGCTCTTTTTGGAGTACCAGATATCCCTGCCACGTCTCTTTGCGGCAAGGACCTAAGGATATTATGCAACCGCCGTTTTCCTGATAAAAAACCAGAACGAGCCCCAGAGGCGTGCGGGAGCGTTAAGCGGGCGGTGAAGATTGCAGGGATTGGATCTGTCAGGTCAGCAAATGGGTGTTGCCAATCCTTACCCGGCGCAAACCCGCCGCTACAGCCGCCGTGTAGCAAGCCTCGGCCTGCTCCCAGGACGTTCGGGGGAGGTCGCGCATGAGGTGGTGGGGATAAAAAGCAAGCAATGTATAGGGAATCTCAGGATCCAACTCCGCGATAAACCGGGCCACGGCCGCAACTTCCACCGCGTCCACGTAACCCGGCACCAGCAGCGTACTGGCTACCAGAAACGGCGGGTCCGGGCGCTGCCTGACATAGCGGGCAAGCGCACTAAAATTGGCAAGCGTCTGCCGATTGCTCACCCCCGTTAGCGCACGGTGCAGTGAATCATTCCACGCCTTGAGATCGAATTTGATGCACCCGCCCGAATACAGGGAAAGCTCCGCTACAGCAGTCAAATAGCGGGGATGAATGTTGCCGTTTGTTTCCCAGCAAATCCTGAAGATGCGCCCCTGCGTCCTTTCAAGGGCCAGCCGAGCCGCTCTCAAAGCAAAAGGCATTTGTGGGGAAGGGTCGCCGCCGAAATAGCACAGGCAGGCGGTATGCTCCGCGACGGCCCCCGCCAGTTCCTCCGGTGTAGCCACGGGGCCGAGCCTTCGCACCATCCGGTGGTACTCGGTATTCTGGCAGAAAAGGCAATCAAAAGAACAGGCACCCAGGAAAACCGCCAGGTTCGTGTAGCCCCGCTCCGGCCCGGGCACATAGGCATACCGGGGGTAACCCGCTCCCGTGCCGCCGGGACACACCCAGTCGGCCACGCAGTTGGTGGGCAGGGGGTCGTAGTACCAGCTTACCAATCCCCGCGCGGATGTACCGGCCAGCTGTCTCAGCCGACCCCGGTCGTTCATTCTCAGACCGCAAAACCCTTTCTGACCCGGCGCCATCCGGCACTCGTTCCCGCAAATGCAGCAAACAACGCCATCAGTGGCACGGGGCGGTGCACCTGGCAGCGATCCCCTGCTGCAACGGTGGGCGTCCACAGCTGCAGCGGCCGCTTCCGGGTGACTCCGCAGACACCGCCCGCAGGCACCCAGGATGCCGGCCACCGGTTCGGCACCGCATATAGCACATTCCGAGAGCATCATACCACCTCAGGCCCCGGCCGCCCGCAGCAGATCCCGCCGCTGTCGCATCTTCTCCAGCGGCCACCGTACGCAGAAGACGGGACGATCCTTCATCACCTGGTCGAAGCAACCGCTACATTCGAGCGGACACGGGGTTATTGCTTCTCTCCTCCCGGCAGCGGCCTTGCGTGGCCAGGTAGGATCTGCCAGTAAAGCCCGTCCCAGTCCCACGAGGTCAGCATTGCCGGTAGCAAGAATCTCCTCCGCGAACTCCGGCCGACCGATGCGCCCGGCGGCCACCACCGGAATGGAGACCTCCTGCTTTATCGCGCGGGCCAGTTCGACCATGTACCCCTCCTCCCGGGCCCGGGCAGCAACTTCCGGCAGGAACATGGAATCGTACGTCCCACCAGTTACGGAAAGATAGGCGACGCCCGCCTTTTCCAGTTCGCGGGCGAAAATCTGCGCTTCCTCAAGCGTGAACCCACCCGGAAGCCACTCATCGGCCAGGAAGCGGTAGCCAACCGGGTAGTCCGGCCCCACCGCGTCACGGACGGCAGCTACTACCTCCAGGGGAAACCGGAGGCGGTTCGCAAGTGACCCGCCGTATTGGTCGTCGCGCTTGTTTGTGTGCGGTGAAACGAACTGGACCAGAAGGTAACCGGTGGCTCCGTGCAATTCAACGAAATCAAAACCCGCGTCTTTCACCCTTCGCGCAGCCGCAGCGTACGCCGCGATTGTTTCCTGAATGTCGGACAGCGTCATGGCCCGGGGCACCGGGGCGCCAGGACCGGCCGGTACCGGGGAAGGCGCGAGGGGTTCGGATACGCGCGCGTACCTGCCCGGGTGGTTTATCTGGCAACCAGCCAACGCTCCGGATTCCCTGATGGCTGCTGCCAGCCGCGTCAGACCTGGCAGCACGCCAGCGTCGTAAACCCGCACCATGCGCAACGCCGCCCAGCCATGCGGCGCCACCAGGGTGCTCTCGACCACGACGGCCCCCGCGCCACCAGCCGCCAGCTCGCGGTAGTGCTTCACCATCGCTTCACTCACCGTGCCGTCCGGATTGCCGTACCCAACGTATAGCGGGAGCGCCATCAACCGGTTGGGCAATCGCAGACCGCCAATCTCAAGCGGTGCAAACAGAAACCGGTACGTTTTCATACGCCACCTACGCTCCTCGCACTCACTCCGGGGTCCATATTCACCACACCGGTGAAGGCTTTCCTAAATAAAATTATTGAAGATTAGTATCGAGATTTATGTCGAATTTTGGCTGGTTGGCACGTTTGTTCAAGCTTTGGGGCAAAAAGCAGCGACGGGGCCTCTGGTACCAGGCACTCTTCGGGGCTTTTGTCGGAGCGCAACCCGCAAAAACTGGGGTGGCGGAGGCAACCGTCCCGCGTCACGGCGGCATAGTTCACGGTGCAGACCAGAAGCGGTAGCACCCAGTGCGGCCGCCGTAACCGTCCCTGCGGGACGGCCAGAGGAGGGGCCGGTGTCCGTAACTTCTCCAGCGCGCAGTGCAGGGTCGCCGCTTCGGCCTCGCTAAACCCGGTACCCACCCTGCCGATATAAACCAGGCGTCCGCCTTCGTAAGCACCAAGGATCAAGGAGGCAAGCGGGCGGTTGCCCGTCCCCGGTTCGTACCCGCAGATGACGGCGTCGGCGCTTTTAACAGCACGGATCTTCCGCCAGAGCGGCGAGCGGCGTCCGGGCAGGTAGGGGCTGTCCAGGCGCTTGGCCATTACGCCTTCCAGTTTGGCGGCCGCCGCCGCCAGGAAGTAGGCCTCTCCCTCGCCCCGGACGTAGTCCGGGACCACGAGGTGCCGGCCGGGCGTTACGGCCTCGTGCAAAATTTGCTTGCGCTCCGTTAATGGTCGCGTCATAACCGGGGTGTTGCGGTGGTAGAGAATGTCAAAGGCGATATAGACAACCGGCAGTTGCGCGGCAGCAACCGTAATATGCCCTGCCTTCTTGAGACGACCGCGCTCCTGCAGGGCCGCAAAATCGGGGCCGCGGTCCGAAAGCACCACAATCTCACCGTCCAGCAGGGCGGGCAACCCCTGTACTTGTTCATGTAACCGGCTCAACTCCGGAAAGGCTGCCGTCAAATCCTTAATGTTCCTGGAACGGAGCACCGTCCCCTCCTCCAGGTAGGCCAAGCAACGGTATCCGTCCCACTTGATCTCGTACAAGAAGGCGGGGTCTGAGAAAGGAGACGCGGCGACGGCCAGCATCGGACGCAGGAGGGGTAGACTCACGATGTGGCTTCCCTCCGGCGCTTTCCGGCCTGGCGGGTTTCGGCCATTTCGATGCTCCGCCGCAGGGCCTCCATGATGTCCATAACCTTGGCCGCAGGCGCGGCGGGCGGGGCCACCACCTTGCGGCCGGCTATTTTGGCATTGATGTTTTCCAGCAGGGCTTTCCGGTAGGCGTCAGCGTACTTGGCCGGTTCGAAGGGAGCCGTCAGGCTTTCGACAAGCCGCTCGGCCATGGCCACCTCGTTCTCGTCCAAGGAAACCTGATAGTTCAGTTCTGTCAGGGCCCCCTGGCTGCGGATCTCGTCCGGGTAATACAGGGTCGCCAGGACGAGGGCGCGCCCTCCGACGCGAACCGCCGCCAGGGATTCCTTGGTCCGAACGACCAGTTTGCCTATGCCTACCTTCCTGGTAGCCGCCATAGCTCGCCGCAAAAGCTCATAAACCCTGGCACCCCCCTCCGCGGGCACAAGGTAGTAGGACCGATCGTAAAACACCGGCTCGATCTCCTGCGCCGCGACGAAGTCGAGCAGGGTTATATTCTTTTCCTCCGGCGGGGCAATGGTGGCCAGTTCTTCGTCTTCCAACGTGACGTACTGGCCCTTTTCGTACTCGTACCCGCGGACGATCTCCTCCGCCCCCAGCTGGCGGTCGCACAAGGGGCAATACCGCCTGTACTGGATGGGGGTAAGGCATTGCCGGTGCAGAAGGCGAAAGTGGATCTCCTTGTCCTCGGTGGCCGGGTAAATCTTCACCGGTATGTAGATGAGGCCAAAGGTCAGCGCACCCTTCCAGAGCGGCCGCACAGGTATCCCTCCTCCCTGCTTATTGTGCACGGGGAAGCGGGAAACTTACAGGGTGATTCCGTTTTAGTGCAGGATAATCTTCCCGCCAAGGAGATTATCATTGACGACATACAGGTGCCGGCTGCAGTATTTGCGGCCTGCAGGGGAGAGTTCGGAGGAGAAGAGAGAGATGCGCGGAACTCCGTCCTTGTCAAAGGAAGAAACGAAAAGGTAGCAGGTCCTAGGGAACATTACCGGGCTACACCGGTACGGCTTGTGCAGCCAGCTTCCTTCCCGCCGGGGAATCACCACGCCGTGGCGTCGCCAGTGGATACCGTCAGTGGAGGTTGCCAGCTCAACACCGAGCGGCGAAGGGAAATACATCCAGAAGGTGCCGTCAAAATAGCGAACGGCAGGATGCCAGACACTGTACGCGGAGCAGATGGCCGGTCGGGGATCGTGGGTCCAGTGAATACCGTCTGCCGACACGGCGCGCCCGATTTTCATGGGGTAATAGCCCTTTTGTTTCCCCTCCGCCGATTGCTCCATTTTGCTGTCAAACCACATAATAAACCGACGGTTGGGCTGGTCGTACAGCACCGAGGGTGAGCGTACCAGGTCCCCTTCCCAGAAGCGCCCCTGGTTGTCACGGGGCCACATCACGGGATTGGCCACCTCCGTATCGCTCCATTCTATGCCGTCCCGCGAGGTGGCCAGCGCAATCGTCGTAAGCAACCGCTTGCCCCGCTGGCGGCCCAACGTATAGGAAGCAGGTTGAAACCAGAGAAACCATTTCTTTAAGGCAGGCACATAAAGAATATCAGGGTCGGCAATAAAGGCGTCCTTCCACACCACGCGCCGGTCGTAAGCCACAACCGGGTTCTGCCAGCCATCCGTCGTCCAGTGGAGAAGGTCACGGGAGGAGACGAGGCATATGTTCTCCGCCTCCCTCGGAGGGTAAGGAGTGTATGCCATAATGTAGCGGCCCCGCCAGTAAATAACGTCCGGATGCACCACGCCGCGCCCGTCAAACCGGGGGAGTTTTAGATCTTCGCAAACCAGGCTAAATTTCTTGCCGTACGAAGCATCGCAGCGGTAGAGATCTCCCGGCCTGGCACGCGCGGCAACCCCAAGAAAACAAGCAGGGATCAAAACAATGACCAAGATCAAGCCGAGAATCCTGGCCAGCACACCCTTTCCCCCCTGGTTGCCTCCTGCTTTTAACAATATGGTTTTTGTCGTCTTTTGTAAATGAAAAAAACGGATCTCGGGTGGGTTAGAGGGTGCGCCGGAGGACTCTTTCCCCGTTGTACGAAAAGATGAACGTTCTTCCTTCCAGCACCGTTTCCAGGTGGACCGGGCGACCCCAAAGACGAAATACGTAGGGCAGGGTGCGTTCAAGGTAATAAACGTCCAGTTCTACACCCTCGTAACGGTGTTTGAGGTAAAGCTCACCCCGGTGGCCGTAATCCCCGTCCTCCACCACGATATACGGGAAGCCGCAATTCATCAGGTTGGCCACCAGAACGTCCCGCACGGTGGTCCAGGCCTTATCTACGACCCGCCACTCCTGGCCGGTCCGCCGGAAAACGTAAAGGTCGAGCTCCTCCACGACGTCCTCCGTCAGATAGTTGCGGAGGAAGGAAATGTCGTCACAGGTGGCTCGCACTTCAAAAATCGCCTCCCGGCCCCACCTCGCCTCTATGCTTTCAAAAACCTTCACGCCAAGCAGGTACGGGTTGAGCCGCATCGGGGAGGGTTGCACAATCCCGGCGTGGGTCCTGGCGTACTCGATGGCCTCGTCTTCCGCCAGGTCGATGGCCCGCATTATACGCGTATGCCAGTAAGTGGCCCATCCCTCGTTGATAATCTTGGTCTGAATTTGCGGCCAGAAGTAAAGTGTCTCGTCACGGATTATCCCCAGGATGTCGCGCTGCCAGTCCTCAAGATCCCTGGCGTGCTGCAGGATAAAGAGCAAGAGATCCTTCTCTGTCTGCCGCAGGCTCCCTTTCCAGTATTTCTCGTTGCCCGCCGGGCACTCTTCGCGGACACCCCAAAGGTCGTGGTAAGGACTTTCATGGCAACCAGGGCAGGGGTCCTCGTCGGCCACCGGGGCTTCTTTAATGAAGCGGTAGGGATTGACGTGCTCTTGAATGGCCAGAACCGCATCCAGAAACGCCTCTACCACGTCACGCCCGTATACCAGCTCGTAGTCCCTGATGCGCGCCGCCGAAGCAGCCATGGTTTCCAGCATATCGCGCGGCGTATGCTTGAAATAGGCATTGTGCTTAAAAAAGTCGCTGTGTCCCAGCACGTGGGCCACAACCAGCTTATTTTGCAACAGGGAGTTACCTTCAAGCAGAAAGGCGTAACACGGATCGGTGTTGATCACCATCTCGTAAATCCGGCTAAGGTTGTAATCGTACTCGGTCTTAATCTTAAAGTAGGCCTTGCCGAAGGACCAATGGGAAAACCTGGTAGGCATGCCGTAGGCACCAAAGGTGTAAATAACCTCGGCCGGCACCAGCTCAAAGCGCATGTCAAAAGAATCTAACCCAAAGCTGCGGGCAACGGCGATGATCTCTTCTATGGCCTGCTCTAAAAGAGCAAGTTCTCCCAACCCTTATCCCTCCAAACCTTTATCCGCTATCTACCTTATGCTGCGCAGCACCACGGCCATTACACGCATTGGGAGGGACAGGTGGAACCCTTTTCTACAGCCGGCCCCCGAAGATCTCTTCTTTCACCAGTTCGGCAAGTTCCGCGCACTTGGTGCACTTTCCGCGCTGCCAGTTGCCGATAAACGGGCAGTGCAGGGGACAATCCGTTACCGCCCGTACGGGCCGCGTGAGGCGGTAGTAAACAACGCGCCAGAACTCCTCAGGAAATTTTTTGATACTGCTAACCTTCACGGACATCAACCCCTTCCCGCGGCTATTTTAGCACAAGCGGGCGGGATTGTCCGTAACTCGTAACAAGAATTATCCTTCGCGCGTGAAAAAGGTCTTCAGTGCCTGATATACCTCGCTTTTGTCCCTTATGACTACGCTCACGAAACGGGGATGGTCTATGCACTTTAACGCGCTGCGCAGGGTGCTCGTGTAATAGTAAGGCCCCTCTATTTCCCCGTAGCCTACCAGGTTAGTTACCTGCAACAGCCGCTGCACGTATTCCACGCAAAGGTCATTATCCGATACAAGGTTATCGCCGTCGGAAAAATGAAAGGCGTAGATATTGTAAAGATGTACGGGATAACGTTCACGGATGATCTCGAGCGCCAGCCGGTATACGGAAGAGCATCGCGTGCCCCCACTCTCACCCCTGGCGAAAAAATCTTCTTCTGTGGTCTCTTTAGCCTCGGTGTGATGAGCCAGAAAGACTATTTCCACCCCCTGGTACCTGAGGCGCAGGAAGCGCGTCATCCAGAAAAAGAAGGTGCGGGCGATATATTTTTCAAAAGGCCCCATCGAACCAGAGGTATCCATCATCGCCAGTACGACCGCACTGGCGTGAGGGGTCTTACCCACCTCCCACGTCTTAAAACGCAGGTCTTCTGGTGTGATATTGCGGAAACCGGGCTTCCCGCGGAGGGCGTTCTTCTTGATTACCTCCTTGATCGTGCGGCGCCGGTCCAGGTTGGCCATGATCCCCTTCTTCCGGATATCGTTGAACCTGATCCCCCCGGACACCGTACTTGTCCTAGGCGTCTGACGCAAGTGCGGCAAACCAAATTCCTCGAGCATCAATTCCGCAAGCTCTTCGATGGTTACCTCGGTCTCGTAGTAATCGGTGCCCGGTTCGGTCCCGGCCCCCCGGCCCTTACCGCCATATCCACCTGCGCCTCCGACCACGTCGCCCACCCTGGTCTTACCTGCGCCCTGGCCGACGTGCTGGCGCTTGCGCTCATCAAAGCGGAAGCGGTACTCCTGCAGGGAGCGGATGGGTACCCTGACCACTTTCCGCCCGTCCGAGAGGATAATACTTTCTTCAGCAATGATCTCGTGGAGGTTTTGCTTGATGGCCTCGCGTACCTTTTCGGCGTGGCGCTGCTGGTCGATTTCTCCTTTGCGGTGCAGAGACCAGTCATCCCGGCTGATGATAAAATCCGGCATCACTTACCCTCCTCCCAATGTCCGGCGCGGTGCCGGCCATTCGCCGCGGACGCTTGATGCAGGAAATACTTACCTGTTCAGGAGACTGCCCACGTACTTTAAGAGCTCGTTGGCACAGATGGCGCAGTACCCGTACTCGGAAATCAACCTGGCGATCACCTCATTGATGCGCTTCAGTTGCTCGGCGTCGGGAGTCTTGCTGGAAGTGGTAATCTTAACCACATCTTTGAGATCAGCGAAGAGCTTCTTTTCTATGGCTTGCCGCAGCCGCTCGTGACAGGTATAGTCGAAAGGCTTGTTCTTGCGGGCGTAACTGGAGATGCGGATCAGGATCTCTTCCCGGAAGCTGCGCTTCGCGTTTTCCGTTATCCCGATCTGTTCCTCGATGGAACGCATCAGCCGCTCATCCTGATCCAGTTCTTCGTCGGTGATGGGGTCGCGCACCTTCAACCCGTTGCAGTAGGCCTCCACGTTGTCCAGATAGTTGTTGAAGAGAACCCGCGCGGATTCTTCATAGGAATAAACAAAGGCTTTCTGCACTTCCTTCTTGGCCATCTCGTCGTATTCCCGGCGGGCGATAGAGATAAAGTTCAAAAGACGTTCCCGCTCCTCCCTGGTAATCGAGGGATGCTGGTCGAGTCCGTCTTTCAAAGCCCGCAGGACGTCCAGCGCGTTGATGCACGCGGTGTCGGTACGTATCAGGGCCGAAGAAAGGCGGTTAATCACGTAGCGCGGGTCAACGCCCGACATCCCTTCGTCCGGGTGTTCGTTCACGAACTCGGCCACATCCTTTTCCTTGAATCCTTCTACGTCCTCGCCGTCGTACAGTTTCATCTTCTTAACAATGTCCATGCCCTGCTTTTTCGAATCTTTGAGGCGCGAAAGCACCGAGAACGTGGCGGCTACCCGCAAGGCGTGGGGAGCTATGTGAATGTTTTTAAGATCCGATTGCCGGATTAGCTTTTCATAAATTTTTATCTCCTCGCTAACCTTGAGGGTGTACGGCACCTTGATAACGATCATGCGGGAAATCAGGGCCTCGTTCTTCTTGTTGCTGATGAACGCGCGGTATTCTGCCTCATTGGTGTGCGCCACGATCATTTCGTCGGCGTAGATGAGGGCAAAGCGTCCCGCCTTGAAGTTTCCCTCCTGCGAAAGACTCAACAGGTTCCAAAGGAACTTTTCGTCGCACTTCAACATCTCCTGGAACTCCATTATGCCGCGGTTGGCGATGTTCAACTCACCGTCGAAGCGGTAAGCTCGCGGGTCCGACTCGGAGCCGTACTCGGCGATGGTAGAGAAATCCACGCTTCCGGTTAGCTCCGCGATATCCTGCGATTTGGGATCGGACGGGGAAAAGGTACCGATTCCCACCCGCTTTTCCTCGGATAAGACAACCCGCTCTACCGGCACGCTCTCGATGTCACCGCCGTATTCCGTCTCGAGACGCACCCGGCAGACGGGACAGAGTTCTCCCTCCACGTAAACGCCGTATTCTTTCTGAAACTCGGCGCGCAACTCACGTGGGATCAGGTGCAGAGGCTCTTCGTGCATAGGGCAACCTTTAATTCCGTAAAGGGCACCTTCATCGGCACGGCTGTACCTCTCCAAGCCTCTTTTAAGCATGTTGACCAGGGTAGACTTGCCCCCGCTTACCGGCCCCATCAAGAACAGGATGCGCTTACGCACATCCAGCCGCCGTGCGGCGGGGTGCAGGTATTCCTCAACCAGCTTTTCCAGGGTTCGATCAAGTCCGAAAAGCTCGCCCGTAAAGAAACGGTACTTTTTAACCCCGTTGACCTCTTCAATACCGGCCGCCTTGATCATGTTGTAAATCCGGCTGTGTGCCAGTTGACAGACCTGGGGGTTTTGCCGGACTATTTCCAGGTACTCCCGGAAGGTGCCCTCCCATGCCAGCCTGCGCTCGCCCCGGCGGTATTCTTCCAGGCACTTAAGAAAACTCACCCCTTTCCCCCCTCTATGCCCTGGCTTGTTTAGAATATATGCACGGCCGCAGTCAAAAAGAAAACAAAAAACCGCCTTCCGGCGGCATTCCGGTCTACCCCGGTCAGGCGGTGCCTTGCGTGCGTACCTCCTCAGGATCCTCTCAGGCTACCAGGGGTACAACGATATAGCTCTTGTCCTCCTCTATGATTTCGGGCAGGCCGTCAGCCGGCACGATCAGGTAATTTATATCGTCACCCTCATACCAGGTAACCAGGTATTGCATGCCGATCCCTCCCTGGGGCTTACTGTATTACGGTATACAATATGCTTAGGTTGATTTTAGCACAACTCACCGGTCCTGACAAGAGGGCTTTGGAAATACAGGCCACAAAAAGAGAAACGTCCGCGCGAGTAAATGTCTGTCCAATGACAGCAAATCCGAACAATGATGTGAACCCGAAAGCGAATAGCAAGGAAGGCGTCATGGCCGTTGTGAGTTGGTGGCCAGGCGTGAAAAAGGCCGGCACCTGTAGTACCGGCCTTTGCAAGGTGAATTACTCTTGCTTCAACCAGGGCGGTTCGGGCGACAGGAGGGCTTCCAAAAGGGTCGCGTGCAGAATCTCGTCTTCCTTGATACGCAGGAACGTCTGGCGCATGGCCGGGGTAAGCGCCATGCGTGCCAGGCGGTCGTACGTGGCAGTGGCTTCTTTTTCATCCGCCAAGGCGATGCGCAACCCATCCTCCACCGTTTTGTATACCGGCGGATATACTTCGCCCGCCGGCGGTGGTTCCATTCCGGTCAACTCGCGCAAGATGTTCTCCAGCAGCATAATGTGGATGCGCTCGTCGTGCCTGGCCTGCGCCAGAGCCTGTATAGTATCGTACCGGTAGACCTGCCGCAGAAGCCGGTCATAGAATACGGCAGCCCTCCGTTCATCCTGCAAGGCTTCACGCGTAAGGCGAACCAGTTCATCATATTCCCAGGCCATTACCATCCCCCCACCGCCATAATATGCCGGCGGGGGTGCCCGGGTTACACGCTCACGGTAACACCTCACTAAGCATAGCGCAACAAGGCCGCAATGCCACCAGCTTCCTGTAACAGCGGATGGGGGTGGCGCACCACTTCTACCAGGGCTCCCTGCCGCACCGCCTCCTGGACGGTTAAATCGCCTAAATACGGTTCTTCTTCCAGTGGTTGTCCACAGTACGGGCAGCCATTAAACGCGTACGTCAACAGGCCGCCGCAAGCAGAGCAACGGAAACCAGACCACCGGAAATCGGCAGCGATCGCCAGCTTGACAACGTTACCCTTCACCAGGTTGGTTACCACGTCATCTATCCCTAAGGCTGCCCTGCCGCCTGCGCAGGCCCGCACGACGATTTCCCGCACCAGGGCATCTTCACGCTCTTTCTCTACGTTCCCCATGAGTTCTCGCACGCCCTGGAGAATCTCGCCCCAGGCGGCAAACATTTCTTCCCTGAAGAAAACGGTAATCCTGTTGCGGACAACCGGAGCAAGGTAATCCTTAAACGCACCGATGGCTTCCGGGGGACCCGCTACAGCTACCCGTCCTATGTAACCACCTTTAAACAACTCGTCGAGTATTTTGGCAACGTGTTCCAGGTGCAGGTTGACCTGCTTCTCAATATTCCGGGCGTACCGGCTCTGGCTGAGAGCAAACCAACCTCCCTTCTTGTGCTTTCCCGGCATGTCCGGGTGCTCGTGTTCTACATAGATATCGACTTCACCAAGCCGCACGAGGAAAAGGCGTGCCGACCGCCTGTCCACCAGTACGATAACAAACGGCTGGTAATCATCGATCAGGCGGGCAAGCAGCTTTATCGAAGGGCGGCGGTCAACAATTACGGCGTTGGGTACCGGCACCGCCAGGTGGTACTCCCACCACAGATCGGACGTCGGGCAGGTAAACAGGACCAGGCCGCGCCTGAAACGGTTCCGGCTGAAAGTGATATACTCGGTAAGCTCCTCGAGGTGCGGTTCGAGCAACCGCCTGCTTTTCTGACCTACCCTTGTTAATTCCTCGCGGACGAGCCGTTTAAACACCGCCGGTGCTGCCGGGCGTAGCCTCGTTTCGGGATCAATGTTCAGGTACACGCTTACGTATGCCGCCTGCTCGGGCAACGCAGCCAGACTTTCCAGGTCTTCTCTATCAACCACCTCGTCACCCTCCCTATCCCTGGCACAGAAGTCATGTACATCCCCGGCAACGACCTCGTTAACGTGTCCCACGGAACCGCCGCTGCGGGGACCTACCACGGCCAGCGCCGGTTGCCCCTGCTGCTCCGCCTGTGCGAAGCCGGCCCAGGATGATTTTTCCACTCTGATGGAAGTATGGTAGAGGAATACGGTAAAAAAATCAAGCAGTTAGTTGAGGTTTCTGCCTGTCGAAACCACCGAGAGGTTTTGAAGAGCGGGATAGCAGAGTTGGCAGGCGCCTCCGTTCTTTAGTGCCCGTGAGTCGGCAGCTCCGGATCCACCATTTTTACCGTTACCCGGGTGGCCGCTGCGCTGAGGATCACGCGCCGCGGACCGCCGGCAATAACCGCTCCCCCACCGTCGAGGACGGCAATCGGATGGGGCAGGCGCCACTCGATACACGCGGGCGCTTCCCGCCAGCCAGGCTCAAGGTTGAGCTTTACCAATGTACCCCGACCTTCTACCGCGAAGTCCAACCGACCGAAGTGCGTTGGTGCACCGCGAACCTCAAATCCGTTGCCACTCGTATACCAGGCCAACGGCACCCCAGCGCCAACCACAACGCGGTCGCCCGCTTCGTACAAGAGGCCGTTGCGCAGCAGGAGTAGCCAATCCGCTGCTGCCCAGCCGTGGTGCCCGTCCCCCATGCAACCCCCACCGGTTCGAGGGTTCACGGCTTCGGGCCACGTGAAGGTGGGGGAGGCCAATTCCAGGAGGGAACGCAGGATGGCGTGTGCCCTGTCTCCTTCGCCGGCCAGAAGCAGGCACTGCGCCAGGTGGCAGGAAAGGTAAACGTTAATGCCGCCGTGAGTGATGTTGTGAAGGTAGGCGCCGGCCTCACCCCAACGGGTCATCAACTCCTCAACCGTACTCCGCACCCGCAGGTCGCAGGGGTCCATAAGCCCCAATGGGTACACGCTGCAGAGCGAACCAACGGCTCCGGGGTTGAAGGGCTGGCCGGGTCCCGCGGGCATCAGCGCGCGACCCAGGCGGGCAGCGTCAGCCTCCAGGTGCCGGCGGATAGCTGTTTCCAGGGCGGCGTAAAGATCTGCAAACCGCTTCGCGTCCTTTACCCGTCCAAGAACGCGCGCGGCCCGAATGCCCTCGCCGACACCGGCCAGCGCCCAGAAGTTATCCCAGTAATAGCGGGCGGGTGGCCCGAGGTGCTCGGCGGAAAGGCCCGGTGGCAGCAGGCCATCAGGTTCCAACGTACGGGCAATCCAGGTTATTCCGCGGACGATGGACGGATAGAGGGCGGCGAGCCGCTCCTGTTCCCCGGTTAACCGGAAGTGCTCGAGCATCGGCCGTATCGCCTGACCGTTAGCGTCCCATTCCCAATTGCGGCCCAGGAAGTAGCCGTCTCGCCTCTGGCGCCGGGGATAGGCGGCGATGATGCGGGCGGCCTCGGCGAGGTAACCGACCTTCATAAGTGCCTCGACCATGTAGGCTGCATCGCGGAACCAGAAACGGTGGTAAGTCAGCGGCCCAGGAGTGATGGATTCTCCGCCCGTGAGGACCAGCAGGTAAGCCTTGTTGGCCTCGAAGCAGTCCTGTACGCGCCGGTCCGGAACGTCTAACTGTAGCCCTTCCTTTTTACGGGTGGCCCAGTAAGTACGGACCTGATCCAGTAGGTTGGCGCCAAACGAGGCCGCAACGGCGCGTGTCCGGGCCGGAAAGACGGGGGCCAAGGGGACGAAAAAGGTGAAGGTGGCCACCGTGTTTGGCGCAAGCGACAGATGGTAAGCTGCCAGGCCGGTGGCCAGGCCGATCCGGCTTGTAGCGCGTCGCCTGCTGGTGAGCTGCGAGAAGCTTACGACCGGGTCATCCTCATTTTCGTCCGCGGCAGCAAAGAGGTTCGGAGCTACACCAAAGCAAACGCCAACACGTCCATTGACAAGGACCTGGCGGTTGCTGCAGGTGATTTCCCAGATCGGGCTGAAACCCTCCGGATTATAGGGCCTGACGGCATAATAGAAGCGACACGCCCGCGCTGCCAGCCCGTTGTGTATGGCTACCTGCTCCACCGCCACCGGGCAGCCGTCGAAACAGACAGCAAAGGCCGTCCGTTCTAAGGTCAGGCCAAACCACCGGTACCTGGTGGTGATTACCGGCGTGTTATCAAGAGCCTCCTGCGAAACGGCGTCCGCGCGCAGGCGGGCAGGGATGAGCACCCCATTTTCATCGTGAAGGAAGGCGTCGAGGGACCACCCGGCCGGTACCGGAGTTAGGAGACCCCGGGGGTCGATTACGGCTTCATGCTCAAAGTCCGGCGCCCCGATGGCTGTCCAGTTGACCCCGGTCAGGTTGACGGCTAACGCCGGCAGTCCCCGGGGTAAATAGCAAGGAGAGTGGAAATCAAGCTGGCGCTCCAGCCAGTAGGGCCAGACTCGGTCAGGGTTGGTTTCGGCGAGAATGGCGTTCAGGTAACCACGCAGGTAAACCTTACCCAGAAACGAAAGAACCTCGCGGGGTACCGAGGATCCATTCCGGGCCAGACGCTCAAAGACTTGCCGGTAGGAGACAAGGTCACCGTCCTCACCGTTTCGGCGCACCGGCGAGGGCCTTAGGTTCTTGAGCGGACACACGTGTCAGTTCTCCTTGAACACCAGGTACTTCACTTCATGTATATGAAAGAGTCCAAGCCGTGCGCTACAAGAAGGCCTTAGAAGGAGGAAAGGTTCCAGAAAAAGGCAACCGCCTGACCGGGAAAAATTCAGAAAAACACTGTTAAAGGCCGGTTGAATCACTGCAGGTCACGCAGACATCTCGAAACCACCCGGGCGTAATGAAGTGGTGCCCTTGTTGGAAGAAGCGGTAGTGAGAACACAAAACTGAAGGCCCAAGGGAGAAATTTCCAGATTCCCCAGGGCCTCGATGTTTTGCTCTTCCTGGTGCCGGAGGCGGGAGTCGAACCCGCACGGGGCGGAAAACCCCAGAGGATTTTAAGTCCCCTGCGTCTGCCTGTTCCGCCACTCCGGCACATATACACTCATTTTACGGTATAATTATAGACCACATGTCACGCCCGGGTCAACCGGCCGCAGGTCGGTCCTGTTCCGCACCGTCCTGCCGGTCTTCCGGCAACTTAAACTGAGTTACCACCTGGCTGACGTGCTCTGCCATAGCCCGCAGGCGTTCAGAGTAACGATAACCTTCTCCAGGAGGGCGCTCTGTTCCGTCGCCGCGCGTAAGACCTTCTGCGCCGGGCCGCCTACCTCCTCCGCCAGCATCCCGGTCCTGGATGTCTCCACAGCCAACTCTTGAACCTCGTCTACGGCGATCTGCAACGCTTCCCTAGTATGCCGGACCACACCCCGCAGTTCCTGGAACAAACTTACGTTCTCCCGGACGGCCGCTCTAACTTCTTCCGTGTGCAGCCGGATGGCCCCGCCAGGCTCGTGACCTCGCCAAGTGCACCCTTCACCTGTTCTGTCAGGGTACTTATCTCTTGCGCGGCTACTCGTAAGCCGCCAGCATCTTCTGGGCCTCACTTGCTGCCGCCACGCGCTCGTTAAGAATCCTCCGGTAAGATTTGTTAACCTGGTCCATCTGCCACGCGGTAAGTACCGCCGTCACAAGCACAAGAAGAAGGGCGCCGGTAAAACACGCAAGGATTTTGTCCCGGATCTGCACGTTATCACTCCCGTTCGACGCCTGGCGTTTTACGTATATTGCTTGATTGCGATAATTAAGTCAAGCGCAACGTGCGCGGCGACGGACAATTTGTATGAGCACCACCGGGCCGGTAGCCGCAGCGCCCACAAGCATCCACTCTGCCCCGCTGGGGGGTGCCGTGCGTAACAACGCGCTGAGGAGAGGAAGATAAACGGCCAAAAGTTGCAGCCCCATCGTGAGGAAGAGGGCCCCGATAAGCCGCCAGTTCGCCAACAGGGTGCGGTCAATACCAAAGCGATCAAACCGGCGGATGTTAAAAACGTGGAACAACTGCGAGAAGGAAAGACTTAGAAAAACCACCGTACGGGCCACGTCCGCGCTTCCCCCCGTTGCCAGGGCATATAAGTAGGCTACCAGCGGAACGGCGGCCAGCAAAATCCCCTCTACCAGGATACCTAACTGCAAGCGGGTCGTAAGGAGTCCCTGTCCCGGGTCCCTGGGCGGGCGGCGCATCACGTTTCCCTCCGGTGGCTCCCATCCCAGGGCCAGGGCCGGAAAGACATCCGTCACCAGGTTGAGCCATAAGATTTGCAAAACCAGTAAAGGTACCGGAAGACCCAGGATAATTGCCAGAAAGATTAAAATGATTTCGCTAAGGTTGCAAGAGAAGAGGTAATGAAGGAACTTCTGGATGTTGTCAAAGATAACGCGCCCCTGTCTTACCGCCTTGACGATCGTCGCAAAGTTGTCGTCGGCCAGAATTATGTCGGCCGTTTCCCGGGCCACCGCCGTACCCACCCGGCCCATGGCAATCCCGATGTCCGCGCGCTTGAGGGCGGGTGCATCGTTTACCCCGTCGCCGGTCATGGCCACAACTTCGTTCCGCTCCTTGAGGGCCTCAACAATATCGACCTTCTGCTTCGGCGAAACCCGGGCAAAAACAGAGGCTCTTCCGACTCTGGCAATCAGATCCGCGGGCTGCATAGCTGCCAATTCGCCGCCGGTAACCACCTCGGCACCGGGATCGGCCAGGCCGATCTGCCCGGCGATGGCCCTGGCGGTTACCGGGTGATCACCGGTAATCATCACCGTCCGCACCCCGGCAGCGCGCGCCTCGGCAATCGCCGCCGGCACCTCCGGCCGCGGCGGATCGGCAATGGCTGCCAGACCCAGGAAGATAAGGTCGGAGAAAGCCTCATCTTCTACCGCGCGTACGGGTTTGCAGGCTACCGCAAGGATGCGCAGGCCCCGCGCGGCAAAATTCTCTCCTGCTTCCAGCACCTGTTGCCGGGTGGAGTCGTCAAAGGGCAGTAACTCCTCGCCTCGCTTGAGCCACCGCGAGGCACCCAGGATTGCGGAAGGTGCACCCTTGGCAAAGACTGCCGTCTGCCCGTCCGGGAGACGGTAATACACCGCCATGCGCCTGGTCTCCGAGGAAAAGGGGATCTCTTCCAGGCGGGCATATCCCTGTTGCTCGGCCTGTTCGCGCGTAAACCCCGCGAGCATCCCGGCCAGAACGAGGGCTCCCTCCGTGGCGTCGCCGACCACTTCCCAATTACCGTCCGCATCCCTTTGCAAGCCGGCCCGGCTGGCAAGAACGCCCGCCTCCAACAACTTGCGCAAGGGCGGCTTGACGGGCTCCTCCCACCACCGATCGTTAAGCCTGATTTCTTCCCCATCTATCCAGACCGCCATCAGCGTCATTCTGTTCTCGGTCAGCGTGCCCGTTTTGTCCGTACATATCACCGTTGTCGATCCCAGGGTTTCTACCGCCGGCAACCGGCGGACGATGGCGTTTTGTTTGGCCATCCGCCGTACGCCAATGGCCAGCGTGATTGTCGCCACAGCCGGCAGTCCCTCGGGTACGGCGGCGACCGCCAGGGCGATACCCGTGGTAAGGACCTCCAGGAGGGGGTGACCGGTCAACAAGCCGGCAAGGGTAACAATGGCGACGATCACCAGCGCTACAACGACCAGCCGGTTACCCAGCGCGCTGAGGCGCTTTTCCAGCGGGGTTTTTTCGTCTTTGGTTCGCTCCAGCAGGCCCGCTATGTGGCCAATTTCCGTAGCCTGGCCGGTAGCGGTGACCACGGCCAGACCGCTACCGCGGGCCACACTGGTTCCCGCATAGACCATGTTGGTGCGATCGCCGGGAGGAAGCCGGAGATCGGCAAGAGGCCGCGTCTGTTTTTCGACCGGCTGTGACTCGCCGGTAAGCGCGGCTTCAATGGTGGCCAGGCTGTCAGCCTCGACGAGGCGGGCGTCGGCCACCACCCGGTCGCCTTCCTCCAGTACCAGAAGGTCTCCCGGTACCACGAAGGTCGCCGGAATTTCCACAAGCCGGCCGCCGCGAATCACTTTGGCCGTGCGGGTGATGATGCGTTCGAGCGCCGCCACGGCGCGTTCGGCCCTCAACTCAATGACAAAACCGAAAACAGCGTTGAGCAGGATGACAACGCCAATGGCCACCGCCTCGATAAGGTCACCCAGAGCCACGGAAATGGCGGTGGCGGCCACCAGCAACAGGACGATCACGCTCTTGAACTGCCGGACAAAAATAAGCCAGGGTGAAATACCCCTGGCTTCCGGCAGGCGGTTGGGACCGTAATGCTGGTAGCGAGCCGTGGCCTCCGCCGGCGTTAGCCCCTCGGCAAGGCTTGTCCCCAGTGTGCGTGTGACGGAGTCAATATCCAATGTATGCCAGCTAGTATTCTCCACGAGCCCACCCACCCCACAAACCCCAGGCTATTTGCCGACCGCTTGTCTTACCTGGCCACCCGGAGCCGGCGCAGGATAACGGCGCACGCGCGCTCCTCAAAGGTATCGTCGAGCGGGCGCAGAAAGCTCTCCTGCCCGCGGCGGGCGAGCGCGCACGCAATGAGATAGTCGGTGAAGGCGGCGTTCTTGGGCAACAGGGGACCGTGCAGGTAGGAGCAGAACACGTTCTTGTAACGCGCCCCCTCCGTCCCATCTCGCCCGTTGTTGCCGTAGCCGGCCAGCACGCGCCCGAAAGGGCGAACGTCGCCCAGGAATGTTTGCCCCGCGTGGTTTTCGAACCCCGCCAGGCGAACCGTCCGGCCCGCTAACTCCACCTCGATCGCAATATCCCCTATCAGGCGTTTCTCGCCGGCCTGTGTGTAAAAATCCAGCAACCCGAGGCCGGGGATAGTCTCGCCCTGCAAGGTACGGTAGTATTTCCCCAGCAACTGGTACCCGCCGCAGATGGCCAGAACCACCAGGCCGCCTTCAATGGCCGCCCGCAACTCTTCCTTCCGCCGCGCCAGATCTTCGGCCATAAGGGTCTGTTCACGGTCGGACCCGCCACCGAGAAAGACAAAGTCCACGGCGCCGAAATCCACGGGCTGCCCGATGCCGACCTCCCGCACCTCGACGGGAATGCCTCGCCACTGGCACCGGCGGACAAAGGCAATGATGTTGCCCCGGTCACCGTAAAGGTTCAGCAGGTCAGGATAGAGATGGCATACCGTGAGCACGCTACGTCCCCCCCAAGCAACCGCTGCAAAACTTCGCCTGGCTTTGTCAGGCTGGTTTTTGGCGGCCCCAGGCTTACCGCTTCAGCTTACCGCCGATCTACGGTCGAGCTTACTCTTGACGAATGAGGGTCTTGCAGCGCCGTCCTGCTAACGCGCCGCCGGAGCAACTTCTCCACCGGCCAGAGCGCGGTATAGGTGGCGAGAAAGTACGCCGCTTCGCCCCGCCCGTTCAGGGTCCGGTCGATCGCCGCCCGGAGGTTCCGCACGGCGGTGATTTTCCGCAGCGGCACGCCCGCGTATTTCAAGCGCACCGCCATTTCCTCGCCGCGTTTCCCGCTGCAAACAAAGCTTAGTATATCCTTAACCCCGGCCAGAACCTCAAAATCGACGTCCCAAAGCCAGGAAATGTCGTGTCCATCGGCATCATTGTCGTTAATGGCGATGAACACGTCCCTGGAACCGCGCCCGGCAAGAACCAGGTTCAGGCTCTCGTTGAAGCCGGCGGGGTTTTTCACCAGGTTAAGGTACACGGGTTTACCGTGGTACAGGAACCCCTCCAGACGGCCGGTGGCCGGAGTGTAACTGCTGAGACTGGCCGCCGCGGTTGCAGGATCGATACCCAGAACCATGCCTGCGGTAAAGGCCGCCAGGGCATTGTACAGGTTGTATACGCCCTGCGTGGGCAAGACCACGGAAATGACTTTGTCCTCCCACCGCACCCGTGAGCGCATCACCTGCCCCGCGACCGCCGTGGCGGCAGCTTCCACGTGGGGCCGCGGCCGGGCAAAACCGCACCCTGTGCACTGGTATGCCCCCAGCTGGCTGTAGTGATAGTGGGTGTACTCCAGGGGATGCCCGCAGAACGGACAAAAGCGCGCCTCGCGCGAGGTGCTGCCACGGGGAACAACTGTTGAACGCGGTGCCACACCGTAAAAAATTACGTCCCGCGCGCAACGGGCCAGTTGGGTTACCAGGGGATCGTCGGCGTTGAGGACCAGGGAAACGTGGGGCCGCTCGGCCAGCGTGCGCCGGATGAAAGAGATCGTGGTATCGAGTTCGCCGTAACGGTCCAATTGGTCGCGAAAGAAGTTGGTGACCACGACCACTTCCGGGTTGGTCTGCGGCACCACGCGCGGGAAGCTCGCCTCGTCCACCTCCAGCACCGCGTAGTCGCAGGCGATCCTGCCGGAAAGGCTGGCCGCGCGGACAAAGGCTGCCGTGACGCCGGTGATCAGGTTGGCGCCTTCACGGTTGTTGATGACGCGGAAGCCGGCCGCCGCCAGCATCCGCGCGATCATGTTGCTGGTCGTAGTCTTGCCGTTGGTGCCGGTGACAATTATTACCCCGGTGCGCACCTGGCTCACCAGCTTGGGCAACACACCGGGGCAAAGGCGCAAGGCAACAACCCCGGGAAGCGAGGACCCCCGCCAGCCGCAAACCCTGGCCAGGCTCGCCGCGACTTTACCGGCAAGAATGGCCGCGCACAGCCCTAACCTCAACCATTTAGCCTCCTTTGTCATAAATCTATCCGGTTGAGGGCGAAAAATCAAGCTGACCGGCGGGGTCTTACGGGGGTAAAAGTTTTGGGTACCTTAATGCCAGAAGCGCAGCAATAAGGCCCGCAAAAATCCCGGCAGGCGGATAAAGTAAACACGCACGCCCGGTCCTCCTCCCCTCGCACTTTTCTACTATACTATTGGCCACCCTCGCAAATGGTGTCACCCTGCAGTCAGACGCCGACGGTGCGGGCGACATCCTGGACCGGTGCCGCATAAACGTCCAGCGGCGGGAGAGAGGCCAGAAACTTTTTCCCGTAAGCACGGGTGAGCAGCCGGGTATCGAGAACCACCACCACGCCCCGATACTGGCGCGTGCATATGAGGCGGCCAAACCCTTGCTTGAAGCGGATTACGGCCTGCGGTACGGCCATGCCGGAAAAGTAAGTGGTCACGCCCGCACCCGCTGCCGGACCTCGGCCCAGCGTGGCGCCCCGGCCAGCAGCACATCGGAAATGCCTGTCAGGCGTTCGATGGCGGGCCGCAGGGGAGCAGATGGCCGGACAAGAGTTGCCAGCCGATCGGTAACTTCGCCCCCGCGCACTTTCAGGAGGCACACCTCAATAATCTCGTCCCGTTGCGGATCGGTACCCGTTGTCTCCAGGTCGCAGGCAACAAAGCAGTCCAGCATCGCCACGCCCTTCTGCTAGCTTTCCCCTTCCCTTTTTGTCTTCAGGTGTTCCAGTTGCGCAACGCGGGCCGTGAGCTCACGGATGCGGCGGCCGGCCCGGTACTGCCGGCCGAGGCCGAGAAGCATGGCTACAAGAGCACCCGCCGCCACCGCGCCCAGGATCACCAGGGAAAGGGAAATGCGCGGGAAGGACCAGAAAAGAAAGTGTACGTCTACCGGCGCAGCATTCTGCACGGCAAAGAGAGCGATGCATAAGGCAAAGAGTAAACCAAGCAAAAAGTAAAACTGCACCTTATCACTCCTTGCTCGCCTTTTTTACCACCTTATGTTCTTGCCATGGCCGCGGTTTCCTGCCGCCGGGTAGAAAACTCACTGGAACGTAAGTGATATAATAGACGCAACGCGGAGGTGGAAAAATGCCGTCTTTTCGGTTGGCCATCTGTCAGCTCAGGGTGCAGGCCGACAAGGAGGAAAACCTGGCGCGGGCGCGGGAGATGATCCTGGAGGCCGCCGATAACGGGGCCAGGATCGTCCTCCTCCCTGAAATGTTCAACTGCCCCTACGAAGACGATTGCTTCGCGCCTTACGCGGAAACATACCCGGACGGTCCGTCCTTTAAGATGCTGGCGTCTACGGCGGCTGCTGCGGGCGTCTATCTTTTTGGCGGCTCGCTACCCGAAAGAGATGGTGAACGCCTTTTCAATGCGTGCTTCGTTTACGGCCCCGACGGGAAACTGCTGGCCCGCCACCGTAAGGTGCACCTGTTCGATGTGACTCTGGACACCCTGACCTTCCGGGAGTCGGCCACCTTCGCCGCCGGTGATACCCCGACGTTGGTACCCACGCCCCTTGGGAAGGTAGGCGTAGCCATCTGCTACGACATACGGTTTCCCGAACTGGCCCGCCTGATGGTCTTGCAGGGAGCGGAAATCTTCGTCGTTCCGGCGGCCTTCAACACGGTAACCGGCCCCGCCCACTGGGAACTCCTCCTGCGGGCCCGCGCCGTCGACAACCAGGTGTTCGTAGCCGGCGCCGCACCCGCTCGCAACCGGCACCGGCGGTACGAAACCTACGGGCACTCCGCGGTCGTCGACCCCTGGGGAAGCGTCATCGCCCGCGCCGGGGCCGAGGAAATGATCCTCTACGCCGAGCTGGATCTGGATCGCGTGCGGGACGTGCGCCAGAAACTCCCGCTACTTATGAACCGCCGCCCCGATATATACGGATAAAAAACTACCGGCCGTAAAAAAACCGGTAGCCTGATGTATAAATCCCTGGTCGGCTGGATAATATTATACCGGACCCAGTAACAACCTAACTCCTCTCCCTTTCCGCTGTACCCGCGAGGGTACAGCAATTTTACTCTTATCGATCAATACTTGCATGACCGTAGACAAGCTATTGGCGAAAGGAGGTGCTCGGGAAATGGCCAAAAACCTTGACAAAAAACCAAAAAGGCCGCGAACGACGGTCTTTGAAAGCCCCATCGCCAGGACCCCCCGTGAGGGCGTCGTCGCCACGGGGCAGAACCCGGACGAGATCGACGAGCGCGCCGACACCAAGACGGAGCTCAAGGGTTAGCCGCGCCGGCGGCTAACCCTTCCTGTAACACGGGTTTTCCGACTACCCGCCCTCACCGGAAACCAACGCCAGCCTCAGGTGTACGCTTCCGGAGCGAAGGCCCGGGCGCGCGCCCGAGCAGGTGGCCCAACCAAAAAACCCGCGAATCCTGAAGCTTCGCAGGTTTATCCTGGCTAGCCAGGAACAGACAGCGCAATCTCTCATTTTCCCCGCGCCAGGTAGCGGTCGGCGCTTACGGCGGCAATCGCCCCGTCGGCAACAGCCGTGACAATCTGCCGCAGCGGCTTCTTTCTGATGTCCCCCGCGGCGAAAAGCCCCGGCAAACTCGTACGCATCTCTTCGTCGGTGATCACAAAGCCGCGCTCGTCGCGCTCCACCAGGTTTTCTACAAGGTACGAGTTGGGGCTGATACCTACGTAAATAAATATCCCGCTGACGGGTACGGTGCGCAGCGCACCGTCGCGGATGTCCTTGATGACAATCTCCTCCACCGTGTCTGCCCCGCGGATCTCCTGTACCACGCTATGCCAGACCGGCTCGATCTTGGGGTTTTTCAATGCCTCCTCCTGGATGCTCTTTGCCGCCCGCAACTCGCCCCGGCGGTGAATCAGGTACACCTTGGAGGCAAAACGCGTAAGAAACTGCGCCTCTTCCACCGCGGCGTCACCGCCGCCGACCACAGCCACCTCCTGGTCACGGAAAAAGGCACCATCACAGACCGCGCAGTAGGAAACGCCACGCCCCCGCAGGCGGGCCTCGCCCTCGACGCCCAGGGGCCGCGGCCCGGTTCCTGTGGCCAGGATGACCGTTTTCGCCCTGATATCGCCTATCCTGGTTCGCAGAACAAAGATCTTATCCTCGTGGTTGATCTCCAGAACCTCGTTACTTTCGATCTTTAACCCGAGGCCACGGGCGTGTTCCTCCATGCGCATCATTAATTCCGGTCCGCCAATCCCTCCGGGGAAGCCCGGGTAATTTTCGATTCTTGCAGTTTCGGTTACTTTGCCGCCCGGGATACCGCGTTCGTAAAGGACGACATCCCTTCGAGCCCTGACGGCGTAGATACCGGCAGTAAGACCGGCCGGGCCACCACCGATAATCACGATCTCTCTTTCCACTACGCCCACCTCGCAGCCAGTAAAATCTTCTTAATTTTCTAATAGCTTGCGTGCCGCTGTCAAGACCCCTAACCGCACGTATTCCTTGGAGAGGCCTCCCTGCAGGAATACCGCGTACGGTTCGCGCATGGGCGCATCGGCGGTTAGTTCGAGGGACGCCCCCTGAATGAACGTCCCTGCCGCCATTACAATCCCGTCGGCGTACCCGGGAAAAGAGGTTGGTTCCGGTACTACATTTGCATCCACCGGCGACGATTGCTGGATCGCCCGGCAAAACGCCAGCACGCGCTCCGGTGAGCCCAGCCGCACCGCCTGCACAATGTCACCGCGCGGCGCGTCGTACCGCGGCATGACCTCAAAGCCCAGGCGCTCAAAGAACCGAGCCGCAAAAACCGCCCCCTTGAGCGCCTCGGCCACAAAGTGCGGTGCCAGGTACAACCCCTGAAACAGAAGCCTGGTAAGCCCCAACGTCGGCCCCACCGCCGCCCCCAGGCCTGGAGCCGTCAACCGCTCCGCCACTGCCTCCACCAACTCCCGGCGACCGGTAATGTACCCACCGGCAGGTGCCAGACCGCCGCCCGGGTTCTTAATGAGCGAACCACAAACCAGGTCGGCCCCAGCGGCCGTCGGTTCCGTCGTTTCGACGAACTCTCCATAACAGTTGTCCACCAGGACCACGGCCTGCGGGCAATAGCAACGCACCAGGGTGCTGACGGCCTCAATTTCGTGAACCCTCAACGCAGGCCGCAGGCAGTACCCCCGCGACCGCTGCAAAAAGACCACCCGCGTGCGCGCGCTCAAGGCGTCGCGTAGCGCCCCATAATCGATCCTGCCGTCAGCGGTGAGTTCCAATTGCCTGTAGCGCACTCCCATGCCGATCAGGGAACGTGGTGATGCTTCTTTGAGACCGATGACCGGATGGATGGTGTCGTAAGGTTCTCCCTGGGGGGCGAGCAATTCGTCTCCCGGAGATAAGAGCCCAAAAAGACAAACCGCCAGTGCGTGGGTACCGGAAACCAGTTGTATCCGCACCAGCGCCTCTTCAGCACCGAAAATCAGGGCCCACGCCTTCTCCAGCGCTTCTCGTCCTGCATCGCCGTAACCGTACCCGGTGCTTCCCTGAAAATGAAACTCACGCACCCCGGCGGCGTGCAACGCAGCCAGCACCCGCTCGTGGTTGGCCAGCGCAATACGCTCGATCCGGCGGTAAACTGGCTGTACTTCATCCTCCACCTCCGCCGCCAGGATCTCAAGGCGATCCGGCACCTTGTCACCAGGAAAAGGCCCCTGGGACGCCAGGGCCATTACTGGCCGGCTGGTTTTGGCTCGGCGAGGGTAGTGTTTACCGGTCGCACCGGGCTGACCGTGGAGATGGCGTGCTTGTATACCATGGACTGCTTACCTTCGCTCTCGAGAATAACCGTAAAGTTGTCGAAGCCCCGGACGATTCCTTTCAGCTGGAACCCATTAATAAGAAAGACGGTGGTAGGAATGCTTTCCTTGCGCAACTGGTTTAAAAAAGCGTCCTGTAGATTGATCTGGGTTTTGCTCATTGAGGTCCCTCCAGACGGAAGTTATTCTTACATGGTTTCGCCGGTTGCCAGTTGACTCCTGCTAAAGGCGCCCCTAACGGAGGTGATAATTTCTTTTGCCACTCCGGGTGGACCACCCAGAGCCTCCACGTCGAGCCACCTTATCCGCGGATCGTGCCGGAACCAGGTCAGCTGGCGCTTGGCAAACCGACGCGTGTTACGCTTGAGCAGCCTGACCGCCTCTTCAAAGGTAGCCTCTCCCTCGAGATACGCGGCTATCTCCTTGTAGCCCAGCGCCTGCATTGAGGTAAGGTTACGGTTGTAACCGCGTTCCAGAAGACGGCGCACCTCCTCGACCAGTCCGGCACCCAGCATTTTATCGACGCGCTCCTCGATGCGCCGGTAAAGCTTTTCCCTGCATATGCTAAGGCCGAACATCCATAACCTGTACTTTGGTACCGTATCCCGCTCAAGATTCTGAAAACGACTTATCGGCTGTCCGGTCTGGTAGTACACCTCCAGTGCCCGGACCACCCGCCGCAGGTTGTGCGGGTGAATCCGCGCCGCCGCCGCCGGGTCAACGGTCGCCAGCCGCGCGTGCAGCGCCTGCGGCCCCGCCAGCCTCGCCTCCTCCATAAGCCGGCGCCGCAACGCCGGGTCGGGCGCCGCCACAAAGCGATAGTGGTCGATCACGCTCCGGATGTAAAGACCCGTCCCCCCGACCAGAAGCGGCAGCCGGCCCCGGGCATGGATATCGGCGATGCACTCTTCGGCCATTTCCTGGTAAAGGGCAACGCTGAAGGCCTCATCCGGCTCGACGACGTCGAGCAGGTGGTGTGGCACCCCCTGTCTTTCGGCAAGCGTCGGTTTGGCCGTCCCTATGTCCATGCCCCGGTAGACCATCATCGAATCCGCAGATACCACTTCCCCGTCCAGCTCCTTGGCCACCAGGATCCCCACCTCTGTTTTCCCGGTGGCGGTGGGGCCGCAGATAACGACCAGGGGCAACCTGTCTTTATCCATCAGTTTCACCTTTTGGACAGTTTTCCCATAGGGGCAGGCCCTTTATGCACGCGAGAACCGCCTGGCCAATTCGTCGTAAGTGATGGTGATGACCGTGGGCCTACCGTGCGGGCAGGCATGGGGCGAAGTGGTTCTGGCCAGCGCGTTCAGGAGGGCGCGGGCCTCGGCGAGCGCCAGGGGCTCCCCCGCCTTGACCGCCCGACGGCAGGCCAGCATCCGCGACAGGAGATCCCTGAAGCCGCCGGACGTGGAAGGCCGCTCGGTAACCAGTGCCGTAAGCAAATCCCGGACGTCTTCCGCGGCTGCGGGGCCGCTCAGAAAAGCGGGCGCGCCGCGCAAAACGAAGCTGCGGGCGCCAAACGGCTCGATGAGAAAACCGGCTTCGGCAAAAAAATCGGCGTACGTTTCAAAAATGTGAACGTCCTCCGGCCCGAGTTCCAGGGTGACCGGCGTGGCCAGGAGCTGCACCTGTGCCCCCACAGTGAATTTGTGCAGGTATTCCTCGTAAAGCACCCGCTCGTGCGCCGCGTGCTGGTCGACTATTACCAGGCCGCCGGCGCTCCGCGCCAGAACGTAAACCGGCGGCAGGAACGCCAGGGGCTCCATTTCGGGGGGCGCGGTATACGCCGCGGCTGCGTCCCGCACCGCCCCGGGTGTTTCAGGAAAAACAAGCGCCTGCGTAAAGGCCACCCCATTGACCGAAGCGCCGGAGCCGCGGACAGAGTGCGGGAAACCGGCCACCGCGGCAGGGCGGCCCAGTACCCGCCGGACGGCCTCACCCACGGCCCGCGTGACCGCCTGCTGCCGGTGCAGCCGCACCTCCCACTTCGCCGGGTGTACGTTAACATCCACCGCCGTTGCCTCTAGCTCAATGTGCAGCACCACCACGGGGTAGCGGCCCGCCGGTAGAAGCCCGCCGTACGCGTCCTCCACCGCCGCGGCAAGCGGGTGGCAACGCACCGGCCGGCCGTTGATAAAGAAGTACTGGTGCCGCCGGGAACTGCGGTGCAGCCCGGGTCGGGAAACGTACCCGTACACCCGCAGCCCCCGTTCCGCCAAGTCAACCTCGACCACGTCTTCCGCCACCCCGGCTCCCAGCACGGCACAGACGGTGTCGAGGAGTTTGCCCTTGCCGGGCGTACTCAGGGTATGGCGTCCGTTCTGCAAAACAGTGAAGCGCACCCCGGGCGCCGCCAGCGCCAGGCGGGCGGCCATCTCCGCCGCCAGGGCACCTTCAAACGGGGGGCTTTTAACGAACTTCTTACGGGCGGGCACGTTGAAGAAGAGGTCGGCTACGCTCACTGTCGTCCCGGCCGGGCAACCCACCGGGCGCACGGCCAGCACCTGGCCGCCAACGGCCTCGACCAGGGTGCCCTCCGCTGCCCCCGGCGGGCGGGTCTTGATGGTAAGACGCGAAACCAGGGCAATGCTGGCCAGCGCCTCACCCCGAAAGCCCAGGGTAGCGATCGCTTCAAGGTCTTCCGGCCGCCGGATCTTACTGGTGGCGTGCCGTGCGAGCGCCAGGACGGCGTCCTCGGCGTCCATGCCGCATCCGCTGTCGCTGACCGTCAGGCATTCCAGTCCGCCACCGGCAATCTCCACCGTAACCGCGTCGGCACCGGCGTCGAGCGCATTTTCCACCAGTTCCTTAACCACCGAGGCCGGCCGCTCGATAACTTCGCCCGCGGCAATCATGCTTACCGTCTTCTCATCCAGCACCCTGATCCTGCCCAATCGTTCTGCCCCTTCCCGTTTATTCGCCGCACTTTTTACGCCGGCGGCTCGGAGAAACGCGTACCGCCTCCCCCGCAAGGCGCTGCTGCCAGGCATAGAGCCTGTTCAGGGCTTCCAGGGGCGTTACGGTCGTGAGGTCAAGCCGCCTCAACTCCTCCAGCACCGGGTGCAACTCGTGGCCGAACATTTCGAGCTGGATAACCGGGCGCGGTGCCCGGACCGTCTCGCCTCCCCTGGCCCGCACCTCCAGCGAAGAGAGAACCTCGCGGGCGCGGTCGATTACTTCCGCCGGAAGGCCGGCCAGCCTGGCCACGTGCAGCCCGTAACTCTTGTCGGCACTACCCGGCACCACGCGGTGCAAAAATATAACGGTGTCTCCTTCTTCCTTGACCGTAATGGTATAGTTCACCGCCCCCGGTAGCGCCACCAGTTCCGTCAGTTCGTGATAATGGGTAGAGAAAAGCGTGCGTGCGCCGGTGCGCGTATGCAGGTACTCGACAATCGCCCGCGCCAGGCTCATCCCGTCGTAGGTGCTTGTCCCCCGCCCCACCTCGTCCAGGATGATGAGGCTGAGCGGCGTTGCGTTTTCGATGATGGTGCGGCATTCCTTCATCTCGACCATAAACGTGCTCTGCCCGCCTGCCAGGTTGTCCGACGCTCCCACGCGCGCAAAGATCCGGTCGACCACACCGATCTCCGCCTCCGCCGCCGGGACAAAACTCCCCGCCTGGGCCATCAGCACAAGGAGCGCCACCTGGCGCATGTAGGTGCTCTTCCCGGCCATGTTGGGGCCGGTCAGGATGATCAACCGCTGCTCCTCGTCGAGCAAGGTATCGTTGGGCACGAAGGTGCCGGGCCCCAGCACGCGCTCCACCACCGGGTGCCGGCCGTTGGTAATGGCAATTCTTCGCCCGGCGGTGACTGTAGGGCGGACATACCCGTACCTGGCCGCAGCTTCGGCCAGCGACTGGATGGCGTCCAGTTCGGCCACCGCCCGCGCCGTGCGCTGTAGGCGCTCCAGCCGCTCGACCACTTGTTGCCGGAGTTCGAGAAACAACTCGTATTCCACGGCTGCAAGCCTTTCTTCGGCCGCCAGGATTGTGTCTTCATACTGCTTGAGCGCGTCCGTCGTAAACCGCTCGGCGTTGGCCAGCGTCTGCCGCCGCTTGTAGTCGGGCGGCACCAGGTGGAGGTTCGGCTTGGTGACCTCAATGTAGTAGCCGAAGACCCGGTTGTACCCAACCTTCAGCGAGCGGATACCCGTCCGCTCGCGCTCCTGCGCTTCAAAGGCGCAGAGCCACTCGCGCCCGTTACTGCCGACGGCTCGCAGGCGGTCCACCTCGGGGTGGTAACCCTCCCTGATCAGCCCGCCCTCCCGCACGCTTATCGGCGGGTCGTCCACCAGCGCTCGTTCCAGAAGATCGGCGATATCTTCAAGCGGGTCCAACCGGCCGTACACGTCAACCAGCAGGTCGGCCTTGAGACCGGACAGGATTTCCCGCACCGGCGGGACGGCCCGTAGAGACACCTTTAAGGCCACCATGTCGCGAGCGGTGGCCGTGCCGTAAGCTATGCGCGCCGCCAGGCGCTCCAGGTCCTGAATGCCTCCGATCTTTTTACGAAGCTGCGCCCGGGCCAGGGTGCTGTCTACCAGCGCCTGTACGGCTTCGTGCCGCGCCCCGATCTCCGCCGGCGAGGCAAGCGGCATCTCCAGCCACTGCGTGAGACACCGCCCACCCATCGGGGTAACCGTGTGGTCCAGCACCCAGAGAAGTGTTCCCCACTTACCGCCGTCCTGGAGGGACCGCGTGATCTCCAGGTTGCGTCGGGTGGCGGCATCGATAAGTAAAAAGCGGCCCGCGGGCAGGTAAGAGACGGTTCTAATATGCGCCAGTTCTCTCTTTTGCGTCCGGGCCAGGTACTGTAGCGCCGCCCCGGCCGCGAGCACTGCTTGGCGGCGCTGCCACCAGGGTGCTGCGGCCACCTCGGCACCGAACTGCGCCCGTACCGCCTGCCGTGCGGTATCTTCGCTTAAGGTTTTTGCCTCGATCCTGGTAATCAGAACCGGGCGCTCGCGCCGGATGGCTTCGGCAAGGGTTTCGGGCGCATTATCAGGCACCAGCACCTCGGCGGGCAGAGCGCGGGCCAGCTCGTCGCGCAGCGCCTCCAGTGCCCGCTGGCCGCTCGTTTCGGCCACCGCCATTTCCCCGGTGCTTACGTCTACCAGGCAGAGCCCGTATCCCTCATCCGCCGGGACTACGGCGGCCAGGTAATTGTTTCTTTTCGCCTCCAGATACTGCCCGTCTACCACCGTGCCGGGCGTGATCACCCGCGTGACCTCACGCCTTACCAGCCCGCGCGCCTGCTTCGGGTCTTCTACCTGCTCACAGATGGCCACACGGTAGCCCTTTTCAATCAGCCGTGCGATGTACCCGTCGGCAGCGTGGCAGGGTACGCCGCACATGGGGACGCGCCCCGCCTCGCCCGCGTCCCGCCCCGTCAGGGCAATCTCGAGGATGCGCGCGGCCACGACCGCGTCTTCAAAGAACAACTCGTAAAAATCGCCCAGGTGAAAAAACAGGAGAGCATCGGGATACTGCTGCTTTATTTCCTTATACTGTTGCATCATCGGCGTGAGTTGCATCAAAGGCCACCAGCCCAACCGCATTTTGGCAACATTATAGCAGACAATGCGTCCAACACTCAAACACGTAACCAGCATAACGGATCTCCGATAGGCTTGACCAGCAGAGGTTTTGCGGTGCTGCTCGAGGGTGCTTTCAGAACTGTATCGGCGATCTGGCTCACCACAGGTTAAGAATTAATCCGGTTGTCGCGCTCGCGGTATTCTGCTAAAATTTAGGGAAACCCAAAGGAGGTGGGCCAGGTATGGCTTACGAGGTGAAAGACTTTACGCATCTGCTGGGCACCCCGGGTTTCAGCGACCAGTTGCTGCAAAACCACTTTGCGCTGTACCAGGGTTATGTAACCAACACCAACAAGCTGGCCGATATCCTCTACCAGTTTCTGCGCGAAGGAAAAACCGGGACACCGGAGTACGCGGAACTGAAGCGCAGGTTTGGCTGGGAATTTGACGGCATGCGGCTGCACGAATACTACTTCGGCAATATGACCAGGAACGGCGTGCTCCCGGATCCCAACGCCTTACTGTACCCCGCACTCGAGGAGGAGTTTGGTTCATTCCAGGACTGGGCAAGGGATTTCCGGGCCGTGGGCTTGATCCGTGGCATCGGGTGGGCCATACTCTACTACGATCCGGCGGCGGGGCGGCTGTTCAACACGTGGGTCAACGAACACGACACCGGTCATCTGGCCGGGGGTGCACCGCTTTTAATAATGGACGTCTTCGAACACGCGTACGTGACGGACTACGGGCTGAAGCGCGCCGACTACATCGAAGCTTTCTTCCGGGCCGTTGATTGGGGGGTCGTCGAAGAAAGGTTCAAGCAGGCCGTCACCAAACCCGGTCGCTAGTTCTTACACCACCAGTTCGATCTGCTACACCGCACCTCCCGTTCCGTCGTCCTGGAGGAATATTCCTGCCCGGTGCGAACAACCCAGCACCTCGCCAGCCCCATCGAGGAGGGTAAAGGGGGCGCTGGCACTGCCCACGTAAATGGCCCCTATCCCGACCTGCCCCGGCGCCAGGAGGACGTCCTTCCCATCTTCGTCCCGGGTCCAAATGCGCAGGCGCGCGAAAACGGGATCGCTTTCGTCATACACTTGCCCATCTTATCGGCCATTAGCGGCCTTTCTTAAGAAGCGTACGTCCTTTATACCCGGGAAGTATCGTTGCAGTCCTGGAGTTGACACCGAGAGGCCAAGCAGGAATTACGTGCCAAGCTTCACGGTCAAAACCGGCCCCGGCACTCAACCGGGCAAGAGGTCGTACCCGAACTGCCGGGATAACCCCCGGAGCAACTGCGACAACCGGCGGCGATAAGTTTGCGGCTCCGCCAGGTACCGGTCAAGGTACTTGAGAGCAGCGGGAAAGTAGCGGTAATAGGTGGGGCGCAAGCGGTGCACCACCGAGGGGTATGGATTCAGGGTATCGACGTGCACCTCCTGGATGCCCGCGCGCCTTAGCTCCACCAGCAGCATGCTCAAAGCTTCTTCGCTATCCCCTAACCCCGGCAGCAGGGGAGCGACGAAGACCCACACGTCGAGGCCCGCCTCCTTAAGCTGCCTCGCGGCCGCCAGGCGGGCCCCCGGAGAGGCGGCGCCGGGCTCCAGGACGCGCGCCGTTTTCTCGTTAAGGACCGTTATGGTGAAACCGACGCTGCATTTTCTGAGGCCCAAAAGGAGAGCAATGTCACGGGCCACCAGTTCCGACTTGGTAAGAATGTCTACTTCTAGCGCCGGGTGCTGCCCTATGACCTCTAGGCAGGAACGGGTGAGACCGACGTGCGCTTCTAAGGGCTGATACGCGTCGGTAACCGTTCCCAGGATAACCTTGCCGGTCGGGGGCTTCCTGCACGTGAGCTGACGCCGCAGCACGTCTACCAGGTTGGTCTTAACGTCAACGAACGTGCCCCAGGGTTCCTGGCGTCCGAACAAACGGGTCATGAAGGCAGCGTAACAGTAACGGCAGCCGTGGCTGCAACCCACATACGGATTCAGGCAGTAACGGTACCCCGGGATGCCCGTCCTGTTTAACGCCGACCTGCAGGTAACCTTCCCGACATTCAGTCTCGGCATCATTTGTGTGCCGTAACAGCCAGCCGTCACCCTGCTCAAGCCTTCCGGCCCTCAAGCCTGCGAACTGTTACTGCCCACGGATGTACGCGGCCAGGCATTCCACCAGAGTCCGGAACTGCTCCGGGCGCTTCTCCGGGTCGCGCCACTTCTTGTTGATTTCCAGTTGGAGCGCCGGTATCCCGAGTTCCCGGCTTACCAACCGCGTGACGGTTGGCTGGCCGCAACCGCTGAAGGTATGGTTTTCAAATACCTCCTTGATGCCGTGCCGTTTACAATACTCCAGAAGGCACTCCACCAGTTCCGAGCGACCCAGCAGCGCCTCCCCGTGACAAGTGCCGATGTCAATGTCGTAGGTCCGCCAGACTGCCGAGCCGTGCAGGTCAAGAACCAACCTGATTCCGTGTTGGGCAATCGTGTCGCGCAGACCGGCCTTGTAAGCGCAATCGTCGTAAAAATTCGGGTCCAGGTCGCAGGACGCAAGGTAAATGGCGTGGCAGCCGGTGAGCGCGTGCAGCAAGCGGGCCAACGTGCCCGTGTACTCGTCCTCTTCTTTCGGCTCTACCACGCCGACGCGCAAGTGCTTCACCGCGTGCGGCGCCGAGACCAGGACCGGCAGCTCCCCGTTCAGGACGGTATAGACCGGGTCCTGACCCTGGATACCGCGGTACCCGTTGATCGCAAAGAGTTTGCGCTCCGTAGCAATGGCCTCCTCAACACTCCATTGCGCAACCGGCAAGGTGCTCCACCCCCATACGGTAAGAATCCGACCCGTAACCCCCTCAACCCTTCGAAGGCAAACCCACCCCCACGAAGGTCTCTCTTTCTAAGCTTAACATAGCGGGCACTTACCAGGAAAGAGGTGGCCCTTATTCGCCTTTTCTTATCACTACCGGATCGCCTGGGGCAACCTTTTTTAATACGCGCGGGTCCCCAACGATCCGGCCGAACACGTTCACCGGGCTCGCGGGGCGGATTTCGTCATCCCGGCTGGCCGGGGTGGGGCCGAAAAAGATGCACAAGGCTTCCCCGAGGGGCCAGTAGCCAAGGTCGCCCATTTCTACTGTCTCCTTTGGGTTCTCCGGCGGCAGGCTCAGCGGAATGCGGAAGTAGATTTCGTCGCCCCAGGTGTTAGCCCGCCCTTCGATGGGCAGTGCCTCCCATATCCTGCGGGCCGTAATCGAGTCGTTCAGGGTGGCGGTTATAGAAACGCTTCCTGCTTGAATGGTAATAATCGTATTCAACTTCTCACCTCGTTCCGTTACTGGACAAAGGAAAACCTGAGATACTCCTTTCACGTAAGCTTTTGCTCAAGTAATTTCTTTGTTATAAAAGTTTTTCCTTCAAGGAGCCCGCAGCGGGACGCGCAGGGCAACATTTCCCTCGTGCCGCCGAAAGTCGCTGCGCAGGCTGCGCTTGCCGTGGTGGTCCCGGCAGGCATATAATGATGAGGGTACGGGAAGGCGGTGTACTGGCAAAGTGCAGGCGTTGATCCTCGTGGTCGACGATGACCACAAGATTACCTCGCTTTTGCAAAGAACTCTCGCCTACGCCGGGTACCGGGTCCATGCAGCGCGCAACGGCGCCGAAGCCCTGGAAGTGGCGGCAGCAACCAAACCCGACCTGGTGATCCTGGACATTATGCTCCCCGATATTGATGGTTTTGAGGTCTGCCGCCGCCTGCGTGCGGAGACCGACGCCCTGATCCTCATGCTAACCGCCAGGGACGAGGTTTCCGATAGGATCAGGGGGTTGGATAGCGGGGCCGACGATTATCTGGTCAAGCCGTTCGCCCTGGAAGAGCTCCTGGCGCGGGTCCGCGCCTTGCTCCGGCGCCGCCTGCCCGAGATCAGCCGCGTGCTGGCGTTTGCCGACCTGCGCCTCGACCCGGCCACCAGGGAGGTCAAGCGGGGAGAGCGGCCTATCGAGCTTACCAACAAGGAATTCGAATTGCTGGCGCTCTTCATGCACAACCCGCGACGCGTGCTCACGCGCCAGGAGATTATGGATCGCATCTGGGGATACGATTACAGCGGGGAATCGAATGTACTCGAGGTGTACATCGGGTACCTCCGGGCCAAACTCGAAGCGGAAGGCGAGAAAAGGCTCATCCACACCGTCCGCAGCGTAGGCTACGTACTCCGCGAATAGGGCGGCTACTAACGCTTGGGAACGAGGTGACGGCGTGCTTTCGCTCCGTTGGCGTCTTACCCTGACTTATACCGGCGTGCTGGTCCTTACCCTGCTTGTCTTCAGCGTTTCCCTCTACGGTGCCTTACAACAGCACTTGTTGCGCCAAATAGACCGCGCCCTCGCCTTTCGCGCCGCCGACATTGCCTACCGGCTCAACACGCCACGGATGCACGGGTGGCGCCGCGGTATGATGCTCCCGGAGATTAGCGTTTTCGTCAACCCCGGAACCTACTTGCAAATCGTAGACGCTACCGGCGAGGTTGTCGCCAGGTCGGCGAATCTGGGAACGGAAAGTCTGCCGGTGGTGCCCGGAACCCTGGAACTGGCGCGGCAGAACGGAGCCTTTTTCCAGACGGTGGACGCCGAGGGCGAGAAGCTCCGTCTGTATAATTTGCCGCTAACCGCAAGCGACCGTTTCGTGGGCCTGCTTCAGATTGGCCAGTCCCTGGCACCCATTAGCAACATGTTATCCCCGTTGGCGCAGGTTTTGTTTTTCGTCGGCCTGGCAATGACCGCGCTGGCCGCCGGCCTTGGGTATTACCTGGCACGGACGGCCCTGGCGCCGGTTGACCACCTTACGCGCGTCGCGGCAACCATCAGTGAAACCCAGGATCTGGACCGGCGGGTCGACTACCAGGGACCGCCCGACGAGATCGGTAAACTGGCGGCTACCTTCAACAAGATGCTGGCGCGTCTGGCCGCCGCCCAAAGGTCCCTGGCGGAAGCCTACGCGGCCCAGCGCCGTTTTGTGGCCGACGTTTCACACGAGTTGCGTACGCCGCTGACCATCATCCGTGGCAACCTGGAGTTATTGCAGCAAATGAACCAGGGCAACAGTGCGTGCACGGAAATCCTTGCCGACGCTACAGGCGAGGCAGAACGCATGTCCCGGCTGCTCAACAACCTCCTTATCCTGGCCCGGGCCGATGCGGGGCAACACATCGAAAAGGCGCCTCTTGACCTGGGCGCCTTGCTGCAGGATGTGGCCCGACAGGCCCCGCTTCTCGGCCCTAACCCGTTCCGCACGCGGAATCTCGACATCCTCTCCGGCGCCCAGATTATGGGACACGCAGATTACCTTAAGCAGCTTTTCCTCATTCTTCTCGACAACGCCTTCAAGTATACCCCGGCGACAGGAGAAATTACCCTGGCAGCCAACTGCAAGGAAGGGTGGTACGCGGTTAGCGTCACCGATACCGGGCCGGGCATTCCCCCTAAAGAAACCCCCCGCATCTTCGAACGCTTTTTCCGTGGCCAGGCAGGACGCACGGGCGGCACCGGTCTTGGCCTGGCCATCGCCCGCTGGATCGCCGAGGAGCACGGCGGCCATATCGAGATAGCAAGCCGGCCGGCCCAGGGTTCAACCTTCACCGTGTGGCTCCCCGCCATCCAAAAATAACAATTCTTAGCTATTTCTTAGCCCGCCTTAAGGTTTTTTTAAGCCTGCCGTGACATACTTTAGGCAACCGGGACGGCCTGCTACCCGGTAATACTGGCGGGAGCGGAAGGAGGTGAATTTTGGATGAAGAAACTTGTCGTGGTCCTGGTTGCGGTACTGGTGCTGGCCGTGGCCGCGCCGGCCCTGGCCGCCACGCTTACACCGGAACAGAGCCAGGAGCTCGTCAAGCTCCACCAGCAGATGCTCGAACTGAAGAAGCAGATAATCGACAAATACGTAGAGTACGGCCGGCTCACGCCGGAGCAGGGCCAGCAGATTAAAGCGCGTATCGAGGCAAGACAGCAGTTTCTTCAGAACAACCCCGACTGGTTCAGCCAGTGCCCCGGTTTTGGCCCCGGATTTGGAGGCGGGCACGGCCCGCGCGGGATGATGGGCGGCTGGCAGTGGAACAACAGTACCCCGCCAACCAGCCGTTAGAACGAAATTTAAGGCCAGGGGAAAACCCTGGCCTTAATCGTTCTCTCTACCCGTGAATGAGTGCGGGAAGGCATTTAACACAGACCCATACGCTCCGGCCTTCCGTGCGGCAGAGAAGGACCGGCACGCTATCTTCATCGGTCCTGCAGCGGAAGCACTTTTGACGCACGTAGCCGGTGCCGCGCTTTTCCCGGTGCTCATGTACCGCCTTTTCCGAAAAAGGCGCAGCTTCTCGTTCTTCAATGGAGAGCGCCCCCGTAGGGCATACGCCGATACAAAACCCGGCGCCGTCACACAATTCCTCCCGCACTACCCTGGCCTTGCCGTCAACGATCTCGATGGCCCCCTCGGCACACGGGCTCACACACAGGCCGCAGCCGTTGCAGTTTTCCTCGTCGATTTTGACGATGCGTCGCCTGACCATGCTGCTTTACTCCCGCCCCAAATTAGCCCCGCCGCGGCCCACGGCGGCAAACGCGTGACCTACCGCGATTCCGTTCCGGCGCCAAGGGCACGCCCGCAAGCCTGGCAGAACGGCACCTCGCGCGGATTCTCCACGTCGCAGTACGGGCAATGGCAGGTGTCGTCGTCTCTTTCTTTTAGTGCCGTGGCCACTATTGGCCGTGCCGCCCCTTCCCCGTTTTTGCGCGTCAGATAGTCTTCAATCGCTTTGTGGAGGGCATCTGCCCCCAGGTTTGAACAGTGAAGCTTCTGGGTCGGCAGGCCTTCCAGGGCGGCGGCAACGTCCCTGTTCGTTATCTTCAGGGCTTCTTCGATGGTCTTACCCTTGGCCAGTTCACTAACCATACTGGATACGGCGATGGCCGCGCCGCACCCAAAAGTCTGAAACTTGACGTCCTCGATCCGGTTATCTTTGACCTTAATGTAAAAGGTCATCATGTCGCCGCAAGCCGGGTTACCTACCTCCCCCACGCCGTCCGCGTCTTCGATCACACCGACGTTGCGCGGGTTCATAAAATGGTCCATTACGGTAGGATTGTACACCTTAACTCCCTCCCAGCATATCATGCCCCTGACTTCGCCCGCATAGCCTTGTGATACAGGGGCGACATGTCACGTAGCCGCTGGACAACAGGGGGTAACGCTTCCAGCACGCGGTCCACGTCCTCGTCCGTGTTATGAATGCCAAGGGTGAAGACCAGCGATCCCTGGGCGGTAGCCGAGCTGATCCCCATAGCCAGCATGACGTGGGAAACCTTTAGCGAACGGGATACACAGGCCGATCCGCTCGAAATCTTAATGTCGTCCATATCCATGAAGAGGAGCATGGACTCGCCTTCGACGTAGTCGACAGCCACGCTGACGTTGTTCGGCAACCTGATGGTAGGATGGCCGAGCAGGATGGTGTAGGGGATGCAGGTCAGCAGTTCCCGTGCCAGGCGATCACGAAGCCTTTGCAGGTGCTCGATGCGGGAAACCATTTCTTTTTTGGCGATCTCGGCCGCTACGCCCATCCCTACGAGGGCCGGCACATTCTCGGTGCCGGCGCGCAGGCCGCGCTCCTGGATGCCGCCGTCGAGCAGCGGTTGGATGCGGACGCCCTTGCGGATATACAATGCCGCCGCGCCTTTGGGCCCGTAAAACGTGTTGGCCGCCAGGGACAAGAGGTCGACCTGCAATTCGCCAACATCAACCGGTATAAGTCCGGCGGTGGCTACCGCATCGGTATGAAAAAGCACTTGCTTCTCACGGCAGATACGCCCGATCTCGGCAATCGGTTGAATGGTGCCTACCTCGTTATTAGCATGCATTACCGAGACGAGAATAGTGTCCGGTCGTATGGCTCGCTCCACGTCGCCAGGGTCCACCATTCCGCAAGCATCCACCGGCAGGCGGGTTACTTCGAACCCCCACCGTTCAAGGGTTTTAGCGCAGTGCATAATGGAAAAGTGTTCCACCGAGCTGATGATGATGTGTTTGCCACGGTTCTGGTGGGCCCACGCCACACCCTTGAGCGCAAAGTTGTTGGCCTCGGTTCCGCAGGAGGTAAACACGATTTCTCCGGGCGTAGCGCCGATAAGATCGGCAACCTGGGCCCTTGCCTTTTCCAGTGCCTCGCGTGCTTTTTCCCCCAAACTGTGGATACTCGACGGATTGCCCCAGTACTCCGTAAAGTAAGGCCGCATAGCCTCGTAAACTTCTGGAAGTACCGGGGTTGCAGCTATGTAGTCGAGATGAACCAACGAAATCAACGTCCTTTCCTCAGATGTAGCCCTAATTGCAGGCTGTTTGGGTCATCCCTACACCAAATCTATCACTTAATGCCAAAAAGTCAAGTCCTGTCCATTTCTAGCGCTTGTTCTTAAGTTACGCTACCGTCTCGAACCACGCCGACCAGATGGGTAAGTCTACCCTCGACAATCCTGACCGGTACCAGTGCACCAATATGGACCGGCAAGCCGGCAAAAACGACCGTTTTATTGGTGCGCGTGCGTCCTGCCAGCCGCGCCGGGTCGGTTTCGCTTGGTCCCTCGACCAGAACCTCGTGCACCTTTCCCTCTTCCGCCCGGTTTTTGGCCAGGCTGATGTCCTTCTGCACCGCGATAAGTTCCTGGATACGCCGTGACTTTACTTCTGCCGGCACCTGGTCGGGCATCCGGGCGGCCGGTGTTCCCTTGCGCGGGTTGTAAACAAAGGTAAAGGCCTGGTCAAACCGGACCCGCCGTACCAGGTCCAGCGTATCCCGGAAGTCTTCCTCCGTCTCCCCAGGGAAACCAACCATAATATCCGTGGTGATGCTGGCGTGCGGAATGGTAGCCCGAACGGAATCCACCAGACGCAGGTAATCCTCGCGGGTATAACCCCGGCGCATGCGTCTGAGAATGCGATTCGAGCCGGCCTGCACCGGGAGGTGAAAGTGCTCGCATACCTTCTCACTGTCGGCGATAACCTCAATGAGGCGGGGCGTAAAATCGCGGGGGTGCGAGGTGGTATAACGGATACGCCACAACCCTTCGATACGGTCCAGGCGCCGCAGCAGGTCCGCAAAGTCGGTAGGCGGCTCCAATCCGCGCCCGTAGGCATTTACGTTCTGACCCAGAAGGGTTACCTCGCGGTACCCCTGCGCCACCAGCGTTTCGACCTCGCGGATAACGTCCTCCGGCCTCCGGCTGCGCTCCCTGCCCCGGACGTAAGGAACAACGCAGTAAGTACAAAAGTTATCGCAGCCAAACATAATGGGGACCCACGCCGAAAGCTTGCTTTCGCGGCGCACGGGCAGGCCTTCGATAATCCCTCCCGCCTGCTGCCACACGACACAAAGAGGCTCTCTTGTCGCCCGCACCTCCTCGATCAGGCGGGGCAATTCGTGCCGGTTGTGCGTGCCCATGACCAAGTCCACGTGCGGGAAGCGCCGCCGGATGTTTTCCGCCGCCCCATTCTGTTGGGGCAAGCAGCCGGTTACGGCAATAACCATCTCGGGTTTGGCACGCTTCAAGCGCTTTAAGGCGCCGAGAAGCCCCCACACCTTGTTCTCCGCCGTTTCGCGGACGCAACACGTATTAATGACAATAACATCCGCCCTGGCAGGCTTGTCTACTTTCTCATACCCGGCTTCGTCCAGCAGACCGGCCATCAGTTCGCTGTCAAAGTTGTTCATCTGGCAACCAAAAGAGATCACGTGGTATTTCAAACTTTTTACAACCTCCGTTTACACATCCCTCCGCCTTTATTTTAGCGGAGCCCCTGCAAATTATCCAGACCGGGCCTCCGCACCTTACATTTACCTTCTATCAATCGCTTCTTTTTGCCGCACATTATGTGTGGGAGGTGAAATTAATGAAAGCCACTACCACGAGCTGGGTGGTAACCGGGCTGGGAGCGGCCGTTACCGCCCTCGGGGCAACCGCCCTGAGCGGCCCGTTGGCCGCAGGCGCAATCGGTTTCGGTACGGCACACATTTTGCTTGGATTACTCGATATGACGCGGCCCACCGTCAAGAAACGCTCATAAACATAATGCTCCCGGGTAATGCCCCGGGAGCATTATTTGCTCGTTTCTTTAAGAGCCCTGGCAATCACCGATTGCACCACAGGCTTACATCATTTGCCGCTGGGGTTTTTCGTGAGGCACTCGCGTCCTGTGTTCGCCCCGGTGTGGGCCTGGACTTCTTCGAATGTACAACAACACTTACGTTCGGCAACGTGCTTGATAATCTCCTGGTCGGTAACGCCCCGACAATAGCATACCGTAACGGGGGATTTTTTCTCCTTAAACCAGACTCGGACTTTCAGGTCGCTCTTCGAGTAAACTATCGGCCCGAAGTAGACGACGGGACAATCCGGCGACAGGCAAAGATGGTATCTGCCGTCGGGCACACCGTGCCCGCAATAGTCACGGACGAGGCTCTTTACCGTAATCTCCGGCACACGTTCTCCCGGTCCACGGCATATAGGGCACTGCGCTCCGTTATCTACCGGTTCATTGCCGCAAAAGATAACGGATTGCAACACACCTTTACCTCCCGTCTACTACGGAAATTTTTCTTAACCGACCACCTTTGTTTTACCCTACCGGATAAGAATCAGCGGGCACGGCGCCACCGGAATAACCTTTTGGGTCACGCTGCCAAAAATTAAACCACTCCACTGGCCGGCACCGCGTGAACCCATCACGATATGGTCAAATCCGCCTCTGGCGGCATAATCTACAATTACCTGGGCTGGATCCCCCTCAAGGGATTCGCTGTTCACCGAAAAGCCGGCCTGTTCAAAGACGGCCGCGGTTTTGGCCAGGTAACGTTTCGACATCTCCTTGACGCTGCTTACCAGACCGGGTGCAAAAGGATGTTCGTGATCAAAGGCCTTGAGCTCTGGCGGAACATGGTAAACATTGATGATGGTGACCTGGATATCGGGTTTGAAGCGCAAGAGGTTAACCACATACTCTGCTGCCCGCAAGGAATTGTCGGAGCCGTCTGTGGGTAACAACACCTTGTTAAACACGGCTATTCCCTCCTATCGCAAGGCTTTGGTGCTTTATTCGCCGTTATCCTCATTTTTTCCTTTTTTACCCTCGTCAAGCGCATACAGAATGGTGCCGCCCCCAACGACCGTGTCACCATCGTAAAAAACTACGGCCTGGCCGGGCGTAATGGCCCGCTGCGGGGCGGCAAACCGTACAAGCACCTGGTCGCCCGCATACGGCACAACGGTGGCCGGCGCCTCCCGGTGGCGGTAACGAATACGGGCCTGCACTTCACGCGGATGATCTAACGTCTCGATAGCTATCCAGTTCGGATCGCCCGCCACCAGTGCCGGACGGTAGAGGGCGCTTTCCGGCCCCACCACCACCGCGTTACGCTTTTCGTCGAGGGCGAGCACGTAAAGCGGTTTCCCGGTGGCCACGCCAAGGCCGCGGCGCTGCCCGACGGTGTAAAAGGCGATCCCGCGGTGCCTGCCCAGTACGCGGCCCTGCTGGTCAATAATCGGCCCTTCACGCAGACTACCCGGCATGTTGCGCCTGAGAAACCGGTGGTAATCGTTCTGGGGAATGAAGCATACCTCCTGGCTTTCTGCCTTGGCCGCCACCGGGAGGTCCAGTTCTCGCGCTATCTTTCTCACTCGCTCCTTGGTTAACTCGCCTAAAGGAAACAGGATATGCCGCAGTTGCTCCTGGGTGAGGGTGTAAAGGAAGTATGACTGGTCTTTACGGCTATCAACACCCTTTTTTAAAAGCCACCGGCCGGTGACTTCGTCCCGCGCGATACGTGCATAGTGTCCCGTGGCCAGGTAATCTGCCTCCAGCGCCCTGGCGTACGCCAGCAGGGCGTCAAACTTCACGTACCGGTTGCACCTGACACAAGGGTTAGGGGTCCTGCCGCGCGCGTACTCCTGGCAAAAGTTGGCGATCACGCGGCGCGCGAATACCTCGCGGAGGTTCACCACGTAGTGGGAAATGCCGAGTTTAGAGGCGACCTTCCGGGCATCTTCCACTGCCGTGAGCCCGCAACAACGGCTCCCCGGCGTCTGGTCAATCAAATCCTTGGGCCATATTTCCATTGTAACGCCGATAACCTGGTAACCGGCCTGCGTGAGCAAGGCGGCGGTGACGGATGAATCGACCCCGCCGCTCATGGCCACCATTACGCGCATCCTACCCACATCCTGTACATTGCCTCGCGGTGCGCCAGCCGGCAATGGCCCGCAGCCGCCCGATTACCCGGGGCAGCACCTCCAGGACACGTTCGACGTCTTCGGCCGTGGTATCCCTGCCCAGCGTCATGCGTATTGTACCCCGGGCCTCCCCGGGAGGTACGCCCAGGGCGAGAATCACGTGGGATGGCTCGGTAGCCCCGGTGCTGCACGCGGAGCCGGTAGAGACGGCAATACCCTCCTGATCCAGGGCCATAACCAGCGCTTCCCCCTCCACACCTTCCACGGTAACGTTTACGTTCTGGGGCAGCCTCTGTTCAGGGTGACCGTTAAGGCGCACCCCGGGAATGTTTTGGGTCAATCCTTCGATAAGCGTATCCCGCAGGTGCCTGATGCGCGGCAGTACCTCGGGCATTTCCTTTCTGGCAATTTCTGCTGCCTTGCCAAAGCCAACGATGCCGGGGACGTTTTCGGTGCCCGCCCGCATGCCACGCTCCTGCGCTCCCCCCACGATCAGGGGGGCCATTTTCGTCCCTTCGCGGATGTACAGCGCGCCTATCCCTTTCGGCCCGTAAAGCTTGTGGCCGGCGATGGATAGGAGATCCACCCCCAGTTCATTCACGTTCACCGGGATGTGCCCCACGGTCTGCACGGCGTCTGTATGGAAGCAAATACCGGCCTCCCTGGCCACCCTGGCGATCTCGACAATTGGCTCGATGGTTCCCACCTCATTATTGGCGTGCATCACAGAAATAAGAACCGTGCCGGGCGTGAGAGCCCGGCGAACGTCGTCCGGGTCTACAAAGCCGTACCGGTCTACAGTAAGGCAGGTGATCCTGAAGCCGTCCTGCTCCAGAAGCTTACAGACATCCAGGATCGCGTGGTGCTCTATGGACGAGGTGATGATATGCCTGCCCTTATCTGCACGGGCGTACGCCGCGCCCCGCAGGGCCCAGTTATCAGATTCGGTGCCGCCGCTGGTGAAAAAGATTTCCTCCGGGGCAGCGCCGATGAGGGCGGCGACCTTATCCCGCGCCTCATCCAGCGCCCGTTTGGCCTCCTGGCCAAAGGTGTAGGCACTCGACGGATTGCCGAAAGCCTCCGGATTGAGGTAGGGAAGCATCGCTCTGGCCACTTCCGGGTGCGTTGGTGTGGTAGCAGCGTGGTCCAGATAAATGCGTCTCACCTGGTCAGCCTCCAAAAGCCAAATTTGGCACGAGCCTTTGTCCGGCCTAACATTTAATCTAACCAGGTGGTGGCCAGGATATATCTATGACCGACGCGCAGCCCGCTTTTCGATGGGAAACCTCACCTCCGTCTCCAGTTCGGCAACCGGCGTGCTTTCCAGATCGTTAAGGTAAACCTCCTCCGCCGGACCCGTCAGGCGGTACCCGGCGGCGAAAATCCAGCTAAATAACGCCTGCATCACGGCGCCTACCGTAGCATAGGCACCCGTACTGAAGGTGTAAGCCACCTCCCGCGCGGGTACCTTTTTCACCCCCGGAGCGTCACCCAAGGGTTCATTCAGTGGCGTGCCGGGTTTCAAGGGTAACTGGACTTCCCACAAGAGTTCCTGGGACGGTACGTCAAGGGGATTACTGTGGTAGACACCGATGGGCGGGCCGGCCACCTGGTAACCCTGATCCTTTACCCAGGCGTACAACTCCCGGCAGGCCGCGGGAATGCCATCGAAAGGCCCCTTGCGGGTAAGGTACGCGACGGTTAGCACCGGAATGCGCTTGATCCCTGCCCCTTCCTGCAACAACAGGCATACCTCCTTTTCGTTATACTTGTCCCCCTAATTATACTCCAGCATAAACACAAGAGTTAGACGGGATAATAAGGATTAACAAACCAAGGAGGAGGTGGTTTTGTTGCCGCACCACATCCAGATGAGCGAAATGGAAAGACTCCAGATGATGGAATTGCTGAGGTTTGAGAATCATTGCAGCAGAAAGATTTCCGCGTACATGGACCAGGTACAGGATCCGCAGATCCGTTCTCTTCTGCAGCAACTCTCGAACAAGGGGCAGCAGCATATTAACGCTATCAACGGCATAATGCGCGACGCAGGTATGTCTCCGCCCCCGACTTTCTCATAACGATCTAAGGAGGTTCGCCATGCGTTTAACCGACCGTGACATTCTCTACGACTGCCTGGTGGATTGCAAGTACGCCTCTTCCACGTACCACCACGCGGTGCTGGAAGCAGCAAACGAGCCGGTCAGAAACCTCTTAAGGCGCCATCACGACGACGAACTCACGGCGTCGAAAATGATTTTCGATACGCTGCACCAGAGGGGCTGGTACCCGGTGGAGGCAGCCTCACCGGCCAGGCAACAGATGACCGAGCCCGGTCCAGGTTGGGACCCGGGATTTACCCCCAGACCTCCCGAATTCCGTTCCGAACAGCCGCGCTGGTGACAGCCTACAGCCCAGGAAGACTTCGCAGATTTGCGAAGTCTTCCTGTTTTTTAACAACATTAACACAAAATTTACGCTGTTATAATACTGGCTTAACAATACCGCCTTATGATAGAATTAAAAAGCGTCGACACAGCCTTCACCAATCAGCCGGTTAGGGTGGATATCGTTACCGGCGAGGTACTGGTAGACGGGCTGAGAAATTACTGGCGTGCGGCCATCGTGACCACAGAACGCGACGCATAAGGGGAAACCATGCGTTTTGCCGTAATTTCCGATATCCACGGCAACATCGAAGCCTTGACGGCCGTCCTGGCCGATATAAGGCGCCGCGGCACAAACCAGGTCTTCTGTGCCGGTGACCTGGTAGGGTATGGTCCCTTTCCTAACGAAGTAATTGAACTCATCCGCCGGGACGGTATTCCCGCGGTAATGGGCAATTACGACGACGCGGTTGCCTACGGTCGACCCATGTGCGGCTGCGCCTTTCCGGACGCCAGGGCCCGCGAACTGGGCGAGCAGTCCCTGGCCTGGACACAGGCACACACCACAGAGGACAACAAAGCTTTCCTCCGGAGCCTGCCGCGGCAGCTGCGCTTCCGCACCGGACCTTACGAGGTGCTCGTAGTCCACGCCAGCCCGCGGTTTCTTGACGAGTACCTTTACGAGGATGCGCCTGCCGATTTACTCCAGGAGATCTTCACCGCCTGCCCGGTTGACATCCTGATCGTCGGGCACACCCACAAGCCTTACCACCGAAAGTTTGCCGGCCGGCACATTATTAACGCCGGCAGCGCCGGCAAGCCAAAAGACGGGGATCCTGCTGCCGTTTACGCCATCGTGGACGCCGGCCACGAGGTACGTGTAACCTTCCCCAGGGTGTCATACAACGTCACGCGCGTAGCCCGGGCGATCGAAGAGGCCGGGCTTCCCCTGGAGTTCGCCCGGCAACTCCTTGCCGGCCGGGAGTGAATGCCGGTTTATCAGGACCGCATTTGCCGCAGGGCTTCTTTTTGCCTGGAAGGTCAGCCTCCCGCCAGGCGCCGCCCCAGGCGCCGGGCCAGCCAGCGCGCCAGCAGGTTGAATCCCAAAACCACCATTATCAGCACCGCCGCCGAACCATCCGCCACCCGCGTGATGTCCGGGATCAGGGCCTCGGAGTTAACCTTCCAGATGTGCACCGCCAACGTTTCTCCGGGCCGGAACGGGTTCCAGGGCGAGGTCGGGTGTAATATGTTCCACTGCCCGAAGTCCAGCCGCGGCGTGGTCATGCCGGCGGTGAAGAGCAAGGCCGCGGCCTCTCCAAAGACTCGCCCGGCAGCGATAATGATCCCGGTAATCAACCCCGGGATGGAGCAGGGGAGCACTACGCGACAGATAGTCTGCCACTTGGTGGCCCCGAGACCGAGGCTGGCCTCCCGCAGGTCGCCGGGCACGGTGCGGAGTGTTTCTTCCGTCAGGCGAACCATCAGGGGAAGGTTGATAACCGTCAGGGCCAGCGCGCCCGCCGCCAGCGAGTAACCGAGCCCGAACATGCTCACGAAGATCAAAAGCCCGAAGAGGCCGACGACAATCGAGGGCAGCGAGGTCAGGGTCTCGATGCTCAGGCGAATGAAATTGGTAAAAGAGTTCTGCCTGGCGTACTCCGCCAGGTAGATGCCGCCTAAAAGGCCGAGTGGCACGGTGAGGGCCATGGAGAGAAACAGCAGGTAAAAGGAGTTGAAGATGTTGGGCCCGATGCCCCCCCCGGCACGCCTGGTTTCCGGCTCGCCGAGCAAGAAGGCAAGGTCGATGGCGTACGCGCCACGGACGATAATGTACCCCAGGAGGGCCGCCAGCAACGCTACCACGCAGCCCGCCCCCAACCAGAACATGCACGTGGCCACTTTATCCTTCGTGCGGACGTTCATCGGACCATCCCCCTGCCGATAACTACCCGGATAGTAAAGATAAAGAGGAAGGAAATCGCCAGCAGGATGGTCGCCATGAACCAGAGCGTATCGTTCCACAGGGAACCCTGCACGGTATAGCCCATATCCATGGTAATCCCGCTGGTTAAGGTAATGAGCGGATCCAGGATGGAGTGCGGGATTTCGCGTTTGTTGCCGATAACCATCTGTACCGCCAGCGCCTCGCCGAAGGCCCGTGCCAGGGCCAGCACCACCGCCGTCAGCAACCCCGCCCGCGCGGCGGGGATAAGGACCAGGCGAATGGCCTGCCACCGCGTGGCACCGAGGGCATACGCCGCCTCCTTTAGGCTTCCCGGCAGGGCCCGCAAGGCATCGGTTGATACAGTGGCAATCGTGGGCAGGATCATTACCGCCAGAACCAGCACGCCGGCCAGCAGGCTAAAGCCGGTGCCACCCAGGTGCTCCCTGATGAACGGCACGAGCACGCTCAAACCGATGTAACCGTAAACAACCGACGGGATGCCTGCCAGTAATTCGATCACCGGCTGCAGGACGCGCTGACCCAGGTGCGGCGAAATCTCGGTCATAAAGACGGCCACGGTAATGCCCAGGGGGGCGCTGAGGAGGGCCGCCAGCACGGAAGTGAGGATCGAACCGACCAGGAAGGTCAGGATGCCCACCTGCGGACCGCCCTGCTCCGGCGGCCGATCGGGCCACCAGTCAAGGCTGAAGATGTTGGCCAGACTGACGTGGTGTACGAAAAATACGGAAAGACCCTTCCAGCTGATGAACACGGTTATGGCGAGGGTCAGGACGATTACCAGCACAGCGGCAATAAAGCTCAGGCTGAATCCTGCCAGCTCACGCCGTGCCGCACGGCCGAAGCGAAAAGCAATTTTCCGCCACACTTTCCTGGCTACGCCTCCACAAATATTCTTAGAGAAAGTAAAGTGGGGAAGGGACCGGTGCGTGAGGACGGTCCCCTCCCGGGCCAATTAATAAGTTTCTCTCTCGATCTACGTTGTCCTGCCTGGTAGATTGGCTAAAGGTTTAAGGTTGGCGCTCGACCTGCAGGCCCGCAACCGGAAAGTAGCCCATCTTCCTGACAATGTTCTGCTGCACTTCGTCGCTCAGGACAAAGTCGATGAAGGCCTTGACCAGGGGCTTGGGCTCGCCCTTGGTGTACATGTGCCCGTAGGACCAGAACGGGTACCTGCGGCTGGCGATATCCTGTTCCGTCGGTGCCGCGCCGTCGATCTTTATGGTCTTAACCTTGTCGGTGCAGTAGGCAAGAGCCAGATAGCTAATTGCGCCAGGCGTCTCGCTGACGATCTTGTGCACGGCGCCGGACGAATCCTGTTCGGCATCGCCCTTGGCCTCTTCAATACCATCCATAACGTACTTCTTGAAGGTGGCCCGGGTGCCGGAACCTTTGGGACGGTTAACCACAAAGATCTTCTGGTCCTTGCCGCCAACGTCTTTCCAGTTCTTAATCTTGTCGGTGAAGATGTCCTGGATTTGCTTCTTGGTAAGGTTGTCCACGCCGACATCCGGGTGGGCCACCACCGCAAATGCCTGGACGAGAACCCTGTAATCCCTCAACTGCGAGGCATCGATACCCTCCTTCTCCTCGGCGAAGATATCGGAGTTACCGATGTCCACGGCCCCCTGCATGACCTGGCTCAAGCCCGTACCGCTGCCGCCGCCTTGCACGGTTATCTGCACGTTCGGGTTTTGCGCCATAAACTCCCTGGCCGCTTCTTCGATAAGCGGCTGCATGGCCGTGGAGCCGGCTACAGTTATGGTTCCGGAAAGTCCCTCGCCGCCCGGTGGCTCCCCTTGCCTCGCGCCGCCGCACCCGGCAGTAACGACCAGGGCCACACCAAGCAGCGCTACCAGTAAACTCAGCCAAAAGGTTTTCCTTTTCTTACCCAAAATAAGCGCCTCCTTAAGCAAAATAATAAACTCGTGCGTATCTCAAATAAGCGGAAACCGTCTTCCCCTTCCCCCCTTTTTTACTATTGTGGTATAGGCTCTGCTAACTAAACTATAACCCGTTTGTGTTAAATTTGTGTTAACCTTCCGTTAAAAATGGGGCGTTCAATCCAGGTTAAGCAATCGGATGGCCCTGGCTACCACGCCGATGCCGGCGCGCCGGCTGACCACACCGTCCACCTCTACGGGGGCCGGACAGGCAAAAAGGATCCAGCCGGTCCGGTGGTAGCAGTCTTCGAAAACGGTAACATCGGCGAGGCCATGTTCGTCCTCCAGAGTAAAAAAGACCACCGTACGGCCGCTCCTGGTGGGAGGCCGGTGGGGCCGCACGGGGAAGCCGGCTATCCTGACGGGGGTTCCATCCGGCAGCCCCTCCAGGGCGGCGGTGTCCGTGTAACCCTGTTCCTGCAGGCGCGCCCGCAAGTGCGCCATAAAATGTCTGCTCACGTCCATGCCCAGGATGGCGTACTCCATCTGCCGCTTAACGCCCGGGGAAAAGTCGGGCCAGGTATCTTCTTCCGCATCAAACAGGGTTGCTTCCTGCGTACCAGCCTGCAACCGGGCCAGCAGCGCCCGCCGGTTGGGGTTTAAAGCATCGAAGGCGCCGCACAGGACCAGGTTGACCAAGGTATCTCGCTCGCATCTGACCCTGGTGGTAAAGTCGGTAAAAGAGGTGAACGGCCCTTCTTCGCGCGCCTTGAGAATGGTGCTTAAAGTATGGCGGCGCATGCCCTTCACGCGGCTGAGGGGGATGCGGATGGCGTTTCCCTCGACGGTAAAAGCGGCGCCACTCCTGTTGATGTCGGGCGGGAGGATGGCTACCCCGCGGCTTCTGGCCACAACGGCCAGGGTTTGCGGCGGATAATAACCCATGGGCTGATTGTTCATGAGGGCGGCAAAATAGGCCGCCGGGTAATGACACGCCAGGTAGGCCGTTTTATAGGCCGTAAGCCCAAAGGCCGCCGCGTGGGCCTCGCAGAAACCGTAACCGGCGTACCCCTCCACCCAGGCAAAGACCTGGCGGGCGACGTTTTCCTCCACACCCCGCGCTGCCGCCCGGCTTACAAACGCTTCCCCGATCTCCTGTAACTCCCGGGCGGTGCGGCTCTTCCCCAGCACCCGGCGCAGCCGGTCCGCTTCGCCGTAACTGAAACCGGCCACCGCCGCGGCCAGGGCAATCACCTGTTCCTGGAAGAGGAGCACCCCGTAGGTCTTCTTTAAAACCGGCTCCAGCGCAGGGTGCGGGTAGGAGACAGGTTCCCTGCCGTGGCGGCGGTCAAGGTAGGGCTCGACCATATTCCCTTTGATCGGCCCCGGCCTGATCAGCGCCACGCTGGCGATAACGTCTTCGATACCCACCGCGCGCAGGCGGAGCTGGAGGGCACGCTGCGCCGGACTCTCCAGCTGGAATACGCCCACCGTTTTCCCCCGGTGCAGCATGGCGTAAGTTGCCGCGTCGTCGAGGGGCAGGCGGTCAAAGTCGAACGCCGGTACTTCCTTTCTAATGATCCGGACGGCCTCTTCTACGGCACTCAGGGCCCGCAGGGAGAGCAGGTCGAACTTGAAAAGCCCCAGGTCCTCCACATCGTCCTTGTCAAACGGCACGATCGCCATACCCTTGGCCGCCTGCACCAGGGGCGTTACCTGTTCTAGGGGAACCCCGGCCAGCACCAGCCCTCCGAGGTGCGTCCCCAGGTGCCGGGGAAAACCGGCCACCGCGGCGCAAAAGCGATAAAGCCTGTGGTAGCGGGGGTCCCGAAAGGTAGCCGCGCGCAGCTCGGGGAACTGTTCCAGGGCGGCTTCGATGGCGTCGGCCCGTACGTACGGCATCCGCCGGATGAGCGGCTCGAGCTCCGTCATCGCCAACCCCATCGCCTTACCCAGGTCGCGCAGGGCGGACCGCGCCTGGAAGGTCTGGTACGTGGCGACGCCGGCCACGCGCTCCGCGCCGTACCGCGCGCGCATATAAGCCGCCACCTCGTCGCGCCGCCGGGCGTCAAAGTCGAGGTCGATGTCGGGTCTGGTCGGGCGCGCCGGATTCAAAAACCGTTCGAAGAGCAGGTGGCGCTCGATCGGGTCTACCTCCGTAATCCCCAGACAGTAGGCCACGGCGGAATCGGCCGCCGAGCCGCGCCCGGCGCAGCGGATACCCCTGGCGCGCGCGTAGCGCACCACGTCCCAGGCGATGAGGAAGTAATCCGCAAAACCCAGTCCCGTGATCACCTCCAGTTCATACGCCAGCCGCTCCCGTATCGCCGGGGTGAGGCGACCGTAACGTTCCCGTGCCCCGGCCTCCACCAGGCGCCGCAAAAGTCCGGCGGGCGCCTCGCCCGCCGGGACCGGAAAACGGGGCGAAACCTCCATTCCCTGGGGCAGGGCCGGGCGGCAGGCCTCCGCGAGGCGGACGGTGTTCTCGCAGGCCTCCGGGCAGTCCTTAAAGAGGGCGCGCATGACGGCAGGTGGTTTAAGGTAATTCTCGGCGTTGAGGCGCCGCGCCGGGTGGGCTTCTTCCAGGGTGATACCGAAACGGATACAGGTCAGGAGATCGTGGACGGGAAAATCTTCCTTGGCCACGTAATGGACGTTGTTCGTGGCCACCACGGGGAGCTTGAGCCACGCGGCAAGTTCCCGCAGGGACCGGGTGAGCGCCAGGTTACCGGGCAGGAAATCCTGGACGAGTTCGATGTAGAAGCGCGCGCCGAAGATGCGTCGGTAGGCCAGGGCAGCCTCGCAGGCGTCCCGGTAACGGCGTCGGAGGATAAGCGCCGGCAACCTGCCCCGCCGGCAGCCGGAGAGGGCATAGAGGTGCTCGCTATGGGCCGCCAGGACCGCCTGCGTAACCCGCGGCGCCCCGCGGGGATGATCCAGGTGCGCCCGGGTCAGGATGCGACAGAGGTTCGCGTACCCCTCCGGACCGTCCGCCAGCAGCACCAGGTGGTACCCCCCTTCCTCGGTAACCTCCGCCCCCAGGAGCGGCCTGATCCCCGCCGCGTGGCAGGCGCGGGTAAAGCGCACCGCCCCGCTCACCCCGTCGTGGTCGGTAAGGGCCAGGGCCGGCAGGCCGCAGGCCGCAGCCGCACGCACCAGGCACTCGATACGCCCGGCCCCGTCCAGGAAGGAAAAGGGCGAATGGACGTGCAGGTGCACAAACGGCTCAGTCATAGACCCTGTACCAGCACCACCTTTGCGTGGCCATCTCGTAGCAAAGCTCGCCGACGATCCCGGCGGCCAGTTCAAGGCGGAAGAAAACCTTTTCCTCCTCGCCGGCCCACCACCGCCCCATATCCTTCCAGAAGTCGAGCACCCGCGCCACCTTTAACCACCGTCCCCGCCACAAGATGCGGGCGGGTACGCCCGCCACCGTTACCACCTTAAGGGCCGTCGCCATAACTTACCTCACCATCCGCCAGGGGTCATAGAACTTCAGCATCTCCTCGCGCCGCTGCCCCCGGGCGAGCTCCGCCGCCCGGAAGACGCGTTCGGGATAGACGGCGGCCACCGCTTCCAGGACCTGCGCCACGCGCGCCTCCCTGCCCGCTACCGCCTGCCCAAAGAGGTCGAGCTGCCGGGGCTGCAGGGTATAAAGCCCCTTTAACAGCACCTCAACCTCCTCCACCGGCGCGCCCGGGTACAGCCGCTCAAGGAGCAGGCCAAGGTGCACCCGCAGGCGCCGGGCATCGGGCGCCGCGCCCGGCACAACCAGCGTCTCGCGCCGGTGGTCCAGGCGCAGCACTACCTGGCGGTACCCTCGCCCTTCCCTTTGCAATCTGCCGGCCAACTCCCGGGCGGCCAGCGTCAGGGCGGCCATAACCTGCGCGGGGGCCATCCCCTCCCGGCAAAAACGCCAGGCCAGCTCCGCAGACAGGGCTGTCCCCGTAATCCGGCGCGGATCCTGGCCGCGACTGTAAAGGGCGATCAAATCTCCCGCGATACCGAAACGGGCCCGGAGCACGTAGGACGGGACGCGGGCCACCTCCCCCACCGTGGCAAATCCCAGGCGCACCAGTGCCACCCGCACCTGCGCGGGCAGGGGCCAGAGAAAGGCCACGGGCAGGGAGGCCATAAACACTGCCGCCGCACCCTGCGCCACGCAAAAGATTGCCCCGGCAGGATATCTCTCGGCGACGAGACCGCGGCACCGCCTACCGAGTTTCCACCCGGCCAGGGTTGCCGCGCGGGCTACCAAGGGGTTTTCACCTGCACCCCCCCTAACGCGTATCCCTTCCCGGGCCAACCGCGCCAGCAAGAACGCGCGTTCCCCTGGTGGCAGGGCCACGAAGGTCTCCGCCGGACCCGAGGACTCGACCCTCGGCGTCAATTGCAGGCAGATATCCTTTACCGGTGCCTCCTTGGCATGCAAGAGGTGAAGGGTGAGCATCGTCTTCCCGCTTCCTTTCACGGATATGATCGTATTTATTATCTGATATTTTCGTAAAACGAGTAAAATAACATACGGGCGAACAGGCAGGCGCGTGGCGGATGCACGGCAAAATACCCCGGAGAAAGTCCCCTTCTTAAAGCTTTACACGGGCTGAGCCATAAGGTTATGCTCGGAGAGAGAAAGGAGAGAGATCCATGCGGGTTGGGGAAATACTGAAAGCCATCCGAGGGGAGCTAGGGCTCAGCCAGGGGGAACTGGCACGGCGGGCCGGTCTTTCGCCCCAGTACATCAGCGATGTGGAAAAGGGACGCGCCAGGCCCAGTCTCAGGGCGCTCGAAAAAATCGCCGCCGCGCTCGCCGTCCCGGTAGCCCGCCTCCTGGGAAGCGTCTCCGCCGATACCGTAGTCCAGGTGCCGGTGCTGGGACGCGTGCCGGCCGGGGGGCCGGTGCTGGCGGAGGAAAACATCCTCGACTACCTGCCCCTACCGGAAAGGTTTGTCCGCGGCGATACCTTTTGCCTGCAGGTACGGGGCGATAGTATGGTGGATGTGGGAATCGACGACGGGGACTACCTGATTATTTACGCCTGTTCTACCGCCGAGAACGGCCAGACCGTCATCGCCAGGGTCGACGGGCAGGTAACCTGCAAGCGCTTTTACCGCTGCAACGGTAAGGTGCGCTTGGAACCGGCCAACCGCTCCTACCGGCCCATCGAAGCCGACGATATCGAAATCTTAGGGGTTGTCGCCTACGTCATCAAAAGGATTTAGCCAGCAACACCTTGCCCAACCATTGCCGGCAACGGCCGCCTATCAACCGGCCCGCATACCACGCGGTAGATAAAACCGGCGGTTTTTAGTTTACACTAATCCATGCAACAATGGTTGAAAGGTCTGGTCGGAAATATGAGCCACACCCTGCTCGCGCACCCGGAACCCCAGATCCACCTTTTTTTAAGCCGCGTGGAAGACGAACTGGCACGGATGGCGGCAACCGCCAGCGGTATCCTGGGCGAACTTGCAGGGCACATATTTGCCGCCGGTGGCAAGCGGTTACGCCCCCGGCTGGTGATTCTGGGTGCGGGTCCCGCTCCACCCGCACCGGAGGCGGTGGTGGACGTGGCCGTGGCCGCCGAGCTTATCCATACGGCCTCCCTTGTCCACGACGACGTCATTGATAATGCGAATACCCGGCGCGGGAGGGTAACCGTCAACGAGCGATGGGGTAACCGCATCGCCGTCCTGGCAGGTGATTTTCTCTTTGCCCGGGCCTTTGACCTCCTGGCCAGGCACCAGCATTACGGGGTCGTGGAGTTGATGACAGGGGCCATTGCGGCCATGTGCCAGGGGGAAATCGAGCAGGCAGGAAGCCTTTTTGACTGCAACATAACGGAAGACGCATACCTGGCGCGAATCAGGAAGAAGACCGCCTGTCTTTTCGGCGCCTGTTGCCGTGCGGGAGCCGCCCTGAGCGCCGGTGCGCCGCCGTTGCTCCGGCACTTCTACGCTTTTGGGGTGGAGTTGGGACTGGCCTTTCAGATTACCGACGACATCCTCGATCTCAGTGCTGACCCCGTGTCCCTGGGGAAGCCGGTCGGCAACGATCTCGCGCAGGGCGTGCTCACCCTGCCGGTCATCCGTGCCCTTCAGGACGATTACTACGGCCCTCGCCTGCGGCGGGCCATCGAGCGGCGCCGGCTGACTCCGGCAGAACTGGACCTGGTCCGGGAAGCGCTCGAGGTTACGGGCGCGCTTACTTATGCTTACCAGGTCGCCGCCGGCCACCTTGCGGCGGCGCGCCGCCACCTGGAGGCGATCCCGGACGGGCCCCGCCGGCAAATGCTACTCGACCTGGCCGAGAAAATACTGGCGAGGAAGAGATGACTATATGAGCCGGGCTGCGCGGAGCAGCCGGCATGCGTAAAACATGAGGCGGGCGTCCGCACCCCCGACATGCAGGAGTTCTCCGGCCAACCCGTCGAGCTTTAAGTACTTGACCTTGGGATCAGAAAGGTAGAGCGCCAGCAAGCCTTTGACCACCGTGCGGTGAAAGAGGGCGCGCGGCAAAGACGAGACCGCAGCTAAAGCCTGCTGCAAGAAGAACAGCAGGCGGCGGCGGCAGGTTATAGCATCGGGATAGTAGGCAACGAAGTTCAGGTCACCCCCGGCCCGGTCTTCTGCCTGGTCGATAAGGTAGTCCAGGAGAATGTGCAACCCGCACACCCACGGGAAGTAAGCGCGGGTCACCGCCAGTACCTCCCGGGACGCCAGACCGGGATCGGCAGCCAGATTGAAGAGGGCAAAAATGCCGAGCGTGGAGCCGGCAGCGGCGGCAAACTCCCACCACGCCAGACCGGGATACCGGTTCTGGTAGACCTGGAACCACTGCCGGAGAAGTGCCTCCCGCCGGCCCGTTTCCACGTGCTTGTAGACCTGCAGGTCACTGTACAGGGCGGCAAAGCGGACCGCCGCCGCGCGGACCTTTAGATACGAAGGAAGGCCCGCAGCAACCCGGTGGCATTCCCGCACGAGCGTCTCCAGGTATCCCCCGTCATCGCGGTAGGGGTAGAAAAGGTAAAAGTCCTTGGCGGCGACCGCAGGATCCACCGCCAAAAGCATGGCGCCGTGCAACTGGCGGAACGCCTTCTCGTCCGTACAGCCGGCCCGGTCACAGAGGTTGTCCAGGTAATCGCTGATGGTCTGCAGCGCAACGATCAGGGCTACCAGGTCACGGCGCACGCGGTTTTTAACAAGGGCAAACACGCTGCCTCCCTGAGCGTGAAACCGCTTCAGCCTGATGCTGGCCGCGGCCTGTGCGGAAAGTTCCGCGTCGCCGCATTTCTCCACCAGTCCCCGCCACCGCTTTAGCTGTCTTTCCACCTCCGGCAGGACACCGGTAACCATGCGGGTCAGCAGGGCCGTTTCGGCAGCGAGATCCCTGAGGACACGCGTCATACCCGCCCTCCCCAAAAAGGTTGACCTTATATACTATATTTTCCAACGGGCGCTCATTAAAATCTACCGGGGAACAAGGCCAAAAAACGGCGAAGAGGGAAAATAGAAAGCGGGGTGGGACGAGTACTCCCCACCCCGGCTTTTTAGACAAATCACCAGTTATTGCAGGTGAGCTCAAAGAACGCCCGGGGATGGGCACATACCGGGCAGGTCTCGGGAGCGCTGTCCCCGATATGGATGTGGCCGCAGTTGCGGCAGCGCCACCGCACCGGTTCGTCCTTCCTGAAGACCTTGCCTTGTTTTAGATTCTCCAGGAGTGTCCTGTAGCGCCGCTCATGTTCCTTTTCCACTTCGGCTACCTGGCGGAAGAAGGCGGCGATCTCCTCAAACCCTTCTTCGCGTGCTACCCTTTCAAATTCCGGGTACATAGAAGTCCACTCGTAGTTCTCGCCGCCGGCGGCTGCCTCTAGGTTAGCCTCGGTGCTGCCGATACCTCCCAGAAACTTGAGAATGCGTTTCGCGTGTTCCTTCTCGTTGTTGGCGGTTTCTTCAAAGATGCCCGCAATCTGCTCGTAACCCTCGCGCCGGGCCACCGAGGCAAAATACGTATACTTGTTCCGCGCCTGCGATTCGCCTGCAAAAGCCGCCCACAGGTTCTTTTCCGTCCGCGAACCCTTGAGTTCCATGCTTACCCTCCTTAATGCAATATTATTTAATATTCATTACTAAATATACGCCTTATCCAGCCGCATTCCTTCTCGAGTCCTGGTTGAAAATGCCGCTAGGTTTTTACCTGGAGGGTGAGGGCATGCAGACGCTCCACGAGGCGGGTTAACCGCTCGATTGCCGGCCGCAACTCACCGGGCGGAACCGGGCCTTCCTCGTTGCGCTCGCACGCGCGCAACAGGGCCTCCGCCGTCGCCCGCAGGTCGGCAAGGCCGTCCCGCAGCGGTCCCACAATGTTGGCCAGGAGTACTTTCACCAGTTGCAGAGAGTGGGCCAGGGTACCCAGATCGTCCGGCCATTCCTTGTTTATCTCGGCCGAAAAATCCCCCGCGGCGGCCGCGAGGGTCGCCTGCTGCAACGCGCGTACCGGCTGATCCAGGTGACGCCGGACCAGGTATAAGGTAGTAAAGCAACTGGCAAGGATCATCCCGGCAGCGGCCATGCCGGCAAAGGCTAGCATGGCGTTGAGTTGCCGTTGTAACGGTCGCATGTCCATCCCGAGCCGCATATAACCGACAAGCGTTCCCTGCCCATCTCTGATGGGGGAAACCAGGTCCAGGACGGTGGCCCGGCCGCGGGCGTCGTGGTAGTACTGGATATAGTCCTGCCGTGCCGCGAGCGCCCGGAAGGTTTGCAGGTCGTCCTTTTTCTGTCCCACCTGCGCCGGGTCGCTGTGCGCCAACGCCCGACCGGATGCGTCGAGAACGGCGACGTAGACTACGTCCCGCTCCCCTGCCATACCGGTGACCAGTTGGCCGAGCAACGGTCTGTTCCCCGTCGCCAGCGGCTGTGCCGCCAGCGCTGCCGCTGCGTGGGCCATACCCCATCCCTTGCGGCCCAGGTTTTCTACCAGCACTTGCCTGGCGTACGTAAAGCTTGCCGTGGCAACCACCCCGCTCGTGACCAGAAGCAGGAATGCTACCAGGACGCTGATCTTTAAGGCCCAGGAAAGTTGCATTTGCCTGCGCATAACGCGCGCCTCCTTTACCCGTGTTTTACCGGAACATATCCATCATCCGGATAACGGCGGGGCCGAGCAGGACCGCAATGAGGGCCGGAAAGATAAGAAAAATCAGGGGGAACAACATTTTTACGGGCGCCTGCATGGCAGTTTCCTGGGCGCGGTACCGCCGTTTATGCCGCAGGTTGGCGGCCTGTTCCCGGAGCACCTCCGCTATGCCAACGCCAAACTGCTCGGCGGTTATAACGGCCCCTACGAACGTATGGACGTCTTCCGTACCCGTCCTTTCGGCCATGTCGCGCAACGCTTCCCGGCGCGGCTTACCCATCTGGATCTCGCGCAGCGCGCGCCCGAATTCTTGGGCCAACTCCCCCGGCATTTTCTCGGCTACCTTGAGGAGCGCGCCTTCAAAGCCAAGGCCCGCTTCTACAGAAACCGTCAGGAGGTCCAGGGCGTTCGGGAGTTCGGCGGTCAGCCGCTCCCGCCGCCTCGCCGCCGCGGCCTGCAGGTAACCGTCCACCCCCAGCCAGCCGCCGATAAACCCCAGGAGGGAAGCCAAAGCGACCGGGATGCCGCCCGCCGTCAGAACCAGACCGGCAAGGCCGCCAAGGACGGCCAGTGCGCCCCCTGCCGCATACCTGAGCACCAGCACCTCCTCCGGTGCCAGGCCGCCCGGCTTCCCGGCGCGCTCCAGCTTGCGCAGCAGGCTTTTGCCCGCCTTGCCCGGCGGCGCCAGTTCCAGCAGGGCCACCAGTCGCCGCCACAGCGGCCGCAGGACGCGTTCGTAAAAAGGCCGGCTGAGTTCTTGCTGCCGGACCGTCGTTTTAGCCGCGCCACGCACCTCGTCTAACCGCCGGGCGACGGCCAGGCGGTGGCCGAAGATGAAAGTATATCCAAGGATAAACCAGCATAACCCGGCCACGCCGGCACTGAGGACAACTACGTAGAGCAACGGAACCCCTCCGGATATCCTTTTTGCCGGGCCGTCTCAAGCTTCAAACGTGACAATGCGCCTGATAATTAGGGCTCCCGCTATCTCACTGCCGGCTGCCAGGACAAGGGCCAGGCGCCCACCCGGGGTAGAAACCAGGGGATACAGGTACCCCGGGTTGATGAGCAGGAGGACCGCAGCCACGGCCAGAGGCAAAAGGCCCACAATCCATCCCGACAACCTGCCCTGGGCGGTAAGCGCGCGTATTTCCCGTCTGATCTGCAGGCGCTCGCGAATCGTGGCGGCAATGTTGTCCAGCACCTCGGCCAGGTTGCCGCCCACCTCCCGCTGAATAAGAACGGCGGTGACCACCAGATCCAATTCCTGGCTGCGAACGCGGGCGGCAAGGTCGGCCAGCGCTTCCTCCGCCGGCGTACCCAGTTGAATCTCCTGGAACGTCCGGCCAAACTCGCGCCCTACCGGGCCGGGTATTTCCCGCCGGACCATGTCCAGGGTCTGAACAAACGGAAAGCCCGCCCGTAGGCCACCGGTTATGAGGGCCAGGGCGTCGGCCAGCCGGTCGTTGAAGCGCGTCAGCCTTGCACTCCGCGCGCGCCACAAGAGCAAAAAGGGCGCCGCCCCACCGAGCAGGGCCGCCGCCGCGGCGGCCAGCAGACTGCGAGACAGGACGAGCCCGGCAAGTCCCCCGCCAAACGCGGCCAGGCATACCAGCGCCATAAATTCCTCCCCGCGTAGGGGTACGTCTGCACGCGCCAGTTCCGTCTCCAGAAGCCTGCTGATCCGCAGGGCCTGAAAGCATTTGCCCACGACCTGCAAGACCTTCCGCTCCGGCTTGATCTTTTGCTTCGCCTCTGCTTCTTGTCCGGCAGTTGTTTGCCGGTAACCCAGTCGCCGTACCCGTTGCCGGGGCGATGGCTCACCGGCCCCTTTGCTCCCGGCTACGGCGGCCGCCAGGCACGCCGTGGTTAACAGTACCATCAGGGAAGGGAACCAGGCCTTATCCATCGTCATTACCTCGCAGGCAGAAAGACTTCGTTGGGAAGGACAATGCCGCGCTCCTCCAGCTTGTCGATGAACCTAGGCCGGATGCCGCTGGGCACAAACTCGCCGACAATCCGGCCCTCCCGGACCCCCTTTTGCCGAAAGATAAAGATCTCCTGAAGGAGAATTACCTGTCCTTCCAGCCCCTGGACCTCGGTGACGTGCGTGATGCGGCGCGACCCGTCTTTGAGCCTGCTCTGGTGGACGATCAGATCAATGGCGGCGGCGATCTGCTCCCGGATGGCCCGCACCGGCAACTCCATGCCGGCCATCAATACCATGGTTTCGATACGCGCCAGGGCATCACGCGGCGAGTTGGCGTGGACCGTGCTCAGAGAACCCTCGTGACCGGTATTCATGGCCTGCAGCATGTCCAGCGCCTCGCCGCCGCGGACCTCGCCCACGATAATCCGGTCAGGGCGCATGCGCAGGGCGTTGCGCACCAGGTCGCGAATGGTTATCTGTCCCTTTCCCTCGATATTGGGGGGGCGGCTTTCCAGCGTTACCACGTGCTCCTGCTGCAACTGGAGTTCGGCGGCGTCTTCGATGGTCACGATACGCTCGTCGGCCGGAATAAAAGAAGAGAGAACGTTGAGGGTAGTGGTTTTGCCGCTGCCTGTGCCGCCGGAAACGATGATGTTCAAGCGTCCTCGAACGCACGCCTCAAGGAACTGCGCCATTTCTGGGGTGAGGGTGCCCAGTTTGATCAGATCGTTTATGCCCAGGCGCTCCCGGTAAAACTTGCGGATGGTTATCGTAGGCCCGTTCAGGGCAAGGGGCGGAATAATCACGTTCACCCGTGACCCGTCGGGAAGGCGCGCGTCGACCATGGGCATGCTTTCGTCGACCCGCCGCCCGACCGGCGCCACGATTTTTTCGATGATACGCATAACGTGGGCGGCGTCGCGGAAAGCGACGTCCGTTTTTTCCAGCCGTCCATATCTTTCGACGTAGACCTGGTGGGGGCCGTTGACCATGATTTCCGTGATTTCCGGATCGTTGAGGAGCGAGGTTATGGGGCCGAAGCCCAGGATTTCGTCGAGGACCTCACCGGCTATGCGTTGCCGGTCGGTCCGCGATAGCGGCCAACCCTCCTGGTCGATCAACGTGTAGACAAGGTCAACCACCTTGCGCCTGATAAGGTCGCGGTCTGCATCGGGAGTTGCCAGCAGGTTCTTGAGCGCGGCGATTACCTTTTTATGAACGGTCGCCACGCGCTCCTTGTGGATGTCGGGGCGATTCTCCCGCGCCAATCGTTGCTGCTCTACGGCTAACACCACTTTTTCCCTCCTCTACTTCCCGCAAACAGGGAAGCACGCGTCGGCAAGGGCCCCTGGGGCTACGTTACCGCCTGAACCACCCGAACAGTCCTTTTCTCGGCCCCTCGGTGCCGGTGCTGATGCCGGCCAGCTGGCGTGCAAGTTCCACGATCGTTTCAGAAACGCGCGCATTGACCTGGCCGAGCACAAAGGGTTGTCCCTTATTGAGCGCGGCGCGTACCACCTCGGCTTCGTCGGGGATCAATACCGCAAACGGACTACCCAGGGTTTTTTCAAAGTCCCGTATTCTGATGCCGTTTTCCAGGCCGGCCTGATTGAGTACCAGGCGTATATCCCCCTTGTTCCGCAGCGTGGTCAGCCAGTCGAGGGCGGCCCGCGCCCGCCTGACACTCAAGAGATCCTGCAGCACAGGGAGAACGATAATATCGGCTTCGTCCAGCGCGGCCTCGACCATACGGTCGGGGACCGGGGCGGTGTCCACAACGACGAAATCGTACCCCTCCTTCAGGAGCACCAGTAACTCGCGGATGCGCTCGACGGGAACATCGTCCCCGCCAGAAGGCTCGGGCCGGGCCGGAAGCACCTTGACGCCCGCGATGTGCGGTACCAGGTAGGAGTCGAGAAGTGCCCGGTCCAGCGCTTCTTCATTGAGCAGGTCGGTAAGCGTCCCGTTGACGTCGATGTTCATCATCATGGCGATGTCGCCGCCCAGCAGGTCAAAATCGACAAGCGCCACCTTCTTCCGTGTCTCGCGTGCCAGACCGATGGCCAGATTGCAGCCGATGGTGGTTCTTCCTACGCCCCCTTTAAGGGAGAAGAGGGCGATGACCTTACCCCGCACCTCGCGCGGCGGTCTGAATGCTCCTGCCCCATCCGGGGTCAGGCGGCGACTTGCCAGGCGGTACACGCGGTGGATGGCTTCGGACAGCTCCGAACAGGAGAGGGGCTTTGTCAAGTACTCCCTTGCCCCGGCAGCCATGGCCCGCCGCAGGTACTCGGGCTCCGTTTTGCTGCCGCTGATGATGATGCCCACCTCCGGCAGGCGTTCGCTAATCGCCTCGGCCGCGGCGATCCCGTCCAGCTTCGGAATTTCAACTTCCAGCAAAACGATGTCGGGGCGGAGCCGCTCGGCCAGCCGTACCGCCTCTTGGCCGTCGTTCGCCTCACCTATCACCCGGATATCGTCCTCGAAGTATAGCAGTCTCTTTACGTCTTCTCGCACCGAAGGCTCGTCCACAACCAGTACCCTGATGGCCGTCATACGCTATCACTCCCCCCTGTAGCTCTAACCGGCAAGGAGCACGTTGACCTTACGACGCCAGATCGGTCAACCTGACAACCGGTAAACTCACCATCCCCCGATCCTGTGGAGACCGCAGCAGCATGCGGATGCGCCCTTCTTCCGTCGCCAGCACCAGGGGCAGCGCCTCCTGCAGCGTCACGGCGAGGACTACCGTACGCTGCTCGCCAGGCACGCCGGCGGAAGCCCCCGCCGCCCGCCCGGTGTCGTTTACGGCCAGGACCTCGATACCCTGCAACAACAATGTGGTCACAACCCCGTCGCCCGTGTCCAAAGTACCCACGATATCCACCCTGTCGCCTTTTCTCAGCGAGCCCGCAACACCGGTGACGTCGTTTACGGCCACAGCCACAGCCCGTTTGCCGGGCGGAACAACTCCTGCGAGCCCTTCGGCTTCCTCCTCCCCCCGCAGGAGACGCGCCTGCAGGACTTGCTCGCCCGCCACGATTTCCGCCCGGGTGATCCTGCCGACCACCGTCCGGACGTCGGTCAGGGCATCCGGGTGTATGTATTCCACCGGCATATCCTTAACGCTGATCATCGCGCGTGTAATCGCCGTCCGTGGTGGAATGCGGGTCTGGGCCACCACCACCGGCCTGTACTGCCCGGAGAGACGGTACGTCTGCTTTACATGCTCAAGGTAAAGAAAGGTTCCCGTCGCGGCCGCGAGGCCGAACAGAATGGCCAGGGCGAGCAGTATCCGGTTTTTCAAAGCTTTTCGCCCCCTAACCTACCAGCTTTACGGTTAACACTCCGTAAGAAGTCTGACCATCGTCACCCTGGCCGGCTGTTACCGTCCTAATAAAGTAACCGTAGATCTCGCAGTCATTTCCGGTGCCCACCGCGTCCTGCACAAGGAAAGCTGCAAAGCCGGTGATCCTTACCTTTTTAACCTCGCCCCCATCCCAGCCGCATGGCTCAGAGACGGGCACGAGAAGCACCCGCGGACAGCCTCGCTCCCAGCAATTAATTGTACATGCGGGATCGTGCGGGCACGCCCCCAGACGGTAGTCGATACCCCGCACGGTTGGCCCCGACATGTTCCCCGGCTTTGTGTCTACAACATCTCCCACCCTCAGGTATCCCTGGTACCCGTACCTGAGGTTTTCCTCGTATATGTTCGCACCCTGGCCACCCAGGCGCAGCGCCCCGCAGCGCCCGCTGCCGAGCCAGCCGTCTTCCCATTGCGCCACCTTTAACGTTACGTATTGCCCGTACACGAAATCTTCACGTCGCACCGTCAGCGGCGCCGCTCCCCTGAACCGGGAAACCGGCAAGTAACGCGCCCGGGATGAAGCACGAATGGTCGCTGAGGTGAGCCCCAGCGCGCGCCCCAGGGTATAGGGTACTTCCCGCCACGCCTCTACCTGCACCTCCCGGGGAAAAACCGCAAACGCGCCGTCTTGTATCCCGTTGAGCGCGAGGTAATCGGCCGCTACCGCCAAGGCGGCATCGGCCCGGTCATCTAAAGCCAGACGCGCCGCGCCGGCCAGGGCCGCAGCATCAGCAGCATTCTGCAACTTAGCCCGGGTCGCCGTCAGCTGGCCGTAATCCACCACCAGACTGCCGGCGCCGAGGATGACGGTCATGCCGGCCGCGACCAGGACAACCGCGTTCCCGCACTGGTCCCGCCGTAACCAGGCTGCCAGGTGCCGGATTCCCTGCCAGAGCAACGGCCCCACACGCATCGACCCTCGCCGCCTTCCTACTCCACCTGCATTGCCGTCTCGCCACGTACCCACACGGGATTGGGCAACAGGACATCCGGTAAAGGGAGCACCAGTGAAACCGGATACTCGACCTTTACTTTCAGCACGCTGCCGGCCACCCGCGGTGCCGGAGGGTTGACGGTAACCCGCAGGAGAGAGGTATCCAGGGTAGCCGCGCTTTCTTTAACGTGGGCCACGATTTCCGCGTCTGTCGCCCCCACGATACCGTAGCGGGCGCCCTCGCGGGAGGCGGCGATCACCGTTAAATGAGCGGAAAATACCCTCCCGAATTCGATAATGGCAAACAGAAGCAGGATAAGAACGGGCAGCACCAGCGCCAGTTCCGCCAGCGCCTGGCCTTTTTCTTCACGGGGTAATTTCCCGTACCGCACAGCACCGCCCCCCTATACATTGAGGAAAAGTGCTACTATCACCCCTGATCCGAGGGCCACGCCGTAGGGCAGCCGGCTGCCGCCGACCGTTTCAAGTGTCCCCAGCGCTTCAACCGGAGGTAAATGCAGAAGCCGTGCGTAGAGCAGGCGCCCGAGTTTTTGCAATACGCGCCCCAATTCCCGGCGGTAGATAAGGGCACCCACGGCCAGGATACCCCCGATGAGCGCGCCGCAAAGGAAAGCCCGCCAGACGAACGCCGGCCCGCCGAGGGCACCTACCGCCGCCAGAAACTTGACGTCGCCTCCCCCCACGCCGCCGAGCATGAAGGGAATGAGTAGCAGGATCAGTCCGACTATTAAGCCTTTAAAGCCGAACCAGAGGCCGGCCACCCCGCCGGTGTAGAGATGGTAGCCGAGGCCGGCCACGATGGCCGGCCCCAGTACCGCGTTGTAAATGCGCCCGCGCCGGAGATCGGTGTACATGCAGATAAACGATAGGCATGCCAGCAGCACTTCCGAGTACTTCATTAAGCTCAATCCCTGAGATGCGATCTTCTAATATCGCCCCAATCCACGGACCCAGCCTTACGGGTTGCCCATCTCGTTTGCCACTTTGTTCAGGAAGCCGCTGATCTTAGTACCCAGCGCGGCAAGGGCGATTATCGCTGCCACTGCGATCAACGCCAGGATCAGGCCGTACTCCGCCAGGGCCTGTCCCTCTTCCTGCCGCCACAACCTCTGTACCAGTGCCCGCATGGTTACCCCTCCTTAAGAAAATTTATGAGACCTTACGGAAACCCAAGCAGCCGTCGGTGCGAACGCCCTAACCGGCTTTTCGGTGCCGGCTTCCGTGCACCTCTCCTAGGGCCATCTTAGCAGGAAAGAAGCATACGCAACATGCGTCAAAGGTCTCATTTAGCGCCCCCCATGGTCCCACAAGCACCGGGGACCGGTGGTCCCACTCACTGGGTCTCCGGTCCCATGCCCTTAACACAGGAATTCCATGGAAGGTCCAGATCTGCCCCGGGTATGCTTGCGGCTTCGCCGGCAGGAGCTATATAATTGACGTTAGGCAGACCCGAGATCTACAGAAACAGAGGTGAAAGTCAAAGTGTTCTCAAGTGCAATGCCGTACATTGTCCGCCTCGTTCACGATGCCGAGGTGAAACCGGGAGCCACCATGGAGTTGCCTTCGCGCCACGCGTCTGTTCTCACCATTGCGTTCCGGGTAAAAACCAGTGGTTCCGTAGTCATGATGGTTGACGAACGGCAAAACGAAAGCTGGGAGGAGAAAAACCGGGAAGAATTCCTGGAGGGCGTAACCCTGTGGGAGTGCCGTCTGTCCCGGCCCGATTTCCGGGTACGCTTGTATAACCCCTCGCCGGTAGACAGCGTCACCGTTACCGTCGACGCAAATATCCCGCAGCTAACGGAAACATCTCCTGAAAATTAAGGGCCCCTCTTTATCGAGGGGCCTTCTTGCCCTTGATCGCCTCTGCCCTCCTGGCTTCTACTTCCTCTTCCCTGATCTTCAAGGCGCTTCTGTCCAGCAAGCCGAACTTCAGCCATTGAAAACCGAGCTTTAGCAGTTCGACGTCGTCGGTGCGCACCGCTTCGATAGTCTCCGCCGGGATATCAAAAACGTTGAAGAACCCACTTTCAAATACGAACCTTCTGAACCGGTCCACGTTGTAGGCGGCCATAAGAAACATCCCCGTAAGATCCGGGTTCAGGACGTACTGCTCCCTCAGCGCGGCACTGCACATTATCTCGTTAAAAGTAGCCTCCACTTCGGGATAGGCGTCGAGCCCCTGGTCGACCAGCCACGTCTCCAGCGTCCACTCGGTAGGCTCGTTCAGGCCCAAACACTGCGTCTTGTCGAGGAGGAACGTTATGTTACCCGCCTCGTCAACGTCAACGGGAGCCATACGGCAGGCCCAGGGACGGTCAGGATAAATGCTGCATCCTTCGGGTGTAACAAACGGACACTTGCGGTCTTCACCGACCATGTTCAGGCGGACCACCGGAATGCCGGAATCCTTGTGCACCAGGATGGCGGTGTAAGATTCGAGGAAATCTTCGGAGGATATGCCGAGCCTGTTTTTTATGCGCAAAACATCGTATGGGCTGAGAAAGATGTTCACGTCCTGACAGCACTGGGTAAAACACGGCAAACCCTTCTGGCAGGCAAAATTAAAATGCATCATGCTACCCCTCTCCCCTTTTTATGCGGCGAAGGCGCTTGCGGTAACTATCTTATTCTACTTTTTTTCCCCGACAATAGCAATAACCAATTATTCACCAGGTCTCAATCCGGCTTTTCTCCGGCGTTTTCGTACAGGCGGGGGCGAGGTGGTGGTTGTCAAGCATAAGGGCACCGTAAGCGCACGCCTCAATACAGAGGTTGCAGAAGATACACCGAAACGGATCGTACACGCGGACCCAGGCGGCGCCGCTCTCCTCATCCCTGTTCTCTCCGGCAACACCGGTACCCTCATAACCTTCGGCCAACTCCGTATCAAGCGAGATGGCTTGGGCGGGACACACCCGTTCGCAGTCGCCACAGAACTCGCAGCGGGAGCTGTCGAACAGAATCCGGCCGCGGGAACCCTCCGGCGGTTCACGTTTTACCGCCGGATAAAGGCGGGTAGCCGGTCTCGACAGGAGGTTTCTTACCACGTTTCCGCTCATCCACGGCATCGACATCTCCTCCCGGTCGACCTGAGTCGGTAAAGGTTTTCGCCTAGTATAACATAATGAACAATATTTCACAAGAAAGGATCTTTTGTAGAGGGAAAGGTCTTCCCGCCGCCGAAGAAACATAACGAGGGGTGAGAGGATGCCCGGAATATACATTGGAACCAGTGGTTACAACTATCCCCACTGGCGCGGCTGCTTCTATCCCGCCGGTCTGTCGTCCCGCCGGTGGCTGGCCCATTACGCCGCCCGCTTTAACACCGTGGAACTTAACGTTACCTTTTACCGCTTGCCCGAAGCGAAAAACTTCGCTGCGTGGTATGCACGCACACCTGCCGGCTTCGTTTTTGCCCTTAAAGGTAGCCGCCTCGTAACACATCTGAAGCGACTCGAGAACGTTGATGAAGCCGTAACCGACTTCTTCGCCGCCGCCGGAGAGCTCAAGGAAAAATTCGGGGTGGTGCTCTGGCAACTCCCGCCCGGCCTCCGTGCCGACGCGCTCCGGTTGAAGGCCTTTTGCAAACTGCTGGGTACAAACGCGGTAGCGCGGCACGCCCGCCACGCCTTTGAATTCCGCCACGCGAGCTGGTTTGTACCGGAGGTATACGCCATTTTGCGCGCCCACAACTTTGCTCTCTGCATCGCCGACGCGCCGCGCTGGCCGTCGGCGGAGGAGGTAACCGCCGATTTTGTCTACCTGCGCTTCCACGGCGGCAGGAAACTTTATGCGTCGCGTTACACACCGGAGGAGCTAGCGTCCTGGGCGCATAAGATCGCGGCCTGGTTGCGAGAGGGTCGGGATATCTACGCCTACTTCAACAACGACGCGGAAGGACACGCGGTCGCCAATGCCGAGGAACTGCGCGCCCTCGTAGAATCAGCGATGACCTGAGGAAGGCAGCCCGTCGGGCGATGTTGCACAGGTTCCCGCACGTTAATGCTTTTCCGCGGCGATGGCAATAACTAATTACAGGTAATACCGGTAAGGGATTTGAGAAACGGATGAACGAATGGGAGGTCATGCTCAGGCTGGCCGGAGCCTTCGCTCTAGGCACGGCCATCGGTTTCGAGCGGGAGCGGCGGCACAAACCCGCAGGCCTGCGAACCCACGCGCTGGTATGCCTGGGGGCAGCTCTTTTTACGATCATCGGCCTTTACGGCTTTCCACGGTTGGGCCTTCCCCCTGGAGCGGGCGACCCGGCCCGGGTCGCCGCGCAAATCGTCACCGGCGTCGGTTTTATCGGCGGCGGCATCATTTTCAAAGACCGCGACCGTATACGGGGCATCACCACAGCTGCCAGTATCTGGCTCACAGCCGGCCTGGGAATGGGCATGGGCACCGGCCTTTACTTTCCCACGCTCACGGCAGCATTGATCGGGTTTCTCGGGTTGCGACTTCACGAGCTTGCCCGCCGCCTGGGCATCGGCGAGGAAGAATAGAGGGAAACGCTAGAAAAGGCCAGCGTGCCGGGCAAGATGCTGCAACCGCCAGCCCACAAACCGGTAGAGTTCGCCCAACGTCATTACCCGCTGCTGGGCCAGAAGATCAAGGAAACGGACAAAAAGGCGCGCGGTGAGAAGGGCATCGCCCAGGGCCGAATGACGGCCTTCTGGTTTAATGCCGTGGTAAGCCAGGAGGGCGTCCAGGGAACGTGACGACAGGTGAGGGTGAAAGACGCGCGCGATAACCTTGGTATCGAGTAAAGGATGCTGCACCTTGAGACCGCACAGGGCATTAAGCTTTTTATTTAAGAAAGCAAGGTCAAAGCCGATCGAATGACCGACCAGAACGGCGTCCCGGGCAAACCGGAAGAAATCCTTGAGCACGCAACCGATATCCTCGGCGCCGGCCACCATTTCCTGGGTGATGCCGGTTAGCCTGGTGATCACGGGTGGAATTGGGCGGTGTGGATTCACCAGCCGGTGGAAAACCTCATCGCTCCGTATGCTGCCGCCCTCCACGACGACGGCACCGACCGCAATAACCTCGTCACCCCGGTGCGGGTGAAACCCCGTCGTTTCCGTATCGAGTACGACAAAACGGAGACCCCGCAAGGGAGCGCCCGCGTGCGGGCATCTCTTCCCTTGCTGCAGGTAGGCACGGAGCTCCGCAACTGTATCGTCGTCAGCAGCAACTTGTTCGCGGGTTCGGCCAAACCACTTCAAGGCAATCACCCTCAAGACGTCACGTAATGCAGACCGAATTCGCCGAACTGCAGGGCTGTGATTTTCTGCAACCGCGTGATGACCGAGAAGGCGTCTTTGAGCAGGGCTTGTTCGCGCCTGGTAAGCTTGTACGGGTTGATGTAGTTGTCCGGCTCCCGTCCTTGCACCAGTTTTCTCACGTTCTCGCGGATCCGGAACATCATAATCGTTTCGTAGGCTGCGCCAACAAACTCGGCGTCATCCCGCGCCAGGACGCCCGCTTCCACCAGTTCGTCCAGGCGCCCAAAGGTCGATGTTTCACTTATGCCGTGCGTCAGGGCAAAGATACGGATGCAGTTCACAATATGTACCGCCCCTGCCAGCTTGAGATCGATTTCGTTCTTGTGCGGCCCGGACTTTTCGGTAATGAAGCCCCCCAAGAAGCTCAAGGGAACCTTGAACTGCGCTTCGTCGCGGGTCCACAGGGCAGAAGCCGCACCGGAATGCTTAAAAGCCCTGAAGACGCTCTCCCGGAGGCGAGCCGCCAGGCTTTCGTCGCCCCATACCGGCCGGAAGTCCAGGAAGATGGTTAGCATGCGGACGTCGGAAGGGTCGACACGGTAAAGCCAGCGCCGGGCAATGATCTCCCAGGAACTGAGCGGCCGGCACCATGCCGGGTTCGAAGCCATAATGCCGCCCCGGCAGGGCGCGAACCCGCAACGCACAAGGCCCTCTACGACGCGGCTTCCTAGAAGCTGAAAGTGAGCCGTTACCTCGCGCTGCCTTTCCTTTGGCGGGTCAGCGTAGACAATGCCGTTGTCCTGGTCGGTCCGCAAGACCTGCTCTCGGCGCCCGGCACTTCCCATGTTGATCCAGCAATAGGGAACCGGCGGTGGCCCCCAGCCCTCCGCGGCCAGTTCCTCCTCGCACAACTGGATCACGCGCCGCGTCAGGGCATCGTAAAGCTCCGAAACGAGGGCAAAAATATCCCGCACCGACGCCTTTTCCGCAACCAGCGCACTCAGGAAGCCGTCCACCTCGCGACTTACATCGGCCAGACCCTCGAGGGTTTGCTGGGCCTCGATCCTGTGGGCAATCCAGAACGTACCCGTACTGCGCGCTTTAATGAGGTCGACGATACTCACGATCCCGGCCAGCATCCCTCTGTCGGTCACGACCAGGTGTTTCACGCCGTGCTTTATCACTTCCAGCATCGCCCGGTTCAGGTAGGCGTCGCGGTTGATGGTGACCAGCTTCGTGTTCATTACCTCCCGGGCGGTGCAATCTTCCAGCCGGTACCGGCGCTCGGCAATCAACTGGTTGACGAGGTCCCGCTCCGTAATCAACCCAACCGGCTGCCCCTCCCTATCGATTACCACCACGGCACTGATGTTGTGCTCCTGCATGAGTGCCGCGATGTCGGTTACCCGGTCGTGAACCCGGCAGGTTATAACCGGGCTGGACATTAATTCCCCGACCCGGCGCCGAAAGAGGGGCGATTCTGTCCGCCCGGATGTATCGTATGTTTGCTCCGCAACGATTTCCTGGTAGAGACCCCGCATGCGCTCGAGAAAAGCACGGCTGAAGAAGGCGGCGACACTGCCGTTATGGTAGATCAGGTTCTCGAATACCTCCCGCGGGATAACCAGGCAGGTAAGGTCTTCCTTCGCCATGACCGAGCCGGGATACGTCGCGTCGGTCAATACCACCGTTTCCCCAAAAAATTCGCCGGGCCGCCGGTAGCCCACGACTGTAGCCACACCCTGTTCCCCGGCAACCGTTACCTCCGCCAGCCCCTTGACTACCAGAAAGAGTTTTTGGAGGCTGGGCGTCCCCTGTCTGAAGACGTACGTTCCTTGCGGAAATTCCTCTAACGCGAGTTGCGGGACCAGGCGGGCAATGATTCCTTCTTCGAGCGTGTTAAACGGAGGCATTGCTTTCAGGATACTCTTGATACGCTCCTTGCCGCTCAAAAGCGCTCCCTCCTTTGGAAGACGCGCTTCAATCGACGCTCCCGGCGTTTTGCCTCCCATGTTACACCTTTCCGGGAAACAAATAAATACCTTAAATGTATTGGTGCCGGGCCCCCTGATGCAGGGACCCGGCCCACCACCGGTCTTCTATTCCGCCCCTACGGCCAGGTACGTTCTTATCTTTTGCATTTCGAACTCGGCCTCCGCCTTCTTGTCCGGAACGAGGAGCGACACTACGAAGGCCACAACAAAACTCGCCGTCATAGAAACGATGGCCGGGTTCTTCAGCGGGAATATGGGTGCCGGGTTATTTAATATCTCAACCCAGACCGTAGGACTGAGGACAATAAGCAACGTGGCCATAACGGCACCCACCAGGATGGAGGCGGTGGCTCCGGCCGTGCTGAACCGCCTCCAGGTGATAGACAACAGCAGCGCCGGGAAGTTCGCGCTGCAGGCCACCGCGAAAGCCAGACCTACCATAAAGGCCACGTTCTGGCCCTTGAAAAGGATGCCGAGCAAAATGGCAAGAATGCCGACCACGAGCGTGGCGATCCTGGCCACCCTGACCTGTTCGCGCTCGTTAGCGTGCCCGCCTTTTACCACGTTAACATATATGTCGTGGGAAAGCGCAGACGCGCCGGCGAGCGTGAGTCCTGCCACAACGGCCAGGATGGTGGCAAAGGCCACCGCCGCAATAAACCCCAGGAAGGGCGTGCCACCCAGCAATTCTGCCAGGAGTGGTGCGGCCATGTTGCCCCCCTTGTCGATCTGCGCAATGACTTCACGGCCAACGAGCACGGCTGCACTGAAGCCCACCAGCGGGATGATGCAGTAAAAATAGCCGATAAACCCTGTGGCCCAGGCGATAGATTTGCGCGCCGCTTTGGCATCGGGGACGGTGTAAAACCGCATCAGGATGTGCGGCAGCCCCAGCAGGCCGAACATCAGCGCCAGACCCAGCGAAACTGCGTCCAGCGGGTTCGTAATCAAGCCGCCCGGCTCGAGCGCCGCCTGGCCGTACTTGGCCGCCACCGCCGCGTAAAGCTTCCCTGGGTTGAAGCCGAACTGGGCCATGCCGAGGAGCATAAGCAATGTGACGCCGCCAAGCAACAGGCAGGCCTTGATAATCTGCACCCAGGTGGTGGCGATCATGCCGCCAAAAAGCACATACACCAGCATTACCAGGCCCACGATAATAACCGCCGCTTCATAAGGTATGCCAAACATCAGCTTGATGAGGTTTCCGGCGCCCACCATCTGCGCGATAGTATAGAATATCACCGTGAGAATGCCACCCACCGCCGCCGCAACCCGGACGGGCCTGTTTTCCAGTCTGTAAGCCAGGACGTCGGCAAAGGTGTATTTCCCAAGGTTACGCAACGGCTCGGCAATCAGAAACAGCAGCACGGGCCACCCTACAAGCCACCCGGTGGCGTAAATCATGCCGTCGTAACCCTTTAACGCCACCAGTCCCGCAATCCCCAGAAAGGAGGCGGCACTCATGTAATCCCCGGCGAGCGCCAGCCCGTTCTGGAACGCCGTGACGCTGCGTGCTGCCGCGTAGTACTCGGTGGTCGTCCTTGTCCTTCTGGCAGCCCAGTAAGTAATTAAAAGAGAAACGGCCACAAAAGCGAGGAAAAACAGAATTGCCGATACCGTTGGCTGGCCTAATGTGGTCTCCATAATGCACCTCCGTTATTCTTCGAGCTTTTCGTTAATTGTGGCAACTAGTCGGTCGTACCTGGCATTTGCCCAGACGACATAGACCAGCGTCAGGATAAAAGAAATAACGATAACCAGGACCGCCACGGGTATACCGAGAGTAGTGACCGGGCCTACCCGGAGCGCCATGGTATCTCTGGCCACCCCCACCATGATAATGAAGCCGTAGTAGGTGATAAATACGAGCAGCGTCAGGATGGTGGCCATCACCCACCTGCTGGTGACCAGGCGTTTGAATTCCGGTGCTTTCTCGATTTCCTTAATCGAACGAATCATAAAACTCCCTCCTTTACCCCTGCTTCCCGGGTAACCGGCCAGGATACGAAAAAACTCAGGTCATAAAGAGCACCTCCCTGCCTTCACTTTCTCCCGAGGGTAAGGGACGCCGGCAACCTGCGACGTGTCTCTCGGCGAGGCGCCATAAGTTTTGGGGTGATTATAAGACACAGCTGGCGCCAAAGAAAGATCTCGGCGGTAAAGCGCCGCCATTTCGATCCTAACCGAAGAATACGGGGCCGAACGGTGGGTGGGGAAGTTCACAGGCGCCACGCCACCGTTCGGGCCACGTTTTCGACCGCTCGGCGTTTATTCGCCTTCGCATACCTGCCACTTGCGGAGCGTTTTTTCCAGAAACCGCGTTTCCTCTACCACGACGCGCACATGGGTGCCGCGGCCAATAACCTCGATTTCGTCCCGGGCCTCTACCTCAAAGACCAGCCGCCGCCCCTCGATGGCCACCAGCCTGGCTACCGCCCGCACCTCCATCCCGGGCGGGGTGGCCGCAATATGCTCCACCTCCAGTTTTACGCCCACCGAGGTGTGGCCGGCCGGGAGACGACCGCGGACGCAAGCCACGGCCGCCGCCTCCATTAAAGCTACCATGCGCGGCGTTGACAGGACCGGTACCTCTCCGCTCCCCTGCGCCTGGGCGGTATCCTTTACCCTGACGGCCATGTGACACGTACCGGTCAGGCCTACGGTCAATTCCACTGGTGCGCTCACCTCCCTTACGTTGCCCGGTGCCACACCGGTATACACGTCTGGCAGCCGGGAAAAAGAAAACCACGAAGATGCGCCTTCCACCGCGTAGCACCTTCATGGTTTCTAACAGGTGGTGGCTTGCGCCACCACGACCCCCGGGACCTTGCTGCCAGTTTAATCGATCCTCACCTGCCGGGCAACGGATTTGCTCTCAATGGTCGAAATTGACCACCGTAAGGTCATAAAAAGCCCCTCTCCGGTTGAAGAGGGGCCTTGTACCCTGCACCTTGACTACGATTCTTTGCTTTCGTACTTGCGCTTCAATTCGGCAATCACGGCCGGGTCCGCCAGCGTGGTAGTATCGCCCAGGGCCCGCCCTTCGGCAATGTCCCGCAGGAGCCGCCGCATAATCTTGCCGCTCCTGGTCTTGGGGAGCTCCGCCGTAAAGAAGACGTCGTCCGGCCGCGCAATGGCGCCGATCTTCTTGACCACGTGCGCCTTCAACTCGTCCTGGAACTCACTCCGCTGCCGGGCCCCGCTCTTTAGTTGCTCAAAAGCGTGCGCCTTCAAGGTAACAAATACCGAGATGGCCTGACCTTTAATGGGGTGACTCTTGCCGATGGCGGCTGCCTCGGCGACCCACGGGTGATCCACCAGCGCACTCTCTATCTCCATCGTACTTAACCGGTGACCGGCTACGTTAATCACATCGTCCACGCGGCCCAGAATCCAGTAGTAGTTATGGTAGTCGCGGCGGGCGCCGTCGCCGGCAAAGTAAAGCATTTTGCCGGGGATCTTACTCCAGTACGTATCGACGTACCGCTGGTCATCGCCGTAAATGGTGCGCAGCATGGCCGGCCACGGCTCTTTAATGACCAGGAACCCACCCTTGCCCAGCATTACCGAATTGCCGTCTTTATCAACCACGTCTGCCTCGATACCCGGGAAGGGGACGGTAGCCGAGCCTGGTTTAAGCGGGGTGACACCGGGCAGCGGCGTAATCATGATCATGCCCGTCTCCGTCTGCCACCAGGTATCGACAATCGGGCACCGCTCACCACCGATATGCTTGTAGTACCAGACCCACGCCTCAGGGTTAATCGGCTCGCCCACCGTGCCCAGGAGGCGCAGGCTGGAAAGATCGTGCCGGGCAGGCCATTCCTCGCCCCACTTCATAAAGGCGCGGATGGCCGTCGGCGCGGTGTAAAAGATGTTAACGTGGTATTTCTCGATTATGGCCCAGAACCGGTCGGGGTTCGGCCAGTCGGGCGCCCCTTCATAGAGCAACACGGTAGTGCCGTTGGCCAGGGGGCCATAAACCACATAGCTGTGCCCCGTAATCCAGCCAATGTCGGCCGTACACCAGTAAACGTCCTCATCCTTGATGTCGAACACCATGTAGTGTGTGGTTGCCGTGCCCACCAGGTAGCCGCCGGTGGTGTGCACCACACCTTTCGGTTTGCCGGTAGTACCGCTTGTGTACAGGATGAACAGGAGATCTTCGGCGTCCACCTCTTCGCAGGGACAGCCGGTCGGCGTTTCTTCGGCCAAATCGTGGTACCAGAAGTCACGCCCATCCTGCATGGGCACCTCTTGCCCCGTCCGCCTGACTACCAGCACTTTTTCAACGCAGGGGGTTTCGGCAAGAGCCGCATCGGCATTATGTTTTAACGGTACAATCTTACCCCGCCGCCAGCCGCCGTCGGCGGTGATGAGCAGCTTGGCCTGCGCGTCAAGAATCCGGTCACGGAGGGACTCCGCACTAAAGCCGCCGAAGACAACACTGTGCGGCGCCCCCAGGCGGGCGCACGCCAGCATGGCAACGACCGCCTCCGGAATCATGGGCATGTAGATAGCCACCCGGTCGCCTTTCTGCACGCCGAGCTTTTTTAGGATATTGGCAAACCGGGTAACTTCGCGGTACAGGTCCCAGTAGGTTAACACCTGGCTATCTCCCGGTTCGCCTTCGAAGATGATGGCCGCCTTGTTTTTGCGCCAGGTCTTGAGGTGACGGTCAACACAGTTGTAGCAGGCATTTAATTTTCCGTTGACGAACCATTTAGCAAAAGGAGGGTTCCACTCCAGCACCTTATCCCACTTGCGAAACCAATCGAGACGTTCGGCCTGCATGGCCCAAAAAATTTTCGGGTTGGCCCGCGCCTCGGCGTAAATTTCCCTGCTTTTAATGTTGGCTTGCTGGGTAAACTCTTCCGGCGGGTGGAATACCCGCTCCTCCTCCAAAAGTGTGTCGATCGTAGCCTTCTTGACGGCCACCTCGAACCCCCCCTCAAGGTAAATAGGCACAAAACTGGTTTCCTTGTGAGAATTATACACTCCGCCTGCTATCACGGAAACAAAAGCAAGGTAAACGGTCGCATGGATCGCCCAACGGTGGAATTCGGGGGGTGAACGGTTGTGAAAAGCAAAGCGCGCCGGCAGGATACACCTACCTTGCTTGGCGAATATCCAGTTAAGGAGTTGATGAACGTGATCTGGAACCGGGTTGAGACCTTACCGCGTGAAGAGATCGAAGTAATACAGTTAGACAGGCTGAAGAGGCTCCTGCGCCGCGTTTACCAGGCGGTACCCTTCTACCGCGCATTATTCGATAAAGCCGGTGTCCACCCCGATGATATCCGGACCCTCGACGATGTCGTTCACCTCCCCTTCACCACAAAAGATGATCTGCGGGAGAATTACCCCTACGGCCTCTTCGCCGTTCCCCGCGAGCAGGTCGTCCGCCTACACGCGTCCTCAGGTACCACCGGCAAGCCAACCGTAGTTGGGTACACAAGGGGCGACCTGGAAATCTGGTCGGAACTCGTCGCCCGCATCGTTACCCAGGCCGGGGTCCGGGCCGGCGACGTGGTGCAGATTTGCTTCACGTACGGCCTTTTTACGGGCGGCTTTGGCCTGCATTACGGCCTTGAGCGCGTGGGCGCCACCGTTATCCCGGCCTCCAGCGGCAACACGCAACGCCAGATCAGGCTCATGAAGGACTTCGGGACGACCGTCCTGGTCGGCACCCCGTCTTACGCCCTCTATCTCGCCGAAGTAGCAAGCGAGATGGGCTACGACCCGGCATCGCTGGGAGTACGGCTGGGGCTTTTCGGCTCGGAACCCTGGTCGGAAGGTATGCGGGCCGAAATCGAAACCCGCTGGGGAATGAAAGCCACCGACAACTACGGCCTCAGCGAAGTTATGGGGCCGGGCGTGTCCGGGGAATGCCCGCACCAGAACGGGTTGCACATCGCCGAGGACCACTTCCTGGTAGAGATTATTGATCCCCGGTCGGGTCGCCGCCTGCCACCCGGAGAAAGTGGCGAACTGGTCATCACCACCCTGACGAAGGAGGCCTTGCCTCTCATCCGGTACCGGACGCGCGACATAACCAGCCTCGATTATACCCCGTGCCCTTGCGGGCGGACATCCGCCCGCATGCGCCGCGTCTCCGGGCGCACCGACGATATGCTCATCATCCGCGGGGTTAACGTCTTCCCCTCCCAGGTAGAGGAGGTTATTATGCAGATTGAGGGCGTGGGGCCCCAGTATCTGATCGTCGTAGACCGCAAGGGATACCTGGACGAGATGGAGGTCCAGGTAGAACTGAGCGCGGCACATTTTTCGGGTAGCTTCCGCGAACTCGAGGAACTGGAGACCCGGGTAAGGGAACAATTGCAAAGCGTCCTTGGCATCACGCCGCGGGTGAGGCTTGTCGAGTATAAGTCCCTTGAGCGCACGGCGGGCAAGGCAAAACGCGTCGTTGACAGGCGCAAAATATAACGAGGTGAGGGGAGATCGACTTGTACTGGAAGGAAGAGCTGGAATGTATGCCCGTGGCCGAAAGGCGGAAGTTGCAGCTTGCAAGACTGCAAGCCCAGGTGAAAAGGGTGTACGAGACCGTTCCCTACTACCAGCGCCGGCTCCGGGAACGCGGTATCGATCCTACCCGCATCAAGTCCCTGGACGACCTGGCCTATTTACCGTTCACGACCAAGGACGACCTCCGGCAGACTTACCCCTTCGGCCTGTTTGCCCGGCCGATGAGCGACATCGTGCGCCTTCACGCCTCTTCCGGCACCACCGGCAAGCCAACCGTGGTAGGGTACACGCAACAGGACATCGAAACCTGGGCGGACTTGATGGCGCGGGCCCTGGTGTGCGCCGGCGTGGGCCCCGACGACATTATCCAGAACGCTTACGGGTACGGCCTCTTTACCGGCGGCCTTGGCATTCACTATGGGGCAGAGAAGCTGGGCGCCACGGTGGTACCCATCTCGGCAGGCAACACCAAGCGCCAGGTGATGTTGATGCAGGACTTCGGCGTTACGGTGCTGAGCTGTACCCCGAGTTACGCCCTGCACCTGGCAGAAGTAATGCAAGAAAACGGCATCGACGCGTCGCACCTGCGGTTGCGCATCGGCATCTTTGGGGCCGAACCGTGGTCGGTCAGCATGGCGCACGAGATCGAGCATAAGCTGAACCTGATGGCGCTGGATATATACGGCCTGAGCGAGATCATGGGACCCGGCGTGGCCATGGAGTGCCCCTACAAAAATGGTCTGCACATCTTCGACGACCACTTCCTGCCCGAGATTATTAACCCGGAAATGGGCGAGCAACTTAAACCGGGAGAGGAAGGCGAACTGGTCATCACCACCCTTACCAAGGAGGGTATCCCCCTCATCAGGTACCGTACGCGGGACGTGGCAGTTCTTTACGACGACCCGTGTCCTTGTGGACGCACGCACGTCAGGATTTCCCGCATCCTGGGCCGCACGGATGACATGCTGATCATTCGCGGCGTCAACGTATTCCCGTCCCAGATCGAACACGTCCTCCTCGAAATGGGTCAGACCGAACCGCATTACCTTCTGGTAGTCGACAGGAAGGGACCCCTCGATTGCCTGGAGGTCTGGGTGGAAGTTTCAGAGCGCCTGTTCGCGGACGAAGTCCGGCGACTGGAGGAGCTTGAACAGGCCATTCGGCGCGAAATTGAAAGCACGCTGGGCATTGCCGTCAAGGTAAGACTGGTAGAGCCGAAAACCATCGAGCGCAGCCAGGGGAAGGCTAAGCGCGTCGTCGACAGGAGGGAAGTCTATGAACGGGAACGGCGTTAAGCAGATATCCGTATTTCTCGAAAACAAGTCGGGACGGCTGGCGGCCGTAAGCAAGATCCTGGGCGCCAACGACATTAATATCCGCGCCCTTTGCATCGCCGACACGTCGGACTTCGGTATTTTGCGCCTGATCGTAAACGACCCCGACCGCGCCTACAATGTGCTGAAGGAGTCCGGTTTCACGGTCAGTGCCACCAGCGTGATCGCCGTCCAGGTCCCCGACCGGCCGGGCGGACTGGCCGAAGCGCTTTCCATTCTAGAAGAAGCGGGCATTAATATTGAATACCTGTACGCCTTCGTCACCAGGATGTCCGGGCACGCCCTGGTGATCTTAAAGGTGGAGGACGTGGACCGGGCCGCCGAGCTTCTCGGCGCCGGCGGCGTCACCGTCCCGCGCCCCGAGGAAGTGTACGCGGTTTAGAAAGCGCGCGGGGCCGCCCAAGTTTCTGCGTTTATCGACCGGTTCACCGCACTGCCTGGTAAGATGATCCAGGAGGGCGGTGAAACTTTTTTATATGGCGTAACATGTCAGAAACCCGGGGCGTATATTATACCAGAAGTTGGAGGTCCAGGGTTCGGCAGGCGGATTGCCGTCGAAGGCTGCCCGCCGGCAAAGTCCGGGCCCCGGCCTCAGCCGCAAGAACCAGAATCGGAAAGGAGGATCAAACGTGGAGGAGTGTTACAAAAAGCTCCTGGAAGGGGAAGCCGGTGCGACCGACGCTCCGGCCCGGGACCCGGTGCGCCAGGACCTGCTCAACCTGTGTTTGGACTGCCTGAACATCGTAATAAACCCCGACCTGGCCGCAAAATTCGGCTACCAGGAAGAGGTTGCCTGCCGATGCCACGATATCTGCGTGCAGGAGGTCCGTTACATCTGCGTGAAAAAGATAACGCACAAGATCCCCCTGCCCGGCAAGGATGGGGTCGCCCCCGGATGCCGCGGCGGACGGGTAATCACCGGCGGTTTTCCCGCCACGTGCCTCGGCGTCCGGGTGACCTGCGCCCAGGAATGCCTGAAGCCGACCTGTTTGGGCGTGGACAAAGAGATCGGGCTGGAGATCGCGCTTGAACTGCAGACCACGCCACCGATAATTCTCGTAATAAACACCACAGTCACCTTCCAGTGCGACGAATTCTTCCGCTTTCCGGACGGCGTGAGCGTCAAGGGTCCCGACCTCAGAGACGCTCTGCGGTTCATCGACGGTTCCTGCATGGTTATCGAAATCTTACGGTGCGAGGTCCTAAATGAAACGGAGCCGCGCGTGGAAGTCGACCTGAAAGTTATCAACAAGCTCTGGAAATTCGAAAACCTCCTGGTGCAGGCTGTCCGCCCGTACAGGGACCACAACATCACGGTCAAAGAGGAGTTTAACAATCTACACAAGATTGGGCCGTGCCCCGGTGGACCCTGTTCGCCGTAAGAAGAAGGGCCACAAGATAAAGCCCTGCTCGGAAGAAGGGCAGGGCTTTATTTTTCCCTTCGCAACAGATCTTCCAGCCGCCGCAACTTTTCTTCCAGGCACCGAAGGCGGTTGGCCATTTCCTCGAGCGTGGCCTCATTCTTTCTATTTTGCATTTCTCGCTCAAAATCCCAGGTCCTCCAGGTTGAAAACGCCGTCCCGCCGGCTTCCGCCTGGCGGCGTAAGCGTTCCACGTCGGCGTCAGAAAGCATATGGAGGACGGTAACCGTAGGTCTCCTATCTACGGTTTCCTCGCTCTCCACCCGGCCTACCTCCCAGGTTTCCGGCGGCACAAAAGTATGCCCCTGGAATGCATTATTTTCCGTCACCGACGGCTCCGGACTCGGTGCCGGCCCCCGCACCTTCTTCTCCTGCACGGTCACCACCCCTTGTCGGACAGATGATTCTTTTCTGTAACATATGCACGAGCCCGCTCTTGGTGACCGGTTCCGCGGACCGACCATTTTGCAACACGTGCACCGCCTGCTCCACGGTATAGGGCATGACCGGGAGGTCAAGATCGGGCAGAGAACGGAATATCCGGGCTACCAGCGGCAGGCACAGACCGGCCTCGCGGATCAAGCTTTCCTGGACCAGGAGCGATGGATCGCCCTGAGCCAGGGCGCGACCATCTTTCATTATGATGACCTCGTCGGCCCAGGCGGCGGCCAGGTCCACGTCGTGGGTGGCCAGCAGGATAGTGGTGCCCTGCCGGTGCAACCGGTCGAGAACGGCCAGCAAGGCCTCCTTCCCCTGCGGGTCCAGATAGGCCATTGGCTCGTCCAGGACGATGATCTGCGGACCCATGGCCAGAACACCGGCTATGGCGACGCGCTTCTTCTGCCCGTAGCTCAAGTGGTAAGGCGCCTTGTCCCGGTACGCCTCCATTTGCACCGCCACCAGCGCTTCCTGCACGCGCCGGGCAACCTCCGCGGGGGATAAACCCATATTTACCGGGCCGAAGGCCACATCCTCCTCCACGGTAGAGGCAAACACCTGGTCATCGGGATCTTGAAACACCAGTCCCACCCGGCGCCTTAACGCCGGCGCCGTATGGGCGTTCACCTCCTGCCCCAGCACGCGTACCCGTCCCTCCTGCGGGAGGTAGATCCCGTTTAAATGCAGCAAGAGGGTGGACTTGCCGGCCCCATTCGGCCCGAGAATAGCCACGCGGCTTCCCTGGCGTATAGAAAAAGAAATGCCCCGGAGGGCCCTGGTACCATCCCGGTACGTATAAGCGAGATCCTCTACTTCCACGATACCAGCCAAACCTGTCCCCCCAGTTCCAGCAAGCGCAATCCCAGCGCCACCGATAAAATCAAGGCACCCCACGCCAGATCCCGTCTTTTAAGGGGAGGCAGCGCCTCTTTACGGATCTCCCCCGTGTATCCCCGGGCTAACATAGCCTGGTAAACCCGTTCGCTCCTTTCCCAGGCACGGATAAACAGTATGCCTACCGTTTGCCCCAGGGTGCGAAAGGTATACCGGTGGAAGAGATGCCTGCCGGGTGAAAATCCCCGGGCGGTGCGTGCGGTCTGCATGCGCCGCATTTCATCCCCCACCACGAAGAAATAGCGGACGGTAAACTCCACGAGCTGAATAAAAATAGCCGGCACCCCCAGGGAGGACATCGCCCCCAACAGACGGCGCAAGCCGGTAGTGGCCACCAACAAGCTCACGGCCAGGGCCGCCGTAAATACCCGCAGGGACAGCATCAGGGCGTGTTCGAAACCTTCCCGTGTAGCGGTAAGGGTCAGCATGCCCCATTGCCAGCGGAAAACGCTCTCCCCGGCTGTAATAAAGGGGAAAAATAGAATCATCACCCCGGCAAAGGGCAGGATCCACAACAGACGGCTGCTTAAGGCCCGCAGGTTCAGACGTGCCAGTACCGTGAGGACCAGCAAAAAACCGGCGGCGAAGGTCAGACTGACCCACGAGGTGAGCAGGCTAGACAGGGCAACAAACCCCACCAGCGCCACCAGCTTGACCCGCGGGTCGAGTTTGTGAACGGCCGAAACGTTATGGCCGTCAGGGTTAAGACCATGGTCCACTACCGGCGTCACGCCAGCACTTCCCTTCTTCAAGTTCCCTTACCGGGATGCCGGCCACACCCTTGCGAGCGAAAACCTAGGAGCACCTGGTCTGCCTGGTACCGGCATTATCCTTTGACCGCACCAGCACCCGTCCGAGAAGATACATGGCCGCAAACACCAGCACCGTACCCACAACGCCGGCCAGTGCCGTGGCCAGCCCTTCGCTGGCGACGCCCGGGAAGATATAGTCGGGCATCCAAGCGCGAAGCAGTTCTTTCCCTTCCGCCAGGTGCAGAAAGCCTTTATCCTCGGCCACGCGCTCGAGCCCATCGGGGCTGGGCGAAGCAAAGGGAGAAAGGAAGGCAGCTATTGCCAGAGCCAGCAAAATTCCCCATAGCAGGTTCTTATTATTCATTGCGGCTGACCTCCCACAGTGAGCTTACGCTCGGGTAGTTCCAGGCCCCACAGCCGGGCCACGTAAGCAACCGCCACCACAGTAAGCAAGCCCTCACCCAATCCGATGATAGCGTGCCAGCCGAGCATGGCCGGCAGCACCACCTTCAGGGGCACCGTGCCGGAAAGGGCAATTTCTAAACTACACGCGAGAGCGGCGGCCACCACAGACAACCAGGCCGCAACGAAAATGGCTGCGTTCCTGCCCACAGGTCCTTTAACAAGGGGATTAAATGCGCGGTAAACTCCATACGCCACCCAGGGGGCAATAACCGCCATGTTCAGGACGTTCGCACCGAGGGCCGTGACCCCACCGTCGTAAAAGAAAAGCATCTGGATTACCAGTACCGTCGTTAGAATCAAGCCGGCGCTCCACGGCCCCAGTAAGACCGCGGCCAGGGCCCCTCCCAGGAGATGACCCGAGGTTCCGCCGGCTACGGGAAAATTAACCATCTGGGCGGCAAAGATAAAGGCCGCCATTACACCCAGGGTCGGTACCTGCCGCTGCTCGAGTACTTTCCCCGTCCTGGCCACCGCCGCCGCCAGTGCCCCGGCGCTAACGGCATAGGCTCCGGCCCAGACCTTGGGATCCAGAAAACCGTCGGGAATATGCATCGGACCGCCTCCTATCCCACAAGATTAAGCGCTGCCGCAACCTGCTCCGTGGCCGGGAAAGCCGCGGTTGGCCAGCCTCCCCAAAAAAGAAAACCACGGAAACACGGTTTTACGCCGAGCCTCCGTGGCTCGTTTCTCCTTAGTGTATTTACTTCCTGAGTGAACATTGCCGTTTCTGACTAATTCGTTACCGGGCATGCCCATGGCGGCTCCGGCCGCCGCTTTTCACTTAATATAACATAGGCACGTCCCCAAGTAAAGCACTCTTTTATATCTATACCGGCTCCAGGCTTCGGTTGACGTACCCTTCCCGCATGGCCAGAATATCAAGGTGCACGGTGCCGACATCCTCCCAGAACGGGTCGATTTCTTCCTCGCCGGCCCGGCGCTCGTCAACCGTCTTCAGGTACCCGCGGCAGGTGTTGCACACATAAATGCGGTATTTCTCGTTCCCTTCCAGGGTGAAGAACTCCTGCCCGTGCGGTGCCTCCGTGCCGCAGAAGGGACAGCCTAAGCGCTTATAACGCCAGCGGGTCTCGCACAGCCCGCAGTAAAGATAACGGCGACCCTGTTCTTTTTCAATGATGGCCAGGCTCGGACGCCCGCCGCAGATCGGGCAAATGCCTCGTTGCCATGCCTCGGTATCGCACCATTTTACCGCCTGCGCAGCATAGGCCCGCATAATCGGTTTTAGCGTGTGGTTGATAAGAAAACCCAGGGCTTCCGGTGGCACCTGTGCGTCCCGCGTCAATTGTTCGAGGCGGGTGCTTTCCCGGCAGAGCAGGGAAGAAACGAACGCTTCCTGCTTCACCGCCTCGGCCGGCAAAGCCTCCAGGACCGCCGCCACGTCTTGCGCCAATCCCGGGTTGTGCTTAACCGCCGCATCTGCCACCCGCCGTAAAACGGCGAAGAATGCTTCCGCCTCGATAGATGGAGGCGCCACCAGAAGAAGCGGTACGCCCGTCTGCCACTGCTCCATTTCCCCCGAACCCGGAGGCGGCACGCACACCGCTCCCTCGCCGGGGGTAATAGAAAGAAGCTCCTTGTAAAATGCAATCATGGCTTCAGGAACGAACGCTTCTGATGGGCCAGCCATTTTCCCCACTCCTTCTCCCTCAAGTCAAGAAGCAATACCCCACCGGCGTACGCCACCATCCTAACAAAAAAGGGGACGGAAATCAACTCCGTCCCCTTCTTGTATTTTTGGACAAAGGCTAGGCGCGAGCCGGTACGCCTTTTCCTACGACGGGTGCCTTTTTGGCCGCATGCTCCTC